>ERZ1034844.1-NODE-1-length-433720-cov-59.136197_pt1 | contig 433720 bp, 343 predicted proteins | sample MGYA00520594_ERZ1034844 | MGnify/ENA primary metagenome ERZ1034844 (study PRJEB33766, sample SAMN09781733) | gut metagenome | biome: gut microbiome | host: Homo sapiens | place: Madagascar | study: EMG produced TPA metagenomics assembly of the PRJNA485056 data set... | reverse complement strand
TCAGTTGGGGGTGAGAGTGTCCGAATTCCCCCGTGAAATGTCCTTCCCCCGCTACGAATTTGCCGCAACTTCTTGTAAATCAAGGAATTGCGGCAAAATTGTCAAAAATGCTGCGCCAGATTTGCGCCAAAAAAATTCGCTGTCTGAGCCGGTTCCTGTCAAACCTTTGTTGGGGAGTTCAAAAATTTCCCCAACAAAAAAAATGTCTTCAAGTCTCCGCACGACGAATGGCTTTATTCCGGCAAAGGTCGCCGAAGGAAAGCGTTGGTATGTTGAATTCTATTGCCTCGATCCAGAAACGGGACGTCTTCGAAGGAAAAGAGTCTCCGTCCCGAAAATCAAAGGTGTCACCGCACGCAGAAGGTACGCCAACGATATGGTGATCAACATCAATGAGCAACTTTCACAGGGTTGGAATCCATATCTGTCCCTAAACAATCCGGAGGAGTACACTCTTTTTGATGATGTCTGTGAGAAATATTACCGTTACTTGTACAAGTTTACGGAGTCGGACATTATGCGTGTCAAGACCTACAACGGCTATACCTCGTTCCTGAATGTGTTCCGTGCCTGGAATAAGGATCAGGTCAAACCTGTATGCTACGTCTACCAACTAAAGTCATCTGTTGTCTCGAAGTTCCTCGACTGGCTTTGGCTCGATTGCGGGAAGGCTGCCAGAACCAGAGACAATTACCTCTCTTGGCTTCGCAGCTTTGCGGGATGGCTGATGGAGAAGAACTATATCAGCGAGGACTTCACCGCGAACCTTACCGCCGTGCAGGGAAAGCGCAAGTGTGCCAAGAACCGCACCGTCATCCCGAAGGAGACTATGCTTGCCATCCGTGAATATTGCGGCGACCGCAACCGTCACTATCTTTTGGCTTGCTACGTTCTCTATTATTGCTTCATACGCCCCAAGGAGATGAGCCATATCCGTATAGGCGACATCTCGGTAAAGGGAGGAACCATTTCCGTCAGGGCTGAATATTCAAAAAACCGGAAGGATGCCGTGGTAACCCTTCCTGATTGTGTTCTCAAACTGATGCTCGACCTTGATGTGCTGTCAAACCCCGCTGACTGGTATCTTTTTAGTTCCGGCTTTCGTCCTGGACCTGCACACCATCCAGCTAAGCATTTCGGAGACTTCTGGACCTACCATCTGAAGAAGGATCTGAGGCTCCCTTCCGAGTACAAGTTCTACAGCCTCAAGGACACCGGCATAACGGATCTGATCAAGGCCCGCACCGATCTCCTTTCTGTTCGTGACCAAGCCCGTCATCACTCACTCCAGATGACCGACCTCTACACCCCTCTGGAGACCCGCACCGCCAACGAGTCCATCCGTCACCACGAGTCCTATTTCTAACCATTTATTCACGTTACTACCACTCGACAATGCTGTAGGAGAGACCGGCGCCGATGTAGGGTAGCGGGATGATGCGGTTGTCCTGGAAGGTTATGCCGTAACCGGCCTGGATGCCTACTGACCAATGGTGTCTTTTTCGTGACGGCGCGGAAAAGATCTTGGTGACTGTCTTCGTTTCCGGAAAGACCTGAATCAGGTCGAGGCTTGGCTGGTAGCCGGACACTACCGCACGATAGTCCTTGCCGGAATATTCTTTGCGCTCCTTGGGGAGCTGGACGAATGTTGTGTCGTGGATGATTACGATGTCGGGATAGGCGACAAGGAGTGTGTCAGTGATGGTGGTTAGAATGGGGACGGGGTACTCCACGGTGACGGTGTCCCTTACGATCAGCGTATCTGCCTTGGGTGTCTCGATGGACTCGGCGACCGCCGTGCGGTAGCCCAGCCTCCAGCTCAGGACGGAGACAGCCGCCACCAGCGCGGCGACAAGCAGAAGGATCCACCCCGGCTTCATCGCCTCACGCCTCCGAGCCTGTCAGCCCACCGCTCCGTGAAAAACGAGTAATAGCTGATGGTGTCAAAGCACTTGAATGAAGAATGCAGCCAAGCCCAAGTAATTGACGGAATACCAATGATAGGCAAATACAACCATCCGAGATAAAGCGACTGCCTTGTATGTCCCCACTTGTGGTCGAGAGCCAGACGCACATAGGAGTTTGAGAGCCAGGCATACTTCAGAGGCAGGATTATCCTCTTTCCGAGGCTGATCCCGCCTCTCATCTTTTGGGAATATAGCACCTTTGCTCCGCGGTGTTCGCTCCTGATTGCACCGTCGTGTCCGTACCACCGGAACAGCAGCAACCCCAGCAAGTTCTGCGGCAACTGCCAAATGTAAAGTAATACTTTAATAAAATCTTTCATATTCTTTGAATATTAGAACCTTTCTCCCTCGTATCGTTTATTATAGAGCAGCTGTCCCCGTTGCGGACCGCCCCTGCGGTGGCTGATGTGTACGAATGTCGGATATAGGATCATCTGGTCCACCTCCCTCCAGATCTCCGGCGTGTCCTTGACAGCCTTCGCCAGCAGGTAGGGGTCTTCCGCCGCGATGTCGGCGGCCTCACCCTTGACGTGCTGCGAGGTCGGGACTCCTCCCACCGCCCTGTTGAGCGCCGGGCATCGGTAGCCGCTGTTTATCCGCAGCGGCCTCCTGACAATGTCACGCAGAGGCTGGAGAACCCTTTCCGTCAGCTCCTTCACCGCGTCACGCACATCGAACGATGTGATCACGTTGCAGATGCCCTTGCGCTCCGCCGTCGGCGAGGCCTCGAATTCTCTGTAACTGAAATCCTTACTGATTGTTCCCATCATCCTTTACCCCCTTTACGGCTCCGCCTCCTTTCTCAATGCTGACAGCCCCCTCGATGTTCGCCCCGGTCTTTGCTTGCACCACGGCCTCGATGACCTTGGCGGCGTCCACCTTTACCTTTGCCTGACGTCCGAACCGACAGAAGTACCAGTTCTGGGCGATGGAGATCAGCTCCACGCCTATGACGACAAGCATCAGCCCGGTCTCTATAACCGTGTAGCCCGTCGCCACGGCGAGGCTGGAGGCCAGCACCGACCAGCAGAAGTACTCCACTGTCTTGCCGACCGTGCGGCGTATCGCCCGGCTTATCCTGATCCGGTCGCCCTTGCGCCGGGCGGCTCGGATGCCGAACACGAGGTCGATCAGGATGACCACGGCGGCTATGACGAGATATGGCAGCATCCGCACGAAAGATTGTTGGAAGAACAGCAATAGTGTGGCCGATAAGCCCGTGCCGACCACGACACTCCCCGCGGAAGCCTCGTCCGAGAGGATGTGGGCGTAGTAACTGTCCATCATGGTTAAACTTTTTATGTCAATGATCATGTCTTTATTTTGATGTAATTAGGTGATTTAATCAATTGGATAAGTATCTGCCTCCTGAGTTACGGTACAAGTGGCATAAACGGTGTTCCCATCAGTGCTTACCAATTGTACAGTGCCGGTTCTTGAAGAGCCGGTGTCATTTGCCCTTGCCACCAGGTCGGTGTCGCGGTCTCCGGATCCCTCGGTAATCCCGTCGCTGACAAGGCACCAGTCCGGAAGCGTCAGTCTCCAGCCGGCGCTGTCTTTGTCCGTTATCGTGAAAATCGTTCCGTCGCCACCCGCCTCAAATGTCAGTGAAGACGGGAGATCCCAGGTGGCACCTGATTCTGAAGCATCCTGTGTACAATTGCAAGTGGCAATCACATCTCCAGTAGAAGCTTTAAGAACGAGATCAAAGGTTCTCTCTGAAGAAGTGTTAACATCAGGTGCCAGAGACAAGCTCTTATTTCCGGTACCACTTATTGGTAGCGGGTCGCCACTTACTAAACTGTTGCCAACGTAAGAAGGACCATCGATAGTCCAACCCACATTATCTGGATCAGTGATATTCAAGTCCAGACCTGCTGGAGATAGATCACTTTGACCAATGCTGTCAAAGCGGAATGTAGCAGGAACATTCCAAGAAGGCATAACTAAAGACTCCTGATGGTAGGATATTGATGCTGTAGTTGACTTGTTTCCCTCGCCCGTTATCTTCATTTCAATAGTATCATCTCTGCTTAGGCCCGTGATGTTCTTACCAACAGTGGCCTTGAGATTAAGCTCATCAATGGTTACCAAACTTGGTACTGATGTAAACTCATAGGTAAAATCAGTTATAGTTCTAGTGGCACCTGAGGTATAGGTAGCAGTCTGGTTCGGGGAAACCTTAGCGGCTATATCTACATCCCCACCCGTCTTTGGAATAATTACAGTAGAAGATATGGCATTAACTGATGAATAGGTTACTTGATTGGCCTGTTGGTACACATCAATACTTTGGGTTACTTTAGAGCCATTCCATGTTATAGTGGCTGTAACCGTATCGAGTTTAGTCCTGGCCTTAACAGTTGAACCAAGATTCGAGCCGTTTACCGTTTTAGACAACGTAATGATAACATCCGAAGATGTTATAGAAGGAGTATCGGATTCTCCAGAAGAATAATCAATCTTGCCTGAAGCTGAGATAAAGCTTGGTGAGTCAGCTGAGCCACCCGATGCTGGGATATCGTCTAATGAAACAGAAGCAGAGCTTAAAGTATAGGTGACCTTATTGGGATCCTGTCTTACAAAATCGGTATGAGTTAAGGTCTGACCATTAACGATAATGGTTATCTTAATACGGGCTGACTTATAAGAATCAGTGATGTTCTTTCCCAGAGAATCCATAACTAGCTCTCCTGTATGCTCGTCTAAAGTCCAGTTATAAGGAGAACCAGGAGGATCAGTATAATAGGTATATTTTACAGAATGAGAAGAATTAGATTGGGTAAGAGTTCCACCACCAGATGTTTTGCCATTCCATCCCCAAGGGATTGAAAATTCGTAAGAAGGGGTGGCAACACCTCCTTCTGCGCCTATATCCCAATTAGAATATCTCATATTGACACTTGCGGTGCCGTAGGTCTTCTCACCTTCTGTTTGGGTAATAGTGATGGTTTTAGAAGATACCCCAGGATCACCCGAATCGCGGAGCCTGAAAGTGATGTTCCTGGAGTTCTCTGTCTGATTCTCCGCCACGTCAAAGGAGATCTCAAAAGTGTAAGAGCTAGATGCCCCAGGATCACCCGATATCTGATGAGAGACGTTTCCGTCCCAGGAATAGGCCGTCCCGTTTACTTTAAGGGTGAAATTTGAAAGTAAAGATGGTCTGGTGAGATTAGTCAGCTTCAGAGATGGTGAGTTGCTGGTGCCAGTGATTTTCACGGTGCCACCCAGAGCTGCAACAAAATAGAAAGTCTTGTCTACCCTGATAAACTCACCAGCTCCAACCTGTGAGAGAACTACAGAATCAGAGGCGCCACCAGAGGTAACTCCTTTGATAGAGCCTGATCTGCTTGACCTTCCAGTATGGGAGCTTGCTTTTAGTGATCTTGTCCCTGAGCCACTTCCTGTAGACCCGGATACTACAGTGATCCAACTTGGTTTTGCCATGATGATTCTGTTTTTTTAGAATAAATTAGAAGATGAGAGGGGTTTTGCCCCCTCCCACCTTATGACAGTCTTATTCAAGAGTCCAGCTGTCGTTTGACTCTATAGTGAGCTCCTTGGATTCTCCGGCAGCCACAAAGGTGAGGCTCTCTGGAGTGAGGTTGATGTAGGAAGAAGACCCCTGCTGACTAAACGTGAAGTCTCTGGTGGCAGTCTTGTCGCCCTCGCCGGTGACAGTAACCGTCACAACGAAGCCTCCACGAGGCTCAGTAGTAGGATTGGCTCCAACAGAGACGATGCCGTCAGAAGAGAGAGCAAACCCAGTTGCGGCGGTCTTGACCTTTGGACTGAGATCGAAGACAACCGCAGCAGTGGCGCTAGCCTCTGTTCTGGTGGCGCCCGAAGTATAGGTGACAGTCTGCTTGGCTCCAACATTGGAGTTGTCGGTCATGTTGCGGCTTTGGGTACCGTCAGCCTTGAGTGAAACCTCTGTGGCAACGGCAGAGTCAAAGGTGATGTCACCGTAAGTAGCGGTGTTGGCTGCCTGATATACATCTACAGAAGCGGACTTGGTAGCTGTAGTCTTCCAAGTAACCGTAGCAGTGAGAGTGCCCTTCTTAGTTCTGTTGGTAACAGTTGTACCAAGTGAAGCAGCTGAAACTCCCTCACTAAAGGTGATGGTACAATCATCAGAGCCGTTGGTGAGGGCAACATCACTGGTGACTGAACCCGAGGTGTAAGTCTGTGAACCCTTGGCTGTAACCGTAGTAGAAGATACTGAACCTCCGGAAGCTGGGATGTCAGCTGGAGCAGCCAGTGTCACATCCGTAACTGCATAAGTAACGGAATTGGCTTGCTGACTAACTGAAACCTCTTTGGAAGCAGACTTGCCATTAGCATTGAGAGTGATAGTTACAGTGCCTGAAATCACGTCTCCAACCACGGTTGTACGAGATTCCGCAGATACCTGACCCGTAGCTGTGGCAAGGGTAAGAGATGAAGGCCATCCGGTCTTAGTTGCATAAGCAACAGTGCCACCGGTAGTAATGGTGCCACCCCCCGAGGTAACACCGTTCCATCCCCAAGGCTGGGAGAAGGAAATAGAAGGGGCATCAACGGTACCACCGGCAGCAGGGATTTGCTGATAAGTACCCACGGTGAGGGTAACAGCACCATAAGACTTGACACCCTTGGCCTGAATGATGGCGATAGCATCAGTGACAACATCGCCGTTACCATTCTGAAGCTTGATCTCCAATGTTCTGGCAGCTTCAGTCTTGTTCTCTGGGATCTTGACGTCGATAGTGAAAGTGAACTGAGCATCCTTACCCGGATCGTCATCAATGCCCGTGTCAGTCTTTCCATCCCAAGAATCATCGTTGACTGCGTTGACTTGGATCTTGTAGGCTGCCCCAGGGATAATCTTGCCAGTAGTCTCGGCCACCTTGATGTTTGCCGTATTTGCGGTACCAGTGATCTGAATGGTGTCAGAACCGTCAGAGTTGCTACCCTTTGCAGCGGCATTGTAAGTCTTGGTCGGCACATTAATGAACTCAGCCTTACCGGCCTGAGAAACTGAAGTAGTGTCGGTTGCACCTCCAGTTGTTTTAGCAGTGATTGTTCCACCTCTCTGCTGACGCCCCGTGTACTCACTGGCGGTAACAGTTGTGGAATCGCTCATGGAACCTGAGCTCTTGCCCAGTTTAATCCAACTTGGTTTTGCCATACTTTTAATGGTTTTAGAAAGTTAATAAATTAGCCTTTATTAGGTGTTTAGTCGTTGTATTTGACTCCAAGAGTCCATGGAGCATTAGACTCTATGGTTAGATCTTTACTGCTCTCTGGGTCCGGGAATTCTAAGTTCTCTGGAACAAGTTTGATGAACTCACTCAGAGGCTGATGCTTATGCATCATCAGAGCTCTAAATACACTCATAGCTTAGGCTTTTGGAAATTCTCCCCAGACAGCCAGAGACCCGATCACTGAGACCACATATATGCGATCAGCTTGAGTGACAGGAGCCTCTCCGTTCATCCATTTAATGGTGGAGTCACCCACGATAGCATGAATGGTTGCTCCCACTTCGATAGTATAGACAGTCTCTTTGTGAGATGCGCTTGCCTGAACAATGTAATCGTCCTTGAGCTCTGGGACATCTATATAGGCGACCCCGTCGAGTCTATCGAGAACCTCTTTTACGGTCTCATTTTTGTGCTTTATCTGATCTGAGTCTGTGACATATTGGCCCTCTAATGGTCGTCTTAGTTCGCCATAGATCTTGATATAATCTGCCATGATATTCTAAGTTTTAAGAGATAACAATTGTCATAGAGCCAGCACCAGGAAGATCCTTAGTTCGATAGCACTTGTAGGTTCCCAGTGGAGTAGAAGCCTCTACTGGAGCCAAGAACGGAACATCGAAACCACTAGATGTAACCTTGTTGATTGACATGGTGTTAGGAACGCAGAGCCACAGGTACTTAGTAGCATCATCGTTGGTGAGAGTCTTGGTACCATTGAGAGAAGAGCCTCCCTTAGTCAGTGAAGTGATAGTCAACTCATTTCCTGCGGTGGCCTTAGAGAATCCATAGTATACTGGGAGATAAAGGTTAGCACTGATAGACCATGGTGAGTTCTTTATGGTAGTACTGCCCTTCTTAGCAGTGACTGAGCCAGATTTGTAGCCCAGAGTAGAGAGAGTGAATTTTTCTGAGCCCTCAGCTACATTCTCCAGGGTCTTAGTCTCGCCGTTGAACTGGATCTGAACAGTGTCAGCTACTACTGGCTTAGAGTTTCTGAGAACCCTGAAAGATACACTGACCTCTACTGAGTTACCTGTCCATTCTGCCGAAGACGGCGAGATGGAAGCCTCAAGTAAAGTCGGGAAGCAGTAGTCCTGTAGCTCCCTTATGGCTCCTGTCACGACTCTGTTCTGCACGCAATTCTCACTGGTCTCAGAAAGTTCGGAGTCAGGCTTGCAGGATTCACCTGGTGTGGGATCAGGGACATCTCCACCGCCCGATGTCTCTTTATCCACATAGAGATTGACAATACAACTGTCTTCCTGAACCCCGGAAGCATCGTTGCATGAGGCAACCCTTATGACTCCGTGCTGAAGTATCCTCTTCTTGATGCCGGAGCCATTGACGAAAACGACTTCCACCCCATAGTCGCCTATCGGGAGAGAGCCGGTTTCAACGAGTCCTCTGATCTCGTTGGTCGTGACAAACCGTGCTTTGACGGCGACTTTCCTGTCGGAACCTACCACCTTCGCCATTATTTCGGAGCAGTCCTCCAATTCGTAGGCTCTGTCTTGGCCGAACGTCAGTCCTTTCGACCAAAGGCAGATCCTGATAGGGAAATCATTCCCCCTGACGACATGGAAAATGTCGTTTTTTTCGTTGTATGCGCAATTCATATTCATTAATATCTAATGCTTGAGTTCTTGGTTATCGTTCCTCCGAGGGGTCGAGCGTCAGCGCGGTGGCGAAATTCATGGAAGTATCTGCCTCCTGCGTTACGGTACAAGTAGCATAGACGGTATTCCCATCAGCGCTTACCAATTGTACAGTGCCGGTTCTTGAAGAGCCGGTGTCATTTGCCCTTGCCACCAGGTCGGTGTCGCGGTCTCCGGATCCCTCGGTGATCCCGTCGCTGACAAGGCACCAGTCCGGAAGATGCAACCTCCAGCCGACTCTGTCTTTGTCTGTTATCGTGAAAATCGCTCCGTCGCCACCAGCCTCAAATGCTTGCGTCGCCGGAAGGGACCAGGTGGCGGCCCTTGCCGCCGACTGCTCAATCGTGAACGACTTCGAATATGTTCCCTTGCCGTCCGTTCTGGTTCCTGTTACCGTGATTGTCCCGACTCGCTTGGAGGAAGTGGTATTTTGTGCGAAAGTAACCTTAACCGCGGCGGATTCGATGGTGGCCGCGGCCTCCGAAAGCTCCCCGGACACCGCCGCGTTCAAACCTGTAAGGTTTTGGTAGGACATCGGATTCGTCAATACAGTGAGAGTGGCCTTAACCGTGGCACTGTTCATGGAAAATGTGATGGACGGTTCCTGCGCCGCCGCCGCTTTCTGTGTCACGCTGCATACGGCGTAGGTTGTGTTGCCGTCAGTGCTGACGAGCCGCAGTTCCGCGGTTCTTTCCGAACCGTCGTTGCCTTCCGCCGCCGTCATCAGGGAGAACGTGCCGGTCCCCTCCGTCATGCCGCCCTCCGTCTGGATCCAATCCGGCAGGACTAACCTCCAGCCAACATTGTCGTTGTCGGCGACCTGGATAGATGGAGCATTGCTTCCGTCGGCGTTGATGATCCAGGTTGAAGGCAAATTCCAGGACGGGTCGGCTTTCGGAGTCTCCGCCTTGGCTGCTTGTTTGGCGACACATCTTGTTAAATAACTCACGCCGCTTTTGAGTTGAAGTTCGAAACTGCGCGAAGAACCGGTGTCGTTGGCCGGGTATCTGATCGACAGTTCCCCTTGGCCGATTCCTGTCGCAGAGCCTGACTCTAACGTCAGGGGACTATCGAACACTACCCTCCAGCCTGCTCGCGCCGGATCGCTTATGTTTATGTCAAAGGTGCCGCCGGCAGGATTCAAGGTCAGATATTCTCCGAGGTATGAAGACGGTAGATCCCACGATGGGTCTTCGGCCGAAGCCGTTGCCGCTTTCTGTAAGACCGTATACGACTTCGAGAAGGTCCCCTTGCCGTCCGTTCTGTCTCCAGTCAGGGTGACCGTGGCCTTTCTCGCCGAGTCGCCGGTGTTCTCCGCATAGGCAAACCCGATGAGGTAACCGGTGATCGACGGCCCCGTGGTTATGGTCATCCCTCCGGAGGCGGACACCCGAAGGTTGGCGAGTCCTGTCGTGGTGAACGTGTTTGTCACGGTGCCGGCCTTTGCCTCGACCTCTATGCTGTCTTTCTGGAAGCTGATGCTGACGTCAGCCGAAAAATAGGTGACGTTCACTGACTTCTCGGCGTAGATGTTTGGTTTGTCTGTACTTGTCGCCCTGACCTTGACCTCGTTTCCCTTTGCGTTGCTCTTTACCGTAAGCTTCCCGTTACCATCGATGGACGCATAGTCCGAACCGCTCACCACACTCCAGGTTATGCTCCGCTGTGTCGTGTTCGACGGTGAATATGTCACCTGGAACTGCGCCGTGTTGCTTACGTCGTTCACGGTGGACGGCCCGAGGATGCCAAGTCCTGTGATGTCGATGTCCACTTTGTCAATAACAGTGTTGTTAGGGTTTGCGTAATGCCACCTGAACGTCAGGCTTCCGACGGATCGATCCGTCAGCGAAGTCTTGAACTCGTCCACGATGATCTCCCGTCCCTCACCATCCTTCTCGATGATGTACCTCTTCTTTGCGGCAAGGAACTCAAGCCAGTACCCGTTCATCCCGACGCTCTCGATGTGTCCTGAGTTCTGCTCGAAGGTCTTCGAATAGTCATTCTCCAGCTCCTGCTCTATCCCTGAAGTCACGAACACCTGAGTCTCCGACTCTATCGAGCGGCTGAAATTACCTGTCGCATGAATATATTCATACGTTCCGCGCCGCCCAAGGAACTTGTACGTCTTCAGCGGCAACCGCATCCTCTTGATGTCGAAAGAATAAACCGTTGACTTGCTTCCGGAACATTCTATCCAAACATCATAGGACACTATGTTTGAGACGTCCAGTCCCTTTGCGGAAGCGGTCGCCAGCATCGTGTCAGCGGAAATGTCAAGGTCATAATATTTCAGATTAATGCTATACGCGGGACTGAGCTCGTAGTTGCTGGATGAGCCTCCGGCAAGATAGTTAAATCTGACATAGGTTGAGACATCGCCCGCTATCCTGTAGAACCAGAGTCTGTCTTCGGCTCCGACATAGACAGGAGATTTTTCCGGCCTTGTCGTGAATATGGTCGCGGCAAGCGACTTGTAGGCGAACTTCCGGCAAGGCAGCACACTGAAACTGTACGAGCAATACGACGTGCCTTGCGTGGCTGCGAATACTCCTGTAATCATCCCGACGCCGTTGCCTCTCAGAACCCTGAGTATTTCCCCCGCCGGCAACCGTACTATGCCAGAGTTTGGAGTCACCTCAAAACTCATGACATCCTGATTGGGGACAAAGGTGTTGAGCCTGACGGAGATTGTCACCGTGTCATCCGATTCCGTTGTCAGCGTCAGCCAGGAGCTTTCGTCCGCGAACTGTATGTTACCTGTAAATTCCATTACTTCCGTTATCCGGGGCGTAGAGTCCCTTGTCTATGGCAAAATTACCACATGTGACATCCTTGGGAAAGGACATCAGATTTCGATGAACTCGCCTCTGGTGGAGACCCTGTCCGAACCCGCCGCCACCGTTACCGAGAGCTTCGCCACGATCCATTTCCTCCCCCTGAAGTACACAGGCCTGTACAGCCTGAAGTTGTGCAGCTCGACAGGCGTGAGGTTCACGTCCACGGCCACCCTCTGCCTCGTCTTTCCCAGCCACTGGGCGAATGCCTCGTGGTATTCTTCCCAGAGACCGCCGGGAGTAAGGTCTTCGGTTCCAACAAACATCGCATCACTTTGTGTTATTGGCTGAAATACACCATGGCCAAAGAACTGTTCCTCATAGGAAATACCGATGTAAACCTTGTTGTCGCGCTCATCACCAACGGCATTCGGTTCGATTATAGCGGCCATTTTATAGGTCCGGAAGGTATCAGATGAAAAGATCTTTTCAGGAGAACATTTTGGAAGCAGAAAAACCGTACTATTGTCATAAACATCGGCGTCATTCACTTTATTCTCGATCGGCTTTGCCCCTTGGAACAGAACATCACATTCGTATGCCGTTTCTGTGTCAACAGTGACACCACCTCCTGTGCTGGAGTACCGCTTCTTTACGATTCCATCGTATTGCCTTCCAGAATAGACATCCCCGGTGCTTCCTTCTAATACAACAGAATAGTTCTCCTTTGAAGAAAAGTGTTCAAGTATGCCTTTAAGGTTCCCTTCCTGAATCAACTCAACGCCTCCGTTTTCAATATTCTTTTCAAGCTCATCTGAATCAGACGTAGAGTCGCTATAAAACCCGAATTTGTAGGACATGGCTGCCTCCTCCTCAGAAGAAAAGCCATCGCTGATCTTATCCGTCCAGTCATCAATGTCGGATTGGCTGAAAACCTCGCCATTATGGATCAGGCGTATGTCGTTTCCGTCGTGGAAAAGGGTAGAGCAAAAGATACTGCATAGGTTTTTCAGAAGGTCTGAGAATGAGATGTCGGGGAGGAACGATGCGATGTCCGTTCTGTAACTTCCCGATTGCGATGGCTTCCCTGTTGTCTTTGATTTAGAACTGTCAGGCTTAACCACATCGCCATATAGATATTCATGGTATCTTCCCAGGATGGATAATTCACCCCATCCGTTTCGAAGCAGAACATCGCTTGGTATCTTGACCGGGCATCCTGTCAGGATGGTTCTGATCGGCACAGCCGGAATAAAGGTCTTGTAAGCTATAGATTCCGAAGCGCTGATATAATTGTAATACTTCTGTAAGTACAAAAGACTGTCAACATTAGCTATGCCATATTCCGGTTCCCCTGACACCGGCAATCTGCTGGCTTTTGAATATGGCTGAACAGCCACGTTGTTCTTGTTTATGAGCAAAGGCGTTGAGAACTTTGCGGAACTGCTTGGGATGGAGCCCGTGTCGAACTCCAGGATGCTCTTCTCCCAGATCTTCCCCTCAAGTTCCATCACTTTCTCCGTGAACGTGTACATCAGACACCCGTCCTCGATGCCGTCGTACACCAGCGTGCCGGTCACGAAAGGCACGCCGCCGATCCACACCGAGGCCTCCAGCCTCTTTACGTTCGGAGCCAGGAACATCGCCGGAGTGTAGCCGAACACCTTCCTGTTCACCGGCGACGCCGGGAACGAGATCTGCGTGCTGAAAGCCGAAGGGATATGCTCCTCGTCCAGCATCGGGTTCTCCATCTCGATCTGGAACTCGAACCCCTTCGTAAGATCCAGCTCCGTGTAGTCCTTTGTCAGTATCCTAACCATAAATTCCCCATTTATGGCACAAAAATAGCCGCCCTCAGGCGGCCACAAAGGACAACAAGATTACTCTTCTAATTTGAATTTTTTCAGCACATAAGGCTTGATGGCCGGGGATTGTCGGACGTGATCCAGATAATCCTTGTCGTCAGCCTTCACCAAATGTACTTTGTTACATTATCGATGTTCTCTTTTCATTATGCAATAGACAACCCCATACAAGTCGCCTTCAATGGTGTGGGGAGTCCCGTGCTGGATGTCATTCAACTTGCCCAGTTTGCTTGTCCATTTACCGTTAGATAATTGACGTGCGGCATGCGTGCATTCAGTTGTACCGGCCTTTACGTAAAGAGCTATTTTCCTGTAGCCCTCCTCGAAACTGCAATCGTCACAAAGAGAATATCCCGTCTTCTCGAAAGCCTTGATGAAGGCGGCGACATCTGTGCTGTCTTCAACGTCGTCCGGCCAATAATGGAACCCGTCGCATATCTTGAGTTCCTGGCCTCCCGGCCACATCCACCTGTCGTCATGATGATAAGCCCAAGCTATGCAGTTATAGTTCGGGGTCCTGGGACTTGTAACCTTAAAGTCCGCATCTGTCTTCAGTTTAGGGAATAGGTTCTTTATCTGAGTTTCTTCACCCATAACTTACAAGCTTCAGTAATTGTCGTGTTCGGATTCTTTGAAATCTTTGCGTTGAAAATGAAATTCAAAGCCCAAACAAGAGGCGAAGGTTCCTCATCAATAGCATTGACAATAAACGGGACGGCATCATAACCCATCGCGACGATTGCCTGAAAGTCTTTCTGCCCGATTATTGCCTTCGCAGAAGAAAGTGCCTCGGTTTTTTGTTTCCAGGAATCATACAGGACATCGAAGCGGATCTTCATCCGCTGATAGGCATCTTCTTTATTATCTGCGAAGCTTATGTATTTGGCCGTCCTATGGCTTGTAAGCACCGATGTAATCTCACTGTACTGATCAATATCGGCATAAGCGGACGGATTCGCCATCGCAAGTCCTGCGGCTATAGTAAGCGGCCTAAGTGTATGACTAATTAATCCAAGTTGCATATTTCAATCAGTTTATCAGTGACATTCCCAAAGAATATCTCATTCTTGATTTTGCGAAGGTTGGCAAGAACTTCGGCTATCAGGTCGATGTCAAAAATCAGGTTGCTCTGATCCAGGACATCAATATCGAAGATGTAGTTGTTCGTGTCCGAAATCTTGTTGAACTCTTGTTTTACAATTGAGTATATGTTCTCATTCACGGGGAGCATCATGTTGAAGGCGAACTGAGACACCGGATAAGGAACGGCATTTGGTTCAGATGCGGAGATTGTCGTCTTGAAATAGTCGATAGGGTTATTGAAGTCCTCAATCACAAAGCGGTTGATGAACCTTATTGATGTCCTAGTCATCGTGTGTCCGCTGAACGCCTTCGAGAACAAGACGAGGAATGCCTTGACATTAGCCAAAAATGGATCCCATCCCTCGTATGGATGTTCTTCGATATATGTCAAGACACCTTCCTTTATCTCGACTTTGCTCTTCTGGTCAACGCTCGTATACAGGTAGCCGGCAACTTTTGTCCTCGATGTACCTGTAACTTGAGATACCCCGATAGTTATCTTTGTGTTCGGAAAATTGACTTCCGAGGCGACACTTTCGTGCCTGACTGGGAGAAATTTGCGTATATCGCTGTCACTTGAAATCAGATCAGCGAGGGTGGATTCACCCATGTTGAACTTCAACTGGAATAACGCAACATCTACCGGAGGATGCTTCAATATTGGCCATTTTTTCTCCATAATACACGCAATTGCCACAAATATCAAGGGTGTTGGGCGGAACAAAGATAAAACTTTTTTCTCATTCCGTGCAACTATACTTGTGCAAAAACTAAAGCCCCAGGATTTCTCCGATGGCCGTGGCCGGGTCTCCTCTACCGGCCGGTGTAATCAAAAAAAAAGACATGTGGAGACGTTATAAGTTGTCCGTATTGCGTTTGTATTGCATTTGTGTTTACACAAGAAACAACTTTCTGGCCAAATAATCAAGACTTTCCGCTGATTTTCACATCGTTCTATGTCCTTCTTGGCACAGAGACAGCCGCCTTGAGGCGGCTGTATGGGACGGCGGGATTGTCAGAGTTTCTTCAGTTCCACCGGCGGGCCGACCTTGAGGTACTCGTCCATCGAGGCGGTGATCATCTTGAATATCTCATCTGCACGAATCCTTACATTGTTGAGAATCTTCTTGCTGCGGCTGGCTCTCCAGAACCAAGTACGGTTGAACTTGTCATCGTTGGTTGACATGCAGGTTACAAAATTATTTCGCCATTGCGCTGAAATGTTCTTGAATACCAGATCAAAACTCCCATCACGGAAGACAAGAATTACATCTCCGAACAAATCACCTCTTGTTTTGCCGAAAAGAACATCGAAGTACCGGCCTCGAAAACTTTTTGTTGTCCAATCCAGACTGGAACGCGAATATTCCAACCCAATATTCTTTTGTGGCCATTCTCTTACGGCCTCTCGGATTTCATCAATGTTCTTTTCTGGCATCGAATATGTCTTCTTGAACGCCAGCGTGTCCGGATCTGCCAGCTTCCTTCCGAAGCAAGTCCCGCCGAACCCTATCAGCATTATAGCAACAGCAATGATTAACCTTCTCATACTCATTCAGAATTAATTGTCAGACAAATCCTTGCAAAAATCACTCCGTAACGGTGCCGTGGCGGAGGATGTCGAACTCCAGCTCCTCGTTCATGATCCTCCTCAGAGCCTCGTCCAGCTGGTAGAAGGCGGTGTTCATCGTCCTGATCTCATTGTCGAGCCTTCCGTCCATCAGAAGTTCCTTGCTCTCGCACATCCGCTTCTCCCACTCGGAGAACCGGTCGGCGATCCGGAACAGTTCAATCCTGGTCTCGATGATGAAAGAGTCAGCCCCGATCTTGTGGCTTTCAGCGGCAGTAGCCGCGTTGTTTGAATTAGTGTTTCGCATAACTAATTGAATATAAAAACCCTCCGCTAAGGTCTGCGAAACATATTTGAAGCCTTGCGGCCAAATACTGTCACCGCTTTCGCCGGTAACGACCATACGGAGGGCAAATTTCCCTTAAAAATATGTCAGCAATCCATAACGGGATAAAGTCAGCCGCTAAAGAGTGCCATCAAATATGTTTCGCATCACAAATATGCAACTTCGTTTTTCAATTTCCAAGTGTTTTGCGAAAAAAATGCAGAAAAACTTTCGCTACCTGCCGTAGGTACTCCGGCGTTTCGCCCTGTTGTACTTCTCCGTCTGCTCGATGATCCCGTTCTTCCCCAGCATCGACACATCCGCCTTGATAGGAACGGAGAGCCTTTTGTTCAGCAGCTCGATAGCCTCCAGCAACCTTTCATCGGTCGCGGACCTTGCCGAAGCGACATTCCCTCCGGACACCGAGCCGCTTCCGGTCACTGAGCCTGTCGAAGTGTTCGTAAACCCACCGCTTTCCCGACCGATAGCGGCTCCCACCGGATAGACCGCCTCGAAGTTCAGGCTCTTCAACGTTCCAGCCTTCCGAGCCTCCTCCATCGTAGCCACGAACGGCAGCAATGTCGGATTGCTCAGTCCGTCAGCCGGGATCACATATTCACCGCCGTTCTCACCCACAAGCACGGTAGGTGAGGAGACGAAGCCTCTCTTGTCAGGTGAGAGCCGCGCCTTGAAGGCCTTTCCGTCCTGAGCCCGGCGAGTGTTCACGAAGCCGCCCTCCTCCGCACCTATCGGTTGCGCCGCGATCAATGCAGTCTGCGCCGCTCCGAAAGCGGCAACGATAGCGGCAGGAGCCGCACCGGCTGGCCAGCCCCATTGCGCCAAGGTCTTGGTGACCGACAAAGCCGTGTTGATGATGGACTGCACCAGATTGAGCGCTTTCGTCCTCTTTGCTTGTTTGATCTCCATCTCCTCGCGCTTTGCCTCTTCCTCTGCTTCCATCTCCTCGACCCTCGCGTTGTACTGCTCCTGTGACACCAATCCGGCATCATATCTGGATTTCAGATCTTTCTTTTTCTTCTCGTTGTTCTTCTTGTACTCGTTGAACGCCTTGTTTTCCTTGGCGTTGGTAAGCTCGATCGCCTTGCTTGCCAGCTGGAAGCCTTCCTGCGATAGTCCTCCAACAGCATTTAGAGCTGTTGCAAGATTTTCCGCTTTATTTTTGCCGGTATCGATGTTCGCAAAAAAAGTGTTCCATTCCTCTTGCGACACACCAAACAGGCTCCCTTTTCCAGTACCGGAGAAGAATCCACCATCGCTTTTGGCCTTTGAGACGGTCAACTCGTTGATCTTGGCCTTAGTCTCTTCAAGTTTTAGGTTGTACTTGGCAAGATCTTCTTGGGATAGTTTGATACCAAGAGCGTTTTTATCAGCAGTTATCTTTTCCAGCTCTGCTTTGAGCTCTTCAAGGTGTTTCAAATCCAGTTCCAGAAGAGCATAATCACGCTCTTTCGTTTTAGTGGCGGCCTTGCTGGAGTTTGGGCGTTCTGCCGCTATTTGTGTTGAATAGTCTGCGGTTATGGAAGCTCGATCAACTTTGTAGCCGCTTTCCATTGTAGCAATGCGCCTGTCAAAACCATCTTGTGCTATCTTTGATAGCTTATTCTGGTGCTTCTTCTCAATAGCCTCCAACACCGCAGCCTGATTCTCGTACAGCACCTGCGTCTCCTTGAACTTCTTGAGTTCGGCCTGGTACCGAGCCTCTTCACCGGCCATAGCCGCCTTGGTCTTGTCCGTCTCCGCCTCGTTGATGATCGCCGTTCCCTCCTTGGCCAGATCCGCCGCCTTCTTCTCGTTCTCCTGCTGCTTCTTCAACGCATCCTCCGAATGTTTCTTGATCTTATCCTGCAACTCATTCTCGATCTTGGCCCTTTCCGTCCCCTTCTCCTTATGAGCCGCCAGCCGCGCCGTCAATGTAGCCACCTCCAGCTCATAAATCCTATCGTCATATTCCCCCTGCGAAGCAATCTCCTTCTCATTGTACTGCCTTGTCAGTTCCGCCTTAGCCTTCAAGAACGCCTCGTCATTGTTCAATGACCACTGGTTGCCACTTTTCTTTCCCGCCTTAGTTGCCGTACTATCATTGGTCACAGGACTTGTCGAAGTGGCCGAAGACGTATTGCTCCGAACTGGACCGATGATGTTGTCATCTCCCTCAAGATAGGCAGCTGCCGCCATTTTGAATCCTTCCAATTCACCTTCCGCAGATCTTGCCATTGCCTCGGCTGCGCCACCGTCCAGCCACTTCCCTGATTTAGAATTAACACCTTCTCGAACTATTTTTGCGGTACTTGCCAAAGCCTCTTGTTGCTCATAGATATACTTGACGAGTTCGTCTCTCGACATAGTTTCAGAAGCCGCTTTAAGGCTCTGAACATATTGCTGATAATAGCCCTGTTTGCGATTTGCATTGACGAAGCTCGATACTGACTCTGTCAATTTGGTAAGCCAGTCGATAGTATCCTTGATAACCCCAGATGAGTCCTTGAACGATAGTATCAACCCCTCCCAAGCCGATTGTAGAAGCTTTACCGAACCCTCGACTGTATTGATTCTCTCTTCTGCTGTCTTTTTCAGAACTCCGTTGACATCATCCAATGAGTCTCGAAGATTCAAAGCCGCATCCGCGCCGTCCAGAAACGTGTTGAACGCTGAAACCGACCTTTTGTCCGTCAACTCCAGCGTTGTGTTAAGGTCAACCCCTTGCGCTTTCAAGGTCTTGAGACCGTCCATCAATTCAGGGAACGTGCTTACGGGTTTGCCCAAAGCGACCGCCAGTTTGCCACTCGAATCGGCAAGGTTCAGCAGGATATTCCTTGTGGCCGTGGCCGCTGATGAAGCGTCAAAGCCGGCGTTGGCCAGCGTTCCGAGCAAAGCGACAGTGTCCCGAAGCGAGAACCCGAAAGTCTTTGCCACCGGTCCGACCGTGGCCATAGCGGTCTGGTAGTACGTGAAACTGAGCGCGCTGTTGTTCGCTCCAGCCGTGAGCACGGACAAAGTGTCCTCCGTGTCCTTGGCGTTAAGTCCGAACATCCTCAAAGTGGCTCCAGCCATAGCGGCGGCTTCCGGAAGAGTCGTTCCGATGGCCGTGGCGAAATGCAGAACCGCCTCCTGCATATCCATAATCGAGTTTTCCTTGAAACCCAGCTTTGCCAACTCCGTTTGGAGCAAAGTGACCTGCGAGGCGGTATATTCAGTGGTCCGTCCAAGCTCCATCGCTGAATATGTCAGGGCTTCGATGTCTTTGACGTTCTTGCCGATGATGGTGGAGAGGTTCGCGTTGGCCTGCTCGAAGTCCATTATCTTCTGGAACGCCTTTGCCACGCCTCTGATCGCTCCGGCAATCGCGGCGAACGCCGCCAAAGCGCCGGCCTTGACGCTCGACAACTTCTCCAGCGCGCTCTTGGTCTGCCCAGCCTGCGAGTTCAGCTCTTTCAGCCTCGCCTTGGTCTTCTGGACCTCCGCACTGAGCTTCTTCCAGTTTTCCGTCCCCGGAACAGCCTTGCTAAGAGCTGTCTGAGTCAATTTCAGATGGTTCCGGAGTTCCGCCAAAGTCTTGTTTTCAAGGGAAATGGCATCCCTGAGTTTGTTGTATTTTTCCCGGCATTCCGTCAGGGTCTTCTCCTGGTCTTTCAGGGTCTTCGTCAGGTTCTGGTGTTCCTGTGAGCCGGTCTTGCCGGCTTTCTCAAGATTCTTGAGTTCAGTCCTGGTCCTTTTGGTCGAACTCTGCAAATCCTTCATCTGCCTGTCCAGCGCAAGCATCTCCTTCCTGCCGCCATCCCCGTTGACAATCAGGTTCAGCCGAAGATCCTCATCCGTAATTCTTTTAGCCATATGATAATTGTTTATTGTTTGCCCTGATCCGCCGCCTTTATCCGGGCGACGGCATCCTCCGTGAACTCGTTCATCAGCCGTTCGGCGATGGAGGCGAAAGCGCCGAAGACATAGCGGTTGTGGATCCTGCGGTTGCTCTTGACGGACTGGTCTCCTCGCTGGAGGCGCTTCATGTCCAGGAAGCGCTCGTAGGCCACGTGGACGAACGTCAAAGTCCCCGAAGCGCCGCTGCCGCCGGTCACAGAAACACTTCTGGACGACTCCAGCCGCCCGGAACGCTTCTTGACCCTTGCCTCGATGGCCTTGCCCTGATTCCTCAGAAGCCTCTGTCCCTCATCCTGAAGGATCTCACTAACGAAACGCGCCCTGACATCCATCACTCAAATGATAGTTCGATGCTGTACCCGCTCCAGCCGCCGAAGACGCTTGCCTCCGGAACCACATCCACCGAAGCCAACGCCAAACCCGTCACAAGACGGCAGTTCTGGCTTGAGGTCTCCTCGGCGATATAGGCCAGAATCAGATCCGCAATCTCCAGAAGCCGTGAATACTGCTCATTCTCCGATTCCTCCGTCTTGTCCAGCCCAAGCCCCTTCTCCAACACGAAGATCACCGTCCCCAACTCTTCCCGGAACGTGTCAGAATCCCCGCGCTGATGCACCTCCGGACGCGCCACGAGAACCTGCACACCCGAAAGATGAGCCAGCTTGGAAGTGGCGTCCGACTGCGCGGTCGTGCAAATCGGATCTATGTGCCCACAGCACCGGCAGGAGTGGATCTTCAACCCCGCAAGGTACTCAGTGAGCCTTTGAAGCCTTGATAATCTGCTCATTTCTCTTCCTTTCCTTATAGTTATGCCACATAATCGACAACACCGAGAACAACGGCTCCTCATCCACCCGGTCGATGTTTCCAAGCGTGTTCTCCTTGGCCACCTCGACCAGAAGGTCATTCCATCCGAAGCTGACACCGGAATGCTTGTCATCCCCAGCGAAAAGCCTCGACAAATCAACCTCCTCCCCGTCAATCTCCAGAACACCCGACTGGAGGTACTTCAAGCAAGCCGAGAACCACATCATCACAAGGTTCTTCCGCCATCCCTTCAACCTCGACGCTCTGCGAATATGCACCCTCGCATTCCGCTGGTCCACATCGGGAACCATACGGCCAGCGCGGTTGGCCTTTCCTGACCGCACACGGTACAAAAAGGCGATGCACTCATCCAGATCATCTGTTTCGTGGCTCCTGAAGAACCTGTTCAGAGCCGCCGAGGCGTGCCTGAACTCCCCGAACGTCAGATCCTGGAGCAGTTCCCCCGGACCGTGAAGCCAAACAAGCCCCGAACGCACCACCGGCATCGGATTGGCGACCGAATCAAACGTCAGCGCAGCCGACTCCTCCGAAAAAAGGAATCCGAGGAACCTCTCGCACATCTGATAGACGTTCTCATCCCTTAAAGTAGGCCTGTGGCCGGCGAAGATGTCGGCAAACCATCCCTTGACAGTCCTCCGCACCCCGAGCAGCATCCAAAGCACCCTCACATTGAATTCCAGAGGGGATTTTCCCCGCCTCAGGCACCACTCGAAGATCCGGAACACCCCACGAACCTGTTTCGGAGTCATCTCACTCCACGAACCAGGCACCTTGACAACCTTACCGGTCTCGAAAACCTCAATCGTGTTCATCACTCGGTGGTAAAGAATTTGTTCCTCCTGTCATTCACAGGCAAAAGCTTAGGGTCCACCTTCTCTTCGTTGATCAGCGCCGACAAATCCGTCAAAGCGTCCTTGACCTCACTTTTCAGATTGCCGACGTACCAGTCAATCTCATCCATCGTGGCCACACGGTTGGACTTGTTGCCCTGATAGGTAGGGGAAAACCGCCTTGCGATTTCGATAGGGAACACCTCAAGGCTCCATCTCGTCCCTGCCACGATCACCGCGCTGAGAATGGCCGCCCTTCTGGCCAGCGAGAGCACCCTTTCGTCAGCCGAGCCGTCGGCTATGGAAGCCCACTTATCCCCCGCGAACGGCCCTATCACCGCCCTTTGCCGCTCGATCACAAGCGCCTGAAGCAGATAATAGACGTAGTAGCTCCCGTCGAGGGGATAGACAGCCTCGAACTCCTGAATATTCCTGACAATGGATTCGCCCGTCATCGTCCTCTTGGCCGAAGTCTTCCAGTTCTCGTTGCCGGAAGTCTCCAAGTAGGTGTACAAAGCGTCCAGAGCCCTGAAATACCGCTCCCTCATCGCCCTGTCATCCCTGTCTATCTGCCATTCGTAAGGACTTCTCTCATTGTCATCGATCTTGACCTTCCGTCCGGTCGATTCGTGTGACACGGATGAAAGCTTGGCGTAACGCATCAACGCAAGACACGCCACCGGAAGCCTTACAGCGGCCACGAGTTCCGGCTTCTCATCCTCATCGTAAGCCTCCGCGGCCTCCTTGACCACATCCTGACTCACAAGCCGCGCCACCTCATCGGTGGCGAACCGGATTTCCGTCTCGATCAGCCTGAAAGGAGAAGAAGCGTACCATTGGCCGGTCAGATCCTCAAGTTCCTTGGAACCGTCCCGATTTCTGTTGAACAAATCCGTCATAATCACTGATTTTTAACCCTGGCCGAGGAAGTAAGGGCATCCTCCGCCGACAACTGCTTGTGGAAGAACCCAAGTTTCAGCCCCTTGCCCGGGAAATTGAACGCTATCGCCTGGTTGACCGGCTCAAGAATCGTCTGCGAGGCGATCTCCGTGTCCGAAAGCAGGAACAGCTTGAAGGCGTACAACAGTTCCGATCCGGAAGCCAGCTTTCCATTCACCATCACGTTCGACAGCGACGGGTGAAGACCCATCCCCGAGGTGATCGCCGATGCCGAGGCCTCCGAGATCTTCAGCTGCGCCTCCACGAAATCCTTCATCTTCTGGTCGATGGCCTCCACTGACCAGGACACCCGCCCTGTTCCGCTCTCCGAAGGCATGTCCAGCGAGTAGAAGAACTTTCCGGCGTTCTCCTTTCCGCTCAGCACGTCCTGCATCTGGCGCAGGAGCTCATCAGTCAGAGAGCTTATCTCGTTCTCGATTCTGGTGTCATCCCACGTCGGGTTTGCCATCCTCAGACGGTCGCGCCTCTCCTCCCAGTACTCCTTAGGAGCCTTCACCAGATAGGCGAGGTTGATGCCGTTGTCCGTGACGTATTTGAATATGGTCGGGACCTCGGAACCCTTGACAATCCAGCGCAGCGCTCCCCAGTACTGAGGCACGGCGTAGAAATCCCTTGCGAATGAATATGTGTGGTTGTACGAAGCCGAGGCTCCGAACCGTCCCGGATTCCTCCTGTCATAGACCGGATAGACCCTCACGCCGGTACCGACGCAGGAATGCTCGAAGTCCCCCACGACGATGTGCCTGACGTCTTTGATCTCCCGGCTGTCCGTCCACTCCAGCCTTGCGTTCTTGGATGGAATATGCTCAAGATAGGCGATCCGTGGCTCCCTGCCTATTCTCCTGCCTTTCTCAAGGTACTTGGCGTCGAAGAATCCTTTCAGGTGCAGATAGTCGGTCATACATCCCTTGATGTAGCTGACATAGTCCCAACTGTCCAGCCATGCCTGTATCTCCCTGTCCTCCTCCCAGTGATGCACGATGTTCCCCTCCTGGTAAGCCAGCCGGTTAAGGAACACGCCCTGCCCGTAGAGGAGCCCCATCTGTCTCTCAAGAATTCCCGGTCCGAGGTTGTTCTCGTCAAGGATGTCCCGAAGGTGGATGGGGAGGTTGTTGTCGTGGCCGAACGGCACGATCTTCTGTCCGCATACGGTCTGGGGCAGCTGCTCCCAGTTCCTCTGCTGTGCCATCCAGAACACGGAGTCAAGGCTGTTGTCCACCCTGTTGGAAAGCGCGAAAGCCCGTCCGTCGTTCAGCCGCAGGACGGACGTGTGGTCGGATATCTTCTCGATTCTGCTCATACTAGTATCAGTTTTTGTCCGTTGAATGTCATCAGAAGCGGCTGGTAGAAACGCCGCGGCTCTCCGGTCTCCAGATCCATGTACCCCTCGATGAGATCTGCGTTCCTGTTGTGTTCCTTCATCTCCCTGTGCCGCAGGATCCCGCGGTGGACGTAGACGATGCCGTCGGACGTGCCTTTCGATGGATTGTAGGACATGAACGAGAAACTGAAGCTCCTGTCTTCCTCGGACAGTCGCCTCATCTCGGCCAGTGCTTCATATACGTTCATATCACAAAGTTAGCGTCAGCCACGCCTGGATAAAGGACACCGGAGAAGGCCGCCGGGTGCGTCCGGACAACCGGAACATGGTGGCCGGGGCTTCTGTTGAAGCGCGCGCTGAAGCCCAAAACGACAGCGGAAACCGTTGAAATCACAGCGGACAGACACTCTTTTATGAATATTTTCCCGTCAAATGAGTAAAATACAGTACTTTGCGTCCTGAGGGCGCGAAACGGTGCCTTTTTCGGTCGAAGAAGACCCCGGGCCGCCCTGCCGAGGAATCGCAATTGCGATTCCGTTCCGGGGTGATATATGGCGCACGGGTGTGTCAGCGGCTACTCTTTCCGACCGCCTTCGGATCGACAGCCGCGGACGGCAGCATCGTCTTCCCGCTTGCCAGGCCGCGAAGATGCCTGGTCATCACGAGGTACTTGAACGAGTCCGACGGATTGGTGGACTCGGTAGGCAGCTGCTCGACAGGCAGCTTCTCGCTTCTCTTGTCCTTGAACACGACACCATTCCGCACAGCAGTCCTCGCCCTCTCCAGCGACAGCTTGAGATTCTTGGCGGCGTAGGCGTCTATGCGGATCACCGGCAGTCTCGGGTTCCGCTCGCTCATTATCTCCTGCATGAACGAGTATTCCTCCGGCTGGCCGATGTTGCCCTGGTTGATGGACATCAGCTGCACCGTCCAACCAGTGCGGCGACCGTTCCCATCGTACTCGATGGACTTCTTGAGTTTGCTGACCTGATCCTCTCCCACCGACTTGTAGGCGTTGCCGGCGCGGTCATAGTACAGCATCAGGGTTCTGCTCCTCATCGGAGCGAAGAAAGCGCGGAACTTCTCTCCGAGGTCAGGGACATATTCTGGAGCCAAAGTGTAGAGGAACTTCACCACACGTATGCACGCGCGACCCTTCTCGATGTCGTTCTGGGCGATGGACATCGAACACATATTCCCGAAGTCCACTCCCGCCATCAATGGCTTGTCGATATCGAGATATTTCAGCACCCTGCAATCCTCCCTATCCAGCAGCCCGAAACCGTCATAGGCATCCTCATCCGTGCCGTCGTAGTAGAAGTGGCGTTCGGCAAGGGATGTGTAGAAGCGGTCGCCGGATTCCAGGGACGGACGCATCGACAGGATAGCCGTGTTCAGGTCAGGCAGCTTACCAGCGATGGCATCCCCGAACCATTGCTCAGTGAGGATGTCCACATTGATGTACGAGGATGCGAGCATGAAGAACGTTCTGGCTTCCTTCCTCATCCTCAGTTCCGTCCACCTCGCCTTCCACTGCTCGGCCACACGGCACTTGCCGCGGTAGATGTTAAGATCCTCGCCGCTGTGGGTCTTCAACCATTTGTCTTTGGCGGCGGCAGCCTCGTGCAGGCATTCGTTATAGACCAGGCCGGCTTTCAGCACAAGCACGATGGCCGGGATGTCCATATTGTGGGCATATTTCAGGATCCAGTCATATTCCCCGATGTGCGTGGTGTCCGGCATATCGGTGGTGAAACTGAATCCTCGGTAGAAGACACTGTGACCATATTCCTGCCTGTAGCCACGGACTGCCTTCAGCAGGTTGGAGATCTTGTCTTCCCGGAAATATTTCACCTCATCTCCGAAGACAAAGACGTAGGAGGCTCCGGCAAGTGTGGCCGGGCGGTCAAGGGAGCCGAACCGGATGTTGGTGCCGGTGTAGAATATGATCGTGCGTTTGTAGGAGACCAGTTTGTTGAAAGGCTTCCAGAAATGTGGCTTAAGCCAGTCCGGGAGACCAGCCTTTTCCGCATCTGTAAAGGTGGGCGGCTCCTTCTCGATGACATAGTGGACACCCTCACGAAGTCCTTTTCGCTCCAGCCCCTCCAGAACAGAAGGGAGGATGTTGGCGTTCAGGTTCGTGAACGTGTCGGCCACCCAGACCACGGGCGCTCCTGGCATATCATAGATGACATCCAGCAGTCTTTCGGCCTGGATGTCGGTTGTCTTGGCTCCGCCACGCCCCACGACATTGAGGTTCTGACAGGCGCCGGCCAGCGACACGATCTGGGCGAAAGGGTTCTGGTACTGGACGGAGGCGGCTTGTGTGGATTCAGGTTTAACTCTCTTCCTTTGCATCCTCAAGGTATTTTACGATGTCGAGATCAACGATGCCTGCATCGGTCCTGAGCCGTCTCTTGACGGACTCCGGAGCGACCACGGTGTCAATCTGCCTTTCCAGCTCATCACGGTTGGCTGCCGGAAGTCCGATGGATTCTGGCGTTGCGGAAAGCAGACGGAACATCGGCTGGTAGATTTCAGCCGGAAGCTTGGCCGGATCATCTTTGTCCAGCTGGAGGGCGCGGGCCTTGTTGGCAAGGATGTCAGCGGCCACGGCATAGTCCTTGGAGGTCTTCGCGGCATTCCTCGCAGCCACATAGAGGGTGTCGAACTGGTCTGCCATCTTGTTGCGCAAGGCTTCCTTGGAGACCTTGCGGTTGCAGTAGAACAGCTCCATCGCCTCGGAATAGATGTCGGCGGCCCGCTGGTAGGGAAGGCCGAAAGGTTCGCTGGTCAGGAACCTGACCGTCCGGCGCTTGCCGTACTGGCCGTCCAATGAATAGACAAGTGTCAGCAGGTCGATGTACACACGCTCCTTGTCGGAGAGGTCTCCCTTTGAGCCGGAGGCGATATATTCCTGGATCCTCTCGAAAGCGCCCTCTTTCTCCGCTCCTCCAAACAGGTCGAGTTTCGAGATAGAGAAGCTTTTGTCCCGGACGATTTCCCGGAACTGGTCGATGGAGCCAGAGTCGCCACCTATCGCTCCACGCACGACGGCAAGTTCGATCTCTGCCCTTTTCTCCAGCTGGCCGCGCTTGATGGCGTTGCTGATCCGCTGATCATCTATCGTGACGGGATCAGCCAAGATGACATCCAATTGCCTTTCTGTGATGTCAAGGAATCCGGCCAGTTCGGCATCAGTCCAGCCGATGGCCGCAAGGGATGAAAGATCATCGAGAAGTTCGGTTGTCAGTTCCTTCATATTCTTTAATCATTCGGTTTATCTCATCGAGCGTCATCTTCAGGCGGGAAAGCCTTTCCTCTCTTGACACTTTCAGGTCAGGGCGGTCGCCTTTCTTGATTTCCCGCTCCGCGCGCCAGATGGAATCCTGGACATTGCGCCTTTTCCGGATTAGCTCGGTGATCGGCATTCGTCTCAGATTATCCAGTTTCTTTGTCAAGGCGAAAATCGGATGTTTGCCAAGAATCCGGTGATGCTCCTTGTAGTATTGAAATTCAGTGCGGGAAACTGAATTTTGATAAAAATTTCTTACCGTTTTTTCAGCGGCCTCGAAGCACTCTTCCGGAGTGGTGCATTTGAACAGATCCTCGTGGGCGTTGACATAGTTGTGCCACGATGTGATCATATCCGCGGCAAGGGCCTTCAGTTCGGTCGGGCAATCAGGTTCGGAGAGGAACGGCCAGTCTTCCCGGAACCGCCCGCCTTTCGTCAATGTCTGCGAGAACGGAACCTCTGTGGCGAACGGAAGCAAAGCTTTCTTCAGGAGGTGTGAATATTCCTTCGGCGCTTTCCTGACAAGAGCGTCGAGCCACTTGTTGGGCGCGTATATGCTCAAGAGCCGAAGTCCTTCAGTGACCTCGGCTCCCGAACATATCCATCTGTCAATCTCGTTACTCATTCAGCAGGTACTGGTCAATCAGATGTGTGATGGCCGCATAGCCTTGAGGAGTGGCGAACACGAACTTCTTGCGGACGAACGCCTCGATGACAAGATGTTCGCAAGGATTCGCGCGATAGACCGGAGTCACGATGTTGCCGAACCGGAATCCGGCCTCGATTGGTCTATGGAGATTCTTCTTGAAGTAGTCCTTCAGGAACTCCTCCGCTGTCTGGTCTTGCGCCGGAAGCATCTCCACCAGTTTCTCCTTGGAGAACGGTTTCGGCAGCCTTTCGCTGAAAACCTTGTTGCCTTGAACGTCAAGGAACACAAGCGGTGTGGCCAGTTCTCCGATGGAAATCTTGGCGCAAGGAACGCAGTTGGCCGGCACGAGGATGAAATCATCGGAGATATTGTTGTCGGCGATGATTCCGGCAAGAATGTCACGGATGTCAGCGTCCGGTTCAACCGTGATGACAACAGGCTTGACACCTGTCATCTTCTCCCAGACTTTGGACAACTGGCCGTCCGTGCCCTCGTAGGCACAGACAACCAGATTCGTTCCGCCGCTTACAGGGTTGCCCGCAACATTGCCTTTGACGGCTGTTGTGTCGATCGTAGACATCCGCTAAGCTCCTCCGGTCGCGCTTGTGGCGTCCTCGGCGATCTCCGGCATCTCTCCGGCATATTCGCCGGCCAGGAACTTGTCAGGCAACGCCTGCTTCCAGGTAAGAGTCCTCTTGGTCGCCTCACCGTCCATCTTGGTCTCAAGAGACAACCTGAGCGGGTTGCAGACACGTCCCATAATCTGAGGACGGCCAGCAGTTGTTCCGTCGCACTCCTGCACGATGGCGATCACGCCACGGTTCTTGAAGATCTCGATGAAATTCTTGATGGCCACTGAGTTGCCCGGGTGGTCGAACACGATACCGGTCTTGATTCCCTCGGCGTCCGGATCTCCGGAAAGTTCCTCGGTGACCTGAATCGTGGAAGCCGTGGCATAGATGGAGATTGCCTTTGCGCCGGTCTTCAATGTGAGGTCTCCAGTTACAACGCAGTTGCCAACCTCTCTTGCCGGTTCGCTGGCGACATCCTCCACATCTACGAGGATGATCTGTGATTTTCTGGTGGCGGCGCAACCAGCGCCGTCACCAGGTCTTGGAATTGATGATTTAACGTAAGCCATAATTCACGCTTGTTATTTGGTTATGCACCGCCTTGACCCTGATCCTGGTTGGTCTCTGAACCCTGATCCTTGGTGTTGTCAGCAGCCTTCTTTCCGTTCTCCCACTTGTCGGAGTCAGGGACATCGGAGACGATGCTCTCGACAGGAGTGTAGCCATCAGGCACGGCGGCATACACAGCCTCGGCGATCTTGAAGCCCGTAGAGAGGGAGTACTCGCCGAACACCTTCACGTCGTAGTTCAGCTCCTCGATCTTGGTGATGCAGCTCTCCGCCTTGGAGAGATCCACAAGCTCCACGAAATTCTCCTTCGGGGTCGCGAAGATGATAGGGGAGTTGTACATCGATTTCAGAGGTACGAGGTGGAAGTTGGTGAAGCGGATGCTTCCGTCATTCTCCACGCCGGTGTACTTGCCGTTGACGGCGAAGTCCGCCCTCTTGTAGCGGGTGAGCAGCTGCTCGGAGCAGTGGATGGTCACGATGTGTGCGAACAGTCCGGAGATGCTGTCAACGAAGCCGTCGATGTAGGCGAGGAGATCGGAGTCCGACATCGCCATCGGGTCGGCTGCCGCCTTGTAGTAGTTGATCTTGCAATTCTCGTCGGACTTGCCCTCCACAAGGATGGTCTCGAAACCGTCCATCGAGTTCTTGGCGGCCTTGCCCGCGTCACCGTCAGCGACAACGCCAGCATCGATGAACTTACCCTTGGCGATCATCGAGATGGTGATGTCATCCAGCACCTTAGGCAGGATGTGGTTCTCGATGATGTAGCGGGTGATAGGCATATCCGCCATAGTCTTGCCCTGCTCGTAGAGATAGAGCAGCCAGCTCTTGAGCACATCGGCCGGCTGGATCAGCACGTTCAACTTGTGACGGCGATAAGGAATCCTGATCGGAGTGAAATGGGGCGTTCCCTTAGGAGTCCATTTCGGTGTGAACTGCTGTGAGACCTCTGACATGATGGCCGCGGAGGCGATGTAGTCCGTGTTGGACTGGATGCGGGTCATATGCTTGGCGTCATCGAATCCGTTGTAGATCCTCTTGTTAAGGAGCTCCAACTTCATCTTAGGAGGCATCGTCATCTTGAACTCGGCGTTGAGATCCGTGATGTCGATAGACGCGTCTTCCATCGCCGTGAAAGCGTAAGGATTGACGGAATCAAGGGCTTCCTTCACGATCTTGTTGTGTGCCGCCGCCATATTGATGGCAAAGACCTTGGCCTCCTTGGACGCAGGAACTGCCGTGGCAACCGGCTTAGGCTCCGGCTCGGAAGCCAATGAGACAACGTCCTTCTGAAGCTTCTTCACCTGCTCTTTAAGTGCCTTGGTGGCCTCATCTGTCTTGGCGGCCACGGCGGCGTTGAAAAGGGTCACGGCATCACCCTCCTCATCGAGGTTGATGCTTTCCAGTTTGTCGAGAAAGTCCTGGCCGTAGTTCTCCAGAACCTTCTGCCGCTCCTGATCGGAAAGGGAAACCTTGCCGTCCTTGACGTCAAGCTCGCTCTTGCCGAAGAGACGGGCCACAAGTCGGCCCATCTTGGAATTGTTGAGAGTTTTCTTATCCATTATGAAAAAGATTGGTTAAATGCTTGCAAGTGCGAAGACCGCCTCGATGGTCTCGGAAAGGGTCTTCTTGGCATCGGCCATATTCAGGCGCAACGCCTCAGCGGTGCCGAACATCTTTCCCGAGAGAACCCCGTCCTGATCCTTGTGGATGGTAGGCCTTCCGGCCACGACGGCATCCCTGAACTGATCCACCAGCGGCTTCAGCTCGGCCTTCGCCGCCTCGTACCTTCCGGAAAGAGCCTCCCTGTAGGCGAAGTTCTTGTCCGGAGACTCCTCGGCATAGATGACAATAGTCTTCTCTCCGGTGGTAGGATTGGCAGCCGTGCTGTCGATGAACACGGCCATGGCTCCGATGGAGCCGACCTCGGAAAGGTCGTTGTCCATGTAGATGGCGTCACATTGGGAGGCCACCCAGTAGGCGGCGGAGGCACAGAAGTCCACATGTGCGTAGACCGGCTTTCCGGCGGCCTTCGCGTGGCTGATCGCCTCGATCATCGGAGGGATAGCAGACGAACTGCCGCCGGGAGAGTCTATGTCCAGGATTATGCCGATGACATTTTCGTCATCGGCCATCTCCCGGAGCCTTTTAGCTATGAACGTTGTGCCGTAACTCTCGCAAGTGTCGTACTTCGTCATCGTTCCGTGAAGAGGGATGATAGCCACACGCTTGGCCTTTTCCGGCAGAGCACCGGAGTCGGAGACCGTGGTGACGCTTGCCGCCTTCACCTCCATCTCCACGGGCGTCTTGTTGAGAAATGAGCGGGCGATGGGAAGCAGCCGGTCCAGATTGGAGACCAGCCACTTTCCCTGAACGATGTCCCTTGCCAGTTGGAATGTGTCTGCTTTCATCTTGTTAATCAATGTTTACGCAAAGATACCAGCGAGACACCCGTAAGGAAAGGACACGCTAAAAGACAGGGAATTGATACGAGCTGGACAGCTTCAAGGTGTTGGTTTCGTTGACCTCGAAGGCAAGAGGCAAGTCCTCGGTGCCGTAAGTCTCATCGTCCCCGTGGCAGAATCCTACCTTTAATATAAGGTTGTCCCTCATAATCTCCGAGGACTCCGAAAGCGTGGCGTTGATCTTGACGGTGGCCAGCCTCCCGGCATCCTCCGTCTTCTCCGACCGCTCGATGGTGGCGGTCCCTGGAACGAGCGCAAGTTTATGCCAGACTCCATCCTGTCTGTCAAGGCTCTGGGCCTGCAATGAGTCAATGATTCTGATCATCTTTCAATCCGTTTATGTTTATACTGCTGTTGATGTAATCCACCTTGTTGATAAGTTTCTTCACCAGTTTGTCCAGCGTCTGTTGCGATTGCCTGTAGATCCTCTTGTGCAGCGCGTCGAAATAGTCGGTGCTGAACAATCCCCTCGACACGATGAACGCAGTGACTATGTCCTTCTTCTGGACTCCGAGCTCGTAGCCGGCAAGGTAGTACTGCTTGAACTCGATGTCAAAGAAGGCGTTGATCGCCATATTCAACGCCACCGTGCTGTACTTGTCATAATAAAGGAACTTATCCCTCATAGGAGCCGTGGCGATGTCGCTTGGCAACTCCAGATCCACGACCTTGTCGCCTTCCAGAGCCACCGGACCCTCCGCCACCTTGCAATGAGCCACGAGAAGCCTGCCTATGCTGTTTCGGGCATAGACTTTCAGAGGCCCGCCCGGACTGTCAGGCGGGAACAGGTAAGCCAGATAATCCGCCATCATCGGCGAATCCACTTTCAATTTGACATCGAGCATTTCACAGTTCATCAAATATTATAGCCACATTTTTCGCAAAAACAGCAACTACACCAACTACACTTGAAGATATGTTTGATTTTCAATGAGTTAACCAAAAACGAGGTGTAGTTGACCCTCGAAAATGTGTAGTTAGTGTAGTTGGAGTCACCGCAAGTGTAGTTGAATGTAGTTGGAGTGTAGTTCTTCAACTACACCGCAACTACACCTTATTTCGTTAATATTCATTCATTTACTTCAAGTGTAGTTAGTGTAGTTAGTGTAGTTGGGGTTTTTCGTTTCCTCAGCAAAATAATTTTTCACTAATTTACGTAATTTATTGAAGAACTACAATAGATAACACAATATAAACATTTGTTCTATTTAAAAGTATGTAAAAATAGTTATTTTACTTGTGCTAAATTTTGGCACAACCACCCTGTTTTTCCCGATTTCCCGCCGTTTTGGCTAAATTTTGAAAAGTGTAAGCAAATGCCGCTATTTCGCTTCCGCTTTTTGATTGGTTATTATAAAATCGCCGTTTCACACACTTGTTTCCAATAAAAATCGTAAGTAATTAATGAAATATCAGCGACTCTTCCTGTATGACACAAAAAAAGGCGGCGTCCATACGGATGCCGCCGCGCCTGTCGGTGAATGAGATACTCGCCTTATCCTGAGTCAGGTTGCAATCAGGCGAATTTGACAGACGATAGTTCTTGGCTGAAGTTCTTTATGCCCTCCTCGATTTTCTTCACGGTCTTCGGGGAAGGATGCCTGTAGCCGCTGATGTAGTGGCTAAGAATGGTCTGGCTCACTCCGGTTACTTTCTCCAGTCCGGCAAGCGTTAGGATAAACGCATATTGTTGGAGGAAAGAGGGAACGTCGTTGTAGAACTCAAAATCGACATCCGGACACTCTTTGCCCTCTTCCGCAAGCATCTGCTTTGCCTCCTCATAAGAGTTGTAAAAGTCCTCTATGGCTTCTTTGGCTGTCTTGCCTTGACCGAGAAGTCCGAATGGAATCGCTTTGTTATACTCCATTGTTGCGTCGAAGGTTCCGTCCGAACCTCTCGCGATATAAACCTTTGCCTTCATATCTGATTTTATTAATTAAATATTTGTTAAGCATTGGGGTGGGTTATAGTTCCACCCCCGATTGCTTGCTTATGTTCTCCAATGTCCGGTCTTTCGCTTCTTGGCTGCTGTGTCGCGGTATCTGGAACTTTATTCCTGTTATCGGACTGAACCACCAGTCGTGGTTTTTACCGTGCGAGAGGAAAGAGCATCCGCCTTTCTTCAGCTTCCTTATGACTTCCGAGTATCTCATTACCGTTATTGTTTTGATTGCACTGCAAAGATAAGGAATTTCTTAACATTTACCAAATTTTTGGCGATTATTTTTACTTTTTCTTTTTTCCGAAAACGGCCTCGACCTCCTCGTCCGTGTCCGGATCACGTCTGATCCGGCGGTAATCGGAGCTGAAGGTGATGCTGACAAGGCGTTCCTGATGGCAGATGCAGATCAGGCCGATGATGGCTTCGTAGTCTCGTGGTGAGACCTGAACGAGATAGTCAACCCATTCCAGAAGAGGGAGGCTCCGCAGCCACTTCACATACGCCCGCCGCCTGGCCGCAATCACATTGGCGTACCTGTTCCGGAACGCCTCCTCCTGCTCCCTGGAATACAGGACATATCTCCTCAGGTCTTCCATCACTCCTCCCAAAGTTCGGCATCGGTCTCTTCGGCTGGCTCGGCGACCGGCGGGGGAGCGCTGGCCGCCGTGCGGTTGTCACCGATCTCCAACGTGTCCGTAGAAATGTCCAGATCTATTCCGTAATTGACCTTCAGCGCGTCATAGTCAAAGACCATCGCCGTGGTGACGCGGCTCTTGCCGGTCTCCGGATTGCTCGACACGTAGGTCTTGTTCTCCAGCAGCTTGAACCGCATCGACTTGGCCGTACCTATGAACTCCGGCGAATGCTCAAGATAGTACTTCAGCGAATCCCTCGGGATCACCTTGCCGTTCACGTCCTTGCCCTCCTTCATATAGAGAGCCGAAAGCCGCTGGAAAGCCAGATAGATGTACCGCACTCCGTGCTTCGGCTCGAACGGAACATCCGACTCCTTGATGGCGAACGGACGGTCCCCGGCGCAAAGCTTATAGTCGATGTTGATGTACGCCTGCCCGGATGCCACCAGATTCTCCACAATCTCCCAGAAGCCTGAAAGCTCGTTGTTCTGCTTTGTCTTCTGGTTCTGGTCCACGCAACCCTTGCAGCAAAGCCTGAATATCTCCTCGTTGTCAAACGGCACATCGATGTCCGTCCTCAAAGCCCGGTAGGCCGCCAGCAGGATAGCCCAGTTCCTCAGTGTCCTGTCCTCGACATTGTACGAACGCACCCTGTCATTCATGTCCGACAAAGTCTCGTCCCAAACCCTTCGGAAATCCGTCTGGAACTTTGACCGCAGTTGCAGCAACTGGTTCGTCAGATGCGTAAGCCCTCGCTTCTCGGTAAGCTTCAGATTCTCGTAGTTCCTCTTCTCCTGGTCGCTGAACGTTGTCTTGCTGAATGTCAGGAACACAAGCCGGTTGAACAGAGCGATGTCGGCGGTCGGCATCTCCTGACCGCTCATCACAACCCCGCAGTCCACAGCCGTGGTCTCGCGCCTCTTGTCGTTGTCCATATTCATCCTCGAACGCCCCGCGCCGTCCCATATTCCTTTAAGGAACTCCCGCTTCTCCAGATCAAGGTTGTTCTTATATTCATCGAGATGCACCACCGCGTTGCTCACCTCCGCCACCGCCTCGGCAAGAGCCGCCTTGGTCGTGTTGTTGATGTTCGGCGCGATGTTGCCCGTCACGAAGAAGGAAGTCAGCGAATGACCCAGCTCCGACTTTCCCGTGCCCTTCGGGCCGAACAGATCCAGAATGGGGAACGATGTTGTCACCGATGTCACAACGTCCTTGAACAGCGACGCGAACAGGAAGCAAAGCGCCACCTTGGCGTTGTCCCCGAACACGGTGATGAGTTTCTCTGAATATTCCCGCAGCGTGATGGTGTTAGCCTCCGTATAGACAAATTTCCTTGCCAGCTGGTAGCCTTGGGTGTTGTCCCTTGTGTCCAGCGCGCAACCAGGAAGATAGAACTTCTGACCCTTGATGTCGATGATTCCGTACTTGTCCACCGGCTTGAACGTGCCGTTGTCAAGGCCGCCGTTGCCCCAGGCATAGAAGCCCCACTTCTTCTGCCAACCCAGCTGCTTGATCTCATCAGCCGAAGGCGTGCCGTCATAGAGGAACTTCTTCAGTGAGGTAAGCTCGTTGGCCGTTGCCTCCCAGACATAGTTCCCGGCCGTCTCGACCCTCGTTTTGAAATCCGTGAACGACACGAGCTCGCTCTGGTTCAGCTTCACCACCGCCTCCTGCATCTTGACGTTCCGCAGCGTGAATATTCTTCTGGCGTTCTTCTCGTCCCGGATGTGCAGGATCGGGGTCATCGTGAAGTTGCTCCATCTCACATCGTTCCCGGATCTTGAAGCCCCATAGTAACAGTTGTTCTTGACGTAGAAGCCATAGTTCTGGAGCATCTCCTTGGTTCCGTCCTCTTTCGCCTCCGCCCGCTCCTGATCATTCTTGGCCTTGAAATATTCCTGGTTCCAGATCCTTCCGAACTTGTAGGCCTTCGTGAAGGTCTCCCGGTACATATCAGCCGTGCTCTGGTCCGGCACCTTGGCCAGCAGCTTGCAGACCTCGGTGATCACGGCGGCCTTCTCCGTCTGCGAAGCGGCTGCTTCCATCCATCTCTTGCAGATCCAAGGAATATAGTCGTGCGTCCTCTGAAGGTTGCATTCGTCGAACTCGTGCTGGTGCGTCCGGAAGAACTCGTCGGCGTCCTTGCCGAGATCCGCCGGCAGCTCCATCACGCTGACCGAAAGCCCCTCCTCCGTCAGCATCCTCGCGTTCTTCAGCACCGCCTCGACACCGGCCTTGTCGGTGTCCCCGATGATAGTGACCCTTTCGGCCTTGGCTTTCAGGAGGCTGATCTGCTCCTGGGTCAAAGCCGTCCCGCAAGGGGCGACGGCATTCTTCACTCCGATCTCATGCAGACGGCACACGTCCAGGTTGCCCTCCACAAGGTAGGCCTGCTTTGTGGCGTAGATCTGCATGTTGGCCTGAAGCCATCCGAACAGGATCCCCTTCTTTTTGTAAAGCTCGGTCTCTCCCGTGTTCAGGTACTTCGGGACACCCGGCTTGTCGCCGATGTACCTTCCCGAGAACCCGGCCACGTAGCCGCTCGTCCAGAAGACTGGAAACATCAGCCTGTGCCTGAACGTGTCGTAGACGGTGCCGTCATCCTCGTTCCTCTTGACAAGCCCGGCGGCGAGCAGCACGTCCTCCTTCCAGCCAAGCCCCGTGAGGTACTGTTTCAGCCCGCCTTTCTCAGGAGCGTAGCCGAGGCAGAACAGCTCGGCGGTCTCCTCCTTGATCCCTCGTCTCTTCAGGATGTACTCCCTGGCTCCTGGCGACTCCCTGTAGCGCTGGATGAACCACTCCGCCGCCAGCTTGTTCACGGTCATCATCTGTGACCTTCTGAACTCAGCAGCCTTCTCCTCCGGTGTCTGCTCCCTCTTCTCGTACTCTATCCCCAGCTTCCCGGCAAGATATTCCACCGCCTCGTAGAAAGTCATCCCGCGCCGCTCCATCACAAAGCTGATGGCGTCGCCTGTGCGTCCGCAACCGAAGCAGTGATACATGTTCCTCGAAGGTGTCACCACGAACGAAGGTGTCTTCTCCCCGTGGAAAGGGCAGCAGCACTTGTAGCGGCTGCCCTCCCTCCTGAGTTCAACGCCCTCGCCCTGGATGATCGAGACAATGTCCCTCTCCTTGATCTGGTCTTTTACATAATCCGGAATCATAAGTCAAACGGGTCTAAGGCGGGGCCGCTGTTCACGTTCTCGAATAACCCCCGGCGGGAATCGTCATTTACTCTCGCGTTCGCCTGGTCTATCTCGTGTATCAGCTTCCTCGTGAAACCTACGCACTGCTCAAGGTGGCATTTGCGCTGAATCTCCCAAGTCTGCATCCTGGCCGTTTCAAGCCCCGCGAACTCCGTCAGCTGGACCTCCCACAGCTGCATGGCCATTTGGCATGCCCCACGGAGTGCCGACCATTCAGGTCTGTCCATCTCGAACACCGAGACCAGACCTCTTGAATCCTTGTCCGCATACATGACTACCTCCTTTCCGGGAACAGTTCTTCGGCGGTGGACTCAATTCCGAAGACATCCTTCACGTACTTCAGGATCCTCTCCTGATAGAGTGGCTTTGGCCGTCTGCTGCCGTTGCACCACGAGTACGCCGTAGGGTAGGCCACCCCGTCCATCACAATCAGAGTCATCAGCTCGTTCCGCTGTTTCTGGGACGCGGTCTCCCAAATCTTCTTGATTTCCATATTCCGTTTAAGTTGTTTTTTTAATAGCCAATCTCTTTGTAATATTTACTGTCATTCAGGCTCTCTCTCATGGCCATAATCGCACGAATGCGTTGAATGTCCTCCGGAGAGAGATTCAGTTCATCGTCGGGGGCATCGTCCGACCGCTCGCAGAATAGACGATGTTTCGAGCTGTAGGCCTGAAACAGAATGTCTATTTGGTTCTCAACCTCCCGCCGGAAATTAGCTTTGTGCCACTCAAATAGGGCGGAAAGCTCGGCGTATTGATAGGCGGTCATTACGACGGAAATCGCCGTGCGGCTCATTCGACGATACGACATACTTTTTTCGCCTGTAACCCTAGCATAACACTGTGTAAAGATACGCAGGTCAATTTTGTTGCGGCCGATTTCAAACCGATACCGTTCTCTCTCCTCGACCGCCAGAACTTCATCAAGGCTGACACCGTGTTCCAGACATATCCGCTCCATAATGCTCCTGGCGTTTTCGGCCTCTCCGCCAACCCCGCTTTCGGCAAGGGTAGCGATCTTACGAATCTTAGTCTTCAGGGATTCGTAGTTCTCTGTTTTATTCATTGATTTTCAGTAAAAAAGGTAAATAAATAAACTTGAAAAATAATTGTGTAATTCAAAATAAATGCGTACCTTTGTATTGCGGTTCAGGGAGAGCCGCGAAAGAGGAATCTGAAACGCTTGAAAGGGAGTAAGAAAAACCTACCAAAGTCTTAAAAGTATGTCCGCAAGATTTACGATCAAGATTTGGAAGCTTAGATTCACGATAGAAATCGCAATCTAGTTCGCCAACGGAGGCTGAGAGATCGGCCTCCCCTTTGGTAGGTGCTGCAAAAATACACAAATTGTATGCAAAACAAAAATCTGTCATCTTCACAAACTCCTTCCGAGTCTCCGTCCTGGGGCGGTGCCCGTTCCGGTGCCGGCCGCAAGTCCAAGCCCCACGGAAAGTCCTACACCTTCCAGTCCACCCCCGAGGTTGACGCGTTCCTCTCTTCCTATCAAGGCAACAAGACCGAATTCATCAACCGAGCTATCCTGACCCTTGCGGGACAGTCTCCTCTCTCTCGGCCCTGATCTCCCATTTCGGTCTGGTGACCAGGAGCTCAGAGTATTTCTCCCTCGCCTTCTCGACCGTGTCGAAGTACCACTGGTCGATGATGTTGTAGTACGTGGCCGTGACAACGAATCTAACTCTTCCATTCATAACACAATAAATTAAGCGGCAACTCCGAAACACTGGAATTGCCGCTTGACGAAGATTGCTTCTCCTTAGTTAGCAGGGCTGCTCGAATCGCTGAACATATTCTCTGATATGGGCTATCTGGCTGGCGGAAATATTGCTAAAAGCTATTTTCTGACGAATGATCCCAGCCCCTCTTTCTCCGATTATCTTGCCAAGGGATGTGTTCAAAAACATTGATGGAACAAGAGTTACATCTTTGAAATCCAAAATGATTCTGTCCTGCTTGTCAAGATTGTCGTTCAGTACAGAGTATAGCACATCGCCAGCGTCAGGGTAATTGCGACCCTGGAATATAGTTGAAACGGAAATACGATAATCCATATTACAACAGTGTTAAAGTGTCTTCGATATAATTGTCTTCCAGATGCTCAAGTGAAATTGAATACATTATCAATGTCCCCTTGAAGTGTTTCTTTAACCTTACATATCTTTCGTTGTCCCCGGATGTGACCAGAGCCGCATCGTTGCTGATAATCCAAAGGGAATCAGGGTCAGTGCAATAGTCACGAAGATTCCCCAATCCTAAGCCGGCATTGTGCTTAGTGGATCTGATCGTGAAGCGAGGCTCCATTGCTTTCATTATTGCTTGAACGTCATCCGTTATTTCAGGTAATACTGTTCTAACGGATTCGGCAATACCTCGGCCAAAATCACATACGGAAATGAAAACCTTGTTGATACTCCTGTCATATTCGACCATAGAAAAGGCTATTCCCTCGCATAGTGAATGGTCAATGACATTGTAATAAGCCTCGGTCAGGCTACCTTCAAGCGGAGTCAGGTCTTTGGCTTGAAACCTGGTGGTTCGAAAATACTCGCTTATTCGTTTAGCGTGCATTTCCATCCCGTTGGGATCAATCTTCCATAAGTTCAGAATGTCTTCGTTGCCAGGCTTCACATAACTCTCATGTAAATTCCAGTATCTTGATATTTTGAGCTCGTTTTCAAGGTAATCTTTAATTTCTTTGCTCGTCTCCATTTGAACCAGGCATCCCTTTCGAGCGCAAGATTCAATCAGACATGCAAGAGACGTGATATGTTCAGGTCGTAATTTATCTCGTGTAATGCCATCGTCGATATTTACTAACAGGCGGTTAACGCCGTTTTGCTCGATCATATCTCTTCCGTCGCAAATTCCGCTAAGCCAGCTAAGCCTATCGGAGGATGACAGTGTTACTACTCTGATATTTGCAACTTCAAGCATATCACATTCCCTTTACCAAACAAAGATAGCCTTTAGAAAATCATTTTCCAAACAATGGTTTTGCGAATCTTTCTCATTAACGGCAATTCCAGTATTTCAAAGAACCTGTTTCGCCCCCGGGAGCGGAATCGAACCGCTCACATCGCGCGAAGCTTTCTGACGGAGCCTGCTCCTTGGCTCAAATCCTCCGCTCCGCCTTGTTTGCCGGCAGGGACCCATATCCTGCCCTTTCCGGGGAATGCCGGTCTTTCCCGGCTGTCATACTAACTAAGCGCACCCAAAAAATACGGCCTTTCACCGCCCGGCGCTACGGTTCACTCATCCTTCCACTCCTTGATCAGCCCCCACCAGAACAATGCGGCCACGACCGCAAGGGCGGCAACCTCTATGATGTAATGAACCAACATATCAGTAAATAATATCCTCCTCAAGTATCTTTCCCAGATATTCCATAAACTGATCCCAGTCCCATCTTCCCGGGTCAGGTTCCGGTCTTCCGGACTCGTTTTTCCTCCATGCACCGGCGGCGCACTCCCAAGCCGCAAGGCACTGCCCAAGCCTGTCAGCGATGAACTCCCTCGCAAGCGGTCTGATGTCCTCACCCTCCTGCGCCTTGTTCCAGAGCCTCACCACGTTCACCCCAGCATCCAGATGGTGCTTTGCCATCAAATCGAGGAACTTGTCCCTGTTTACATCGTGGTTTTCCATAACCAATGAAGATTAATAAAGATAATGTCCGTCACTGTCCCTTGTGGTGCTGCCTTTCAGCATCCACAGGTCTGGGTTTTCCTTCTCGGTAAACAGCCACGCCATCGCATCATTATAAGCCTTGCGACGGCTGACAGCCTCCGGAGCCAGTCTCCGCACGCACCCATCGTGTACGAAATCATCAGCGTCGGCAGATGCCACCACGCGAAATTCGCCTTTCCTGCCATTGCCTGAACGGCGTTTGCCGCCAGAGCGACCGCCACCACCACCGCGAACACCCTCCAGATGCCCACTGAGGTCCTTTCCATTTTCTTTTCTGCACTCATAACTCATTTGTTTTGTGAATATTTTATTATTATCTTCGCTCATTTAAGAATGTATATCATTTGTATATCGTTTGTGTTTACATTGCAAATATACAGATTAAATCTGTATTATCAAGAAAATTTACAGAAATATTCTTAAAGTTTTTTAGACTATGACAGAGGTTATCGCAAAGGTATTGACTTATACGAAGTTGAATGCTAAACAACTGGCTGATAGGATTGGGCTAGATCGTCCTCAGGCTATTTATGACATATTGAAGGGAAAAACAAAGTCTATCTCTCCGGCAATGGCTAGTAAGATTTTATCTGTATTTCCTGAATTTGACCGTGGGTGGCTGATGACAGGGGAAGGTAGTATGCTTAGAGATAATTCACACCACTTCGCCGATAACAATCAAGGTTTTATCAATAGTAACAATAATATAGGCAACACCATCGACAACCGCCAATATTATTCCGACAGCCCCGATGTCCTACGCGCCCAGATCGAGCTCCTCGACGAGCGCATCAAGGAGAAGGATGCCCAGATCAAGGAGAAGGACGCCCAGATCAAGGAGAAGGACGCCCAGATCAAGGAGAAGGACGCCCAGATAGACCGTCTTCTCTCCATCCTGGAGAAGCAATAGGAAAGGCCGCGCCTCACGGCGTGACCTTTCCCTGATGTTACAAAACAACTTTTATATGAGTTATGATGCAAACATAGCATATTTTTGCAAACAATAAAAGGTTAATGAAAAACAATAAGCGAACAAGGAGAGGAAAACCGTCCGGAAGAAGTCTTGGCGTGCGCCAAATTTGCGCCAAACGCCCCGGTTCGCCTGCCCTGGACGGCTTTCAGTTGGGGGTGAGAGTGTCCGAATTCCCCCGTGAAATGTCCTTCCCCCGCTACTAACACGGACATTGAGTAATCAGTGCCCGTTTTTTTTGAATATATTTGTACTGTAATATTCATACAGGCTATGAGAAGTGTCATAATGAAAGATTTGGCTGTCTGCGCGTTGTGCGTTGTGACGGCGTTTTCGGCTTCGGCGCAGAGTGCCGGGGATGATCCGGTGGCTGATTCAAAGGCGGTTGTCGTTTCGGGCAACGCAAGGTTCACGGTGCTGGAGAGCCGGCTGGTGCGAATGGAGTGGGCTGCTGACGGAAAGTTCGAGGACAGGGCTACCCTTGGCGTTGTCAACAGGAAACTGCCGGTCCCGGCCTATACTGTCAAAAAATCAGGCAAGAAGCTGACAATCAGGACATCGGATCTGACCCTGACATATTCAGGAAACGGGAAATTCGATGAGAACAATCTGAAGGTGACGTTCCGTATGGCGGATCCGGCTTCAAAGAAAGGTGTCAGGGCGGTGACTTGGCATCCGGGGATGGATGACAGCGGCAATTTGCTCGGAACGACGAGGACGCTGGACGGTTGCGACGGTGCCAAGACCAAGGAACCGTACGACAAGGGAGTCATCTCGCGGGACGGCTGGGCCGTCATGGATGAGTCTGACAGACAGGTCTTTGTGCCGGTCGATTCCGATTGGAAATATTGGGTTGCCGAACGTGACTCGACTGATCGTCAGGACCTTTACCTGTTCGCCTACGGTCACGACTACAAGGCCGCCGTCTCAGACTTCACCAGAATCGGAGGTCGTATTCCTATGCCGCCGAAATATGCCCTTGGCTACTGGTGGTGCCGTTTTTGGCAATATTCAGACTTCGAGTTCGTGGGGCTTGGAAAGGAGATCCGCTCGCTGGACATCCCGATCGACGTGATGGTTCTGGATATGGATTGGCACGAGACCTGGTCGCTTCGGAGGTACAAAGCACCTAAGGACGAGTTTGGCCAGAGGATCGGTTGGACTGGCTACACCTGGCAGAAGAAACTTTTCCCTAATCCGGCCAACTGCCTGCAAGATCTTCATAATCTTGGGCTTAAAACCACGCTGAACCTGCATCCGGCTTCCGGAATCCAACCTTACGAGGAGCCTTACGACCGCTTCGTGAAGGACTATCTTTCAAGGACTGATGAATATGACGGCCCGAAGGGGTACATCAATCCGGACGGAAGCAAGGCCCCCGTGCCGTTCCGGATGGACGACATCAACTGGGCGAACGCTTATTTCAATTCCGTGATACGCCCGTTCGAGCGTCAGGGAGTCGATTTCTGGTGGCTCGACTGGCAGCAATGGAAGTTCAGCAAGTATGTTCCCGGACTCAACAACACATTCTGGCTCAACTGTACCTTCTTCAACGATATGGTCCGCCAGTCTGCTGATCAAGGAATATATGCCCGCCGTCCGATGATATACCATCGCTGGGGAGGCATCGGCAGCCACCGCTACCAGATCGGCTTCTCCGGAGACTGCCTGGCTTCGTGGCAGGTGCTCGGTTATCTGCCATATTTCACCTCTACCGCATCCAATGTGGGCTACGGCTATTGGGGACACGACATCGGAGGGCATCTCCAGCCTAAGGGAGTCAAGGCGACCGATCCGGAGCTTTACACCAGATGGCTACAGTCAGGAGTGTTCACCCCTATATTCAAGACTCATTCGACGAAGGATCTGACGATGGAGAAGCGGTTCTGGGTGTTCCCGGATCATTTTGACGCGATGCGCGCCGCTGTCAGACTTCGCTACGACCTCTCGCCGTACATCTACGGTACAGCCCGCGAGGCCTACGACACCGGCATCTCGATGTGCCGTCCGCTTTATTATGAATATCCTGAAGACTCCCAGGCCTACGATTTTACTCAGGAATATCTCTTTGGTAATGACATACTTGCGACAGTTGTCTGCGAGCCTGCGGATTCCGTGACGGGACTCGCCGAACGTGTGATGTGGTTCCCGGAGGGAAGTGACTGGTACGATGTGGCCACAGGAACGCTGTTCAAAGGAGGTCAGGTGGATACTTTGAGATATACCATCAACGAGAACCCTTACTACATCAAGGCCGGTGCCGTCATTCCAATGGCCTCGGACAAGATCAAATCACTTCAGGAGAAGGACAACACGTTGAAACTTTTTGTGGCTCCGGGCGATGGCGAAAACACTGCCTCTGTCTATGAGGACGATGGCGCCACACAGGCCTATAGCACTGAATATGCCACCACTAAGGTCACCAAGGTTTCGGATGCATCTTCGTTGAGGCTCACCATTGCTCCTCGTCAGGGAAATTATCGTGGAATCGCCCCTGAACGTCACGTGCAGGTTGTCCTCGCAGGTGTTTTCGCACCGGAGAAGGTGACTGTGAACGGAGTGGAGGTGCCATATTCCCGCTTCGCCGCCCACGATGCTGAAGTCTCCGGAAAAGATGCTGTGTGGGGCTATGAGGGAGCCGATCTCTCGGCGGTCATATTCCTTCCTGAGACACTTGCCTCCGAGGAACTTGTCATCGAATGCTCGTTTAATGAATATGCCGCCTCGCACCGAGATCTTCTGAACGGCAAGAAGGGCTTGATGCACAGGATGATGGACATCACACCGGAGACAAAACTGGTCTTCGGGAAATATGTCGATGCCTATATGATGCTTCCTGATCCGTTCCTCGCCCTTGCGCAGTGCGCCAGTTTCATCAACGAGGATCCTCAGAACGTAGGTGAATATTTTGAAAAGATTGACACTGCGGCGCTTATCGCTGATTTTGCCAATTATGAGAATATCCCGGCTGATTTTGTCGCCAAGGTCAAGGCGCAGGTTGGTGTGGAATAGTGATTATATTCAAGAATATGGAAGACAACAATAGAAAACTATACCCGTTAAGGTTTGTGGATGAAGGTGCGGATGTGCCTTGGGGACACGTCAGCTATCAGATCGCCGACCTCGGGTTCAAGGATTCGATGATCGATAACGGCTGGTTCGGTGGCAACACTCTGAGCGAGCTGATGGGAACCTATCTGGAAAGGGTAGTCGGGGATGATGTGTTCGAGTTCTATGGACTGCAGTTCCCTGTGATGGTGAAGGTTATGGATGTGACCGCTTGGCAGCCCCTTCAGATGAACGCCGCTGATGACATTGCGGCTGAACGTTATGACTCGTTCGGCAAGACTGCCCTTTGGTACGTTCAGGAGACCGCTCCGGGAGCTGAATTGCTTTTGGGTTTCAATCGGGACATTGATCCGGCCGAGTTTTACGCAAGATGTCAGGACGGGACGGTAAAGGATGTCCTGAACATCGTCAAGCCGCGCAAGGGTGAGGCTTTCTTGATCAAACCGGGAACCGTCTTCGCCGCCGGACCGGGACTCAAGATTGTCGAGATCGCCGAGAGTTCCGAACTCGTGTTCAATCTCCATAATTGGGGTGTAGAGCTACCAGACTCAGAGGAATTGCTGCTTGAGGAGGCCTTCGATCTCATCGATTTCAAGAAATATATCCCTGAACCTGTCACTGGAGACAAGCTGGCCGTATGTCCGGAATTCGTTGTGACGAAGCTCGACTTGAAGGACGGACTGCACATATTCTCGGAGCAGCCAGGCGGTTTCGCAGTCTATTATTGCGCTTCCGGAGAGGCTTCGGTGCAGATTCAAGTCGAGAATGACCGAGGCTCCAAGAGTGTGGAGTCATATTCATTGAAGTCAGGACATTCGATTCTTGTCCCGTCTGAGGTTAACGACTTCTTCCTCATCCCGGCAGCCCGTGGGACGGTTCTACTGGAAGCTCTTGTGGAAAAGCGTCTTGTTAAGGATTCGTACACGGATCAGGAAGTCGAACCAAGCTCCTTTGTCGAGGCCGATGCCCCGGATCCGCATATTCGTGAATGGAATAGTTAGGTTATGGCAGACACAGAAAGAATAGACAAGGTCCTTTGGGCCATAAGAGTGTTCAAGACCCGCACCGAGGCCACGGATGCCTGCAAAGGAGGCAAGGTCAAAATCGGTGGAGTGAATGCCAAGCCTTCCAGAATGTTGAAGGTCGGAGAGATTGTTGAAATCCGCAAGGGAGCCGTGCAGTATTCGTACAGAATCAAGCAGCTGACCGACCATCGCCTCGGCGCGAAACTGGTCCCGGACTATGCGGAGAACCTTACCCCGCAATCCGAAATCGACAAACTCAAGGCTCCCGTCGAGACCTTCTTCCTCCGCCGTGATCCGGGTGCCGGCCGCCCGACCAAGAAAGACCGCCGTGCTATGGAGGAAGCCTGGGACGAGATCGACTACTCCAACGACCTCGGTGACATTCCCGATGACATAGCCGAACGCTTCGGCCTCACCGACGATGATTTGTAACCAGTGCTGTGTAAATAGTTGATTTAGAATAAAATAAAGAATCGTCTTTAGCTGTTTCCAACTGAAGACGATTCTTTAATGTGCTTGATGTCAGTGGATTGTCCTCCACCGGTTTCGGGAGCTACTTGCCGAAGTAGCGGGTGAGGAGGCCGTAGAAACCGGCTCCGTGACGGGCTTCGTCCTTGGCCATCTCGTGAACGGTGTCGTGGATGGCGTCGTAGCCGAGCTGTTTTGCCCTTGTGGCGATGGCGAGCTTGCCTTCGCAGGCACCGGCCTCGGCCTGATAACGCTTCTCAAGGTTGGTCTTGGTGTCCCAGACTACGTCTCCGAGAAGCTCGGCGAACTTGGCGGCGTGCTCAGCTTCCTCGAAAGCGTACCTTTTGAACGCCTCGGCGATCTCAGGATAGCCCTCACGCTCGGCCTGACGGCTCATAGCGAGATACATTCCGACCTCCGTGCACTCTCCGTTGAAATGATCCTTGAGGCCCTGGACAACTTCCTTGTCCTCTACACGGCCGTCACCGATGTGGTGCTCGCAGGCCCACTGAGGCTTGCCGCCCTCATCCTTGATCTCTACGAACTTGCTCGCAGGAGCGTGGCACTGCGGGCACTCTGCAGGAGGGTTCTCGCCTTCGTAAACATAACCGCAAACCAAACATCTGAATTTCTTTTTCATAACAAAATCTTTTAAAGTCAAACAAAATGAAATAAAACGATAAAGCATCGTTTGATGTCACAAAGTTAATGCCAATATTTGAATTTACAAAATAGAATTATTAAAAATTAGAAAATATTTGAAAAAACTTTGAAAATACTTCCTCCTGTAAAGAATTCTGGCACATTGGAGGGTGTTTTTGCCGTGAAAAAATATATGTGTTAGGAAGAAGCAGGCGGATTTGCGTCAAGTGACTCAAATCCCTAAATCAGTTGTCTTTATCCGCACACATTGCCTTCGACATCGTTCTTGATGTCATCGATGCTTGGAAGTGTATGTGAAATCTCTTTGGGCATCATTTCATTTTTTTTCCAACATATCAGGATTGAACTGGGACGGAGTGACACCAAAATGCTTTTTGAACCGGATGATGAAATAGCGGTACGAGCTGAAGCCAAGCTCATCAGAGATCTCCGACACCAGTTTGTTGCTGTCAAGCAGCATTTGTGCTGCGTGGCGAAGACGGATATCCTCAATGAACTCACGCGGACTGCGTCCTGTTATGTTCTTCAGCTTGGTGTTGAGAGCTGTCTTGCTTATGTGTAATTCCTGACATAGCGCCGTGACATCGAGTTTGTCAGAGTACAGATTACGTTCTACCGCACCTATCGCTGCGTTCAAGAAATAATAATCCTTGCGTCCGTGCTGCCTTGACTGTACGGTCTGAGGGGCGATGGCATATTTCTCCTGCAGGATTTTCCGGTTGTCCAACAGGGTCTTGCATTGTTCGATCAGGGTCTCTGTACTGAATGGTTTCACGATGACGGCATCGACTCCCATCCTTGCACCCTTGATGCTGACTTGCTCGGAGGCGTGTGACGTGAGAAGAACAAAAGGAATATGGCAGGTCTCGAAATTATGCCGGATGTTGGTGCAAAGCTCAAGACTTTTGTCGAATCCGGACTTGAGATCGCAGACAATGATGTCCGGTTGCTCTTTCAGCGAGCATTGTAAGGCCTCTTCCGCGTCAGAAGACACCAACACGTCATAGGTGCGCCCGAAGATACTTCTCAACATTGCCCTGTTATCCGGGTCGTCAGCGACAAGCAGTGCCCTCAGACCGGTCTTTTCTGATACTGCGGATTTGGCAGGCATTTCTGGTTGAGGCTCTTCGTGGAGAGTTTGGACCTGCCTGATTTCCTCATTCTCGTTTTCCAGATCAACATATCCGGAAATGATGGTCTGCATATTCTTGGCATTTGAATATGAACGCTCGATATATTTCAGCCCCGCTGGGGAAGAGTCAGCATACCTTTGAAAAAACAATTCCAGCTGCCCCAGTATCATAGTAAGCGGCTCCCTGAGACTTCTGGAGACATCAACGAACAATTGCATTCGCCGCATTCCTTCCGCTTCCTCGAATTTTAGTCTTTGCCTGAGCAGCATCCTTGAATATAGGATGGAGAGGAGGGTTGCCAGAACGGCAAGGATCAGGATGACATAGATAACTTTCGCGAGCGTGGTGGCGTACCAAGACGCCTTCAATCGGATTCCGAGCGTTATTTCTTCAGTAGAGTCGATGTTTCCGCCGTCCTGGCAACGGACACACAGCCTGTATTTCCCGGGGCGGAGATTCATATAGACGATGGGGTTGTCAGGAGTGAACGGTGTCCAGTCATTATCCGCCCCATTCAGTTTATAACTCCATAATATCGGACGTGTCCCGGAGTAATCAAAGGTGGAGATATCAACTGACAGATTGGTTTGTCCAGGATTCAGAACAATGTCATTAACGAATGGAATCCTCTCTTCCGTTGATATGGTTTTTCCGTTGATTGAAATCTCCGCAAAGGCAGGGCGTGGCATTGCCGTGTCATCCTCGGAGAACGACACGGGGTCAAAGACAATTATACCATCCTTGCCTCCAACGAGAATCTTTCCGTCCGAGGTCCGTACAAGACATCCTTCCCTGAACGAACTGATACCTAGTCCGTTAGTGGTTTTGAAAATCCGGTTCCAACCGGCATCCTCCCGGACGATTGATATTCCTTGTCCGGATGTCACCATCAGACAGGAATCGCCGAAAGGCAGTAATTTGCTTACATAAGTATCTGAAAGTCTTGACGATGGAAAAAGAATAACGTTCCCGTCTGCCGCACCTACTTTGGATAGTCCGACTCCGGTGATCGCCACAAACAAATCACCATTCTCCCCAAACTGAGCATCCGGACAGCTTCCCGAGACAGGCAAGGGATGAAAGTTGTTAGTCTTAATGTCATATATGTACGCACCTATGCCGGAAATGACGATCTGCCTGTCATTCATCCTGCTTATTGCATAAATCGAACGGGTATAACCGGGAATATGTCGACTTATGCAATGTTCGGCCGCCGGGTCGAAAATGTATAACCCACTTGATGTTCCAAGATACAACTTATTGTTTTGTAAATATATGGCACTCACTGTCTCGTTGAAAGACTTTCCGTTTTCGTCCTGAAACGAAAACGTGCGCAATTCTCCGGTTGCCGTGTTGTATCTGTGCAGCGCACCCTGAAAAGAACCTGCCCATATTTCACCGGATGACTTGTCAAACAGCGCCGTTTGGAACTTTATCCGTCTTCCTGAAGGTATCTCTGACAATTTCCCCTGACTGTCCAGGCGGAACATCCCGTGATTGTCAGTGAATATCCAAAAGTTTCCTTCAAAATCCTCGGCGATTCCGCGGACCATTTTTAAGGACTCGCTTCCTGGTAATATGTCGAATGCGGAGAGTGTTTTGTCGCGGTACCACAGGCCCGAATAATAGGTGCATACCCAAACGTTGCCGTCACGATCCTTGAAAATATCCCAAATCGCTTCCTTGTTCGGTATTCCAGAATGATCCGGAAGGCAGGACAACTCTACGGAGGAGACCCGGAACAATCCGTCCGCCGCACCCACGATGAGGTTGCCGTTCTGAATCTCTCGGATTGAGCGAATCTCCTTCTTAGGAAGAGTTCCTGTTACCTCGTAGGAAGAACAGTCTTTTCTGACAAGAATGATTTCACCGTTCGCCAACCCTGTCCACATATTGTTGTCCGAATCCATAAGGATCGCGGTTACTCCGGCAGCGGCCTTGAAGACTCTTCTGAACTGCCCGTCGTACAAGAAAACATCTCCTTTCTTATCCCCCAGGACAAGGCATTTGTCAATCCTGCGTGTAATACACGAGAATTCTGCTTCTGGGATGCTGCCGACAGTTTCGAGGCTGTCGCCCCGTGAGACAAAGAGGCTGTTCCCGTGTGCCACCCAAAGGCTGTCGCCGACAGCGAGCATAGAACTCCCGTGCCAACCGGAAAGAGACGATTTGAGAAGTATGGGAGCCCTATGGCGGATGTCGAAGCGATGTATTCCACGATATGAAACGGAATAGACTATATTGCCGCTCTCGTTGCACGCAAGGCTATGTGCGATGACTGATTGCAACATAAGCCTTGTATGTGTGCCGTCGTATGTGAAAACGCCATAGCTTGTATTAAGCCAGATGCTTCCGCTGGAATCTTGACAAGCAGAATAGACCGCCGCGTCACGGAATGCGTTCAGACGCGAGGGCTGCACAAAACGTGAGGCCGACAGCGTGGTGGTCATAGCCGCCGACAAAACAAGTGTTAATACTATGTGGCTGATGTTGCGGAATAATCCATCCTTCGTTGCCATAATATCTTTTCTGCTTGATCAGGAAATATTCAAAAACTTCCGCAATATATGAACAATGGTCGATATTATAACAATTAAAGTTCAAAATTATCATAGCCCTAAGCCATCAGACGCCCGATCTTTGACAAAAAAAGAAACACATAGTTAATATGAAAAGATTGCTGCTTGCTACAATCGTCATGTATCTTATCCTGCCGATGGCGGCACAGGAAAGGTTCGGGGAAGGCTCCATCTATCACAATGGATGGATCGACTTTAACAAGAATGGAATCAAGGATGTCTACGAAGATCCAACCGCGGACATCAACTCCAGGGTAGAGGATCTGCTTTCTCGGATGAACCTGGAGGAGAAGACTTGCCAGATGGTTACACTTTACGGCTACCAAAGAGTCTTATATGATGAGCTACCGACTCCCAAGTGGAAGGAGAAACTGTGGAAAGACGGAATAGGTGCGATAGACGAGCATCTGAATGGATTCCGCAATTGGGGGCTGCCGCTCACTGACAGCGAATGGCTATGGCCGGCTTCGAAACACGCGAAGGCGCTCAATATCGTGCAGCGTTTCTTTATAGAGGAAACCCGTCTGGGGATTCCCGTGGATTTCACCAATGAGGGAATCCGCGGTGTCGAGGCATATCGCGCGACAAATTTCCCCACTCAGTTGGGCATAGGACACACTTGGGACAAGGAATTGGTGCACGAGATCGGCAGGATTACCGGCCGGGAGGCAAGGCTGTTGGGATATACCAATGTCTATGCCCCGATTCTGGATGTGGGCAGAGACCAGCGATGGGGACGTTATGAAGAAGTCTATGGAGAGTCCCCTTATCTGGTGGCGGAACTTGGAGTGCAAATGGCTTCCGGTATGCAGACGGATTATCAAGTGGCTGCCACAGGCAAGCATTTCGTCGCATACTCCAACAACAAGGGTGGGCGCGAAGGTATGGCGAGGGTGGATCCTCAGATGGCTCCCCACGAAGTGGAAAACATACATATATACCCTTGGCGTGAAGTGATAGGAAGAACCGGCCTGCTGGGAGTGATGAGCTCCTACAACGACTACGACGGCATCCCGGTTCAGGGCAGCCAGTATTGGCTCACGGATCGTCTCAGGAATGATTTGGGATTCAAGGGCTATGTGGTGAGCGACAGTGATGCGGTGGAATATCTGCATAGCAAGCATCACGTTTCGGCGAATATGAAGGAGTCCGTGCGTCAGGCGGTGGAGGCCGGGCTGAATGTCCGATGCACCTTCCGTACACCTGACAGTTATGTGCTGCCGCTGCGTGAACTTGTGACGGAGGGGACGCTTCCGATGTCTGTCATTGACGAGCGTGTCCGTGATATATTAAGGGTGAAATTCCTCGTCGGACTGTTCGATCATCCATACCAGAATGACTATGAGGCGGCTGACCGCGAAGTGGACGGTCCTGCCAATAACGAAGTGGCCCTTCGCGCGTCACGCGAAAGCATAGTGCTGCTTAAAAACGAGGGAAACCTGCTGCCTTTGGACAAGGACAAGATACGTACTCTTGCGGTTGTCGGTCCGAATGCGGACGAGGTCTCTTTCGCCCAGACACATTACGGGCCTCTAGCGACAGCGTCGGTCTCTGTCCGCAAAGGGCTGGAGGAGGCCCTGAAAGGCAAGGGGCGGATTCTCTACGCCAAGGGATGCGAGCTTGTTGATGAGAATTGGCCGGATTCTGAAATATTCCCTTCCAAACCTACGAAAGAGGAACTTCGCCAGATGAACGATGCGGTGAAGCTTGCCCGCAAGGCAGATGCCGTGATAGCGGTTCTCGGTGGCGGACAGCGCACCTGCGGTGAGAACAAGAGCCGCACCAGTCTGGATCTGCCGGGACATCAGGAACTGCTTCTGAAGAAACTGGCGGCCACGGGAAAACCTGTAGTGTTGGTGCTCATCAACGGACGGCCGCTTTCCATCAACTGGGCGGACGAACATATTCCCGCCATTCTTGAAGCGTGGTATCCCGGCTCTCACGGAGGGACGGCGGTGGCGGATGTAATATTAGGTGACTACAACCCCGGCGGCAAGCTTACGGTCACATTCCCGAGAACTGTCGGCCAGATCCCTTTCAACTTCCCTTGCAAGCCAAACTCGCAGGTGGATGGGGGGAATGGAGTAGGCCCGCAGGGACGGCAGTCCAGAGTGCACGGAGCGCTGTATGATTTCGGCTATGGCTTGAGTTACACGACTTTTGAATATTCATCGTTGAAACTGTCTTCCAAGACCATTTCTCCGTCTGACAGCGTGGAAGTGTCGTTCACTCTGAGGAATACCGGCTCCCGCAAGGGCGATGAAGTGGTTCAGCTTTATATTCGTGACGTACTGAGTTCCATCACGGTCTATGAAAAGGTGTTGCGTGGGTTTGAACGAGTAAGCCTTGAACCGGGAGAGTCGAAGGAAGTAAGTTTCACCCTTGCTCCAAAGGATCTCGGCCTTCTGGATGTGGATTTCCGACGTATTGTGGAACCGGGCGAGTTCGAGATTATGATAGGCGCGTCCTCAAAAGACATAAGACTCAGTGAGAAGCTGCTTGTGGATGACGGCGGCGACACAGCACACGTCACATATCCCGATGATGCCTCATACGTCAAGACGACTTTCCCCGCCAAGATCGGCGTGAGCGAGGATGCCACAGTGTCTGTTGCGGAAGGGAAGACGATAGGTTCGCTTGGAATCAATTGGGGGGCTGGAACAGACTGCTCTTTCGAAATCCTGTGGACCAATGGCGGCGGGCAGTTCCTGCCTGTTTATCGGGGACAGGTATCAACTGCTGACAAAACGGAGCGGCAAGTCTATACTTTTGAGTCTGTCGGCGCCAGCGAGATCCGTGTGGCCGTAACCAAAGGATCCGCGACCATTATTTCTCTGGAGAGTGATGTCATTAAATTATAATAATTAAAAGTCTATGAATAAGAGCTTTATTAAGTTCATCCTGTTGCCACTCGGGCTTATGGGCACCAATGGTTGTTCGGGAGAGAGTATGAAAAATGTGCCTTCAGATCCGTTCGCTGATCTGCCGGATGCTTCCGTGGAGCTGTATTCGTATTCCAATCAGATTCGTCCGTCTGTGCATTATACGGTTGAAGTCGCCGGAGGAAAGGCGACTGTAATCCCGACCAAGGAACATCAGGTCTGCGCTTTCGGCTGCGACGACCCCGTTGCCGTCAAGGTGACTTACAATGCTGACTTCATCGACAAGGCGGAAATCCTTCCGAAATCAAAGGACTGGCGTTATGTCACTTCGCGTGAGGCGGTCACTGTCGTGATGTCGCCTGGAGACAAGGCCGTCGTGGAGATAAACGGATCGGAAGACTGTGATCTTTTCCTTTTTGCCAACCCGTTGGAGGCTGGCAAGCCGTCGAAGGAGGATCCGAATGTCCTGTATTGCGAGGCCGGCACAGTGACAGACCTCAAGACACTGACCCTAAAATCCGGGCAGACACTTTACATCGAGGGCGGCGCTGTGGTCAAGAGCGTGCTCAGGGCACTGGATGCTCCTGATGTTACTGTGAAAGGCTGCGGAATCCTTGATGCCAGGGGAATAGATGCCCGCGGCATCCAGTTCCAGAGGACGGACAATCTCAGGATAGAGGACATAGTCCTTCTGAATGACATCAATTGGAGCACCTTCATCTCGGAATCAGACAATGTGAACATTTCCAACTACAAAGTGGTCGCTGTCGAGAATCCGAACAATAAGACCGGCTGCGAGAACGATGCTCTGGACATTCTCGGATGTCGGAATGTGACTGTGAAAGGATGTTTCGGCTACGCGCACGACGATGTGTTCTGCATCAAGTCGCAGAAATGGACTTACAAGGGAGAGGTCAAGAACGTGCTGTTCGAGGACTGCATGGCTTGGAACTATCTGAGCGGTAATTCGTTCGTTGTTGGGGCCGAGACCAATGAGAACATTTCCGGTGTCACATACCGGAATTGTCAAAGCATACACAGCGCAGGCCGTGGAACAGACAATACGTTATCCCGAGGTGGGCTCAGCATACACCACTGTGCCGGCGGCCATATTTCCGACATCCTGTTCGAGAACATCGTTCTGGAAGACTGCAAGGAGTACGGCATCCATCTTGACATCCGCAAGTCTTATGTCAAGGATCTCGGAACCGGGGTGACATATTCTCCGGGGACCTGCGATGGTGTGACACTCAGGAATGTGACCTTGCTGAAGAAATCTCCTTGCGGGAATGTGCTGATGGGCTATGACAGCGACCACAAAATTACGGGAGTGGTCTTCGACAATGTGGTTCAGGAAGGAGTGAAGTTCACCAAAGACAATGTCAAGTCTTTTTTCACTACCTGGTCCAACGCCGAATGCACGGTCCGCTGACGGCATTCCCATAAGTAAATACATTAAAACTAATTAAGTATGAAAACCTTGTATATTGGCATTATATCTATGGCTATTATAGCGCATGTGGCTTGCTCTTCCTGTTCAGGAAACAAGACGGAAGTGACTCAGCCTGATGTGGAATACACTGACGATGTTGAATATTACAACTTCTCTCCGAGGGTTCCTGAGTCGCAGCTGTATGCGGTGAAAGTGGCCGGAGAGTTCATCAAAGTATTCCCGACATACGAACCGCATCTCGCTTGGTTCGGTGTCGATGAAGGAACCGTAAGGGTTGAGGTGTCGCTGCAGAGCGGCAGGGTCGAAAAGGCTGTGGTCCGTCCGTTGGGAAAGAACTACAATTACAGGATCGACAACGGCCGCCTTGTCATTGATCTTCATAAATATGACCGTGTGTCTGTGGAAATTAATGATGATTTGGAACAGCCACTCTTTATATTCGCGAATCCCATTGACAAGGAGAAACCGTCCAAGAGTGACCATTCAATCAAATATTTCGAGGCTGGTAAAGTCTATGATGCCGGCCATCTGGTTCTTGACGTGAATTGCAAGGAAGTGTATCTTGAGCCGGGGACTTATGTCAAAGGCAATATACTCGGAGTCGATCTGGATGGAGTGAATATTCACGGCGGTGGGTTCATCGACGCTACTGGCTATCCTGGCAGATACGGTGAGTTCTATCAGCCGTTCGGTATAGCGTTCTGCAGATGCGCGAACTCTCGGTTCAGCGATTTCACCAACCTGTTCGCCGATGGTGGCTGGTCTTCGCTTTACACCAACTGCCACAATTCCGACATCACCAATGTCAAGACCATAGGATTGAACAGTGCCAAGGGGGTCAAGACCAACAACGACTCTATGGACATAATAGGAGGAGTCAACGTACACGTGTCCAAATGTTTTATGCGCGGCCACGATGATGTGTATTGCCTCAAATCGCAGAAATTCAAGCTTAAGGGCGATGATGTGGACGGCATTTACTACGAAGACTGCATAGGGTGGAACGTTGATGCCGGAAACACTTTCGAGATAGGTTACGAGACCCAGCTTGACATAAAGAACGTGCATTACAAAGACATCTATGCGATCCATTCAGGCACGGGCACTGACGGGAACGAGATGAGGAGGGCGGCTTTGAGTATCCATAACGGTGCGGCGGGGACAATCTCGAACGTGACCTACGAAAACGCTTACATCGAGGATGCTTTGGAGTTTTCGATCTATCTTGCCTGTCTGAAGCACAGCTACAACATCGGCTTCGATGAGAATGGCGACAAACTGACATATTCACCGGGAAAGATCCGTGACGTGACATATTCAAACATCAACGTTATGAATGTGCGTACAGGCAGGGGAGACTGCGTGATCCAGGGATATGACGGAGATCATAATGTCTCCAATGTCTCGTTCAAGGGATTCAACTATCTCGGCAGAAGAATCACCTCTCTGAACGATGCAGTATGGAGAATCAAGACGAACTGCTCGGACATAAACTTCGATTAGGTGAATATTAGAGTTATATTTTTTCATTTTCAATATTATGAAGATCTTATCTAAGATAACGTTGCTTTTAGCGATTCTGTCGTTCCCTGTCGCAGCCTTCGCGCAGGAGGTTATAACGGGGAAAGTCACGGACCTCGGCAATGAACCGCTTATAGGCGCTGGTGTCACATACGTCGGAACCAATGTCGGCGTGGTCACTGACATTGACGGCCGCTACAGCATAAAGAAGATTGCCGGCGGGACACTCCGGTTCTCCTCCATCGGAATGAAGAACGAGGAGGTGAAAGTCGATAAGCAGACTGTGATAGACATTAGACTTGGCGACGATGACCTTGTGCTCGATGATGCGGTGGTCATCGGTTACGGCTCGCTTTCGCGCCGTGACCTTACTGGCTCGGTGAGTTCAGTCAAGGCGGATGAACTGTCCAGGACAGGCAGCCGGAATGTTGTCGGTGCCCTACAGGGACACGTGGCAGGCCTCAGCATCACATCCCAGTCCGGAGAGCCAGGCTCAGGGTTCAATATCAAGATCAGGGGCAACAACTCCATCAATGCGGGAACCACACCTCTTTTCGTCATTGACGGGATGCAGATGGACATATCCTCGGGAGAAATAGCGACAACGTCATCCACTGGCTCGGGCACATTCGACCCGATGTCATTCCTCAATCCGAACGACATTGAGTCCATCGAGGTGCTCAAGGATGCCACGGCGACAGCCATTTACGGTGCGAGAGGCGCTAACGGAGTCATTATCATCACAACGAAAAGCGGTGCGAAAGGAACGGCTGACAAGACCATTGTCAATTTCAATTCCTCCATAGGAATATCCAAAGTGCCGAAGCATATCGATATGCTTGACGCTCAGGAATATGTCAACTATCGCTTCGCGAGAAAAGACTATGGCTATCTGGATTACGGCATCGATACAGACGGCGATGGTGTCAGCGACACGCCCAAAGATGCAAGTCAGTACGGCTACAGCGACTGGCAGAAGATAATGTACAGGACTGCTGTCACTCAAGACTACAATCTGTCCGTCAATGCCATAGCCAACAGGAATACCCAGATGCTGTTCAGTCTCGGTTACCTCAATCAGGACGGCCTTATCGTGAACAATGATTTCCAGCGTTACACCGGACGGATCAAGGTTGACCACAAAGTAAGCGAGAATGTGAAAGTCGGAGCTTCAGTCAACTACGGGCGCACCATATCGAACGGAGCTGTGTCTTCCGGCGGCGGTGAACTCGGCAACAGTGGCCTTATCCAGCTCATCTATCTCAGGCGTCCGATAAATTTCTACACGGACAGCGACACTGACAATATGGGATCATATTCGCTGCTTGACTGCGTCACTGATGAAACCTACCGCAGAACCGTGTATTCACGTGTCTCAGGCAACGCCTATGTCGATTGGGAAATCATCAAGGGGCTGACATTCAGGGCACAGGCATCCGGGAACACATCCAACTCCAAAGGTATGGAATTCTACACCGCCAACAGTCTGTGGGGTTTCTCCAAGAACGGATACGGAAGAATCAAGACTGTCGATACCTATGGATGGAACACTTCGGCGACCCTCACCTACAAGAAGACGTGGAACAATGCCCATAATCTCAATGCGATGCTCGGCGTGGAGATGAGCGCGTACAGAAACGAGAACCTGATGATCGGGGCATACGATTTTGAGAACGACTCCACTGGCGTGTTCGACATCAGCAAGGGCGGCATTCAGGAAGCTCCGTCGGAAAACGTGGCGATGAGCACGATGATGTCAATGTTCGGCAGGGTTGAATATAACTACAAACAGCGTTACTACGCGTCATTCAATATGCGCGCTGATGGCTCGTCCAAGTTTATGCCAGGCAGCCGTGTTGGATATTTCCCGTCCGTGGCGCTTGCCTGGAGACTGTCCGAGGAGGAGTTTATGAAAGACGCGACGTGGCTGGACCAGTTCAAGATCAGGGCAAGTTTCGGTGCGTCCGGAAACGACAGGATTTCCAACTATGCGACAATGGCGCTTATGACCACAAACTACTATGCTGTCAACGGTACCGAAGTTATGGGTATGGCACCGTCAAGCTCGGCGAACACCAGACTGAAATGGGAGACCACCTACCAGTATGACCTCGGGCTGGATGTCAGCCTGTTCAAGAACAGGATAGATTTCCTCGCCGATGTTTATTACAAGGACACCAGGGATATGCTTTACCGCGCCACATTGCCTGCCCAGACCGGTTTCGTGGAGCAATGGCAGAACCTCGGACGTGTCGAGAACAAGGGATTCGAGTTCAGTCTCAACACCCACAACATCAACAGGCGCGATTTCTCTTGGTCCACGAGCGTCACATTCGACCTTTCACGCAACAAGGTTCTTGACATCGGCGGCATTGACTACACCAGCGTCAACATCGCCCACGGTCAGCTCGCGAACGATATTTCCAGAATTATGGTCGGACAGCCTATCGGGATAGGCTACGGCTATGTCGCCGACGGCAACTACCAGCTCGATGAGTTCTGGGCGGTTGACAGGAACGGCCGCCAGTTCTCCGCCGAGACCATCGTGACCGAAGGGAACTACGACAATTACAAATATGAACTCAAGGATGGTGTGACAAGGATCAATTCCGTTACGGTGCAGCCGGGTGACCGCAAGTACCGTGATCTTGACGGAGACAACGAGATCACTGTGGCGGACAAGACGGTGATCAGCGATTCGAACCCTGATTTCACTATGGGGCTCGGAAACACTTTCAATATCTTCGGAGTGGAACTCTCGTTCTTTTTCGAGGGCGTTTTCGGCAGGGACATAATGAACGAGTTCAAACTGCGGTCCGAGTCCGGGCAGAGCGGAGGGACACAGTTCAACAATCTGACGAAAGACGCGTGGCACGGTCGATGGACAACGGATAACCCTTCCAACACATATTCAAGGCTTCTGAATCAGACAAACACTTGGGTGTCTTCATATTATGTGGAGGACGGCTCCTTCGTCAGGCTAAAGAACCTTTCCTTGGGCTACACATTCGACAATCCGAGGTTGCGCAAGGCGAAGATTTCAGGCATAAAGCTGAGTTTCAACGCTGATAACCTGTTCGTCCTCACAAAGTACAGCGGAATGGATCCGGATGTAAGTTCTTCCAATCCTCTGTTCACCGGTTTCGACAGGCTTTCATATCCAAAGGCAAGGACATTCACTTTCGGAATAGGTATGACATTCTAAAATGGTTTGAATATGAGAAAGACGATCAAATATATGACGGCCGCTGTACTTACCGCGTTTGCGGCGGCATCCTGCGAACACGCGAAGTTTCTGGACCAGTATCCATATTCGCAGACTTCGCCTGAGAATTTCTACACTTCGGAAAGGTCGATGTATATGGCCCTCACGTCCTGCTATGAAGTGATAAACGGTCATAAGATACCTGGCGCGTCGTATGTGCAGAGAGGCAGCTACGGCCAGGGATTGATATACATAATGAACTCTCCTTCAGACGATATGGTGGCGGCGACATCTTCTTCCGACGAGGGGCTTGAGATGACGTGGGGTAACTATAACGAGAGTACCCGTTGCGTCAGGGATGTGTGGAAAGTTATGTACACCGGCATCAATCGGTGCAATACCATCCTTCACTATATTAAGAATATTGATATGAGTGAAGAGACACGCATTCAGTACATGGCGGAAACTCGTTTCCTAAGGGCGTTTTTCTATTATCATCTTGCCTGGAATTTCGGAGGCGTGCCGATTGTCGAGAGTTTCGAGTCCGACGGCCAGGAGCCGCGTGCTTCGCTCAAGGAAGTCTATGGGTTTATATTCAATGATTTGGATTATGCCTATGCGCACTTGAACGAGGTGGGGATTCTTCAGACATCATCGGCCAACAAATATACTGCCGCTGCCTACATCGCGCGTATCTGCAACTATCTCGCCGCCTGCAAGGCGAACGGCACCGGCGCTGATCTTCTTGACAGGCAGCCGCTGAACGACTTCTCTTTTGTGGATGAGGCTGCTATGTGGAAAAAGTCAAAGGAGGCTTGCGCGGACATTGTGGAGCATTCTTCCTACAGGCTCATAGCTGATTACACCAATCTTTTCCGCGAGACGACAAAGGCTCAGCAGTATCAGGAATGCCTTCTGCTGGCCGAACAGCCGCTTTCCGGTTCCGAAGGTTACTGGCCGAACAGCTTCTATCTGCCGTCCCCGTCCAATAATTCCGGCTCTCCGACAGTCTATGGAGGCCGTTTCGTGCCGACTCCGCGCGCATTCTATATGTACAGCCCGAAGGATCCTCGGCGTGACCACAACATAACGGGGCGTATGCACGATGGAAAGACGGAGGTCAAGGTGGACGGATATACGTACTATAATCCCAACCCTCCTAAGACTATGGTGACTGTGGCCGGCAAGGACGGTGCGTCGGAGAAGGTCATCCATCCTCTCTATGACAGCGAAACCCAGACCTATCTCCCGGTGTCCGGAATGCAGATGTGCGCCGGAAAGTTCAGGCTCTGCAATGCCGATGAAATGCAGCACAGCTACCAGCAGCACGCTATGTCGATACCTCTTATGCGTCTCGCTGATGTCTATTTGATGTATGCCGAGGCTCTCTACTATGCCGACGGCGATGAGACAAACGCAAGACAATGGATGAACAAAGTGCTTCAGCGTGCCTGTGGGGATGATGATGTGTTGTTCGATGAGCTGAAGGCATATTACCATAAGGACGATTTCCGAGAGGAACTGCTTGAAAGCCGTGAGCGCGAACTCATCTTCGAGTTCTCCCGCAAGTGGGATCTCATCCGGTATAACCGCCTATTGGACAACATAGAAAGTCTTGACGAAGAGAAGGTCGTCGAGAAGTGGGCCAACACGGAACTTGATCCGGAAGACCCGGACTACATCGATCCGAAATACCTTAACTACCAGACCGGAGGCTATATTAAACTCGGCATTCCTACCCTGCGCGGGAATATGAGCAAGAAGGATGCGGCGCACAAGATCTGGCTTCCGATTTCCGAGGAACAGCGAGGTGTCAACAAGAACCTTGAACAGAACGCCGGATGGTAGTAATCCGTCCCTGATGAGAATAATCAATATCAGAAAATTTAATATTACTAAACATCTAATTAATAATGCAATGAAAAAGTATCTGATTTTATCTGCCGCCCTTTTTGCGGTGATTGCCTGCGAGAAAGACAAGGCACCGAGCTACCCGGTTCCGGAAGCCGGAACCTCTTATGTGCTTGAGGGTACGGTGAACACAGAAGGATTCACGTGGAAGACCAACTCTGTGGTCGGATTGTATTCCGCTCAGTCTGACCTGCGCATCCTCAACAAGGAATGCAAGATTGTCGGATGGGCCGACACCACTCCTAACATTGATCCGGAGACCAGCGAGAACCTTAACAACTACACCCCTTCTGAATATGAGGGCAAGGCCGTCGCTCTGTTCAACACCCCGGGACTTGATCTCGTGCAGGGTGAGAACAAGTTTATGATCTATTCTCCTTTCAATTCGGAACTCGCTTTCGCGAACGGCACTATTATGGGCCTCAGCGTAGGTGACAAGCAGACTCAGTCGGCTCCGAATGTGGCTTCAGACTGTTTCGCCGTAGGATATGCGACCGGCATTCCTGGTGTGGACGAGACTTTCAAGTTCGAGCTGAATCCAGTCACGGCCTTGGCGCAGGTGAAGATAACTTCCACAGAACTCGCAAACTATGCGCCTTCAAAAGTCACTGTCTTCGACGAGTCTGACACTCCGATCGCTGGCGACTTCGACATCAACGTGAACACGATGACAATCACTCCTATCAGCGGAAGTGAGTTGAGCCAGGTGTCCGTAGATGTCGTCAACCCTGTGACCCTGTCTTCGGCCAAGGAACAGAACCTTTATCTTAACATTCTTGCAGCCGATTATTCAAATAAGGAAGTCTGGGTCGTTGTCGAGCTTGTCGATGAGAGCGACGGTAAGAAGGTAACAATCCCGACAAGGCAGACCGGTCTGAAGTTCGAGGCCGGAAAGACCACGACCATCGACCTTTCCAACCTTAAGGTCAGCGACAATGACGCAGGCGATTGGTACTGCGCCGAGGACAGCCGTTATATCGCCGGTGACGGCGTGGCATACGGTGAAGCCAACACCTATTTCATCCAGTACAAAGGTGGGACATACACAGGCGCCACACTTGCCCCTAACGCGGATATCCCAGAGACGGTGGAGATTGATTACCGTGCGCGCGGCAATTTCGCGAAGGCGGCGTTGGCAAAGCCAGAGAACGTGACTTTCGAGTGGGCCAAACTTAAGAACGGCAATCTTTACACATCCCGCATTGCCGGTTACGAGGCCTCCGGTGTTGTCATAAACGACAAGTTCACAGTCACTCCTAACACTTCTGAATATAAGGTGACGGTCACCAACACCGGAGCCTTTGCCGGAGCACCGATTCTCTTGATGAAGGATGCCACGGGCAAGGTTCTTTGGGCGTGGACTTTCTGGAATATCGCCGCTGACGGCACCAAACTCGATCCTGTGACAGTCGGTAAATACAAGTTCGCTCCAATGGACATCGGCCAGCCTACGACGAATATGGAGACTTGGACAGCGAATAAGTCTGGAAACAACCCGGATCCGATTTACCGGATGCTTCACTATTATCAGTGGGGCCGTCCTACACCAATGTTCTGGACCACTTACTGGTCTCTGGATATGATTGACGGGGACAAGAAAGGAAATATTCCGGCGATAACAGGACCGGTGACACTAAAGACCGCCCTTGAGAATCCTCACGCGCTAGTCGCTTATCCTGGAGATGTGACCGCTCTTCCAGATTGGTCAACAGAAACCTACAGGGACCTTTGGGGTGAGGTCAACAATAAGGAAGAAGGTATCAAGTCTGTCTATGACCCTTGCCCTAAGGGATGGAGAGTGGCTTCCCTGCCGGCCCTCAATGCGGTTGCCGCACTTGCCTCTTCCGCGCAGTACAATGACGGCGCGGTTGGATATCCTCACGCGAGAATCGGTGACCTCGTTCTGCTTGACCAAGGCCGTCAGACCGCAAAGGACGCTACCGGAAAGATCCAGTACAGGCCAGAGAATATCGGTATGGGAGTGGCCGGCAACGCCGGAGCGTCCAAGGAAGGCTTCATCTGGTCCAACATCGCCGGCGATTCCCAAGGACAGGGACTTTTCAACACGACCAACAGCCACGGTACAGAAAAGAAAGTTGTCAGAATCGCATCATTCGACCGTAAGAACGCGGCTGCGGTAAGATGTATCGTAGACAAGGCATCCAGATAGTCTCGTCTGAAAGTTAATCAATATGAGGGGACGGGCATAAGTTTCGTATTTCCCGTCTCCTCGTTATTTATGAGAATGCCGCTCTATGCGGCTATGTTTGGATATTCTGTCTAATGATTTTATTGAAATTGATGAAAGCAGACTTGTTTTTGATGGCTGTTTTTGCGGTGCTCGCCACCTGCTGCTCCTGTCATAAGAATAATGTCCCGGAGGACGTGAACCCGTATGAGGCGGCGGACTGTATGGTGAGGTTCGAGAGGAATGGCTCCGAAGAATTTTTCAATGTTGCTGTCAAGGATGAATACAAGAAGAGTGTCTGGTACGTGTTCCGGCTTAATCATTACTGTGACCATTCGGAATCGCAGTATATGGATCTATGGCGCGTAGACTGGGCATATCAAGGCCGTTTCGATCCAACTACCCGTGTGATGACCAACGAATTGGACAAGATTCTCACCAACGGCGAGAACGAGAGTGTGTTCAAAGACTACGGAGAAAACCTGAATGTTCAGGGAAAGACTCATATCGACACATACGATTTTACCGGTGGTTTCCACGGAGATGAGAGAATCGACTTGGGTGACGACCACGGAGTCGTTTTTTATGTCGGAGACAAGGATCTGTCAGCGGATAATCTCACGGCATCGTTTGACTGGACAATATGTGACGACTTCCGTTATGTGCAGAAATCATCTATGCACAAGACCGCTCTGAAAGTCAACGGACAGGCTCAACTGTCCGACCATCACGTCGTGGCCGAACATATTAAGGAAACCATCTTTGAGAATGGAGGGTACCGCACTGTCAATCGTCTGATAATGAAGGATGCCATTGACTTCTACTGGTATTTCGGAATATGCTGCATAGGCCGTTGCGTGGCGGAGAAAGGCTGCAACGAAGATATGAAGACCGTAAGTTTCGATGCAGCCGGTGGGAACAAGCTGGAAGCTGTGGGCAAAAAGGAATACCGGGCCTGGTATGACGCCAATTCCATTGAAGTCTATGTGACTTCCACCATCACTGCTGGAGGCGACGATGCTCTCGCCAAGATGCACATCTGGGACAATCAGAATTATGCTAAATATTACAGGCGCTATCCGGCCCAGGGCGCCCACAGAACGACTGACGGCGAAGAGTTCGCTTCTGAAATGACCGTCAGGTTTATGGGCCGCTAAAGAAGGCAGGGATGGTCGTGGATTTGACATCCGATATTTGAAAAAACTATGAAAATATTTCCGTTTGTGAAGAGTTATGGCACAAACTCGGGTTATCTTTGCCACAAGAAATATATTTGCTATATTCGTTAAAACTTACCGATATGACACCATTCCTTAAACAAGTGGCGGATCACTATATGGCGCCGGGCGGGATCTCAAAGACCTGCTTCATATTCCCGAACAGGCGCAGCCAGGTATTCTTCACTAAGTACCTCGGCGAGGCCGTGAAGGAGGTCGGGACCCCGATTGTGGCTCCGAAGATGCTGACGATCAATGATTTCTTTTTTAGAATATCGGGGGACAAGCCGGCGGACAGGGTGAACCTGCTGTTGGATCTGTACGAATGCTACAAGGATCTTAACCCTAAGCATGAGACTCTGGACGAGTTCATCTTCTGGGGAGACGTGATCTTGGGGGATTTCGATGATGTTGACAAATATCTGGTCGATCCGGCGAAGCTGTTCGCCAACATAGCTGAGTTCAAGGAGATTCAGGATTCATATTCATACCTCACTGAGAACCAGCGGAAGGCGATCGAGAGCTTCATCAGCCATTTCAGCAGCGATGGGCGGCTGACGGTGAACCTGAACTCGGACAATCCGAATGTGAAGGAGCGCTTCCTGCAGATCTGGAATATTCTTCTGCCGCTTTACAATGATTTCCGGAAGAGGCTTTCCGGCAAAGGGCTGGCGTACGAGGGAATGGTTTACCGAAGCCTGGCGGCGCGGCTTGACTCGGAGTCGGCGGTGGATGTGCTGAAAGCCGCGTTCGGAGATGTGGATGAATATGTCTTCGTGGGTCTCAACGCCTTGAACGAGTGCGAGAAAAAGGTCATGAGGCGGATGTGGGACGCCGGAATCGCGGAGTTCTGCTGGGACTATTCAGGAGAGATGGTGAGAAATCCGCTTAACAAGTCCTCCTTCTTCATGTCCAGGAATGTCCAGGATTTCCCGCAGGCTTTCGAGATGGATTTGGAAGGACTGAAAATCCCTGAGATTGAGGTGATAAGCGTCCCGTCCTCGGTAGGCCAGACAAAACTGATCCCGTCTGTTGTCAAGGATGAGAGATGCGCGGTCGTGCTTCCGGACGAGGCCTTGCTGATTCCTGTGTTGAACTCCATCCCGGAGGAGATCAAGGACATAAACGTCACTATGGGCTATCCGATGAGGAACAGCGCGTTCTTTGATTTCATGACTTTGGTCTCGGCCATGCAGATGCATCTGAGGAAGAAAGACGGGAAATGGTTCTATTACCACAATCAGGTCTGGTCATTGTTCTCTTCAAGCATATTCAGAAAGGTGACTCAAGGGGACGCGGCTGTGAGGAACAGAATCAAGGCGATCAAGGATGGCATGAAGTACTACATCCCCCAGGAGGATCTTTCCGGGGTTCCGGTCTTTGATCTGTTGTTCAGGCCGGCGGTGACTGATCCGAAAGCTGCATCCAAGGAACAGATTTCGGCTTTCGCTGACTACCAGAAGACCTTGATCAAAGGACTTGCTCCAAAGCTGGCCGCGGATTCTTCCATGGCAATCGAGCTCGAGTTCGCGAAGGCCACATACAATGCTATCAGCCAATTGCAGACGGCCGGTCTTGAGGTCCTTCCGATGACTTATGTGCGGCTTCTCGACCAGCTTCTCGGCCCGGTGTCCATTCCGTTCAACGGGGAGCCTCTGAAAGGTCTCCAGATCATGGGGCCGTTGGAGACCAGAGCATTGGACTTCAAGCAAGTTATGATCCTGTCCTGCAACGAGGGCATGTTTCCGAGGCGGAGCGTCAGCTCGTCATTCATCCCGCCGGAGCTCCGCAAGGGCTTCGGTCTGCCGACTTACGAGTTTCAGGACGCTGTCTGGGCGTACTATTTCTACCGTCTCATCCAAAGGGCGGAGAAGGTGACGTTGGTTTATGATTCCAGGACCGAAGGCATGAAGAACGGGGAGGAAAGCCGTTACATCAAACAGCTTGAGTATCATTTCGGGGTGCCGATAAAACGCGGTTTTGTCAAGGCGAACGCCGCCGGAGATTTCTCTCCTAAGGAGATAGTTAAGACTGAGGCCGATGTAGAGGCCGTAAGGCATGCCAGACTTTCGGCCTCGGCGCTGAAGAATTACCTTGACTGTCCGGCGAAATTCTATTATGCCACGGTCAAGAGACTCCGCAGGCAGAACGAGGTCTCCGAGGATCTGGACGCCGGAATGCTGGGCGATGTCTATCACGGCACGATGCAGAGGCTCTATTCACCGGAAATGGCCGGAGGAAAAAAAGTGACTGACGAATATCTTGCCGGACTTCTGCGCAAACGTTCCGCGATAAAGGAGATAGTGAGGGGGTTGATTCTTGAACAGCTTCATTCCCTGGAAGTTACGGGGCGCGATCTGGTTGTGCAGGATGTGATTGTGGAATATGTCATAAAAACACTTGACAGGGATCGGGAACTTCTTAAAACATCCGGATATGACGGGTTTGAGATTCTGGGACTGGAAAAGGAATTCCTTCATGACATAGACGGTTTCCATTTCGTGGGCTATGTTGACAGGATGGACAGCCTGCGCCCGGGAGAGATCAGGATTATTGACTACAAGACCGGAAAGGTTGAGGACAAGGATGTCAACATCACCGATGACAACGCCGAAGGGATTGTGGAGGCTCTGTTCGGACCAGGTAACGCGGGACGTCCTAAGATCGCTTTCCAGCTTTACCTCTATGATGTTTTCTGCAGGGAGTCCAAGAATTATAACGGGCAGAGGATGGTCAATGTCATCTACCCCCCGGCTAACCTGTTCACGGAGCCGGTCAAGGAAGTCCCTGTCAGTGAGACGTTCATGAGGTTCACCGAGGAAAAGCTCCACGGCCTCCTTTCAGAGATCGCTTCGGTTGATGTGCCGTTCAGGCGAACGGATGATGAGGACACATGCGCGATTTGTGATTTCAGAATGATTTGCGGGAGGTAAGCATTGTAATGATGAAGATGAGAATAAGGAGGATAAGAAGATGATACGGATAATGAAAGCTTCGGCCGGTTCGGGTAAGACCTTCAATCTGGCCAAGACATACATAAGACTGTTGCTGACGGACGAGGAAAGATATTCCTACAGACATATTCTAGCGGTGACATTCACCAACAAGGCGACCGACGAGATGAAAAGCAGGATTCTGAAAGAATTGCATCTGCTTGCGGTGTCTCCTAAGGATTCGCCTTATTATGAGGAACTTGTCCTGGCGTTTGAGTCGGAGGACGGACTCCGTCAAAGGGCTCAGACTGTATTGTGTGATATCCTGCACGACTACGGCGCGTTTGCCGTCAGCACGATCGACCGCTTTTTCCAGCAGACCCTCAAGGCCTTCTCCCGGGAAATCGGGCAGTTCGCCACCTATCAGGTGGAGCTGGACCGGGAGTCGCTTGTCTCCGAGAGCGTTGACAGGGTTCTGGACTCCCTTTCGGATGACAACAAAGATCTTCTCGAATGGCTGACACAGAGCGTGATGGATGATCTGGAGAAAGGCAAGCGCTACAATCTGGAGAACAACCTGAAGACAGTCGCGATGACCCTGAAATCGGATGAGCACAGGGCTGCTGTCGAGGAATATGGCATTGACGAGGAGAAGGAATATTCAAAGGAGAATCTGGCGAGGATGAAGAAGGCGCTTGCAGGTGTGATGGCTTCGTTCGTCAAGGAGGTGAAGGAAGCCGCCAAGGCGTTTGTCAGCGCGGCCGGAGAAGAGGGCCTGGCAAACGAGGATTTTTCAAGGAAGTGCTTCAATTCTGTCTATGCCTGCGCCGCGTCGGACCCTAAGGAAGTGCCGGCTTACCCGTCTGCGACCATATTCAAGAACAGCGAGGATTTCAGCAAGTGGTTCAGAAAGGCGGATTTTAAGAGGTATGAGCCGTTGGAGGGACGGTTGATGCCGCTGCTTCAGAGGTACTGCGGGATATTTACGGAAAAGTATAAGGTATATTCAACGGCCTCCAAAATCTCTTTGATTTTGAATGAATTGGGTATCGCCGGAGACCTTGATCGGGAGTTCCGTGCTCTGATGAAGGAGAAGAACGTGCTGAGTCTGGACGATTCCAATGTGATTCTGAGGAATATAATCGACGGCACGGACGCTCCGTTCATCTACGAGAAGCTGGGAGTGCGTTTCGAGCATTTCCTCTTGGATGAGTTCCAGGACACCTCCCGGATTCAGTGGGACAATTTCAGACCGCTCATCGAGAATAGTGTCGCGCAGGGGAAGGAGAATCTGCTTGTCGGCGATGTGAAGCAGAGCATCTACCGCTGGCGCGGTTCCGACTGGCGGATGATGGCGCGCGAGGTTCAGGGAGAATTTACTCAGTGCGGTGTGGAAACACTTGACAGCAACTACCGAAGCCTCAGGAATATAGTCGAATTCAACAATGGATTCTTTGAATATGCTTCCTCGGTTCTCGATGGGATGTCGGGTGAGGAATCGGACTTCAAGGTCCATGACATATATTCGGACGCGGGGCAGCTTGTGAAGTCGAAGGATGTCGCTGGCGGAAGTGTCGAGGTCGTTTTCTGCGGCAAGGAGGATGAGATGCAGGAGATTCTCGATGCTGTGAACAAAGTGCATGAGGCCGGGGCGAGATACGGCGAGATCACTGTTCTGGTCAGGAGCAACAGGCATGGCTCTGAAGTGGCCATGTTCCTGATGGACAACGGGATCAGTGTGATTTCCGATGATTCGCTGCATTTGAAATCCTCCGCTGTGGCCCGTCAGGTCGTGTCGCTTCTGTCTTCGGTAGGGAATGAGGACGACACCATCGGTTCTTTCCTTGCGGGGGAACTGGACATCAATGTCGCCGAGTTGTCGTGCCTGTCTTTGGCCGACCTCTGCGAGCAGCTTCTGCGCATTCTCAAGGCCAGGGATCCAGAACTGTTTGAGTCTGAGACCCAGTATGTTCAGGCTTTGATGGACTTCGTGCAGGATTATGTGTCAGTAAACGGGAACGCCATAGATGGATTCCTGAAAGCCTGGCAGGAGGCAGATCCTAAGATCAGTTCGCCTTCGGATCCGGAGTCTGTCAGGGTCATGACGATCCACAAGTCGAAAGGGCTTGAGTTCCAGCATGTGATATTTCCGTTCGCCGAGGAGATCGGGCTTTTCCGCAGCGAGAAGCATTGGACACGGCCTTCGGTGGAGGGAACCGAGCTTGAGGGAATCACCGACGGGGTCTATAACGTGTCGTTGAGGAAGCCGTCGAACGAGGATTCGCTGTTCCGGGAAGGGAGTCAGAAAGAGATGCAGTTCCAGCTTGTGGACAACATCAACACGTTCTATGTGGCTTTGACGAGGCCGGTCAAGGGATTGACTGTCATCGCATCCAATCCGCCGGAGAAGATCACTGGAGCCATCGTGCCGGTCGCTTCGACAGGCTCAGCGACCGAAGTGGTCCCGCCATGCGACTTCACGGATTTCTCACAGATTCTATATGCCTATCTGTACGGTTACGGGGAGCCATTGGGCTATGTCAAAGAAGAGTCCGAAAGCAAGATCGTCTTCTCGAAAGGCGACATTTACGACTACTCCACCCTGGAACGGAAGGCGGACACCATCTCCGAACTGATGCCCGGTTACCCGTCATACCCTCTTAACCCGTCTGCCGAAGACGATGACACTGACGTCCGCGAGCGCGGAAGGCTCAAGTACAGCGCCGACTCCATAGATTTTTTCTGCGATGAAGCCAGAAACGAGGCCAGACTCAATGGCACTGTGCTACACGGTATCCTTTCAGAGGTTGTCACATTGTCTGATTTGCCCGATGCCGTCCGGCATGCCTTCGATGCCGGTGAGATTGATGCCGGACAGGAAGAAGAGTATCTGGATATTCTTACACAAAGAACCTCTGCGCATCCGGAGTGGTTCCCATCGGAGGACACGGAAGTCCTGAACGAGACACAGCTGATTGACACTGACGGTCAGGTCTACCGCCCGGACAGGGTGCTGATCAAGGACGGGAAGGTGACGGTCATCGACTATAAGTTCGGCGAGAAAAACCGTCGGTACCACCGGCAGGTCGCCCGTTACGCTGACATCTACCGCCGGATGGGATATTCGGAGATTACTCCTATAATCTGGTATGTACTTACCGATGGGGTGGAATAATTTTCGTATATTTGCCTTTTGACACAAAATGAAAATTATTATGGAAGCGAACGACAACTCTATAAAACTCTACTACAACACGGAGAGGGAGAAACTTCAGATGCCTGAATATGGCCGCATCGTCTTGAATATGGTCGAGCAGGTCAAGGCAATTCCGGACAGGGCGAAACGAAGCGAGCAGGCCCGTGTGGTAGTCAGGGTGATGGAGACCCTGAACCCTCAGGTCCACACGCAGGAGAACTACGAACAGAAGCTCTGGGATCACCTTTACATGATCGCGGGATATGATCTGGACATCGATTCCCCGTATCCGGCTCCACATCCTGAGGCGATGGACGTGCCTCCGATGAATATCCCGATTGACAAGACTCCTGTGCGGGCCAGCCATTATGGGCGTAATATCGAGAGCATCATTGACTTGATCGCCGGAGAGCCGGAAGGAGAGGTCAAACGCTCCATGCTGCGCTCGCTGGCCATCTACATGAGGCAGCAGTACTTGATCTGGAACAAAGACAGCGTGGCCGATGAGACCATATTCGCTGACATTGAGAAACTTTCCGGCTATAGGATTCAGGTTCCCGCCGATCTGGAACTTACAAAGATTTCATTTGATTCCAATTTCTCGCGTCCGGGGCTGAATCTGGGCATGGGACAGAACCGCAGGAACAACAAGAAAGGCAATCGTAAGAACAGAAAATAATGCTCGGGTTCTGGAGGAATATGGATGATGGGGACAAGGTACGGCTGACGAAGATGACCGGAATCCTTGTCGCGTTGCTGGCAGTGTTCACATTGCTGGCGACCGTTTCCTATTTCTTCACCTGGAAAGCGGATCAGAGTTCATTGTCTTCCGCAGTCGGTGACATTTCGGTCGAGGTGAGCAACATGGCCGGAAAGATGGGATACCGGTGGGCCGACCTGCTTGTCCGTAGATGGTTCGGACTTGGCAGTCTGGCTTTTGTGGTGATCCTTTTCGCCGTTTCCGTCCGTTTGCTGCTGCATAGGTGGCGTTATTCGATGGTCAAGACAACACTTCTGACTGTCATGGGGGCGATGCTATCGTCTTTCATTCTGGCATTTGTCTCAGATTTGTCGGGACTTGGCAACGCTTTCGGCGGAGGACTCGGAGGAGAGTGCGGAGAGTCTGTCGTGAAGTGGGCCTCGGTGGTTTTCGGGAATACTCTTACAGGTTTCATGCTGGCTTTTCTGGTGATTGTCTGGCTTGTTCTGGCTTCCAGAAAGTTCTCGGATTGGCTGATGTCTCTGGGAAAGAAACCGGTGGCTGAGCCTGTGGTTCGACAGGACTTACCAACCGTCGAAGCCACCGAGCCGGCGGTTAAATCGGGTTCATCGGTAACAGGCACAACTGGCGTGGCGGAGGCCTCGGCTTTGCGTGTTCAGGATTCTGTCCTTCGACAGGCTCAGGGACAGGAAAGGGAAACACCACAACCAGTGGCTGAGCCTGCTGAAAAATCCATGGAAGTGGTCAAAGGCAGCAAATTGTCCACTGAAATCAAGAAGGAACTCCCGAGAATCAATGTCCGTGACGAACTGCCTGATTACCAGTTTCCTTCGCTGGAATTGCTGGACTCATATTCATCAAATAGGAATGAAGTCTCCGACGAGGAACTTGTCAGAAACAACAACAGGATCCGCAACGCACTTGAGAATTACAAGATTCAGATCAACGATGTGAAAGCCATTGTCGGCCCGACCGTCACGCTCTATAAAGTCTATCCTGCGCCGGGTGTCAAGATCGCTGAATTCAAGAGGATTCAGGAGGACCTTGGCATGCATCTCCATGCGAGGGGAGTCCGTGTCGTGACTCTGACGGACTCTGTCGGCATTGAGGTCGCCAACGACCACCCTTCGATCGTCCCGATGCGCGCCGTGCTCAACGACGAGACCTTCCGTTCCAGCAAGGCCGAGCTTCCGGTCGCCATCGGTTACACCATCCAGCAGAAAGTCAAGGTCTTTGATCTGGCGGATGCCCCGCACCTTTTGGTGGCTGGAGCGACCAAACAAGGTAAGTCTGTGGGACTCAACGTCATAGTGACATCGTTGCTGTACGCGAAGCATCCGTCCGAACTGAAACTGGTGTTCATCGACCCTAAGATGGTCGAGTTCTCGGCCTACGCCCATCTTCTGAAGCATTATCTGGCTGTCCTTCCTTGCAATGACGAGCGGGAGGAGAGGGACAACGCCATAGTGAAGAAGGCCGACAAGGCTGACAAGATACTCCGCTCGCTGTGCATCGAGATGGATCAGAGGTATGAGCTTTTGAGCAAGGCCTCTGTGCCTAACATAAAGACTTACAACGAGAAGTACCGCAACCGGAAGCTCCGTCCGGACGAGGGACACCGTTTTCTGCCGTACATCGTCACAATCATCGATGAATATGCCGACCTTACGATGTCGGTGGGTGGCAGCGGTGACGCAAAGGTTGTGGCCCGCAGCATCACCACGTCCATCATCAGGCTTGCCCAGAAGGGGCGTGCCGCCGGTCTGCACGTCGTGCTTGCCACACAGAGGCCGTCCGTGGATGTAATCACGGGACTCATCAAGACGAACTTCCCGACCAGAATCGCTTTCAGGGTTGTGTCCAGAACAGACTCTTCTACCATCCTTGACTCTCCGGGAGCCGAGAAACTGATCGGAAAGGGAGATATGCTCTATTATGCCGGAGTCGAGATGGAACGCGTCCAGTGCGCCTACATTGACAGCGAGGAGATCAACAGGCTCAATGAATACATCGGTTCGCAGGAAGGCCACAATAAGAGCTTCAACACTCCGTTTTACCTGCCTCCTGTCGATGACGACACGGAAGAAGGATCTGGTGGCATGGTTGACATGACAAAACTTGACGAACGTTTTGAGGAGGCCGCCAAGTTGGTTGTTATGAGCCAGAGAGGCTCCACTTCCGACCTTCAGAGACGTCTCGGGATGGGATACGCCAAGGCCGGCCGTGTCATGGATCAGTTGGAGGCCGCCGGGATTGTAGGCCCTCAGGAAGGCTCCAAGCCACGTCAGGTTCTTGTCTCGAGTCTTGATGAGCTGGATCAGATCATAGCCGCCTACAAGAATCAGTAATCCACCGAAAGGCATGACTTGTGCATACGCAGGAAAAATCATGAAGACAATCACAAGAATACTCATCACACTCATGGCCGCGCTTCTTGTGCTGCCGGAAGTTTCGTTCGCCAAGAGCAAGACGTTGGACACTTTTGTCAGCAAGGTCTCCTCCTCGCTGGTTTCGTTTGACTATTCGTTCACGATGCCGACCAAGAAAGCCAAGATGACCGGGAACGGAAGTGTGAAGGTTCAGGGAACCTCATTCATAGTGGACGGAAACGGGCTTGAGATCTGGTGTGACGGGAAGACCCGTTGGACGATAGACAGAATCTCTGAAGAAGCTTTGGTTGAGTCTGTTGACGATTCGTATGATAGCTATGCCACAAATCCGGCCTTGATGATAGCCTCGATAGACAACGCTTTCAGGGAGGAATCTTTCGGAAGTTCAAAGTTCGGAGGAAAGGTCGTGGACGCGTCTGTCCTCACTCCGGCCAATAAAGGGAAAGGTTCAATGGACATCGCCGGACTGAAACTCTTTTTCAAGAGCGGTACAACAATTCTCATTGGAGCCGAAGTCACTCTTAATGATGGCTCGGTGTCAGAATTCACGATAACGAATCTCAAGTTCGAAGGGGCGGGAAAATCAAAAGAGTCTTTCCGTTTCAACGAAAAGACTCTTGACTCTTCCTATGTCGTCACGGATCTGCGCTGAGCGATCCGATTCATCACTAATCCTTTACGCATCTGACGGAGGCGCGGAATGATTCCTTGTCGCCGGAGCCGAACTGGACGTCATTCTGTTTTACGAATATGTACCTGTAGTGTCCAAAGTCGGAATCCGGATCGGACACCCAGAATGCGGCGTAGTTGTCAGTTCCTGTGAATTTGGCGGAACTCCCCGAGTCAACGGCATAGCCGACAGGCAAGGCCGAGAATCCAGCCTTGTTGGTGATTTTTACCTGTGGCCAATATTCCCACATCCTCGTACCAAGGAATTTCGCGTCAACCATCATTCCACCGGCCACTCCGCTGAAAGTCTCTTTCTCTGAGAATTTTGTCCCCTTTGTGGCAAGCGCCTCAGCCATTTCCACAAACTCTGCATCAGAAGGCAGATGCCATCCTTCCGGACATGCAGCTACCGCTTCGTTCCAAGAATAGAAGCGACCGAATATCGCATCCATGGCCTCACTGTTTTCGTAAGGAACGCCTGAACCGGAATAATAGAGGTTGTTCTTCATCCACGTCTTACCGTTGAAAGTGGTTGTGTAGTAGGTACCCTCGTCCCTTGGGTCAACGAATATCGGATCCTTGCTGGAATATGCCCCGGCCACAGTCGAGTCAAGCGCAGCATCAACCACGCTGAACGAGGTCGTGTTCGTCTTTGTATAGTAACCGTCCGCGAACGCCACGCAGTAAACCGTGAATGTACCGACCTTGGACGGAACGGTGAACTTGAAAGTTCCGTCGCCAGTCTTGTCGGTTTCTGTCTTGGTCGTGTCCTTCGCTGAATTCCACGATACAGTCCAATAGTAACCTACATCCTCGGCCAATCCTGTGCCTGGATGAGTGATTCCGCTTGGGGTCAGGCTGAAGGCATCGCCCTTACGGACATAGGTCGGCACGGATGAGGAGAAGGTCAGCGTTCCGCTGACGTAGTCTTTCGTGGATGTGCTGTCTTTATCCTTTTTGCAGGAAGGCAGGGCGAGCATCGCCGCGGACAATCCTATTAAAATAATGTTCCTGATCTTCATCTTTCTCGATTGAAAATACAAATATCGCATAAAAAACGCAAAAACGGTATGCATTGAGCAAAAACTAGTCCAATGATGTCCCAAAATTGAATCGAAATGCCTATAATTGCAGAAATGAAAGTGATTATAGGAATATTCAGAAGCTTGGCTCTGTGCTTCGTTGTGCTTATGGCCGTGGTTTCCTGTGGCCGTAAGGCGGATTATCAGGAATTGACGGGCTATGCCCAAGGAGGGACATATTCAGTGAAATTCAACCACAGCGGCGTCAAGACCGGCATAAGCGAGATAAGAAAGTCGGTGGATTCCATCCTGACGCTGGTTGACACCACCTTGTCCGGTTACAACAAAGGATCGCAGCTGAGCCGCTTCAACGCCGGCGTGCCGGTGGTTCCCAATGAGATGTTCAGGGAGATATTCACCATCTCGAAAAGGCTCTATGATGAGACCGGCGGAGCGCTGGATATGGCTTCCGGGCCGCTCTATGATGCCTGGGGATTCGGCTTCACGAACGATACGCTGCCGTCTGCCGCAGTCGTGGACAGTCTCAAGGCTGTCTGCGGGATGGATAAATTTGACGGGAATATGTCCCCGTTGATTCCGGGAATATGCCCGAAATTGAATTTCAACGCCATCGCGCAAGGCTACACCTGTGACAAGATCGCAGAATATCTTCACTCGCTAGGGGTCAGGGATATGCTTGTGAACATCGGAGAGATCTATAGCGAGGGCCTGAACCCTTCCGGCAAGCCTTGGACAATCGGAGTTGACAGACCTGAGGACGGAAACATGGAACTTGGCGGCAAGGGACTTGTGGGAATATGGCAGGGGAACGGGTCCGGCCGCGGTGTGGTCACCTCCGGTAATTACCGAAAGTTCTACATCAAGGATGGGCGGAAATATTCACACACCATAGATCCGAGGACGGGATATCCTGTGAACCATACCTTGCTCAGCGCCACGATTGTGGCCCCTGATGCCACTCTGGCCGATGCCTACGCCACATATTGCATGGTCATAGGATTGGATGAGGCGAAGCGTTTCATAGAATCGTTGGATGAATTGGAGGGTTATCTGGTCTATGCCGATGGAGAATCCATGTCCGAATGGGCGTCTTCTGGCTTCAATCTTGTAAGGGATAGCCGATAGATTTTTGTGGAATGACTAGACTGTTCAAAGATTCATCGTTTGTCATGGCCGCCGCGATCACGGTGGTCACTGGCTGTAGTACCATCAGCAGGACCGAGAAGCAATTGTCCAAGGTTGATTCGTTTGATTCTCCGGACATCCCGGCGATAGGGGAGCGTCCTCCTCTGCGGCCTCGTCAGACCGGTCTGGCATATTCCCCGAACACTCTGATCATTTATTATGACGAGGGTGTCGGAAAGGGACCGCTCAAAAAGGCGGCAGTTAAGTACGGTGCCGATGTCGTCTATGACTACGGCATCATCAACGCGCTGACAATCCGCATTCCTGAAGGGAAGACCCTTGAGGAGGCCACAAAGTATTTCAGGAAGGTGAAAGGTGTGGTAGAGGTCTCAAAGAACGCTAATTACCTCATTGACTGATAGACAGTTCCCGACTGTGAACCCGCCTGATTTTGTCCGCTCCAATGAGTTGAGGTGCGCTCCTGAACCGAGCGCCTCTCCGAGGTCTCTGGCCAGTGCCCTGATGTAGGTTCCCTTGCTGCATTTGATCCGGATCATCGCCAACGGAAGGTGCAGGGCGGATGTGTCCACAACGTTTATCCGTGGATTTGGTCTCAGCCCTTCATCCGATAATTCCGGCCCGCTTTCTTTCCCGTTCGGGAAGAAGGAGATTAATTCCATTCCGGAGATGTTGATGATCTGTTTGTTAAGAGTCTCTGCCACAGTGTGGTCGAAATCCGTCATCACGTCAGTCTTCTCCTTGTGAGCCTCGCGGTACTGCTTCCTTGCCAGCTCGTAGGCTCTGACCCCGTCAACGGACTTGGCTGAGAAGAGGGGAGCGATCTGCTCCTGTTCGCCAAGAAACCGAGGCAGAACTTCTCTGACAGATTCTTCCGTGACACCTTCAACGGGATATTCCTGATCAATGGCCTTCTCCAGGTCGTAGGAAGGTGTGGTGGCACCGAACGAGACTCCGGCGAGATATTCCTTGCCCTCCTTTTGAAGGGTCTCGGCCAGTTTGGTGGCCTTGCCGATGCAGACGAGAAGCACTCCGGTCGCAAGCGGGTCGAGGGTGCCGGCGTGGCCGACCTTCAGGTTCTTCTTGTGGAAGTGTCTGCACGCCGCCCATTTGACCTTGCGGATGACATCGGCGGAAGTCCATCTGTAGGGCTTGTCGATGGGAATGATGATTCCTTCCGGGTAATCCTCAATGCTCTCAGAGAGTCTGGAGTTGCCCGAAAGGAACTGTTTGTCCGCTATCAACGCTCTTATTTCCAGTGGTTTGTCCTGCGGCATTCCTTATTGGCAAATAGGAATCTTCTCGATGCGGCGCTCGTGTCTGCCTCCCTCGAACTCGGTCTCCAACCACTTGTTGACGATTGACGTGACCATCTGGTAAGAGATGAACCGGGCCGGCATCACAATCACGTTAGCCTTGTTGTGAGCCTTCGCAAGTCGCGCGATCTCAGTGCCCCAGCAAAGGGCGGCGCGCACTTTCTGATGCTTGTTCAGAGTGATCGCCATGCCATTGCCTGAACCGCAGAAAGCCACTCCGAGATCTACCTCGCCATTGTCTATGGCGGTGCCGAGCGGATGAGCGAAGTCGGAGTAGTCGCAGCTCTCCGCTGAATGTGTTCCATAATCGATGACCTCGTAGCCCTTCTTCCTGAGCAGAGCCGAGATCTTTCCCTTGTACTCGAATCCAGCGTGGTCGCTGGCAACACCAATTTTCATAATATATTCCTGAATTAAATTATTTTCTTCTTGCTCACCGTCGTGATGAACTCCTTGAGGTAGAACGGCTCGAAATAGGCCACATCCTCGAACCTCTTGGCCTCCAATGCATCAATGGCCGGATGCATCATCGAGGCGGCTTTCGGGCAGCATTGGATGAAGCGGGCGTTCGGGCTGGTCAGGGTGTCCTTGCATTTGTCGGCACCATCACCGATGAACAGCACCGGGCCTTCGGCGAGCTGATCCTTGAATGAATCCGCGTCGATTATCTGAGCCACGGTCGGAGAGATTTGTTTCCCGTCAGGCGTGAATATTCCCGTGTAAACCTCCATCCTGCGGGCGTCGATCATCGGGATGATGTAGCGGCAGCCCTCCGGGAGCATATTCCCGTCCAAAGCCTGCCAGACGAGTGTGTCGAGAGTGCCGACGGAGATCATCGGGACGCCGGCCCCGAAGCAGAGGCCTTTGGCTGTTGAGACCCCGACGCGCAGCCCGGTGTAGGAACCCGGTCCCTTGCTGACGGCCACAGCGTCACAGTCGGACACTTTCAGACCTTTTTCGGAAAGCATCTCGCTGACGAACAGCGCTGTCTTTGAGGCGTGCGCCCTTGGCTCGTCGCTGATCCTTTCACAGACGACCTTCCCGTCCTCCACAAGGGCGGTGGAGCAAAGGGAAGTGGAAGTCTCTATTAGAATGATTCTGCTCATTATTTATTGAATATCAATTCTTTCATATAAGGGAAAAAGACATCGGCGAAATCCTTGATCGGTGTGTAGAAAAGCGACTCGCTGATCGTCTTCGAACAGTCGATCTCCAGCGCCGTGGTGACGGAGTCGAAAAGGAGGATGAAAAGCCCTATGGCAAGAACCACTTTCAACAGGGCGAAAACCACTCCGAGAAGTTTGTTCAGCCACCCGAGCATCACGATCTTCACAATGCCCTCCAGCATTTTTCCGGCTAAGGTGAGGACGAAAAAAACGCCCAGCAGGATGATCGTGAAGGCGATCGCCTGAAGCACGGCTGGAGAGACATCCATCACCGGCTTGAGCCACTCGACCACCACATTGGAGAAATGGAATGACATCCATGCCCCCAGCACCAGAGCCACCAGGGCGGCCATCTGGGCGATGAACCCCTTGGACAGGCCACGGAATATGGCTGGAACACAGCACAGAAGAATTATGATGTCTATTATATTCATTAATCACCTATTTGATAAAAAACGCGGAAATCACTATCTTTGCAGACTTAATTGCATAGGAAGCGAACCGATGGTTTTTCCGATGCAAAAATAGAAAGAAAATTATGACATTCAAAGAGTACAAAGGCCTTGATCTGGTTTCTGTCGGGAATGAGGTTCTCGACAGATGGAAAAAGAATCACGCGTTCGAGAAATCCCTTGAGGTCAGGGAAGGGGCACCTGAGTTCATATTCTTCGAGGGCCCGCCTTCCGCCAACGGCAAGCCGGGAATCCACCACGTAATGGCGCGCTCCATCAAGGATGCCATCTGCCGCTTCAAGACCCAGTCCGGGTACAAGGTGAACCGCCGCGCCGGATGGGACACCCACGGGCTCCCTGTGGAGATCGGCGTGGAGAAGAAGCTTGGAATACACAAGGATGACATCGGAACGAAGATTTCCGTTGAGGAATACAACAAGACCTGCCGCAGCGAGGTGATGAAGTACACGGCGGAATGGGTGAATATGACCGAGCGTGTCGGCTACTGGGTTGACATGAACGATCCGTACATCACCTATGACAACCGCTACATCGAGACCTTGTGGTACCTTTTGAAGAAGATTTACGACAAGGGGCTGCTCTACAAAGGGTACTCCATCCAGCCATATTCACCGTCCGACGGCACCGGCCTCAGCTCACACGAGCTGAACCAGCCGGGCTGCTACAAGGACGTGACCGACACGACGGCCACGGTGCAGTTCGAGGTCATCAAGGACGGAAAGTCGCAGCCGCTCTTCGGGACGGAGGCCTTTCCGGTATATTTCCTCGCATGGACGACAACCCCGTGGACCCTTCCTTCAAACACGGCGCTCTGCGTGGGACCGAAGTATGAATATGTCCGTGTCCTTTCTTTCAACCCTTACACTGGGAAGGAGGCCATCTACGTGCTGGCCAAGGATTTGGTGGGCGCCTGGTTCAATCCTAAGGCCGCCGACATTCCGCTTGAGAACTACAAGCCAGGTGACAAACTCGTTCCTTACAAGGTGCTTGGCGGTTCGTTCAAGGGCATTGACCTTGTCGGAATCCGCTACAAGCAGCTGATTCCTTGGTTCCGGCCGATCGAGGAAGGGGAGCCGTTCAGGGTGATCTCCGGAGACTATGTCACGACCGAGGACGGTACCGGAGTCGTTCACATCGCTCCTACCTTCGGTGCGGATGACAAGAAAGTCGCCGCCAACTACGGTGTGCCGGGAATGATGGTTCTTGACAAGGACGGCAAACGGCAGGCCCAGGTGGACCACGACGGACGCTTCTACCCGATCGAAGACCTTGATCCTGAATATGTCCGCACACACGTGGACCCTTCTTATAAGGAATATTCCGGCCGCTATGTGAAGAATGCTTTTGATGACTCTCTTCCGGCTGACGCTCCGACCCTCGACATCGACCTTTGCATGATGATGAAGATGGACGGCAGGGCGTTCAGGATCCAGAAGCAGACCCACAGCTATCCTCACAGCTGGAGAACCGACAAACCTGTCCTCTATTATCCTCTCGACGCCTGGTTCATCAAGACCACGGCTGTCAAGGACGAGATGGTGGCCCTGAACAAGACGATCACCTGGAAGCCTGAGTCCACCGGCACCGGACGTTTCGGCCAGTGGCTGGAGAACATCCAGGACTGGAATCTCAGCCGCAGCCGTTTCTGGGGCACACCGCTCCCGATCTGGCGCACCGAGGACGGCAGGGAGGAGATCTGCATCGGCACCGTAGCCCAGCTCTACGCTGAGATCGAGAAGGCGGTCGGGGCCGGATTCATGACAAGCAATCCGCTCAAGGACAATGGTTTCGATCCGAAGGACATGAGCAAGGAGAACTACGACAGGATCGATCTTCACAGGCCTTATGTGGACAACATATTTCTTGTGAGTCCTTCCGGCAAGAAGATGACCCGTGAGACGGATCTCATCGATGTCTGGTTCGATTCCGGAGCCATGCCTTACGCCCAGGAAGGACTCCGCGGGCTGAACTCTCCGAAGTTCGGCTGCACCGCGGATTTCATCGCCGAGGGGGTCGATCAGACCAGAGGCTGGTTCTACACGCTGCACGCCATCCACACGATGGTCAGCGGCACTCCTGCCTATAAGACGGTGATTTCCAACGGTCTTGTTCTGGACAAGAACGGCAACAAGATGAGCAAGCGTCTGGGTAACGCCGTGGATCCGTTCGAGGAACTTGACAAGTACGGAGCCGATGCCCTCAGGTGGTATATGCTGACCAACGCCCAGCCTTGGGACAACCTGAAGTTTGACGAGGCCGGTGTGGACGAGGTCCGCAGGAAATTCTTCGGAACGCTTTACAACACATATTCATTCTTCGCCCTCTATGCCAATGTGGACGGCTTCGACCCTAAGGCCGCGAAGGTGGAATATTCAAAGAGGCCGGAGATCGACCGTTGGATCATCTCGCTGCTCAATACCTTGAAGAAGAAGGTTGTGGCGGCTTATGAGGATTATGACATCACAACCGCAGGGCGTCTGATCCAGGACTTCGTGTGCGATGACCTTAGCAACTGGTATGTGCGTCTGAACAGGAAACGTTTCTGGGGTGGAAAGATGGACGAGGACAAGCTCGCCGCCTACCAGACCCTTTACGAGGTGCTGGTGGATGTCGCTGTGCTCGGCGCTCCGATCGCTCCGTTCTATATGGACCGTCTCTATCTGGACCTCGTTCCGGACGGCTCTGAGTCGGTTCATTATGTGAATATGCCGGCTTGCGACGAGGCAGTCATCGACACAGATCTGGAGGAGAGGATGAATCTGGCTCAGAAGGCCACATCGATGGTGCTCGCGCTTCGCCGCAAGGTCTCCATCAAGGTCCGTCAGCCGCTCCAGAAGCTCATCATCCCTGTGATCTCCGCAAAGGTCAGGGAGCAGCTTGAACAGGTCAAGTCCATCATCCTCAATGAGGTGAATGTGAAGGAGGCCGAGTTTATTTCCGACACCACCGGCATCATCACCAAGAAGATCAAGCCTAACTTCAAGACCCTCGGAAAGGTTTACGGCAAGCAGATGAAAGAGATCGCCGGAGCTTTCGGCGGATTCGATCAGGCGACAATCTCGGCCATTCAGAATGCTGAGGCTGCCGGGTTGGCATATTCAGTGGAACTTCCTTCGGGAGTCGTTGAGCTTAGGCCTGGCGACTATGAGATCTCGTCCGAGGACATGCCAGGCTGGCTCGTCGCCACTGAAGGTCAGCTGACCATCGCCCTTGATATTCAGATCTCGGAAGAGTTGAAGAGGGAAGGCGTGGCCCGCGAGCTTATCAACAGGATCCAGAACCTCAGGAAGGACAGCGGATTCGAGGTGACCGACAAGATTAATGTAGTCCTTTATCCTGATGCTGTGGCTCATGGAGGAATAGCTGCTGCTTTGGAAGGATTCAGAAGCTACATTGCTGCTCAGACTTTATCTGTTTCACTTATGCTTATGTTTGATGAACCAGCTCCTGAAACGGCAACTGACGTTGAGTGGGATGAAGGTGCGCTTAAGATATTGCTGTCAAGATAATTTTAGACCTAAATACAATTTACACTATGTCAGAGATAATCAAAGACAACGCGGTTTCCGCCGAGACGACGAAGGTGCGTTACAGTGATGAGGAACTTGAAGAGTTCCGCACTATCATCAATGATATGCTTGACAAGGCCCGGAAAGAGTATAACACCCTGCGAAGGGTGATTATGCACAACGGCAGCAACGACATCGAGGACACCACACCGTCGTTCAAGACGGTCGAGGACGATGGCGCCTACCAGCTTTCCAAGGAGGAGGCCAGCCAGCTCGCGCAGAGGCAGTACAAGTTCATCCAGAACCTCGAGGCCGCACTTGTGCGCATCGAGAACAAGACTTATGGAATATGCCGTGAGACAGGAAAGCTTATTCCGAAGGAGAGGCTGCGTTTGGTGCCTCATGCCACGCTTACTGTAGAGGCCAAGGAGATGCTTGCTAAAAAAGGACAGAACTAGTGAAGGTTTCCAAGGGTAAGAAACTCCTGATTCTGGGAGTCATACTTGTCGTCATTGACCAGGTCATCAAGATCCTGGTCAAGACGAACATGCAGATAGGTGAGCATTTCAGCGTCATCGGAAACTGGTTCCAGATTTTCTTCATCGAGAACGAGGGAATGGCTTTCGGAATGAAGTTCGGCGGCGCCGTCGGCAAGTTCCTGCTGTCATTCTTCAGGATCGCTCTTTCTGGCGCTCTCTGCTGGTGGATAGCTTCGCTTGTGCGTAAATCGGTGGATTCTGAAGGGAAGTCGGCACTTCTGCCGGATGGCAAGCCCGTGGTTCCGACCGGAGTCCTTGTCGGCCTGACGTTGATCACCGCCGGCGCTTTCGGCAACATCATCGACAGCCTTTTCTACGGAGTGATCTTTGACTATGCCCCGCTGATGTTCGGCCGCGTGGTGGATATGTTCTACTTCCCGCTCATTGACACAATCTGGCCGTCTTGGGTACCATTTGTGGGAGGAGACCGCCTTTTGTTCTTCGCTCCTGTATTCAATTTCGCCGACAGCTGCGTCACGGTTGGCGCTTTCTATCTGATTTTTTTCCAGAACCGTTTCTTCACCCGTGCGGAGGAGAAACCGGATGAGAAAAAATGATTCTGCCGGTCGCTGACTCCCGCGGCACATTGAGTCTGTCAAGTGCCGAGCGGTATGTCTCCGATGACTGAATATGCCCGGAACAATATCATAATTGAGTTTTTAGCAAAATTGTTCCAGCATATTTTGCAGAACAAAAAAAAATATATACCTTTGCATTCCCTCAATTGAGGGAATAAGTTTGGAGAGGTGGTAGAGTGGTCGATTACGGCAGTCTTGAAAACTGTTGAGCTGCGAGGCTCCGGGGGTTCGAATCCCTCCCTCTCCGCAATAAAGGGTGTAAATCAAGTAGTTACGAGATTTACACCCTTTTTTACACCCAAAAATCAATATTGGGTGTATTTTTTTTGAATTTTTAAGATAAATGCTGGCGAAAAAAGAAGAATGAGTATCTTTTTCTTTTCGTTAGCATCTTCTTTGAGTGCTGTCTAAGCGAAAATAGGTTTAGTCCGTTTTGGGTATATAGCCAAAGGGGGAAACCAAACTTACCAATTAAAAATCTTTTTGAATCCTCTCTAAAGATATTATTCGTGTATATAACATCAACTTGTCTCCTTCCGAAATCTCAGTATTAGCAATACGCTTCATTCTAGATATAAAATTAACCATATGTGAAATCTCTTCTTCTTTGGAAACAATGATAAATGCTACATCTTGAGCAGTAAATCGTAATTTCTCTCTAATTAGCGCTTCGTTGGGTTCTGGTTTGTGAGTTGTACTACGATCACCCCTCCATTCGTCATATCCTGCTTTATCCCAAAACCATGGAGTACTTTCTGTATCTTCAACTAAGTACCTCCACTCATTTTCCTCGTAGTTTATCTGAATATTACCATCATATTCTCCATAGTATTTTTTTATCATACCATGAATACTCTGATTAGCGGAGTGTGCATTTATGCGATTAACAAAAGCGGCTATCTGAGGTTTAGGCCCAGTAGTTAAATCAAATGTAACCCGTCTTTCGTCTCCACCATATTGTTTCAATTCATCCGCAAATCGTTTTTCAATAGCTTTTTGGAAACTCAAAGAGATTAGAATATTTTCATCTTTTGCATACAAAATAGGATTTATTCTCTTGTCCTCTGCCCATTCCTTAGTCAATCCAATAGCGTACTTTCCGTATCGCTCAACGAATAAATTAGTTTTTGATAAAGGTATATCACAAAAACTAACCATTGGCACTCCAATTCCTCTGTCGGGATTTCGTTTATATGATAAATCCTCGTAGCAATAGTTTGGAATTAACCCCTCCATTAGAATAGAATATAGAATATCTATTGATTTAGTATAATGAAATAATGATGATGTTCTAAACTGCCCCATATAATATATTTTTAATATATACTATCACAACTATAATAACTGCATAAATTATAGCAATTTCTTTAACTCTTCAATATCGGGAAGTGCATTGCGCAATCGTTCGGGCATATCTTTCGTTGCCCTATAAGTTGCAACACCCATAGGCTTGTCATAGTCTCGAATAGCAAACTCAACGAACGACTGATTCATATCACGACACAACAGGATGCCAATTGCAGGATTTTCGTGCGGTTTCCTTACATATGTGTCAAGAGCTGACAGATATGTACTCAATTGACCCAAGTATGAAGAACGGAATTTCCCTAATTTTAGCTCGACGGCAACAAGTGAGTTAAGTTCTCGATTGAAGAAAAGCAAATCAACAAACATTTCCTCTCCCGAAACCTTCAATCTGTATTGGTTGCCTACGAAAATAAAATCTTGTCCGAAGGTCAGGATAAACCTTTTGATATTATCCACAATGGATTTTTCGAACACACGCTCATTCAAATCTTCATCTTGTGTATCAAGTTCTTCTACATTGATAAAATCCAACAAGTATTCATCCTTGAATGCGTTTACTGCCTTTAATGCCTGCTTTGTATTGGGCATTGTGGTAGTAAAATTATTGGGGAGCGTTCCTCGATGGTTGTACAAATCTGCTTTGAGATAATCTCTTAAAGTGTATTTATTCCAAAAGTGTGTGGCTGATTCGTGTATATAGAACAAACGAGCATCTAAAGACTTTGCCTTTGTTATAATCTCAATATGATGACTAAAACCAATGGCTACAAAGTTCGACCAATTAAATTCGTCAGCCATTGGCTGGCGAATTTCAATGAGCAACATTTGCTCGTTAAGTTCCGAATCGCTAACCGCAGTTAGCGTTTTATTTTCGTCAGCCATTGGCTGGCGATTTATAACAGGCGACCATTCTTCGTAGAATGAACGCATATTCTTTATGTTAGTGGCTGAAAAACCTCGAAGTCCGGGTAACTCCTTTTGTAGTTGCTGGCTGATGGCCTCGACTGCACCTTTGCCCCAAAAGCCCTCACGAGAGTTCTTAGAAACATAGCAACCTATCCCGTAATACAATGATAGTTGCTCTTTATTAGCAGCAGATGCAGCACGATACTGACTACGCAATATCGCTTCCTTAATAACCCGTACCGCCTCGGCGTATGTCTGTAAAATGCTCATATTAACTTATTTTCTGCAAAGGTAAGGAAATAATGCCAATCTAATGCAAATATCATCGAGTCATTTACCCTCAATAGTTCGTTAATTTTTCCAGTGCCTAAGCGGCCCTGGCAGTAAATAAAACCAGTTCTTTGAAAAGTTTGTCAATAACTTGTGGGTCCGGTCGCAGTCCGGACACGCAAATAAATCTGTTGAGCATATAGGCGTTATGGATAATCGACTTGCAAGAGGATATTGAGAATGGTAGTCCCAGTCCCTTGCAGGCAACCTTGGCAATATTGATGCTTGCAAAGGATGCGTTCCTGTGGAACTCAAGTTTTCTGAGATCGGTTGACTGGCAGTCATTCAGAACTGCATAGTGCTTCCCGTCTCTAAAGGGATTATGTGTAGCTACACATAAGCCTTTGAACACAGCCTTACCGTCTTTGTCACCTTCTGCCATCAACTTCAGTGAACGGCAAATCCAGTAATCCTTCTCGATGAAGATGCTTTTGATGCCGAGTCCACCCTCATTCTTCGGACGAGATGCCGCGTTGATGGCATCGGCAAACAGTTGTTTGTTCTCGTGTAATCTCATAAGATATTCCAGTTTTTCTTGTTAGGTAATGCCTGCTCAGAGATGGGCAGCTTATAATTTGTAGTGCCATTAAGACTTTTCTTCAGGGATTCTGTATCAAGGTTGTTCTGTTCCATGATAGCCCCCAGAAGCGCTCTGACGTATGACGTGTAGTTCTCCGCCAGTTCCACCAACCTTTTTTGTTCCGCTTTGGAAAGAGTACAGATGATATTGCCCAGTTGGACCACTATACTATCAGGACTACTTGCTGGTATTTCCTTGATAAACTTCAAAGCATCAAGAATCCTCAGAAGAGGAATGTTTTCTTCTGTGATAGGGTTGCGCTGCTGCAAGAAAGAGATGACATAATCCCCTCTGGTCAGAGGATTGCGATAGCGATTCGTACCTATCAAAATAGAAGAGGTGATTTGTGTAGTCAGTCCCATTGATGCGAACGCACTGTTTCCTGTGATATAACCGACCAACTTTCCATTCTTTTCCAAGAAATCCTTTGTGATTTCTTCTGGAACTGGCTTCAAAGTTCCAAAGATGGTTTTTCGTGGCTTATAGTACTTCCCCTTGGATAGCCTTTGCAGAGTACCTTGTTCGGTCAATCTGTTGAGTGCCTTGACCAATGCTCCCTGATATTGCATGGGCACGTTGAATTCGCCCTGACTTTCTTCAATAGTGTGGACTTCCGAAAGTTTCCACCTCCAACATTGAACACGAATGACACCAGAGCATCGAATTGGCATTGACGCAAGTTCGGACACTCAGCACTGACGATTTTCTCAGCTGTCGCAATGTCCTGCCTCAATAATTCCTCCGCCTGTTCTTTCGTGATTACCATTCCCGGCACCACGCCAGAAGAGTGACCATATCCGACAGTCCAGACTCCGGCAGGACACCTGTAAGCCATCAATCGCAGTCCCTCGAACTGCCGTATCAATGAATATGCTCTCTCGCTTGCTTTCATAGCATTTGCAATCTAATGGTAAAACAAGGCCCCGCCACTGGAGACCGCCATTCCTGACGACAATTCCAAGTGACGGGGCAATGATGAACTTAATGACGACTAAAGCGAAATCTCCCCGAGCATCTCGCCGGACTTCTCGCCCGTCTTTACATTGATGAAGAAATACTTCAGGAACACCTTAGGAGCTGCTGCGGTGACCTCTCCGTGGACGGCCTTGTAGTCAGACATAATGTCGATCTGGTCATCGACGATCACCCTCGGAACTCCTATGCTCACCGCCTTGCTGTAAGCCCTCGTCACGCCATTGCTCTGCGGAGCCGAGGCCATTATGACCAGCCTGAGGTCATCCTTCTCCGCCGGAGGGTCCGGCAACTGGAAATGAAAGTTTGCTGCAGTCAGTGAGATGTCAGCCTCACAAGGCGCATCGACTCCCACAAGTGCCGGTGGAGTCGCAAGCGCCACACCTCCAGCCTTGACAATCCAGAAGTTCAGCCTCGAATAGAGATTCGCCCCAGAGATCTTGCTCGAAGTGCCGAGAACAGACTTGCCCTTCTGCGTGTTCGCCAAAGAGTTCCACGCAAGGATCTGCGCATTGGTAAGCCCCTTCCAGCTCTGCGAGAGCTGCTTGAAGATTGCCTTGACGGAAGACTGAGCGGCCGTCTTGAATCCGCCGCCGTAGCCACGGTTGCGGATGTACTTGCGACCACGGACCTTCGCCGCAGTCACGCCCTTCGCCGAGCCAGACATCTCCTCGAAGGCGATTGATGGAATGTACTTCATAATGAAATGGTATTTGAATGAATATTATTTGAAATCCGAAGCCAAGATAAACATAATATAAAACGCTGTAACAGATATGGTTTCGCTTACTTCTCAATACTTTATATTGCTGTAATTCAGACAAGAAGCACAGCATTTTTATACGGAACCATTCTACAGAATTGCGACCAATGTCGACAATAAATGATATTGCGACCGATACCCGGTCTTCGAGTCTATCAGCAGGTATCGTAAATGCAGCTGGAACATATCAATGTCGAACCTTTTGCGCGGGACGTTGAACACTATCTCTGACACCGCACCGGTTGGGATTGATTCTGACAGATAGTTCCTCATCTTACCAAGATTGCGCCCGATACCAGGAGACTCAATCTGGATCTTCCCCAAAACTCTATACCTTAACGGCTCATCCGCTCCGCACATTGTCAGTCTGAACCGTAATTTCATATCGAATAGCGAAGCCATAGAACATCCCATAAAATCAAGACTGAATATCGGGAATGGTGTGAATGGCCTTGGAATAGGAACGTGTTCGTTGTCCAGCTGTGCGAATCCGTGATAAGCCGAAACGAAAAGATTATATCCGCTGATATGGTTACCGTCCCCGAACGGAGGGCGATGTGAGGCGACTCCAACGGCAAGCTTCCTCCATTTCAATTGTTGCCTATGGGATAATCCCTGCCACGCAAGAATCGCCCTGCGATGGACTTGTTTCTGTTCCAATTGCCCAACAGTTCCTTTGAACTCCGAATAAGCCTTGCTCCGGAAATAGCAGATGCCGTTCCGGTGATAATAGGTGATGTTTCCGGCCGATGACCAACAATCAGAAAAGTTTGTATTGGAGTAAAATCGTGGCATATCTTCATCCTTTATGTAGTTTGCAAAATCAGCAACGAATTCCTTTGTCCCTCCGTAACGGACATTGACCAGCGACGGTGGCCGCCACAAGTCTTAAACACATAGGTAACTCATAGCATACTGCCATATGGCTTCAATATAAATAGCCTGAATACATAGGCTAAAGAAGTGGAGCCTATAGCCTTGCGATACCTTGCTTTGCCTATAGGCCTAAAACGAATATGTGAATATATTCATTATCATCGCTCCCGGCGTGTGATGTCGTCCCACTACGCACTGACCTTGGAGCGTGCGCATATCCTCCGCTCAACTCGTAGGAAGTCGGAAAGGGCGATGCGTCAGCATCGTACTTTCTGTCTTCCGGAGAGTGAGCAGGCAAGCCGACAGGCGCGGCAGGAGCCGGACGGTATGTACGGTCGAGGCGAGAGATGGCGGTCTTTCCGGCTCTGGCACTGACAGTCGAATGAAAGTAGAACGGCAACAACCTTCGAACGTGTGAGCCGGGCCGGCGGAAGGGGCTTGGGTGACGGAGTGTAGGCGCAGGGATTGGAGTGGTTTAGTCTGCCGAGCCGATATCGGCTCGGCAGACTCCGCGGAAATCCCGTAGCCGCAACGGAGGAACTGGAGCCCCTGGAGCGTATAGGCCCGGCAAAACAGTGAGCGGAGTGACAACGTAGCGATTCCGCTCTGCGAGTCTGCGAGAGGCTGGGTGGAGGGCAGCGGAACACCGGCTGCCGCAGTCTCGCGTCTCCGCTCGCCCTAGGAGGATGTGTCGGGAACGTAGTGGACGACACTTCCGAAGAGGATGAAGCGAGCGTCAAAGAGCACAAGGCGAAGCCTTACCTCTTTCCCGGCAGGTCTGGTGCGGACGCAATGGAGCGAGAGCGGAATGGAGTCCGTGCCTGTCCTGCCTATGGGGAGTGGCGAGCCGTGCTTCTCTGGCCGACAGGCCTGTGAAGTGTAGAGGAACGAGCCTCTCCCGGACAGACATAGCGGAAGTGGACGGCGACGTAAGGAGCTGTCGTCTTCCGCAATACAGCTGACATACAGTGAGCGGATGCGAACGATCTGAAACAACATCGGCGAAAGCCGATACCTTGCCGATATAGTGATTTCTTGAAGTTGAGAGCTCCGCTCGAAGACTTGAGGAAATCACGGAGAAGGCCTGCAGCTGTGCTGCTAAGGCTGGTGGCTCTTTTGGACTTCCGGCCATCTTTCAAGGGATTGACGGCATTTAACAGGAAGAGGTTGCGGTCGGAGAACAAACCCACGCATCGTATGCCGGAAGTCCTGAACTCCCTGACGGGCCTGGAGCGCGTTGGCCCCTAAAGGGAGTTCAATGTCGCCAGCCGCCCCGACGGAGCGGATTCGGAGGTGGACGGTCGAACTCGCACTGCCGGAGATAGTTAACATAATCGGGGTTGTGTAATCTGGCGGCGATAGCCGACTGTTACACAACTAAGCTCCGATTATGTTTGACTTTCGGATTCGAGGGACAAGGCTCGCGCCGCACTTTCGGAGCGGAGTCGGTTATGGTCCCTGTGGGGCTGTAGGGGATATTATGGTCGAGTATTCCGACTTTCGGAGAAAGACGGAAGTCTCGACACCGCTACTGTATTATCGAGCGAGTTTGGAAAGGCCGGAGGTTTGGCGGTCGGAGTGAAACGGAGAGCGTCAATCTTCCGGTTCCGCTCTGCCCATAAGGCAAGTCGTTCGGCATCGCAGCGTGAGCGGAGATGACGAATGTCTTGCCGGGCGGTTGCTTCGGAAGCTTTGCTTCCGTCATAATAACATCAGCGGACTGACGGAAGGAAGTCGGCTGATACCTCTCTGCCCATTGGGAAAGTATTCTGGCGTTGAAGCGGTAGCGGAAATGGCAGGGGGCTTTCTTGGCGTTTCTATTTGTGTTTTATATAACACCCTTTGGATATAACCGATAGCTATAATTTAAGCATTTTATGTAAAAAACTTTTCTTTGATACTGTAATGTTAGCAGTGCCATTCATACCTGGAAACAGTACAATGCCATTGTTATGCTGAATGTCCATATAAACAGTAAAAAAGTTTTTACCATTGACATTATAAACTTCTTTATCTATAGAGCTAACAACAGTTGTAGTATATCCATAATCAAAAGATGGATATCCTTCAAACTCAATGTTAGCATTCATCCCTTCATATATGGTGTTGACATATAAGTAAGGAACAAATGCGCGTATTTGAACTTTATCATCCGTATTAATGATCATTGCACTTACCTGTAAATTATCTGGATAAGGAATAAAATATGTAACTGCAAGCAATGAAAATATTATTACGGATATCATTAGTGTACCGTATCTTACAAGAAAAGAAGGTATTACACTCAAAATCTGTTGTGTTTTCTCACTACGAAGCTCTATGTTGTCAATATTAGCCATAATCAATTCCCTAATTCTAGCTGGTTTTTAACGAGGTTATAATATACACCTTTTCGAGCAATCAATGTGCTATGATTCCCAACTTCCACCACCTTTCCAGCGTCTAATACCACTATTTGATCAGCATTTTTTACCGTACTGAGTCTATGTGCCACGACCACAACTGTACGACCTTTATAGAACTCATTCAGGTTTTCAACAATCGCATATTCATTCTTCGCATCCAGTGCGTTTGTGGCTTCATCAAGGAATATGAATTGAGGGTCTTTATATACTGCACGAGCAATAAGGATACGCTGTTTTTGACCTTGACTTAACCCCATGCCATCACGACCTATCTTTGTGTTGTACTTCAATGGCAACCCTAAAATATAGTTATGGATATTTGCTATTTCCGCTGATTTAACGAGGCGCTCTTTGTCTATCTCGCCATCATCCACTGCAATATTTCTTGCAATAGACTCTGAAAATATTACGCCATCCTGCATTACGACACCACATTGTCTGCGCCACCATTTTAGGTTTATTTCGGCAATATCATTATCTCCAATTTTTATATTGCCATTCCCGATAGGATAATAACCGAGCATAAGTTTGATTAGTGTAGTCTTGCCACTTCCGGAGGCACCAACGATTGCCGTTACCTTTCCTTCGGGAATATGAAAGCTTACATTATTAATCGTATTCTTGATGGCATGCTGGTCATACTTAAATACAATGTCATTTAAAGTTATTGAATGTTTAGAATCTTTGAGTGACGTAGTTGTGCGGCAACTGTCCTCCTCTTCTTGACTCATATGAATTTCATTAATACGTTCAAGGCCAATTTTTACTTCTTGAATAGAGTATAAGAAGTTCATTAATTGATCAACGGGACTATTTAATTGACCTATTATATATTGAATGGCTAACATCATACCTAATGTGATGTTTCCATTTATAACTGCGGTTGCAGACAATACAGTAATAATAATATTTTTAGTTTCATTAATAAAGATACTTCCAGCCTCTTGTGTTTGCTGAAGTTTTAGATTCTTCATCTGAACCATAAATAATTCAGTCTGTACATCTTCCCACTCCCACCTTCTTCGTTGTTCACAATCTTGCAGTTTTATTTCTTGCATAGAGGTTATAAACTGATATGTATAATTGTTGTTTTTAGCTTGTTTTTCAAACAACTCATAATCAAGAACTCTACGCTTATCAAGAAAAAAAGCGACCCAAACACCATACGCCATACTACCAGTGAGAAATACAACAAATATTAGTTTGTCATAAATGAATAATACTATACCCAATATTGCAAAACTTAACATAGAAAACATTACACTCAGCATCTGGTTGGTCAAGAATTTCTCTACGCGACTATGATCTTGCATACGTTGAAGTAAGTCACCCATTAATTTAGTATCAAAGAATGACATCGGCAATTTTAATAGTTTAATGAAGAAATCGCTGACTAGTGAAATATTGATACGCATACTTATATGGAGCAATAGCCACCTGCGTACAAAGTCTATTATTGCACGGCTAAATGTCAGCATTATCTGTCCTAGAAGAACCAACCATATAAAGTTTACATCTTTGTGAGTAATGCCTACATCAACAATTGACTGTGTAAGAAATGGGAATATCAATTGTAAAATGCAACCGACAAATAATCCTAGGATTATCTGTCCAAAGTACTTTTTATATTGCTTAATATATCCGAACAGGAATGAAAATGTTCTCTTGTTCTCCAACGGCTCATCGATTCTATCATAGAACACTGAGGTTGGTTGTAAAAATAGAACGATGCCGCGCTCCTTACCATTGGAGATAGTGCTTAGCCAATTCTTCTTAAATTCTTCCAATGAATATGTGATCAACCCTTTACCTGGATCCGCGATATAGAATTTCTTTCCATTTTTAATCCGATACAATACAACGAAGTGGTTTTGTTTCCAATGCAATATACAAGGTTGCGCTATGTTTATAAGTTGTTCTATTGACGCCCTGCCAAACATTGAATCGAATCCTATTTGCTCACCGCTTTCACTTATGCTAAGTAATGATACACCTTCTGTTGATGCACGACAAAGTTGTGAAAGATCTTCAACACTATACCTCTTTCCATAATGCCTACAAATCATCGCTAAACAGGCGACTCCGCATTGCATCGAATCTAATTGTTTAATAAAATGAAATCTCACGGCTAATATTATTTTGCTGTGTTTGAATCAGTAAGCCCGGAATCATTGTCAGCATTGCTGATGCGTTTTCCGGCGTGGCCACGGGACTTGCCTTTATAAAGGTGACAGGTGAATTTCACGGAAATGAGATTCCTGAAGTTGTTCCATTTGGTCTCTTCCGAATATCGAAATCCGTTTATGTCAGCGTAGGACTTTGTCGGGTTTGGATTATGGACATATTCCAAACCCACAGACATTGATTTGAATTTGTATAAGACCGATGCTGTCGTGTTGAATCCCGTTTTGGTGTAAACATCTCCGTCAACCAATGTCATCGGAAGGTTCGCGTTCCATATAATCTGCCAATTCCCAGGCAGCAACTGAACACTTACGCCAGCATTATGAAGGTTATGGTTCACAGGATGGTTGGGAGTACTGTATTCCAAGCGCTTATAATTGTAGAAAGGTTGGAAAGCAATCCACTTGATTGGCTTGTAACTCAATGATATTGACATCTGCAAACTATGCACATCATTGACACTTACCATACGTCTTATGATATTTCCCCTTTCGGCAAACAACACCGGCATATTCTTATCCGGGTAATATGAATATGACACCGACGGAGCGAGATATAGCTTGCCATCTTCAGACGCGTACTTGTAGCTCAGATTCGCATAATAGTAATAATAGGGTTTCAAGCCAGTGTTCCCTTGTGCGAAGAAACACTCATCGATGGTCACGACACTGTTTGTCAGATCACCTATATTCGGCACGGATGAGTTGACAGAAGCCGTCAGCCTCATCGCGGAACGCTTGCTGTATTGCAGGTTCAAGGCAAGCGACGGACGGAACACCAGATAGTTATGAACTTCATTCGCCGCCGTCAGATAATGATTGTTCTCCAGCCCCAAACCGGCATTGTACGAGAATATTCCGACTGAATTGCTGTAATCGGCGTAAACATATTCCTTATGAGTCCTGACAGTGGAATTTTCAATGGAATTATATGTCTGGTCAAGATTTTTATACTGGTAGTATGCCCCAAAATTGAAATTCCCGTTCCAGACCTTGTCGTTGAACAATGCCTCCGCTATCAATGAATATGATTTATTATCAATATGGTTGTTGAACGAGTACCATCCGACATCGCTTGACAACATATTATCAGAATCGGATTCATGATATGTGTTCAGCACATTGAATGAGACGCTCCTGTTTTGATTGAATAGATGCGTGTAATACAGATCAGCTGAAACTGACGAATAATCACTCTCAAGCCTGCGGGTGTTGGTCAAAGGGGGCTCGCCTGAGCCGATCAGTTTCTGGGAATATTCCTGTCTGCCGGGAGATTTGCGATATTCCACCTTTGCATTGAAAAGATTCCTGTCCTGATAGCGTTGGTACGCCATCTGGCCGATATGATATCGTCCTTTGTAACAGCCGGAAACGCCTCTATATTCATTCGTCTTGTCGGAATAGAAATATGTGTTGTTCATACGGTTGTCATTCAGAGTGCGGTAGTCGATGAAGTATGCCGCCGTAAACATATTCAAAGAATCCATATAGGCCACTGACAACATATCTGTGCCATAGCCGGTTGTGACGCCGTTTTTAGTGTCAAGGTACAGACTGTAGAGCCTGTCGGCTTTCTTCTTTGTCGTCACGTCTATCACCGCACCGATATTCTCGTGCGCATACCTTGCGGGAGGGTCGCTATAGAAGATAATATTCTTTATGTCATCGGCTTTAAGCAGCATCAGGTCACGCGCGGGTCTTCGCATACCGTCAATCAACACGAGTATGCTCTTGTTGTCAACCGTGACCAGCTCTCCGCTTGAAGCGTTGGTTTTAAACTGTGGCAGATTTCCGATGGCATCCAGTGCGTTATTCCCGACTTTCCTTGCGCTTCCACTCAACATCAATTGGTCCTTGTTTCCGAAAGTGTTCAGAATCTGAGGAGAGACAACCACCTCATCGAGCGGCAAAGCGTCCTCATTCAGAACTATTTCTCCAAGATTACCGGGAAAGCAAACGCGATTTAATGTCTCATAACCGACAAATGAGATTTGAAGCAGGTACTTTTTATCCTCTTTGACTTTCAGTTCAAAAGAGCCGTCAAGGTCCGTTGTCGTTCCGGTGATCAGGATTGAATCAGGCATGTTATAAAGGACGCAGTTCACAGCGACAATCGGATTCGCCTCCGTGTCTATGACTTTACCACGAATATATTCTTGCGAGTATGCGGTTTGGCTAATGCAGAAAAACACGCTTGATAGGATTAAAATGCACAACGCTCTTCTCATATTGTTAAAATCAAGTTAATTTCGATGTTAAATTACAAAGAGTATATTTCAACATAAATTAATTCATTTCAGATTACTGCTACATTATAGACTAATATTCAGATAGTTATAAAAAACATTGCAGAGGTAGTTTAATATTGATGATTATTTCTTTAATCTATCCATCGCTTCAATGTAATTTACTAACGCATCTTCTATTTTCATATCCATACCATTGAATTTACAATAAGAAGAACTACCATAATCACGAGGACATATACCCATACATATAGGAAGATATCTACATCTGAGACATACCGGGTTTTCAAATGATTTCGCCTCATATTTTGCAATGAATTTATCATCCCATAAGATAGAACCATTAAGAGTTATTGAGCCATGAGGCGACTTTTCGTACAAATCATTGCAAGCTGTACATTTTAGGACATCACCATTATAGTTGATAGCATTGTAGTATTTTCTATTAGCATAGCATGGTACGAAGTCCCAGATTATATCCAATCTATTTACTCTATATCCCGCTGCCTCGAAAAGATCCATCAATGTATTTACATTATTGTATCGGTCTTTACAGACCGCTTCTTGCCATACTTTTTTGGGATTAACCTGAATTCTATGTCTGTTGTCAGTCAAAATAATATGATTCACATCATCTACAATCTGATAATCAAGATTTTCATCAGTGTAGTTTATTCGTAGAATAATCTGTATGTCTTCCGTTTTACTTAAGATATTATTGATGTTATTCAAGACATGCTCAAAGGCTGAATTACACTTATTATGGAACTTTACCTTATCGTGCTCCTTCTGGGGGCCATCTAATGTTATATGGAATCTCTTAAATCCTAATCTTTTGATATCATCTATTATTTGAGGTGCTAAGAAATATCCATTAGTGGTAGCACTTGTAATGTAGGGAATATTATTTTGCTTACATTTATTCTGAGCATAACTGCAAATAGGCTCAATAACTTGCTTGAAGAACATGAATGGTTCTCCACCAAACCATTCTATATGCAGAGAAGAGATACCCTCTATCTCAATCATATAATCAAGATGTCTTTTTATAGAATCCATAGTTTCTACAGACATACGCGAAGAAATATGATCTTGAATGCAATACCAACACTTGAAATTGCAATTTAGCGTTGGCAGAATAATCAACAAATAATCTCTCTGATTTATTCGTTCTTCATTCTTTGTGCGAATTACATCCAATTCATCTACTTCATCGGATATTATAAATCCTCCAGATGCAAGCTTGTCCGATAACACATCAGGCAATAATTCAATTTGTTCTGCTGTGTCTATTAACATTTTCACCTTACGGCCTAAGGCAAGCGGTAGTGTAAAATAGGTATGTTCAATGCCATTATACCAATAACTGACACCACCTCTCTCTATTATGTAATTATACTTACTTGTCTTCATGATTCTTTGATATAAAAGGTCGGGCTATCAATCAGATAGCCCAACCAACATTTGTGGCCTTACTACCTGAGTGTTGGGATAGTAGGAACACTTGGAAGAGGAGGAGTAATGATGATGTCGCAAGCGCATCCCGCAACATTGTTAGGGCAGCCATTCTGCGTTACAGCAAGCTCGGCAGCTCCACCTTTTACATCAAGAGCTTCCAATACGGACATCTCTTCGATTGAGAACAATTTCAACTTCTTCATGATGTTGTTCTGATTGTAGTAATGCCTACTCGTAAGCTTTTCGGCTTCCACTCCTTTGGTCAGACGGTCTGAACTATAATTTACCGGTCAATTATGTCTATAGGCTAAAATGTCCTTCTGCATATATAGCTGACGAAGAAATAATCAGATAGTAATGCCCTCCCCTGACAGCCACATTTAACATAACAGTCCTTGGCATATCTGTAGAAACATCAATAGAATCCACTAGCATTCCATTGGCATCTACGATTGACACATAGGCATTGCCAATATTAAATAAGTTGACCTCTACTTTCCTAGAATCAGAGTATAAGTGAGCCTCTACTTCATAATATGATAGACCTCTCTCCTGTGGATTTGTACCCAGAGTCGATTTCTCGTAAACTTCGATCCCAATAGACTCGGGTGCATTAGTGTCTTGCTGTTCAGAAGTAGATACATTCATTGTTGCAGCAATCATAAGAATGGTAAAAACGAATGCTTTCATCGCTAAAATTTTTATTGGTTTCCAATTGCAAAGTTATCTTGAAATAGTTTAACCGAAGAACTTATCTTTTCATATTTTCAACCTATAACTAATTGATTATCAATGGTGGGGGGGGGGTATATAGTTTCACCGTAGAGCATTATCGTTTCAGATGAAACCAGAACAATGCTCAATTGTTAATATAGTTGACATTAATTGGAGATTCAAATCATATAGAAGGTGTTCACAGTCACAGTGCACAGTGTTATGTCAAACTATAGAAAAGCGTCCCAGACTACGTCTAAATATGAGTATCTGGAAATTCTTAACTCTTGTCAAGGCTGACAGTTTACTAGCATAAGTAGGCAGAGTATAGATTTAAGACTCGTTTTTACAGTCATAGTCAGGCAAGAAGACAATTTTTAGCAATTTTTAGACATGATTTTTGGGGAAAATCATAAAAAACAAGTACATTTACATCTAGTTGAAAGAAAACGGTGCAGACCTATTCTTGGGAATAGGGACTCTATTGACAACGGCATTGCCATAATGGAACTAGTGCAGTGTACGAAGGGCGACAGGATACTTGTTTATTCAGCTGAACGGTCAAGAATAAAAGGCATTTGTCTGATTAATTTCTACCGTATTGTACGAAGCAAGTTCTACCTACAATCGACTGATAATTAACTAAGAATAGTTGATGAAAAAAATAGTACATATATGAATATGAAGCATTATTTATCGGTCATCATTCTTGCGATTTGTTTGATCTCTTGCAATAGCCATTCGCACTGCAGGGAGACTCTTTCCCAAATGGAATCATACATTGAGGAAAGGCCGGACAGTGCCCTAGCTGTTCTGAAGCAAATGAATGCTTCCGAATTGTCCGGCAAAGAGGAAAAAGCCAAACACGCTTTGCTCTACTCCATGGCGTTGGATAAGAATGTCATTGACAAGACCGATTTCGAGGTCCTGCAACCGGCCATAGATTATTTCGAGAACAAAGGTGGATCGGCTACCGACAAAATGCGTACATACTATTACCAAGGACGAATCTATCAGAATCAGGGAAATGACGCCTTAGCTATGGAGTGTTTTGTGTCAGCGTTGTCGGAAGGAAAAGAATCAGATGACAAACTGACTAAGGCGAGGATACTGTTCACTCAAGGTGGAATATACAACAAGGTGTTTGAATGGGACAAATGTATCTCGACCTACAACGAGGCGGGTAATTATTTCCAAGAATGCGGCAGGACCAGCAGCTACATTAATTGCATAGCCAGCATCATCAATGTTTACACGATAATCGGTGATGTCGAACAGGCTGAGCATTATATTACAATAGGACTAAATAACCTTGCGGAATGTAGCATGTGGATAAAAGGCTATTTCTATTCAAACTATATCATATTCCTAACAAGCCACAGGCCAGATCGGGTTGCTGAGGTCAGGCGAATTCTTGACATTTATCTTGACTCAGTGGACTCAAGTTATATAGATTGGCTTTCAGTTTCTTACGCTTACCTGAATATCGGAGATATGACCCAGGCAATGGAAGCCATCAAACGAGTGAATAATATCCCCAATGCCCAGCAGCAAGTTAGATATTATGCGCTGCTAGCGGATATTCATAAGCATAAAGGGGAATATGAAAAAGCCTTGGATGGCTATCTTAAATATGTCAAGATGACGGATTCTTTGGATTACGAGAAGTCAAAGGCCGGCATCGAGTTTATAGAGGAAAGGCATTCGTTGGAATTGAAGAACATCCAGGACAAAGAGCGGAGTGACCGCCGGGTGCTGGCCGCCATAGGAGTCATCATTATATTCCTTTCATTGCTCGTCATAATCCGGTACAGATTGAAAGTGAAAACTGTCGAATCCGAGTTGGCGAAACAAGAGAAGGAGAAATACAGACTGCTATATAATCAGATAGAGCAGGAAAGGGATAGTCTGACTGAGATCCTTGAACGTAGTAACGAACTTGAAGGGGCGGCGAAAAACGCGCTGCTGGAAAGGTTGACCTTGCTTAACCGCTTCTTTTTGGCGTATATAACCGACAACAGAGATATGGATAGAAAGGTGAATCAAGAGATGGAGAAGCTTGTCGCGAATAAGGAGGTTTTCATGTATTCCACCCGGTTGGCATTCGCCGGCAGTCATCCCAAATTCATCAAGCATCTTGAAGACCGTGGCTTGAATGAATGGGAAATAAACTACTGCTGCCTGTATGCATTGGGACTGAAAGGAAAAGAAATCGGGGAATATATCCAACTGAAGAGCCACTTCAATAACAGCAGCGACATCCGAAAGAAACTGGGATTGGGAGAGCACGATGTTAATTTGGGGACATATATTCGCAAGTTGCTACGTGGAGAAATAATTTGACAACAACATGCATTTAACTGACAGACTGCGCATTTTGCGTATTCTGTCAGTTTTGTCGTTATTGCGTATTTAGCCGTTTTCCATTATCGTTTCGACCGGTATTTCTGTTTCGGGTGATTGGGCGTGTCAGGATATAGCCGTTCAATAATTCCTAACTTGACCATTTGAGGCAGTATGGTCTCTTTTATGTATTTTGAGGTTTTACCTGTAAATACAACAATATCCTCAGGTGTATGCCACGAGTCACAGAACGATTGAATTTTTGCCCATAATTCCTCTTTTGATACTCTTTTCTTTGCGCCATAAATATCCACCAAGGAAGGATGATTATTTCCCAAACTCCCCCGATTAGCATCTGAACTCCCCTTGTTAACTCCCCCAACTTCTTCTTTAGTGGGGTAGTTCACATTCTTTATGATAGTATAGAAGACATTGGCCTCTGACATAAATTCCGGACACAATTCTGCATTATAACCGTCAAGTTGGGCGGAAAGGTCACAAATCTTCCGTAGTCCGGAGCCTCGTTTTTCCATATACCCCAAGTGAGTGAAAACATCCGCCAGTATAGGGTTCCTTCGTACTGAAGGTACTTTAGAAATATCTCTGTTTTGGATCAGCGTGCCATCAAACATACCGCCAGGGCTATTGAACTCTATGCGATCATCAAATATGTCAATATGGACTTCGCCTCCAATAATGGTGTAGTCACGGTGAATCAGATGATTGACAATGGCTTCCAACACGGCTCTTTCGGCATAGTCCGGGATATTCTTACGTCCATCCGGGAGTTTCATCCACCCGCTGTTGGTGTTCGAGTTCACGAAATCCACACCTGCACGTAGCAGAAGGAGCAGGTTGCCTTGATACTCGTGGTCATTGATTGCATCTGTCTTGGCCAGCCCGGCCCAACGTGTTCCGACAAGTTTTGAGTTGTATGCATTGCAATTGTCAGAGAATAGCACTCCGGCCTGTGTCAAGAAGCAGTCTGATGTGACAAGCCCCATAGACTCTAGCATTTTCTCATCAAATGGTTGTCCGACTCTACCAGAAAATGTGTTTGCTAAAATCGTAAAAGAGTTATCAGAGCGTTTTGCCGAGGTTCTCTGTGCGTCAAACGTTGAGTTCGTTCCTTTAAGCACTAAAGTAAGCAGCTGATGTTGGGCGGCTTGAACACTTTCGTTTCCTATTCGAATGAAAGCGGAACGGTTTCCATCCAAATAGTAGTAATATGGTGTTTGCCGGCCTTCTGACACTTTAACCTCAAGAACCACCTTGTTTTCGGATTTATGGGGTGTAAGTTCAAAATCCGGGATTGGATCAAGGTGAGCTTTGATCTCTTGACTTATGAACTCGGCATCGGCCTGAGCGCATTCCAAACCTATGATATCTCCCGAATCATCTATACCGAAAAAGAGACTGCCGCCCTTAGTGTTAGCAAAGGCAGAGATGCTTTTCAGCCAACTCTTTGTTTTCTTCTTTTCTACAGATTCTTTAAAATCGTAGGTTGAGCATTCTACGTTCAATATTTTGCCAAGTGTCATACCCATAAGTGTCATTGTCTTATGCAAAGGTACGTTTTTATTCTATTTCTTCCGATACTTACCGTGCGAGACGTTCTCCAACTGGCCGGTGTCACACCAGCGGCGGATGATGCGGTCGGCGGTGCGAGGATTGACACCGAGGGATGTGGCGAGTTCGGTGTATGTCTGGCGGTCGAAATCTGGTGGGAGGGCTTCGAGGAACTGGCGTTGCTGGAGAGTGGTTCTTGTGGAAACCGAGGATGTAAGCTGAGCCGTGTCTGCTTTTGGAAGGGAGAGGAAGATGTGGGCGTTGTGACGAAGGATTACCGAGGCCATCGTCATTGCGCTTTGATAGTCGGTGTCGAGGCAGGTTGGTCTGTCCCCGATGATGCCGTCCTCCATTATGCGGAAGGCTGAGAGTATCATCGCGAGGCGGAATGTTATCAGACCGAGGCGGCGGACGGAGGCTACGAACTCGTCCCCGCAGCGGTCGCTGTATTCGGTCTGCCAGGCGGAGAACCTTTCGTTGAAGTCAGCGGCCTGGGATGGCGTGAGTGAGAAGCGGATGTCATTGGACTTTTCGAGGATGGTGTGGAAGTCGTGGAACTCCTGTCCGAGTCTCTGGAAATGTTCGTCAAGTGTGGTGTCGGAGTGGGTGCTGAACACGTCGTTCCACACGAGGCGGAGGTCGAGGAAGTAGAATATGAATCGGCTGAACAGACCGTTCTCGGCATCGGTGATGAGGTTCAGGACCTGTCTGGGTGTTCCTGTGAGGAGCGTGGAGAGACGCGGGTTCTTGATGTTCACATATTCGCGGTCCTTGCGGCGGATGTAGGAGATGGTCTCGTGGTGGAACGCCTTGCGGAAGCCGTCGGAGTAGTTGCCGTAGTCGGAGCCGAATGTGTTGGCGAGGGTGTCGCCTTCGGTCTCGAACATAAGGCCGGTGCCGCCGTTGTCGCCAAGGACTTGATAGACCGCAGTTGCGGAGGAGTTGGCCGGGATGAAGAGCATACGCATAGGAGGTTCTTCGGGCTTCTCCATATCGACTTTCTTCTTGCCGGCGGCATTGTATTCAGCAAGCTTGTGCTTGTATTCGATGATTTCGGCCTCGTTGATTTCGCGGAGGCGGTCGTGGATGGGTTCGACGATATATCGGCAGAGTGCGAGACGGCCTTTGCCGGAGGAGGCCTTGGCGGTGACGAATAGGAATATGTTCGGATAGACTGTGCGGTCGGCATAGACTCCGAAGATGTGAGGGAGGCAGGCGGAGATGACGGCCATCGTGCCGAGGATGAGGATGTCCGCGTCTTCCGGAGAGTTCGACTTGGAGACTACCTTTTCGAGGAATGACGGAAGTGCGCCTTGCAGGTCGGGAGAGAATGTCGGGAGGGGCAGGTCTTCGTCAATATTGACAATATTGTCAGAATGCGCGGTATTGACAGTTTGCGCAGATTTAGGATTGGATCTTTTCGTGGACGGATTCTGTGAATATGCGCATTGTGCGTATTCTGTCATTTTTATCAATTCTGTCGTTTTCGCGCGTTTTGCGGTGATGAGGCTGATGCCGTGCTCCTTGGCGAGCTGGAAGAACGTGCGGATGGTGATGCCCGTGCCGTGGGCGTTGAGGCAGCGGTCATATTGCTTGTCGCATTCCTCCGAAGTGTAGCATAAACAAAATATTAAGAAATATGAAGGATTTGATTGCATGCTGCGGATTGGACTGTGAGAATTGCGATGCCCGCAAGGCCACGGTGAACAATGATGACGCGCTTAGGGAAAAGACAGCCAAGCAATGGGCCGAGGCGAATGACGCCCCTATCAAGCCCGAGCATATCAACTGTATGGGATGCCGGACGGAGGGCGTGAAGTATCTCTATTGCAGCGATCTTTGTCCGGTCCGCAAGTGCGTGAGTGAAAAAGGTTACGACACATGCGCAGACTGTGCGGAGATCGACGCTTGCGAGGTGGTCGCACAAGTCTTCAAGAATGCGCCTGAGGCCCGTGGCAATCTTAAGACAGAACGCCTGGCGACAGAATTGTATAAGGCTTTGGGCGTGCTTGGCATACCATGGCTATCAATGCTGTACTTCTAATCGTATGGTTTTTGCAGGAGCGTGAACGGACATATTCATTGGATAATTATGAGAGGAACAGTAGTGATTTTGACTGTATTCGCGTTTTCCTGCGCTGTAATGACCGCACAGGACAAGACGGTGGTCAAGGGAGAGTTAGGACCGGAAGGTGCGCCTAAGGAAGTGGACTTCTTTTACCGGAGCGGCGAGAGTGTGAGTGTTCCGGTTGAGAACGGACGTTTCCGTGTGGAACTACCGACTGACGTTACCAGGTCATACGATGTAGGCATGGGGAGCCATGTCAAGGTGACCATCGTGCCTGAAGGCGGCACCTTGACCATCAGCAGGCGGCCTGACGGACGTTGTACGGTCAGCAGCGACAAGGTTAATTCATTGACCGTGGCGCTGGACTCTCTGATGTCGTTCCGCCGGAGAAACTATAAGGACAGCACATTGATGATCAATGAATATAAAAGGGTTATCCATGCCAATCGTGACAACGCTGTGGGTTACATGGCATTGTTCTTCTTGACGAATTTCGGTAACACGGATCCTAAGACGCGGTTTGAGCTTGCGGGGACATTGGCCCCGAATATGCTGGCGGAGCCAAGAACAGCCAAACTGAAAAGGGACATAGAGGCGGTCTATAATACTTCTGTAGGAATGAGGTTCCAAGACTTTGAGGGAATTGACATGGCTGGAAACACGGTTCGGCTTTCAGATTATGCCGGCAAAGGAAAATATATTCTGTTGGATTTCTGGTCGACCAGTTGCGGTCCTTGCCGCCGTGCGTTCCCGCATATCATGGAATTGTACGAGGAGTTTGGAGGAAATAGGTTTGATGTCATTGGTGTCCCCCTCTGGGAGGAGGCAGGTCAGTCGAAGGAGACGGTCAGGGAAAAAAGCTTGACTTGGAAGAATATCCTTGGTACGGAGGAATCGGCCGCGGAACTCTATGGCGTGACCTTTGTGCCTACGTACCTGCTGCTCGCTCCTGACGGAACAATACTCGCTCGCGCTGACTTGTCAGAGATAGAGCGGATGATCAGAGAATCAGTCAGATGATGCGTGACATTATCTGATGAATTTTTGTATATGACTTAAAAACATTACATTTGTAAATATAAGTGCGATGGCATGTGCCTGTTCGCGGAAATTGAAACGTAGTGTATTTGAAGACTATATTAAGAATCATTCTTGTCTCCGCTGGAGTCGCGCTATGTGGTTGCGGTGACTTTGAATCCACTGAATCTGAGGTGATTCCATCCTCGGTGAATGTCGTTTTCGCTGTCGGGAACACCCCGAGGACGAGAACGGAATACGATGTGGAGACCAAACGCTTTGTGTGGAATGATGGCGACAAGATTGCTGTCTGGGCAAAATCCCCGGACGGATCATACGCTTTGGATAATCAGGCGTTCCGTTTGATGGCGGTTGCCTCTGACAAGTCCGAGGCCTATTTCACAGCCACCCTTCAGTCCCCGATGGCTGAAGGAACATATTCATACTACATGACTTACCCTCTTCCGGAATCGATGGGTGGCATGACCGCCACATTCACTGTTCCGTCTGTTCAGGATGGCACGGCTTCGGATGGAGTGGACATAATAGTGGCGGAACCGATCTCCGGACCGGCGTTGGAGCCGGTTAAGGAGGCGGCACCTATCGTGTCCGATGATGTGCTGAATGTCAGAATGAGACATCTGCTGCATTTCCTGAGGTTCTATATTCCTGAAGGGAATAACTTGCTGGGGGAGCCGGTGAAGAGAATCGAGTTCACGATGCCGCGGGCGGTGGCCGGCAATGTTTCGGTGGACGTCACGGATGCTTCCACCGCCAGTCTTGGCGATGGCGTGAACGGGATGACATTGGAATTAACGAAACCTATCGACGCGTCGGCTGACGGGATGGAATCGGCTGTCGCCGGTATATTCCCTTCCCAGACCGCTTATTCGGCGGGAGATTTGATGACGGTGTCGATATATTCGGAGAACAAATGGGCCTCGTTGAGCCCTATGTCTTTGGAAGGCAGGACTTTCGCCGCTGGGCATCTGACCCCGGTGCCGCTGAGACCGGCCGAGGTCAAGCGGCTTTATAAGCTGAGGTTCACACTGGCGTCCAACAATCTTGGCGAGGATCCGTATAACATAAGGATCGCTCTGCCGGCCGGGATGAACTGGCCTGGGAGCGCGTCCAACGTGCTGGGGCTTGACGGAACTCATAACGGACTGATAAAGACTGGTGACACATTTATCGTCGAGACTAAGGATGAGGCGGAGTTCAGGGCGTTGTCCTCCCAGCCGTTGACTGTAAGTTACGAGTCGGAAAGCGCGTTGGTGACGGAAAGTCTTGCTCTCGGGGACTTGACTTCGGTCTCAAGCGCGGCTTGCTCTCTGAATTGTCCTTATCTGTTCTTCGAGGATTTCAGCGGGGTCGGGGACATTAGTTCATACGATAAACACGAAACATCCAATCCGGGGTCGAGAAAACCGGAGACATTCCTGAATGGATGGAGTGCCGCCAGAGTGGGGGCCATGGCTGGAAAATCAATCAGGATAGCATGTCGCCGGGAAACTTCGGCGAACTATCCGGCGAGGGCGGACTCTCCGTTCCTGTCATGCCTCAAAAAGAATCATACTGTCAGCCTTGAAGTCGCGTTTGACTATTCTATGGATAGGCAAAATGGAGGTATAGGACCTGTTGATGTCTCTCAGACTATGCATATCGGTTACATCACTACGGAAGAGAGTCTGAAGAGCGGTGACGACACCGGTGTCTATCCGGCAAGTTACACGTCTGACGAGACAGGCGGGTCATACCTGAATGTCAACAAGCAATATAGTGTCACGCTGGACAACGTAAGCGCGCCGCTGCGGTTGAGCTGGAGAACCACACCGGAGAATAAGGCGGGGCTTAACAACAACACCTGCTGGCTCTACATAGACAACATAAAAGTTAAGATCGCAAAATAATTAATGATATGAAAATTGACATAATCGCTCTTGGAATATTGACACTGGCCCTTATGTCGGTGTCCTGCTCCGAGCAACAGACAAGTCAGGACGGACATGTCTCGTTTTCCTTGAACCCTGACGGTCAGGTGGCCGTGGTGTCGAGGAGCAACGTGTCCGACTACACAACACTTCCTGATGCCGGGAAGTTCACGATCGCCCTTACAAACAGCAACGGTGACGAGATCTATGCCGGAACACTTGAAGGCTATGACGCTTCCACGGCCCTGAAGACAGGAAACTATTCGGTGAAGGCGAATTATGGCTCAGTCGCTGACGAGGGCTTTGGAAAGCCTTGCTTCTCAGGAGAGACATCGTTCTCGATTGTCGGCGGCGGCACCGCTTCGGTGACTATCCCGGTTTCTCTGACGAATGCTATCGTGAAGGTCGAGTGCACAGAGACCTTCGATGCGTATTATACGGATTATTCCTTCTCGGTGAAGACAGGTGGCGGAACCGTGATAGATTTTCCTAAGGGGGAGACAAGAGCCGCGTTTGTCGATGCCTACATGATCTCTGTGTCAGGTACGTTGACAAGTCAGAGTGGCAAGACCCAGGAATTTTCCAAGGAGTACAGATCCCTTTCTCCGAAAACCTGCTACACTATCAAGTTCGATGTGTCCAATGTGGGAGGAAACTCTATTTCCATCTCCTTTGATGATACGATTGAAGATGTTGAACTGACGGAAGTTGAACTTAACGACTGACAAGATGAAAAAGATTATTTACATATTTCTGGCCGCCGTCATGGTTTTGGCGGTGTCCTGCAAGAAGGACAATTTCAATTACGGCAAGGGTGACAGGACCGGCACGCTTTCGTTTGACGGCCTTTCCATAGAGGTTTCTGACGAGGTTCACAAGGTCACGACCAAGGCTGAGGCCGCCGGTGATGACTACACGCTGTTCCTTTATGACAATGCCGGCAAACTTGTCTGGCAGAAGACCTATCAGGAGGTGCGCGGCGGTGGCGATGTCTCTCTTCCGGAGGGTGACTATCGCCTGGAAGCCCGCTCGACCAGCGCTGATGTTCCAAACGCCAAGTTCAACGCTCCGGTCTATGGCGCCACAAAGGACTTCGCGATCAAGGCTGGAGTGACCACGACGCTCGGTTCAATCACCTGCAAGCTTCTTCAGGCTGTTGTCAGCGTTGGATACAACGAGGATTTCCTGAAGTCGGTCACTGGTGACGGGACCGCTACCGTGGAGTTGGCGGCAGGTTATCCTTTGGAGTATAAACTGGAATATTCAAACGGCAATCCGACATACGACCGCCGCATGGGTTATTTCGCGGTGAATGGCAATGATGCCACTATCGCTTTGGTATTCAAAGGCTCCATTGACGGCAAGACCCAAAGGATGCGCGCGACCATCACCAATGTGAAAGCTCAGGACTGGCACGTGGTCACCATCATAAAGAAAGTCGATGCCTCCGGCAACGCTTCTTTCACTGTTGAGATCGATGGCTTGGTCGAGGATGCCGAATTGAATGGTGACGTGACCGCTGAAGAGCCTGGTGACGGCAACGATCCTAACGCTCCGATCGGGGACGGAGGAATCGAACTTATCAGTACAAGCATTTACGACATAACAAAGACTGTCACTGTGCCGGAGACCGGTGCATTCCCGCTCACGATGACAGCCAAGATTCCTAACGGCGTGCGTAAGTTCACAGTTGACATCGCTTCCACCAACGCTGACTTCATCAATTCCGTGAACTCGGTCGGTGGAACCACACTTGATCTGATCAATCCTTCTGAGGCGGCGATGGGTGTTTTCGACATCGTTCCGTTCCCTCACGGCGCGGAATTGTCGGGCAAGACGGAGATTGAATTTGACCTTTCCGACGCGCAGGCTCCGCTTCTGGCGTTCAAGGGCACGCACACATTCACGATGAATGTTATTGACAACAAGGGCTGCCGCAAGAGCGTCCCGATCAGTCTTGAGGTACTTTAGGAGGAATGAATATGAGAAATAAACTCACAATCATAACATTGTCTCTTTCGGCGCTCGCGTTTGGAGCCTGTGCCAACTATGGTGAGACTCCGGCCGCCAAAGGAGTGTTCAGTCTTGATGTAAGGATGGGTGAGCCTGTGTCCAGGGCCGTCATGAGCCAGGAGGAACTTCTTTCCTCCGCGAAGGTAAGCATCTATAAGGGTGACTTCTCCGGCAAGGTCCGTGAATATGAATATTCACAGATGCCACAGGCCATCTATCTGCCGGCTGATGATTATCGCGTTGACGTTATCGCCGGAGAGGCTGTCAAGGAGAATCCTGCGGCGGCGTCTTGGGAGCAGAAAAGTTACAAGGGATCTTCCGATGTGACTGTCAAGGCCGGAACATCCAGCAGCGTGACCGTTACAGCGAAGGTTTCCAATGTCATCTCCAAGGTTGCTTTCGACCAGACTGTCGCGGATGCTTTTCAAAGTGGCTACACTTGTGAGGTCAGCCTTGCCGATACTGACGGACGGTTGGTCTATGACGCTTCCAACAGCGGCTCGGACGGTTTTTTCATTCCTTCCGGTTTCGAGCCTTCGCTTTACTGGAATTTCTCCGGGACGTTGAAGAAGGATGGGAGCACATTCACAAAGTCGGGTGAGATCAAGTCTGTCGAGGAAGGCAAGAGGTATAGGCTGAACCTTAAATATACGGAGAAAGACGGTCTTCTGGCCTTCGACCTTCTGGTGGATGATTCTACGAACAACATTTACGATGACATCATCTTCGAGGGAACCTCGACGGGAATCGCCCAGTCATCCAGATATGAGATCTGGGCCGGACACTTCACGGCCCATGCCGATGTCGATGAGGCTCAGTACGACAAGGATAAGGTTCGCTTTGAGGTACGTGAGAAAGGTACTCAGGACTGGACTCCGGTGACAACCGTAAGGGATTATGAAGGCACATTCAGCGCGGAGATCAAAGGTTTGTCTCCTTCCACGGTTTACGAGTATCGTCTCGTGCTCACATCCCTTGAGTCAGGTGAGGAGGAGATTCTTGCCGCACCGTCGGATGTGACAACCGAGAAGGCGGTGCCTGTGCCTAACGGAGGGTTCGAGACGACATCCAATGATGAAAGCAACAAGTACAAGTCTTTCTACGATCCTTCCTCATCGGATCCTACTCTGCAAAAACAATGGTGGGGTAATGGCAACAAGGGCGCGACCCTTGTCGGTTCTGGTTCCGTGATCTGTTATCCTGACGCTTCTGACTACAAGGAAGGAACGCAGTCCGTGTGTCTCCAGTCTCGTTGGGTTGTCGTTAAGTTCGCCGCTGGAAACCTTTTCAGCGGGCATTTTGGAGACCTTATCGGAACCACTGGAGGAACTGTTTACTTCGGAAGGCCGTTCACCGCAAGGCCTACAGCGTTGAGGTTATGGGTGAAATATTCCGGAGGTGTCATCAACCGTGAGTCCGGCAATGTCCCTTCTGACGGAAAGAAGGGTAACTATGACAAGGCATCCATAAGAATCGCTTTGGGCACATGGGATTACAAGCGTTATGGCGGAGACGCGGACAGTCCGGTAATGATAAACACCACTGACGTGAGCACATTCGTGGATTTCTCCACGGACAAATCCACAATCGCTTTCGGTGAGAGGCTCATCACCTCAGACGATTCCAATCCGGCCAAGGACTGGATCCAGATGACGATTCCTCTCGAGTACAGCAGCCTGACGACATACCCGACGCACATCATCATCAGCTGCGCGGCCAGCATGTACGGAGACTACTTCACCGGGTATGACAACAGCAAACTCTGGCTTGACGGAATGGAACTCCTCTACGAATAATGACAAGATATTCATTCATAATACTTTCAGTCCTCCTCATGGCCCTTGGCTCGTTCAATGCCGAGGGACAGAGGATGGATCGGGGTATTGACCTGTCATCGCAGCCTTGCTTCATTAAAAAAGGTACATGGATGGTGGGCGGTGGAGCCAGTTATATGCTTCACAACAACGATAACTCCCGTCTGTTGGTGGTCAACGGCATAAAATCCACAGGCTATACCCTTTCTGTCAGCCCGGCGTTCTGCTACATGTTCAAGGACAATATGGGAGTCGGAGTCAGGGTCGGGTACAGAAGGAATATGTTCCAGCTGGATTCCGCGAAGTTGAATTTCAAGGACATCAATCTGGAAGTGTCTGATTTCCACAAGATCAGTCATGCCTTCGAGATTCAGGGGATAGGACGCTACTATATTCCTGTAGGACAGATTAAGAGACTTGGGCTTTTCAACGAGTTGCAGCTGTCATATTCGTACGGCCAGGGAAAGGTGCTGGACGGCCACGGCAACAAGGTGAACGCTTCGTACGAGACATCTAACTCTCTTGGGATCAATCTTTGTCCCGGTTTTATGGCATTTGTCACGGACAGGCTTGCGATAGATGTCAGCGTGAACATGCTGGGACTGCATTTCGACTGGACCGACCAGAACCACAACCGAGTGGCGGAGGGGGACAGAAGTTTTACATTCATTAATTTCAAGGTGAATCTGCTGGCTGTCGGATTCAGCCTTTACTATTATTTGTGATCCGGTGAAAAAGATAGCGTTGATACTTTCCGTCTTTCTTTCCGCGCTTAACCTTATGGCCGCGGAGAGGGATAGTCTGTCCGTCTCTGAAAAACGTGGCCCGGACAGGCTGTTCATGCCTAAGGGAGACTTTTCCGCTGGTGTGCAGTTCTTCTATGCGGACTTGTCCAGCACTGACAGTGAATATCTTATGCTGCTTCAGCATTTGGATGCCAACGGCACTATGATGACGTTGTCGCCTTTCCTCGACTACACTTATAAGGACAATAGGTCAGTCGGGGTGAGGGCGAAATATTCATCTGCGAAAGGAGGTGTCTCCAACGCTGATCTCTCGATGCTCAGCGATGATCTGGCGGTCTCTTTGAATGACATACAGGCGGATTCTCGTACGGTCCAGGCCGAGGTCTTTCATAGAGCCTACGCCTCTTTGGACAAGCGTGGCAGGATAGGAGTGTTCACCGATGTGTCTCTGGGATATTCCTACACCCGCACCTCATTCTCCTACAACGAGGAGAGCCTCGACAGTTACGCCGCGGCGAACAGGGTAAAGATCGCTGTCCATCCGGGTCTGATGATCTTCGTGACCAACAGCATAAGCACGCACGTGGCGATCGGCATCGGCGGAGCTACCTACAACCACATCGACTACTACAAGAACGGAGAGATTGTGGGCACGAGGGATTTCTCCAAGGTTCGTTTCATGCTTGACGTGCTTGATATTTCTTTCGGACTAAGTTTCCATATTTAGGCTATGAACAGATTTTTCTTGATAATATTGACGATAGTCTCTTTGCCGGTTGTCTCGTGCATCCGGAACGACATCCCTTACCCGGAGATAGACGCCGCCATCACAAGTCTGGACGCGGACGGCGCCAAGTCGGTGAGTATCAGCACCGATATCCATGAGGTGGTGCTTACGCTTGAGGAGACCGTGGACATCAGCAAGGTCAATATCCGCGAAGTGTCGTTCAATGATGAGGCGGTCGCCGCTTCCGATCCGATTGTCGGCACGAAAGATCTGTCCAAACCGCTTACGGTGACACTTTCCGCCTACGAGAACGAGCGCTCTTGGGCGATCAAGGCTGAACAGCCGATAGAACGTTACTTTTCCCTTTCCGGCCAGATCGGTGGCGCGGTGATTGATGCCACGAACAGGCGTGTCGTGGCTCAGGTGCCATCCGGAATCGATCTTACCGGCATGAGTGTGTCTTCCATAAAACTGGGGCCTGAGGGACAGACAACATATTCTCCGGCAATCTCCTCGTTGAGAAACTTTGAGGATCCTGTCGAGCTTAACGTCTCCTATAGGGATGTCAATGAGGTTTGGACACTGTTCGTGGAGGAGGTAGAGGCTGCTGTCTCGATCTCTAAACCGGATGTTTGGACAGGTGTCGCATGGCTCCGTGCCAGCGGAATCGAAGGTCGTGACAACGGCTTCCGCATCAGAAAGGCCGGTGATTCCGAATGGAATGAGGTCGGTGGAGTCTCCTCTGACGGCGGATCTTTTTCGGCTGCCGCCGAGGGCCTTGCACCTTTGACTGAATATGAGTGTGTCGCCTACAGTGGCGATGAGACTTCCGAGATCGTGAGGTTCACAACCGAGGCTGCTGTCCAGTTGCCTAATTCGGGTTTCGAGACGTTCTCTAACGCAGAGTCTGACAAATATTATTCGTTCTATGATCCCGCGTCTCCGGTCCCTGTGCTCCAGACCAAATGGTGGGGGAGCGGCAACAAGGGATCGACAACCGTCGGATCAAAATTCGCCATCACCAAACCGGATGACACCGAAAAGGTTGAAGGAAAATATTCATTGAAGATGGAGTCGCAGTATGTGGTCATCAAGTTCGCCGCCGGCAACATCTTTTCCGGTGAATATGGCGGGAATGTCGGCACTGCGGGCGGAAAGGTCCGCATGGGACGTCCGTTCACCCTGCGCCCTCGGAAACTGACCGTCTGGCTGAAGTACAAGAGCGGCAAGATCCAGCAGAAGACTCTTGGCGGTTACCCTGACGATGATGTCGTCAAGGTCGGGGACAATGACCGCGGAATAGTGTGGGTCGCTTTGGGCACATGGGATTTCCGTAAATATGGCGGAACCGAGAGCTGTCCTGTTGAAGTCAACACGACGGACAAGTCCTCGTTCTTCGATCCTGCCGGCCAGGATGTCATCGCCTATGGAAGATTCGTCACCGATCATGACATGGAATGGACCAAGGTGGAGATTCCTCTTGAATATGTGTCCACATCACGCCGCCCGACACACATAATAGTCTCCTGCGCGGCCAGCATGCTGGGTGACTATTTCACAGGCAGTCCGGATTCCATCTTGTGGATAGATGACATGCGTCTGGAGTATTAGAATAAAAGAGAAAGAAGGTGACTTTGAGGCCACCTTCTTTCTCTTTACTCTATTTCGTCTTTGACGTTGTATTTGTTCCTTTCCGGAGCATTGCGGGAGACCATCTCGCAGATGAAACCGGCGAGGAAGAGCATCACACCGATGATCACGGCAAGGATGGCGAGGTAGAACAGAGGCTGGTCGGTGACGGCTCTGAAATGGACGCCCTGGGCCTGGTGGACAAGTTTCGCGACGATCACCCAGATCGTCATCACGAAGCCTATCAGGAACATCAGCAGGCCGGAGAAGCCGAAGAAATGCATCGGCTTCTTGCCGAATGTGCTAAGGAACCACAATGAGAGAAGGTCGAGGAATCCGTTGACGAACCTCTCAAGGCCGAACTTGCTCTTGCCGTACTTCCTTTTCTGATGGTGGACCGGCTTCTCGGTGATTTTGCCGAAGCCGGCGTTCTTCGCGAGGTAAGGAATATACCTGTGCATCTCGCCGTACACCTCTATGTTCTTGACCACCTCGTTCTTGTAGGCCTTCAGGCCGCAGTTCATATCGTGGAGCTTGATGCCGGTGATCCAGCGGGCAGTGGCGTTGTAAAGCTTGGAAGGCAGGTTCTTGGTCAGTTTGTTGTCCTGGCGGTGCTGTTTCCAGCCGGAGACCACATCATAACCCTCCTCGGTGACCATCCGGTACATCTCAGGGATCTCTTCCGGGGAGTCCTGCAGGTCCGCGTCCATCGTGACGACCACACGTCCCTCGGCCTTGGCGAAACCTTCGTAAAGGGCGGCGGACTTGCCGTAGTTGCGGCGGAAGGATATTCCTTTGATCCGCTCGTCGCCTTTTGCGAGTTCCTGGATCTTCGCCCACGAGCCGTCGGTGCTGCCGTCGTCGATGAAGAGGACTTCATATTCATAGCCATTGGCGTTCATCACGCTTCTGATCCACGCCAGAAGCTCCGGAAGTGACTCCTCCTCGTTCAGGAGAGGAACTATTATCGAAAGGTCTTTTGAATATTCCATGATTATTGGTCGTTGTCTGTGTTCTGGTCATCCGGAGTGCGCTCTCCGAAAGCGTTGACAGGGAACAGTCTTCTGGCGAATGCGGTTGAGAGCATCCATCCCCAAAGGTAGCAATAGAGCAATGTGAAGACAAACGTGAACGCGGGAATCATATTCATCATCTTTTCCATGGCTGTGGCCGTGTTTGAATCCATCATGCCTTGATAGGCTTCCTGAGTGCTTTTCACCATCTGCGCTACCATGTCGGGGTTTATTACAAGAAGCTGCAGCATGGTGAATCCTGACACCAGAATCGAAGAAAACAAAGCTATTTTCTGTCCATAGCGCTGGAGTTCCGGGTAACCGACCTTGACGTTGTTGTGGAATCGTTCCAAAAGGTACTTGAAAGCGATCACGCACGCCACGATCTTGACAACCTTTAAGATGAAGTTCAATATGCCCACGAAGACACCTGTGCCACCTAACAGCAGTGGCAGTGACGGCAGATAATCCACCGCTATCGTGAACACACCCATCACAAGGCCGGCCAAAGCGGCGCTGTTCCAGGAAACACTGGACGAAAACTCTTTCTTCATCGTTCTATCTCTTTAATATTTATGCAAAAATAGCAAAATATTTCGTATCTTTGCCCCTTGGCTAATAATATGGCTGGCCAAGTTCAAGTACTTGGTCTGTAAATACTGGTCAGACCAATTTATTTTAGTTTTTTGTATGATTAACATTACATTTCCTGACGGTAGTGTCAGGGCCTTCGAGAAAGGCGTTACAGGTTATGAGATAGCCAAGAGCATCAGCCCGAGGCTTGCGGAGGAAGTTTTGGCGGTGGCCGTGAAGCCTGCGACCGACACGACTGTCGGCAAGGGAGTCACCTACGACCTCAACCGTCCTATCGAAGAGGACAGCTCGATCGTCCTTTTGAAGTGGGACGACGACGAAGGAAAGAGAGTTTTCTGGCACTCCTCATCACACTTGATGGCGGAGGCCCTTGAGGACATATTCCCTGGCGTTAAGTTCGGAATCGGACCTGCCATCGAGAACGGATTCTACTATGATGTGGATCTGGGCGGCCGTCAGATCACCGACGCTGATTTCGCCAAGGTCGAGAAGAGAATGCTTGAGCTGGCCCGCGAGAAGCAGGACTTCGTCCGTCAGGACGTGTCCAAGGCCGACGCTCTCAAGCACTTCGAGGAGACTGGTGACAAGTACAAGTGCGAGCTCATCAGCGAACTCGCCGACGGCACCATCACCTACTACACCAACGGCCATTTCACCGACCTCTGCCGCGGACCTCACCTGCGCAACACCGAGGTGATCAAGGCCGTCAAGCTGACCGCCATCGCAGGTGCCTACTGGCGCGGCGATGAGAAGCGCGAGCAACTCACCAGAATCTACGGCATCACCTTCCCTAAGAAGTCGATGCTTGATGAATATCTCGTCCTCCTCGAAGAGGCGAAGAAGCGCGACCACCGCAAGATCGGCAAGGAGATGGAACTTTTCACCTTCTCTTCACGTGTGGGTCTCGGACTGCCGCTCTGGCTGCCGAGAGGCTCCGTAATGAGATTCGAGCTTGAGAAATTCCTCCGCAAGAAGCAGAATGAATATGGCTACCTGCCGGTTGTCACCCCTCACATCGGAAGCAAGGACCTTTACGTGACCTCAGGCCACTACGCCAAGTACGGCAAGGACTCCTTCCAGCCGATCCACACTCCTCAGGAGGGTGAGGAATATATGCTCAAACCGATGAACTGCCCTCATCACTGCGAGATATTCCGCTCTTCTCCAAGGTCTTACAAGGATCTTCCTTTGAGACTGGCGGAGTTCGGAACCGTTTACCGTTACGAGCAGAGCGGAGAGCTCCACGGACTTACCAGGGTACGTTCCTTCACCCAGGATGACGCCCACATGTTCGTGACCCCTGACCAGCTCAAGGGTGAGTTCGAGAAGGTCATCGACCTGATCCTCTATGTGTTCAGGATCTTCAAGTTCGACAAGTACACGGCCCAGGTTTCCCTCAGGGATCCAAACAACAAGGCCAAGTACATCGGAAGCGACGAGAACTGGGAGAAGGCTGAGAACGCCATCATCGAAGCCGCTAAGGAAAAGGGCCTGAAGACCGTTGTTGAATATGGCGAGGCCGCCTTCTACGGCCCTAAGCTCGACTTTATGGTCAAGGACGCCATCGGAAGAAAGTGGCAGCTCGGCACCATCCAGGTGGACTACAACCTGCCTGAGAGGTTCCAGCTTGAATATACCGACGCTGACGGCAGCAAGAAGCGTCCGATCATGATCCACCGCGCTCCGTTCGGATCCATCGAGAGATTCACCGCCGTGCTGCTTGAGCACACCAGCGGACATCTCCCTCTCTGGCTCAGCCCTGATCAGATCAAAGTGCTTCCTGTCAGCGAGAAATACGCTGAATATGCAAAAAAAGTTTGCGGTTTGCTGAATAATTCCGATATTCGCACTTCTTTGGATGACAGGAACGAGACTCTCGGAAAGAGAATCCGTGAGATTTCCCTGCTCAGAGTCCCTGTACTCGTCATCGTGGGAGAAAAGGAAGTGGCGGACGGCACAGTCTCTGTAAGAAGAGAGGGCGCCGATGCCGGCACAATGAAGTTGGACGATTTCGTCAAATGGTTCAAGGCCGAGGTGGCCAAGGAACTTGAGTAATGGAGTGTCCGCGATTAATGTATAATTTAAAAGGAGAGTTTTAAACAGAGCAGAATGCCTTACAAGCCGAAACCACACTACGGTGGCCCTAAACCAGCCTCCGCATCCAGACCAAGCACAGGCCCGAGACCCGCAGGGGGACGCGGCCAGCGTCCGTTCGTCCGTCAGAAGGCGGATGACGAGCTTAACATCAACGAGGAGATCACCGCCTCACAGGTCCGTCTGGTCGGTGACAACATCGCGGAGCCGGGAATCTACCCGACCTCCAAAGCCTTGAAGATGGCGGACGAGCTTGAGCTCGATCTTGTTGAGATCAGCGCCAAGGCTGACCCGCCTGTCTGCAAGATCCTTGACTACCAGAAGTACCTCTACCAGCAGAGGAAGAAGGCCAAGGAGATGAAGCAGAACGCCTCCAAAATTGTCATCAAAGAGATCCGCTTCGGGCCTAACACCGACGAGCACGACTTCCAGTTCAAGCTAAAGCACGCGCAGGAGTTTCTGGAGGAAGGCTCAAAGGTCAAGGCGACAATATTCTTCCGCGGACGTTCCATCATGTTCGCCGAGCAGGGAGAGAAGCAGCTTCTGCGCTTCGCCGTGGAGCTGGAGGAATATGGCCGCGCGGAGAACATGCCGACCCTTGAGGGAAAGAGGATGACGATGATGATCGCCCCTGTAAAGAAAAAGTAATCCGCTGGGTGCGGAGAACAATATTAACGTTTAATTTATTAAAACAATGGCAAAGCTTAAGACCAACTCCGGTGCCAAAAAGCGCTTCACGCTTACCGGATCGGGAAAAATCAAGAGGAAGCACGCTTACCACAGCCACATCCTCACCAAGAAGACCAAGAAGCGTAAGAGAAATCTTGATCACTTCGCTATCCTCCACAAGGATGACGTGAAGAGAGTAAAAGAGCTTCTGGTCCTGTAAGTTTTTATGTTTAACTTGGAACGCAGTAGAAAAGCATCGCCGAAGGGCGGTCACTGCCTCCGGAAAAAGATCAATTTATGCCAAGATCAGTAAATTCAGTAGCCTCAAGGGCTCGCCGCAAGAAGATTCTCAAGAGAACCCGCGGTAATTTCCTCTCCAGAAAGAATGTCTGGACTGTAGCGAAGAACACCTACGAGAAAGGTCTCACCTATGCTTATCGTGACCGCAAGGCCAAGAAGCGTAATTTCCGTGCCCTCTGGATCCAGAGAATCAACGCCGCTGCCCGTCAGTACGGCATCTCTTACTCTCAGTTCATGGGCAAGCTCGCGAAGCAGAACATCGGTCTCAACCGCAAGGTTCTCGCTGACCTCGCCATGAACAACCCACAGGCGTTCGAAGCAATCGTCAATTCTGTAAAATAGTGTCTGAAAAGTGAGCTTGAGGGAAACATACCACAACAAATGGGTAAGGATGGGCTTCTGGTCCGTTCTCTATGTGCTGTGGGTGATCTGGCTCGGGAATTATTGGTGGCTCTTCGGCCTTGCCGTCATCTTTGACCATCACATCACCCACAAGGTGAAATGGATGTTCTGGAAGAAGGAGTACAAGGAAGGGGAGAAACGAAACGCCTGGCTCGATTGGCTTGACGCCATAATATTCGCTGTCATCGTCGTGACGTTCATCAATATATTCTTCTTCCAGGCCTTCAAGATTCCTTCATCGTCGATGGAAAGCTCCCTCTTCACGGGGGATCACCTTTTCGTCAGCAAGGTGGCTTTCGGCCCTAAGGTTCCGCAGACGCCGCTTTCGGTTCCTTTCACGCACAACGTCATATTCGGAAAAGAGTCATATTCGACTTTAATCCAGAATGACTACCGCCGTCTGAAAGGCTTCCGGAACGTCAGAAGAGGGGATTATGTGGTGTTCAATTTCCCTGACGGCGACACGGTACTGTCCCGCTTCCCGTCCGAGGATTACCACGCATGGGTCAGAAACGCGGGTAAGGCTTACACCATTGCCAGCGGAGGTCCGATAAAGGTCCGTCCTGTCGATAAGAGAGACCATTATGTCAAGAGATGTGTGGCTCTTCCGGGAGACACGCTTTCGGTGGTCGATGGTCTGGTTTATACCAATGGGGAGAAACAGGAGGTATATCCTGGAATCCAGTTGTCCTACACTGTAGTGACTTCGGGCGGAAGGATCAATTCAAGGACTCTTGAGAAACTGGGCCTCAATCTTGAGGAACTATATTTCGATGGCAGTCTGCCTGGCTATCCGGCCATGCCTCTTACGCAAGCCATGCTTGACGAGGTCGGCAGGATTTCCTCAGTAGTGAGTGTCGAGCCCAATCTGGACGTTTATCCGCCGGATTACCCCGATTCCTACCTCAGTCTGTTCCCGTTCACCGAGAACTCCGGATGGACCCGTGACTATTACGGTCCGCTCTGGATCCCTGAGAAAGGTGCGACAGTGGCTCTCACACTTGAGAACCTTCCTCTTTACGAGAGGATCATCTCTGCCTACGAAGGGCATGAGTTGAGGACGACAGCTGACGGTAAGATATTCATTGACGGGAAGGAGGCTTCAAGCTACACTTTCGAGATGGACTACTATTTCATGATGGGGGACAACAGGCATAATTCCCTGGACTCAAGGTACTGGGGTTTCGTCCCTGAAGATCACATAGTTGGAAGGCCAGCCATGGTTTGGCTCTCAACTGATGCCGGTCGGAAGTTCCCTAACAACATACGGTGGCGCAGATTCTTCAAAATTGTCTGATTTATTTGCGATTCTGAAAATTTAGAGCGAAATTTGCAGCCCCGCAATTTATTTTGAATCAATAAAAAAGTAAAATATTATGGCAAAAGTTTGTCAAATCACAGGACGAAAGAGAATGATCGGCAACAATGTCGCTCACTCAAAGCTTCGCACCAAGCGCGAGTTCGCCCTCAACCTCAAGACCAAGAAGTTCTGGTCAGAGGCTGAGCAGAGGTACATCACACTGAAGGTTTCCTGCAAAGGAATGAGAACCATCGAGAAGAAAGGCCTTGACGCCGCTCTCAGAGAGGCACAGGCTAAAGGATATGTCGGCCTTGTTTAAAATCTATTGAGTTATGGCAAAGAAAGCAAAAGGAAACAGGGTGCAGGTCATCCTCGAATGCACAGAGCAGAAAGCAAGCGGTGTGCCGGGAATCTCAAGGTACATCACAACCAAGAACAAGAAGAACACTCCTGAGCGTATCGAGCGTAAGAAGTACAATCCTTACCTCCACAAGGTGACTGTTCATCGTGAAATCAAGTAAATTTGGAGATATAGACTATGGCAAAGAAAGCAGTCGCTACATTCGCCGCCAAGGCTGGCGCAAAGAGCATGGTGAAGTGCATCCGTATGGACAAGTCACCAAAGACCGGAGCTTACGTCTTCACTGAACTCCTCGTTGAGGCTGAAAAGACAAAGGATTTCTTCGCGGACAAAAAGTAATTTCCGTGAATATGATAGCGAAGGCGCAGGCGGATTCCGTCTGCGCCTTTTTCGGCAATGTTGAAATAAATTTCACATTGCGCTCGGTTTTCACTAATTTGCCTGACGGCGAATTTAGGATGCACCTCGGCAATGTTTGAAATAAATTTCACATTGCGCTCGGTTTTCACTAATTTGCCTGACGGCGAATTTAGGATGCACCTCGGCAATGTTTGAAATAAATTTCACATTGCGCTCGGTTTTCACTAAATTTGTAAGTTTACAAATGATAACGTTATGGGATTGTTTGACAGAGGTGTGAAGAAGACGAAAGAGGGCTTCTTCCAGAGGCTTTCAAGGTCGATAATCGGCAAGTCCAAGGTGGACGACAGCGTTCTCGATGCCATCGAGGAAGCGCTGGTCGCGTCGGATATGGGCGTGGACACCACGCTCAAGATCGTTGACAGCCTTGAGGAAAGGGTCAGCAAGGACAGGTACATGTCCTTTGACGAACTGGTGGACATGCTTCGTGACGAGATTGGAACGCTTCTGGATATTGATGGAGAGGAATCTCCTAAGGAACCGTTCGACTTGACGAAGAAACCTCTTGTCGTGATGGTTGTCGGAGTGAACGGTGTGGGAAAAACCACGACTATCGGCAAACTCGCGGCCCGCTACAAGGCCATGGGCAAGAAAGTGATGATCGGAGCCGCCGACACGTTCAGGGCCGCCGCCGTTGACCAGCTCCAGATCTGGGCCGAAAGGGCAGACGTGGAGATTGTAAAGCAGGGCATGGGCGCTGATCCGGCCTCTGTGGCTTTCGACACTGTAAAGTCTGCGGTGGCCAAGGGTGCTGACGTTGTACTGATCGACACCGCCGGAAGGCTCCACAACAGAATCGACTTGATGAACGAGCTGACAAAAATCCGTAACGTGATGCGTAAGGTCATCCCGGACGCCCCGCATGAGGCGCTTCTCGTGCTGGATGCATCGACAGGTCAGAACGCCTACCAGCAGGCCAAGGAATTCTCACGGGCGACAGACATAACATCACTGGCTATCACCAAGCTGGACGGCACGGCGAAAGGCGGGGTCGTCATCGGAATCGTTGACCAGTTGAAGGTTCCGGTCAAGTTCATCGGGATCGGCGAGGGAATCGATGACCTGAAAGTGTTTGACAAGAAGGAGTTCGTGGGCTCACTGTTCTCCAGAGAGGATATTGACAAATAAAACATCAGAAATATGAAGCTTTCTTACAATTGGCTAAAGGATTATCTTGAATCCGATCTTACTCCGCAGCAGATCGCGGACGCTATGACAGCTATAGGAATCGAGGTCGATGGTGTCGAGGAACAGGAAGAGGTCCCTGGTGGACTTGCCGGAGTCGTTGTCGCCGAGGTGCTTGAGTGCGAGGCGCATCCTGACTCTGACCATCTTCATGTCACGAAAGTCAACGATGGCACCGGCGAGCCTCTGACCGTTGTCTGCGGCGCTCCTAACGTGGCCGCCGGCCAGAAAGTTCTCTTCGCCCGCATCGGAGCCGTGCTCCCGGGAGACTTCAAGATCAAGAAGTCCAAGATTCGTGGCGTAGAGTCTTTCGGAATGATCTGCGCCGAGGACGAGCTCGGAATCGGCAACGACCATGCCGGCATCAAGGTTCTCCCTGCCGACGCGCCGGTCGGAACCTCTGCGAAGGACTATCTCCATCTCAAGACCGAGGCCGTCATTGAATATGAGATCACAGCCAACAGGGTGGACGCCGCCTCACACATCGGTGTGGCCCGCGACCTCTATGCCTGGATGACGCTCAATAATATTCCTTGCTCATTCAAGTACCCTTCTGTTGACGCTTGGAAACCGGGTGAGGGCAAAGGCATTCCAGTGGAAGTGCAGGATGCGACAGCCGCTCCTCGCTATTGCGGGATCACGATCAAGGGTGTGAAGGTCGGCCCTTCACCTGAATGGCTTCAGAAGAAGCTGATGTCAATCGGACTCAGGCCTATCGACAATGTGGTGGATGTGTCCAACTTCATCCTTTTCGAGCTTGGCCAGCCTCTGCATACTTTCGACGCCGACAAGATCACCGGAGGAAAGGTTATCGTGAGAAGGGCCGCCGAGGGAGAGAAGATTGTCACCCTGGACGAGACTGAGAGAAAACTCTCGGCCGAGGACATCGTTATCGCCAACGCTGACGGTCCGATGTGCATCGCCGGAGTGTTCGGCGGCATCGATTCCGGCGTTAAGGCCGAGACTGTGAATGTATTCGTGGAGAGCGCCTACTTCGATCCGGGCTCTATCCGCAAGACCTCAAAGAGACATACCCTCCAGACCGACGCCTCATTCCGCTACGAGAGAGGAGCCGATCCTGGAATCAATGAATATGCCGCCAAGCGCGCCGCACTGCTGATTCAGGAAGTGGCCGGCGGAGAGATTGTCGGAGGAATCGAGGAGTTTTATCCTGAGAAGATCGAGAAGAAGGTCATCGACCTTGACTACGACCGCATCGAAAGGTTCATCGGCAAGAAGATCGGACACGACACGATTGAGAAGATACTTACAGCCCTCACCTACGAGTTCATCGAGAGGAGAGAGGGTGGAGCCAAGGTCGCCGCGCCGACCTATATGATCGATGTCACAAGAGAGTGTGACGTGGTCGAAGAGATTCTCCGAATCTACGGCTACAACAACATCGACCTGCCTCAGCACATGAAGATGTCCGTCAACGCAACCCCTTCACCTGAGCCGGAGGCTATCCGCAACGGAATATCCAACTTCCTGGCCGCCAACGGCTTTGTCGAGATAATGAACAATTCCCTCACTAAGGGGGCTTACTATAAGGGACTTACCACATTCCCGGAGGAGAAGAGCGTGACAATCGTCAACCCTCTGAGCTCAGACTTGAACGTGATGAGGCAGACCCTCATATTCAGCGGCCTTGAGGTTGTGGCATACAACCTGAACCGTCAGATCTCGTCGATGAAACTCTTTGAATATGGCTCCGTTTACAGCCGTAATCCTGAGATGGACGGCAAGACGCTGGCTTCCTACGAGGAGCATCCTGCGTTCTCGATGTTCGTCACCGGAACTCCTGAGAAATCATGGAACAGCCAGCCGGGCAAGAGCAGTTTCTTTGAACTGAAAGGCTATGTGGATCTGCTTCTGAGGCGCTTCGGAGCGAATCTTTACCAGATGGAGGCCACCGCGGCTCCCGCTGACATATTCAGTGAAGGTGTCGCTTATGCCCTTCCGGGGCAGCATCTGCCGCTCGCGGTACTTGGCACAGTGTCTCCGGCCATCGCGAAGAAGTTCGGTGTGCGCCAGCCTGTGTTCGCCGCAGAGATCAACTGGAACACCTTGTTCCAACTTGTGAAGAGGGACAAGGTCGCCTTCAAGGAGATGCCTAAGTTCCCTGAGGTCAGAAGGGATTTCGCTTTGCTGCTTGACGAGAGCGTAAGCTACGCTGACCTTTACAAGAGTTCGTTCAAGGCTGGCAAGAAACTTCTCAAACAGGTGACCCTGTTCGATGTCTATCGTGGGGACAAGATTCCGGCCGGCAAGAAGCAGTACGCCCTCGGATTCGTGCTTCAGGATCTGGAGAAGACATTGACGGACGATGATGTGGAGAGGATAATGAAGAAGCTTCTCTCTACTTTCCAGAACGAGTACGGAGCGACATTGAGGTAAGCTTATGAAAAAGGTTCTCAGGATAGTTCTTCCATTGATGGTTCTGGTGTCGGCTGTAGTCTCCTGCAGTCGTGAGGGGCGTGTGATACCCGTGCGCAAGATGGAGAGGATCTATCGTGAGATGCTTCTTGCCGACCAATGGCTCGCCGAGAATCCAGACAAGAACGGGATGGCGGACACCACATGGTTCTATGAGCCTATATTTGAGAAATATGGTTTCACGCTCAAGGACTACCAGAAGAGTGTGGACCGCTATCTCAATGATCCTAAACGCTATGCCGAGATGTTGGGACGCGTGGAGAAGGATCTGAGGAAGGAACAGAACGCGATCAACGCGGAGATTGAGTTGGAGGACAGGCTTCAGCATGAGGCGGATTCGCTGGCCAAGGTTTGGAAGTCAGTCAAGGCGAAAACCTTCAATTCATTTCTTGATGTGTTCGATGTTGATGCCATGACAGACCGTGTAGGGATCGAGAAGGATTCCCTTGGAGTCTATCGTCCTGTCCCTGTTGTCGAGGACACGGTTTTCCATGGTCCGCGCCTTGTCATAAGAGACACGACGGCAATAGTGCCGGAGAAGGATACAATTCCTATGACAAAGACGGCGGGTCAGGCAGCCGCCATGAAGTCAGAACCGCTTCATGACATCAATCCTGAGAAATCCATCAGAAGGTTGGAGTTGGCTCCGGTGAAAGATTTATTGATTAAGAATGAATAGAATAGCAGCTGAATATGTCTTCACGTTGAATGAGGACAAGCCTATCAGGAACGGATTCGTTGAGTTTGACAGCGACGGCACCGTGACATCGGTAGGCGAATGTTCGGATCCGGGGCGTGAAAATGCCTTTGTAAAGGGGGCTGTCGTGCCTGGATTTGTCAACACTCATTGCCATCTGGAACTTTCCTATCTCTGGAAATCGTTCCGCAAGGGAACCGGCATGGCCGGATTCATCGACCAGATCAATGAGATGCGTGACAACAAAAGTTTGGACGAGAAACTTCACGACATATCTCATTGGATGAAAGTGATGTGGGACCGTGGGGTGTCCGCTATGGCGGACATCAGCAACTGTGCCGACACATTCGCCATCAAGAAGGCATCTCCCATGTACACCAGAACCTTTCTGGAGGTATTCGGGACGGAACCTCAGGACTGTGCTTCCGTGATGGAGAATGTCTTGAGACTCAAGGCAGTGGCTGATGGATATGGACTTGACGCCGCTCCTATCCCGCACGCTTGCTACACGATGAGCCCGGAGCTTGTCACAGCAGTCTCGGCCGAAGGCTTGAAGTCCGGCTTCCTGTCATTCCACTCGGAAGAGACAGAGGAAGAGGAGGATATGCTGAAATACGGCCGTGGAGCCATGTGGGATAACCGAAAGGCCGCCGGGATGAGTGTGCCACCTGTGACAGGCAAGTCATCCCTGCTCTATTTCATAGACCGACTGGAGAAAGCGCATCCGGCTCCTTTTGACGAGCATATCCTGCTTGTCCACGAGGTCTGCATGGACCAGGAGGGAATCGATGCCGTGAAGAAAGTGATGAATCACCCGTTCGTGGCTCTTTGCCCGTTGTCGAATATATTCATTCACAACGCTTTGCCTCCTGTGCCGCTGATGCGTCGCAATGGCTTGAAAATCACTGTAGGCACGGATTCGCTTTCCAGCAATGACGACCTTGACATTGTCGCCGAGTTGTGTTGTCTTCAGGACGCTTTCCCTGAGGTGGGCTTGAATGAACTGCTTACATGGGCCTGCCGCAACGGAGCTGAGTTCCTGTCGAAAGAGAATGAATATGGCCGCATCGCTGTCGGAATGAAGCCTGGTCTGGTGGCTGTCGAGAATCTTGACGGTGACCGCCTCACTTCCGAAAGCCGGTCACGTAGAATTATTTAGCCATGATGCGAGAGGAACTTGTGTTCGGGCCGATACACTCCAGAAGGTTGGGCTCTTCGCTCGGAATCAATCTGCTTCCGACGAAAGGAAAACTGTGCAATTTCGATTGCGTTTATTGCGAGTGTGGCTGGAACAAGGATGGCAGGGGAGACCGTAAGCTTCCGACTGCCGGAGAACTTCACGAGACTTTGGAGGCGAAACTGAAGGAATGCAGCGGTGCGGGTACTCCGATTGACTCCATAACGTTTTCCGGAGATGGAGAGCCGACTCTGAATCCTGATTTCGCTGAAATTATTGACATTACCATCGCGCTGAGAGACAAATATTTCCCGCAGGCGAAAGTGTCGGTTCTGTCGAACGCCACAAGGATATTCAGAGAGGATGTCTTCGAGGCTTTGAGGAAGGTGGACAATCCGATTCTTAAGATTGACGCTCCGACCGATGAACTTGCGGGCCGGATCAATCAGCCGCAGGGGGAATATCATGTCGAGGATGTTGTTGCGGATTTGATGAGGTTTGGCGGGGAATTTGTTCTTCAGACAATGTTCCTCAGATCCCCATTCTTTGATTCTTCCTCTCCGGAAGTCCTTGAAGGATGGATGAATATAGTAAGAAAACTTAAACCGAGAGAAGTGATGGTCTATACCCTTGACCGGGAGACACCGGCCGAAGGGCTTGAGAAGTTTTCGGCGGATGAGATGCGGGGACTGGTAAAGCCTTTGATTGAAGAGGGGTACACGATTCAGATAAGGGGTTAGACAGCACTTCCACACAGAATATTAAAAAATTAAGTTGATAATATGGAATCTTTGTTCGCAAAGTATGGTTACGCTCCGGATAAGGAACGGATCAGCAAAAGGTTGGACGCCATCGCGGCCAACATCGACAATGTGACTTCTCCTGAAGTCCTCCGCAATTGCTTGTCACTCATGGATTTGACGACCCTCCGTACAGAGGATACCCCAGCGTCCGTGAAGAAATTGGTAGGCAAGGTCAATTCCTTCATGAAGGATTTCCCAGAATACCCTCTTCCGGCTTCGGTCTGTGTGTTCCCGAATTTCGCCTCCGTTGTAAGGGAGAGTCTCGCCAGCCATGAGGTTCATGTCACCGCTGTGGCTGGCTGCTTCCCGACATCCCAAAGTTTCATCGAGGTGAAGGTCATGGAATGTGAGATGGCTGTGGAGGCCGGCGCTGACGAGATCGACATTGTCTTGGCTCTTAACTCCTTTATGGCCGGTGACGAGGAGTCCGCAAGGAAAGAAATCCGTGCAATCAGGGCGGCCATTGACGAGGCTGCCGCGAAAGCCGGCCGAAAAGTCACATTGAAGGTGATTCTGGAGACAGGTCTTCTGGTCACTCCGGAAAACATTGCCAACGCCTCGTTCCTTGCCATGGAAGAAGGCGCGGACTTCATCAAGACTTCCACAGGCAAGGTGAGCGTGAACGCCACACCTATGGCCGCCTATGTAATGTGCGAGAGCATCAAGGCTTTCTACGATAAGACCGGCAGGAAAGTCGGCTTCAAGGCCGCAGGCGGAATCTCCACATCGAAAGATGCGGTATGCTATCATTCAATAGTGAAATCCATCCTTGGAAACGAGTGGATGAACAAGGACTTGTTCCGTTTCGGAGTGAGCCGCCTGGCCAACTCGCTTATGTCTTCGATCGAACAGAAGACGGTGGTCTATTTCTAGACTACATTCCGGCTACTCCTGTACGCTCCTTGCCGTCGTTGTCCTTGACGATATGCTCGTCAGAGATGGCGGCGGCTGTTTTTACAAGATATTCGCGAAGATCATTCCATTTGTGGAATACACCGTTGTAAGTCTGTACGGCGGGAATATAAGTCTCTTTGTCGTTGTACACAAGCTTCACGAGCACATCACCCTTCCTGTTCCTGAAGAAGATCATCTGAAGGTTGGATGCCATAGGCATCATTTCGAAATCGAACCAGTGCCGGTGCACGTCCAGTGACTTCCATCTCTCCTCCATTCCGGCGATGCCGATTGTGCCGATAAGCGGGAGAAGTCCCACGTCATGGCCGAACCTTAGATCCGCAGCTCTGCCGCTTTCCGGTTTGACGGCTTCGTCAGCCTTGGCGACAATGTCTTCGATGAGCGGTTTTGCGATGGAAGAGACATATTCACCCTCCTCGGCTGATATACCGAAGCTGAAGTAAAGCTTGTTGTTCCTTGATATCCCAAGCCCGATCAATTCATCAGTGGTGAAGTGGCTGAATATGTCAGGATGTGCCAAAGTGTTAGGGCTGATGCTGCCCGCAAGGAACACGTTGTCCATGAACTCTTTGGGCTTGGGGATGAACTCGGTCGCCTTGGCTGGATCAGTGAACATCGCGCTGAAGAACCTGTCATAGGAGACCAGGCTGTCAAGAAGATGTCGCCTGAGGACGTTGGACTCTTTCGTGACATTTTTCGTGTCGAGGTCCATGCTGATGTAATCCAGGTACTTAGGCCCTGTCAGGTAATGAAATTTCAGAGCTCCGTTCCTTTCCTTTATCGCTGAAGTGAAGTTGGCCATGCTGACCAGACATCTTGGCCAGTAACTGGAGACGCACTCCACCTCGCCGCGTTTGCCGTTGAACACCTCCGGATAATCAGCTGACATCCTTTCCGCGATTCCACGATGCTCGGCGGCGCCTCTCTCGGTCAACATCCCGAACATCCCTTGATGCTCCATGTTGATTGAGTCGATCTGCATCTTCAGCAGCTTGCCCTCTTCGGTAAGCAATCCAGCCTTTTCTGCGGAGGAAAGGGTCTCGACAGCCCCATTGAAAAGGTTCGCGCTGGTGTGATAGCGTGATCCGTGCCTTCCGTAGTGGCTGATATAGAATGGCTTGTAGCCTTTCGGCGCTTTCGTCAAGGCGGAAGGAGCATATTCATAATAATGATAGACTCCTCCGGCTCTTTCCGGATTCTCCTCGATCTTGTCCCTATACGTCTGCGCCTTGGCAGAAAAGCTGAATCCACTGATGATCAGTGCTATGGATGCCGCATAAACCGCGGAATTTCTGAATATTCCCATATTTTCCTGAAAAAATGTTGTCTGCAAAGATAAAAAATAGCCCTTGAATTGCCAAGGAATGCCGATTCTTCAATTAACCGTTGAATATTTCAACCCACGGATAGTCGTCTCTACCTTTGCATCGTAACTAAAAACCAACTGAACAATGAAATGGTTCTTCAAAATGATGCTGCCGGCTCTGGTGCTGGCGTCGTGCAGCAAAGAGGGAGGGTCTCCGGTGGAGGTCAGCCCTGTCAGCACAAAGGAGAATGTCGAGGTCGTGGCTCATGATGTGATCGAGCTGGGACGGAAGCTTGAAAACCCTTATTCTGTGACCAATGTCGGCAAGGCTCTTGCGGCTTTGTATCCTACAAGAGGGGAGGTGAGTGTCCCGGTCACTGATTACTATGTCCGTTTCCTCCCCAAGGACACGGTGCAGTTCAATCTTCTCTCGGATCTTGGTGTGGAGATGCTGGATCATCCTATGGATTGTGAGATCCTAAGGGATGGTGACTACTACCATGATCCGTCTGTTCCGGAGGGTGAGATCACTTGGCAGTATGCTGTGGTTCCGCCGGATTTCGATTTCCCGCAAGGAATCCGTTATGAGATTCTGGAGGAATGTTTTATCCCGGATGAGGAAGTGGAGACCAGAAGTCCTGGTGACTTTGACTGGAACGCGGTGGAGAGGATGGCCTTCGAGGTTACAGGCAACAGTGGCCTGCTTGAGCCTGAGACAAGGGCTAAGGCCAGGCCTTCCGGAAGGATCACGATTGTCGATGACAAACTTAGGAGCAAGAAGACAGTTGGTGTCGCCGGTGTCAAGATGGTGGCTAATGTCTTTGTGAAGATCGCAACGACTTACACGGACGAGAACGGCAACTACGAGTTTTCCCGCAAGTTTTCCGCCAAGCCTCGTTACAGGATCTGCTTCAAGAACAGGGTCGGATTCTCGATCGGACTGAATCTGATTTTGATTCCGGCCTCGATCTCGGCAATCGGCAAAGGATCATCGACGGGGATTGATCTCACTATCGACAAAAATTCAGACGCCACCTTGTTCCGCAGGTGTGTGGTCAACAACGCCGCATACGACTACTTCAAGAAGTGTCAGGCAACAGGCGTCACCATGCCTCCCAAGAACCTGAGGTTCTGGATTCTGAATATTCTCAGGCCATCCAGCACTCTGATGATGCATCACGGAGCGTTGCTTGACAACAAACTGGTCAGCAAGTATATCGGTAAATACGCGTCCATCGTGAGGATTTTCGCTCCGGACATCACGATCGGCTCCAAGGACAAGAACGGGGACTACGCGGCATTGTACTCAACCACAGTGCATGAGATGGCACATGCCAGTCATTTCAACAAGGTGGGGACGGACTATTGGCGTAAGTATGCTACCTACATTCTTACCTCGTACATTTCAACCGGTGACTGCTATGGCACCGGCAATGGAGAGAACGCAGGCTATTGCGAGATCGGCGAGATGTGGGCATATTACATGGAAAACGCATTGTACAAGGAACGTTACGGGAGAAATCCTGGCTTTGGCAATGAATATTGGTTCAAATCTCAGATTTTATCCGAACTTGAAGCAGGAGGAATCAGCCGCTCGGACATCCTGGACTGCATGGGATACTACACGAATGACATAAAGATTCTGAAATCAGTCCTTCTGGAAAACCGTGCGGACAAGGCAGCCTTGATCGACAAGGTTTTCAAGAAATATGGAAGGTAGCCTGATCTTTGTTTTAATAGCCTGATTTCAGAGAGGGATGACAGAAAAATGACCTGTCATTCCTCTTTTTAGGGTTACTTATGTTTTTTAAAAAAAGTATTTTAATTAGTATTTTAATTATATGCCGATTCGTTTCGGCAGAGATTTATTGAATATCATGGGCAGTGATTTGGATTCGTAAGATATGGGCGTGGAAATCGGAGAAATGATTAGTTCGCGGATAAAAAGTGAAATTTGTAATAGAAAAAATAAATTGCAATATTTGCGGTCAAAATTTGTCAGCAAAGCATTTAAGATGCGGTAAGGTGGATCCGTAATGACTTTAGCCTGGCGATTATTGAGTTGGTTAGTGGTTCAAACTCTCAGGCATTCTTTCTGGAATGTCTCCAAAAGCGTTCCAAGGATCGAACTTTTACTTGTGAGAAAGAGACTATTTGCAGACGACAGCAGTCTCTTGTTCACTAATTTGAATAGTGTATAGTAATGTATATAAAACAAGTATCGATGAAAAAAAGCAGATTTTTTCTCGCGGTGATTTCACTTTTCGTGGCGATCACTTCATCGGCACAGAACATTTCTGTGACCGGTGTCGTTACTGATGCTTCTACAGGTGAGCCGATACCTTTCGCGTTCTGTCAGGTAAAAGGCTCCACCAAGGGAAGCAGCAGTGACGCCGATGGGCGTTATTCAATCCCCGTGCCAAGTGATGGTACTATCATCTTCTCATCCATGGGATATGAGCAGAAAGAGGTGGCCGTCAAAGGTAAAACCACAATCAATGTGGCATTGACCCCGGACTCTCAGCTTCTTGAGGGGGTAGTCGTCACTGGTATGCAGAAAATGGACCGCCGTCTTTTCACGGGTTCCACGGCCAAGCTGGACGCGGAATCGGCGAAGATCGATGGTCTCACCGATGTCAGCCGCTCCCTTGAGGGACGTGTCGCCGGTGTGTCCGTGCAGAATGTGTCGGGAACGTTCGGAACAGCTCCTAAGATCCGTGTCCGTGGCGCCACTTCCATCTACGGCTCATCAAAGCCGCTTTGGGTTGTCGATGGCGTGATCATGGAGGATGTTGTGGATGTCAGCGCAGACCAGCTTTCTTCTGGTGACGCCTCCACTCTTATCTCTTCGGCGATCGCAGGACTCAACTCCGATGACATAGAGTCGTTCGATATCCTCAAGGATGGCTCCGCCACCTCTATCTATGGCGCGAGGGCTATGGCCGGTGTGATTGTCGTCACGACCAAGAAGGGCCGTGCGGGATCGTTCAGACTCAACTACACAGGCGAGTTCACAACAAGGCTCAAACCGTCTTACCGCACGTTCAACATAATGAACTCGCAGGATCAGATGGAAATCTACCAGGAACTCCAGCAGAAGGGTTACCTTAATTATGCTTCTTTGGCAAACGCCTCAGACAGCGGAGTCTATGGTAAGATGTACCAGTTGATCGGTCAGTATGACAAGACATCCGGACAGTTCGGTCTCGCGAACACGGCGGCTGCCAGGGCTGAATACCTCAGGGCTGCCGAGTACAGGAACACTGACTGGTTCGACATTCTCTTCAGCAACGGTCTGCAGAGCAACCATTCCTTGAGCGCTTCCGGTGGTTCAGAGAACGCCACCTATTACGCGTCTCTTTCTGTGATGCAGGATCCTGGTTGGACAAAACAGAGCTCCGTCTCTCGTTACACCGGCAACCTCAACACGACGTTCAAGTTCAATGACATATTCACTTTCAACTTCATCAGCAACGCTTCATTCCGTAAGCAGCGTGCGCCGGGAACCCTTGGACAGACGATGGATGTGGTTTCGGGTGAGGTGAAGCGTGACTTCGACATCAACCCTTACTCGTACGCGCTCAACACCTCCCGCGCGCTTGACGCCAATGAGTACTACACGAGAAACTACGCTCCGTTCAACATCATGCATGAGCTGGACAACAACTACATAGATCTCGGCGTGACTGACGTGCGTATTCAGGGAGAATTGAAGGCCAAACCTTTCAAGCAATTGGAACTCAGCGCTCTCACTGCTGTCAAGTACACGGCATCATCTCAGGAGCATAATATTCTTGACGATTCCAACCAGTCCCTCGCATACCGTGCGATGTACACCGCCACCATCAGGGACAACAACCCGTTCCTTTACAAGAAGGATCCGGACAACCCTTACGCGTTGCCGATCTCGGTTCTGCCTAAGGGTGGTATCTACGAGAGGACTGACAACTCGTTGCTCGGTTGGGATTTCCGTGCCACAGCCAATTACAGCGAGACATTCGCCGAAAAACACATCGTCAATCTTTTCGGCGGTACCGAGGTCAACAGCACCGAGCGTCATGGAACATGGTTCCGCGGGTGGGGTATCCAGTACAGCATGGGCGAGACTCCTAACTACGATTACAAAGTGTTCAAGAAGGGCAACGAGGAGAACAGTGACTACTACACCATGACCAACACTCATGTCCGCTCCGCCGCGTTCTTCGCCAATGGTACATATTCTTATATGGGCCGCTACACCCTGAACGGCACAATCCGCTACGAGGGTACCAATAAGCTTGGAAAGAGCCGTCAGGCCCGCTGGCTTCCTACATGGAACATCTCTGGTGCGTGGAACCTTCATGAGGAGGAATGGATGAAACCGCTCAACGCGATCTCTCACCTTTCCCTCAAGGCTTCTTATTCACTTACCGCCGACAGAGGTCCTTCGACAGTGACCAACTCGGCTGTGGTGATCTCTTCAAAGAATCCGTGGAGACCTTTTACTTCAGTGAAGGAATCCATGCTTTACATCGCGGACCTTGCGAACTCCGATCTTACCTACGAGAAGAAGAAGGAGTTGAACCTTGGTCTTGAGGCCGGTTTCATTGACAACCGCATCAATTTCACCTTCGATTGGTTCACACGTGACAACTATGACCTTATCGGTGTCATCAACACCCAGGGTCTCGGCGGTCAGGTTGGGAAACTTGGTAACATCGCTTCCATGAAGTCTGACGGTGTCGAGATTTCTCTCACCACCAAGAACATTGTGAAGAAGAACTTCACTTGGACGACCAACTTCATCTACTCTCATTCTCACAATGAGGTGACAAATCTGAAGACGACCATGCGCGCCATCGACCTCATCACGGGCAACGGATTCGCGCAGGAGGGGTATCCGGTACGAGGAATATTCTCCATTCCGTTCGAAGGTCTTAATACTGACGGGTTCCCGACATTCATCAATGAGGCAGGAGAGACGACTGTGAGCGACATCGACTTCCAGTATTCTGATGAGGAAGGACTTTCCAAGTGGCTCAAGTATTCCGGAAACGCAGATCCTACCGATGTCGGATCTCTCGGCAACATCTTCGAGTTCTACGGCTTCCGCTTCAATGTGTTCATGACATACTCATTTGGAAACGTTATCCGTCTTGACCCTGTCTTCAGCAGCACCTACAATGATCTCGACTCCATGCCTAAGGAGTTCGCCAACCGTTGGACTGTCCCTGGAGACGAGAACACCACCAGCGTTCCGGCCATCGCGAGTGTATGGCAGAACAGGCAGGACACCCACCTCAGCAAGGCTTACAACGCCTACAACTACTCGACCGAACGAATCGCCAGAGGTGATTTCATCCGTATGAAGGAGATCTCGCTTTCTTACGACTTCCCGAGGAAGTGGATTGAGAAGATTAAACTTAATTCGCTGTCACTCAAGGCTCAGGCCACCAACTTGTTTCTTATCTACGCCGACAGCAAGCTCAACGGTCAGGATCCTGAGTTCTTCAACACCGGCGGTGTGGCTGTCCCGGTTCCTAAGCAGTTCACATTCACTTTGAAAATTGGTCTTTAATCTGGAGGGAAAGATATATGAAAAACAAATATTCCATAATAGCCATTGCGGCGGTTGCTTTCAGCCTTGTCTCATGCGACAAGTTTCTGGATGTGATGCCTGACAACAGAACGGAGCTTGACACTCAGGAGAAAATCCGCTCCTTGCTGGTGTCCGCTTACCCGGAGACAGACTATCTGCTTGTCAGCGAGTTCTCCTCGGACAATGTCGATGACTTCGGCCCTGAGAACCCTAACACAGATCCTTTTATCGATGAGGTTTACGCGTGGAAGGATGTCACCAACACCGACAACGAGGACCCGGAGAACATCTGGCAATCCTCCTATTCGGCAATCGCGGCTGCCAATCAGGCAATAGAGGCCATCACTAACATGGTCGGTCCGGATGCCGAAGGGTATGAGCCGGAGATGGCGGAGGCTCTTCTTTGCCGTGCCTACAGTCATTTCGTGCTTGTGAATATGTTCTCGCAGGCCTACACTGAGGCGACTGCGGATCAGAAACTCGGCGTCACTTACATGAGCGCTCCTGAGCAGGGACTAAATCCTAAGTACGAAAGGGAGTCTGTGGCTCAGATCTATGCAAAGATCGATCAGGATCTCCAGAAGGCTCTCCCGCTCGTCAGCGACAATTACTACACTGTGCCTAAGTACCACTTCAACCAGAAGGCCGCGTATGCTTTCGCCACGCGTTTCTATCTCTATTATGAGAAACCTGAAGAGGCTGTCAAGTACGCCGACGCTTGTTTGGGAAGCGCTCCTGCGACAATGCTCCGCGACTGGCGCGCACAGGCAAAGATGACTCAGGACGATGAGGTTCTGACCAACCATTTCATCGATGCCACACTGTCGGCCAATCTGCTTCTGATCACGGCGTATTCGAAGATGGGTCTTTGCTTTACAGGGCCGTATTCAGTATATTCAAAATACGCTGCCGGAAACTATCTTGCCACGAATGAGACCGGTATTGCCCTTGCCACCCTTTTGGGAAAGAACAACCAGTCGTTCTTCGCTGTGCCGATGAAGGTTTACCAAGGCACGAACCACGACAAGACCACTTTCTGGAAGTTGCCTTACCTGTTCGAATTCTCAGACCCTGTCGCCCAGATCGGTTATTACAGGACAGTCTATCCGGCCTTCACTTCCGACGAGGTTCTTCTTGAGAGGGCTGAGGCAAAGCTCCTCCTCAAGCAATATGACTCAGCTGTGGCTGACATGAACCTCTGGCTGTCCAACATCTCGAAGACTGATTGGAACCTCAGCGCCGAGGAGATCAACAATCTTCTGAAGGATATTCCTTACTCAACGGCATTGGCTTCAACCGTCAAGAAGAAGCTTAACGCTCCGTTCCTTCAGAATCCTAGCGAGCTTCAGGAGAATCTGATTCACTTCTGTCTGCTTCTTAAGAGGGTTGACACCTACGCCCAGGGACTCAGATGGTTTGATGTCAAGCGTTACGGCATTGAGATCCAGAGACGTGTCATGGGATCTGACGGCAACCCTCGTACCGCTGGTGATGTCCTCAAGGTAGATGACGAAAGGCGCGCCATACAGGTTCCTAGGAAAGTTATTGACGCAGGATATACACCGAACCCGAGAAACTAAACTCATAAATTGACTGGAATATGAAGAAAATTATAACATATCTCTCAATCGCTGCCCTTTCTGTTCTGTCGTTTTCGGCTTGCCAGAAAGATGACCTCAACCCTGACAGTGTCATCAAGGTTGAGACGGCTCCTGCGACTGAATTGGACAAATGGCTTAACGACAACTATGTCAGGCCTTACAACATTGACTTCAAGTACCGCTTCGAACTGAACGAGTCGGACATGAACTATTACACTGTACCTGCCGATTATGATGAGGCTGTCATCATGGCCCACCTTGTGAAGTATCTTTGTATTGACACCTATGATGAGGTCGCCGGTGTTGACTTCACCAGAGAGTATTTCCCTAAGATGTTCTTCCTTATCGGTGAGTTTGAGTACAGGAACAACGGAACGTTCATTCTTGGAACAGCTGAAGGTGGCAAGAAGATCCTCCTTTCCGGTGTGAATTATCTGAGCGCCATGCTCAAGCAGGGACCGGAGGCTCTCAACCATTACTACATCAAGACGATCCACCACGAGTTCACCCATATCCTCAACCAGATCAAGGATTATCCTACAGCCTTCAAGCAGGTCACCGGTTCCGGTTATGTGGCTGACAACTGGAGCGAGGAACCTTACAACAAAGAGTACCTCAAAAACGGCTTCATCAGTGACTATGCCCAGCATTCAGACGGTGAGGACTTCGCGGAGATGCTGTCCATCTATGTCACCAACACGCAGGAGTATTGGGACTCACAGCTTAAGGATGCTGGTTCATCAGCAGACTTCATCCGCGCGAAACTTCAGATTGTCAGAGATTACATGAAGTCTGTGTGGTCCATTGATATTGACGAGCTTCGCTCTGTAATCATCCGTCGTCAGGATGACGTGATGCAAGGCAAGGTTGACCTCAGCGATTTAACGGTAAAATAATTGGTGATTAGATTATGAAATTCAATAAAATATTAACAGTCGTTCTGGCAGGGGTGTCGGTGCTTTCAGCCCAGTCTTGTCTCAAGGATCAGGCGGATGTCTTTGACTCTTCGTCTTCTGAGCGTCTTCAGGCTTACATTGAACAGACCCGTGAGATCTTGACCTCCAATGAAAAAGGATGGATCATGGAGTATTATCCGGGTTCCGGCCAGTCAAAGGGTGGTTATGCCTACTATCTTGCCTTCACAGATGCTGAGGTGACTGCATCCTACGAGCTCGATCCGGAAAATTCCTACAAGAGTGTTTACAAGCTTACGACGGACAATGGCGCCGTGCTTTCGTTCGACTCTTACAATCAGGCTCTTCATCACTTTGCCACTCCATCGTCAACGGAGTATCAGGCTAAGGGCGGTGACTTCGAGTTCACCATCGTGAGCGTAAGTCCTGAAAAGATCGGCCTTCGTGGCAAGCGTTCCGGAAACCATTATGACCTCTATCCTTACGATTCTGATCTGACCCCGGCCGCGTATCTTGCCAAGGTAGCTGATGTGGCTTCAAGCATGCGTGCCGCCATCATCGACGGCAAGGTCGGAGACACGGATGTCACAGGCGGGGTTGATTTCAACAACCGCAGGATAACCTTCAAGTATGTTGATCCGGCCGCCTCAGCCGAGACTTCCGGGGATGACGGGACTGTGGTTGTCGAGGCTCCGTTCATGTACACATCGAAAGGTATCAAGACCTACGAGCCGGTCGAGGTTGCAGGAGCCACGATCAACAGCATGGATTATCATTCCGACAATAACATCCTTACCAACGGATCGATTGTTTTTCAGGGCAAGCTTCCTGAGGACTACACCCAGTACAGTGACTTCGCCGGTGACTTCAAACTCTCTATGTACTACGGAAGGCTTACACTTGATGTGACACTCACGCCTGACGAGGAAGGCAACGGCTATCTCATGAGTGGCTTCGTGTCCGGCGATCACAATGTGTACCTTGGCTACGATAGGGCGCGCGGCCGTCTTACCATGAATGTCCAGTCTCTGGGCGCTGACGGCTCAAATACTGTATGGCTTGCCGCATGGAGCCTTTCCGGTGGCGGAAACCTTACTTGGGACACAACCACTGGATACGGAATGGAGATTGTCCGTGGATCCCAAGAAGGAGAGTTTATATTTGTCGACAACGGCAAGACTGACATGGTAATCGACTCGTTCATCCTTTGGGCGACCGATGCAAGCGGCAAGTCTGCCGGTGAATTCACAGGGTGGGGTGACAACCAGTTCCCTTATCTTCAGACCCTTGTCCGTAAATAACGAAAAGGCTATATCATGAAAAAGATAATTTCAGCAATATTCATGGCCTTGGCTATAATCGCATCCTCTTCCTGCTCCAAGCAGGAGGTGGATGGGAGCGAGGCCCAGACAATATCCGTCAAGGAAAACAATCTTAAGATTCCCGCCAAAGGTGGCGAGGGTACAATCGAGTTCGTTACCGAGTCTCCTATCGAGGTGACGGTTGACAAGGACTGGTGCCAGGTTTCTGTGAAAGACAATGTGGCCACTGTCACCGCTCCTGCGAATGAAAGTTATGAGTCCAGGTATGCCACTGTCACTGTGAAGTCGGGTGACGCTAAGTCTGATTTCACGGTTCAGCAGTTCGGTTTCTACAGCACTGGTTTCAATCCTTCTGGCATCAATGCTTCCCACAAGGCTGTCTCATTCGATTTCCCTTACGAGTATGATGAGACCATTACTGCGAGTGCGGATGTGGATTGGATCACCGTGACTGTCACCGAGAACAACCTTAACGTCGCCATCGCAGAGAACACCATTAAGGGAACACCTGCTGATATGTCGCGTTCGGGAAATGTCGAGTGGAAGCTTGGCCATGACAGCGGTGTGATTTCCGTGGTTCAAAACAACTTGTCCTACATGAGTGTTGACGCCAACTGGACTGTCCGTTATGGTGGTATCAAGGATTATGAAGGCAAGCAAGCGGCTTACATTTACAATGATGTGGCTGATCCGGCTCTGTCAGGCAAGTACAGCATCTACTACGTCAGCAAGTCTGAATTCACTGAAAGTGGATTGGAAATGGATGATTTCGCAATTGAGGTGGCTGATGCCGTGAGGAAAGAGATAATGTATATTGTTGAATTTTACAACCAGATCGGATCCCCGGTGGAGTTCTCCACTTTCCTTTACGAGGATAGCGATTACGAGGTGTTCGATCCAATGGATGCCGGCGACTACATCGCGTTTGCGATCGGATTCACTGATGATGGTACCGCCACTGGTCACTATGCCTACAGTGATTTCACTGTTACCAGCGGTGGTGGCTCCGCAGAGGGCTATGACGCTTGGCTTGGAGACTGGACAGTCACGAGAGGATCGGCGACTGACACTTGGAAGATCTCCACGCTTGAGAAGGGGACCAGCTATACCATCACCGGCATCGAGGGACAGTCATTCCCTGTCACTGCCACTTATGACTCTGCCACAAAGGGTATTGAAGTCCGCGCTCAGGATGGACTCGGCACCGTATCGACCCAAAAGTATGGTGAATGCACCGTCGGTCTCTTCGGCGGATGGGGAGAATCCAGCTTCGCCACCGGAAAGTATGTGATCTTCACAGGAACCATTTCAGGCAGCACGGCCAAGCTTGCCGCAGGCCATGTGAGCTTCAGCGACGGATCAAGCTATGATCTTGAGAGAGTCCAGTTCGTCGCTGCCACAGCTGATGGCAAATATCTCACTATCAGTAAGGACAAGACACCTCTGCCTACGACTCTCACCAAGAAGGGTGGCAGTGGCGACAATCCTGGCGGTGGCGGCTCGGATGCCTACAAGAAATGGCTTGGGAACTGGAGCATAAATGCCGGGGCATTCGACATCGCCCTCACTCAGAAGGTGGCTGACAAGACCATCAACATGAAGGGCTGGCAGATGGATCAGGATTTCTTCGAGCCTGCCGAGGTTACATTCGACTCAGAGTCAGGCAGCATCGTGCTATACGGCAACGATGATGAGCCTATCGCGGACAATGTTGACATCGGAGCTTCTGAGGGTGCCTGCAATCTGTACTACGTAGGTAAGTTCATCCACACTGACGGTAAGGAATATTACATCACGTCCGGTGGTAATGGCCCTTACGATGTGGCGACCGGAACATTGCAGAGCGATGGTTCAGTCAAGTTCACCGGAAACTCATTCCAGCTTCAGGGTGGCGGAGACTTTACCTACAACCGTATGGAATTGATCGCTGTGCCTATCTCTGATCCTGACGGAGGTGTGTATACCTTCAAGAGCAAGCCTGACGAGTTCCCTCTTACCGGTGTCAAGTCCGGCACCACTTCTGTCAAGACTATGAGTCTGGACAAGACCAAAGGCACTTGGGTCAAGGTCGACAGGAACAGCTTCAGGACCATATCCGCTAATGGACCATTTGAGTTCTGCACCCCATATAAGGCTCTGCCTGAGGTTTCTCACTTGCTGGGAAAAAGAATTGTAGTAAAGTAAAACCATAAAACAGTCATAATATGAAGGCAATTAAAACTTTGATGGCTGCCGCCATGACCGCGACATTGGCTCTTGCTGGCGGTTGCGCTGACAACGATGATCTTTACGAAAAGTTTGATGACCTTGTTGTGAGAGTTGACGCCCTTGAAAAAACCGTCAACGAGATCAATAAGATAACTATACCTGGAATGCAGTCGATTGTGGCTGCAATCCAGGGTAATATCTACGTCACTTCTGTCACTCCTGGTGACAATGGTTACACAATCACTTTCTCTGACGGTACCACCGCTGTCATCACAGACGGTGTGGACGGAGAGAAGGGAGACAAGGGCGACACTCCTGTTGTGGGTGTTGTCGAGGCTGACGGAGAGTTCTACTGGGCAGTTGACGGCAAGCCGCTTCTTGACTCTGCCGGCAACAAGATCCCTGTCCATTCGGCTGTTCCTCAGCTCCGTATCCGTGATGGCAAGTGGCAGATCTCCTATGACAAAGGTGAGACATGGGCCGACGTGGATGTACTTGGCAATCCTGGTGGCTCCACTATTTCGATCGAGGATGGAGACACAACCGTGACTTTCTTCATCAACGGCGAGGCCTATACCATCCAGAAGGAGCTTCCTTTCTATTTGGTATTCGACGCTCGCAAGGATCTCGGTGTTCCTGTAGGTGGTGACGAATATACTTACCCATATTCCCTCAAAGGTGTTTCAGAAGGAGATGAGGTAGAGGTTGACATCCTCAACTGCACCTCTGGATGGGAGGCTAGGGTGATCTCTCTTCCTAAAGGAGAGGTGCCTGGCTACATCGGAGTGAAGCACAGTGAGAACGCAACAGGAAAAGTCTTTGTCTATGCCAGCAACGGCCGAGGAAAGACCGACATCAAATCTCTTGTCTTTGAGGACGGTGTGCTTACCGCCGAGGCTGACGTCAAGCCTGTCCCTGCGGCAGGTGGTGAGGTCAAAGTTTCCGTGACCACCAACATGGACTATGAATTGTATGTTGACAGAACCCAGAAGTGGATCAGCGTGGCTCCTCAGACAAAGGCAACCCATGTCGATGTCTATACCTTGGTTTGCGAGGCAAACACGACGGGTTCGTTCCGTTCCGCGGAGGTTGATGTCATCAACACTGTGACGGGTGAGACTCCTAATGTCTTCTATGTCATCCAGTACCCTGCCGAGACTGTGGCCACCGACATCGCTTCCCTTGCCAATGTGGCTGACAATACTCCGGTCACCCTTTACAAGGAGACCGTCCTTGCCACTTCTGATAACTCTGCTGTTGTTTCCGATGGAACAAGCTGCCTGTACGTGACAGGAGCCACCTCCGCGCTTCCTGTCGGCAAGGTGATCACTCTGAACGGTGTGAAGAAGACTGAGAAGACTGATAAGGAGACGGAGGTCGTTTCGGTTGAGGCCACTTCATACGAAGTGACGGCCGAGACATCCAGTGTGACCGCCCCGACATCTTCCTATCTCGGCTGGGTGACTGAATTCCCTGCGTACGTCATCACTTCCGGCAAACTTGAGAAGGAAGGTGACACATATTTCATCAAGGCTCCGATGGGACAGAAAGTGGTGTTTGAAGCTCCGCTTGCGTCGTTCGATCTCGCTTCCAAGGTAGGAGGATATGTGAATGTCTATGGCTATGTCTCATCATCCGTTTATCCGGAGGGTGAGAAAGCTGAGACTTGCTCTATGATCCTTAACGCCGTTTCCGCGATCGAATTCAAGGAGAACAACGCATGGACGCTTTCATACAGCACTGATCCTGAAGACAAGAAGTACCCTGAGGTCATCACCAACACTGTGAGTGGCTCAGCAGTACCTTACACCCTAACCTTCTATTCTGAAGAGGATTATGCGAAACTTGGCGGATCACCTGTGAACGCCGCCTTGCGGCTCAGCGATGACGTGCTGTACTATTTCGATCTGTTTGGCGATGTCTACGGTCGTGATGAAATCTATGATATGCTTGTCCACACCGATGGCTCAACCGGTTCAGACAGCTTCGGAGAGAAGGACTTCGGCAAATATGTGGCTGTGGCCGCGGGAATCGCCGCTGACGGAACTCCTACCGGTGACTACAAGACTTTTGAATTCGAAAAGAAGGAACCCGTCTCTGTCGCTACGTATGCCGACTTCATCGGAAGATGGAAAATGGGTGACAACGTCTTGACCGTCTCTGAGAAAGTTAATGGCAGCACTTACAATGTTACCGGACTTCCAAACCAGGACGAGAACGGATTGGCGCCTGTTGAGGCTGAGTTCTCTGACGGAAAGTTCATCCTCAAGGAGCAGAAGCTTTCAGAAGCATGGAACAATCCGAAATATGGTGACTGTGACATTTATCTTTCCGGAAAGTTCAACTACAATTATAAGGTTTACGCCGCTTATGGATGGTACACCGAAGATCCGTCAGTCATTCTTACTGGTTACGTCCTTGAAAAAGGAGGCGGTATGACCGTTTACGCCGGTTCTTGTGAGAAAGGTAAATTCCTCTCATTCTGCCTGACTTGGCAGATACAGGCCGGAGAGAACGCAGGCAAGGGCAATTTCTGGCCAGAGGTGACAATTTCGGACATGACAAAGCTCAAGGAGGCCTCGTCTGCATACAAAGCTTGGCTCGGAAGCTACACCCTCAGCACAAAGTCTATAAAGACAGGTAATGACACAACCTACAATGTTGTCCTTAGGGAAGCCCTTCCTGACGAGACGATCGCTTTGGATGGCATAGGAATCGATGGCATTCCTCTCATTTATGATGCGGAAGGCGACAAGTGCTCACTGGTCTATGGTAACTTCTCTTCAAGTTCATCCTACAATTTCTATGTCTCTGGAATCACCAATGACGGTTATGTCTGCACCGGTGATCCTGTCACAGGAGAGATCGCCACTGTCACCAAGTCTGCGGACAAGACCATCAAGTTCGAGAACGTGGTGTATAAGCTGTCCGAAGAAAGGCCGGAGGTCTATGCCAAGTACTGGGGTGTTCTGGGGCTGTCCACATCAACTAAGAAATGGTACACTTTCTCAGATGCCGACTACATAGTAAATCCGGCGACGTTGACTCCGTCAGCCGCCTCCAAGTCGGTAAAGAGCCTCTCCGCTCCAAAGACCGGCAAGAGTGTTCGTTTTGACACCAAGTCGCTTCCGTCAAGTATGACCATTGCACGTGACACTAAGTTACGCGATGCTCAAGACAAGAAAGTGGACGCGAGAACCGCGAAATCCGGCCGCGCCAAGCTTCTTGAATTGAAATAATTTATCTACCTTTGATTTTTCAAGGGATCCGGATTGTACGGTTCGGATCCCTTTTTTTCGAAAATATGAAAGTAAGTTCACTCTTATCTGCGGCTGCTCTGCTCGCGGCCTCGTCATTTTTGTTCTTTTCCTGTTCCAAATCGGAGCATGCATTGTCGTCTGACAGGGGGAATGCAAAGCCTTCCGGTCTTCAAGAGCAACGCACCTATACTCAAGACGAGATTGATAAGGCAATTTATATTCCTGGATCAATGATCGTGAAATTGACGCCTGAAGCCGCGGATGCGATGGAGAAGGGGAGTGCTTTGCTATCTTCTGTCTCAGAGAGCCTTGGTGTCAAGCATGCCGAGCGTCTTTTCCCTGACGCCGGCGAATATGAACCGCTTCACAGAAAATGTGGCCTCCATCAGTACTACATCGTGGACTTCGATTCTGCTCTGCCTCTTGCCAAGGCTCAGGAGATTCTCGGATCACTTGACGGCGTAGAGGCTTCTGAAAAACGTAACATAATCTGCAGGTCCGCTTCCACCAACGATCCTGGCTACGCCTACCTTTGGGAATATTCAGGTCGTTACAGCATCAATGTCGAGGACGCCTGGAAGTACACAACCGGAGATCCTTCGGTCGTTGTCTGTGTCGTTGACGGAGGGCTCAACCTCAAGCATGAGGATCTGGCTTGGAACTGTGGCAGTGTCAACTGGAATTTCGTGAGAAACAGCTCAAATATTACCCCTGAAGACCATGGATGTCATGTCGCCGGCACAATCGCAGGGGTCAGAAACAATGGAAAGGGACTTGCGGGAATAGCTGGAGGTGACTATGCGGCCGGGAAAAAGGGCGTGACTTTGATGAGCGCTCAGGTTTTCCAGGGAAACAGTACTGCCTCAAGTTTCCAAAATGCTATAGTTTGGGGTGCGGACAACGGAGCGGTCATCAGCCAGAACAGCTGGGGCAATGACTATGACTTCGATGGTAACGGTGTGCTTTCCGCCTATGAGAAGGACTATGCCTTGCGGGACAGGATTTCCTCTTCAATGGCGGCTGCGATTGATTATTTTATCGCTTATGCCGGGTGTGACAAGGATGGCAACCAAAAGCCGGACTCTCCAATGAAAGGAGGTCTGGTAGTCTTCGCGGCGGGAAATGATGGCATAGCAAACGGTGTTCCGGCATCGTACGCGCCGGTGATCGCGGTTGGCGCTTCCGGAATGACAGGCAGGCTGTCCTCATTCTCCAACTATGGTAGTTGGGTGGACATCTGCGCTCCTGGAGAGAGCATCTACAGTTGTGTGGCTTCAGGATCTTACGACCGTTACCAAGGAACCTCGATGGCCTGTCCTCATGTCTCGGGAGCTTTGGCTTTGCTGCTCTCTCAATTCGGAGGAGAAGGGTTCACCAACGAGAATCTGAAGGAAGTCCTTCTTGAAGGTGCAAACGCGAGCCTGATAAACTACAATGGCAAGGCAATGGGCCCATACCTCGATGTTATGGGCTCGATGAGATACGGCCTTTCCAAGTACGGGAGAGAGAATAACAATCCCCCGGTCATAGAGACATCCTATACGGGTGATTTCAAATTCCGCCAGTGGGAGAGCGTGTCGATTCCGTTCACCGTGTCGGATCCTGATGGCGACAATGTCGAGGTCACTACAGATTTTGAGGGAAGGGCGAAACTGGTCCGCGGTTCCAAGGATCCTGATGTCTACAACTTTGAGATCCTGTGCGAGTTAGTCTCCGATTTCACACCTAAGAAGGCAAAGATCACAGCGACTGACGTTTATGGCGGCACGGCGGAATATGAATTTGCCTATCAGGTGATCGAGAACCGTCCGCCGGTTGTCTCAGAGCCCATCAATGACGTTGTCCTTTCCGGCGACGGAAAGATGTCTGCCTATCTGGACGGTGTGTTCTCGGATCCTGACGACGAGCCTCTGGAATATTCCGCGAAGATTTCTCCTGACGGTGTCGCTGATGTCTCGATCAGTGGCGACGGCAAGCTTGTTGTCGCCAAAAAGCAAAATGGCTTGGCGGTGATCACCGTAACAGCCAAGGATCGCCTTGGCGCTAAGGTCTCAACCGATTTCAAGATTGTCGCACGTGATGAAAGTTATGCTGTTGACTACTATCCGAACCCTGTCCGTGATTTCTTGAATGTCCGTCCAGGCAGCACCGCGGTTGTTGATGTCATGGTGAAGATAGCCTCCACATCCGGGTCTGTCATTCTTGAGAAGAAGGTTTCGTGCAATGTGTTCGATCCGGCCAGGATAGACATGAGCGCCTTTGCTCCTGGAGAGTACAAACTTGGGCTGACTGTGGGTGCGGATAAGTATGATTATGTTATTGTCAAGAGGTAGAATGAAAAGAGTATTGATCGTGGCCTTCGCCGCTCTTTTGCCGGCGTTCCACTTGCAAGCCCAGGATGAGGCGTTCGGTTGGATGTGTCAGAGGAATGACCCTGTTTCAGTGGCCATGGCCGGAGTCTCTCTTGCTCCGTCTTCAGACATTTCGTTTTCAGCGTTCCGGAATCCTGCGGTGATTCCATATTCGGAGAGTCGTTTTGCGGTGACAGCGGCATATTCACCCGCTGTTGGTGACATGACAACCGGTGGGCTGGATGTCGGCGTAGGCATGAAGACAGGAGAACGTCTGGGATTTTCTGTCGCCGGTAATTACAATTCATGCGGTGAGTATGAGGTCATAGACGACTCTGGCAACCGCAACGGTATGTTCAAGACATCTTCCATGATGTTTTCCGCAGGTTTGGGACTGAAGGTGATTGACGCGCTGAGTGTTGGCATCAATCTGAAATATGCCGGCGAGAGGCTTGCCTCTGACTCGAACCAAGGTGTGTTCGCGTCAGATGTGTATGCTTTGTACCGTTGGAGGATGCTTCGCTTCAGCGCCGGACTTGCCAATGTGGGCACTTCTGTCAAGGATGCCTCCGGATCGTCTTATCATATACCTTCGTCAGTGCGGCTGGCGGCTGGCTATGGCCAGACTTTCGAGGAAAAACATTCCCTTGAGGCCGGAATGGACGCTGATTGTTTTTTTGCCGGAAAGTTCGCTGTTTCCGGAGGAGTTCAGTACGGATTCAACGGCATGGTGTTCGCGCGTGTCGGCTATCGAGCGTCCGGTTCTGATGTGATCGCGTCCGGAGTGTCAGCCGGCCTTGGGTGCAAATTCCACGGAGTGAGGGTGGATTTCGCCTACCAGAGAGCTTCATCTTTGAATATTTTGGCGTTCTCTTTGGGCTACAGTTTTTAAATTATGTATCCGTGCCTGATTTTGTTTGCGATTTCGCAAATATTCCGTATATTTGCAATCCATTTCAAGCGCGGGTGGCGAAATGGTAGACGCGCTAGTTTCAGGAGCTAGTGTCAATTGCGACGTGTGAGTTCGACTCTCATCCCGCGCACAAGGAACGAGGGTGGCTAAAAAGTATCTTTTTGGCCACCCTCAATCATAATATTCAATCATCGGTCACTTTGTGACATCCCCGGAGGAACACGGGAAAAGGATTCACGGAACCACCTCGGTTCTGGCGGACAATGTTCCCGGTTATACAGATTGGTCCGGCAAAAGGGCTTTGGACGGGCATGTCATAGATTCGCAAAAATGCTTATATTAGTGGAAAATTTCGGAAGAGATGAAGATAGTGTTTTTGGATGCCGGGACGATGGGAACGTCATCGTTGGCTCCGATTGAAAGAGTAGGGGAATTGACAGCCTGGCCGAATTCGACTCCGGAGGAGTCCATCGGCAGGGTAAGTGATTGCGAAGTTTTGATTGTGAACAAGATAAAGGTGAATGACCTGCTGCTGGAGGCGGCGCCGAAACTTCGGCTTGTCTGTGAGGCCGGCACCGGCATAAACAATATTGATGTGGATGCCTGTGCCAGACATGGAGTGATTGTCAGGAATGTCGCCGGCTATTCCACGGATTCCGTTGTTCAGGAAACATTCATGCATATTCTTAACCTTCTGGGCAACGGGGCCTATTTTGACAATGTCGTGAAGTCCGGGGCATATTCACGCAGCGGGTTGTTCACTGATTATTCAAGGCCATTCATTGAAATGACTGACAAGGTGTTGGGTGTCATTGGTCTGGGCGCGATAGGCTCAAAAGTTGCCAGAATCGGATCCGCGTTTGGGATGAAAGTCATCTATTACTCCACTTCCGGAACAAACCATTCCGAAGAGTATCCGTCGGTCTCTCTTGAGCACCTTATGCGCAAGTCCGATGTCATTTCCGTGCACGCTCCGTACAATGAGCGCACAGCCGGCCTTGTCGGTGAGAAAGAACTCAGGATGATGAAACCGAAAGCCATCATCGTGAATATGGGACGAGGTGGGATAGTCGTGGAGGAAGCCTTGGCTAAAGTCATTGACGAGGGTGTCATTGGGGGAGCGGGCCTGGATGTCTATTCGACCGAACCGATACCGGAGGACCATCCTCTTCTCCATACCAGACATCCGGAACGTCTCAGCATGACTCCTCACATCGCCTGGGCAAGCATCGAGGCTCGTGAACGTCTGATACAATCCATCGCTGACAACATAGCAAAGGGCTTTTGAGCATAGCCTTCCATGGTCCTTGTCCGGTTGACCTTTGGGAGTGATATTCAAGGAGGCTTCAAGTCGGTCAGGCTTGGAGCCTCCTTGAATATTCAACGCCTTGGAATGAATATGGTTGCATATTGGGGGCGATTCGTTCCAAGTCTTATGATATTCTCATCATTCCTGAAAAATATTCGTTAATAATGCCAAAATGTTGAAAAAATATACATATATTTGCAGAACGTTTGAATAAATATGCTTTTGATATGAAAGGTAAGCTTGAAAGGCAAAGAATAATCCGCGAAGTGATCAAGGATAACAGGGTCTCTAATCAGGAGGAACTTTCCACGCTGCTGGAACAGCGTGGGCTCAGCGTCGCTCAAGCGACTTTGTCAAGGGATATCAGAGAATTGAGAATCACCAAGATACATGACGGAAGCGGTTACAGTTACAGTCTTCCCCAGCCTGGAATGTTGCGTAACAGCTTCCGTGAATCCTCAATGTCATCTGATAGCATCGACAGTCTGGAGTTTTCCGGCTCGATGGCGGTGATCAAGACGAGGCCTGGCCATGCCGGGATGATCGCCTCTATCATTGACGACGGGCATCTTCCGGAGGTTATGGGCACGTTGGCCGGTGATGACACGATCCTGCTTGTGCTGAGGGAAGGATTCCGGCACGAAGATGTGACATCGTCTCTTTCTGAGATATTCAAAGGCATCGAGACCAAAAGGGTTAATTAATTTAACGGACTAAACAAAAGATGACGCAGGACGAATTGACTGTTGAGGTCGCTTCGGACAAGCACCTCATTTATGTCGATGAGATTCTAAAGACAATAGAGGAGGCGGCCAAGGTAAGGGGCACCGGCATCGCGAAGAGAAAGCCGGAATATGTCGCCCAGAAGATCAAGGAGGCCAAGGCCGTGATCGCTCTTCAGGGCGAGAAATTCGCTGGATTCAGTTATATCGAGACATGGGAGCACAAGCAGTACGTGACTACATCCGGACTGATCGTGCATCCGGATTTCCGTGGTTTGGGACTTGCCAAGAGGATAAAGGATCTGACATTCTCGCTGGCCCGCACACGCTGGCCGCACGCCAAGATATTCAGTCTCACAAGCGGTGCGGCGGTGATGACGATGAACACCCAGCTGGGCTACAAGCCGGTGACCTTCGCCGAACTCACCAGCGACGAGGCTTTTTGGCGAGGCTGCGATGGGTGCGTCAACGTGGATGTGCTGAAGCGCACCGACAGGAAGTACTGCATCTGCACGGGAATGCTATTCGATCCGGAGGAGCATCTTCCGGCGAAAATCCCGCAGGAAGTCCTCGAAAGGATCCGCAGGATCGACGAGGCCGAGAATGACAACAAAAATTAATGAATATGGAAAAGAAGAAAGTAGTGGTCGCTTTCAGCGGCGGTCTGGACACATCCTTCACGGTGATGTACCTGGCCAAGGAAAAGGGCTATGAGGTTTACGCCGCGTGTGCGAACACCGGCGGATTCAGCGCTGAGCAGCTGAAAGACAATGAGAAGCATGCCTACGAACTGGGTGCGAAGGAATATGTCACCCTTGATGTGACCAAGGAATATTACGACAAGAGTCTCCGTTATATGATCTTCGGCAATGTGCTGAGGAACGGTACATATCCGATCTCGGTCTCTTCCGAGAGGATATTCCAGGCTATGGCCATCGCCCGCTACGCGAAAGCGATCGGCGCTGACGCCATCGCCCACGGTTCGACTGGCGCCGGCAACGATCAGGTCCGTTTTGACATGACTTTCCTTGTGATGGCTCCCGGAATAGAGATCATCACCTTGACAAGGGATATGGCTCTGACCCGCCAGTTTGAGGTTGATTACCTTAATGAGCACGGCTTCAAGGCTGATTTCAAGAAACTTAAATATTCCTACAATGTCGGCCTTTGGGGCACTTCCATCTGTGGAGGCGAGATTCTGGACTCCACCCAGGGACTTCCGGAGGAGGCGTATCTGAAACAGATCACAAAGGATGGCTCCGAGACCATCGAGATCGAGTTCGAGAAAGGGGAGATCGCCGCTGTCAACGGCAAGAAGTTCGCTGACAAAGTGACTGCCATTCAGGAGATTGAGTCTATCGCCGCTCCTTACGGCATCGGCCGGGATATGCACGTCGGGGACACCATCATCGGCATCAAGGGACGTGTCGGCTTCGAGGCCGCCGCTCCTATGCTCATCATCGCCGCCCACAAGTTCCTTGAGAAGTTCACCCTCAGCAAATGGCAGCAGTACTGGAAGGATCAGGTTTCCAACTGGTACGGAATGTTCCTGCACGAGAGCCAGTACCTTGAGCCTGTGATGAGGGACATCGAGGCGATGCTGGAGAGCAGCCAGAGGAACGTGACCGGCAAGGTTACAATGGAGCTTCGTCCATGGTCGTTCTCGACCGTCGGTGTGGATTCCCCTTGCGACCTTGTCAAGACCAAGTTCGGTGAATATGGCGAGATGCAGAAAGGCTGGACCAGTGAGGACGCCAAGGGCTTCATTAAGGTGACTTCCACCCCTCTGCGTGTTTACTACACCGCCCACAAGGACGAAGGAGAACAGCTTGAAAAGGAATTGTAGATGATAATTATTTATGAAATAAATGATTATAAATGAGTATATAAAGGTAGGGATCGTAGGGGCCGCCGGCTACACGGCCGGCGAGCTTCTGCGGATTCTGGCCAATCATCCGGCCGTGAAGGTTGTCTTCGCGCAGAGCGGCAGCCACGCCGGTGAGCCTGTGTGGTCAGCGCATCAGGATTTGTTGGGAGAGACAGATCTGAAGTTCAGTGCGGAAGCCCCTGTGGAAGAGGCCGATGTAATATTCCTTTGTTCCGGTCACGGAAAATCAAAAGGCTTTGTCCATTCTTTGCCAGAGAGTTATAAGGGTGCTATCATCGATCTCAGCAACGATTTCCGTCTGGCCGCCGATGCGGAGGATTTTGTCTATGGACTTCCAGAGGCATTCAGAGACAAGATCGTGAAGGCTAAGCATATCGCCAATCCTGGCTGCTTCGCGACCTCTATCCAGTTGGCGCTTCTGCCTATGGCGAAGGCTGACAAACTGCCTGAGATTCACGTGACGGGAATCACCGGATCGACCGGTGCGGGACAGGCTCCGTCCGAGACCACGCATTTCAGTTGGCGGGCCAATAACCTCTCTGTCTATAAGGCGTTTACCCATCAGCATCTTGGCGAGATAGGGGAGACCCTCCACACTCTCGCTCCAAGTTACGAGGGCGAGTTGAACTTCGTTCCGGTCAGAGGAGACTTCACAAGAGGAATCCTGGCATCGGTTTATTTTGATTGCGACCTCTCCGAGGAAGAAGCAGTTGCGCTTTACAAAGACTACTACAAGGACGAGCCTTTCGTGCACGTGATCGACACGAATCCGGATCTGAAGATGGTCGTGAACACGAATAAATGTGTGCTCAATGTACGTAAACACGGCCGTAAGCTCCACGTGATCAGCATAATCGACAATCTCGTGAAAGGCGCTTCCGGTCAGGCGGTCGAGAATATGAACCTCATTTTCGGCCTCCCGGAGGACACCGGTCTTCACCTGAAAGGCACTCGTTTTTAATATTCGAATCATATTATGAACTTATTCGATGTATATAGCCTCTTTGACGTGACTCCCGTCAAAGCCAAAGGCACCAGAATCTGGGATGACAAGGGTCAGGAATATCTCGACCTCTACGGAGGCCACGCCGTCATCTCAGTCGGCCACTGTCACCCGAAATACGTGGCTGCCATAACCGACCAGCTGAACAAGATCGGCTTCTACTCCAACAGCGTGAAGAATCCGCTTCAGGTCGAGCTGGCCGGAAAGATCGGTGAACTATCCGGACTACAGGATTACTCCCTCTTCCTGATCAACTCAGGAGCGGAGGCCAATGAGAACGCCCTTAAACTGGCCTCTTTCCACACCGGAAAGGACAGGATGATCGCGTTCAAGGGAGCCTTCCACGGAAGGACCTCCGGAGCGGTGGCCGTCACTGACAATCCTAAGTATTCAGCGCCGTTCAACTCGCATCACAAAGTCACTTTCCTGCCGCTGAATGACATTGAGGCGGTGAGAACAGAACTTGCCAAGGGCGATGTCGCCGGCGTGATCATCGAAGGCATCCAGGGGGTCGGCGGAATCGTCATCCCTGATGACCGGTTCATGAGAGACCTTCGTCAGGTCACCAAGGAAGCCGGCGTAGTGCTGATTCTGGACGAGATCCAGAGCGGCTACGGCCGTAGCGGCAGGTTCTTCGCCCACCAATGGGCCGGAATCAAGCCGGACATCGTCACGATGGCCAAGGGAATGGCGAACGGTTTCCCGATCGGCGGAGTCCTCATCTCTCCTGAGTTCGAGGCCACAAAGGGAATGCTAGGCACCACATTCGGAGGCAATTACCTCGCGATGGCCGCGGCAAACGCCGTCGCTGACATATTCAAGGAAGAAAATCTCGTTGCGAACGCATTTGAGGTAGGAGAGTATCTGAAGAATTCCATTCCGGCCTCTCCGAGAATCAGGGAGGTGCGTGGCCGCGGACTCATGGTCGGCATAGAATTCAATGAGCCGATCACCGAGATCAGAGGCCGCCTCCTCTACGAAAAGCACGTATTCACAGGCGTTTCCGGCAAGAATATGATCCGCCTTCTTGCCCCGCTCACACTCACCAAGGCGGACGTTGACATATTCATTGACGCATTGAAGGAAGTATTATGAGAAGTTTTTTCCACGTAAGTGACATAGGCGACCTCGGCAAGGCGCTTGAGGAGGCGAAGCAGGTCAAGGCGACCCCGTTCGCATGGCAGAATCTGGGCAGGAACAAGACGATCATTCTGATTTTCTTCAACAGCAGCCTGCGCACCCGCCTGAGCAGCCAGAAGGCGGCCATGAATCTGGGAATGAACTCGATAGTACTCAATGTCAACGGCGACAGCTGGAAACTTGAGACCGAGATGGGCGTGGTGATGGACGGCGACAAGCCGGAGCATCTGCGTGAGGCGATCCCTGTCATCGGCAGCTACTGTGACATCATCGGAGTGCGCTCGTTCGCCGGCCTGAAGGACAAGTCCTTCGACTACAACGAGACCATTCTCAGGCAGTTCATTGAATATTCCGGCAAACCTGTCATCAGCCTCGAATCAGCCACCGTCCATCCGTGCCAGGCCTTCGCCGACCTCATCACGATCAATGAATATAAAAGCGTGGCGCGTCCGAAGGTGGTCCTGACCTGGGCTCCGCATCCGCGTGCGCTGCCTCAGGCTGTGCCTAACTCGTTCGCCGAGTGGATGAATGCCGCCGATGTGGATTTCGTCATCACCCATCCGGAAGGCTACGAGCTTGATCCTCAGTTCGTCGGCGATGCCCGTGTGGAGTACGACCAGATGAAGGCCTTTGAGGGTGCGGACTTCATCTATGCCAAGAACTGGTCCTCCGTCTCACACTACGGCCAGATCCTCAGTCAGGACCGTGCTTGGACAGTCGGGGCGCGCCAGATGGCCGTCACCAACAACGCCTATTTCATGCACTGCCTGCCGGTGAGAAGGAATATGATCGTGACCGACGAAGTGATTGATTCTCCTCGCAGCATCGTGATCCCTGAGGCCGCCAACCGCGTCGTCTCCGCCCAGGTCGTGATGAAGAGGATGCTGGAGGATCTGCAATAAGACTTTGTTGCGGAAACGGTACAGGAAAGGGGCCTCTCCTGTACCAAATGGCCTTTTGTCATCGTTTGGTACAGGAAAAGCCTCTTTGGTGTACGGAAATAATTTTGAGAAAAACGAATATGATAAAGGATTCATTGAATATAATTAAGGTGGGGGGAGCCATAGTGGAGAACGAGGAGTCTCTCCAGTCCCTCCTGATGTCATTCTCAAGCCTCAAGGGCAGAAAGATTCTCGTGCACGGAGGCGGCAAGATCGCCACCGAGGTGGCGGCCAAACTGGGCGTGGAGACCCAGATGATCGATGGCCGCAGGATCACAAGCGCCGAGATGCTGAAGGTCGTGACGATGGTTTACGGCGGACTTGTCAACAAGAATCTGGTTGCGCGTCTGCAAGCCCTTGGTGTCAACGCCATTGGCCTTACCGGCGCTGACCTCAATCTGATTATGAGTGTGAAACGCCCCGTACAGCCAATCAACTTCGGTTACGTAGGTGACATCAAGTACGTCAACGCCAAGGCTTTGGAAAACCTCCTTGAGTCCGGCGCCGTGCCTGTTCTCGCCCCGCTGACCCATGACAAGGAAGGCTCGATGCTGAACACCAACGCCGACACCATCGCCTCGTCCGTCGCCCAGGCTCTCGCCTCAGTCTATGACGTGACCCTGACATATTGCTCGTCCACTCCGGGCGTGATGAAGGACCTGAACGACCCGTCGAGCGTGATTCCGACCATAACCAGTTCCGATTTCGCCCCGATGGTCGCCGACGGCACCATCTCCGAGGGAATGATCCCGAAACTCCAGAACGCCTTTGAAGCCATCAACTCCGGTGTCTCCCGTGTGGTCATCACCTCCGCCTCCGCCCTGAATGCCGGCACCACCATCATGGCCGACCCCGAGACCGACGACTGAGCGAGGTCTGTGTGTCTGTTAACTGCTTGTTAACGAATATGATAGGCTTTCGCCTTTAGTGCTGTTACGCTATAGGTGAAAGCCTTTTGAAATGATTTTCAGTCTGTTACTCGTCACTTATCTCCATTGGCGTGAATCTACCAAAGGAGAAGGGCTAATATATTTATTAATAATGATTTAAGAGATGTGGATTGTATATGCGAGAATCTGGATGATACCACTTTGCACAATCTATTGATTTGCAATCTTTTAGATTAGACCTATGAGAGATTTTCAGAGGCCGGAAATTTGGTGGGCGTGACCGGGAAGCCGTAACTTTGCACCAGAAAGTTTAACCATTAAAATCAACGATTATGGAGACAAAGAAAACTTACAAGGCCAATCTTGAGAACAAGAGAACCCTTCTGACGGAAGTCGGGCTGGTGGCTGCGATGGGAATAGTTCTGATGGCGTTCGAGTGGGGGACACCTGAGACCAAGGTCGCCACGCTTGCCGGTAACGATGCGGCGTTCATCAGCGATGACATCGAGATCCCGGTGACGATGGAGACTCCGCCGACACCTCCGGCTCCGGCCGTGATTCTCAACGATCTGATCGAAATTCTTCCGGATGACATAAAGATTGATGAGGATCTGGAGTTCAAATCCTTGGATGACAGTCAGATGGAGATTCCTATAATGGATTATATCCCACAAAGTGTCCAGGATGAGGAGGTTGACGAGGCTCCTGTGCCGTTCTTCGCTGTTGAGGAAAAGCCGTTGTTCAACGGTGGGGATGCCAACGAGTTCTCCAAATGGGTCAACTCGAACCTCAAGTACCCGTCCATAGCCCAGGCTAACGGTGTCGAAGGCCGTGTGACCCTCCAGTTCACGGTCAACCCGGACGGATCCGTCAGCAATGTCAAGGTCCTCAGAGGAGTCGATTCCTCACTTGACAATGAAGCCGTCCGTGTGGTCTCGATGTCCCCGAAATGGACTCCGGGCCGCCAGCGTGACAGAGCCGTGAAAGTCACCTACACCTTCCCGGTGATATTCAAGTTAAGGTAGAGTGAATCCTATGCGAGACGGCTTAGAAACGTGCTGCGGAGGAACCGGACCTTGCCGTCGGCGAAGCGTACCTTGCAGGAGCCGGTGTCGCTGATCTCAAGGACCTCGCCTTGGCCGAAGATCTTGTGGAACACGTTGTCGCCGACGGTGATGCTGTCGGCCCTGCCCGCATCATCGGGAGTCTCGGTCGTCTCGTCAAGGTTCTCATTGGCGATCTGCTCCTGCAGCCTGCGCCAAAGGGCCTCATCCATCTCTCCTTCCGTGACAAAGAGGTCACGCTTTATCTCGGCGATGAACCTTGACGGCAACTTTTGCTGCTGAGCCTGAACGTCATAGCCTTCGGACTCGGTCAGGAACAGGCACTTCTCCGCCCGCGTGGCAGCAACGTACATCAAGCGCCTTTCCTCCTCAAGTGCCGTCCTCTTACGTTCCCGGATGCTTCTGGCGTTCGGGAATATTCCGTCGCTCAGCCCGATGATGAACACGTAAGGGAACTCCAATCCCTTGCTCTGATGGATGGTCATCAGCTTGACTTTGTTGGTCTCCTTCCGGTAGTCGGCGTTCGTGTACAGGGCGATGTCCTGAAGGTAATCGTAGAGCGGAAGCTGCTCCCATTCAGTGTGTTCGCTTTCGTAAAGCCTTATGGAATCCACCAACTCGGTGATGTTCTCCAGGCGCTGCTCGTCATTGTCGTCACGATATTCCTGCTTCAAGCCGGTCTTTTCGAGGATATATTCAAGCATCGCGCAGACTCCCATTGAATATGCCCTTGAGCGGCATTCCTCAATCAACGCCACGAACTCACGGACTGCGTCACGATTCAGCTTCGGGTCATCCAGATGATTTTTGAGCGCTTGGTAAAGTGTCGTCCCCTCCTGTGATGCGTAAGCCGTTATCAGTTCAAGGGTTACCTTGCCGACTTTTCTGGACGGAGTGTTGATTACCCGCTCGAAAGCGATGTCGTCGTCCGAAGCGACCAGCCGAAGATAGCTGATGCAGTCCTTGACTTCCATCCGCTCGAAGAACCGCACGCCTCCCCACATCACGTAAGGAATGTTCGCTCGGATGAGCGCCTGCTCGATGAACCTCGAAAGATGCGCCGCGCGGAACAGCACCGCGAAATCTGAATATGCCGCCTCGCCATTGTCAAGCCTCCGGAGAATTTCCTGACAGATCCACTGCGCCTCCTGCCGCTCGTCCGTCGCGTGGAAGTGCACGATCTTCTCGCCCTCGCCCCGGCGGGTGAACATCCGCTTGTCTATCCGGTTCTTGTTGTTGACTATGATTGAGTTGGCTACGTTCAGAATCCCTGGAGTAGAACGGTAGTTCTCGTCCAGAATGATGTCCTTGTCGGCCTTGAACGCCAGAAACCTCTCCGGTTTCGCCCCTCTCCACTCATAAATGGACTGGTCCGGATCCCCGACTATGAACAGGTTACCGCACTTCTCGGACAACGTCTCAACAATCTCCCAGTCACCGCCGTTGCAGTCCTGCGCCTCGTCCAACATCACATAGTTCATCCTCTCCTGCCACTTCTCCCTTACCTCTGAATATGTCTGAAGAATATGTCTGGTGAACTGGATGAGGTCATCGTAGTCGAGCGCCATCTTGTCCTTTTGCTTGAACAGAAGCTGGACACTGAGCGGAAGGTCAGTCCTTCCGGAGACCGGCGAGGTCGGGACAATGTATTGCTGAACATAAGGCTCAGCCGCCTTGGTACCGGCAAGAGCCTCAAGAAGTTGCCGCACTGTCTTCACGCTTCGTTCCGTGTTGTTTTCCGTCAGCACCTGCCTGGCCAGGGACTTCATATCCTCCTCGTCCAGAATCTGGAAGTTCTTCGGGTAGCCGAGCCGATGGATCTCTTCGCGCAGAAACCTCACGCAGAACCCGTGGATCGTGCAGACAAAGTCGTTCGTGTACCCCGGCGGAACAAGCTGAGTGATCCTGCTCCTCATCTCCTGCGCCGCCTTGTTCGTGAAGGTAAGGCACAGAATGTTAGCCGGTTCCACGCCCAGTTCGTTTACTATGTACGCATACCGATAGGTTAAAGCCTTGGTCTTTCCCGAGCCTGCTCCGGCAACGACCCGCACCCGGCCCTCCGTCGAGGTCACCGCCTCTCTCTGCCGTCTGTTAAGTGTCCCTAAATCCATATCCACAAATGTACATAAAAACCATCGTTTTTGCGTACATTTGTATGCTATGGACACGATAGATCTTTTGAAGAATATGATCCGGATTCCTTCCTTCAGCAGGGATGAAGGGGCTGTGGCCGACTTCCTGGAGCGTTGGATGTTGACAGAAGGCTTCGCGGCCAGGAGGCTGGGCAACAACCTGTGGATGGAGTCCGGCCCGGTGGACGGCAGGCCGACCATATTGCTGAACGCCCACATCGACACTGTGAAACCGGCCTCTGGCTACACCCGTGACCCGTTCACGCCCGAGATTGAGGACGGATGTCTGTACGGTCTCGGCAGCAATGATGACGGCGGATCCCTGATTGCTCTTCTGGAGACATATTCAAGGCTCATTCAGAAGGAGCAGCCGTACAGGCTGATCTTTTCCGCCACCGCCGAGGAAGAGGTGAGCGGGAAAGGTGGCCTTGACTTGATCCTGCCGGAGCTGGGCCGGATTGATTTCGGGGTGATGGGCGAGCCGACCGGGATGAGGATGGCCGTCGCAGAGAGGGGATTGATGGTGCTGGACTGCACGGCCTACGGGAAGAGCGGCCACGCTGCCAGAAATGAAGGTGTCAACGCCATCTACAAGGCCATCGAGGATATTCAGTGGTTCAAAAGTCACAGTTTTGACCGGGTGTCGGATTTCCTCGGAGCCGTCAAGATGTCCGTCACGCAGATCAACGCCGGAACCCAGCATAATGTCGTGCCGGACAGGTGTACGTTCGTGGTGGACGTGCGCCCGAACGGGATGTACACCAATCCGGAACTTCTGGAGATGATCAAGTCCTCCGTATCGTGCGAGGTCAAGGAACGCTCGACAAGAATCGGCAGCTCGCATCTTCCTATGGATCACCCGGCCGTTGTCCGAGGCCTGTCCCTCGGTCTGGAACCTTTCGGTTCCCCGACCACCAGCAATCAGGCCCTCTGCCATTTCCCGACCCTCAAGATCGGTCCGGGCGACTCGGCCCGCTCCCATTCCGCCGATGAATATATCCGTCTTGACGAGATTGCGGACGGTATCGAAACGTACGTCGCCCTTCTCGATGGTCTTACGTTGTAGGATTTAAAATCGAACCTTGGTCACTGAGCCTGTCGAAGTGACCGAGATTCGATGTCAACATGGGTATTACGCATTTTTTTCAGTATGTAGAAAATCCAGAGAGCCTCTAACCTGAATTTTTCACGTTACAAAAATTCAGAACAGAGGCTCTCTGGATTTACATCAAAAATGCTTATTCAAAACGTGGCGCCAATCCTCTGAGGGCGGCCATGATAGCTTGGGCCATACGGGCATGACCTTCGTCGGTAGGGTGGAGCCTGTCTTTGTCCCTTGGGAAATATTCCTTCTGCGAACGGTTGAGCGGGAATATTCCTGAGACGGCGCTAAGGTCGATCACAGGCACGGCCCAGACATTACCCGCCTCCTTCACGGCATTGATGTAAGCGTCAATATATTCCCCGCACCTGTTGGTGTAGTTCTCGTCCGGCTGGATGTTGGTCTCGCCGAATTTGGCGTAGCCCCTGTGAAGTGGAGTCATCAGGATTATCTGCTTGTGCGGGTACATATTCTTAAGTGAGTCCAAGGCAACGTTGATACGTCCTTTGAACGTGCTTTGGTCGAGGTTTGGCATCCTATGCCTTCTTACCTGCAGAGATTTAGGCTCACCATTGGCGGCCTCCACCTCGACATATTCCTCCGTGAACCATTCCCCGATCGGTACTCCGGCGTTGAAGTCGTTGGTCCCCATCAGGATAAGGATGGCGTCGATGTCGTCTCCATACTCGCTTTTCAACCGGTTCGCCTGCGGAAGCACTTCGTTCCACTGCTGTCCGTTCCTCGCCACCACGCAAGGGATGATTCCGATTTCCTGCGCCATGTACCAGTAGTATTTTTCCGGTCCGTTCGCCACCTTCGGATCCGAGATCGAATCCCCAATGATTCCGACCCTCGCTCCGTACCACGGATGCGTGGTGTCCACAACTTGTCCATCAGTCAAGTTCTTGCCTTTTTCGATGGCGTGGCATTCTTTTCTACCGGTCGCGGAGTCTGCCAAAGCGCCGGTTCCTGATATTCCATGTGCGAAACTTCCGTTTGCAATGAGCATCGCCGCCAATGTCACCCAAAATCTGATTGTTTTCATTGTATATTAAGTGTTAAAATTTGCCTTAGTGATCCGAGGGCTTCTCGGTTGCATAATTCGCTTTGTGAAGTTACGAATTATTCCTCGGAAACAGAAATCTGTATAGTAATTCTTAAAAAATAATATTGCTGTCCGCTAAAAGTTAGCGAGCAACGAGATATCCATCCGCAGTGCTGTTGTAACGGCATTGCGGATGATTTTTCTGAGGGTAAGCCCCTTAGCTGAAGAGAAGCAGTTCTTCTGGAGGCGGATTTGGATCCGATTCTGCTTCTAAGAGCAGTTTTGCCCAGTCTTTTTCAGGGTCCTCGAGGAAGGTATAGAGGTTGACATAGTACATCAGCATGATTCTGACCATTGTGGCAAGGCCAGAGAAGCTCCATTTGCGCTTGATGTGCTTTTGCAAGACCATCAGTAGCAGGTTTGCGATAAGTGTGACCCAAACCTGTATCTTGATTGCGTTAGCGCTCTCGCCGTAGAAGTATCTTAGAGGGAAGTTCTGCTTTATCTGTTTGAACAATTTATGTATAGCTTCTCATAAGTTGTTTTATGACAAGCATATCATTATGCAAAGTTGACATCAAAGCCACATTGATATTCAATAAGTTATCTATGCTACTTCTCGTTTCAACTTTGCATAACAATATCAATGATTGAACCCTTTCAGCCACTCCCGGAGGTTCTTGTCTCGTTCCCAGACACAGTCCGACTTGACCTCGGGATTGAGGTCTACATAGGCTTTTTCCAAGGCCTCGCGTTTTGCTTTTGAGTCTGCTCGTGCGTAGATATCCGTTGTTTGTATAGATACATGACCAAGTATATCCCTGATATAGACGAGATTGACACCGGATTGCAACAAGTGCATGGCCTTGCTGTGCCGGATACTGTGGCAGCTAAGCCGGTCCGGTATAAGCGAGGGGTTGACTTCTCGGGCCATATCCGCATAAGTCTTGAGCACATATGCAACCCCTTCCCGTGTCAGCTTTTCATGCCTGTTGTTAAAGAATAACGGAGTTCCGTACATGTTGCTATTGTCAAGATGGTTCTCCTCCATATACTGCCTCAGATGGTTCACCTGCTCCTTCACCATGGGGACCACACGAGCCTTGCGTCCCTTCCCGAAGAGCCTTATCGTGTAAGGCTCGCTATCAATGCGGACGCAGTCAACGGTCAGGTCTGCAATCTCCTGAACCCTCGCTCCGGTGTCGTACATCAGCGAGAGCATCGCCAGATGTCTGCGTCCCTGCCAGGTCGTGACATCAGGCTGGTGGAGAAGCAGGCGGATGCCATCCTGCGAGAGATAGTTCAACGCTTTCTTTTCAGTTCTCATGGCCTTTATGGACAATATCTTCTGCCATTCCTCTGATTGCTCGATAATGTTGTATTGCAGGAACGACACAAACGCGTGGATGGCTGCCAGCCTGTAGTTCCTTGTAGCCGGGGAGCAATTCCTCTCGTCAAGAATCCAATTGAGATAGCCGACGACATTTTGCCGAGTGAGATGGCTGAGGAACAGTCTCTCTACAGCGACACCCTTTTTGGTATGCATATAGTCGATATATTGGACAAAGGCATCCCTATATGCGGACAAGGTGTTTGGGCTGACATTGCGTTCGTGGGGCAGATACTCGGACAGGAACCGGCTAAGTTGTTTGGCAAAGTCTGTCGCTGTCGTCATAGGCCTTGCAGAGTTTAGGATAAACAAAAGCATTTATCGCGGAGCACTGGCGTTCCATTTCCGGATACATTGCGTAGGTCAGGCGGACATACTGCTCAGTCGCCGACAGTGAATGGTGTCCCAGACTGGCGGACAATATAGGAAGGCCTGTGTATAGGTCAACACCATTATGGGCCATCTGGACCAGACAGTGAACGGCATATGTGTGCCGCAGGTCGTGCACTCGAGGTCCGCAATGATTTCCCTTGAACGGAATACCACACCTGTCGAGCATCCTGCGGAAGAACTGGTACACAGCATTGGCGCCGAATGATGTGCCGTCCCCCTTTACAAACAAGGTATGGTCTGGCGCGGATATTCCGACAATGGGCATCCTGTCCCTGTGCGATATATATTCCGACAGGACGTTGCGCATGGACTCGCTGATAGGAACGATGCGGTCTGTCCCGTTCTTGGTTTTCCTGAGATGAATGTATCCATCGTCAAGGTGCACGTCCTCGTTAACTATGGACAGGGCTTCGGAGATGCGGACACCTGTTCCGTATAACATCCTCAGCAAGGCAGGCATGGAGAAGAGTGACGTCCCCATACGGACATCATACAGGCGGCTTGCGTCACATGCTGCAAAGATGTCGGCAATTTGGGATTTCGTGAAGATATACGGAGTAAAGTTCAGTTGCGGCTGCCTGGGCAACCGTGGGATATGACAAAGACATCCTCTCCTGCTCATCAAGGTCGTCAACTGGCGCCATGCGGAGTACTTGGCATAGATTGTCCGGTCGCAGTCGGCATCCCTGGTCTTGCGCCACCTCGAGATGAACTCGGACGTGACATGCGGATCGGTAAGATTCACAGATACGGCGAAGTCATCGAACTCCTTCAGTATCCACTTCATACGGAGAGCGCTGATACCGGCGGACGCCTTTACCTCGATGAGGCTTCTCATATATGGAGCCAGAACGCTTCTGTAGTTGAACATCTCACTCATAGAACGCGCCTCCTCTCTGCATGTAGAACCCTTCTGCGACAGAAGGCACAGGCAATGCGCACTTCATCAGCGATGGGATGTCGATTTTCAAGTATACCATGGTGGTATCCGTATGGCGGTGTCCCAGTGACTCCGATATGACCGGCAGTGTTGTCTCCTCACTAAGCATGGCGCTGGCCAGAGAGTGACGAAGCGAATGCGGCCCGTGGTGTTTCAAGTGTACATCCACACCGGACTTGAGGATGATTTCATTGATGGCGGCGCATACACATGCTTTTGTGGCACCAGTGTAAGGTGCACGACTCGAGAGGAACACCTGGTCAAGACTTGATTTGGGACGACCATTTTTGAGATAGTCAACAATGGAGTTTCCAACCTCAGCTAAAAGCGGCAGTTGAATGACCTTCCGTGTCTTCTGCATCGTGATCGTTAGCAGGTTGTTGTCCCAGTCGATTTCGCCAAACTTAAGGTTCGCGATATCGGATGCCCTAAGACCAAGCCGAGAGGCCAGCAGCGTCATCGCATAGTTCCTTTTGCCGACGGCATTACTCCTGGCTATGGAGTTCTCTATCCTCAGCACCTCTTCCTTTGTGAAGAAGGATGGAACTCGCTCAGGATGCCTGACGCGGAACGACTCGAAGAACTGGCTGAAGTCTCGTTCCAGAAGTCCTTCCTCCTTCCAGAACCTGAACAGCACACGCAATGCGGACACGATGTTCACCTTATTGGTGGGATGGGCAAGGACGAAGGACACGATATGATTTTCAGCAATATTCTCCTTGTGGCGGACACCCTCCGCTTCAAGATGATGCAAGAACTCGCTCAGGTAAAGACGATAGTCACCGATGGTGGTCCTGCTGCGGCGGAGGTTGGTCAGATGTTGTATCAACCTCTCCATATCCTTCCCCAATTCACCATCCAGACGATGATAAACGGGAGTGAGACAACGCTTGCGGATATGTCCGGTCAGCAGCATGTCGTCAAGCACCTGGATGCTGCGGATCTTCTCCCGTTCCTGCTGACGGACGGTTCCGTTGCGATGACAAGTTTCAACGAACATTGCGCCTACGCTTGTTTGGTACTTTCTGAGACCCCTGGCCTCCATGAATGGGACAATGCCATGTCTCCAGAGTGTCTTGTACACGCCAATGCGATTTCGCGAGTAGTTGTTCTCCTGGAAGAAGGCGATGCATTGTCCAATCAATGTTTGGATTTCTTGTTCCTTCATAACAATTGATATTAAATTACTGGGCTTATGCCTTTCATATAATATAACGTTATGAGAAGTATTTATGTTTAGTTGCCAACGCAAAACTCACAAAGTCAGTCCGTTGGCATGCATCCTGGCGACACTACTTTGCATAATGATATGCTTGTCATAAAACAATAGCTCTATTTCCCAACGTTTGCGGTAGATTGCGACAATCTCTTCTACCGGCATCTCCATATCATTCGTGAGCAGTGAGATTAACTTTGCCTGCTTGTTCTTCTTGATATCAACGTATGCTACGATGCGGGCCTTATGGACAATGTCACTCCCTTCAGCTACTTTCTTTGTGAATGTGACATGCTTCACTCTATACTCCATTAGGCCTTCCGGTGTCATGTGGGCGGTATCTTCATCAATCTGACACACAAGGTTTTTCTTCATCTTGGTGACATAGATTACACCACGACTGGTCAGCTCCTCGAACTTTCCATAGTCGATATAGGCCCTATCCAAGGCCACTATATCGCCCTCGATGTAGTTCGTGGGCTTGAGCATGAAGCTGTCGTTTGTGGCTGCAGATGTGAACTTGACGTCAGAAGGAACGCCTTCGTTGGCGTGTATGTTCGTATGGACTTTGATGCCGCCTTTCTTCTTTCCCGTCTTTGGATGGCGTCCAACACCTTTGAAAAGCATGTTGGAGAACAGGGTTACAGTCGTGGAGTCTATGATCTGCAGCCTGTTTATCCAACTTGACGATGGATTCTTCCGGCTGTCCGAGGAAAGTTCGTCCTTGTATCTGGCATACAGACTGCGGTATATCTTCTCAAAGATGGCTTCAGACCTTCTCGCATTGGCATCGGACAGGGTGCTTCTGCGTGGCATCATGCTGATGCCGAGATGGGCCAGTTTCCGTGCCTCTGGAAACATTGAGTCCGTGATCTCGCGAAGAGAGTCAAACCTCTTTATGACCGCGTAGAGCATTATCAGCAGATGATGCCACACGTCAAAGTTCTTGACATAGCGTTCTCCGCCGTTTGAACGGCTTATTTCAAGAATTCCTGTCCGATCGAGTAAATTAATTAGCTGACCATATGCCGGCTGTCCGATAAAATGGCTACCTTTGTTCATGGTTCCTTTAGTTTTGTTGCAGAAACAAAGATAACCAAAAGGCTGGACCTCCCAATCGGAGATTCAGCCTAATTTTTTGTACTGTCAAAAAGTTTTAGCGGACAGTAATAAAAAAATAACTTGAACAATTTGTATATCTTTATGGTCTATATTTCTTTTCTCATCTGTCGTCTACCTCCAGTACACGCCTTCTTCCAAAAGAAATCTATCCTCATAAATCTGACGTAACTACTTAGGTGTCCCCTGTCCTGACCATAAGCCGAGGATGACGAGAGGCTTTCACCTTCCCGCTGGGACTTTTTTCAAAATTTATCCTCATGCCGCAAGGCCGTGGTTCAGACCGCTAAAAATCAGCTGTTTGTAGCCCCTGTGAGCCCCACAGAACCGCTGAAACCTGATGTTTTTCACTCTCAAAACTTGAGTCCACTTGAAATAGTGCTATTTGCCACTTTTACCCATTACAGAAGTATCTGCGAGGCACATGTTTTTCAAAAAACGACTTTTTATCATGTCAGACACGGATATTTGCTGGTGAGCCCTTTTTCAAGTGGACTCAACCTTCAAACAAACAATTCAAAGCAGCTTCTAAGCATGTTGATGAAATCCGTACTATTTATGACTGTGGGAAGATCAAGATGAATCCAAATGACCGATTGTTGTTAGTAAGTTTAAATAAGAAGCTGTTTTGAATTGTTTGAAATGTTCTTTGAGGTGAAAAATCTTCATTTTCTTCCCGCTTCTTCAGTCAGATAGCACCGCTATCTTCCTTGGAAGAAGCGGTCGAAACTGAAGTTTTTCACTCTCAAACCTTCAAACAAGCAATTCAAAACAGCTTCTAAAAGTTTTGATGATGCAAAGGCTAACGGAGTATATCAGTGTCTATGAAAATACGCATAGGTATTGGGCGATTGCAAAATCACGTGCCAGTCAAATAAATTACATAGAAGGAGTATATCATGGAATTGTACGTTCCGTACTCAAAGTTGAAGGGCATGGATGGGCTTTTTGTGACGATGAAAGCAATGTGTCTTTCGGTAAAGAAAGATGTTGTTTTCGTGGAGTTTTGACTATGGATTCTTCTTATCTCAACAAAGATGTAAGCGATTACCCTTTTGGCAGCGGAGGTGCGATCAGATACATTTAGGAAGCAATATAGGAGTTGACGGACTTTTGACGTGTTGAGGTACCCTCCAGATAATTGCGATTGCATGTCGCTTTGGACAAAATATTAACAATTAACCATTTACGGAATAATTGCCTACGAATGTTTTGGTATCGCTTTATGTCTTTTAAAAAACCGATTTACGAAATGCCTTCATCCCAATGTTGGATAGAAGCGTCGGCGAGACACATTGCCGTGAAAATGGTGGACGCTTGGCTTTGAGTTTTTCAGCCATGTCTGGTCTCTGTGGGCATAGGTATGTTATGTTGCTGAAAGCGTTTTGTAAAATGTAGTCCGGCAACAAGAAGGCTTCAATGGATATGTTTGGATCAAGCATACGGGAGACCTGACTTTGTCCATTGTTTGGCCACGGTTTCCTCTCCGGTGCCGAACTTGGCATCCTAACCTTGGTTGGTACACCAGAAGAGCCTTTCCTGTACCAATGGCGTGTCATGGACTGTTTTGTACACCAGAAGAGCCTTTCCTGTACCAGTGGCGTGTCATGGACTGTTTGGTAGATTCTCGCTAAGGTAGCCTACCAGCCCCATTCCGTCCATCGAACCGGCCATTCCGTGGATGAGTTCCCTGACAAAGCCATTCCGTCCATCGAACCGGCCATTCCGTGGATGAACGTCCAACAAGACTTCTCTGTGGCTGTACTTTTCCGGGATCGTCTCGTCCTTGGAAAAGAGCTTGTTCTTAATTTCCAGATAAACAAGTCAAAACTGCTTCTATTTTTCTTATTGATGCTGAAAATTACAAACAGTGAGTTTGTTAAGTAATGTTGAAAAAATTAGTTGCATCAATCGGTAAAATTGAATACATTGAATCACCCTTGAACATCAATGTATTGCAAATTTAAAGTGATGCAGGTTATTTTTTACATTTTACTAAATTAATTTGGTTTATGTTATAAACTTATTTATATTTGCAAAGAGCTTATGGCGTATGCGCAGCGTCTGATGGCTCCAACGGATTATAAATCAATAAGAAAATCAAAATTATGGAACAGAGTTCACAAATGAGTGCGGAACAAAGCCTCAAACTCATTAATGAGACCTTACGCGACAGCCGTCTGGTCATTACGAAGAGATCGGGAAGTCATTTCATTCTTTGGGGCGCTATTCTCACGCTGATCGCCCTTGCCGTGTACTTCCTTTGGAGGTCAAGCGGCAATCCGGCCTGGAATTTACTGTGGTTCGCCATGCCAGCTATAGGGTATCCGCTCGCTGTGGTACTGGACAAGGACGCAGAATGTGTCCCGTCCAATCTGATCAGCAATCTCCTTGGCTGGACATGGGGAGCGTTCGGAGCGTTTGCCGTGACAGTCAGTCTCTGTGCGTTGCTGTTTGCCCCGATGAACCTGACCTTGGTCATTATCCTCCTTTTCGGCTTTGCGGAGAGCATCTCGGGGATGATCCTCAAAAACCTGCCGATTGTCATCGCCGGATTTCTCACCGGTGTCCTTGGTGTCATAGCGGCAGTGAAACTTTCCGGAGATTGCAGCCAAATGTTGCTTTTTGTCTTAGCTGGAGTGATCCTGGCGCTTACGGGAGTGTGTGTGAAATGCTTAAGGAAATAGTCGATGTTCAAAAAACTCAACCCGCTTCTGCACTCGGAGCTGAGGCTTGCCGTGATGTCGATTCTCGTGGGGGTGGACGAAGCGGGTTTCGTCTACATCCGTAAACAGACGGGAGCGACGGCCGGCAACCTTAGTGTCCAGCTTGACAAACTGAGCGAGGCGGGCTACATAGCGGTGGAAAAGGGATTCAAAGGCAAGAAGCCATGCACGACATGCCGTGTCACAGAAGCTGGAATCTCCGCATTCTCCGAATATGTCGCCGCCTTGATGGACTACATCACGTAGTCTCCTCAACTTTCGTGCGTCTTCGCGCGTACCTTCTGCCATAGAAGTATTGACTTCTTGCCGCAAACAGCCAGATGGCTTTCATCCTGAAGCCCGTGGAGAAGGACTGTGTGTGCCTCGTGAGCGGAAAGCGGCATATTGCTCACGAAAGGACTGAGATGAGTGTTCTCGTGAGCGGAAAGCGGCATATTGCTCACGAGGTGTCGAAGATGAGTGTTTTCGTGAGCGGAAAGCGGCATTTTGCTCACGAGGTGTCGAAGATGAGTGTTCTCGTGAGCGGAAAGCGGCATTTTGCTCACGAGAGCGTTGATTAGGGGACTCTCGTGAGCAATCTAGGCCTATCTGCGCACGAGAGCCTTCTGTTGGTGCCCCTGACCTCCAGGTGTGAAAAAACACTCGCACCTAAAACTTTAGTGGCTTGATAACCAGAGAATTGCTCTTTTAGGTGCGAATATGCTTGCGCACCTGGAAGTTGGTGTGATACGGAGGAAGATAGTCAACAGGTATATGACATCCTAAAATTTACTCGGTAATTTTGCAAAAATTACCGATACTTTCTTTGTTTACAATGGCCAATGGAGCCCCGCTTACTCCTGATTGCGATGTCCATACATAAGCATTGAGACTCAACCCTTGAATTGGCCGATCATTTCTTTTGCGAAAAATCCGGCAAAAATGTAAGTTTGCAGGACCAAATCTATGAACGAGATGAAACAATTGTATATAGCCTTGTTTTTATTGATGTCCGCATTGGTGACATCCTGCGGGAACAGGGAGGCCGAGCGGATTATGGATTCCGCCGAGGATGTTATGTGGACAAGGCCAGACAGCGCTTTAACTGCGTTGGAATCGATTGACACGTTGGCTCTTAAGACTAAGTCGCAGCGTGCGAGATACTCGCTGTTGTACACTATGGCGTTGGACAGGAATCACCTCACAATCCAGGATTTGCGTGTCATCAAACCGGCAGCGAGCTACTATGAAAACCACGGTTCCAATGATGATAAGATGAAGATGTATTTTTATCTTGGGACAGCGCAGTATGACACAGGAGATCCGGAATCCGCAATAGCGAGTTATATCCGTGCGAAGGAATATTCATCCCGTTCGGACAATCTTGTGTTCAGAGGGATCATCAGTTCCTCGATTTCTGATGTCTATTTGTGGAACAATAATAATTCGGAGAGTATCTCATATAGCAAAGAGGCTTATGATTATTTTGCTCAGGCTAAGGACTCTTTTAGGCTGTGGAATACTACCGGATCTTTGGCGTGCCTTTATTCGAACATTCAAGACTGGGCGAAGGCCGACAGCCTTTATTCTGTTTTCTTCTCGCAACCAATCCGTGATACATCCATTTATGCGGAGCAATTATTGACCCTTGCTTGGAATAATATCTTCAAACCAAACTCTGATGCTCATAAATCTATTGATCTTTTTAAAAGGGCTACAGGAAAATTTGGCGTAATGCCTTCTATAGATGATTATTGTGTCTATGCCTATGCTTCTGAAATCATAGGAGATCATAGAACTGCGAACGATGTGATCCGACAGTTGGAGAATGTGGACAGCAGTTCGACCATATTAAAAATCTGGAAGTATAGGATATCAAAGCATCGCGCAGACTACAAAACAGCTTTGACATATCTTGAACAGTCTCTGAGCGATCGAAATTCTGAGGTCTTGGAAACGGTTGGCCAATCAGTGGCGTTGGCACAGTCAGATTATTATGAGGACAAGTCTTTATTGTTGGATAGGGATAGAAAAATCCAGCGTCAAATGAAATGGATAATCGCCCTTATTGGTTTGTTTACTATGATATTTGCCTTGTCCATTCATTCGAAACACAGGAAAGAGTTACAACATCGACTGGAAGAAATGATCACTCTCAATGATGAAGTTAACCAAAGGCTTAATGAGTCACTCCTTTGTGAGGCTGAACATTTGCGCTCCATAGATTCCCTGAAATCCGCGAATGAATTGGCTGAGAAGAATATACAAACATTGTCGGAAAAACTTTCCAGCGCGGCCGAAAAGGAACAGGTGTTGATGGGGCTGAGGGCGAAATTTGTTCAGGTGAACAAACAGCAGTATTCCCAATTGAATAACCTGTGCCGTCGGTATTTTGAGTCCAGCAAATCCTCAAAAGAAAGTGATGATCAGATTTATGCGGAGGTTAAAAAGATTCTTGCGATATTGGATGAGCCGAACCAAAAGGATCTTGAGTCTATGCTTGATGATAATCTTGATGGCATAATGACAAAATTACGCGCCGAAATGCCTAATACCACCGAGAGAGATTTTCGTTTTATTACCTTCTTAATCCTCGGTTTCGACACTAAGACGATAGCCAGAATGATGGGCTATAATGTTAGCACGGTTTACACAAAGCGGCACAATATCAAAGATAAAATCTTAAGATTGGATAGCGTACATCAGGCACTTTTCTCTGAATTAATATCTTAATAAGCGTAATTGTTTGATAGTCAGTCAGTTTGTATTTACTATAAATTATGGGCTGCCAGTTAAAGTATTGGCAATTAATAATTTAATTGATAAAAGTAAGAAAATGAATTCTAACTGCTTGGCAAATTATTAATAATGAATATGTTATACTTGGGCTGAGTAAAACTTTTTTTCATTGCATTATCAACCTTTCTCCCGAACTTTGCAGCCGGAAATAATACATTTTTTATGAGAAAGGTTATACTATTATTGGCACTGCTGACAGTCAGCAATGTGTTGTTGTATTCGCAAAAGGAAGACATCATACCGATTGAGGTCATAGAAATAAAGAAGCCGAATACAAAAGGTAATCACGTTCCTGCGAAGATTCAAGTTGAGTGCTGTTATTATTCTTATTTGAACAACCTTGAGTTGTCATTTATGTCTAATGTAGGAATAGTGACAGTGTGTCTTGAAAATCAGGCTACAGGAGAAATCCAAGACTATGTTGGGAACAGCTCTTCTGGAAGGATGTTGATTCCAGTAGGATCAGATACCGCATACCGAATGGACATTGTGACCGAAAATGGTCATAACTACTATGCTGTATTTTTCACGAGTACAGAGAACTATGAATGATAACCATATTATCGTCTTAGATGCTTAATCATTAATATATTATATCATTGTTATGAAATCTTTAACTAAGTACATTTACACTTTGACTGGGCTTGCAGCAATGCTACTGTTGTCTTGTTCAAAAGAGGATCGTTATCTGTGTTCTGATAACGATCCTACACCTTTGACAACACGATCTGTTGTAAGTTTGGATTCTTTGAATTCGGGTGAGTTGGTCCTGTTGGAAGAGACTGAAGAGTTGTTGAAGTTGAAAAATCTGATGGCGAGAAAACGTTCATCCAATGTTGGCGCGATGGCCGTTGGCGTTTCTGATGTTGATGAGTTTTTTGCATCGAATATGAATGCGATTAGCGGATTGTCAGTTAATATTTCAGTACGTTCAACATCAAGTGGATCATCGACTTCAAAAAAATACCTGAAATGTTCAGGGAATGGAAAAGAAGTGACATTGGATGAATTGTCTGAATCGGACGAAACTATTGACGAAGACTGGATTTTAGATGACTATGGAATAAGAGATTGGGTGGAGTCGTTGCCGACAAAATCAATTTCATTGGCGACAATTGCAAATTCATATAAAATCATTGGTTTGTGATGAGGACAATATCTAAGATAATATCATTGATGATGCTGATGATATTATTTAGCTGCCACGAGGTGGAAGAACAACATCTGAATTTTAATCAGACTATATGGAACGCTACCAAAACTTGGTTTGATGATAATGACCGTGTCGTCGGCTCCTCTACATCTGTTCTGGAGTTTTTAACGGAGAGTAAAGGTCAGGAAATATATCAAGATGATAATGGTGAGAGTCATTCTCTTGATTTTAAATACAGGATTGATGGCTCTATAATCCATTTTGTCGATGGATTGGTCGGAGGTGATTGGTTTATCTTGGAGCAAACAGATAAACAATTGGTTTTGCAATCTTATAAGCCCCATAGATATATAATGACAATGGTTAGGGTTTATTGATGGGTCTAAGGTGTTGATGGCCAGTTGTTTAGTTTGGATGGAATGAGGGGGTGAATTTCTTCGGATATGTAACTTGCTTAGAATTAGGGAACTATATCTATCAAAAGTGAGACTTTTTTTGTATAATCAACATCTCTACCGAACTTTGCGGTTGGAAAAAAATGTATTGTTATGAACCATATGACCGTATTAAAGTTTATCTTGACAGTGTCTGTTATTGGAATCAGTCTGGTGTCCTGCTCGGATGAGCGTGATGCATTGACTGATTTTGAGAAAGTAGCGGATATGTTATGTGGAGAATATTCATTGACGGACATTTATTGGACGGGAGTTATTGTGGATTTGGATCAGGATGGCATAGGCCGAAGGGATTTGAAGGAGGAGTTCAAGAATATTCCAGGCTATGTTGAATCTTTTGGGAAGGCGGAGGTGGTGTCAATGCCCGATGATGAAAAGTTGCTCTTCAAGATTGTGGTTCCTGATTATGTCACACTTGAAATAGATGGCAAATATATCTTGTCATCTGTCCGTTATCAAGGAATTGACATAGAAGGACAGTGGCGGGGTGGCGGGGAGAATACTAAGCTTTCGACAGAAACATTTGAACTTGTGCCGGAGACTTCTATGGATGGAACATATCTTGTCCATTCGATGAAAAAGGCTAACGTCCATTATTTTGGTGACGGCTCTTTTGTGTGCAGGTCTGAATGCTCTTTATTGGATAAGTCTCAAGGGAGGCTGGTGGAAGGCACTATTCGCTATTCATTTAGTAGGCGTTAACTTAATAAGTTAGCAAAGATTTGGCCGCATTTTCGATAGATAATGCGGCCGTTCTTGTGGTGGAAGTTAAGAGACTTCAATTAAATATGCTTGCCGCGGAGGAGCACCTTGCAGATGAACGGGGTCTGGTGGCAGTACGGGATGAAGGCTAGGGACGGGACTGGTTTCGTGACGATTAGGTTGGCTAGTTTGCCGACGGTCACAGAGCCGAGTTCCTCAGCGACACCCATCGCATAGGCGGAGTTGAGGGTGCATGCGTTGAATGCCTGAGCCGGGGTGAGGCGCATTCTGATGCAGCCTAAGGCCATCACGAAACGCATGTCGCCGGAAGGTGAGGATCCTGGGTTGTAGTCCGAGGCTAGTGCCAGGCCGAGACCCGCACTGACATATTCCTTGGCCCTGCCGTAGGGGATTCCGAGGAAGAATGACGAGCCTGGGAGCATCGTCGGCATTGTCCGTGAGTTTCTAAGCGCTTCAATCTCAGCGTCGGTCGTGCGCTCAAGGTGATCGACCGAAAGAGCGTTATGCTTCACGGCCACCTGCACGCCGCCGGAGCAGGCAAGCTCGTTGGCGTGGATTTTCGGTATCAGACCGTAAGCCTCTCCGGCAGAAAGAATTCGATCCGTTTCAGCGACCGTGAAGAATCCCTCGTCGCAGAACACATCGACATATTCAGCAAGCCCTTCGGCGGCGACGGCGGGGATCATCTCCTCGCAGACGAGGTTGACATATTCATTCTGCCGGCCTTTGAAGGCTCTGCCGACGGCGTGCGCCCCGAGGAAGGTCGCCTTGATGGTGGCGGGGGAGTCCTTTTTGACGCGGCGGATCACCCGCAGCATCTTCAGCTCGTCCTCAAGGGTCAGGCCGTAGCCGCTCTTGATCTCGATGGCGCCGGTTCCTTTGGCGATCATCTCCCGCACGCGCGCCATTGTCTGTGAATATAATTCCTCTTCGCTCGTGCGGTGGAGCAGGTCGGCGGAGTTGAGGATTCCGCCTCCACGGGCGGCTATCTCCTCGTAGCTCAGGCCGTTGATCTTGTCGATGAACTCCTGCTCACGGGTTCCGGCGTAGCAGATGTGGGTGTGGGAGTCGCAGAAGGCCGGTATCACCATACCGCCCTCTGCGTCAATTACTTCATCTTGTGGGCCGGGCACCGGGCACTCGGACATATTCCCGAAACCAGAGATTCGTTCGCCCTCGATTGTGAGATAGGCGTCCCGCAAGGAGCCGACCTCGTCCATCTCGGCGCCTTGCTTGCGCAGAACGCCTTCAGGAACGATTCCGACCAGTTCGCCGATGTGGGTGATTATGGTCATCTTATGAACTCGATAGATTTCTGGATGAGCGGGTGCATATAGACATCATCGCTGATGAACGGCACGACCTTGCGGTAGTCATTGAATATGCCTTCGATGGCCTCCGAGGACTTGTTGCCGGCGATCTGGTGCCTGAAGTCGAGCGCCTGTGCGGCGTTGAACAGCTCTATGGCAAGCACTTCCTCGCAGTTGTCGATGACGCGCACAAGTTTCGTCGCGGCGTTGGAACCCATGCTGACGTGATCCTCCTGACCCTGTGAGGATGGGATGGAGTCCACTGACGCCGGCCAGCAGAGTCCCTTGTTCTGGCTCACGATCGAGGCCGCCGTGTACTGCGGGATCATAAATCCGCTGTTGAGGCCAGGGGTGGCGACAAGGAATTTCGGCAGACCACGCTGACCGGAAATCAATCTGTATATTCGTCTTTCAGAGATGTTTGCGAGTTCGGACATGGCGATCGCCAGGGCGTCCATCGGGATGGCGATAGGCTCTCCGTGGAAGTTTCCGGCGGAGATGATTATGTCCTCGTCAGGGAAGACGTTCGGATTGTCCGTCGCGCTGTTGATCTCGTTCTCGATCACCGACTCCACGTAGCGGATGCTGTCTTTTACCGCTCCGTGAACCTGAGGGATGCAGCGGAATGAATATGGATCCTGAACATGTTCCTTGTGGTTCCTTATCAGTTCGCTGCCATCCAGCAGGGTCATGAATCTGGCCGCGGTGTCGATCTGTCCCTTGTGCGGACGAAGCTGGTGGGTCAGAGGCAGGAACGGCTCGACGCGGCCGTCATAGGCTTCCAGTGACATCGCTCCGATCCTGTCGGCCCATTCGGAAAGCCTGTGGCACTGGATGAGCGACCAGATGGCGTGGGCGCTCATGAACTGGGTTCCGTTCAGAAGAGCGAGACCCTCCTTGGACTGAAGGCTGATAGGTTCCCAGCCCATCTCGTCCCAGACCTCCTTGCTTGGTCTGACCTTACCCTTGTAGAGAACCTCTCCGAGACCGATCAGCGGTAGGCTGAGGTGGGCGAGGGGAGCGAGGTCACCGGAAGCGCCGAGGGATCCCTGCTGGTAGACTACCGGGAGAATGTCGTTGTTGAACATGTCCAGAAGCCTCTGGACAGTAATCAGCTGCGCTCCGGAATGGCCGTAGGAAAGGGACTGGGCCTTAAGCAGGAGCATCAGCCTCACGATCTGCGGGCGTACAGTCTCGCCGGTTCCGCAGGCGTGGGACATCACCAGATTGTGCTGGAGCTGCGAGAGCTGGTCGGCAGGGATGGTCACGTTGCACAGGGAACCGAATCCGGTGGTGACTCCATAGACCGGGCGACCGATGTCCTCCATCTTGCTGTCCAGGTACTTACGGCATTTCTCGATGGCCGCCACGGCCTCCGGGCCGAGTTCGACCCTCTCGTGGTTCTCAATTATCTCCTTAAGCCTTCCAAGGCTCAGATGTTCGTGTGAGATGATGTGTGTCATAGTTCCTCAATCGCTTTTCTGACAATGTTTTCGTCTGTGTGGTTCGCAACTGTCACCGTAAGTTCCGGTGTGCGTTCCATTTCCCTTATTATGGCGTGTTCCGCGCCTTCGTTGCGCGCCCAGCTGCGGCGGGCTATTCCGTTGTTCACGTCCCAGAACAGCATCTGGGTGATGTGCCTGTCCGAATCAGCCGATCCGTCGATCACCATGCCGAAGCCTCCGTTGATGACCTCGCCCCAGCCGACTCCGCCTCCGTTGTGGATGGAAACCCAGGTGGCTCCTCGGAAACCGTCACCGATGACGTTCTGGATGGCCATGTCGGCGGTGAACCGGGATCCGTCGTAGATGTTGGATGTCTCGCGGAACGGGGAGTCTGTGCCGGAAACGTCGTGATGGTCGCGGCCAAGCACGATCGGCGCGGAAATCTCACCCTTGCGGATGGCCTCGTTGAAGGCCAGGGCGATCTTGGTCCTGCCCTCGCAGTCGGCGTAGAGGATGCGGGCCTGCGAACCGACCACCAGATGGTTCCTGCCGGCTTCCTCTATCCAATGAATATTGTCGTTCAGCTGTCCCTGAATCTCTTCCGGAGCCGTTTCCAATTCCTTTTTAAGAATATTCACGGCTATCTCGTCGGACTTGGCGAGGTCTTCCGGCCTCTCGCTCATGCAGACCCAGCGGAACGGGCCGAAACCGTAGTCGAAGTAGAGCGGTCCCATGATGTCCTGCACGTAGGACGGATAGCGGAAGGTGCCGTCTGCCTTTAATATGTTCGCTCCGGCCCTTGAGGATTCCAGCAGGAAGGCGTTGCCGTAGTCAAAAAAGTACATTCCCTTGGCTGCCAGCTCGTTGATGGCGGCGACGTGCCTCCTCAACGACGCGCGTACCGCCTCACGGAATCTCTCCGGCTCCTCGGCCATCATCTTGACGGACTCCTCAAATGTCTGTCCGACAGGATAGTAGCCTCCGGCCCACGGATTGTGGAGCGATGTCTGGTCCGAACCGAGGTCCACAGGAATATTCTCGGCCGCGAGTCTCTCCCAGAGATCCACGACGTTGCCCACATAGGCCAGCGAGACGGTCTCCTTGTTCTCCATCGCCTTTCGGATGCGCGGGATAAGCTCGTCCAGATTCTCGTGCAGCTCATCTACCCAGCCTTGGTCGTAACGCTTGCGGGCGGCGAGCGGATTGATCTCGGCTGTGACGCTCACGACCCCGGCGATGTTTCCGGCCTTAGGCTGCGCTCCCGACATTCCGCCCAAGCCAGCTGTCACGAATAGCATTCCCTTCATATTCTCCCTCGTCCCTGCGATGCCTTTGGCTTTCAGCTGTTTGCGGGCTGCGTTCATCACCGTGATTGTCGTTCCGTGCACGATGCCCTGAGGTCCGATGTACATGTACGATCCGGCAGTCATCTGGCCGTACTGTGACACTCCCAATGCGTTGAATCTTTCCCAGTCATCCTGCTTCGAATAGTTCGGGATGACCATTCCGTTGGTCACAACGACTCTCGGCGCGTCCTTGTGGCTCGGGAAGAGTCCCATCGGATGGCCGGAGTACATCGAGAGTGTCTGCTCGTCGGTCATCTCGGCCAAATACTTCATTGTCAGCCGGTACTGCGCCCAGTTCTGGAATATGGCTCCGTTGCCTCCGTAGATGATCAGCTCGTGCGGATGCTGCGCCACCCTCGGATCCAGATTGTTCTGGATCATCGCCATGATGGCAGCGGCCTGGCGGCTCAGGCAAGGATATTCATCGATCGGTCTGGCGTACATGTCGTAGGACGGGCGGAGGCGGTACATGTAGATGCGGCCGTAGTCCTTGAGCTCCTTGGCGAACTCCGGCGCCAGTTCGGCGTGGAACTTGGCCGGGAAGTATCTCAGCGCGTTCTTCAGCGCCAGCACTTTCTCCTCGGCAGTGAGGATGTCCTTGCGCTTCGGGGCGTGGTTGATCGTCTTGTCATAAGGCTTCGGTTCCGGGAGCCTGTCCTGCGGGATGCCCGCAAGTATCTCTTCCTTAAACTTATCCATTGATCTTCGAGTTTACGATGTCCAGAATCTCTTTCTCTTCCACAACTGCCTTCGCCGCGATCTCATCGGCCTCCGCAACGAGTTCGGCGGCCTTTGCCTTGTCGCTCAGGGAAGCGGCGTTGATCTTCACGTTGAGTTGCGCTCCGAGCACCGCGCTTCGTGCCGCCAAAGTTCCCACTCCGGCGTCTGAAACGGAGTTTGGGTTTCCGGTCTCGGCCATCGCCCTTGTGATCTCAAAGGCCTTGAACGAGGCTTTCATCGTGCGCAGAGGCACCTGTGTGGCGTAAAGTGTGGCCTTCTCTATGGCTTCGGCGCGGGCGGCCTTCTCTTCGTCGGTGCCCTTAGGGAGTCCGAACGCTGCCATAATCTTGTCGAACGCCGCGGTGTCCTCATCGACGAGGCTTACCAGCTCCCGCATTACGGCGTGTCCCTTCTCGGCCCAGTCGGAGAACTCCTTCCAGCGGTCATCCCAGCCTCTCTTGTGGGCTGAAAGATTTGCGACCATCGTGCCGAGAGCCGCTCCTAGGGCTCCCATATAGGCGGAGATCGATCCGCCGCCCGGGGCAGGAGACTCGGATGCCGTCTCCTCGGCGAATCCCTTGAGCGTCATCCTGATGAGCCTTTCCTTGACAGCGAGTTGCTCAGGATCCTCCATAAGATATTCAATGACCTTCTCGTGCGGCTCGAACGGCTTGAGGTCGTCAAGGCTCATCGACTTGACGGCTATCTTCATGATCTCGTCCTCGGAGATGCCGAGCGAGCGCTCCTGCCTCTCAAGGTAGAACTTTCCGGCATCCATCAGGACGCGCTTCGGAACCAGACCCACGATCTCGGCTCCGGTGACCCTGAGTCCTCTGGCGGCGGCGGCTCTGGAGACTTCCTCGTAGGCCACGTGCAGAGGTGTCGTCTTGATGTCGGTGATGTTCATCGAGACCTGAGCGATGCCATATTCATCAATGTACCAACCAATTGCCTTGCACCCCTTGAGGGTTCCCGGCTGCCAGCGGTCCTTGCCGTTCTCGTCCTTGAGGACCTTTCCGGTCAGGCTTCCGCCCTCGCGCATCTTGCGGCCCTTCTCGCGCACATCGAACGCAATCGCCATCGCGCGCCGTGTGGATGTCGTGTTGAGATTATAGTTGACGGCCACAAGGAAGTCTCTGGCTCCCACATTGATAGCCCCGCTCTTCGCCACTGTCTCGTTATATTCCTTAGGCCCGAAGTCCGGTGCCTTGGCAGGATCGGCGATCTTCTCCGGCAGGGCTTCATATTCCCCGGCCCTGCAGACCGCGAGGTTCTTCCTTTCCGGCTTGAAAGCCGCCGCCTCGTAGCAGTAGCAAGGGATGCCGAGCTCGTCGTAGATCCTTTTCGCTAGCCCGCGTGCCAGTTCCGCGCACTCTTCCAAAGTCGTCTCCGCGACCGGTACGAGCGGCAGCACATCGCACGCCCCCGACCGAGGGTGCGCCCCGTGGTGATGCCTCATGTCGATCACCTCGCCGGAACACTTGACTCCTTGGAAAGCCGCCTCCAGCACAGCTTCGGGGCTGCCCACGAAGGTCACGACAGTCCTGTTGGTCGCCTCGCCCGGATCCACGTCGAGCACCTTGACGCCCTCCTCGTTGCCGTTGACCGTCACCTTGGCCGAAGCGATGGCCTTAACGATCTGATCAATAACATTTTTGTCTCGCCCTTCACTGAAATTGGGCACGCATTCTATAATCTTTGCCATAGTGGTTATGTGTTTTTAATATGTGGCTATAAATTTATGAATAATTTACCAATATTCATTGCAAAACCGAAGGGAATCTTCCGATTCTCTTTTAAATATGAACAGAAAATGCGTTTTCCATGGTCGCTGAGCCTGTCGAAGCGACCGATGTCCCCGCCCGGTTCATTTGAACGGCTGCCTTTGGGCTATAATTGCCGGGTTATTCCGCCTTCCGCCAGCGGATGTAGGACTCGTTCCGGTAGGAACGGCGGTGCACGTTGATGCTGAACTCCAAGACTTCCCCTTCTTCAGGAATATATTCTTTACGCCATTGGGCATTGACATTTAAACTGACACAACAGCAAATAAAAACAACAAGATTCGCACACCATTGGGATACAACAATTCGATGCCGCTACTTTTGCCGGCATCGTTTGTATTCGCGTCTGACAACACCACATCGGCGAACGCCGATCTCCGGCCGCGTCTCTCGACCGGACTTGGCTCCTGTTTCTTTCTCATCTTTTCCGTTTTTGCGCGAAGGTATAACTCTTCTGTGCTCACGTCAAGATGGGGTTGCGGTGACGGTTACCCACTGAAAACCCGCAGTTCCGCAGAAACTCATCATTTCGGAATTCCTGCTGTCCACTGCACGGGGTCATCGCTCCGCACAGCGTCTGAACAATCGCCAATGTCACCTTCAGGTTTTGCCAACTGAAATTCATTTCACATATTTGTTTATCACACTGACGGTGTTATGATAAGTCTCCAGTCACCGTTGCCGGCGGAGCGCTGGATGTACCCTTTGGAAACAAGCTGCCTGATGTGCTTGTTGACTGCGGCAACATTTACCCCCGCCTCCTCTGATAATCTTGCAATGGTTATGTCTGGACTTGCATACATCAGATTGAGAATCCTGCTGGTAGTGTTTGTTCGGAATGTGACCCGCTCACCATCAAACCACCAAACATTTTCGCCTCGTTCCGTAAGGAAGCGAATATTGAATGATACCTCCTCCACAAACAGGTTTGTGAAGTAAGTGAGAAACTGCTGTATGCTTCGCTTAGATGCGTGAGCTCCCAATGAGGGGGTGGCTCCGACGGTCAAGTCTGTCTTGTGAAGAGCCTCAAGATATTCATTCTTCTTTCTGCTTCTCACAACAATCATAGGATAGCCGTGCCGCGAGAGGATGTAGTTGACCATCATCCTTGCTATGCGCCCGTTGCCGTCCTCGAAAGGGTGAATACGAATGTAACGATAGTGGAATATGGCCGCAAGCTCGATAGGTGTGAACTTGCCGGAGTGTTCCTCCCCGTTGTACCAATTCACAAGATCTGTCATCAATGCAGGGGTCTCTTCCGGCGACGCATACTCAAAACGGTCTCCGTAACGTGTGATGACACTGTTTGGGCGTGTCTTGTATTGGCCGGCGTGAATGACATAGCTGCTGGTCTGCCCGCCGGGTAGATTGCGGTGTACCGTGTAGTCTTCTCGCAGGAGGGTCTTGTGCAAAGTCCGGATGAAGTTCTGTGTGAGTGGTATGTCTTTGAGCCCGGCCTCCTCGGTCATCATTTTCAGGCCAACATTGCTGGCGGTCATTTCCTGCACATCCTTGACTTCCGCTTCTCCGACTACCTTTCCGAAGAGGAGCAGAATCTCGGTCTGTCCATACGTGAGTGTGTTGCCCTCAATATGGTTGCTGTTATAGTTGAAATCAATTGTGAACCTCCGGCTCAACAATTCCCTGTCCCTGTCAGAAAGAGGTTGCAAGGCATTCCAACGGTTCATTATCGCCTCTACTTTATCCATATCATATTGCCTTTAATTTGCGAAATATCGTGTTTAAAGGTATATACCATCTACCTTTTGTCGCATTTGTTTGCAAATATACTCAAGTTTTTCAAAGAATATAAACAGTTTGAACCTAAATGCCTCCGATATGCGCGGCACCGGTCGCCGCTTTACGAGATTCCTTGCAGATCAAGTTTATAGATGGTATCCTTGTCAATGCGTTCGTTTTTGAGAAACATAAGCATATAGATTGGACAATACGTGACAGGACCTTTCACGGAAAGGTTGTCATTGCAGAAGACCATCTCGCTTTCTATTTCATAGTTAGGAACTTTCAGGACATTGTCCATAGCGCTGTGACGCTCGTAGTTTTTGCCGGATTTGATTTCGATCGGAAGAATCTTTTCTTTGTAGGTCACTACAAAATCCAACTCTCCCTGCTTCTTGTTGTTGAAGTAAGCCAGAGAGAAACCGTGGGCTGTCAATTCCTGCGCGGCGGCATTTTCGAATATCCCGCCATAGTTGACATTCATTTCGCCGCGAAGAAGTTTCAGCTGCAATCCATCTGAATATTGGCAGGCGAGGAGTCCGACATCGTTGAGGAACAACTTGAACAGATTTCTCTGCTCGGCCAGTTTCAAAGGATATTTTGGCTCCTCCACATTGTATGTCGGCAGGGCGACACCTGCGTTCCTAAGCCACAGGAAGCTGTTGCAGTACCGATTGAACTTGAAATTCTCATTGAGATTCTTGAGAATGAAGCGTTTGTTCTTCGAGTTCAGCTCCGAAGGAATCAAATCGAAGATGTCGTTCAGGTACAGTTTATCCCTTGGATCATATTTGGCGATATCCTTCTTGTAAAGTTTGATGATGGCTTTTTGTTCATCTTCCACCAGACGCAGATTGTTGGTGTCAATATATTTGGAGACGGCGGCAGGCATTCCTCCGACCACCAGATAAAGCTGGAACACCTTCATCATCCTTTCGTGCACTATCCTGTCAACCGGAGTTCTGTTCCTGAAACTTTCCTCAAGCGTGCCAATGATAGTCGGAGCGACACCAACGGCAAGCGCAAATTCCTCAAAATCCAGCGGATACATATCGAATATGTCCATATATCCTACCGGCTCGCTTCGAAGATCCTTCAACTCGACACCAAGAAGCGATCCGCTCAGAGCATATCTGTAGCTTCCTTCTTCCACCAGGAATTTTATCAGAGTGACGATTTCCGGATATTCCTGCACTTCGTCAAAGAAGATAAGTGTCTTGCCGGGAATCATTTTCGTCTTGGCAAGCGCTGAAATCCTTAGTATCATCTCTTTAGCGTCCACCGCGCCGTCAAGAAAACCAATGGCGTTTCGGCTTTCGACAAAGTTGATCTCCACAGTGCTGTCGAAATTCTCCGCTCCGAACCTCCTTATGGCGAATGTTTTTCCCGTCTGCCTTGCCCCTGTGAGAAGCAACGCTTTGTTATGATTCTTGTAGAAACTTTCTATCTTATTGTCAATCTTGCGTTTAATCATCTTTTGTCCGCTTTTCCAAGGCAAAAATACATATTTATGTCCATTTTTCCAAGGTGAATAAGTGTACTTCTGTCCGATTATTCTATTTTTTAGGAATTCGATTGATGTCAATGCTTAATCAGCAGTTTCCCGCCGATGTTGTCGATGGTGATGGTGCCGAAGCGCTCCATCACGCTCTGGCCGAGGAGAAGGGGAGCCTTCTGGCTGGACACGACGGAGGCCTTCACGTTTTTCAGGACAAAGTCACCGATCTTGACCTCACGAAGGGTCACGAGCGTGCCTTCCGTGAGGCCGCCGTCGGCTATCCGGTAATATTCCTTGCCGCCTAAGTCCTTGGTTGACAGGTAGTCATTCTTCAGCATAAAGTTGGCCTCCACGGACGATAGCGTGACGGACGATGCACCGGTGTCGAACAGCATCTGAAGGGGCAGGCCGTTGACCTCGCACGGAATCTCGAACGTCCCTCCCTGATGACGCTTGAAGGCCACTTCCGTGATTGTGCCGGAGTCCAGTGAATCAGCTGATTCTGCACGGAGTTCCCTGCGAAGCCTTTCCACGAACGCGAGATGCTCGGCTTTATATTTCCCGACCAGCGACACAAACTCGGGAATATTCCTGATCGGGTCAAGGTCATTGTCATCCGCTATGTGCTGGAAATTGTTGTAGCCACGCTCAAGCGCGGTCTTGATCGCCTTCAACGCATCCTCCGTCCGCCCCATTCTGGAATACAGGCAGGCCTGGTCATAGTAGGTACCTGGCTTGTCAGGGAACTTCGCCGCCAATGAATCCTGCCATTCCAGCGCCTCCTTGTCCCTTCCCAGAAAAAACAGCGCATACTGACGGCAGCTGCTCTCGCTAAAAACGGTGTCTTTCTCCACAACTGCCTTGAAATCAGCGTCCGCGAGTTCCTTCTTCCCCTGTTTCAGATAAATCTCACCACGCATCAGGAATATGTAAGGATAACTATCGTCCATCTCTATTCCTGAGGAATAGCGCTCCAGCGCCTTTGCGTCATCGCCAAGGAACTCATAGCACCACCCGCTTTTGTAGTAAGGGAACGCGTCCGCCGGGTCTTCTTCAATCGCCTTGTCAAGCACCGAGGTGGCATCCTCATAATGTCCGCAATCTTGATAGTAGTCTCCCAACAGGCAATAGTAGTACCATGGATTTTCTTTGATCTGGGCTTCCTCAGCCTCCTTTAGTGTTTTGACCGCTTCCTCTGGCATTCCCAGCATGTCATAACATCGTGCCACATATTGCGCTAATTCATCCTTGATGCCATATTCTTCGATAATTTGGAAGAACTCCTTCAATGCAAGTTCATAATCGAGCGTATTGTAGTAGTATAAAGCCAGAATACCCTGCCAAGTCGGCTTGTTTTCAGAACCATCCTTGATTCTCTTCCTCAGCATTGTCTCTGAATATTTCTTGTCAGCCTTCAAGGTCTCAATCACGACACCGATCTGCTCCGCGTCATAATGTCCTACATAGTCAAGCGCCGCATCCACAGCCTTATGCCTGTCGCCGACTGCCTCCCAGTATTTCATTGACGCATAGTCGAATTCGGTGTTGTCGCTTCCGAACCTTGAATATTCACGGATGATTTTCCCTGCTCCTTCTAGGTCTCCCACCACGAGCATATTCCTCGCCGCCAAAGACGCCGCGACAATGTCAGACTCGTCTTCCTTCAACAGCTCTCGGCAGATCGCGAGTGACTCAGCGTCCCGCCCCGCCCGCGTCAGTTTGTCGCAGTAGTTGTGGCAAAGGTTGGCGTAGTTTTCACCCTCCTTCTTCCGGTTCTTCCGTGCCAATGAATATGCCAGTTCCAGATTCCGCATATTCCCGTCCCGATCGCCCATGTCGTCATAAACGCACGCCTTCCACCAGTAGAGCATCGCATTTGTGAACTCTGATTTCTTATTGTTGTTTTTTATCGCCGCATTAATGTCCGCCAGCGCCTCCCCATAGTGTCCGAGATCCCTGTTCAATTTGCATCTGAAGACAAGCGTCTTGACATCTCCAGGTGCACTCTGAAGCTGCTTCCCAATCAGCTCCAGCGCCTTCTCATAGTCCCCGGACTCGTTCATAACCTCTAACGCCCTGAAGTAGTTATAGTCCTTCGCCTCCTGTACATTCTGTGTTCCTTGCGCCTCTGCCCGCCAGCAGTTCGCGCCCAAGCCGGCCATCGCCAGCGCCACAATCAAGATTCTGATGATCCTTTTCATATTCGTTGTGATTATTGTTTTTGTTTCTTGTTATCGCACTTCCGCACCCCATTAACCTCCGGCACCACAAAGTTCCGCAATCCCGGCCACCCCTCAAAATCAGTTTTACAAACCCCAACAATGCTGTACGAAACGACAGCGAATCTCATTTCGTACAGAATACGTTGATTTTGTACAGAAACCCTTGTTGGAAGGTGCTCGCCTCGCTGTTATTTGGCTCTCTGGTCACGTCCGCGCTTCCGTACCTGAAAGCCCTGTCTGGTGTACCAAATGTCACTCTATGATGCGTTGGTACACCAGAGCCGCTTCCCCTGTACCAAACTCCGTCTGAATGCTCTTTGGTACACCAGAACTGCCTTCCTGAAACGGCTTCCAATTCGCATAGTGTCTGTCACGGCGATTGGCCCAAATGTAATAGTCGTAGGTCAGCTCGTCTTCAAGCGAGGATATTCCCGAATCCTTCCCTTTGGAGAGTTCGACAAGGACCAGTTTAACCATCAGATTGCAGATCGGAAGAATGTCTGAGGACAGCCCTACCTGAACCATTGCCTCAGCATCCTCCTGAGAGACGTATGCCGGAATCCTCCCTTCACGCCTCGCGGCTTTCAGGTCGCTTATCTCCTCTTCGTTTGAGAATCCCTTTCCGATCAGGCAGCTGTAGCACGGACCTCCCGGACGGTAGCGGAACACGTCTCCGCCTTCAGCACGTGTTATGGCACGTCCGAATATCCCTACTTTGCCTTCCTCTTTCAATATTCCGGACAGCACAAACCTGCTTCTGTTGTTATCGGTGGCACATACGACAATATCCGCTTTGCGAACTTCTTTGCCTAACAATACGAGGTCGTCATTCAAGTCAATAGAGTATTTATCGACTGCCGCATACGGATTCTTTCCTTTGATGGCATCCTCGACCACGTCCGTCTTCAACCGCCCGATATCGTTGACTGTCGCGATGTGCCTTGCCAGATTGTGAAGCTCGACCCGGTCAAAGTCCATAAGGGAGAAACTTCCGACTCCAGCCTTTGCCAGTTCCACTGCGATATGGCTGCCGAAACTCCCTAAACCCACAATTAGGACTCTTTTTTCTCTCAATATGTCAACCTCAAGGATCCCTTTGCTTCTTGAATATAATTCCTCACGTGACGGAATGAATTCAGAAGGAATAGGTTCGAGATTTCCATCCTCTTCCCTTTTGTAAACATCGGCGCTGCCTCCTTTTACTGTTACCACATATTTTGAATATTCAGGAATATCCTCTCCATGCCTCACAAAATAGGCTTTGCACTCTTTCCCGAACGAATGCCTCAGGGGCGTTGTTCTGATATGAACAACATCCTCTCCTTCCCATTCGTAAGCTCGCCCTTCCACGATAGCCGGTCCGTCTTTCAATGCTTCAATATCTTGCGCATCCAGAATGACTCTGAAGGAAGGGGAGCCCGCTGCCATTTCAGCAGCGAAACCTCCCTCTGTCATCTCGGTCACAATCTCACCTGAACCGTGTGAAGTTCCTCGTGTGCAGGCTTCGAAATCGCCTGTTTCGGGATTGAATACCAACTCTTTGATCGAGTTGCCGTAATTGATGTCGCGGACATCCGCCGCAAGATCAGAAAGTCCTTGTTTTGAAATCATATTATATGTTGGTTTGAATTGTTTCTTATAGCTGATGGTTAAGATAGAACTCTATCGGCATTCCTGTCAGGAGATGCTGCTCGTACATATTCAGCCACAGGCAGCATTTCACGTACACCTTGAAAAGAGAAACGTAAGGTGTCCAGGCAGTCTGTCCGTAGTGGCAGATCCGTGTCCAGCCGTGTTCGCTGCACAGGGTGTGCATTGAACCGCTTGCACCACTCATGTCATTACAGGATTTGTCCTTGAGCATCTTTGTGACAAACACTTTCGGGGAGGATTCGGGAAACCCTCTCAGGTCAAAGTGCAGAGTGTAGATGTGTCCATTGTTTGTTCGTGCCGCTATTCTTAAGTACGGAGAGGATGTGCCTATGCCAATAAAGCGGTAGGCGCTTGACGGGACTTTCGATGCCAGTACCTGATTCTCCGCCAGAAATCTTTCTTTGTTCATATTCATTGCTATTGATTGAGTATAGGGTCTTTATGGCGTGCTTGGACTGTCAGCGGCTTACTGATAAGTCTGCCCAGATCATTGTCGATGACATGCCTGAGAGGACTGTCTGCCATCACATAGTCCCACGCTATGCTTCGGCATTCAGATGAATCGCAGAGGAAGGCGTTCAGTGAAGACGAAAAGTTGTCGCAGTTCCCGATGCAGAGGAGGAACTCCCCGAGGTCGCGCCGTTTGATCACACTTGTCATATTGTCCGAGTCGTATCCGCTTGGTTTCGCCAGCCCGAGCTGATGATGCGAGTGCCACTCTCCGATGTGGTGCAGCCCATAGCGATTCCGAAGAATATTCCCGACTTTCACCAGATAGTCAACATCCTGATTGAAGAATGTCACCTGATGATTCGCCCGTGGTCCCGGTCCGATGGCATAGAGAATCACCGGAGTCCCGTTCTCCGTCCAGTACCCAAACAACTGCCCTCCGGTCTCAATGTTCTTCCGGTCAAGGATGCACCGAGAGATGAAGTCCATCTCACCTTTGAATATCACCGCCTTGCGGGCCGTCGTGGTGGATTTGGATGTGGCTCCTCTGGCAAGGATGGCCTCCTTGCCCGCCTTGACGTATATTCTTGCCACGTCAGCCCAGATCGAATGAATCCTCCTGAGCCGCTTCTCGTTTATTTTATGATTCCTTTGCATATCCTTACATTAGTGTTTTTGCTTCTTACACCCATTAATGTCGGTTTCTGCGGAAAGTAACCGGTCAACATCTCTATTTTTCGAATAATTTGCCGACAGCCTTGATGATAGTTCTTCCGATCTTCCTCTCCGCTCCCGACTTGGTCAAGGGAACTCCAGTTTTCTTGGCGACAGTCCTCTTCAGTACATCCACCCCAATCGCCCTTCTTGGCGAGAACGGTGTTCCTGGTAATCCGAATATCTTCATAATTTTCGTTTGTTTTATTTCAAGACAAAGATATGGAGGTATGGCGAAGCCAATGTTCGCTATGTCTTCTTTTTGCAAACCTCGGTGCTTGTCTCTATATGAATCGGCGACGTTATGTTATGCCTGAAGAAGACCAGCCCGGACACACTCGATGAAACACTACCCCGAAGAATTGAGGTGAATAGTTTCCTGAATATAGAATGAAATATGACTATCTCACTAATTAATGTCCCATCACGCATAATGTAACCGTACTTCCGTGGGATTCATTCCTTTGCCCCTCAAGACCGGTTGCAAACCACGGCCACATCACTCTTCCATACGCACCTCTGTAGCCCATCCTGCCGTGCCCGACCCCCTTCTCGTAAATGAGGGTCAGCCACACCGTCATGCCATGTACGCATCTCTGCTGCCATTCCCTGTGTCCGTGGTTTGTAAAAGTAGATCGCTCGAACAGCTGTCATTATGGTTCCATATCCCTGCTTAAGACAGATTCATACTCATCAGGCGTGAACGTTACGCTTTGTCTCCACCAGTCTAAAGTTTCCGATGTGAAATCGAATGTGATCGGAATTCGATTCATCATAGCCAAATCAGACGCATCTCCATACAACTCGCGCTCTTTCAGGAGTGGGGCACTCGTAAGGTCGATCAACATCACAAGGTCGATCAACCTCCCTCTCAAAATCCGCCATCGTCTGGCAATCAGGCACCTGACGGATGTAGCTGTGCCTGTGAACATCCTGCGATCCAAGCACCCATGTGTCATCGAGGGACATTTCCAATGTGTAATAGTTGATCCGCACCGAAGCCAACAAGTCAATGACAGCATATTTAGCAAGCGGAGCGCATTTCGGATAGGGGAATGTCAGGCATATCCGCCCTTTCTCCTCTGAGATCTTCTTTATTTCAGCCTTGATCTCCTCAAACGAGAAATCAGCCTTAGTCATCCCCTGTTTTTTCAGACAATTCTCCCACCATGGTACGTCCACCAATGCCTGACAAGGCAAGTTCCCCTTCACCACGGCATCAATCAGCGAGGGAATCCACCTGAACTGAAGCGTATAAAGATCCATCTCGAAGTTGGCTGAGCTATTTTCGGCCGTCCCTTATGTCAAAGAAATCCAAAATAATTTTACTGACTTTGCGGTAGCTGAGCCCTTGAGTCTTGAGGTCGGCGGCCTTTGTGGCCAGGAACCATCTTCTGTCTCTTTCGTTCAGCGTGGACATATACGCCAAATCGCTTGGCGAAAGGACTTCTGGAGGAGTTTTCGTTATCATTTTAAGAGCATTGCAATTACCCTTAAATTTACGAAAATTTCTCCAGTTTTCCTATACTATATCATTGATAATCAATTGTTTAATCTAAATTATTGTCACTTTTTCGGAGGTTGTTATCAGGGCGGCTTTTCAACCGTTCTCAACAGTATGTCATGGCCGCAAATGGCCGCATAAGAGAGCCCCCAAAATGAAGCAGGTTATTTTTTAACATTTACTTATCTTAAGAAAAACAGAAGAAATTTCAGATTCGTTCCAGATTTTATTTGTAATTTCGTCGAGTCGTGAGAAACGGAAACGATGATGAACCGTAAGGGTTTGCATTGACAACGGCGAGGGTAAGCTCGTGTCTTTCAGAGCATTGACAATTATTGAAAAGACATGCAGCCCTCAGGACATTGACATGGAACTATGAAGATACTGATAATAGAAGACGAGCGCTCTTTGCAGGAATTGATTGCGAGAGCATTGCTGAAGGAACAATATGTCGTGGAAGTGGCTTCGACATATGGTGAGGCGTGGGAGAAACTGTCATTGTTCTCATATGACTGCATCCTGCTGGACATTATGCTGCCGGACGGAAACGGGCTCGACCTGCTGAAGGCCTTCAGGGAAGAGGGAAAAACATTGACAGTGATCATACTTTCAGCCCGCAACTCATTGGAAGACAAGATTATCGGACTGGAAGAGGGCGCGGACGACTACCTCCCGAAGCCATTCCACACGGCAGAACTTCTGGCCAGAATCAAGAGCGTGACCAGAAGAAGCAACGGAAGCGGACGCAACGGAATAGTCTATGGCAATGTCAAGCTCAACCCGGACAGCCGCACAGTGGAAGTCTGCGGAAAAGCATTGACATTGGTGAAGAAAGAATACGACATACTTCACTATTTCCTGCTCAGACCGGGGCACATGGTAGATAAATCAGTATTGGCAGAAGCCGTGTGGGGCGACGACATATATCTGGCGGACAATTTCGACTTCATCTATTCGCAGGTCAAGAATCTGCGCAAAAAACTGGAAGAAGCCGGCGCCGATATAGAAATCAAGTCAGTTTACGGATTCGGATACAAACTCGTCACTAAGGAATAAGGGACAGACTCGTCTATAAACGACACAATCTCAATTTGAACACGTGAGGCAAAAACCCGTCACCAAAGAATGAAACTGATCCACAATATCGCTGTACGCCTGTCTATGGCATTGCTCCCGGTCATCGCGCTCTGGGCGATGGTCTTTTACTTCGTCATCGTGGATGAGATCAATGACGAGGCCGACGACCTGCTTGAAAGTTACGCTGAACAGCTGATGGTCAAGAAGTTGTCCGGGAAGAAGCTGCCGGTTGCCAACATCATGACAGACGGGCATTACAGCATTTCCGAAGTTGCGGAGAGTTATGCAAATTCACATACCGGGATGGAGTACTACGATGCAGACTTCTACATTCAGGAGACAGACGAACAAGAACCTGCACGATTTCTCAAGACGATATTCAGAGACCGTGAAGGAAGATGTTTTGAACTCATTGTCGCTACACCCACAATCGAAAAAGATGACCTGATAAAGACCATCCTCTGGTGGATACTCGCATTGTATCTCATTCTGTTGCTGACAGTTATTGTGACCACTCTCGTCGTGTTCCAGAAAAGCATGCGGCCGCTATACATGATTCTCGACTGGCTCAATGCCTACACACCCGGAAAGTCACACGGCAGATTGTCAATAAACTCGGACATCCGGGAATTCCGTCAGCTGGAGAAAGCCGCCACAGATGCGACTGACCGCTCCGACAGAGCCTTCGAAAAGCAGAAACAGTTCATAGGCAATGCTTCACACGAGCTTCAGACACCGCTTGCCGTGCTTGGAGGAAGGATCGACTGGATGCTGGACAATGACACATTGGGAGAAGAAAGCGTCGGCGAACTCGTGCAGATGAAACGCGAACTCGGACATATCGTGCGACTCAACAAAACACTTCTCCTGCTCACGAAAATCGACAACGGACAGTTCCCTGACGTGACTGACATAGACCTTTCAGCCATGGTGCTGTCCCAGAAAGAACTGTATGGGGAAATCTTCAGCAGCAAGCAGATAACCTGTTCAGCACAAATACCGGACTCCCCTGTCACGATAAAGATGAACGAGACGCTCGCCACGATTTTAGTGACCAACATCATCAAAAACGCATTTGTGCACAGCCCTGAGGACGGCAAGGTCACATTGACATTGACAGAAAACGAACTCGTGGTCGAGAACAGCGGGGACTCGCCTCTGGACAGCAGCCGGATTTTTGAGAGATTCTACCAGGGCTCGAAAAAAGAGGGCTCTACCGGACTGGGGCTGGCACTTGCCAAAACCATTGCAGACAGATGCGGAATGCTACTCACCTATTCTTATGTGGACGGAATGCACCGTTTCAGCGTAGAATTCTGAAATAAGTTCAGAATTTCCGTGCCGATTACAGATTCACTCCAGAATTGTACTATAATTTCGCAATACAAAGAAGGACAATGTTATGTTTAAGAAGATCATTTTAGTAATCATTTCGCTCGCGGCAGCAGGAACATTGGGCTATTTCCTGTCAAACCTCGTGCACGACAAGGCGACAAGCCCGGAATCACTTCCGGAAAACGCATTGAGCTTCATCACCGAGCACTTTCAAGATGAAAAAATAGCATTTGCCAAAGAAGACAGAGACTTGCTGAAAATTTCCTACGAAATCGTGCTCACGGACGGGACCAAACTGGAATTCCGTCGCAACGGAGAATTGAAGGAAATCAACCGTCACCGCAACAGCATCCCCGACGGCATAATTCCGCAGGCAGCAGCCGACAAGGTCAATGAACTGTATCCCGACTCGTTCATCACCAAGGCCGAGTATGACGACGGAGAACTTGAGCTGAAACTGAACAATGGCTTCGAACTGAAATTCGACAAGAACTTCAATCTTGCAGGACTCGACCGATAGCCCGGATAATCAGAGATAAAAAAATTACAAATCAATAAATTATAGTACAATGAAAAATTTATTTATTACAGCAATGTGCATCTGCTTGATGACACTTGCAGGCTGCAATAAAGCTTCGACTGACAGCCAGATAAACGAAAAAGCGAAAGCAGAATTGGCAGAACGCTATCCGGATGCAGTCAATGTAAAATGGACATCCAAGAACGGCTACGACGTGGCGAAATTCAACAGAGTCGCTACACGTTCAGCCAACGCAGGATATGACTTCTCCGTATGGTTCAACCGCTCAGGACAGTGGTGCATGACCGAAAGCGAGATTTCGTACAATGAACTTCCGGAAGCCGTAAAGACAGCTTTCCAGGCAAGTGAATATGCTGACTGGAAAGTGGATGACATCGACAAGCTCGAGAGAAACGGCATGGAGACCTTCTATGTCATCGAGGTCGAGACACGTTCCGGCAATATCGAAAAGGAAGCGGACCTGTATTATTCTGAAGAAGGAGCCCTCATCAAGACAGTGGTGGACATTGATTCAGACTACGACTACGAGGACTATCTCCCGACAGACATCCAGTCCGAACTCGAGAAATTCATCGGACAGAAATACCCTGGAGCAGCAATCATAGATACAGAATATGATGACGGCGAAATCGAAGTCGAGATTGTACACGAAAGACGCGGCAAGGATGTGTATTTCAGCAAGGACCACAACTGGCTCCGCACAGAGTGGGATGTACGTAAAAACGAACTTCCGGCAGCCGTTCTGACCCAGATCAGCACATCTTATCCATCTTGGAAAATCGATGACGCCGAATACGTGGAGACCCCATCAGGAGACTGGTTCAAGATAGAACTTGAAAAAGGGGACTCGGAAGTCAAAATCAAAATTACAGCTGCCGGAGTTATTTTATAAGCGAAGGCTATTCAAATGCCCAATGCCCGATGTCAGTGCGGTGGAAGAGGTTATCGCAATCCACCTTGGACACAGCCTCAAGAGCCTTGTCATGAGCTGACTTGAGATCAGGGGCAGAAGCAAGAACCATCAGTACACGGCCGCCATTTGTCACCAACGAATGGCCGGCCTTGTCGTATGACTCGTGGCCTTCTCCCAGTTTCTTGAGCGTGGTACCCATATGATAAACCTTGACGGAAGGGTCACTCAGCACCGCATCCAGTCCCTTGATTTCCACGCCTTTCTTACAGGAGCCTAATTAACACCAGCTTTATGGAGCCAAAGAAGCAACGCGCCTTCCGTTGGATTTCCGATTGCCTTAATCTTTGAAGGATCTGCAAAATCAAGGTTTGCAGTTGTATTGACAGCAATGCATTCTTTGATAAGACTTGACGTATTCTCTTCCAAGAGAGCTTGATCCGAAAGACCAGCAAAAGCAGTTTCATAAACCTGCATCTGATTCTTGGTAAGAGTTCCTGTCTTATCCGTGCAGATAACAGACGTTGCACCTCCCGTATCCGTCCCTGCCGACAAGAGGCTTGACGGAATGCTCGATGCATGCGATCTCGTACTTGCATTTACCAAGACCTCTTCCCATCAGGAAGCAGTCCACATCCTCGCAGGGAAAATCCTCGTCGTTGAAATTAATGTACATATACGACCCGTTGCCGAGGAATCCGTATTCACCGGAAGCCGTCACCAGAACAGGACTCCCGGAAAGCTCCAATCTCATATCCTTGAAATGAGCGTTTGCGTCCGAGACCGCATCCGAGAAGTTCATCCGTGGGCGAACCTTGTAGAGTTCCTTGTTCACGTTGGAAAGCTCGCCGCAAATCGTGGAAACCGCCATTGACTCGCCCGTGAACCCTGTCTCCGTGTCCATCCACCAGAACGAGAGGAGATACTTCTGACCGAGGACCGGAGCAAAGCCGATCCTGTCAATGTAGGCCTCCGTGATGTCCGCATCTCCCCAGTCCGAGTAGAATGCAGGTAAAAGCAATCCCGACGTTAAGAGGTTCAGCAGCTGAACGCTTCGTCAAGATGTCCGAAGAAAACCTTCGCAGACGTGCCTCTGTTGATTTTTCTAAGGAGGCAGCCAATTCTTATGCAATTTTGAAAAAGAAAGAGGGGAATAAGTAAATCGTGGGGTATCTATTGGACAACTGCCGTTTCGGCAGATTAACATCAGAAATCATTAATCAATGTCAGCCGTATACTTGCAGTAAAAACGCTGACATTGATTCGTTTTTTTCACGACCATACATAGGACAATTATCGTGATTATAGGCTGGAGATGATGGGAACAACCCATTGTTTCTTTACAGACGAAAAAGATAATACGACACAACCGAAAATGGTTTGTGCTTTCTCATTGTCAAATTCATCGTTACGCACTGATATTTTACCTCAAAATAGGCGTAATCGTCTAAACCGTTCGATTCCAAACGCCAAACGTCGCTTTCAGTACCCTGCGATATTGATTGGCGAATTATGTGTGTTTGATGGCTTTGGACATAAGACTTTCGGCTACAATATCGCGGACGAAATGATGAACCTCATCAAGACGATAGCCATTGATCCGGACAACAATACCTCAAGCAGATATTTGATAGTCGATGCGCTGAATAGTCCGGAGGTTATTGAGTATTACAAGAGAAATGGCTTTGAGTTCCTGTTCGCTTCTGACGAAGAGGAACTTGAACATTTGAGAAGTGGGCATAGCAGTGATGTGCAGAACTGTAGGGCAAGATTGATGTTTTTCGATTTAGTTGTCCTCAATCAGCAGATGCACTAATCACTGTTGATAGTGCGTGATACTGCGACCGGTATCCAGTATTCGAGTCTATCAGCAGGTATCGCAAATGCAGTTGGAACACATCAATGTCAATATTTTCGGACTTTCAGCACTTTTTTTGAGGATTGTTTCCGTGGGTTATGTTGTCTCGTCTGGCTTGCCGGAGTCTTGGACGTTTATCCAACGGCTTTATATTCAGTTATAATCCTGAGGTTTGGCGACCGGCCCCGTGACGCTGATATATTCATTAAGGCCAGCCTCGGTTGTTGAGGTTGGCGTTCTTTCTCTTGTACTTCCTGCTCCGGGCGGGGAGGTAATTCGGCGGTGTTCCGCCTTGCAAGTTGTGCTCATATTCATTCCCATTGTCTTGTACTTTTACCATTAATGTCGCGTTTTGGGAAAGGTAAACCGTAATTTGAGGAAAGATGATATGGCAAAGCTGACAGAATACGCAAAATGCGCAGTCTGTCAGTTTTGTCATTATTGGTGGTTTTCTTTCCTTGGGCCAACAGCGAGAATCGGCGGCTACTCAAGGATCTTCCATTGGCCTCCGTATGTCGGTGGTCCTATGCGGACAATTTTGCCAGTCTCTTTTAGTTTTGATATGTATTTCTTTATCGTTGTCGTGGATTTTGAGAGAGTCTTTGATATTTTTTTAGATGAAATTTTCGGATTTTTCTTCCACGCCCGCCTCCTGGCAGCTGTCCGCTATCCTGCGAAAATCTGACATAATTGCGTCATTGTGCGTTAAATTTGTTGCATATTGAATTAATTTGTTGTATTCGTACAACATATCAGTGATTATGGCTCAAGTTTCAATGACGGTTAGGATGGACGCTAGTCTCAAGTCTTCATTTGATGCGCTTTGTTCCCAGTTCGGGATGAGTGCCAATACGGCTATGAATGTGTTTGCCAGGGCTGTGGTTCAACGAGGGAAAATCCCTTTTGAGATACGTGGGGACAAGACGGAGTCTACCTCTGATGGCCTGAAGGCTTTCAAAGAACTTCGTGCTATGGCGGAGTCCGGTCGGTTCCCTGAGATGACTCTTGACGAGATTGCGCTGGCTCGGAATGGAAAATAAGATGGTGCTTGCGGTAGTGGGCACGAATGCTCTGTATTTTATGCTGATAGTTGTCGCCGAATCAGCGGCAAATCACGCTTTCCGGAATGTCTTGCCGAACGGCATGGCGGAAAGCAGCGCCATCTTGAAATGCTGAAGCCCGAACGGGATCCCAACAATCGTGATGCAGCAGATGAGCCCGAAGACAAGGTGCGTCGCAGCGATCTCCCACCATCCCAGCAGAATCCAAATCACATTCATGAATATGCTGAGGCAGCCTCCGGCGTTGTTCCCGTCCACCACGTCCGTCCCGAACGGCCATAGGGAAAACACCCCGAACTTCCACAACTGGTATCCGAATGGAATGCCTATGATGGTCACGCAATAAAGCAGTCCTGCGATGAAATAGCCGAGGGAGACCAGCAGGCCTCCAAGAATCAGCCAAAGAATATTCCCGATAAATTTCATAAAACAGTAGTTGGTTTACATATTGCCTGCACCTATGGAATGCTTATAGTCAAGATCTTAAGTGACAGGCGGTTTATGGATGACGGCATGCGGTAAAAATTATTCGATGGCGGAAGATCATCCTCTGAATATGACTTCCAATCCATCGTAAGCGGCACGGAGAGGCTGAGGAAGATTTGCGTCGAGCTGTGCCTGGGTGCCGTGGAGTGTCCTTGCCATGTGGGTGAGGTACACAGGCTGGCCCTGCGGAGCCTTGAGTCTTCCGGTGTCCAGAAGGACATGGGCGGTCCTAAGGACAGTTCCCACGCTCGAATGGGTGAATATCCTGAAATCCTCATCATGGTCGATTCCCATGGTGGCTTCCATTATAAGTCCGGTGATCGGCTTCCCGTCCGCGATGTGGGCGTCTATCCCGACGATTCTGGCGGCTCTGACTGGAATCCCGCCGGTGTCGGTGGCATACAGGACACGCACGGAGCCTTTTTCGATCAGGTAAATGAGGGTCTGCTCATTGTCGTCCTTTGTCGCATGGTTGCCTGGCAGAGCCGTGATCGTCAGGTCTCCGCATTGTGTCCTTTGGCCGATCGCAAGGCCGATGACTTTTGGCGTGGACTTGCCGAGTCCTGAGGCGGCCGCGGCGAGATCCGCCTTTGCCCTTTCAACCCAGGTGTCACCTACATATACCACATTTGCGTGGAGCGTTTCGATGGCGGCCCTGGCGTTGTAATGGTCGGAATGCGAATGAGTATAAAACACGGCGTCAGGTTTCTTGAATCCCGGCGGCAGCATGTCCGCGTCAGACGGGGTGAAATCGATAAGGATGCGGTTGTCAAGGAGCACGCTCGAAAGCCGCCTCAACTCGCCTCTCTCGTCCATGCCGTTCCAATCCGCCGCTCCTGTCCCCAGAAATCTCACGAGAAGATCTTTCTTGCCGGCTTCCCCGATTTCTGATGAATATCTGGCCGTTGAATATTCCGATGCGGAATCACTCGCCGCTGAATATCCTGCCGTGAGGTCGTCCGAAGCCTTGTTTTCGGCGGAAATTTCAGCCGCCCGCAAGACCACGGACCCGGACATCGCCCCGATAGCAACCGCGCCGGTCCCTATCTTTATGAATTTTCTTCTGTCCATATTATGCCTGTTCTATTCGGAATTATATCTTTAGGCTATCTCGTTATCTATGGCCTAATCATCGTCTTCAAGTCAAAAATGGATGGTTTTCTAATTCCAAACTATTAATATACGACTAATTTAGATAATGTGTGCATATTGATGGTAAAAAAACAATTTTTAAGTCTTGTTCCGGTGGCTCATAAATATCCCCGTGCTTGTAAAATCGTCTTTCTCCAGAGTTATTCTTTGTAGTCACTTTGTGCGTATGAGAGCCGTTTTTACGCACGAGTTCACTTTAGGCAATCTGCCGGTTGGTTTTTCGTGAGTCAAAAGGCACAGTTCACGCACGGAGTGGTTTCTGGTGTCTCTTCGTGAGTGAGAAACCAGATTCCACGCACGGATCCCTACCGTCCCTTATCAATTGTTTCCGTCACGGATTCTCCGGTGCTCTTAAACGATAAATACCAATTATTAGCCACAATCCCTGAACGGGAACCGTACAGAATACCGAAAAATTGCGATTGCCGGACTTTCCGTGTCGCTGTACTTTTGCCGTGTCAAATTGAAAAGGTAAAAATGAGACAAAAGATTTTACTTCTGGTAATACTGATTGCGACTGGCTTCGCGGCTAACGCTCAGAGACTTACAATCGGTGGTTACGGTGAGGCGACGATGACCCGCAACTTCTATAGCGACGCTTGGCAGAGGTACAACCATCCGGAGCAATATAAAGACGATAAAAGTCACGGACGGTTCGACATACCGCACTTCGTCATCAATCTTGGGTACGACTTCGGAAAAGGATGGACGCTCGGCACGGAGATCGAGTTCGAGCACGGAGGCACCGAAAGCGCGGTCGAGCTCGAGGCTGACGAGGCAGGTGAATATGAGAGCGAGATCGAGCGCGGAGGCGAGGTCGCTTTGGAGCAGTTCTGGCTCCAGAAGGCTTTCAGTGACGCGTTCAAGGTCAGGACAGGAATGATAATCATCCCGGTGGGACTGACGAATGGTCACCATCTTCCGACCGAGTTCTTCACGGCCTACAGGATGGAAGGAGAGAACACTGTCTTTCCTTGCACCTGGCACGAGCCGGGAATCGAGATTCTGGGTAACCTTGGCAAATGGTCCTATGAACTGATGTTCCTTCCGGGACTTGACTCGGACAGATTCAGTACCGAGAACTTCATTCAGGGCGGGGCCGGATCCCCTTACGAATTCAAGATCGCGAACTCCTACGCCGGGGCGTTCAGGATTGACAACCATTCTGTCAAAGGCTTGAGGATGGGCCTTAGCGGCTACTTCGGATCAAGCTTCAACAACTCCCTCACGAAGAACTCCAAGTACAAGGACTGCAAGGGCGAGGTGATGATCGGCTCGGCGGACTTCACCTACTCGGGACACAACCTGATCGCCAGAGGATGCTTTGATTATGCTCATCTGAATGATTCCCAACAGATAACGGCGTTCAACAAGAACAATATGTCTAACGCTTCGCCTTCCCCTCGCAACGCTGTGGGATCCGATGCGATCGTCGGCAGCATAGAGGTGGGCTATGATATTCTTTCACTCTTCAAGAAGGAGAGCAAGTGCTACGCTTTCGCCCACTACGAGTACTACGATTCGATGTTCAAGGTGGCCGACGGCGTGCTGGACTACAAATGGTGCGGGAAGCATCGCATCGCCGCCGGCATCAACTGGTACCCGATCAAAGACATCGTCGTGAAGGCGGAATATTCAAAGCGCTTCTATGTCGCCCCGTTCAACAACGAACCTTCGATCACCTTTGGAATCGCTTTTAGTGGCTGGTTTTTGAGGTGATGATGCAAGTAATATAGGTAATAAATATTCAAAAAATACAACGACTATGAGACAAGGTTTTAAATTCGCGGCTGTGCTGATGGCTTCAGCTCTCGCCGTTGTGGCCTGCGACAAAAATTCCACAGACCCGACCTCCGCTAAGGAGGAAACGCTCCAGAAGGTCAACGAGACTTTCGTGGACAACACTGTGATCCCGACGTACAAGAACCTCGCTGACAAGTCGCTTGATCTTCAGGCGGCGATCGAGAAACTTCAGACGGCACCGACCGATGCCAATGTCAAGGCAGCCTGCGACCTCTGGAAATCCGCCCGCCAGTACTGGGAGTGGAGCGAGGCTTTCCTTTTCGGAGCCGCGTCCAAGTACAGCATCGACCCTCACATCGACACCTGGCCGCTTGACAAGGTCGCTCTTGAGAACCTTCTCGACAGCGAGAAGATGATGTCTGACATCGAGAACACTGTCGCCAACCTCAACAATGGACTTGTAGGATTCCACGGCATTGAATATATCTTGTTCCGTGACGGTAAGGAGCGTGCCGCCTCCGCCATCCCTGAGAAGGAACTTCTTTACGCAGCCGCTGTCGCCAAGGACCTGTCACTGAGCGCCGCGAGACTCGAGGCCGCCTGGGCTGGACTTGACAACGTCAGCTATGCCAAGAAGGCTTTGATCGAGGAGGCCGAGATGGAGCCTGAGGATGATTTCGGCGAGCAGATGAAACTTTGCGGCCAGGCCGGAAGCGTCTGGAAGTCAGTCACTGCCGGAAGCGAGCAGATCATCGAGGGCTGCAAGGACATCGTGGACGAGGTCGGCACTCAGAAAATCGGAAAGCCGTACACCGGAGAGGATGTGAACTACATCGAGTCCCCTCATTCCTGGAATTCCATCGAGGACTTCTACGACAACATCGTCAGCGTCCGCAGCGCCTATTTCGGAGCTCTCGGTGCGACAACCGCTCAGACATATTCAGTGAGCGCCTACCTTGCAAGCGTTGATCAGGCCGCCAATGAGGGTGTCATCTCCGCGATCGAGAAATGCCTTGAGAAGATCGGTGCTATGCCTAAGCCGTTCGTGAAGAACTACAAGGATGCCAAGGTCAAGGAGGCCATCGACGCCTGCAATGACCTTAACGATGCCCTTGAGGTCGCACGCCAGGCTTTGATCAATGACTAAAGTGAATGTTCTTTGAGGAGGAAAGACTTTGTTCCATATTGGTGGAAACCTTTGAAACTGAAGCTTTTCACCCTCGGGACTTTAAATGAATATCCAAGGATTGGCCGGTAAAGCCGGCTGATCCTTTAACCAATATAAAATTGAAAGATTATGAATAAATCACTGCTGATACTTTCAGCCACCCTTTTTGCCTTCACCGCCTGCAACGGCAATGGCGGAACGGACGAACCTGAGACTCCGACCGAGCTGAGTGATGAATGGTATGCCGGCGGAAAACTCGGAACGGCTTTCAATTCAAGCGCTTCAGCCTACGAGCAGCCGACTCCGGTGATTGAGAACTCCGGAATGATCCAAGCCTTCAAGAACGGAGAGATGTTCTTTGAAAGGGATTTCAACGAGAACAAGGACGGGGCTTTCAGCGGCCTCGGCCCGTTGATGGTCCGTCGCGGATGCCTCTACTGCCACCCGAACTACAGTCACGGCAAGCGTCAGACCGAGTACAAGGCTGACAAGAACGGCAACGGCTACCTTTTGGTAATCACCGACGACACAGACACTTACCTCAGTTCGGTCACCGGAATGCCGCAGACTCTTGCGGTGGCTCCTTTCAAGGCTCCTATCGATGAAAGCAACATCAAGATAAACTGGCTTGAATATACCGACGAATGGGGCAACCAGTTCCCTGACGGAGAGCCTTACAGTCTTATCTATCCGGAGGTCATCGTCCCTGAGGATGCGTTCTATGTGCCGCTTGAGGTGACGAAGAACGGCGAGACCACCACGGTGCCATATTCAAACGTGCGTTTCAGGGTTGAGTCCACGATCGGCGTTTATGGAGTCGGGCTTCTGGACGCGATTGATGACGATGATCTCAAGGCGCAGTACGCCAAGGAGGAGGCGGCTGGTGCCAAACTGAATCCGGCCATATTCGCAAATGGCGAGTGGACAAGCCTTTACGGCAAGACTACCCATCCTAAGCGTTTCACTTACGCGTTGAGCCGTGGCCCGTTGCAGGACGCCGCCGGAGCGAACGCCATCTGGAACATCACCAACGTGACCCGAAGCGACAGGCGTTACCACTATATGACGGCGACCTACGCCAAGGTGGCTTCGCAGGATCCGGATGTCCAGAAGGATTTCTACAAATATTTCCCTGACCAGAACAAGACGGGGAATGTTCAGGAGGATATTTATAATTATTTGATGGCCAAGGATCTCAAGCCGGAGATGACGGATGAGGAATATGCCGACTTTATGATCTGGCACAGAGGGTTGGCTGTTCCTGCGGCCAGGGATCTGGACAATCCTGAGGTCATCAAAGGCAAGGAACTTTTCACTAAGATCGGTTGCGCCACGTGCCACCGTCCAAGCTGGGTTACCGGAGAGGACAATGTCACGGATCCGAACGGTTTCTTCAGGGACAACGATCCGAGGCTTCCTCGTTATCCTCACCAGACTATCTGGCCGTACACCGATATGGTCCAGCATCGTCTCTTTATGAAGAACGACATCCGTACCGGTTGGTGCAGGACGACTCCACTTTGGGGACGTGGCCTGAGCGAGCTGGTCGCCGGAGGTGTTGACAGGCTTCACGACTGCCGCGCCAGGACTGTTGTGGAGGCGATTATGTGGCACGGAAGCGCCCAGAGCGACGCCCGCAAATCCGTTGAGAATTTCCGAGCCCTCTCCAAGACAGAACGTGATGCGGTAGTAAGATTTATCGATTCGATATAATGACAAGACTTTTTGCGGGGCGGCCGGCGGCCCTGGTGCTGCACCTTTCGCTGGCACTGATTCTGGCGGGAGCGCTTGTGACATCCTTTTCCGCGAGGAAGGGGATGCTTCACGTGCGTGAGGGGGAATCCGTGGAGACTTTCGAGACCAAGGACGGAAAGATTCTCGAACTGCCTTTCAGTGTGGAACTTGAGGGCTTCGAGGTGCTTTACCATTCCGGAACGGACGCCGCATCGGATTACAGTTCACGGCTGCGTTTCACAAGGAACGGCTCGGTTCTCCGCGAGGGCGAGGTGAGGATGAACCGCATCCTGTCCTGTAAAGGTTATCGTTTCTATCAGACTGACTATGACAGCGATGAGGCCGGTGTGACATTCACCGTGAGCCACGATCCAGTCGGCATCGCTGTCATTTACACCGGCTATGCTCTGTTGCTTCTCGGACTTCTGGCGTTTTTCTTCACTGACAAGAGGTTCAAGAAGTTCTTCGGGAACGCGTTGAGATATTCATCGGTCATGGCGATTCTTCTGTGCTTGGAGGCAACCGCTTCTGCGACAGGGAATTCCGTAGGTGGGCTGCCTCAAACGGAAAATGCTTCCGTCAAAGGGAATCAGGTAAAACGTGGCTCAGCCTCTCCGAAAGTCCTGCCGAAAAACATCGCCGCCGAATTCGGAAGACTCTACGTTCTGTACCACGGACGAATATGCCCGCTCCAGACTCTTGCCTCGGATTTCAGCGCAAAGCTCTATGGAACATCCGGTGTGAAGGGACTGACTGACGAACAGGTACTTACAGGCTGGATGTTCTACGGCGCAAGTTGGAGGAATATTCCTATGCACAACCGGAAAAAGGCGGTTGACGCAATGGATAAGGAGGCGACTGTCAAGGCTTTATATTCAGGAGACCTGCTGAAAATATACCCTTTGCGGGACAGCGCCGGGCGGCTTGGATGGTACTCGCAGAGCGACCGGCTGCCGGATGGAATCGCCGATGAGGAGTGGCTATTCGTCCGCAAGTCGATGGACTACATCTTCGAGCTGGTGGTGAACCGTGAATATTCAAAATTAAGCGATTCGCTCGGGAAGCTGCGCCGCTTTCAGGAGAGCAAGATGGGGGAGAACCTTCCGCCGGCGTACCGCATCAAGGCCGAGAGGGCGTACAACGCTCTGCCTCCGCTGTTTCCGATCGCAGGAACTTTCCTGATCATCGGTCTGGTGATGCTGGCGGCGGCGATGCGTAGGATGATCCGGGGAAATTTCTCCTCTACAAGGGTTGGTAAAAAATATGTTCCAGAAATATTCAAGATCGTTGGAGTAGCTGCGGCTTTCGTGTTTTTCCTCGTGTTGACCATCGTGATTGGGCTCTTCTGGATCGCGAGCGGACATATTCCTTTCTCCAATGGTGCGGAGACGATGCTGACGATCGCTTGGACGGCAATGCTGGCTTCCGTGTTGAGTTTCAAGAGGTTTTCGATTATGCTCCCGTTCGGGATCATAGTCGCGTCGCTGGCCGCTCTGGTTTCCGCGATGGGCAACGCCAACCCGGCCGTCACCCAACTGATGCCTGTGCTGTCGTCCCCGCTGCTGAGCATCCACGTTTCTCTAATGATGCTTTCCTACACCGTTCTCGCCATCATTATGGTCAACGGAATTTGTGGGCTGGTTGCATCACTGCGCCATACTTCAGTCTCTGATTCAGCCTCCGCGAAGATGGCCCGGATGTCGGAAGCGTTGATGTACCCTGCCCTGTTCTTCTTAGGCTCAGGCATAATCGCAGGCTCCATCTGGGCCAACGTCTCCTGGGGCTGCTACTGGAACTGGGATCCGAAAGAAACCTGGGCCCTGATCACTTTCCTGATCGCCTCCCTCGGTGTTCACCGCACCCGTCTCCCGTTCCTGAGGAGTCACCGTGCCTACCACATCTACACCCTGATCCTCTCCGCCTCCGTTCTCTTCACCTATTTCGGCGTCAACTACCTCCTCGGCGGAATGCATAGCTACGCTTAACCCGCTTCCCGTCCCGTGCGCGTAGCCACCATGTTGACGCACGAAGACCCCTTGTTTGCAAAGTCGTTGCGTGGAAATGCTGTCCTGACGCACGGACGTTAGTTGTTCTCGGGAATATTCGTAAATTTGTACGCTGGAGGAAATGCTTAGGGATGATCCTGAACCATATGCCTCCGGCGTGATTGTATGACAGTATTTCAGATAATATCATTGGCCTTGATGGCCGGATTCTATGGAGTCTATCTGGCTAAACAGCTCAGTCAGAGGAGTCAAGGGATCCGGACCAATCAGATGGGGCGCGGGAATAAGGAACTGCGGACTTTGACTGTGGAGCGGTTGCTGGCTGCCTTTTCCGTCCTGATTGTCGTCGTGGAGGTGTGGAGCGTCGTCCGGGGATATTCATTCCTCCCGCGGTGGTGCGGTTGGATCGGACTGGCTTTGACGGCTCTCGGAGTGGTGTTCTTCACTACCGCCGTGCTTCAGATGCGGGACAGTTGGAGGGCCGGAATATCCCCGGACGAGAAGACCGGACTGGTCACTTCCGGCATCTACAGAATCAGCCGCAACCCGGCTTTCGTCGGTTTTGACCTGACCTACATCGGGCTGCTTCTCTGCTTCGCAAACTGGCTTCACCTGCTCGTCGTGCTCTGCGCGGTGACGATTTTCCACCTCCAGATCCTTCAGGAGGAGCGGTTCCTGCTTTCAAGGAAAGACATTGACTACAAGGACTATTACAACCGTGTCCACAGGTATTTATGAATATGCCGTAGTGGGAAACGTCAGAGTTTTGAATAAATATTGAGATAATCAGGAAACAAAATATTCAAGAGATAAAATGGAAATATTCAAGAGATATGTGATGCTGTGCGTTGGACTGCTGATTGTGGCGTTCGGGGTGGCTTTTTCTATTCTGGCGGATCTGGGGACTTCGCCGATCTCGTGTCCGCCTTATGTGGCGAGTATGCTGTGCCCGCTGACGGTGGGGGAGGCAACGATCGTGATGCACTGCATATTCATTCTGATTCAGATGGCGCTTTTGCGGAAGGACTATGACTGGGTGCAGCTGATGCAGCTGCCGGTGGCGTTCGCGTTCGGGTACATGACGGATTTCGCCTGCTGGTGCATCGCGGATGTGCCTTGCCCGAACTACCTTATGCAGGTCGTTTGGTGCCTTGTGGGCATCGTGCTTGTGGGGGTCGGTGTGGCTTTTGAGGTCGTGGCCGGGGTGGTGACACTGGCCGGCGAAGGACTTGTTCTGGCGATCTGCAAGGCTTTCAAAACCCGTTTTGACATCACGAAAGTTGTTGTGGATGTGTCGCTTGTGGCTCTGGCGTGCGTCGCCTCGCTTCTCTGGCTTGACGGAAGAATCCACGGTGTGCGTGAGGGAACCCTCGCCGCTGCCCTGCTCGTGGGAGTCATCGCACAGTGGTGCAACAAGCCGGTCGAGAAGCTGGCGGAAAAGATTGGTGTGAACAATGCCGGAAAGTGATGCGAAGTTGATGAATATTAAGGCTTAAGCCTATGCGCCTCATCGGAGATTACATATCTTACATCAAGGACATCCGGAGATATTCGGCGAGAACTCAGGCGATATATTCAGATGCCCTGAAGGTCTTTGTGGAGGATTGCGGGGCGGCGACTGATGAGGAACTGCTGAAATCGCTCACGCCGCAGATCATCCGTTCGCACGAGGTGTATCTTCTTGAGAAAAGAGAGGATAGCCCGAGGACGGTCAGGCTGCATCTGTCGGTGCTGTCGGGGTTCTGCCGCTACCTGATGAAGGAGAAAAGGCTGACCGCCAATCCAGTGCGGACGGTGGCGAAGCCAAAGGTGGAGAAAAGGCTGCCGGTGTTCTATAGGGAAGAGTCGATGAATGAATATTTCGCCGCGACGGACTGTGATGCTTCCGAGGAGAATCTGGCGCTGATCACAGGGAACGACAAGGCCTCCGAGGCGGCATATTCAAGAAGGCTGGAACGGCTGATCGTGTCGATGCTTTACAGTACGGGGATGCGCCGGGCGGAGCTGATAGGGCTGAGGGTCGGCGATGTGGATTTCGCCCGCGGGACGATGACCGTGAGGGGAAAAGGCGACAAAGTGAGAGAAATTCCGCTTGTTTCTTCGCTTTGTAAGGAAATTTCATTATATTTACAAGCGGTTGAAACGATGGTTGGTCGCGAAAGATCGGCAAGCGAGCCACTGGCGGTCACCGGCAAGGGCCTGAAACTCTATCCGGTTTTCATAGACAGGGCGATAAAAAGAGCGCTTGGGCGGATCGGGAGCATCACCGGGAGAAAGTCTCCACACGTGTTGAGGCATTCCTTGGCCACGGAACTGCTGGACGAGGGGGCGGATCTCAATTCGATAAAGGAGCTTCTGGGACATTCCTCGCTAGCGGCGACGCAGGTCTATACGCACAACACCATCGAGAAACTGAAAAAAGTTTATGTTAACGCCCACCCAAGGGCAAAAAGCGGAGGTAAAAATGGAGATTAGAGTAAAATCCCTGAAGTTCGACGCGGATCAGAAACTGCTCGACTATGTAGAGAAGAAGGTCTCGAAACTTTCCAGATTCAGCGACCATCTTGACGATGTTGAAGTGACTTTATCTTTGCTCAAGGAGCCTGACAACAAGAATGTCAGGATCCAGTCCAGGGCCTACGGCCAGGATCTTGTCATCGAGAGGAACTCGACATCGTTCGAGGACGCGGTGAGCGCCGCCGTCGATCTGATGAAGGAGAAGATCGTAAGGACAAAAGAAAAGAAATTTGACGCATAGGATGAAAAAGAGATTGATCTTGAGTCTGATAGCCGTGGCAGGCATCGCCGCCGCGTGTGGTCAGCAAAGAGGTGCTGGAAGACAGGCCGCCGGAGATGGCGGGCCTGTCTTTCTTGATGAAACGAGAACCATCGAGGAGAGGGTGGAGGACGCTCTCTCAAGGATGACAACAGAGGAAAAAGTGGCTGTGCTGCACGCCCAGTCCAAGTTCAGCTCGGCCGGAGTGCCGAGGCTCGGCATCCCTGAGATCTGGACTTCCGACGGCCCTCACGGAATCCGTCCGGAGGTGCTTTGGGACAAATGGAGTCAGGCCGGGTGGACAAGTGATTCCTGCACGGCGTTCCCGGCGTTGACCGCGCTGGCTGCCACTTGGAATCCTGAGATGTCGGCTCTTTACGGAAAGAGCATCGGCGAGGAGGCCCGCTACCGCAGGAAGGACGTGCTTCTGGGACCTGGCGTGAACATCTGCAGAACCCCTCTCAACGGGCGCAGTTTTGAATATATGGGTGAGGATCCTTACCTTTCAGGCCGCATGGTCGTGCCTTATGTCAAGGGTGTGCAGAGCAACGGCGTGGCTGCCTGCGTGAAGCATTTCGCGCTGAACAATCAGGAATATAACCGCTTCACCACCAATGTGACAGTTGATGACAGGACTCTCTATGAGATCTATCTTCCGGCCTTCAAGGCAGCCGTCACCGAGGGGAAGGCTTGGGCGATAATGGGTTCCTACAATCTTTACAAGAACCAGTGGTGCTGCCAGAACCAGTACACTTTGAACGACATCCTTAAAGGAGAGTGGGGTTTCGATGGAGTAGTGATCAGTGACTGGGGCGGAGCCCATGACACGGAACAGGCTGTGAATAATGGTCTGGACATGGAATTCGGCACGTTTACCAACGGACTTAGCTGGTCTCTCTCAAACGCTTACGCCAACTACTACCTTTCGGATCCTTTCCTCAAGGGAATAAATGAAGGGAAATATACCATGGATGTGCTTGACAACAAGGTCCGCAGGGTCTTGAGACTTATGTTCCGCACGGTGATGGACAGGAACCGTCCTTTCGGCTCGTTCGTCAGCCCGGAACACATCGCGGCGGCGAGAAAGATCGGCTCGGAGTCCATCGTGCTTCTCAAGAACGATGGCGGCATTCTTCCGATAAAGAACGCGAGGAAGATTCTGGTTGTCGGCGAGAACGCTGTCAAGATGATGACAGTGGGCGGCGGAAGTTCCTCTCTGAAAGTCAAGAACGAGGTTTCCCCGCTGGAGGGGATCAGGGAAAGGTTCGCGGATGCGAAGGTGGTTTACGAGCGTGGTTATGTCGGTGATGCCAGCGGCCAGTTCGACGGGGTGACGACAGGTCAGGATCTTAGCGAGAGCCGTTCGGCGGAAAAGCTGATCTCCGACGCCGTGGCGGCTGCCAAGGATGCCGACTACGTGATATTCATTGGTGGCCTGAACAAGAGTGACCATCAGGACAGCGAGGGCAACGACAGGGAAAGCTATGATCTTCCATATTCACAGAACGCTGTGATTGAGGCTCTTGCCGCAGCCAATCCGAAACTTGTGGTTGTGAATATCTCCGGAAACGCTGTGGCGATGCCGTGGGCTGACAAGGTTCCGGGAATAGTTCAGGACTGGTATCTTGGGAGCGAGGCCGGACATTCTCTGGCGGACGTGCTTTCAGGCGATGTCAGCCCTTCCGGAAAACTACCGTTCACGATCGGGGCCACGCTGGCGGATTATCCTGTTCAGTCTGAAATCCAGTACCCGGGAATCCCTCGCAAGGAGACCGTCAAGATGGGCATCCAGGACAAGATCATCTACGACGAGACCTATACGGAAGGAATATTCGTGGGCTACCGTTGGTTCGAGCATAGCGCCATCAAGCCGACCTTCCCGTTCGGCTACGGACTCAGCTACACCACGTTTGAATATGGCGAGCCTAAGACTTCTGGCTCAATCGAAAAGGGCTTGACCGTCACTGTTCCGGTGAAGAACACCGGCTCTGTGGCCGGTGCTGAGATCGTGCAGATTTATGTCAGCGCTCCGGAAAGCTCAGTCGAGCGTCCGGTAAAGGAACTCAAGGGCTTCGGAAAGATATTCCTTGAACCAGGCAAGTCTGGTGAGGTGAAAGTGACTTTGGACAAGGCGGCCATCAGCTATTTCGACGCTGAAAAGCATGATTGGGCGGCTGAAAAAGGCAACTACAGGATTCTTGTCGGCGCTTCGTCCGAGGATATTCGTAAGACATTGGATTTTAAGTATTAATAGAGCCTTGAATGGCGAAAGGAACGGTTAATGTCGGCAGCCGGTGCCGTGAGATAGTTTCCGCTGTCAAGTCAGGGCAGTTCGCCCCCGTCTATCTGCTGATGGGGGACGAACCGTACTACACGGACATGGTCTGCGATGCTGTCATCGAGAACGCTCTTGACGAGGCTTCGCGGGATTTCAACGAGACGATCTGCTACGGGGCGGATGTCGATGCGGACACCGTTATCACAGCTGCCCGCAGGTTTCCGATGATGGCTGAGAGGCAATTGGTTGTGGTGAAGGACGCACAGGCAATGCGTGATCTGGAGAAGTTGGCTGTTTATTGCGAGAAACCTTTGGACTCCACGGTTCTGGTGCTTTTGATGCGCGGGGCTTCAGCTGACAAACGGAAGGCGTTGTACAAGCAGGCCTCCAAGAACGGGATTGTTGTCGAGTCCAATGCATTGAGGGACTACGAGATGCCTTCGTGGATCGCTCAGTATTATTCCGGAAGGGGACTGTCAATCGATCCCGAGGCCGCAGCTCTGCTGGCTGAGTCCGCCGGCACGAATCTGAGCCGCATCGCCGTCGAGACCGACAAGATGCTGAAGAATCTCCCGGAGGGAACGAAGCAGATAACTGTCTCGGACATCGAACGGAATGTCGGCATCAGCCGTGAGTTCAGCGTGTTTGAGCTGACCAAGGAACTTTCGGCGAAAAACGGGGCGAAGGCTTTGAGAATAGCCGCGCGCATCGGTGAGGCGGCGAAATTCGCCATGCCGATGGCGGTAAGCGCCCTTTACACCCATTTCGCCAGAATCCTGAAATACGCCGCGTTGAAGGAAAAGAACCGATACCCGGACAGAACCGCCGTCGCTGCCGCCCTGCAAGGCGTGAACCCTTACTTTTGGAAGGAATATGACATTGCGGTGGCCAACTACCCGGTCCGCAAGGCGATGGAGGTGATCTCCCTTCTTTGTGAATATGACTACAAAGGCAAAGGAGGAGATGCCGGGGAAGCCACTCCGGGCGAACTGCTCGTTGAATTGACAAGCAAGATTTTAAGTATATGAGTGAGAATATTATCGAGTGCAGGAATGTCTGCAAGAACTTCGGGGAGAAGGTCGCGCTTGACAACGTCAGTGTGAGCGTCCCTAAAGGCGGAATATTCGGTCTGCTGGGGCCTAACGGTGCCGGAAAGACCACGCTGATCCGCATCATTAACCGGATAACTATTCCTAATGGTGGAGAAGTTTTGTTCGACGGTCGTCCGATAACGCAGTCGGATGTCGAAAAGATAGGCTATTTGCCTGAAGAGCGGGGACTCTACCGCAAGATGGAGGTCGGCGACCAGGCAATGTATCTGGCCCAGTTGAAGGGCATGAGCGCAGCCGAGGCCCGCAAGGCGTTGAAGGAATGGTTTGTGCGTTTCGGAATCCAGGACTGGTGGAAGAAGAAGGTCGAGGAACTGTCCAAAGGTATGGCCCAGAAGGTTCAGTTCATCACGACCGTTGTGCACAAGCCGTCACTGATGATTCTGGACGAGCCGTTCTCCGGATTCGACCCGGTGAACGCCGAACTGATCCGCAAGGAAATACTTCGTTTGAAGGATGAGGGAGCCACAATCATCCTATCGACACATAATATGGAGTCTGTCGAGGAGTTGTGCGACAACATCGCCCTCATCAACAAATCGCATCTTGTGATCACCGGCGGGGTCAATGAGATCCGTCACAAATACGGCAACAACAACATCGAGCTGGTCTATACCGGCGAGGACAGGGTCAAGGATGCCGAAGGAATATTCAAAGTCCTCTCTGACGAGGACAACGCCGGACGGCACACCGCCGTGCTGACTCTCGGGGAGAACGTGTCCTCCAATGACGCGCTCTCTGTCCTGCTCGGTCAGGACATCATCGTCAACTCGTTCAAGGAACTGATCCCGAGGATGAACGACATATTCATAAAACTTGTAACCGAGGAGGCATAGTCATGAATTTCAGAATAATAAAGACTGTCATAGCGAGGGAATATCTCACCCGCGTCAAGAAGAAGTCCTTCATTGTCACCACGATACTTGTGCCGCTGATTTTCGCGGCGACCATGATAATTGTCGGATTGATCATGGCCGGGACGAAGGAAAGGAAGCAGGATGTCGCCGTGGTTGACCGCTCCGGCATCGTGATGAGCCACCTGCAGGACACAGACCGGCTTACGTTCACGGACTATTCCTCCGAGAATCCCGATTCGGTCAAGGCCCGTCTGGACGAGTACGGGAAGGATGTCCTGGTAGTAGTGTCTCCGCTGGATTCCGTCAAGAAGACGGTCTCCGTCCAGACATATTCAAAGGACCCGCTCGGAGTGGAGTTCACCTCGGGGCTTACCGCGAAGGCCAATGACGCGGTAGAGGAGTACCGTGTGCAGCAGTACGGCATTGACAACCTTTCCAAGATTATGGACGAGGTGAAGGCCGATGTCAAGGTGACGGAGTACACGATGGACGAAAAAGGCAACGAGACTGTCTCGGAGTCAGGGATATACATGATCATCTCCATGCTTCTGGGCATCATCATCTGGATGTTCATCATGATGTTCGGCGGGCAGGTGATGTCCAGTGTCATCGAGGAGAAGACCAGCAGGGTGGTCGAGGTGCTGATCTCGTCCGTCAAGGCCATCGACCTGATGTTCGGCAAGATCATCGGCGTGGCTCTTGTGGCGCTGACCCAGTTCTTCCTCTGGATTGTTCTGACCGGCGTGCTGGTCACCGTCGCCACAAGTGTGGTAGGCAAGGACATGCTCACCGGTATGGCCGGCAACCCTGAGATGATGGCCCAGACGATGGGTGTCTCTCCGGATCAGATGCAGGCTCTTGGCGGGACAACCGCCACCCTGGGAGCGGCCGCCGACTCGACCGCAGCCGTGGCCGGCGAGCCTGACGAGATGAGCGTCATCATCGGCACGCTCGTGAACATTCCTTGGGTGAAACTGATAGTCTCATTCCTTATCTACTTCATCCTCGGCTACCTGCTCTATGCGTCGATGTTTGCCGCCGTGGGTTCCGCCGTCGAGAATGAAGGCGACTCGCAGCAGCTTCAGATGCCTCTGACCATCCCGTTGATGATCGCTTATTTCATCATTCTGATGGCGTTCCAGAACCCTGACAGCGGAGTGGTTGTGTGGGGTTCGATGATTCCGTTCACCTCGCCGATCGTGATGCTGGCCAGGATCCCTTACGGGGTTCCGATGTGGCAGCTTGTGGTCTCAATCGTCCTGCTCCTTGTGACTTTCTTCGGCTGTGCCTGGCTCTCCGCCAAGATCTACAAGGTGGGAATCCTGATGTTCGGCAAGAAGTCCACGTTCAAGGATTTGTGGAAGTGGCTGAGGATGAAATAGCTTCTTGTCCGTCGCACCGCCGCGGGCAGTCGCGATGATGTGCTACTTTATTAACCATGTTAATATTCACTTATGAGGAAAACACTAATTATGATCATGTTCCTGGCGGGAGGGCTTTGCCTTTGCGCGCAGGAGCGGACAATCACCTGGACGACGGATCCGGTTGACGGCCACCGCACAGGTGTCGTGGCCTCCAACGCATCGAACGTTGAGGAAGCGATGGGTACGGTAAAAGGATGTGCCTACTATGCGCCGAACGGCAGGAAGTTCCGCAAGGGGACTGTGAAGAATGTGGCCCGGATAATGCTTGACGCCCAGCCTGCGATGGCAAAGGTCAAGACCGTCATCGGCCATTCGACACGTGAGATGGTGCGCACCTATCCGGAGTGCGAGATCTATGACTGGTACATTGACGAGCTGATTCGCGCGACCGCCGACAGCACCGGCAAGAGGGTGGACATCGGTATCGCCAACAGAGGTGGGGTCCGGATCGACATGCCGGCGGGAGAGGTTCTCTACGATGACATAATGTCGATGTTTCCGTTTCGTAACAACCTCTGCTACGTGGCTTTGCGTGGACGTGACGTGCGCGCGCTGCTGGATCAGATGGCGGCTTCCACGTTCCAGATCGTCGGTGGCGTGAAGGTCGTGGCAAGGAACGGCAAGATTGTCTCGGCCACCATCGGCGGCGAGCCGCTGGACGATGACAGGCTCTACGGAGTGGCGACACTCAACTTCCTTCTGGACGGCGGCGACGGCTACAAGGTGGCCAGGAACGCCGAGGAGGTCATAATGTGCAACGGCTACCTCTACGACACGATGCTCGCCTATGTGCAGGGCCTCACCGCCGCCGGGAAGCCTATCGAGTACCAGAACCAGAACTGGATCACAATCCTTGAGGAGGGGGACAGCAAATGAGACGTTTTGTTTTAGGAATATGCCTGCTCGCGGCCATCGCTAACATCGACGCCGCGGCCCAGAAGAGACTTACCATACTCCACGTCAATGACACCCACAGCCATCTTGAGCCGGAGCGCTCAGGTGAGCATGAGGGTATGGGCGGAGTGATCGAGCGCGCCGCCTACCGCGACAGTGTCGTGAAGGCTGACGGAAAGAGGAACGTGCTGCTCCTCCATGCCGGCGACTTCGATCAGGGCACGTCCTATTTCTCCGTGCTCGGAGGCGACATCGAGATCGATCTGATCAACGCGATGAAGTACGATTGCGTGACTTTGGGCAACCATGAGTTCGACAACGGTGTGGATGAGCTCGCGCGCCGACTTGCCAAGATCAAGTGTCCTGTGGTCTGCGCCAACTATGATTTCTCGAAAGTGTCTCTGTCTCAGTATGTCAAGCCGTACACCATCCTGAAGAAAGCCGGAATGAGGATCGGCATTATCGGCCTTATGCCGGACATCACCATTCTTGTCTCTAAGGAGGTCTCCGACATGATCCCGGGCTTTGAGAACTCCGAGGTGGTCAACAAGTGGGCCGAGTACCTGAAGACCGAGAAGAAGTGCGACCTTGTGATCGCCCTCACCCACATCGGTTTCGAGAACGAGCCGTATCTGGACCAGATGCTTGTACGCCGCACCCGCAACGTGGATCTCGTCGTAGGCGGCCACTCCCACACCTACCTCAAGGCTCCTCACTACGAGAACAATCTTGACGGTGTCCCGGTTCCGATCGTACAGGACGGCGAGTGGGGGCTCTATGTCGGCAACATGAAGATTACAAGGTAGTTCCGGATTTCAGAGTAAGAGATGGTGGCTAAGAGGAGACTTTCAGCCGCCATCTCTTTTCGGTGCTGGATTAAGAAGCTGTTCTGAATTGTTTTGAATGTTCTTTGAGGTGAAAAAATCTTCAGTTTCATCCCGCTTCTTCAGTCAGACAGCACCGTTATCTTCCTTGGAAGAAGCGGTCGAAGCTGAAGTGTTTCACTCTCAACCCGGCGCCCGAGCTGAGGGCAATCGAACTTGTCCGGATTGCCGAGGTGAGCAGCAGGGGAAGAGATTGCTCTTAACCTTCAAACAAACAATTCAAAACAGCTTCTAAGAAAATAAGTAATCCTAAAGAGACTGTGTGAGAGTTTTTGGTACAGGAGGGGCTTGTTTGGTGTACCAAAGTGGCCAGGAGATAGGATTGGTACAGGAGAGGCTTGTCTGGTGTACCAAAGTGGCCAGGAGATAGGATTGGTACAGCTCTTTCCGAAGCGTCGCGGACGGCTCAGGAAATAATATTTCCCTGTTGATGCGAGACTGAAGACCGCCGCGGTCTTGTCCACATAAACATATCCACCTTCGCGGATTTCCGAGAAACTCTGCATTCCTATAGGGTACAACATAGCCAATTCGTTATCTGTCATTCAAAGATAGTAAACATTATCCAAACCACAAATCACGTATCCGTCGGATTGAAGTGGAATTGAAGTGGGATTGCCACGCACAAAGCCCTGCAGGGCCTCATCTATAAACGAGCGTGCAGTTCATCAATCAAGTTATAAGTCGGCCGTAAGGTAGGAATTGTGGACAAGAGCTTCGCCCCGTGCCCTTCAACGGCATCGACAAAGGCCTTGATCTCCGGATAAAAACCTTGGGTGTAGATCTGATTGTTGGTCATGGACGGGATAAAGTAGTTGCGGGAGAATAGTTCCACGCTGACCGGTTGATGATGGATAATCTTTTCCAGCGGCACTCCCATAAACGTGCCGCAATGAGGGCGGAAAGTCAACATCTCCATCCCATGCATCTCGTAAGTACCTTTGACAGAGCGCACAACCAGACTTTCCTGGGAGCTGGCCCACGAAGCTGATGTGGACAATTCCAGCATACCACTCACACATCCATGCCTCAGAATCAGCATCATCGTCACTCCTCCGCCTGAAGTCCGCACGGTTTCAAAACCTTGTACCACAGCGTCTCCGAAAAGAAACGACACATAGTCCAACGGATGGATGAACAAATCCGTCAAAGAGTCGCCTTCTGGATAACGCCCGGTGACATAGCGGAGGCTGTAGCTTTTTGCAACATCTTTACGGAGAGCTTTACGTAACGCCTGAGTGACAGGGGAATACCTCTTCTGCATTCCGACGACAGCCGGCACATTCCTCTGATCCGCCAATCTCGTCAAGACATCCAATTCCTCCAAAGTTCCGCACGGTGGCTTCTCGACAAATAAAGCCTTATTTGCCTTCAAAACTTCCGAGGCGATCCCAAAATGCGCAGACGGCGAGGCCGACACGAACACTCCCCTTACAGAATCATCCGACAGGATGTCATCCAAATCTGTCGTTACCGTGATTCCTGAATATTTCCTCTCTATCAACCGAGCCTTTTCCTTCGACCGACAGCAAATGTACTTCAACGGCACGTGAAGATAGTCCAGAACCGGATACAGATTATCCACGCTGTGCCCACCGAAACCCACGAAAGAATATTCATTGACACAGCATTCCTGTAGTCGTCGGCGGCTGCGCATATTTTTGTATCTTTCTATCAACTTTTCAATTTTTTCCATAACCTACATATTCTTCACTCGTTTGAAATAGCGATGATATGTCTCGCCATGCAAGCCGGACCAATTATATTTCCCATAGAAAACCTCAATCAGGCGTTTGGGGAAGATTCTTTCCAAATTCCGCATCAAGATGATGTCATACTTGCGATGGAAATTAATCCAGCAGCCATTGCATCCAGCAGAGTACGCACACTGCAATTTTCGGGCTCTCTTTGAATTGAATATTCCATCCAACGATTCTTTATGAATATTTCCAAGCGTCACTCCGAGATTCTGGCAAAGCGGCACATCACCATTCGAATGGACAACCAATGAACTGAATATACTCTGGCAGCGCAACAGAAGCCGCCCGTTCCGCCACTCATCATAAAGCGCCACGAAATCATAGTTTTCCTCCGTATCGTGAATATTCTCGGGAATTCTCCTAAGATAATCCTCAGCATCAGTCTCCAGCAACTCACCGGTCGTGTCGAAGAACGACATCGTCCCATAGATTCCGACACGGACATCTATCCCGTACTTCTTAGCGACATCAATCACAAACCGCATATCCTCAAAATCATTCCACGGAGACAGGCAGAACATCAACGAGACAGGCACTTCATTCTTCAATCCCTCCACAACCCGGATCACCTTGTCATAGCCATCCCGTCCACGCATCCGCAGATAAGTCTCACGGTCTCCGTCAAGCGACAAGTACAGATGTTTCGGCAGGTATTTCCTGACATATTCAATGACACGCTCGGGAGCAAGTCCGTTTGATAGCAAGGTGTAATTCGGATGATACCGACTGAACCATTCCATAATCTCCGCCGCCTGAGGATGCAGGATGAATTCACCGCCTTCCAGCCCTACAGTGGTATGCCGTGTTACGCACCGACTGGACATAATCCTCTTGATGTCTTCAAGTGAAAGGTTCTCGTCCGGCTTCTTCCAAATCGAGCAATGCCGGCAACGGGATTGACACCGAGTCGTTGAATATATCATCAACAGGCTCACTTTCTTCCGTCTCGGGAAAAACAGATTGTGAAGGTAAAGACCTCCGTTATAAAGGTAATCGGCAATGGAATACATAGAAGAAACCCTGCTCCTTAACAGGAATGATTATTTCCTGCAAAGTTCGGAACAAGGTTTCTACCATCCTATTTCAGAATCTACTTTCTTTTATAATAAATCACAGATTATCAATTAAATAAAGAAAATTTATTCACTTTTCACAATTGCTTCTCTCCTATATCTGAATCAAAAGCCTCATTCCTCAGCATCAGTATCTTTCCGCTCAACATCATTAGATGTGAAGTCATACACCCAGATCCGCTTAATAAAACCATCATACTTGTCCTTCTTATACTTACGCCAATTATACTCATTAAAGAACCGATTTCCAGCTTCGTCCTTGTCACGGACAAACCATTCCTTCAGAAGACTGCCATCCGATGAGAAGAAGCTGATTTTTCGATCGCCATCCGGTTCAGTGCTCGTCAATAAACCATCGAATACAGGATCCGTATTGATGTAACAATAATAAGTATACAGATGAAGCGAATCTCCCGGCATCACCTTCTCTAACTTAGGCTCCATAAATGTCCAGTCACACCAAATACCAATTGCTTCATTTGTGTCATTCTTGACCCACCATTCTCCTTCATTATCTGCAAAAGAATCGGAAGGGTCACAGGCTATAAAGCAATACATCGCCATAAACGCAAATAAAATCTTTTTCATAATAAAAACAGTTTAAGTCCCATAAATATAGAATCATTCTGGGGAAACGCAAAATATTTCCCCAGAAATCAAAAAAAAACAGAAACTTTATCGTTGCCTTATTTCAAGACTGGAGCCTGATTCTACAAAGAATGTGGAACCTATCGAAACGTTACCAACCAATGTCAGTTTAGCGCCATTGATAACACTGACATCCTGAACAGATATATTTGTCCCAGTGACGGTTGTTGATTCCGACACGGTACGCCCTGAAAAAGTGACATCCTCCGTGACAGGTTCTTCCACATCCTCGATTATACCATATCTACTGAAGCAAGCCTTTATTGAATCAACCTTTTCGGGAAATTTTTCCCGCATTTTCGAATACAACGCATCGTATGTCTTTACATCACTTGTCAGACAATCGAAAATATTCTTTCTTGACAAGGATCCATTTCTATCAAGATCCCAGAATACTTCAGGTTTGAACCATTCATTATTTGTCTCCGGGTATTTCTTTGGAATGGAGGGCTTTAAACTTTCATATTTTCTCAAATTCCCCATATAGTCTCCCCACATCTCCCCGATGCCACATAATTCAGCATTGTTCCCAGTACCGTTTCCATAGGCACCATACGACATTATGTAACTCACATATTTTGCCCAAAATGCACTTCCAACCTGACTGTAGTGGCTTGCGTGGGCAAGTTCGTGATTGACGTGCTCATAGATGCTTTCATAATCTTTTCCACTCGTGCCTATCGTGATGTCTGGTAACAACACACGCAAGATTCCTTGCAAAGTTGTAGTTGTTAACCCATAGCCAAGGTTTGCGAAGAAATTCGCCCAACCCGAATGCACGTTAAGACCGATTCCGTGTTCCAATCTACGCAGCATTGGAGTCGATGACGAGCTTGCAGTCCTCCAACACCATATCTTCATCGTTCTTGGAGGTTTGGTTATGCCTGTCCGCTCACACATCGAGTAATAATCGTAACCAGCATTATTAATCACTGACCAACGCCAAGCACGTTCACTATTTTCAATGTTTTTCGAATAGCCATCTTTGTCGTGCCAACCAAGATTGCAATTAGCTCTCGCCAAAGGTCCATAATTTCCCCAAATGTCAAAATCCTTGATATTGTCATAGACTATGGCATAATGAAGACGATGACGGAATTTGCTTTCAAGCGCATAATGACCGTTGGCGTCAGTGTATGTCGTGGAGTACTTCACGAACCTATGTCCACGAATCTTTACTCCTTTTAACGGAGCATAATTATTCTGTGAGACATATACTTTGATCGTTCCTTCCGGAGTCACTCTGCCGGCTCTCGTCAAAACGTCCCCGTCCACATCTTCAAAATCATCATAGCCTAAACTTTGATAGGCGGCAGCCTCTACATCAACACTCAAGCCACCACGAGTCTGGACAATGCTCTCATTTTCTTCCGGGATATAGCACTCATCCAGAATCTCATACGTCATTTCAGCCGGGAAATCGTAATCTGGCTTAACTGTAGTATATAGCCAATTAAAACTGTATTCTGTTTCTGCGGTTTCCAAAGAGTCTATCTCGGCGTCAGTCAGATCTACATCCAATGGATAATCAAATAGTTCCAGACCTGATTCATATAACAGGAAGTGAAACTGCGTGCTGTCTTGAGGCATAAATCTGACATATAAATCCGTCGGTTCAAGCTCAACTTGCTCCAATGAATAGTTATCATAGACAGACTGCATCACACTCAATGAATATGGATTATGCTCGACTGGTGCGAAATCTTCATCATCATTTGTTACAGATGTCCTTGTAATTAGCTTTTCTTGTCCACTGTCATTCAAGTCATCAAAAACCATCTCATTCATTGTGCAGGAAAAGAACACTGTACAAACAAGGCCTAAAATGGGAATGATTCTCTTCATACTGTCCGGTTTTATGTTCATATTCCGTGTTAATCGACCCAGACAAGTTATTTATGTGTCTTCAATGTTTCCACTTCCTGCTGAAGTGACTTCACAGCATCAATGAGTATCGGGATGATTGCTGTGTAATCCACAAGTTTACGGCCTTCATCATCGGTGTACACGAGGTTAGGTAGAACCTCCTCAATTTCCTGAGCCAACAGTCCTATCTCAGCATTGTTTCCTGTATATTTATTGTATGAAATGCCGGATGTAAGGTTTGCGGTGCGGGCCTCGTTTCCTATGAAATTGTAGGTGACAGGGCGTAATTGGGAAATGATGTCCAGTCCATTGTTGAGTGTGCGGATGCCTGTTTTGGCTCTGGCGTCAGAATAGTTATAGACCTTGCTGACCTGAATACTGTTGAATGTGCTCGTCTGCGAGTTATAAAACACAATCTGGTCATTGTGACCCGCGATGCGAGGCGCACCGGTGGCAGCAACACTGATCTGCAAGAACCTGCCATTAGTATGGTTGAAGTAAATTCCATTGCCAGCTACCGACATTACGTAGTAGTAGAAAGGAGTATCCGTTCCAATCAAGACTCTACCAGACTGATACTTTAGCTGAGCGGATGCCGACAAACTTGACATCAAAGAGATGGCGATCAACGCCAAGGCGAATGTGATTACCTTTTTCATAAAATTGATTATTAGAGTGTTAATGTAAAAATGGTTACTTAGTAAACGAGCCTTCAGAATAGGATCTATCGGTGATGATGGCGATATGATAAGTGCCCGACTCTTTCGGGACATCAATTCTTTCAAATATGGTCTCCGCAGAATCAAATTCAGAATATCCGCATAGTTGGTTCCGAGAATTGAAGAGATAAACACACACATTTCCTTCACCACTACAAGTTATTTCGAGGAAATTAGAAAGACGATAATAATAGATCTGTATCTGATCATGTAGGTCTCTTTCATAATCGTTTTTACCCTTGACGGTCTGTACTTCTACAGATATTTTCTCCTCGTCTTTTTCCGCAGCTTTCATTTGTCCACTTATGAATAGGCCGCACATAAGGGAAATTGACAACACAAGAATTGAAATAACTTTTTTCATCTTTTTTACATTTTTTGTTACCGCAAAGTTTGGCATAAATAATATACTCACAAAAATATTAGTCTACTTTTTAACCACCTAAGTAATTAAATATAAATAGATTAAATTATAGAGTGTTTACTTTTTACCTCACCTAACCTACAAATGTAAAAAGCGCTCATTATTTAGTCACGTCCCACTTATGAATGTACCTCCGAAACAACAACTCGACTCTCATTGAAAGTTTTTTTCAGCCAAGCTGACAAGGTTCCATCTTCTGCCTTTAGCCCCAATTTCGTTCTTAGTCTGCTGCTAATATTATATGCGTTTGAATAGTTTATGACTTTAGGCAGCTCAGATGTCTTTAGACCAATTATTAATAAACAACAATATCCAATTTCTGATGCCGTCAGACCACAATCCGTTAATTTCGAGACAAACTGAGGAAAATATATCGCATATATCAGACCGATACTAACCGTGACCTTGTCTCTATTGTTCAACAGTTCTTCCAACGTAACAGCGGCTTTTGACAAAGAATCAGGCATATCTCTATTCAAGAATGTAGACAATGCTTTAACTCTCATTTCGATTATTCTTTGAACCAGCAAATGATGTTCATCATTGTTGTCTTTTTCTAATGTATTCATCAATTTTTCGATAGGTTTGAGCCGTTTTGTTAAAGCTGTAAGCTCATCATATTCTTCTTTTATCTCATCGTATTTTAAACGTAAAGACAACTCTCTTTTTCTAAACTTACAATAGAAGAACAAACATAATGAAAAGATAATAATAAATATAACAGCAACGGTCACAGATAGTATTCTTTGCTTAATGATAGTGAGGTTGTTTTCGTAATTAGTCCTTACAGATTTGACTTCTTGATTGATCTTTATCAAATCAAGCGAATCGCTGAGTTTAGCATACCGTATAATGCTTTCGTAAGCGTTGATGTAATCTTCTTGTGATTTCTGTACGGAAGCAAGAAGATAGTAGTAGGATTCATCATTAATGTTGCCTCCATTTTGAAGATACCGGCATAAAGCATCCTCTGACAAATCTGCGTCTCCTATTTTAAGATATACCTGCGCTATAATTTTCCAATCCAAATCAGACTCGCTTCGAGCATAATTGATATACTTTTCACAATCAGATTTTAGTACCTCGATCGATGAATTTGCATTCAAAGAATATAACAATTTAATGTCAAGCATTTTCAAATGATTGTGATACGACAAGTCAGGGTGTTGGTTGACAATAGAAAGGCAAGAGTCCAGTTTATGATAGTCTCTTAAAATCAGGTACGTATTAGCCTGAGATAAAATTGCGGATACGTAATTGTTGTCATTTCCGGATATTTTTGAATATTTTGCCGCCTCACGCAACTCATCAAGCTCTCCAGAAAGATCAAAACGAGAGAACTTAATTTGTGCTTTAGTAAAACAAAGCCTGGCGAGATCCTCAGTTGAAATTTTATTCAAATTTATATGTTCCGCGCAGACCAGGCTTTCCATAGCCTTGTCCATCAGGCCGGCGTTCTGATAGATGCGGGCCTGGTAGTAATAAGACTTGAACTTGTACGGAGCGTTGAGGCGGTGGCGATAATAGCTCACGGCGATGTTGATGAGCGAGTCGTCCGTCTTGTCGATGTAGTTCTTGTCAAGGGCGATTGATTTAAGGAGAGCATAACGAGCGTTCTGACTTCTGGAATCGAAATGAAGCGAGTCAATCGATTCCAGAATGGCAAGTGCTGAATCCGGACTTGCGGACATACAGGACTCGGCGCGGTCGAGACTTTCATCAACGGCCTGGTTTCGTCCGCAGAAGGTCAGAACGCAGGTCAATATAGAGATAGTTAGTACATTTTTCATTGTTCGGTGTAGTAAATAACACCCAAATATAGAACAAAAATCATTTCCGACAAAAGACAGCAATGCTGAAAGTGTAATCGTAAATGGCAGAAGTAGAAAAACCTTAGTAACAACATTAGTTATCAATTAATTATTCACCTCAAAAGTAGATTCCAGCAATAGAAAAATTAGATTCAATATTCGATGAGTCGTCAGCCTTGCCCCATTGTCCACATATGGTAGAATACACCAATCCACAAAAAATCCAGCTTCAGAATGAACTTAATTCAAACTGAAGCCGGATGTGATTATTGTCACTTCAAAAGCTGAAGGCTACTTCGCTTTCTTAAGGATTATCTCATCTGTGACTCCATTGTTGGCGACAACCTTGAAGGTGTCCTCGTCGGTCTTGAGGCGGACAGCCGGGAAAGTCCATACAACTCCGCTGGATTAAGAAGTAGTTTTGAATTGTTTGAAATGTTCTTTGAGGAGAAATAATCTTCATTTTCTTCCCGCTTTTTCAGTCAGATCCGACCGCTGTCTTCCTTGGAAGAAGCGGTCGAAACTGAAGTGTTTCACTCTCAACCCGGTGCCCGAACTGAGGGCAATCGAACTTGTCCGGATTGCCGAGGTGAGCAGCAGGGGAAGAGATTGCTCTTAACCTTCAAACAAACAATTCAAAACAGCTTCTAAGAAAATAAGTAATCCTAAAGAGACTGTGTGAGAGTTTTTGGTACAGGAGAGGCTTGTCTGGTGTACCAAAGTGGCCAGGAGATAGGATTGGTACAGGAAAGGCTTGTCTGTGTCTGCCAAGGTCGTCTCGTGAGCGAGACGGCGCATTCTGCTCACGGAAGGGCCTTCCGAGGTTGTCTCGTGAGCGAAACAGTGCGTTCTGCTCACGGGAGAGTCTTCTGCTGTGATTCCGGGCGACGGAAAGGTGCGGAAGTGTCGCATTGAAGACCTTGGGTCTGGTTGTTGGCACTCTGAATGTCAAGGAAGTTGAAACACGGCCGGAAAAGTTACCCATGCCCAAGGTGGCGGATGGGGATTCAATGTCGGCAACATAAAGATTACAAGGTAGTTCCGCTTATATGACAAAAAAAGAAGGTGGCCAGGTTAAAAAACTTGGTCACCTTCTTTTCGCCATTCTTTTTGCCGGCTCGTCCGGCATATGTCAGTGAGGCCTCTGAGGGAGTGTCATAGGATCGGGCCGAAATAGAAGATACGGATGTCCCCCTTTGTCTCACGGTACAGGGTGATCGATAGGTCGAACTCCAGAAAGCGGCCGTCCTTTGACACATGATAGTGGTTGAGATGGGCTCCGGTTACTGACTTATTGCCGCTCACATAATGATCCCCTTCGGTGCGCTCCAGAGGGATGTACATTGTGGCGACTCCGGGAAGGTCGAGTTCCACCAAGGAAACGTTGAAGCTGATGTGGCCTGGTGCGCCGCAGCGGCAGCGCCATCCGGACATCTTGACGCGAATGTCGTTCCCGTCATAGAATACCCACTTCTGGTTTCCCTCGAAATCTTTTCCCTTGACATTGGTCAGGTTGCAGTAGTGCTGTTTGTCTACGGTCACATAGCCGCGCGTGGCCACCTGCTGATCGTCAGGAAGCAATTGATTGCAGGAGACAATTCCTGCCAGCGCGATCAGAAACGGAAGGAATAAATGTCTGGTGCTCATAATTCAATAGTTTTTTAGTCTCTGACAATATAAATCCTATTGATACGCATTTCTTGCATCATCGGTTCCCGGAAAGGAAACTTTTTTTACCATACGGTTCCCTCACGTCGGCAAACTCTTGGAAGAAGTCTGTTACGAACGACCCTTTTATGGTGCCGGAGGGGCTGGCATAAAAGGGCGCATAGGCGGCCGGGAGTCTATCTGGATTTCCGGAGGACGATCTGGTCGGTGGTGCCGTCGTTGGCGACCACCTTGAAGGTGTTCTCGTCGGTCTTCAGGCGGACGGCGGGGAAGGTCCAGACCACACCGGAGGATTCCTCAGAGCTGACCATGCGATCAATAAGCCGGCCGTTCTGGTAAAGGGTCAGGTACTTTGCGTTGCTGTAGACCTTGATGCGGAGATCCTGTCCGGCTGGGAAGGACTTAAGGCGGCGCGATGTGATGTGTACCGTGGTCTCGTCCTTGTTCCACAGGGACTTGTAGAGGTAGAAGACATCTTTTCTCGTCTGGCGGTCACGGGTCACGAGTCCCTTGTCATTCATGTACTTGCGGTCGTTGTTCCTTACAAACTTGACACCGTCCTCCGAATCCATGTAACCTTCCTGACGGTTGGCCACCGGAAAATCGAACAAGACCCAAATGGATGTGAAGTTCAGCCAAGGCATCGCCTTGATCTGGCGGACGTGCGACTCGTGGAAACGGTTCGCGTATTCTTCATAATGCTTTGAGTCGTCCTCCTTGTCGCGGACAGCGTCCGCAGGGTTCCATACTTGACAGAACGGATTGTTGCCGACGCCATATTCAGCGACATTGACAGGGCAGTCAGGTCTCAGGCCGCGGACTTTTTTCAGCGTGGGCGTGAATCCGTCGAAATTGTTGGGTGTCCTGTACCAGCCGAAGTAAAGATTCTGGGAGCAGAAGTCACCCTTTAGTTCAGGATAGCCTTCACGGGCGAGATTCGAGCAATCCGTGAAGCCTACAAATCGGTCAGGATCAAGTTTTTTAGTAAAGTCATAGAGCCTTTCGGTCTCTCTCGCTACCCTTTCCGCGTCAAACGGTCCCTGAAGGTCATTGTTGTTACCCCAGGTGTCCAGTTCGTTCCACATACCCCAGAAAGCGATCGAAGGATGGTTGTAGAGATTGTTGACCATCTCCTTCATCTGATGGTGGAGATTGTTGAAATAGGCCTGTGTGGCGTTGGTTCCGCACACATTGACCCAAGGAATCTCTGTCTGGACAATGATTCCGAGAGAGTCACAAAGCTGGAACGCGAAGTCGTTATGCGGATAATGGGCGAGACGCAGGAAGTTCGCCCCAAGCTCCTTGACGATGCGGTAGTCGCGGCGATAGTCAGCCTGAGTCAACGCGGAGGCCTTCCCATCAGTGTCCTGATGCATCGCCACGCCACGGAGAGGGTAAGGACGACCGTTCAGAAGGAATCCTCTCTCCGGATCCATCCCTATCGAACGGTAACCGACCTTTGTCTCGGCGATGTCCATCATCCTCTTTCCCTTGAACAGCTCGACCCTGATCGTGTAGAGGTAAGGATCTTTCATGCCTTCCCAAAGATGCATGCCGGAAAGGATGAACTCATGGTCGAAGTCATATTCAGAGAACGCCTTGACAAGGACCTCGCGGTCAGCCTGATAGCCCAACGCGCCATTGGCCTCCAGAAGCTGGACACGCACAAGGATGTCCGCGTCCCGATTGCCCGCGTTGACCAGTTTAGCCCTGACATTGGTGACAACTTTCTTCTTGGTCACGACCGGAGTCTCGCAACGAAGCCTGTACATTCCGTAGTCCTCCGGCGAAAAATAGACATCATCCATGACCAGAAGCCAGACCGGATTGTGCAGTCCGCCGTTCTTATTGAAGTCCGAAGTGACAGGAGCCATCTCCAGGTCCTCAGAGTTGTCGCAAATCACCTCCACCCTGTTGACACCCCTGGTCAAAGACTCTGTGATGTTTGCGGAGAAAGGCGTGTAGCCACCCTTGTGGGCCGCTACCTGCTCTCCGTTGACCTTGACAACGGCCGCCTGAGCCGCACCCTCGAAAAAGAGATAATATGTCTTCTTCACATCGGTGATCCTCAGATCACAGCGATAAGTCGCCTTGCCACGGTAGTAATAAGGAGAATGGCCATCCTCGGCGTTGTAGGAATGCGGCACGCTCACGGTCTGCCAATTGGAGCCGTCCTTGCTGAATTCCCATTCCTTCAGTTGTTCCTGACGGAATCCACGGATCTGTGCCTCCAGAGGGAGGACAGCAAAAAGAATCGCCGCCGCGACGGCGCAGAATAAATGTCTTTTCATCAAGATGAATGATTTACGCATAATTACACAAAGTTAGCAATAATCGTCGGAAATTCTTATCTTCGCAGCTGATAAACATCAATCATTTCTCCTTATGGACAGAAATTGCTTAAGAAACTATGACAAGACCAGAAAAGTCCACGACTGGTTCAGGTACTTCGCGCCGGTCTTCATCACCTTTTCCGTGGCGCTTGGCTTCATCACAAGAATATTGCTGCTGTTCACTCCGCCTACCGTAATCGGATTCACGGCGCTGGAATGGCTTAAGATCTTTCTGTTAGGCTTTGTCAATGATGTGGCGTTCTCCCTGCTCGCGCTCGCACCGGCGATGGTGGTGCAGGCCACGCTGAACGACGCCAAGTACAAAAAGCCGCTCTGCTACATTATCGGAGCCGCCCTGCTCGCCTTCGCGGTCTATTCATTGCTGCCATCCAACATATTCACTGAATATGGTTCCGTCGTTCCGACGATAGCCCGTCTGCTCTCCCTCCTGCTTCTCGGCGCGTTCTGCCTGAGGCTGTTCATCCCGAACATCAGGAAGGGTTGGTGCAAGGCCGGACTGCTGTTCACTATGGGGCTGTACATATTCCTGATGATAGTGAACGCCATCTCTGAGTGTGTCTTCTGGAACGAGTTCGGCGTGAGGTACAACTTCATAGCGGTTGACTATCTGGTCTACACGAACGAGGTGATCGGGAACATCATGGAATCATATCCTATCGTGCCGATGTTCCTCGGGGTCTTTCTTGTGGCGGTGCTGATCTGTTGGCGGCTGTTCCGGCGGAAGGATTTCAGCGAGTCCGGCAACGGGGGAGCCGTTCCGTTCCTGGCGACATTCGTCATCTATGCGGTGCTGTTCGCCGGAAGCTTCTTCTGGCTGCGTTTCAGCTACCGTAACCTCCAGAGCTCCAATAACTACGCGACCGAGTTGCAGTGCAACGGATGCTGGAATTTCCTTGAGGCCTACAGCAGCAGCACTCTTGAATATGACAGGTTCTATCAGATGCTTCCCGAGGATGAGGCGCTGGGGCTCAAGCTCGCGCTGTGCGGCCAGGTTCCCGCCCGTGAGGAGGCTGGCTCCGCGGTCCGGCAGGCAGACCAGCCGGCCGATGCCGCCGTGCGGATGATAAGGGACTCCGTTCCGCCTGTCAGGAAGAACATCGTGATGATCACCGTCGAGAGCCTGAGCGCCGATTTCCTCGCCGCCTATGGCAATGAGGACGGCATCACTCCGAATCTGGACACGCTCATTGAAAAGAGCCTTGTCTTCGATAACCTCTACGCCGCCGGCAACCGATCCGTCCGCGGCCTTGAGGCCCTGACCCTCTGCATTCCGCCGAGCGCCGGCGAAAGCCTTATCAAAAGGCCGGACAACGCCGGACTTTTCTCCACCGGCACCGTGCTGAGGGAGAACGGCTACACGACCTCGTTCATCTACGGCGGCGACAGCTATTTCGACAACATGCGCGCCTACTTCTCCGGCAACGGCTTCGAGATCATCGACAAGTACTGTTATCCGAAGGAGGACATAACGTTCAGCAACATCTGGGGTACCTGCGACGAGGATTCGTACAGGGTGGCCTTGAAGGAGTTCGACAAGAAGGCCGAGAGCGGGACTCCGTTCCACGCCATCATATTCACAATCAGCAATCATCGTCCGTACACATTCCCGGAAGGGAAGATCACCTACGACGGTGAGATGAAGTCGCGCTCCGCCGCCGTGAAGTACACCGATTTCGCGATCGGCCAGTTCCTCGCCGAGGCTTCGCGCAAGCCATGGTTCAGCAACACCGTATTTGTCATCGTGGCCGACCACTGCGCCTCCAGCGCCGGCAAGACCAGCATCCCGGTGGACAAGTACCACATACCGGCGATCGTCTATTCCCCGGGCTTCATCCAGCCTCGGAGGGTGGAGAAGCTTTGCTCCCAGATTGACCTGATGCCGACCATCTTCTCCCTGTTGCACTTCTCCTATGACTCGAAGTTCTACGGCCGGGACATCCTCGCGCCGGACTACAACCAGCGGGCGTTCATGGCCACCTACCAGGATCTGGGCTACTACAGTGATGATGTGCTGACCGTCCTTTCGCCGGTTCGCCGCATCCGGCAGTTCGACGTGAGGGAGACCGGACCGTGGAGCCACACCGAGACGCCGAAGGAGACACCGGCGGACTCCCTGGTGAGGGAAGCCCAGGCATTCTACCAGACCGTCAACCTTAAGCCGTGGTGAATGTCAGACAGATAGCCGCAAGATAAACTATCAGGTATGAACAAGAAAGTCCTCTATTACATCGCCGCCCTCCTTTGGGGAGCGCCGGGGGTTGTCATCGCCGTCAAAGGCATCCAGGCGTACTTGACAATGCCTACGGAAAGGCTCTGGTGGCTGCTGCTCATCACGGCCTTTGTGCTGATGTGCTTCTACCTCATGTTCCGCAAAGCCGTGAACAAGTACTCGGCGCGCATCGCCGGACTGCCGCGGAAGACGACTCCCTGGCAGACATTCCCACCCGGCGGATGGATTCTGATTGTGGGCATGGCATGCCTTGGCGTCAGCCTGAAGTTCATACCCGGACTCCCCGCTGAATTCATCGCATCCTTCTACTCCGGCCTCGGCCCGATGCTCATCCTCGCGGCCTGCCGGTTCATATTCAAATCCTTTATTCCCTGACGTAGTGAGGCATCTCCGATGGAGTGATGATGGAGATCTCGCATAGCCCCTTCACCTCGCCGTCTTCCTTCCAGGCGCTCTGGAAGATGAATTTGTGTACACCTTGCTTCTCGATGGTGTAGCAGTTCGTGCCGCCCGTCTCCAGCAGGTGACGGATTATGCCTGCGGAACGTTCACCGTGGCAGCCGAAAAGGTTCTTTCCGATCAGGCTGCCATGCTTCTCGTACTGTCTCACGGCAGGATCGTTCTGATAGATAATCACTCCGTCCTTGTCACAGACGGTTATGGAGCAGTTCAGCTCCTTGGCCCAGTCAGGTATTATCATAATGTGATTAGTTAATTGTTGCGAAGATAGGCATTCCTTCCCGAATGTCCCTGCTGTCCCGTGAGGAAATCTACCGGATGTTGCGGCGGACGGGGAGGAGGGCGATGATGTAGCCGATGAGGGCTACACCGATGATTGTGGCGAGGACGTCTTGCCACTGGAGGATGACCGGGTATGCGTTCACGAGGAAGCTGCCGGGCATCTTGATGAAGCCGAAGTGCTGCTGGGCGAGGGAGAAGCCTATGCCGACCACAAGGCCGGCGGCGAGGCCGAGCAGGGAGATGAGCCAGCCTTCGAGGGTGAAGGTGCGGCGGAGCATCTGGTCGGTGGCCCCGAGGCTGCGGTAGGTCTCGATGTCATCCTTCTTCTCGATGATCAGCATCGTGATGCTGCCGAAGATATTCAAGGCGATGATGATGATGACGAATATGAGGATGAGGTAGATGGCCGCCTTCTCGTAGCGCATCATCTTGTAGAGCGACGGATTCTGGCGGAAGCGGTCCAAAACCTTGAATTCAGGGCCTAACTCTTTCTGAATATGCTTGATCGCGGAACGGATGTCTTTCGCCGTGGAGCCTTCGGCCAGGCGGATCTCCACTCCTGAAACCTCTTCCTCATAGCCAAGCAGCTTTCTCATCTCCTCGATCGGCACGATCATCAGATCATCGTCAATCTGCTGGTTGACCGAGAATATTCCTGAAGGGCGCATCCGCACGGTTTCAATCGAGGCCGCCGGGTTCGCGAGCGAGAAATTCCTGTCCCTTATGGGAAAATAGAGCTCCGCGGAGGCGAGGAAGGCCGGGTTCATTCCCATCTTGTAAGCCAGGCCCGCGCCGACAACCATCTGCGGCAGCTGGCCTTTGTGCAGGGAAAACTCTCCGTTGGTGATGTGTTCCGCAAGAGGAGATTCCGCCTCGAAAGCGCTGTCCACGCCCTTGGCCTTGGCTATTCCCTGATGCCCGTCATAGTCCACGAACACATTCTCCTGAAGGATGAGGTCATATTCATCTATAAGAGGATTCTGCCTTATGCGGTCGAACGTTTCACCATTGGGAATGAACACCTTGCCTTTGGCGGGGGTTATGAGTATGTCCGGCTCCACGTTGCTGAGTGTCGATTTGACAAGCTCGTCGAAGCCGTTGTAGATGGACAGGATGATGATCAGCGCAGCCGTCCCTATAGCCATACCGACGGCACTGATCGCGGAGATGATGTTGATCACGTTGTGTGACTTCTTCGCGAACAGGTACCGTCGGGCTATGAAAAGGGGCAGGTGCATAACCACCTCTGTTATTCAGGCTTGTAGGAGTCCTTCAGGGCTGTAGTCTTGTTGAATATCACCTTGTCGGCGGTGCTGTCCGGATCCTTGTAGTAGTAGCCGGTGCGCTCGAACTGGACGGCGATTCCGGAGTTGTCCTCAAGGAGGGCAGGCTCGGCGTAACCCTTGGCGATGGTGAGTGACTCAGGGTTGAGGAAGTCCTTGTAGTCCTTGTCCTCAGGGATGGAGTTCATGTCCTCCTTGACGAAGAGACGGTCGTAGTTGCGGATCTCGATCTCTTGGGCATATTCAGTTGAAACCCAATGGATCGTGCCTTTGACAGAGCGCCATTCGCCTCCTCCCGGCTTCGTGGTCGGGTCGTAGGTGCACCTCAGCTCGACAACATTGCCCTCGGCATCCTTGACGACCTCCTCGCACTTGATGATGTAGGTGTATTTCAGACGAACCTCTCCGTCTGGTTTGAGGCGGAAGAACTTCTTCGGAGCGTCCTCCATAAAGTCGTCGCGCTCGATGTAGAATTCTCCCGTGAACGGAACCTTGCGGGTGGCTCCCTCCGGCTCGGCAGGGTTGAGAGGGCAGTCGAACCACTCCACCTTGCCCGGCTCCCAGTTGGTGAGGGTGACCTTCAAAGGTTTCTGAACGACCATATACCTGTTGGCCCTTGCGTTAAGATCCTGGCGCACACACCATTCCAAAAGCTGGATGTCCATCATCTGGTCACGCTTTGAGACTCCGATCTTCTCGCAGAACATCTTGAGGGCCTCGGCGGTGTAGCCACGGCGGCGAACTCCGCAGAGAGTAGGCATACGTGGATCGTCCCATCCGGAGACAAGGCCTTTCTGGACGAGTTCCAGAAGCTTTCTCTTGCTCATCAGGGTGTAGGTGAGGTTCAGTCTGGCAAACTCGTACTGATGGCTCGGCCAGATCTCAAGGGTCTTGATGAACCAGTCGTACAGAGGTCTGTGGACATCGAACTCAAGAGTGCAGATCGAGTGGGTGATGTGCTCTATTGAGTCGCACTGGCCGTGGGTGAAGTCGTACATCGGGTAGATGCACCACTTGTCGCCCGTGCGGTGATGCGATGCGTGCTTGATCCTGTAGAGAATCGGATCGCGGAACATCATGTTCGGGGAGGCCATGTCGATCTTCGCGCGGAGAACCTTCTCTCCGTCAGCGTATTTTCCGGCCTTCATGTCCCTGAACAGACGGAGGTTCTCCTCCACGGAGCGGTTCCTGTAAGGACTCTCGGTTCCCGGCTTGTCCACGGTGCCGCGTCCCTTGCTGATCTCCTCCTGTGTCTGGTCGTCCACGTAGGCCTGACCGCGCTCGATCATCTGCTCGGCCCAGGCGTAAAGCTGGTCGAAATAGTCGGAAGCGTAAAGTTCCTTGTCCCACTGGAAGCCGAGCCACTGGATGTCCTCCTTGATCGAATCGACATATTCAGTGTCCTCCTTGGTCGGGTTGGTGTCGTCAAAGCGCAGGTTGGTCTTTCCGCCGTACTTCTGGGCGAGCCCGAAGTTGATGCAGATGCTCTTCGCGTGTCCGAGATGGAGGTACCCGTTGGGCTCCGGAGGGAAACGTGTCATCACGCTCTTAACTCTTCCGGACTTCAGGTCGTCCTCTATTATCTCCTCAAGAAAGTTGAGTCTTTTCGGCTCCTCGGCCGTTGGATTTTTCGCTTCTTCCATTGTTCTGTCAGTATTAACTCACAAAAATACAAAAATATTCCGCTGTTTGTCCAATCAGGAGGTACTTCTTTCTTTCCGGTAAACAGAAACCTTTTGCCGCATGCAAGAAAGTATTACTAAAATCTGCAATGTCATTATTCAACATTGTACTTTTTTGACCATTTAGAATACTGGTTTGCCAAACATCCGGAAAGCGGTTTGCCGACAAGTTTTTGATGGCTAAATTTGTTTCCGAACAGTGGGGACTACGCCATGATCCCGAAAAGGATCCGGACGTTTTCCGAACAATAACCAGATTCTACACAATGTCACAGTTTTTTGAAGATTCCCTCGCGAAGCTTCGCAAGGAACACGACGCCCTGATACGGCGCAAGAACACAAAAACTTCATCCAACGGCGTTTGGACAAGGTATGCCTATCCTGTCGTCACGGCGGGGCACACTCCTCTGTTTTGGCGCTATGACCTGAATCCGGCGACGAATCCGCGGCTCCTTGAGCGGTTTGGAATCAACAGCGCGTTCAATTCCGGAGCCATCAAGCTGGGCGACAAGTATATTCTTGTCGTGCGGGTGGAGGGAAGCGACAGGAAATCCTTCTTCGCAGTGGCCGAGAGTGACAACGGAGTGGATAACTTCCGCTTCTGGCCGCATCCGGTGACGATTCCCGGAGAGACGGCGACCAATGTCTATGACATGCGTCTCACAGCGCATGAGGACGGTTGGATCTACGGCGTGTTCTGCGCGGAGCGTCACGACCCCGCCGCCGCTCCCGGAGACCTATCATCGGCTGTGGCTTCGGCGGGAGTGGTCCGTACCAAGGATCTCAAGACATGGGAGAGGCTTCCGGACATCAAATCCGCCACCCAGCAGAGAAATGTTGTCCTTCATCCTGAGTTTGTGGATGGAAAGTATGCCTTGTACACACGTCCTCAGGAGGGCTTCATCGATGCGGGAGCCGGCGGGATGGGAATAGGCTGGGCTCTGGTTGACAGCATGGAGAACGCGGAGATCAGGGACGAGAGGATCATCGACACAAGGTACTATCACACTATAAAGGAAGTCAAGAACGGTGAGGGACCGCATCCTCTCAAGACTTCAAAGGGATGGCTGCATCTGGCTCACGGTGTGCGCGGATGTTCGGCCGGTCTGCGTTATGTGTTGTACATGTACATGACCGCTCTTGACGACCCGACGCATGTCATCGCCGCTCCGGCTGGATACACCCTTGCTCCGGTTGGTGAGGAAAGGGTCGGGGATGTCTCCAATGTCCTGTTCTCCAATGGCTGGGTGGCTGACGATGACGGACGTGTGCTCCTGTACTACGCGTCGAGCGACACGAGGATGCATGTGGCCGAGTCAACGGTTGATAAACTCATCGACTATTGCATGAACACATCTCCTGACGGCCTCACGACATCAGCGTCGGTCGGAACCTTGGACAGGATCATCGACGCCAACCTTCCGTTCATCACGGACGAGGACAGATGATGCTTCCGGACAATCACATGAAATTATTAACCAATACAATGAACGTTATGAAGAAAATAAGAAGCTGCCTCTTTTTCATCCTCTTTGGCGCAGCGTCGGTTCTGTTGTCCTGCGGCCAGGAGAAGCGTGATACCGAGGAACTTGTCGATCCGTGGCTTCGTGAGCGCACGCCTGTGGGCTTCCGCCTTGAATCCCAGATAGGAGCGGCTACCATCACACAGGACTGGCGTCATGACGACCAGGGCTCGGTCTATGTGCAGCTTGTCACAGGAAGTCTGGACATGTCCGCCGTAAAGGTTGTCTCGATTGACTTCGCCTACCCGGAAAGCGAGTACTGTCCTACAGCCAGCATCGGCAAAGGAAGTGTTCTGGATCTGTCTGACGGTACGGCCGAGTTCACTGTCACGGCGTACAACGGCGAGACCAGAACCTACACGGTCACCTACGGCCAGTTCAAAGACCCACTTGAGGGCGTGTATCATCACAGGCTTGTCGGAGGAATCCTGGACGGAGGCTCCGCCGGCACGTCGATGATCATCCATGGCGGATGGCCTGACGCGGAGGTGATGTCCACCGACATGGACAAGTCTTGGCATTGGGGTGAGGGCTACACACATGCCGACGAGCAGGACAACGAGATCAGTTTCATGCTGACTGAGGTTGACAGCGAGACCGGAGCGACATTCGGAACAGTGGTGAACGCTCCTGGGGATGACGGCAAGTACGCCAACTATGTGTACAACAATAAATTCGATGTCAATGAATATTACCGCCAGATTCCCGCAGGCTCAAGCCGCTGGTCCAAGACGGATGTGAATTCCAGTGTGATCAGCATCTATGCGGCTGACGACACGAAGTGGGAGAACCCTCTCTATCAGGTTACCCTTCTCGGCCCGGGGGCCATCAGCAACGCGGGCAAGTCCGTGACGGTCGAGAATTGCGCGTTCGCCCGTCATTTCGAGCATGCGGACTGGGTGATCGACAACAACTGGCCTGACACCAGATGGATGGTGGACAACATCCGCAACACGTACTGGATCACCGAGAAAGTGTCCGATTCCCCGCTTCCTAACCACACAGAACTCTTCTAAGGAATGATGAAAGGAAAATTATCCAAAGCTATGCTTTCTTGCCTGGCCATGGTGCTTGGCATCGCGTCGGCGCAGGCCTGCGGTCCGGAGAACGGCAAAGAGACGCCGGCTGACACAAGGGAACTCTCTGTCTCCCCGGCGACCGCGCAGGTCGGTCACGAGGCGGCGGAATATTCATTCACCGTCAAGACCAATTTTGAATATAAGGTTGTCATCGATGTGGATTGGATCTCCGTCAAAAGCGCCTCACCGACCGGCTTGGTCCTGAATATTAATGAAAACACGTCTGTGACGCCCCGTGAGGCGGATGTAAGGCTTGTGGACAGGAACGACCGCTACTGGTTCAAGACCGTGAAGGTGGTTCAGGACAAGAATCCCGTCCGGAAGGTGAGACTTTCGATCGTGGACAAGAACGCCACCGCGCAGACGAAGGCTCTGTACGCCAATCTGTGGGATCTGGCCGGGAAAGGTTTCATGTTCGGGCATCACGATGACCTGTGGTACGGACGTCACTGGTACGACGAGCCTGGCGGTTCGGACACGAAAGCCGTGTGCGGAGACTATCCGGCGGTGTTCAGCGTGGACCTTGCGTCAATAATGGACAACAGGTACCGGTCGAACTCCAAAGAGAACGAGATCCGCCGCAGGGTGATCCTTGAAGCCAGGGAAAGAGGCGAGGTCATTCTTGCCTGCATCCACATCAACAATCCTCTGACCATTGTCGGCAACGAGAATGGTTACCCTGCCGGGACATCATGGGACAACACCAAGTGCATCGATCAGATTCTCAAGGAGGGCACCGAGGTGCGTGGACGCTACATCGAGTGGCTTGACCGTCTGGCTGATTTCGCCTGCAATCTGAAAGACAGCAAAGGCGAGTTGATACCGGTCATATTCAGGCCTTATCACGAGTGCACGCAGAGTTGGTCCTGGTGGGGGACCGAGGCTTGCACCTCGACGGAGTACATCCAGTTCTGGCAGTGGACGGTCAAATATCTCAGGGACACAAAGGGAGTGCATAACTTCATCTATGCCGTGTCCCCGCAGATGGACGGCGACTACGGTGAGAACGGCCGTGCCCGTCTGCTGACCAGATGGCCAGGGGATGAATATGTCGATTTCCTTGGGATGGACTGCTACCATGGACTGAACTATAACGCTTTTGCCGCCAACATCGAGGCGATGCAGAAACTCTCCGCCGAAAAGATGAAACCTTGCGGTGTCACCGAGACGGGAGCCGAGGCGTTCACCAACACGGACTATTGGACGAGGTATATTCTTGGCCCGGCGAAGGGGAAGCGGCTTTCCATGGTTGTCATGTGGAGGAACAAATATGTGTCTTCAGAGTCGGACACGCATTATTTCAGCGTGTATCCCGGCCATCCGTCCGAAGACGATTTCCGGACTTTCTACAAGGATGCGAGCACATTGTTCAGCAAGGATCTTCCGGACATGTACTCGATGCCGGAGAATTATGAAGTGAAATAATATTAAAACAAATAATCAATTTATGGCCAAATCGTTCAAAATATTCCTTGTCACGGGCATCCTGCTCGTGCTTGGAGGACTTGCGGCTCCGTTGCAGGCCCAGAACAGGACTGTCAGCGGAGTGGTCAGGGATGACACCGGAGAACCGTTGTTCGGCGCGTTTGTCGTGCAGCAGGGGACGGTGAACGGTATCTCGACGGATTTTGAGGGCAGGTACACCCTCACGGTCCCTTCTGGAGAAGTCACGCTCCAGTTCCAGTTCATCGGTTATGTTACACAGAATGTCAAGGTGCCCGCCGGAAAATCCGTGGCGGATGTCGTGATGAAAACAGACGCCAACCTTATGGAGGAGGTTGTCGTGACAGCGTTCGCCACCCAGAAGAAGGTGAATGTCACGGGAGCGATCTCCTCTGTCAACGGTGGTGATATTCTTTCAACCCCGGTGTCGAACATCTCCAATGCCTTGCTGGGCAACTCGCCGGGAGTCAGCGGACTTCAGACCTCCGGAGAGCCGGGACGCAACGACGCCACCATACATATTCGTGGAATCTCGACTTACGGATCCTCTTCGCCGCTGATCATCATCGACGGTGTGGAACAGGCTTCCGAGCAGGCTTTCGCCGAGTTCAACGCGATGGACGCCAATGAGATCCAGGGAATATCCATCCTGAAGGACGCGGCTTCCACGGCTGTCTATGGAGTGCGTGGAGCCAACGGTGTCATCATCGTCACCACCAAGCGTGGCTCGGTCGGCAAGCCGGTGATCAACTTCTCGGCCAACTATGGCCTCACATCGGCCTCGCAGCTTCAGGAGGGAACCACGGCTTATGAATATGCCCTGTTCAGGAACGAAGCCATCCGCAACGAGCAGAAGGCATATTCCGGAACGGAAAGTCTCTCCGCTTACATCTACGATGACTATGACCTCTGGAAGTTCAAGAACAACAGGGACTTCACTCCGCAGGAAGTGGATGCCATGTCCTCCCTTACCCCCGCGCAGAAGGAATCCCTGAAGAACTCTCCGGCTCTATATTACGCCTCTCATGACCTTTACAAGGAACAGTTCGACAAGGTCGCTCCTCAGTATCAGGCCAACATGAACATCTCCGGAGGAACGGACAGGGTCAAGTACTTCGTGTCGTTCGGCTATTTCCGTCAAGAAGGAATTACGAGCACGGTCAAGTACTATGACGCCACGACAGAGTCTCTGTTCACCCGCTATAATTTCAGGAGCAACATCGATGTGAAGATTCTGGACAATCTCACCCTTACGGTGAACTCGGCCGGTCAGTTCGGAGAGACCAAGGGACCTGGCAACGGCGCTGACCCTTACGACCTCAGCGCGCGCTACAAGATCATCATGCAGTACATCTACGACTGCAACCCGTTCATCAGCCCGGGCATCGTGGACGGTCACCTGATCAGCGGTTTCGCCGGCATCGCCGGTTCCGCCCAGAACCCGTTGGCGACCAAGACGAACAGCAGCATCGGAAACCAGAACGCCGTGTACAATCTTTTGACCAGCGGCTCGGCCACCATCTACAACAGTCTGCTTGACAATTCGTTGAAACTGAATCATCAGATGGATTACCTCCTGCCTGGGCTCAGATCCTATGTCACGGTCTCCTATCAGGACAACTACAACAAGTACGTGAAGTACACGCCTTCGATTCCGTCCTATACCATCCAGCGGAACGCCGAGGACCCGAACCTGTTCGATTTCTTCGGAGGCTCCATGGGCGCCGGGTCGTTTGAGTCTTGGGGGTACAGCAACTGGAACAAGTTCTATGTCGACGCGGGGATTGACTGGGCCGGATCGTTCGGCGCGCACAATGTCTCGGCCCTCCTTCTCGGCAAGGCGTCCAAGTACACCATGCCTAACGACTCCTATCACGTCGCTTCTGGCATCATGGGGTTCGTCGGTCGTGTGACCTACAACTACGACGACCGCTACATGGCCGAGTTCAACATGGGTTACAACGGAACCGAGCAGTTCGCCGAAGGCCGTCGTTTCGGCTTCTTCCCCGCGATCTCCGCAGGTTGGGTGATCACCAAGGAACCGTGGTATCCGAGGAATGATATTCTTACATTCGCCAAGATCCGCGCTTCTTATGGAGAAGTCGGCAATGACCAGCTTGGAGGCAGCCGCCGGTACTACTACCTGCCGAACACCTACAACCTCAATCAGGGTGGCTACTGGCTCGGTGACAGTGACGGAACGTCTGACAACACCTATTTCTGGGGAGCGACGGAAGGGACTCTCGGGAACCAGGCGATCACTTGGGAACGCTCCAGAAAATATGATGTCGGAGCCGAGATCAAGTTCTTTGACGACAGGTTGAGCGCGGATTTCGATTATTTCTACGAGAAACGTAACAATATTCTTACAACTCTTGGAATCATTCCGGCCATCTACGGTGTCTCACAGGGCTCCGTGCCTCCCGCCAATGTCGGAATAACCAGCAACAAGGGCTACGAACTCGCTTTGAACTGGGCTGACAAGAAAGGTGATTTCATCTATTCCGTCGGCGCGGATGTCAGCTGGTTCCGCAACAAGATCATCTACAAGGCGGAGGCAAAGAATCCTTATTACTGGATGAACGCCACCGGGTTCGCCATCGGGCAGCGTTTCGGCCTTGTGAGCGACGGACTGTTCAACACCCAGGAGGAACTGGCCAACAGGCCTTACAACACCTACACATCAAACGCGGCCACCTTGGGCGACATCCGTTACAAGGATCTGGACGGGGACGGTCTGATCAACCAGAACGATGTGGCTCCGATTGGTTATCCGAACTATGCGCAGTACCACTTCAACCTGAAGGCAAGGCTTGGTTATAAGGGATTCGATGTGAAAATCCTTTTCACCGGCAGCGCGGACGGCTCTTACTATCTGAACAGCGGCTACACCATTCCGTTTTTCAAGAACGCCGGCAACGCCTGGAAATGGCAGTATGACGGACGGTGGACGCAGGAGAAATACCTCGCCGGGGAGAAGATCACCTACCCTCGTGCGGCCTACGGAGCCACTTCCTCACATAACAACTACCTGACAAGCGACTACTGGATGGTTTCAACCAACCACATAAAACTGAAGAATGTCGAGATCGGCTACACGTTCGACATGACCAAGATCGCGAACCAGAATGTTGTCCAGGCTCTGAGGCTCTACTTCAACGCCAACAACGTCTATACCTTCAAGAACAAGCTCACACCTTACGGCATCGACCCTGAGACCACGGACGGCAGCACTTATGTCTATCCTCTCACCAAGGTGTTCACATTGGGCGTCAGCCTTCGTTTCTAAAATTAAAGGAGAATTAAGTATGAATATATTATCAAAGATTCTTACAGCGGCTGTCGGCCTTTCGGCGCTTTGCTCTTGCAGCATGTTCCTTGAGAAGCCGGACACCACCGGTACGGTCGATCTGGACGCGGTTTTCAGCACGACGAAGAACGCCCAGGCCACATTGATGTCCTGCTACCGCAATGTTCTTCTGCACGGGCTTCCAGGTGGCATGGGCATTGGACACTGCACTTACGGGGCCATTTCCGGAGAGGTCGGCCGCGGTTATAACTGGCACGGCAGCTACAACATCGTCCAGGCAGGTCTTTCTGTGAATGGTACGGATGGCTCTGACGCCGGGGCTGACAATTACAGCGACAACTGGCGTTTCATCAGACAATGTTTCATCGTGAAGGAGAACATCGACAAGGTCGGTGACATGGATGATGCGACCAAGGAGACCATCAAGGCAGAGGCGACTGCTCTAATCGCCTACAGGTACATGGGCATGTTCTACCGTTACGGCGGAGTCCCGATCGTGACCAAATCCTTCGAGGCCAGCGATGACCTCACGGCCGGGCGCGCGACCTTGAAGGAGATGCTTGAATATATTTGTGGACTGTGCGACGAGGCGTACGAAAGGCTTCCGGAGAAATGGGACGCGGCCAACACCGGCCGCATGACGAAGGGAGCGGTGCTGGCGATCAAGGCCAGGACTCTCCAGTACGCCGCCCGTCCTCTGTTCAACAGCGCGACCCCTTATCTTGACAACGGTGAGAACAACGCCCTCATCTGCTTCGGCGATTACGACAAGGAACGCTGGAACGATGCCATCAAGGCCAACGAGGAAGTGCTCAAATGGGCCGCCGAGAATGGCGTGACTCTCATCAACACCGGAGGCGCCGGAGTCGGGAAGCCTAATCCGAACGCTTTCGAGGACTATGCGACAGCGTCTTCCCGACCATCCAGCAGGGAGGTCATACTCGCCTACAAACGTGACGAGTTCTGCTCCATAGCCAATTACATAAACTGCTCTCCAAACCAGACCACAAACCGTTACGACACGGATTGCAGCGGAGTTCTCACGAACCACCTCGAGAATTACTATGCGAAGGACGGTTCGGAGCTTAGCTGGCCGAAAATAGGCGAGGCCAGCGCCCGTTCCGGCGCGGATTATCGTGATAATGTGGCCAATCTTGAGCCAAGGGCTCTCGCGGACATAAAGATGGGCGGTTTCGATTCTATGAACAACCCCGGAGACTGGAACTGGTCCAACGCCGGCTGGAACCGTGGCGGTTACGCCGCTGACAAAGGCAAGGGGGATGTTTTCCCTAACGCCATAGACGGAGACAAGGGGTGCGGTGAGCGCACGAAGTTCTACTACAAGGCGGGCACTCGCATCTGGTGCGAGATTCCTCTCTTCCGGCTTGCGGAGACCTATCTCTACCTTGCGGAGGCGTACAATGAATATGGCAACCAGACCAAGGCCCTTGAATATCTCAACGCAGTCCACAACCGCGCCGGTCTTCCTTCGATCAACGAGACCGACCAGGCCAGGCTGCGGGCCATCATCCAGAGGGAGGACATGATTGAGTTCTTCCAGGAGAACCATAAATATTGGTCTGTCAAGCATTGGAAACGTGCCGACATCGCCAACGGGATCTGCGGAGGTGACATGCGCATGCTCCAGTTCAACATCGAGGACACCGATGACGCGACCTGGCCATACGCCGCGAAATGGGTGGCATCCTATTGGGACGCCGTGGCCTATACGGCGTTCTGGAGCCCGGCGATGTACCTTGAGCCGTTTCCGCAGACCGAGATCAACAAAGGCACGACAACACAGAATCCTGGATATTGATAGTCAATGGCCAACAAATTAATGAATATCACAATGAATATACTCAACATAAGAAAGTGTGTGGTTCTGGCTGCGGTGTCAGCGCTTGCCGCGGGAAACTTGCGGGCCCAGGACTACTCGGTCTATGACGGGGAGGAGGTTTTGGAGAAAGTGGAGACAAATTCCACCTCCGCTGTGTCAAAGGTCTCCGGAGAGTCCTTGTACAAGACTCCCGCGTCGAATTTCACGAACACCCTCATCGGCATCCCCGGTCTGACTGTGATGCAGGGAACCGGCTCCTATGAGGACAACAAGGCTAAATGGCTTGTACGAGGCATCGGTAGCTATGCGGTAAGCGATTGGAACACCGCAAAGATATTCGTGGATGGCTTTGAGGTCAATTCTGAATACCTTACCGGCCTTTCGGCTTCGGAAGTGGAATCCGTAGAGGTTCTCAAGGACGGCGCCGCCCTTGCTCTTTACGGAGAACGCGGTGCGAACGGAGTCATCCGGATCACCACCAAGAGAGGCCGGATCGGAAACTCCACGGTGACGGCCAGAATGAGATACGGCGTCCAGACTCCAGACATCACCAACAAGCCTTTGGGCTCTTACGATTTCGCAAATCTCTATAACCAAGCGGTTTCGAACGACAATGGTATGGTATGGTCGCCTGCATATTCAGAGGATCAGCTCTCCGCCTACAGGAACGGCACCGCTCCGGATGTGGATTGGTATGACGCTGCTCTCAAGAGTGTCGGTCAGTTTGCTGACGGAGGGGTTGTCCTGAACGGAGGCTCCAGGAATGCCCGCTACAATGTGAATCTCGACTATCTCAACAACAGCGGCATTCTGAATACTTCCAACACGGATCAGACTAAGAACCTTGGCTACCAGAAGTTCAATCTCCGCGCTAATCTTGACTTCAACATCCTCAAGATTTTCGAGGTGAAGGTGGATTTCGGTGGCCGCATCGAGATGCTCAAGAGGCCGAACTACGGTGTGGCTCAGTTGTTCAACGACATCGCCACATATCCATCGAACATCTATAATGTGTATGATGACGCGGATGAGTCCCATTATTCAGGCACGGCCCTCTACCCGAACAACCCTTACGCTTCGGTCAACGGCCTCGGCTGGATGTCTTACAAGTCCAGGAGTCTTCAGGGCAACTTCTCCGTGAAGGAAAGGCTGGACGACATCACCAAGGGACTCTATCTACAGGAGTCAATCTCTTTCTACAGTTACACCTTGAGCCAGTACGGAAAGACGAAGAACTACGCGAGGTGGAACGAAGGCGTCACGACGACGACCGACGAGACCACCACCATCACCGCCACCGGCTACGGCTCCAACGGAATGCAGGATTGGAAGCAAGGCGTGGTGACGGCCGGCTATGACAGGGTGTCAGGCAGAAGCACTGTCTCCGCCGCCGTAAACTTCCACCTTTCAGCCTACAAAGGTGACGGCTACTTCTCCTATAAGTACAACACGATGAATCTCAATGGCTTCGCTCACTATGAATATGACAACCGCTACATCGCTGAGCTTGGCTTCTCATATTTCGGGAACGATGCCTATGCTCCCGGCCACAGATGGGCGGCGTATCCTGCCGGATCGGTGGCCTGGATCGTCTCCAACGAGAACTTCCTCAAGGGCGACGATGTACTGAATTTCTTCAAGCTGCGTGCCTCGGCGGGACTTTCCGGAGCGTCCGATTCCGGAGCCACATCGGTTCTGTCCGGCTACAGCTCCAATGGACGCTACCTGTTCAAGGACTACTATACGTACAGCTATGTGGGTTCGTTCTACACAGGAAAGACTTCCGGTGTGTGGCAGAACAGCCTTGTCCCTATGTTCATCAAGAACGAGGACGCGCACGCCGAAAAGAGCATGAAGTACAATCTTGGATTCGACGCGACAATAGCGCGGAATCTCAACATCACGGCTGATTTCTTCCTTGACAAGAGGACTGACATCCTCACGTTGGATAACTCCCTAATGGGCTACTACGGAAAGCAGTTCCTCTTCACCAACTCCGGAAGCATGACCAACAAAGGATTCGAGGTCGCCGCCGGCTGGAGCGGAAAATCCGGTGATTTTGAATATGCCCTCAACGGTCAGGTGACGTTCAGCCGCAACAGGATAGACAACATGAACGAGGTCGCTCCGGCCAACGCTTTCAGTGCCCAGACCGGCCGTCCTGTCGGCACCTATATCGGTCTTGTCGCCGACGGGTTCTACGGTATTGAAGATTTCAACGAAGACGGGACCCTTCTGGCGGATCTACCTGTCCCGGCGTTCGGCAGCGTGCAGCCAGGTGACGTGAAGTACCTTGACCTTGACAGGAACGGAGTCGTGGATCAGAACGATGTCACCAGGATAGGACGTTCGGCCTATCCGGAGTGGTACTTCAGTTTCGGCGGCAGGTTCGGGTACAAGGGGTTTGACATGCAGGTCCTCTTCCAGGGTGTCGCCGGAGTGTCCGCCAACCTTCTTGACAACTGGAACCAGATGGTTGCTTTCGTGGACAACGGCAATGCCTACAATGTCGCAAAGGGAGCGTGGGCGTATTACCCGACCGAGGGAATCGACAACCGCGCGAACGCCACCTACCCTCGCCTGACGACCCAGAGCAACGAGAACAACTACCGTACAAGCTCATTGTGGATCAAGGACGCGTCTTTCCTCAAGCTCCGCAACATCGAGATCGGCTACAATTTCGCCTCCGGCAAGGTGAAGAAATCGGGAATCTCGAATCTCAGGGTCTATCTCAGTGGCCATAATCTCTTCACGGTCAGCCCGCTTCTCAAGGACTACGACTTGGATCCGGAGAACCTTAAAGGTCTCTATCCGGTCATGAGGACGTGGACCGCCGGAGTTGCCATAACTTTCTAAAACAGAGGAATGACGATCATGAAAACAATAAAATTCGGAATATTGGCGACGGCCCTTCTCGCGGCCGCGCAGGGGTGCTCGTTCCTGGACACGAGTCTTGACACGAACCGTACCGGAGAGACCATCCTTACAGACAGGAACAGCATCTGGTATTTCGCCAACGCATGCTATTCCCCGATCATCAACGGTTATTCCGTCATTGACGGAAATCTTTTCGCGACAGCTTCCGATGAGGCTCAGCAGACATCCGCGGCTTCGGATGTGATCTATTTCAACAAAGGAATCGTGAACGCGAGCGTGAACCCGATCTCGAACCTCTACAACAACTGCTATGAGGGGATCCGCGCCGTGAACTTCTTCCTCGACTACATCGCTGACGGAAAAGGTGAGGAGATGCTTGCCCGTAACAGAAACCTTGTCACTGACGCCGTCAACTACAAGAGGGATCTCCAATCCCTTGAATGGTACACCGCGGAGGTCCACATCCTTCGCGCGTACTACTACGCCGAACTGGCCAAGATGTACGGTGGTGTGCCTATCGTGGAATCCACAATGGACAAGAGCGGAGGATCTTTTGTGCCTCGTTCGACTTACGAGGAAGTCATCGACTACATCGTGGGTGAGATTGACGGGTGGAAAGACCGGCTGGCCTGCGACTGGAATGATTTCGCCGAGCGCGAGGGGCGTCTCACCCTTGGCGCCGCCCTTGCTCTCAAGACCAGGGTGCTGCTTTACGCCGCCAGTCCTCTCCACAACCCTTCAAACGACACGGGCAAGTGGATCAGGGCCGCCAAGGCCGCCAATGAGTTCCTCTCGAACTCTGACATCAACTATTCCCTTGACAGTGACTACGAAGGCTATTTCAGCGGTGCCACGTCACTGACAAGCCCGGAAACCATCTATGCCGTGCGCAGGGAAGCGTCGAACACCTTGGAGAAAGCGAATTATCCTATCGCCACCCAAGGCGGAAAGAGCGGAGTCTGCCCGACCCAGAACCTTGTGGACGCCTATGAATATGTCGGGACACCTAACGAGAATGATCCTTATGCCAACAGGGATCCGAGATTCTACGCTTCGATCGTCTATAACACCTGTACCTGGAACGGAAGGACGATAGCCGAGGCTCCGGGTGAGACGGATGACATGTCCAAGGCCAACGCCAGCAGGACAGGGTACTATCTGAGGAAATTCCTAACGGATGAGTTGAACCTGACACAAGGGCAGACCGCCCAGCATAACTGGGTGATGTTCCGTTATGCCGAGGTTCTGCTGAACTATGCGGAGGCTGTCAACGAGGCCTATGGCCCGTCAGTGGTTCCTGCCGGGTTTGTGATGTCGGCAAAGGCGGCCCTGATGAAGGTACGCGACAGGGCCAGCGTCAGCCTCCCTGAGATCAAGGCCGGCACGATCGAGTCGTTCAGGCAGGCTGTCAAGCACGAACGTCAGGTCGAACTCGCGTTCGAGGACCATCGGTACTGGGATCTGCTTCGCTGGAAGGATGCCTCCACTGTCCTCAATGAGCCTGTCAAGGGCGTTTCTGTCAGAAGAAGCGGTGAGGACTATGTTTACCGTACTGTCACGGTGGCATCCCGCACGTTCAACGAGCGTAACTACTATCTGCCTTTCAGCCGCTCTGAGGTGGAGAATTCAAACGGGACACTTCAACAGAATCCAAACTATTAGCAGACAATCACAATGAGAAACATAATACTTTCAGTCATCGCGGCGATGTCGGCCATGCTGGCGGTCTCCTGTCAGAAAGGGGACGGAGAGGCAGACTACGGCAACTCGCTCATATATATTCCTCAGGCTACAGTCAGCGCCGGCATCGACAACTATTATAACGTGCCTTCAGGCGGAGCCGAGAACACCCTTAATTTCGGAACTACCGAAACGGATGTGGACATTTATCTCGGAGTCATGCTTTCCGGAAAGAAGGCTGGTTCGGGATTCAGCGTGAACATTGTCGAGGACAGCGAGGCCTCCATCTCCGCCGCGGCCGCTCTTGGCACCACTGTCCTGCCATCGTCAGCCTATGAGCTGCCGTCTGTCGTGAATGTGGCGTCGGGCAGGAATTCCGGCACATTCAGTCTCGTCCTCCACAAGGAGTTTGTCATGGAAAACGGCGGAACATGTGTGCTGGCTCTCAGACTTGCCGACCCGTCTGCCTACAAACTGTCCTCCAAGGCGACGTCTGTGGTCGTTGTCATTGATGTTGACTCCCTCAAGAAATACTTGTGAATATGAAACGCTTTTTATTGACAATCATCTCGCTGGCGCTTATGGCCACAGTGGCGGACGCTCAGATCATCTCGGTGGACGCTCCGGCATCAGCTCGGAAATATTCAAAAACGGAATTCACTGTCTCCTTGAAAGGGAAATGGGAGAATCCGTACCTTCAGGAGCAGGTGGCCCTTGACATGGTCCTGACTTCTCCGTCAGGAAAGACGCTTGTGCTCCCTTGTTATTATGAGAGCGGAGAAAGCGGAGAAAACAGCGAATGGAAAGCACGTTTCACGGCTCAGGAGACAGGAATATATTCATACACATTCCGTCTGTCGGAATGCGGAGGGCTCGTCTCGGAATCCGCTCCCGCATCCTTGAAGGTTAAGCCCGGAAAAGGCCATGGAATATTGCACACCAACGACAACTGGACGTTGAGGCATGATGACGGGACGTTGTTCCGTGGCATCGCTGAGAACATCTGCTGGGAGTCACGGGACAATGATGACTCGAAGTTTTTCAGTAAGCTGCATGAGCAGGCGGACCGGTTCAATTATGACGTGATGCTTCCGGACTTCGCCGCGAACGGTGGCAATTTCGTGCGTGTCTGGATGTGTTCGTGGAACTTTCCTATCGACAGGCAACGGGCTTTCAACAATTCCCGTTACACTGAGACGACCGGCTACATAAACGCCAGCGCCGTCAAGCGTCTTGACGATGTCATCACTTTGGCTGAGAGTCTGGACATCAAGTTCATGCTCTGCATGGGTGCGGGAGATGTGGCCACTGACCGGAATTTCTTCGTCTCCGAGGAAGCGAAGACCCGGTTCAGAAACCGTCTGCGCTACATCGTGGCGCGCTGGGGCTACAGTCCGGCCATCGGGATGTGGGAGTTCTTCAACGAGATTGACAACATCCAGTTCCGTGACAAGAACAATCCTATCCCGGCGGAGGACATAGTGGGATGGCATACGGAGATGGCGAAGTACCTTAAGTCGATAGACCCTTTCGGACACATCACCACGACTTCCATCTCACACCGTGATCTTGCAGGTCTGAACTCGGTTCCGGATCTGGACATCAACCAGAAGCACATCTACAACGCCACGTCGGTCATCCCTGGGACTATCTCCGATTATGAGGCCCGTTTTGGAAAACCTTACGTCATCGGCGAGTTCGGCCGCGAATGGGACTGGTCGAAGAATTTCGATGATTTCGCTGACGAGATGGACGCTGACTTCCGCAGAGGCCTGTGGTACGGGATATTCTCTCCGACTCCTGTCACTCCGATGAGCTGGTGGTGGGAATATTTCGAGAACAGGAACATGGTCCCTTATTTCAAGGCTGTCCGCAAGGTCTCCGACATGATGCTTGCCGAAAGCGGCGGGAAATTCGAGACTGTGGAGGCTGTCTGTGACGGAGGCGAGGCCTTCGCGCTCAAATGTGGAAGGAATACTTACGTGTATGTGTACAACCCTTCGGACAAACCGGTGACATCGGTCACCGTCAACGCCGGGAAAGGCAAAGTGTCGGCATTTGACTTTGGAGCCCTTGACTTCTCCAGGATTCCGTCAAAAAGTGCGGAAGGTTCCGTTGTCATCCCGTGTTCCGTTCAGAAACTCGGAGAGGCTCTTTACCTGATCAGATAAAACAGTCATGAAACATTTTCTTATATCATTATCTTTCGCCCTGATCGTGTCCTCGGTCGGAGCGCAGACCGTGGACTCATGGATAACGACGGCTGACGGAGAGATGCTTCTTGAGAAAGGACAATCCACGGAGTTCCGTGCAAGACCGGAAGGACGTCAGGCACCGATAGTGGTTGATCCCAGACAGACATATCAGCGGATGGATGGCTTCGGATATGCCCTTACTGGCGGCAGCGCCGAGCTTCTGATGAAGATGACACCGAAGGCCAGAAAAAACATCCTGAATGAACTTTTCTCCCGGGATTCCTTGGGAATCAGTTACATCCGCCTGACGGTCGGAGCTTCCGACATGAACGGTACCGTGTTCTCCTATGATGACATGCCGGAGGGCAAGACGGACTTCACACTCAAACATTTCTCGCTGGCGAATGACCTGGGTGATGTCGTGCCGGTCATGAAGGAGATTCTGGAGATAAATCCGGACATCAAGATAATGGCCTCGCCTTGGTCCGCCCCGGCCTGGATGAAGGAGGAATATGATGTCCGTGGACCGAAGCTTCGCAGGGACTGCTACGATGTCTATGCCCGTTACTTCGTCAAGTATATTCAGGAGATGGCAAAGCAAGGCATCAGGATTGACGCGCTTACCATTCAGAATGAGCCCCTAAACAATCGCAACACTCCGAGCATGCCATGGGATCCGCAGGATCAGACCGAGTTCATCCGGGATTATCTTGGGCCGCATTTCCTCTCCGAAGACATTGACACAAGGATAATCCTGTTCGACCATAACTGTGACCGTCCGGACTATCCTCTGGCCATCCTGTCCGACCCTGAAGCGGCGATGTACGCCTCCGGAGTGGCCTTCCATCACTATATGGGAGATGTCTCCGCGATGTCGCAGGTGCATTCGGCCCGTCCGGACAAGGATATCTATTTCACTGAACAGATGATTGTGGACAGGGGTGGCTCCGTTTCAAGGAACATCGCCCCGAACGTGAAGCGCATGCTTATCGACATTCCGAGGAATTGGAGCCGGAACGTGATTCTGTGGAATCTTGCCGCTGACCCCGAGGCCGGCCCTCACACCGGTAACGGTGGCTGTCCGTTCTGCCATGGAGCTATCACGATTGACGGTGACAAGGTTTCCAGGAACATCGCGTATTACACTATCGTCCATGCCTCGGCCTTTGTGCCGTCAGGGTCGCTTCGGATCGCCTCCACGGCTCCGGAAGACCCCGCGATGATGCTGTCAGAGGACGAGCAGCATCCTGAAGTGATCCGTGTGAATCATTATGACCGTTCCGGCGTGCTTCCGAACGTCGCCTATTCCACGCCGGACGGGCGCCTTGTGCTGATTGTGTCCAACACCTCATCCTCGGCGGTTACCTTTAATGTTCAATACAACGGCATGTATGCTCCTTTCACCTTGGAGAGTGGCGCCGTTGGCACTTATATTTGGAAATGATATGAAAAGATTGATAGTTACCGCGTTGGCTCCGTTGCTGCTGGCCGTGGGTCTCAACGCGCAGAATAATTTCTCGACCCAAGGCTGGTGGGAGCCGGCGGGAAAGACTTACCCTTTGGTTGAGAACGGCTCCATCACCTTCCGTCTTGAGGCGCCGGAAGCGAGGAAAGTGACTCTCCTCTTCGATGAGTGGACCATCCTGAGGCAGGAAATGTCGCGCGGCCAGGACGGAATATGGGAGACCACCGTCTCTGGCGTGAAACCAGGAGTCTATGAATATAAATTCGTTGTGGACGGCAATGTCGTCCTTGACATGAAGAACCCTTCTGTGAAGTTCGGCACGGAGATCTATGCGAACACGGTTGAGGTGACCGGGGCCGAGCCTCGTGTCGATCAGCGTGTCCTGACCGGCAGCCAGGTGGATATTCTTAGCTACAGGTCATCATCCTTGGGCAGGTACCGCAGAATCTGGGTTTATGTCCCGGAGGCATATTTCCGGAACAAATACAAGAAATTCCCTGTTTTGTACCTTCGGCATGGAGGCGGTGATGACGAGAGCAGCTGGGTGAGAAGCGCCAACGCCGACGCCATCATGGACAACCTCATAGCCGTGGGCAAGGCCAAGCCGATGATTGTCGTGATGACGAACGGCCTTACAGACGGATCCTGGGCCGGTGGCAGCTCTCCGGAAGGCATGAAAACCCTGGAGACGGAACTGCTCTCGGATGTCATCCCGCTGGTCGAGTCCCGGTACCGTGTCAAGAAAGACCGCCGGCACAGAGCCATCGCCGGGCTGTCGATGGGCGGAGGCCAGTCTTTCGTTATCGGCCTCCGAAACCTTGACAAGTTCTCGGCCATCGGGGAATTCTCGTCAGGCCTTCTCAGTGAACCGTTCGACTACGAAAAGTACGGCATTGACCCGGATTCTGTGAAGATCAATGATTCGTTGAGCCTGCTATGGGTCTCCTGCGGAACATTGGACACACGTTGGAATGGTCATCAGGCTTTTGACGCCGACCTTACCAGGCGTGGCATCCGTCACACTTTTGACAGTTCCGGGTACGGCCACCAATGGCAGTTTTGGAGAGAGCAGCTGGCTCTTTTTGTACAACAGGTCTTTTAGAAGATAAAAAAGTATGCGCAATATGAAGACAATCAAAAACTTGCTTTTCCTGATGTTCTTTTTCGCCGCCTGCGGTGATCTGACTGAGATTCCGGATGTGGAACCGTCAGGAAAGGATGATCCTGCGAAGGAGGAGGAATTCAGATTCTCCGGAGATGTCACATTCTCGGCCACAATCGAGGACCTCGCCGACGGAACCACGCAGACATGGACCCAGGGTGATGAGATCCTGATTTACGACGGAACCAAGAGCCAGGCTTCGAAGAATGCCTTCGAAGGCCAGGTGGGACAGTATTCAATGAACGTCACCGACGGGGCCACCGGATTCGTGGCCTACTATCCTTATTCGGAAGATGTCAGAATCGACGGGACAACCGTGAACGCCTCTGTTCCCGTGGATCAGACGGTGGAAGGAAATTACTCATCACGTGTGGCGAAGTCATCCTCCTCGGTCCTGTTCTTCAACAATCTTACCGGGCGTCTGGGCTTTGAGGTGGAGATGGACGGAGTGAAGAAGGTCACCCTCAAGTCATCCGTTCCTGTGGCCGGAGACATCAGCGTTGACTTTTCCGGCTCAATCCCTGTCGTCACCGCCGCAGCGACCGAAGTCACTCTCAGCGGAGACTTTCAGAGAGGGGAGACGTACTGTTTCACCCTCGCCGCCGGACATCTTGGGGACTGCTCGCTGTCCTTGTCTGACGGAGAGACAGTCATCTCACATTATACCGCCGAGAATCTGTCTCTTGGCGCCGGGGCCACACTGTCGTTGGGTGCGATGATCGAGGATGTCCCGACCTACACTGTCTCGAATGTCTGGGTCTATGGCGGAACCGGTCCTGAGTACGGAGGCGGCAAGCTATACGATCTTCTCGAAAAGGAGGAGTACTTCAACAACGAGGATGGCAGAGGCGTCTCGGCCATCAAGGATAACTATTTTGAGCTGCGTCACAACGGTGAGTTCGTCAATTGGGCCGGCGAGGACGGCAGGAACTGGTGGATGGTATATTCGGGAACCAACAACCCGGTCAACGGCAAGGACATAGACCTCAAGGAGTTCTATGAGCTTATCCCTCGCCATAAGGCGACATATTCAGTGGATGCCTCCGGCAGGATCACTTTCACCCGCGCCGATGGAAAGGTGACCGAAGGACGGATTGTGCCTGCCGGCAGATGCGCTCTCTCTGAATATGGGCATGAGGTTGATGTGAAAAACCTTGCCATAAAGTTCACTATCAGCGGCGGTCATGACGACTGGAACAACATGTACAATGAATATAACGCCATAGCCTGCCGGCCAAGGGTTGTTCTCGTCGAGCTCACTCCGATGGAGACGACTTTCCACACTCCGGAGGCGTCGTGCACCGTGGATGAGGACTTTGAATATGTCGCCCCTCTGGAACCGGACCAGAAGTTTGACTTCGACTCGTTCCCCGGTTCGTGGAATGTCCGTGGAGGCAACAGTTCCCCGTACGGTATCTGGGTCCTTGGCGGCACCGGTGACGATCCGGCCTTCATCAGCCCGATAGACAAAAGTTGGGTTTGGGATGACTCTATCTGGAAGGAGTCTGACAATGGATTGGTTATCAAGGTCAAGGAAAGGACGAACACAGTCATCAAAGGTACGACGAATTACTGGTGCGGAGCCGATGGCGCTTTCTGGAACTATAAATGGAAGGGCACTGAGGATCTTTCAAAGTTCTACGGTCTGCTTCCTCATGGTGAATATGAATTTACCCTTGACTTGGCCACGTTCGTGATCACGTTTGGCAACGGAGCCAAGGCCAATCTGCTCGCGCCTGGCACCCACACATTCATCCACGGCAAGACCTTGGACATCCCTGACGGCATGTTCGGCTTTGATTTCGAGATCGGCACCGATGACATGGAGACTCCGTCACCGTCCCGCTGGACCGACATCGACAGGTTCGTTTACGGTCCTCGCGACTATGTGATGATTTTTGAAAAGGAATAATAATTTGTGTAAATTGCGGTCATCTTCCCTTTCGTGAATGTTGAAGGGGAAGATGGCTTGTTTATATTCATCGATCATGACACAGGAAACGCATCAGGATTATCAGCCGCTGATGACCTCCGTCCACAAGGAGGTCACTCCGTTGACAGAGGAGAACTGTCTGTATGTGATAGCAAGGAAGAAGGATAGTTTTGATTTTCCAATACACACCCATGATGTCTTTGAACTGAATTACGTGGAAGGCGCTTCCGGCGCTTTCTGTGTCGTGGGTGACTCGATGCGTGAGATCACTGACTATGAGCTTGTCCTCATCTCCGACACTGACCTGCCTCATGGCTGGCTGAACGGCAATATGAAGCCGGATGGCATGGTCAGCGAGATCACGATCCAGTTCGCCGGAGAGACATTGAGCGGCTCACTGTTGAACAAGATCCAGTTCAGGAGTGTGAGAAGGATGCTGGAACTGGGACGGAACGGAATCTCTTTCTCTGTCGCCACGATTCTGAAAGTGCGCTCTTTGCTTCATTCCCTTGCCAACGAGACCAAGGGTTTCTACATGATGACGACTTTCCTGAATCTGCTCTACGAACTTTCACTGGATCCGGAGATGGAAGTCCTCTCCGGCAAGTCGGTCGAGAGAGTCGAGATGAAAGGTACATCCAAGAGGATCAGCCAGGTTTGCGACTACATTGAGCGTAACTACGCCGGGCCTATCACCTTGAAGGATGTCTCGGAGGTCGCCTGCATGTCTGAATCCGCGTTCTCGCGCTTCTTCAAGGCCGGCACGGGGAAGAACATCTCCAACTACATCATTGACCTGCGCATCTCCAAGGCCTGCCGTGAACTGATCAACACGAACAAGACCATCTCCGAGATCTGTTTCTCGACAGGATTCAACAACATCTCCAACTTCAACCGGCAGTTCAAGAAATCCAAAGGACGTTCCCCGAAGGATTTCCGTGAGCTCTACCGCAAGAAGCACGTGCTTGTGTAAAACACAAACATAAGCTCAAGCGCGAGGATCACCGCCAGGATGACCAGAACCCAACGCATCACCTTAGGCAGCCCCTTCCAAAGATTGGACGAGGACTCCTCTGTCTCCTGTGTGTCAGGTCTTGCCGTCATGTCATTCTCCCGCTTGACCGCCAAAGCATCCTGAATATCACACATCCTGCTTCTGGTAAGAGGATAGAAGAAGATCACGATGACCGCGATGCCCGCCACGGCCGCCGGAATCCAGCTCATCAGCAGCCACAATCCATTGATGGCTTCCGGAGTCTGGACCGCTCCCGGGCTCGTGTTGTAGCCGAACGCCTTGAGAAGCCACATCACGGCGAAACCACCGAACGCACCTCCGAATTTCTGGGCCATTGAGGCGGATGAGAATATCAAACCGGTGGATGCCGTGCCGTCGCGGTTCTCCGCGAAATCGCTCACATCGGCGTACATGCTCCAGACAAGAGGGGAGATCACACCTGTGAATATGCTGATGACGACCTGGAGAATCAACATCCAAAAATATCCGCCTTGACTGATAGGAATATAGAAGAACAAGGCGCTGAACAGAATCAATGCGGCGAAAGACAGCATGTAGGTGCTCTTCTTTCCGAACTTCTCGGAAAACGGAACCGCAAGAGCCACCCCGACCATATTGCTGACCTCTCCTATCGAAAGGAACAGTCCGGCATAGAACAGGAAGCTGAACGGGCCAAGATTCAGGTTGACATTCTGTCCGATGACATCATTGAAGAAATAGGCCGCCACGCTGCCACGCACTGTGCTGAACAGATTTGAGCAGATCGCCGCACCGATGAGAATCCACCACGGGGCGTTCCTCAAAAGGGATTTCAGGTCGCTGCCCACCGATGCCTTGCTGACCGTGTGCAGTTTCTCCTTTGTCATCCTGAAGCATAGCAGGAAGAGAAGGAGACAGAAAGCGGCCACCACGATCATCGCGTTTCTCCAGCCGGCAGGGGAGTCGTAACCGCCCAGAATCCGGCACAGAGGCTCCCAGCAGAACAGGGCCAGAAAACTTCCGCCGTAAGCGAAGAACATCCTGAACGAACTCAGGACGGTCTTTGAGTTGGAGTCATCCGTCATCACGCCCAGCATGGCTCCGTAAGGGACGTTGATGCCGGTATAGACAGTCATCATAAGGATGTAGGTCAGGTACGCCCAGACAAGCTTGACGGTCGGTGACGCGGCCGGGGTGGAGAACAGGAATATTCCGCTCAAGGCGAAAGGAACCGCCATCAGAAGTAGGTAAGGACGGTACTTCCCCCACTTTGTCCTGGTTCTGTCAGCCAGTACGCCCATCATGGGGTCGCTCACGGCGTCCCAGATTCTGGTCACTACAAGAAGAAGCGCCACCTGGTCCAGAGTGAGCCCGAAAATGTTGCTGTAGAAGAACGGGAGATAGTAGGAGAAGATCTTCCAGAACATTGAGGATGACATGTCTCCTAAGCCGTAGCCTACTTTCTCGCCGAGTGTGGTTCTTAAATTTCCCATCAGAGTTGATTATTGTTCAAGCGTATGCAAAATTACGCACATACCGAGAGGTAAACAAATACAATTTTGATATTTATGACACTTATTTTTGCAATCACTCCGCATGCCTCTTCATCTCATCGGAGAATTTGGTAACTTTGGATCACTATGGACAGAAAATCAATTCTTGCGGAACTGGAGGGAGACATCCTTCCTTTCTGGATGCGGCGGATGACCGACCCCAAGGGCGGCTTCCTCGGCAGGATGAACGGCGACGGCTACATTGTTCCGGGATCGGAGAAAGGAGCGATCCTTAACTCACGCATTCTCTGGACTTTCGCCTCCGCGTACAGAGTACTCGGAAAAAAGGAATATCTCGACACGGCCACCAGAGCCTACCACGAGATTCGCGACCGCTTCACTGACAAGGAATATGGCGGGATCTTCTGGAGCCTCGACTCCGAAGGCCGCCCGAATGACACGAAAAAGCAGTTTTACGCCATTGCTTTCGCGATCTACGGTTTGTCTGAATATTTCAGGGCCACAGGCGATGAGGAGGCACTGGAACTCGCCAAGTCTTTCTATCACAGCATAGAAGAGCACAGTTTAGACCCTCGCTGCGGAGGTTACATCGAGGCCTGCACCCGTGAGTGGGGAACGATCGAGGATATGCGTCTTTCCGACAAGGACCAGAACGACGCGAAGACGATGAACACCCACCTGCATATTCTTGAAGGGTACACCAACCTTTACAGGGTGTGGAAGGATTCCGGACTGAGGGGAAGGCTCTTTGGACTCATCAACATATTTATTGACAGGATTATACGCCCGGACGGGCATCTCGGCCTTTTCTTTGGGGATGATTGGGCTCCGCATTCCACCGCCGTTTCCTATGGGCACGACATCGAGGCTTCCTGGCTTCTTGACGAGGCCACTGAAGTGCTGGGCGACAAGGAGTTTGACGCCAAGGTCAAGTCAGTCTGCGCCAAAGTCGCCGCCGCCGCGATGGAAGGCTTTTCCCGCGAAGGCGGAATGATCTATGAATATGATCCCGCGACCGGCTGTAGGGATTCCGACCGTCACTGGTGGGTCCAGGCAGAGACCGTTGTCGGCTGCTTGAACCAGTACCAGAAAACCGGGGAAGCTACATGGTTGGAATCCGCTGACAATGAATGGTCTTTCATTCGTCACCACCTGATCCGCCCCGACGGCGAATGGTACTGGAGCATCCACCCCGACGACACTCCGAACACCACCGACGACCTCGCCGGTTTCTGGAAGTGCCCCTACCACAACGGCCGTATGTGCCTTGAGGTCCTCGAAAGAGGGCTCTGTTCCATGCGCTGACGCTTCCGTACGGCTATCTGGAATAAATTACGGTAATTATATACGTACGAGTTGACTGTCTTCCTCTGTACCGGAGCCGCCGACTCTTTGGTACGCAAATATATTCGCACCTGGAACATAAACTCGCTGGTTATCAGGAGAATGATGTTTTAGGTGCGCGTGGTTTCTCGCACCTGGAAGTCCGGGGCACCAACAGAGCGCTCTGCCCCTAAATTTTCTGTGACTTAGAGGGCAAGGTTATTGACTTTGATCTTTAACCTGTAGATCGCGATTGTTGTGCTCTCATCGTTTTCTATCGGGATATAACTGCTTCCATAGTAGTATCCGTCAGAATATACCAGAAAATTGAAAAACGAAGGGACGTCAACATCCGCCACAAGATCGTGGCCCTTATATATTTGCATGCCGGACTCCCCGTTTTTTGCACTTTTTATGTAAGTTCGGCATAAGACGTCGGAGCCGGGAATGAACCGCAACCCGGTATTGAAGCCGACATGCTGAAGATCCTTCTCGAATAAGGTGGAATTGTCAATCTTTCTTGATACCGTGTAGTCACGATCAATGTCTTTACATTCGTATCCAATTGTGTACAGAGGTTTATCCGGCAATTGATAAACGTAGATCAGTGAGTCAACCGTGTGGTTCACATACATTCTATCTCCCTCGATGGCATATTGGAAGAACTCTAAATGAGGTGTAGGTGAGACTTTGTAGATTTCAGGGAAATGTCCAAACACATCGACCACTTTCATTTGATTCTATGGCCGAGGATTATGATGAAATCCTTATTAGTATCGTCCAATCGTTCTACCTGTTCGTTAAGATAGTTGTATGTGTCTTTTAGTCTGGAATACTCAGAGGACTGTCTCGGTCTGGACCCACCAGTGGCGGCCGGAATCCCGGCGGCTTGTTCTACTGGACCGGCCAGGACTACCGTGGCGAACCTAACCCGATGGTCTGGCCGGCCACCGGCTCCCAGTTCGGAATCCTGGACTACTGCTGCTTCCCGAAGGACGAGGCGTTCAGTGGCAAGGCCCAGGTCATCGTCCGTTCGGTTGAAGGCTCGACAGGACCGGTCAGAATCCAGACAGGCGACCGGATTACCGAGATAGAGGTCATCTGAACTTTATTTCTGCTCCAGTACTTTGATGTCGATTTTGTAGATACCGTCGTTCATGTAGCCGTACTGGAATGAAGGCAGACAATAGACAGCGTATAGCTGGAAATGCTTGTCGTCCAGTTTGAGGTTATGTGCGTCATACTTTGAAAAATCGCGTCCCCATTTGTAATCACTTGGGAAATATGCGTACGCCATGTACTTGCCGTTGAAGAGCATGCCTGTGGGAAATTCGTTGAAGATGATGTGGTTTCCCTCGCAGTGGAACTCCACGTAGTCCGGCGTGCTGCCCATCCATCCGTTGGCGGCATATTCCTCGGCTACCAGACCTTCACGGTATGGATCCATGACACGGTATATCTCCTCCCCGTCCGCCTTGTAGATTTCAGTCCCGTAGGCCTTCTCGAAGATGCATTCATCGAAGTAGTCGCAGTCTCCGTATTTTTTGAACACCAGTTTCTTTGTCACGGTCACAGTGATCGTGCTTCGTCCGGAAGGGGAGACTCCATCGATGATGTCCAGTCTCATCCTGTATTTCTCGGAAGTCTTCAGTTTGCCTGTGTCGCTGAACCTCAGGCGTACCAAGGCCTTGCACGAATTAGGTGAGAAAGTGACCTTGGACGACACCAGTGAGAACACATCGTTAGGATCAGCGTCTTCCCAGACAGGAGTTGACGCGTCCTGCGGTGCGGTGTCGTACTTGAATGACACATGAGCCTGCTCCGCCGTGCCGTTGACACCTCTGTAGACAGGGATCTCCAGAGTGCCTTTGTCATCGGAAGATACCTCCGCGTAGAGCACGTTTGAGGCGAAGGCGAATCCGCTTTCGCCATCGTAGAGGGCACCTTCATTCTCTCTTGTGCAGGACAACAGCGCCATGGCCGCGACGCTCGGGAAGATATATTTTAATACATTAGTTCTGAACATAAGGATTCTGGTCTTCGGGATTGATGTTTGGATTGTTGTCTATTTCCACCTGGGGTATCATCAGGATGCATTCGATGTAGTCCGCCGGGAAATTGAGATAATCCGGATACTTGCTGAGGTAGTTGGTGTGATTGGATTCCTCGCCGTTCACTTTCCAGTACCGTGTCCAGCCTTTGGCGAGCCTGAGAATGTCGAAGATCCGTCCAGTCTCGCCCCAGAGCTCGATTCTGCGTTGCAGCAGGATTTCGTCCAAAAGAGTCTTCACGGTTCCTACAGTGCCGAAAGTCTGTTCGTTTCCTCCTAGCGTGTCCAATGTGCCGCTCCAATTGGAATCCCGGCGGCTCATGATCTCTCCAAGGGCGCTCTTGGCCTCGTTGTCGTTGCCCATGCGGCAAAGCGCTTCGGCAAGGATCAGGTAAGCCTCCTCAAGACGCATGAATATGTAGTCCCCTTTGTAGGAATTCTGATCCGCCCATTGGAACTTGAACTGGTTGTAGTTGATGTTGGCTCCATATTTCCATTCCTTCTCGCTCACGCCTATGTTTCCGTTCCACCATCCCTTTCGGATGTCGGAGTCGGGAATCTGGGCATATAGCCAGTTGCTTATGCACTTGGGGGATTCCGCCGCATAATAGACGTTGGTGCATGCGTCCATGTTCGAGAAGAATGAGGCGAACACCGTTGACTGGTCGGAGATGATCTCCGCACCCCACATCACCGAGGACGAGCTGACGCTGTTGAACGGAGTCTTTCCTGTGGTCCAATCAGTGGTGCTGTCGTCAAATGTGCCTTTGGTCACGGTCGCATCCAACTTGGAGAGCAGCGATGCGTAGGGGGTGCTGATCGCTCTTTTGGCTGCCACAACCGCTTTGTTCCAGTCGTTCTCGACCAAAGCCACACGGGCCTGGAGCAGACTTGTGGAGTAGAGATCGAGATTGGAGATATGTTTGCGCTTGACACCGCATTCCTCGAACAGAGAGACCGCTGTCTCAAGATCCTCGTCTATCCGGGCATAGACTTCTCTTACCGGGCTGCGCTTCCTGCCTTTGCTTGACGCTGTTGTCGGCTCGGTGTAGATCGGCACACCCGGAAGGTCCTCATGACCGACCAATGTCTGCTGGAATGACTGGATCAGCATGAAGTAGCTGAACGCCCGCGCCGCGTATGCCTGCGCTGTCGTGCATTTGATTTCATTCTCGTCTCCTGTGGCTGTCTCCGCCGCTGAGATTATGTGGTTGACGTTGCTGATGATTTCGTAGAAATATTCCCATGTGAAGTAGCAACGCCAGATTTTGCTGGTGTAGCGGCTGCGCTGGTCGTAGTTGTAGTCCTTCCAGAACCATCCGGCACCTTGTGCTGTCTGCACCATGTCATCGCCCATCAGGTCGGCGGCAAGTGTCACCGCCATGTTGCCGAAGCATTGATGAGCGTTGGCGGAGACGAAGTCAAGACGGTTGTACATTGTCGAATATACTCCGTTCATCGCGACTTGCAGGCCTTCCGCGTCCGCAAGAATCCTTTCCTTGTCCACATCTGTGGTGGGGGAGGTCTCCATCAGCGAGGAACACGCACCAAACATCGTGGCGGACAATATGATAATGATTGGAAATCTTTTCATGAAGCTTAGAATTTAATGTCCACACCGAGTGAGACCGTACGGTTCGGAGTGTAGGTGTAGGAGGTTGAACCTGAGAAACTGCTCTGTGGATTTAGCCCCTTTAGGGCGCTCAGCATCAGGAGGTTGTCTCCGGAGGCGTAAAGACGGAGAGAACGGATATGGTATTTCTCCAGACTTGCGGACCTGAATGTGTAGCCTGCCGAGACGCTCTTTATGCTGAAGTAGGAAGCGTCGATGAGGAATCGATCGTTGATGACGGTCGTGGCGGTTGTGGTGACCTTTGGAACGTCGGTGATCTGCCCGGCTTCAGTCCATGCACGCAGCGAGTTTACGTGATATGTCTGCCCCACGTAAGACGGTTCCATCATGGAACGATAGGTGCTGTCATAGATCTTGCCGCCCAGCGAGTAGGTGAACAATGCCGAGAGATCAACGCCTTTTATGTGAAGATTGGATGACAGGGAACCGTAGATGGTCGGGATCCTGCTGCCGCAAAGCCATTTGCAACCTGACGCTATGGTCGCGTCGTTGGTCACGTACTCGCTGCCTTCGATCCTCTTGCCGTCAGTGTCTTTCATGTAGGCCAGGTAAAGCTGTTCTCCTGTGGCCGGATCGACACCTGCGCTGCGGGCCATGTAGAATGTGTTGACGGTCTCGCCTTCGCGGATCAGATACACACCGTTGTTGATGTCCTCGCCGTTGCCGGTGAGCGCCACCACCTTGTTCCTGACGGTGGATCCCATAACCGACACGTTCCAAAACACATCCGGGGTGTTGAGAATGTCGTAACCCAAGGTTATGTCCATGCCTGTGTTGTACATCTTGCCGACATTGGCATAATAGCCGGGAAAGCCCAAGGAAATGGCGATGGGATATTCAAGCAGCATGTCAGTCGTGGTCCTCTTGTACCATTCGACGGTTCCGCTCAGCCGGTTGAACATCTTGAACTCGACACCAAGGTTGATGTTGCCGTTCTTCTCCCACGTCACATTCTTGTTTTCGAGTGAGGAGATGATGGCACCTGAATATGTCGCGTTCGGGTAGGTCATGTCGTAGAGTGCCTGCCATGCGTAGTAGGAACCGATGTTGTCGTTGCCTTGCACACCGTAGCTGGCTTTCAGCGTCATGTTGTCCATCCAGTCGATTTCTTTCATGAATGGCTCCTGTGAAATTCTCCATGACGCGCCCAAAGACCAGAATGTGCCCCATCTGTGCTCCCTGATGAACCGTGAGGATGCGTCCATACGCAGACTGCCGGACAGGTAGTACTTGTCGGAGAAGTCATAGTTCGCCCTGCACAGCCACGAGTTGATGCTGTACGTGTCTCCTGTTGAGGTCGCGTCCGCGATGGTGGATCCCATCCCAAGCTCATCGAACTTGTCGAACGGGAATCCGGTTCTCTGTCCCATCAGGTAATGGGCCTCGCTGTTGTAGAATTCGTGCCCGGCCATCATGTCGATGGTGTGCTCACCGAAGCCGTGTCTGTAGGAAAGCAGTTGATTCCAGGTGTAGCTGCGCGTGCGTTGATGTTCCTTGGTCAGACGTCCGGTTCCGGCGGCGTTTCCGTTGTTTCGGTTGTACATCGTGGTGTTGTTCTCGTTCACGATGTCAGCGCCCAGGGAAGTGCTTAGTTTAAAGTCTCCGAATTTTATTCCAAGATGTCCGCGCAGGTTCACGTTGTCACTGATCATGTAGTAGTCGTCATCGAAAAGGGTTGCGATGCAGTTTCGGTTGTTCTGCGCCCCCGCCGGCCTTGAGGAACCATAGTCAAAGACTCGCTTACCGTTGTCCATTATCGCGTTCCCGTCGGAATCGACCTCGTACACCGGGTAGATCGGGGCCATCATCATGGCGGTGTACCAGATGTTGTTTGCCTCGGTCCCGGACGCTCCGAGATAGTCACTTCTTGAATTGGAATAATTGGCGTTGAGGCCGAATTCGAACCAATCGTATGGCGTGAATTCCGCGCCGAGCCTGGCTGTTATGCGTCGGAACGAAGTTGTCGTGATGGTTCCGTTCTCGTCGAGGTAGCCGAGCGACGCCATGTATTTGCTTACGTCTGAAGCCCCTGACATGGAGAAAAGATATTCCTGACGTGTCGGCAGCTTGGCTTTGGCCTCTCCCAGCCAGTCCGCGCTGTATCTTGTCGCCGCGTCTGAGACAACCTTCCCGTCAGCGCCGAACAGGTTCTCTACATCCTTGTCGAAGATGTTGTACTTGTTGTTGATGCCGAGAACGTTCTTGGAGAGGCGTGATGGAGTCAAGGTGGCGGCCTCGCCGGGAAGATGTCCTTCCGTGTAGACGAGATCATTGTACGTCGCTCTGTACATCTGTTCCATGTACTGTGTGGCGTTGACGGTTTCGTACGGGCTTATCGCCATGGAGTTGAAGCCGACACGGGCGGTGAAGTCTATGGCGATTCTTTCATCGGAGCTCCCACCGCTCTTGGTTGTCACGATGACCACACCGTTGGCTCCTCTGGAGCCGTAGAGCGCTCCGGCAGACGCGTCCTTAAGCACTGACAGGCTTTCAATGTCGTTGGGATTGAGGGAATTGAGACTTCCATCGTAAGGGATGCCGTCCACCACGATGAGTGGAGAACTGCTTGCGTTGATCGATCCGAATCCTCTCACCATTATGCCGGATCCGCTTCCTGGCTGCCCGCTTCCGGATGTTGTCATCACTCCTGACATCTGTCCGTCAAGCATCCTGGAGACATCCGCGACAGGCCTGTCCCGTAACTTGTCACCCCTTATCGTTTCCGCTGAACCGGTGAATGACTCTTTGGACGCCGTTCCGTACGCCACGACAAGCACATCATCAAGGACATTCACATCGGCTGTCATCGCGACATTGATTGTGGTGCGCCCATTCACCGCAATGGTCTGTTCCTGCATTCCGAGGCATGAGAACACCAATGTCGCGTCAGAAGGGACGGATATGGAATATTTCCCGTCAATGTCAGTGATTGAATGGTTGCTTCCGTCTTTCTCGAGGACGGCGACCCCGGGAAGTGGCGCGTTGCCAAAAATATCAGTCACCTGACCGGTGACTGATATCTTCTGTGCCGACAACGGCAGTGTCGCCGCTAGCAGCGTCAGCAACGTGAGCAGAATTGTTTTCCTTCTCATATTACTCCTTTATGCAACGGGTGGCCGCGCCGTATGATCGGTTGAGCCCTGATTCGCTGGCAGGATTACCCCATGCCATGTTCTCATAAAACACAGTGTTGGAATTGTCTGAACGAGTGTTGTACAGCGCGCTTCCGCCCACGCTTTGTAGCGTGCCCTTGGTAGGGTCGATGTTGCCGACCAACGGGAACCAATATTCCCTGCCGGCTTTCGTCTTGTAGCGGAAACCGATGCTCTTGTCGTAATCCTGATACCATGGGTATGACTCATCGTATTTGCTGTCATCGTTCAGCTTGCCGGCTTTCTTGTACTCGGTTCTGAAGCCCCATCCGTTTCCTGCGGCAGGCATCCACCATCCTTCAGGGCATGGGTCGTAGATTGTCTTGGCATTGGTCTTGCCGCCCCACAGGTCGTTGTTCTGCAGGGACGCCTTGTCGGTGAGCCAATCTACGGCCGGCCAGGAACTTGACGGCGCATAGTAGAACACGTCCGGATGCTCTATGGCCAATTGGAGGTTGGTGCTTGTGTTGTCGTTGTATGTCGGCCTTAGCTCTGTCTTAACATAGATCTGGTTGCCGTTGATGTCATACAGGCGCTTCTGAACGCTGGATTCCACGTCATCTCCTCCCGGGAACGGATCCTTACGTCCCCACTGGTACATCAAACCAAGGGCGTCCTTGCTGTACTTTTCCGCACTCAAAGCTCCGAGATTGCGGTCCATGTATTTGTAAGTAATGCCGTTGGCGTCCGTCCATTCAAAGATGTCGGCCTCCGGGTCGTAGCCTGTCACCCAGACGTGCCAGCTCCACACGATCCTGTCACCGTCGCGTGCGGCGACCACCGCGTTGCCTTCCTTGCCGTCTGCAAGCTTGACCACGACAACACCTTCGTTTCCGTTTCCTGAGACAGAACTTACAAGCCCAATGGCGTCCTGCCAGACAAGAGTGGCGTTGTCAAACTCCAATGCTGTGGTCGAGTTGCCTTTCACAGCCTTGATAGTCAGAGTGCTGCCTGGTTTTGTGATGTGGCAGTTGGCTGCCCCCGCCGTCGTTGTGATCTCGACGATGGAGAGTGATCCGGAATATTCCACCGTCCTGCCGTGATCGTCTGTCGCGCTGATCTTGATGTCGATCCGCTGGCCGATGGATGCAGGCGCATTGTATTTAACCTTAATGATGTCCTGATCGACGGTTGCTTCCGCACTCCAGCCGGAGGTTACCTCAACAGTCGGGATACCGGTGATCTTGGCCGGGGCGAGATTGAGAACCTTATAGGACAGTGTGAAGGAGCCTCCCGCCTTGACTGCCATTGATGCGGGCTCTCCCAAGGCGGAGATCGAAAGCGGCTCGGATGCGTTCACTTTGACGCTGACACTCTTTGTCAGACTGCGCTTGTGCGTGTCGCTTGCCGTGAGCGAAACCTTGACCTCTGTCGTTTCGGTGATCACTTCCGGAGCGGTCAGCTTGATGATTCCCTGGTAGTTGACATAGTCTACCTTGCCTAGCGCGCAAACATATTCATCGTTGTCAACGGAAGGAACCAGACTGAGGGTGGCGCCTTCTGAACCAGTTACAGTGAAAGGTATCTCCAAGGTCTGTCCAGGATTTACCGCCGGGGCGCTTGTGTCGAAGAATATGCCGAGGTCGCCGTAGTCATTGTCGCCTCCGCCTTCTCCTGGATCCTCGCCACCTCCGCTACCGTTGCCGATAACAGTCACATCCACAAACCTTGTAAGCTTTCTGTGATGTGAGTCGGAGACTTTGAGGAAGACCTGAGCCTCCAGGTCTTTGGAGATTGCCTTTGATGCGGTCAGTCTGATGACACCCTGTGAGTTGCCATAGTCAACCTTGCTAAGCTTGCAGGTCAGTCTGCTGTTGTCCGTGTAGGGCTCAAGGTCGATGGCGGCTCCTTCGGTTCCCGTGACAGTGAATGGAATCTCTATGCTTTCCCCTGCGTTGAGTACAACGTCCTCGGTGTCGAAGAGGATGTCAAGCTCGCCGTAGGAATCAGTCATCTCATTATAGGTGCAACCAATCAGCGCGGCCGCACCTATGACAAAAAGTAAGACGCGGTTAATGAATCTGTTCATCTTGCTCTGGTAATTTGTGGAATCTTATTCTTTGACGCAACGTGTCGGGAAGGCGTAGTTGAGATTGTACTTGCTCATGGTGAGAGGGTTGACCTTGATTGCGGACACATCGTCATAGTTTCCGTTGCCCGATGTGTTGACCTTGAACGCACATCCTCTGAAGTACGAGGCATTCAGCCTGCTTGCATAGTCCGGATCCACGTCCGAACACCAGACGACCGCGGTAGGGAGAGGCTTGCCGATGCAGTTGGCATAAGAGAATGAGGTGGAGTTGGAGTTCATCTCTCCAGTGACCGTGAGTCTAAGACCATCGTAGACGCACCCTCTGAACTGGACTTTCTTTCTGTTGCCGGCAGCGTATTTTTCGTTTGTGCCTATGGCGGACTGGTCGAAAGTCTCGTAGCTGGAGTCCCATAGTTCCTTGACATCGGTGGAGGCTTTGACTGCTGTCCATGCTGCCGCACTGGCTACTTTGTAGCCCGCCGGACACGGGTCGTAGGCGCTCTTCTTTCCGCCGTTCTCCCAAAGAGCCTTGAAGTTGTCAGCTCCGAAGGTGGTGGCGTCCGTGGTGATCCAACTGTAGCCGTGCTTCGCTCCGCTGAAATACTTGTTGTTGTAGTAAATTGTAGGATTCTTGATGGCGTTCTCCAGGTTGTTTGCCTCGGTGTTGTGCACAATTGTGATCTCCACCTCCGCACCGGAAGCGTCATAGACCGGCCTTGTAGCATATTCACCGAACTTGATTCCCGGGAACGGATCCTTGCGGCCGTACTGGTAAACGAGACCTACGGAGAGTTCGCTCTTCTCGTCGAGGTTCAGCGCGCCGATGTTGCGGTCCTGGAATGTGAAGTCCCCGACTTTGACATCCTTCGGAGCGTCAGCCGTTACCCAGAAGAGCCAGCTCCACACGACATTGCCGGAAGCGTCGAGGCCGTTGATGACGGCGTTGCCTTCCTTGCCCGAGGCGAAGTGGACGATGGCGTCGGATTCATTTACCTGCGCGACCTCGGCGAAGAGGCCGACAGCATCCTGCCAGGCGAGGGCAAGTGACACTGCTCCTGATTTCAGTCCGCTGTTGCCCTTGAAGGTAGGGAACTGGACGTATGCTCCAGGAGCCACGATGAAAGAGTTGGCTGCCTCGGAGAGCTTTACGTAGCCTTCAAGAACCGTCGGAGTCACGTTCACTGTTTTCGAGGCTGTCCTGTTGTTGAGCTCGTCGCTGAAAGTGACATTGACGTTGAACGGGGTTCCGTCAAGAATCATGGCCGGGGCCGCTATGCTGATTGTCCCATCGTCATTCCCGGAGTTGAGGGTGTAGCTGACCTTGTAGTCCTCTACGGCATTGTCATCTATTTTGACCGTGATGTCATTGCCGCGTACATCATTCAGCGTGAAATCGATGGTTACCGTCTCGCCTGAACTGATGGCGACGGACTTGCCGTCGCTGATGGCAGGAAATTGAGGATCCAGTTCCTCGTAGGACTTTTCGCAGGATGCGAAGCAAGCGGCGATAGCGGTTGCCGCGATGCATTTGAAAATCTGTCTCATTTGTCTTAGTTGTTTTATATACGATTTCTCGTTGGGGCTTGCAAGAAAGCAAATGATTTTCAAAAATCCAAATTCTTTATTCTAGTAGTACTTGATTATAAACGTTTTATACGGAAATTGCATGGCCTGTGAACTTTAATGATTATCACCGAACCCCTACTTATTCATTACTGAACGATTACTTTGGAACATGTAATACTTTTGAATAGAAACGTATTCTGATAAAATGATATTTTTTAGACTTCCTGATTAGAAATTTGCGTTATCGGAGGAATTCATGGGGCGGTGGAGTTGATTTCTGGCAGAAAAGGCTTATCTTTGCGGCGGAAGCGGGATTCGTGCTTGTTGAATCCCGGTCCGGGTGATTTTAATTTTTGAATATGATCAAGTCAATGACCGGTTACGGCAAGGCTGAGGCCGTCCTGGAGACAGGTAAACTCACCATCGAGATCAAGACGCTCAACGGCAAGAACTCCGACGCGAACATCAAGTCTTCGCTTCTTCCCAAAGACAAGGAACTGCTTGTGCGCAGGAAACTCACGGATTCGCTCGTGCGCGGCACGATTGACTTCTATGTCAATTGGGAGCCTAAGGCCGGTGGTGTGGCCAAGCAGATCAACAAGGAACTTCTTCGGGAATATTACGACCAGTTGATGGACTTCAGCGCCTCGCTTCCTGTTTTTGACTCTCTGTCTTTCAACCCTAACGAGATGCTTGCCTCCATCCTCCGTTTCCCTGACGTGATGGACAACTCCCGGCAGGACATCATCACCGAGGAGAACTGGCCGGTAGTGGAAAAGGCCATAGACGAGGCTCTTGCCGCCGTCAATGACTATCGCGCGAAGGAGGGGGAGGCTCTCTATAAGGATGTCACCTCAAGGGTGCGGAACATCCTTGACCTTGAGAATCAGGTGGAGGGCTTCGAGAAGGAGAGGATCGATGCCGTGAGGGAGAAACTGATGAAGAATCTTGAGGCGCTCCAGCAGAAGGTGGATCCGTCACGTTTCGAGCAGGAGATGATCTTTTACCTTGAGAAACTTGACATCAACGAGGAGAAGGTTCGTCTCCGCCAGCACTGCAAGTACTTCATGGACACGATCGACGGCGAGGAATATCCTGGCCGAAAGCTCGGCTTCATCATTCAGGAGATGGGCCGCGAGATCAACACGACCGGCTCCAAAGCCAACCACTCCGGCATCCAGAAGCTCGTTGTCCGTATGAAGGACGAGCTGGAGAAGATCCGCGAGCAGTCTATGAACATCCTTTAGATGTTCATAGACTGTCCATCCAATCCCCAGTCGCTTCGCGACAGCCCCGGTGGGGCATTAGGGAGCGTTCTCCCCAAACCCCTTGAGTCGCTTACGCTCCGAGTTTTATATTATTCGTTGGTGAGAGTTTCGGAGAGCTCGGGTGGGATTATGGATTCGGGGCCGGTTTGGCGGGCTCCGGGTTTTATTTTGGCCTGGGACTTCTTGGGGGAGAGGCCGAGTCTCTCCAGCTTTTGGATCTTCTTGACGACACTCTGGTTGGACTCGGTCAGTTTCTTGGTCGAGGTCTCGTAGGCGTTCTGCGCCTTGGACAGGAACGTGCCGATGGAGACGTAACTTTCCATCCAACCGTTCAACTGGCTCATCAGTTCCTCGGCTGTCTTGTAAACCTCGGCGATGTTCTTCTCCTGGTTCGCCTGCTTCCATGCCATCTGGATCATATTCAGAACTATCACGAGAGTCATCTGGCTCACGATCAACACATTGTTGTCCTTGGCCACCTGCCAGAGCATCGGATCCTCCTCCAGCATAAGCCTGAACGCCCCCTCGACCGGGATGAACATCAGATTGTAGTTCACTTTCCGCCTCCCTTCCGGAATATACGAGGCGTAGTCCTTGGTCTTAAGCTCGTCCACATGCTTGCGGACGCTCTCGACATGGGCTTTGGCGAACCTTACTCGATCCTCCACCTTCTCCGCGTTGATATATTCCTTGTAAGAGTTCAGACTGACCTTTGAATCGATGATGACGGTCGTGTCGTCCGGGTAAAGCACCATCACGTCCGGGATCATCGTCCTGCCGCCCTCGCTCTTGATCTCATGCCCAGCCTCGTCCGTCATCACGCTCTGGGTGAAGAAGTGCACGCCTTCCTCCAGCCCGGCGTTCTTCAGCACGTCGGTCAACAGCATTTCGCCGAAGTCCCCCTGCACCTTTGAATATCCCGTCAGCGCGTTCGCGAGGTTTCTGGCCTCGTCTCCCACCGCCTGCGACCGCTCCATCACATTGTGAATATGCTCTTTCAGCTGCGCGCTTTGCTCCACGGCCTCCTTTCTGGACTCCTGCACGGCCTTGCCGAACTCGGCGAACTTCTCCTGTATCGGTTTCAGAAGATCGGAGATCGACTCCGCGCTCTGTCTCTTGAACTCGGAACTGTTGTCCGCCGACAGGGCCTTGAACGCATCCTTCATATTCTCAAGTTCTTTTGCATGCTGCTCCTTCTGCATATTCAAAGCCCTTTCCTGCGCCTCCTTCTGCTCCGCCATCGCCTTTTCCTGGATTTCCCTTTGGGCGGCCATAGCTTTCTCCTGAGCTTGCCTTTGTGTTTCAAGCGCTTTCTCCTGCTCCTCCCTGAGCCGGCTTTCATATTCATCCCTGGCCTTGAGTGTGCTTTCCAGCGCCGCCTTCTCTCCGGTCAGTTCCATCAGCCGCCTCCGGAGATCGTCCTCCGCGTCCTCATATTCCTTGGCAATCCTTTGCCTTTCCGCCGCATTCCTCTGAATGACGACAAGCAGCGCCACCACGGCAGCCACCGCCGAGATCAAAACTAATATCACCGTAAGATTCATAAACTAAATGTATTTGCGAAGCCAATCTCTTAAAATCAAGTCATTGATCTGCTTCAGTTGGTCGTTTCTGACATAATGCTGTCATAATGTAAAACAACATTATGTAAAATTACATAATGTAATATTACGTAAAATTCCAGTAAAATTCAACGAGAGGATAAAAAACATATATAATTGCAAAGAAACATAAAAAGTTCGGTTGTTACCCCCTGTGATGTTTGGTCGGTTGTGACAAATCGCATAAATTGCTTTTTGTCCGGTTCGGAATTGACTGAAAAATAATTCCGGAACGGTGTCGCATTTTGGAAACTTTTATTATTTTTGCATTGAAAGATGGCTTGTGGGAAGTTAAGATTGGTGTTGATGGAGGACGCACGTGATTTTATAGAATCATTGCCCCGTCCTGCCGCAAATAAAATCTACTACAATATTCGTAGAGTTGTAGATGGTGAGCGTGATGCTGATTTGTTTAAAAAGTTGACAGGAACCAAGATTTGGGAATTCCGTACCCTCTATGGCAATATGACTTATCGTTTGTTCGCGTTTTGGGACACGAGAAAGGAAATGTTGGTGGTAGTCACTCACGGAATTGTCAAAAAGGTACAGAAAACTCCGCATAAGGAGATTGCGAAAGCGGAAACGATTATGAAGTCTTATTTTAATGAAAGATAAACGATTATGGCTGAAATGAAATTATATCCGTTGGAGGAGGTTCTTGATGAGCATTTTGGTAAGATTGGGACTCCGGAAAGGGACACCTTCGAAAAGGAGGTCACAGATGCGGTCAATGCCTTCAGACTTGGAGAGGTTGTCCGGGAGCGGCGTTTGGATCAGAATCTGACCCAGGAGGAACTTGGGAAGAGGATGGGAGTCAAGAAGTCTCAGGTGTCCAAACTGGAGAGAGGAGATGATATGTCACTGCGCTCGATGCGCCGGGTTTTCCGCGCTTTGGGAGTCGAGTCCGCCACGCTTGATCTCGGGGCTGCCGGAAAGGTCACCTTGTGGTGACGGGGCGGGATCGGCTTGATTGAAGCGAAGCCTACATCAACCCCAGAAACCTTGTGCGTGCGAGCATGCAGCATCCGAGCGATCCTGCCTTGCGCCCGAGTTTTGAGAACACGATGGTGGTGTCCTTGCTCACTATGTTAAGGGAGTATTTCTTGATCGCCGCTCGTACAGGAAGCATAAGATAGTCCCCGCCGACGGTCAGTTTCCCGCCAAGGATGACTATTTCCGGATTGAAAATGTTGATCAGTCCGGCTATGCCTCTTCCGAGGGTAGTGCCGATCTCTCCCATCGCATCGATCGCCACGACATCCTCTTCCTCGACGGCTCCAAGCAGGTCGTTGAGCGTCAGTTCTTTTCCTGTCTTGTATTTGTCAGCCAGCATAGACGGGCATCCCGCCTCCAGTTTCTCCGTCACTATCCGTTGGAGAGCCGAGCCGGAGGCTCCGGTCTCCAGACAGCCGATCTTTCCGCAGCGGCAGATCTGTCCGTTGTCCAGAAACGGGAAATGTCCGAACTCTCCGGAAAAACCGGACTTGCCATAGTACAGGTCGCCGTTCAGGATCATTCCCATGCCGAGTCCCCATCCGACATTGATGAACAGCACGCTCCTCTCTCCGTTGGCGATTCCGCTGCGGAACTCCCCGTAAGTCATTGCCCTGGAGTCGTTGTCGAGGGCTACCGGAACTCCGAGGTCTTCCTCAAGAATGGCGCTCAGCGGTTTGTCCTCGTTGATGAAATACGTGAAACTGTAGCCGGAAGCGGTGTTGACCCGTCCGGTAAGGTCAACATTGCACGCAAGCATGCGTTCGGAGCCAAGCCCATTGTCCTCAAGGGTTTTCCGGATGAGTCCGCAAAGCTTTCTGCAGGAATCCTCCGTGTTCCTCAGGGTGAACTCGACATCCTCGTCATAGGACAGTGTCTGTCCCTTGAAGTCCATTGTCATGATGTTGGCGTGGTTTCTTTCCAGATCCACTCCCACAAAGAACCCGGCCTCCGGATTGAGACCGAATATGCTTGGTCTCCGCCCGCTGGCCGAGCCTTTTTTTCCAAGGTCCTCCAACCATCCGTCATCAATCAGTTCCCCGACTATCTTGGTGGTGGTCGGCACGCTGCAGTTCAATTCACGGGCGAAATCTGCGATGCTGAAATCGCCCGAGTTCATGCACAGTTCCAGAATCTTTTGCTTGATTATGGAATTCTTGTCCGAGAGGTTCTCGCTGAAATATTTGACCATCCGCTTTATTTTCCTTTTGTCCAGTATTCCTCAATCTCTTCCAAAGTCTTGCCTGTAGTTTCCGGAACCAGTCTCCACATTATGAGAAGGTACGGGACGCACATGGCGGCGAAGAGGAAGAATGTGCCTGCCGGAGTGAGTGTCTCAAGCATCCACGGCGTGAGCTGGCCGATCAGGTAGGTGCCGATCCATAGGGCCAGTCCGGCGATGCTCATCGCGAGTCCACGCACTCTGTTCGGGTACATCTCTGACAAAAGTACAAAAACAACCGCGCTTATGGAAATCGCCGTGCAGAAAACGTACAGAAGGAAGAACGTCAGCAGGAACCAGGTCGGAAGGCTCTGTGGGAAGCAGAAGTACAGGCCTATCATCAGCAGACAGAGGATCATTCCGCCCACACCCCACCAGACCAGCTGCTTGCGGCCTACCTTGTCGATGACCAGGAGGGCGATGACCGTCGTGAGCATGTTCACGATCCCCACAAGGACGGTCGAGAACATCGAACTCTCGCCTGACAACCCTGCGTCACTGAATATCTTGGGGCCATAGTACAGCACGGCGTTCACTCCCATGAACTGGCCGAGGATGGCGATGGCGCAGCCGATGAGGACAGCCTTGAATATTCCCGGCTCCAGAAGAGTCCGCCATTCGGACTTGGTCTCGCCGGCGATCGAGGCTCTGGTCTGTTCGATCTGCCTTGCCACTTCCTCCGAGGATGTGAATATCCCGCCGAGGATCCTTGCGGCCTTATCTTCCTTGTGCTTGGTGATCAGCCAGCGCGGGCTCTCGGGGATAAGGAATATGACGAGGAGGAACAGAAGATCCGGAACAGTCTCGTAGCCAAGCATTCCCCTCCAGTACTCGGAATTGAATATTCTTGTCCAGAGATCCGTCGAGGTGGAGGTCACGTCGGCGCCCTTCAGGACAAAGTAGTTGATCAGGTAGGCCATCAGGAACCCTATCGTGATGGCCAGCTGGTAGAGCGACACGAGGGAGCCTCTTTTCTGCGCCGGAGCGATCTCCGAGATGTAGATCGGCGAGACGATCGAGACTATTCCTATGCCGAATCCTCCTATGATCCTGAAGACAACCAGCTGGTTGAAGTCGCCGCAGACGGCGCAGCCTATGGCCGAGACGCTGAACATCAGAGCCGAGATGAGCATCGTCTTCTTTCTGCCGAGATGGTCGCTCATCATTCCGGCCGTCATCACGCCCAGAATCGAGCCGATCAGAGCGCAGCCCACGTACCACCCTTCGGCGATCGTCGTCAGCCGGAACTGGTTCTTCACGATCTCGGTCGTGCCGGAGATCACGGCGGTGTCGTAGCCGAACAGGATTCCGCCTATCGCCGCCACGATGGCCAGGAACACTATCCGGGTCATATTTATGCTTTTGTCCATCGCTTATCGCATGTCAAAGTATTCCATGTACCTGTCGTAGAGATGTCCCGCCTGAAGGTAGGCCGACTGAGGGCTCATGAAGTGCGAGAACTCGAAGGTGATGGCCTTGTCGTAGCCGCAGCGCTTCGCCGCCTCAAGCTTCATCCTCAGTTTGTCGAACTTGATCGGGAGGAAACGGATCGGCATGTCCCGGTCAAAACTCTCGGCGTTGGTCCAGCACTGCATACCGTACTTGTCCGCCAGCTTCTTGTTGACAGAGAAGAACGCGTCAAGCTCGTCGTAGTCGATGTGTCCGTCCTGGAAGGCGCATGCATCGACATATTCATGGATCCCGTCGAAGATCTCGTTCCATTCCCTCTCGTGCTGCTCTATCGAGACGGCCTGCTCCTTGGTCAGGTTGCCGCCGGCCGCGTCTACCGCCTTCTTGCCGTCGATCCACGGGGAGATGAAGGTCGGCAGTCCGCCCGATACCTCCTTGCACTGGCGCCCCATCGTGCGGAAGGACTCTATAGCGCCCTTGGTGGCACGGCTGATCTCGCCGCTGATGTACCAGCCGCCGAAGCTGTCGTACTTGCTGCCGTAGCGCTGCCAGATCTCGTCGATCACGTACTTGTTCGCCTCGACCTCGTAGGACATGTCGCCTGTGTCCCAGTATTTTCCGGAGTCGTACAGTCCGAGCCAGAACTTCATGCCGTATTTCTGGGCAAGGCGGCAGAACATGTCGATCATGTCGGTCGAAGGCATGTAGCACCCCTTCTTAAGAAGGTAAGGTGACGGATAGGTGATGAACTTGCGGTAGCCGCAGCGGATGTCTATCACGGTGTCGATGCCCATCGCCTTCATGTAACGGAAGTCAAGATCCCATTCTTTCTCGCCCCAGTTCTGGTGCGGAATGTCGTGCGAGATCTCGTCCAGGAATGTGCCGGTGATGGGGAGGGCGTTCCCGTGAGGGACGATCAGCCTGCTGTTGATGCTCTCGTCGGCCTTGAGCCTGAGGTCTTTACCGTTCTTTGGAGCCATTCCCATAGCATTGGCGGCAATGGGAGCCGCCACAGCGGTCGCGGCGGCGATTCCGGCTTTCTTCAGAAAAGTTCTTCTGTCTGTCATGGTGCTTTCTTTATGTGATAGGTGATCCTTAAGTAATCCTTAGTAATCCTTAAAAGATAACTTAGTAAATATTGTCTTCGCAAAGGTAAGAATTTATTTCTTAAATATTTGATGAAATATTATAACTTTGTAAAAATGTTAGGCTAACCTTTGTGGATAGATGATACTATTATTAATAACAACGCATTCTTTTATGAAAGAAACATCGAATTATTCATTCCCTTTCCTAAAGGTGGTGCTTGCGTCGGTTCTGTCGTTTTTCCTGTTCTCGGGAAACGTGTCGGCGCAGCCTTCCGTCAAGGGTAGGGTGACAGACCAGAACGGGCAACCGCTGCCCGGTGTCTCTGTCATTGTGGCCGGAACCACGAACGGCACGATGACCGGACCGGACGGAAGCTATGTGATTTCCGTCGCAAAAGGACAGACGCTGGAGTTCCAGTGTCTGGGCATGACATCGTTCCGGAAACTATGTGACGGAACCGTGCAGGTTTTGAACGTGACCCTGAAAGAGGACACTGCCTATCTTGACGAGGTGGTTGTCGTGGGTTACGGTACATCCAAGAAATCATCCCTGACGGGAGCGGTCTCGGCGATCAAGGGGGACGAGGTCCTGAAGGCTCCGGCCTCGAACGTCTCTCAGATTCTTGCCGGGCGTCTTCCGGGCATCTCCTCTGTGCAGGAGTCCGGAGAGCCTGGTCAGGATCAGGCTTCCCTGCGTCTGCGCGGCTCGATCTACGGAATCGCCTACGTTGTGGACGGATTTCCGGTGAGTGACATCAACGACATCAATCCTAATGACATCGAGAGCATCTCTGTCCTCAAGGACGGAGCGTCTGCCGCTGTGTACGGATTGAAAGGCGCGGGCGGCGTGATGATCATCACGACCAAGAGGGGAGCGAAGGAGAAGACCTCCATCACCTATGACGCCTCGTTCGGTGTGTCGATGAACGCCAATTTCCCGGAGTTCATGAACGGCCCGCAGTTCGCCTACTATTATAATATGGCGGACATGATGGACCAGCTGGCCAGCGGAGCCATCACCGACCGCTCCCGGTACAATCCGTACTTTACTTCGGAGAATGTCGCCGCGATGACCAACGGCGACCCTACCGACGGTTGGGACAACGTGAACTACATCGACAAGGTGTTCGGCACCGGATTCACGCAGAAGCACAACGTGACCGTGACCGGAGGAAACGACAAGGCCCGCTACTACACCTCTTTCGGCTACTACGGGCAGGACGGTAACATCGACAACTTCACCTATAAGCGCTACAACCTGAGATCCAACATTGACTCGGACATCACCTCCAGGCTGCATTTCAAGCTGGGTCTGTCGGGTACGCTGGCTCACAGGGACACTCCGGGCTATGCCTCGGGAGGCACGGACGGCGGATACAGCGAGCTGGGATGGCTGTCGGTGGCAAACCAGACTATCGTGATGCATCCGTATCTCCCGGAGAGGTACGAGGGCATGTACACTTCGACGATCAAGAAGAACACCGGACTTCCTCAGAGTCCTCTCGCCGCCATCTATGAGTCAGGCTACAAGAAGACCCGCTCGATGGATCTTTCGGTCAACGCCACGCTGGCCTATGACATTCCAGGCGTGAACGGACTTGTCGCCAAGGTTGCCGGTGTCTATGACTGGAGCAACTCCTACAACAAGAATCTGAACACCCCTTACAGCACGATGGCTTTCGTGGACGGAGCATATTCGAAGAAGAATGACCCAAGGGGAGTGGACAACGGCATAAACCTCGGAGAGGGAACGTCCTATTGGCAGCAGATGGTGGGACAGGCCAGTCTTGAATATTCCAACACCTTCGGCAAGCACAGCGTGGAGGCCTTGGCGCTCATGGAGATCCGTGACACCAAGAGCAACAGTCTCGCGGCCTACGTCAAGGATCTTCCTTTCGCCTCGCTCCCGGAAATCAGCCAGGGCAACCCGACCAAGAACCCTGTCTCCGGAAGCAGCGGGGCGTCCAGAAGCGTCGGCGGAGTCTTCCGACTCAAGTACAACTTCGCGGACAGGTACCTCATCGAACTTTCGGGACGCGAGGACGGCTCGTACCTCTTCAGCGGAATGGACAAGTACCGCTGGGGCTTCTTCCCTTCAGCATCCGTCGCGTGGAGAATCTCCAATGAGAATTTCATGAAATCTGCTGATTTTCTCAATGACTTGAAGATCAGGGCCTCCGTCGGAATGCTTGGAAACGACGGTGTTCCTGAATATGCCTTCCTCAGCACCTACTCGCGCTATGGCCAGAAGGTGGGCTACAGGATGGTTGACGGAAGCGCTGCCTTCAATCCTGCCTATAAGCCGGATGTCGTGCCGTCGCTCAACTTGTCATGGGAGCGTTACCTTTCCTACAACGTCGGATTCGACGCGACCCTGTGGGACGGGCTTCTGGGCATGGAGGTGGACGGATTCTACAACTACACCTATGAAATCCTGACCGGCCAGGGCTCCGGATTCCCGGCTTCCATGGGAGGGTACTATCCGACCTACATCAATTATCCTGCGATCGACGCCAAGGGTGTTGACCTCATGGTCACTCACAAGAATCAGTTCTCTCTCGGCGGCAAGCCGTTCTTCTACGGGGTGAGCGCCAGCCTGACATATTCAAAGACCAGATGGATCAAGTACAAGGACAATCCTGAGGTCAGCGACAACAGGAAGATTGTCGGCAAGACCTATGGCTCCATCACGGGTTGGAAGACCGACGGGCTGTTCCGCTCCGAGGAGGAGATTGACAATTCCGCCTGGTGGGGATCACGCCCTAACGTGGGCGACATCAAGTTCGTGGACATCAATGGCGACGGCAAGATCGACTACGACGACTGGGGCTATTTCGGACGTTCCAACAGGCCTGAGCTGACATTCGGCCTGAACCTCAATTTCGAGTGGAACGGCTTTGATTTCAATGCCCAGTTCACCGGCGGCGCCTTGTTCGACGTTTCCCTTACCGGAACGTACTACAACGGCTATGATGACAACACGATCTGGACTCAGACTTTCAAGGAGGGAGGAAACTCTCCTCTCTATCTTGTGGAGAACGCATGGAGCGTGGACAATCCTGACGGTACCTTCCCGCGTCTAACCCTCGGCTCTCCGGGACACGGTGGTGACAACGGTGTAAGCTGCTCATTCTGGTGGAGGGACGGAAAATATGTCCGTCTGAAGTCAGCGCAGCTTGGCTACACCCTGCCGAAGAAATGGATGAGCCATCTTGGCGTGTCTTCCCTCAGGCTGTTCGTCGAGGGGCAGAACATATTCACCATCGATGGTCTTCCTAAGGGAATCGACCCTGAGTCTCCGGGCGTGAACAACGGTTATTATCCTCAGCAGCGCCTCTTGATGGGTGGTGTGACATTATCATTCTAAAAGGACAGCTTGATATGAAATACATTAAGAATCTGATTTTGACAGTGTCGGGAATCGCCGTGGCGATGGTGGTGTCCTCCTGCAACTCGTTCCTCGACATGACTCCGACCGACAGCGTCTCGGACAAGATGCTCTGGAAAACCACCGCGAATGCGGAATATGGAGTGAACTACATCTATAGCTACATCTTGGACATGGCCGACGCCAACTCCGGACAGTGTGCGGCCGGCATGACCGACGCCCTCACCGACCAGTTGAAGTACGGCTCCTACAACTTCAACGCTCTGTGCTACATACCGAGCGAGATCGCCTACGGGGGATCTGTGTTGACAGCCAACTACGTGTCCGCGTACCTTGGCTACTGGGACACGATGTACAGCGCGATCAGAAAGACCAACCAGGGTCTGAACTATCTGGAGAAGTACGGTGAGATGTCCGGTGAGGACAAGACGAGACTCTCGGCCGAGCTGAGGTTCATGCGCGCATGGTTCTACTTCGACCTTGTCAAGAGGTACAAGGATGTCATCATCTATGACGAGGATCTGAGCGCCATCACGGCCAACAAGGCTCTCTCGACAGAGGAGGAAGGATGGAACTTCATCGAATCCGACCTTGAGTTCGCCGCCGCGAACCTGCCTGAGAAAGAAAAAGCGAACGGAAGGCTGAACAAAGGTACGGCCTATGCCTTCATGACAAGGGCGATGCTGTACGCCAAACGTTATGACAAGGTCGTCGCGGCCGCGGACAAAGTGAAGGAGTTGGGTTATTCTCTGATCTCAAACTATGCTGATGTCTTCAACGGCAACAATTCCGAGGTCATACTTGAATATGTCTTCAACTATTCCGACAATGTGACCCACAGCTTCGACTACTACTACTCTCCGGGAGGCGACTACACCACCAAGGATGCTTCCGGCGGCGGCTACGGCACGCCGACACAGGAGATTGTGGAGTCCTATGAATATGCCGACGGCTCCGGTCTTCCGGACTGGTCGCCTTGGCACACCGCCGAGGGAACCGATCAGAATCCTCCGTATGAGCTGCTTGAGCCTCGTTTCCAGGCATCCGTACTCTACAACGGTGCGAAGTGGAAAGGGCGCACGATCGAGCCGTTTGTGGGCGGAGACGACGGCTGGTGCCAATGGAACGTGGTCAAGGAGCCTAAGGGTAAGACGACCACGGGCTATTACCTCCGCAAAGGTGTGGACGAGACGCATGACGTGATCGCCAGAAGCGAGAGCACCCAGCCGCTTGTCATCATCAGGTACGCCGAGGTGCTTCTGAACAGGGCCGAGGCCTGCTACCGTCTCAATGACGCCGCGGGAGCCAATGCCGCCGTCAAGGAAATCCGCGCCCGTGTCGGGCTTCCGTACGCTGACAAGGCGGGGGACAACCTGTGGAATGCCATCCGTCAGGAGCGCAAGGTCGAGCTGGCGTTCGAAGGCTTCTCCTATTGGGATCTCCGCAGATGGGGAGTGGCTCCGAACAACTATCCTGACGGACTCTCCGGCTATCAGGTGCATGGCTTGAAGATCGAGAGCGCAGGAAGTGGCTTCATCTACACCTATGTCTCTGTCGATGACAAGGACCGCAACTATCCTGAGAAGATGAACAGATTCCCTCTCCAGGACAGCGAGCTGTCAAGCAACAATGCAGTAGAACAATTCCCGGAATGGAAATAATCACGACTTATATGAAAAAGATCCACATACTGACAGCGGTTCTGACTCTTCTCGTGGCGGCTTCGTGCCATAGCCCTGAATATGTCGAGTCGACCGCGGAGCGTCAAAACCTTACCAGTTTCGAGGCGTTCTTCACATTCGGCCCCTTCATGGATCAGTCGATGTGCAAGCTGAACATCACGGACGAGAACGCCGATCGGTTCGTCATCCCTGTCCCTTGGTTTTTCCCTGAGACATCGGACAACGAGACATCACCTTACATGACCAAGGTCAGGGTGCAGGCTGCCTTGCAGCCGAACTGTACCATCGAGCCGGCGCTGACCCTTCTGGATCTGACCAAGGACAACATGTTCAGGTTCACCAACGCCAAGGGTGAGAGCAGGAACATCTGCATCACTGGCGAAAGGGTGAAGTCCAAGGCTTGCGACATTCTTGTCTTCTCCTTGGATGACCCCGCCGTCTCCGGCATCGTGGACAAGAACAAGAAGACCGTCACCCTGGTGTCCGCCGAGGATCTGAGCGCCTGCACCGCATCCGCACAGGTTTCGGCGCATGCCACCATCTCCCCTGATCCTTCGACTCCGCAGGACTACAACAAGGGTGTCAAGTTCAGGGTGACCGCCCACGATGGCCAGACCTTCTCTGAATATACCGTCATCAAGACTGTTCCTGACAAGATTGACAAGGGCTTTGACAAGTCATCGCTTGAGGCGTTGTTCAACTTCGAGCCTGTAAGCATGGCCGGACTCCCGGCCTACAACACGGCTGACATATTCCCGAGCCTTGCGGTGACGGGCGGCAAGCTTGTCTTCTGCTACGGCAACGGTTCCGCTCCTGTCTTCCTGAACGGTGTCACCGGTGTCAAGGAAGGCGAGATCAATGCCGGCGGTGTCGCTCCGGCGGCTGTCACCAATGACGAGGCGGAGAACCTTATCCTCTGCAACCACGTTGACGGCGGAGGCGAGTTCAAGATTTGGAAGGCTACCTCTGTTAAGACCGCTCCGGAACTGTTCCATTCGTTCACCAACAGCACGGATCTTCCTATGGGGTATTCAATCAAGGTCATCGGCGACATTGACGGTGACGCTGTGATTGACATAACCCATGAGGGCATCGCGGGCGTGACATCCTCAAGCAAGGTGACGAGGGTCACTGTTGCCGGCGGATCCGTCGCCGATGTCTCGGTGCTCGATCTCGCGGGAGCCGGTCTCGCATGGGGCGGCGCTCCGGTGAACAACACCGACGCTGTGGCCGTGGCTCCTACGCGGAATGCCGGGATGTTCCTTTCTTACTATGATCCTAACGTCCTGCACTATGTCATGGCGGACGGCACGCTGAAGTCGTCGCTACCGTTCAACGACGGATCATCGTGGGCCTTGAATGTCAATAACCTGGACAGCAAGCAGTTCAATCACGCCACCTACATGTCGCTCTTCGTGGTCAGCCACTTCCCTCACTGGGGATGCGGCCCTGCCCTCTACCTGTACGACATCTCGGATCCGGCGGCGCTGTCCGGCAATCTGAACGAGACCACGTCGATAGTCCTCGGCAAGTCTTCCGTTGACTGGTTCCAGAAGGCTGACGCCGGCTTTGCCGCCGGAGATGTCGTTCTGGCTCCGACCAAGGACGGATTCAAGATGTATCTGTACTACTACGACCAGAATTCAGGAGTCCTCGGTGGCTATTCTGTGGATTGCATAAAGAAATAGTCAGATGAACCCTTTGAGGATATATTCCCTGATCGTTCTTGCCGCCATGACAATCATGTCCTGCGGAGGTTCCAAGGATAACCCTTGGAACCCCGACTGGGACAAACCGAAACCGGAGCCCGAGAAACCTGCGGAAGAGACAGGCAAGCCGAGGTACGTGTGGATTGACGCGGCGGCCAATTTCTGTGACTACGAGAACGACAAGGACAGGATAGCCGCGGATTTGAAGCGCATCAAGGACGTTGGTTTCACGGACATCATTGTCGATGTAAGGCCGACAAGCGGCGACGTGCTGTTCAAGTCCTCTGTCGCCAGTCCGCTGAAGAAGGTTGATGTCTGGAAGGGAAGCAGTTATGTGTGGGTTTCCAGAACCGGCACATACGACTACCTCCAGACCTTCATCGACGAGGCCCGCAAGGTGGGTCTCAAGGTGAACGCCAGCATCAACACCTTCGTGGGCGGCTACCTTTGCCCTTATGGCCTTGGAAGCGACGGAATGCTTTTCCGCGAGTCGGGAAGGAAGTCCTGGGCTTCGGTCATCAACGCGAAAGACGGCCTTGTCAGCGTCATGGATCTGACCGGCTCCGAAGACTACGGAGCCAGATTCCTCAATCCTGCCAACGAGCAGGTGCGGAACTATGTGCTTCAGATCATCAAGGATCTGGCTGCATACGATCTTGACGGCATCATCCTGGACCGCTGCCGTTACGATGACTATGGCCTGCAGAGCGATTTCTCGGATGTCTCGAAGAGAAAGTTCGAGGAATATTCAGGCATCACCTGCTCTTCATGGCCTGGTGATGTGATGGCTCCCGGCACGACGGCGCTTGGATCGAAGGCTGGCGAGACTGTGAAGAAGTGGCTGGAGTTCCGCGCGAGCGTCATCCACGACTTCGTCGCCGAGGCTTCCGACGCTGTCCACCGGATCAACAAGAACATACGCTTCGGCGTGTATGTCGGGGCCTGGTACTCGACTTACTACACATCCGGCGTGAACTGGGCAAGCCCTAAGTACGATCCAAAGGCGGACGGCTATTTCTGGGCATCGGCGAACTACAAGAACTGTGGCTACGCCGACCACTGCGACTTCATGTTTCTCGGAGCCTATGCCGGCGCCGACAGCATCTGGGGCAGCGGTGAGTGGACGATGCAAGGGTTCTGCAAGCAGGGCAGGTCTCTCTTGAAGGGGGATGTCAAGTTCTGCGGCGGGCCGGACATCGGCAACTCCCCGGGGTGGACGAACGGCGGTCAGGCTTCCAAGATCCCGGATTCGATCAAGGCCTGCATCAACGAGGGCGATGGCTTTTTTGTGTTCGACCTCTGTCATATCAAGATGTACGACTACTGGGATGCCTTCAAAAAGGGATTCGATGACTATCTGAAAACTGTGAAAAAATAACAAAAACGCTAAAAATGAAAAGAATATCCATAATAATGCTGGCAGCGGCGATGGCTCTGTCCTTAGCCGCCTGCAAAGATGATTCGAACGACTCCGGGACCATCACCATTTCCGGGGAGGCCATGAATCCGGTGTTCACGTCTGCCGGAGGCACCTACACGGTTGAGTTCACTGCTGACAATGAATGGAGGGTGGCGGTTCCTAACACGAACCACTATACCTGGAGTTCGGTGACTCCGACCAGCGGCGGAGCCGGCAAGAATCAGGTGACAGTGACTGCCCTGAGGAACCCCGGCCACGACGGAAGGGAATATTCGTTCGACCTGCGCTGCGGACTGGATTCCAAGACTATCAAAGTGACTCAGAAACAGCTGAACTCCATAACCGTCACGCCGGGATCATTCGACATTCCTAAGGAGGGAGGCTCCATCGACATCAAGGTCGTGTCCAACATCGACTTCGACTACAAGATCGCCGATGATGCCAAGGAATGGATCTCCGCTGTCACGACCAAGGGTCTTGTTGAGAACACGGTGACTTTTGCCGTGGCCTCAAACGAGATCTACAACAAGTTCGAGGCTCGTCAGGGAGTGATAACCTTCACCAGCAGCGAAGGGTCGGAAGACATCGTTGTCAACCAGGCCCCTAACGAAAGATTCTTCAATGTCTCTCCTGAGAGCCTGGTTGCCGAGAAGAACGGTGGCGAGGTGACCCTTAAGGTCGAGGCCAACTTCCCTTATGAGGTCGAGGATCCTGATTCTGAATGGATCACAAGAGTCTCCGGGAAGGATGGTTCCTTTACTTATAAGGTTGAGGCCAATCCTGATTTCGGCTCCAGGGCCGGCGTCATCAATGTGACCACTGAGCTGGAGGATTACTCCGCGGCTGTCGAACTTAAGCAGAAGGGAACGGCTGATGTCAGTGTGCTTTGGCAGAAGAGGTATTCGGCTGACCTTGGCGCGATCGCCGTGGCCGGCGGGCCTCTCAGGCTTGCCGTGAAGGATGACATCCTGCTTGTCGGCAATGGCGGGAACAAACTCTACGCCCTGAACCGCCAGACCGGTGAATATCTGAAGGAAATAGCTGTCCCTGAAGGCCTTTCCGTCCACTCGCTTGTGAATGATGATGCCGGCAACGTCCTTGCCGCCGCGTTGACGCCATTTGGCGGCACGCTCCGGATCTACACGTTCAAGTCATTGGAATCCGCTCCTGAAATGCTTCTGGAATACACCCACAACGCTATCTGGAGCTCTTCGATGGGCAACATCAGGGTGCGTGGAGACGTGACCCGGAAGGCAGTCGTCACCGCTTTCGTCGATGTGAGCCAGTACTGGGTAGGATGGCAGATTACTGACGGAAAGGTCGGTGATGCGGTCTTCGGATCGATCGCTCCAGCCGCCATCACGGTCTGGGATTCTTACGGAGCGTGTGTCGCGCCGGTTTCTGATGACTTGAATGACGGACTACTGTTCATTGGCTACTCCGCCGATGCCAACGGCAACTACGACCTGAACTGGTGCAAGGAAGTGGCGAAGAGCGAATGGCAGTCCGTGTTCCACACCACCAGCGACGGCAACGAGAACTACAACTGCATCTCCGTGGCCACTCTTAACGGGATCCGTTTCTGCGCCGTCGAACGTGGAGCCCACTTCTCATATGGATCCTGCCCTGAGGTCTATCTGCTTGACATTACGAATCTTGGTTCCGTGAAAGAGGCTTACTATGCCGAAAGAGCGACCGTTGTCGGTGAAGGCACCTTCACGGGTGCCGGAGCATGCGGGGATGTCCTTCTCCAGACCTCGGCCGACGGTAAGTCCATGGACATGTTTGTCACGGACGGCAACTATGACTGCATCACCTGCATAAGGTTCACCGCACAATAATGTTAACTATGAATATAAAAAATGTTGATTTCGGCGCGATGGCGTCGCGCTATAAGGAGGAACTCCTCGGGAATGTCCTGCCTTTCTGGCTGGAACATTCCCAGGACACGAAATTCGGAGGTTACTACACTTGCCTGAACCGTGACGGAAGTGTCTACGACAAGGACAAGTTCATCTGGCTTCAGGGACGTGAGGTCTGGATGTTCGCGATGCTGTACAACAAACTCGCGAAGAACGAGGAATGGCTGAAGTGTGCCGAGCAGGGCGCCCGTTTTCTCATGAAATACGGCCACACTCCCGACTATGACTTCTACTTCTCCCTGACAAGGGAGGGAAAGCCGGTCATCCAGCCCTACAACATATTCTCCAACACATTCGCCTGTATGGGATTCGCCCAGTTGGCCGAGGCGACAGGCGATGAGGAATATGCCCGTTACGCCAAGGAGACTTTCCGCCGGATTCTGGAACGTCGTTCCAATCCAAAGGGAATCTGGTCGAAGGCTGTGCCGGGAACAAGGCCGCTGAAGGATTTCGCCCTGCCGATGATCATCTGCAACATGGCTTTGGAGGTCGAGAGGATCATCAACGACCCCGAGATGATGGACCGCCTGATTGACGAATGTCTGCACGAGGTTCTGGATGTGTTCTACCAGCCGGATCTTGGAGTGATGGTGGAGAACGTCTCCGCCGTTGACAATTCCCTCATCGACTGTTTCGAGGGCCGCAAGGTGAACCCTGGACATGATCTGGAAGCGATGTGGTTCCTTATGAACCTCGGAATCCGCCGCAAGGACAAGGCCTTGATCGACAAGGCTGTGGAGATCTCCCTCCGCGTGATCGACTATGGCTGGGACAAGGAATATGGCGGGATCTTCTATTTCATGGACCGCAAGGGCTATCCGACCCAGGAACTTGAATGGGACCAGAAACTCTGGTGGGTACACATAGAGTCCGCGATCGCGATGCTGAAAGGCTACCGCCTCACGGGCAACGAGAAGTGTCTGGAGTGGTTCCTCAGGCTGGATGACTACCTTTGGACCCGTTTCAAGGACAAGGAGTATCCCGAGTGGTTCGGCTACCTGAACCGCCGTGGGGAAGTCCTGCTACCGCTCAAGGGCGGAAAGTGGAAAGGATGCTTCCATGTTCCGAGAGGTCTTTATCAGATAGGCTCCATGCTGGAGGACATCTCTAAGGGGAAGGAGGCCTGCATCTGATGCGCGGACAGCCTTATCCAATTGGTCTGTTGATGTTTATGATTGCTTCGGTTCTGCTGCACTCGTGCGGCGGAACTGAAGCTTATTATGACGTGGTGGTTGTCGGTGGCGGTGCCGGCGGAACGTCGGCGGGCATACAATCAGCCCGCTCAGGGGCATCAGTGCTGATTGTCGAGGAAACTCCCTGGCTTGGTGGCATGCTCACATCCGCGGGAGTCTCGGCGTTTGACGGTAACTATCGTCTCCGCGGCGGCCTGTTCGGCGAGTTCTGCGACTCTCTGGCCGGACGCTACGGGGGCTATGAGGCCTTGAAGACCGGATGGGTAAGCAACATCCTCTTCGAACCGAAAGTCGGGGCGGAGATATTCATGAATATGGCAGGACCGCTTGACGGACTTTCCCTTGCTATGGAGACGGGTTGCGTCCGGGCTGAGAAACTGGACGAAGGCTGGCGGCTTACGTTGGACGGACCGGATGGCCGTCGCTGCGTCAGGGCGGGGATACTGATTGACGGAACCGAACTTGGTGACATCGCGGCAATGTGTGGAGTGCCTTGCAACAGTTCTCCTGTTGACACGATAGCAGCGGTACAGGACTTGACCTACGTCATCACGGCACAGGATTTCGGCGCCGGTTCCGACAAGACGATCCCTTGTCCGGAAGGCTATGACGCTAAACTGTACGAGGATTGCCTGTCAAGAGGCCATTCCGTGGACATGATGCTTTCCTACGGGCGGCTGCCGGGCGGAAAGATCATGCTGAATTGGCCGATCGCGGGCAATGACTGCTATGTCAAGGATGTCACCCGTATGCCTCCGTCCGACCGCGCCGTGGCGGTTGACAGCGCCAAAAGGGTGGCGCTCGGCTATCTCTATTATATTCAGAAAGAATTGGGGTTAAGGAATATAGGCATTGCGGAGGACGAGTATCCGACCGATGACGGTCTGCCGATGATTCCGTACTACAGGGACTCAAGACGGATCGAGGGGGAGGTGACGTTCTCCTTGGCGGACATTGACCGGCCATATTCAAACACCCTTTATCGCACGGCCATCGCGGTGGGGGACTATCCTGTTGACCATCATCACTATCGTAATCCAGATTGGAGGGATCTTCCTCAGCTGGAGTTCCATCCTGTCCCGTCCTTCTCGGTTCCTTTCGGGGTCATGGTTCCGAAGGAGGCCGAGGATATTCTTGTGATAGAGAAGGCGGTGTCCGTGACCTGCGTCGCGAATGGAGCCACCAGGCTCCAGCCGGTCGTGATGGAGATCGGCCAGGCCGCCGGCATCGCCGCCGCGGTGGCCGCGCGGAGGGCAGGTGGGGCGCAGCCGCGTCTCAGGGAAGTCTCTGTGCGAGAGGTGCAGGAGGGGATCCTTGCCGCCGGCGGGTATTTGATGCCTTATCTGGACATCACTCCGGACGATCCACGTTTCGCTGCGGTCCAGAGGATCGGCGCCACCGGAATCATGAGGGGGGACGGCCGGTCTGTCGGCTGGTCCAACGAGACCTGGTTCAGGATAGATGATCCGGTGAGGGAAGATGAGATATTCCTTGATGACTATTATCCGGGGAAATCCCTTTCCGATCTGGGCCTTCCTTCGTTGGATTCGCTCACCCGCGGCGACTTCGCCGTAATCATCGACAGCCTCCTTCACCCTTTCGAGTCCCGTCAGGTCACGCTCACCGGCGCTTTGGCCGAATGATGCTTTTGCGTCCGGTGCAAACTTCCTGCCCGGTTTTGACAGAAACACCAATCAAAGGCTTACCTGCAGAGTTCCGTGGGATCCAATGAATCACCTTCATGTGATTTGATAATTTCTATAAAATTATATACTTTTGTGAACTAAAAGTAATACGTAAGGTGACTATGGGTTTACGAAATCAGCTCCTTTTAGATCTTTACAAGGACAAAGCAAGTGTTTTCACTATGCAGGGAATCGCCATGGCTTATGGGCAGGGACTTGAACGGAATACTATTAAGAACAGGATGATCAGCTATGTTAAAAAAGGCGAGATCATCAATCCGAGGAAAGGAATCTATGCCAAGCCGGGTTATGACGAGAAGGAACTTGCCTGTTTGCTCTATACGCCATCCTATATATCTTTGGAATATGTGCTGCAGAGGGCTGGAATTATCTTCCAGTACAGCGACGAAATTACTTCGGTGGGTAATTTGAGCCGGAGCGTTGAAATTGATGGAAAAGTGTATCGGTATCGTAAAATCAAGGGTGAAATCCTGATTGACACAGCCGGCGTCATCCGCGAAGGGAATGTGAACATCGCTACTCAGGAAAGAGCCTTCTTGGACACTTTGTACCTGAACAGCAATTACTATTTCGACAATCCCATCTCCCTGGACAAACAGAAGGTGCTTTCACTCCTTCCCATATACAATAGCAAAACTCTCGAACAACGTGTCACAAAAATTCTTGGATAGAAATGGATACGAACAGACATAAATTCTTCATGCTACAGTTGCTTAAGGACATATTCTCTGACGCGCTGCTTTCCTCCGTAATGGCATTCAAAGGCGGCACTGCCACCATGTTTTTCTACAATCTGCCGCGATTCTCGACAGATCTGGACTTCAATCTTCTTAATGAGGAGAAGGAGACTGAGGTCTACGAGCGCGTCCGTAAGATTATCCTGAAATATGGCAAGATTCACGATGAGGCCATCAAACACTATGGCATCATCCTCGTGCTTGATTATGGCATAGGGCAGCGAAAACTCAAAGTTGAGATATCAAACCGACTATACGAGAATCACTATGAAATCCGGAACTTTCTGGGCCTCCAGATGCGCCTTATGGTGAAGGAAGACATGTTCGCTCACAAACTGTGTGCCCTTCTTGACCGGACCGAAATTACCAGCCGAGATGTATTCGACTGCTGGTTCTTCCTAAAAGAAAGGACATCAGTCAATAAAGAAATCGTGGAATCCCGCATGGGAATGCCAATTGGAAAATATCTGGATAAGTGTATTGAGAGTGTCCAGAGTGTCTCGGAAAAGAGTTTGATCAGCGGCTTGGGTGAACTGACCGAAGGAGAAATGAAGAATTTCGTAAGGAATGGGCTGAAAGATGAACTGATTTCTCTTTTGACCATGTTCAAGGCTTTCCCTTCTTTTGTATAATGACTTTGAATTATTTTCGACGTGCTGACAAGTCGCCTGTTCAGTTCTCTATTTCGTGTCTTGTACGCCGATTACAATCCAAAATGTTTAAAAATCACCACGGGCAAATGGTGTTTTGCGGCGTGGCGCATCAACAAAGCCACCAGCGACAGTGTGAACGCGTCTGAAGTAGGCGAAAATTTTGCAGCCACCAACCACACGGATGACGTATTTACGTTCATTGGCATATAAAGCCAAAAACGCCAAAAAAACGAAGGGATAGGAATCTTGGATGTTTCGCGAATAAAATCCGAATATAATCCGCAGCACAATTTCTTGCCGCATTGGAAAAAATGGATTAATTTTGAAGTCTAAAACCCCGTCCGTCTATGGCAGAAAAAATCATCATTCTGGATTTCGGTTCGCAGGTGACGCAACTCATCGGGCGCAGACTCCGCGAACTGAACGTTTATTGCGAAATCTACCCGTTCAACAAGGTTCCTGCGCTGGACTCCTCCGTCAAGGGAGTGATCCTTTCCGGAAGTCCTTGCTCGGTGCGTGACAAGAACGCCCCGCAGATCGACCTCGGCGGCATCAAAGGCAGGTTTCCTCTTCTGGGAATATGCTATGGCGCGCAGTATCTTGCCCACAAGTTCGGCGGCGAGGTGCTTGGCTCCCTGGCCCGTGAATATGGCCGTGCGATGCTGGATGTCGTTGACCCTGAATCACCTCTGCTTAAGGGAGTTTCGGCTCACTCACAGGTCTGGATGTCGCACGGGGACACGATCGCCCGTCTGCCGGAGGGCGCGGAGGTGATCGCCTCGACCGAGAGCGTCACCAACGCTGCTTTTCACATCAAGGGCGAGCAGACCTACGCCGTGCAGTTCCACCCGGAGGTCTTCCACACGACTGAAGGCACGATAATCCTCGGCAATTTCGCTTTGGGAATATGCGGCTGCAAGGGTGACTGGACTCCTGCCTCGTTCATCGAGACGACAGTAGCCAGCCTCAGGGAACAGATAGGGGACGAGAAGGTAATCCTCGGACTCAGCGGCGGTGTCGATTCGACGGTAGCAGGCGTGCTGCTGAACAAGGCCATCGGCCACAACCTCACCTGCATATTCGTGAACAACGGCCTGTTGAGAAAGAATGAATATGAGGATGTGCTGGCTTCGTACAAGGACATGGACCTCAATGTCATCGGAGCCGACGCGTCCAAGGAGTTCCTTGACGCTCTCGCCGGCGTTACCGAGCCTGAGGCCAAGAGAAAGATCATCGGAAGGCTCTTCGTGGAGACCTTCGACAAATACGCCCGCACCATCGAGAACGCCCGCTGGCTCGCCCAGGGGACCATCTATCCTGATGTGATCGAGTCCGCCGGCATCGAGGGCATCGCCTCCAAGATCAAGTCCCACCACAATGTGGGCGGTCTTCCGGAGAAGATGAACCTGAAGATTGTCGAGCCGCTGCGAGCGCTTTTCAAGGACGAGGTCCGCAGGGTCGGCAGAGCCTTGGGCATCAAGGAGGAACTTGTCGGCAGGCATCCTTTCCCGGGACCGTCACTCGCCATCCGTATCATAGGCGACATCACCGAAGAGAAACTGAACGTTCTCCGCGAGGCCGACGACATATTCATAAAAGGGCTTCGTGAATATGATTGCTCCTCCCTTCACCTTCCGTCCGCTTCCGATCCTCGTGTGGAGGCCTCGAACCTTTATGACGCCATCTGGCAGGCCGGAGTTATCCTGCTGCCTATCAAGAGTGTGGGAGTGATGGGTGATGAACGCACCTACGAGAATCCTGTGGCTCTCCGCGCCGTTGTCTCCACCGACGCCATGACCGCCGACTGGTTCCATTTCCCGTATGACTTCCTCGCCCAGGTCAGCAACGACATCATCAACAAGGTCAAAGGGGTCAACCGCGTAGTGTACGACATCTCCTCCAAACCGCCGGCAACGATCGAGTGGGAGTAATGCTTTAATTTCAGGCACGGAATGTGCTGTCTTTGCCATCGCTTTGAGAAAACATCTGGAATACTTGAGCGCATTGGCGCTGGTGTTGTTCGCGTTCTTCTTTGCATCAACCAACCTCTTCACCCACGTCCATGAGGGTCCGGAGGGAAAGATTGTGCATTCTCATCCGTGGAGCGGGAAGGCGCATAGTCACAGCGACACGGAGTTGCACCTCCTTCAACTCATCTCAAGCAATATATTCGAGGCGAGCGAACGGATCAGTGTCACGGTGTCAGACAGCCCGGTTGTTCCGTATCATCCGTCAGGGGTCTTGCCGGAAGTAGCCCAGACAGTATTCCATCACGTTCTTGGACTCAGGGCTCCTCCGCTATCGTTATAATCACATGTCTACATGAAAAGTAGAGCCGTAGTCCGCATGGCCCGCTGCCGGGTCGTGCCTATTCCCGAATTTGATATAACGATAAAATATTCATGAAAACAACACATATTTTCGCCACTGTTGTGGCTATACTCATGGTGTCCATGAGTGGACATACTTATGCACAGAGCCGAAAAACAGACGCGAGCGTTTCCGGTCACGTCATCGACGCGAAGACCGGAGAGCATCTTCCTTACGTTACCGTGATGATAGGCGGCACCCAGATAGGCATCCAGACATCATCTTCCGGACATTATTCAATCAGGAACCTTCCTTTGGGCAAGCATGAGATCATCGCGACTTCAATTGGCTATAAAGACGCTTCTGTCACTCTTGAGTTCAAGGCCGGTCAGTCGTACGAGGCCAATTTCAGCCTTGAGCGGGAGAATCTGTCTCTTGACGGGGTGGTGGTCAGCGCCACCAGGAATCATTCCTCCAGAAAAGAGGCTCCAGCGCTTGTCAATGTCATAGACAACAGGATTTTCGCCACCACCTCGTCTCCGACTCTGGCGGAAGGACTGACTTTCCAGCCGGGTGTCAGGGTGGAGAACGACTGTCAGAACTGCGGATTCACGCAGGCCAGAATCAATGGCCTGGACGGCCACTATTCACAAGTCCTCATCGATTCCAGACCAGTGTTCTCGGCGCTTGCGGGCGTGTATGGTCTGGAGCAGATCCCATCCTCGATGATTGACCGCGTGGAAGTGGTGCGCGGGGGTGGCTCCGCGTTGTTCGGAGCATCCGCGATCGGAGGCACCATCAACATAATCACAAAGGAAGCGATGAGTTCAAGCGCCGGAATCAGCCATGACCTCACCTCCATCGGGGTAAGCGGTGCCTTGGACAACAACACCAGCCTGAACGCATCAATGGTGACGGATGACGGAAGAGGGGGCCTGTTCGTGTTCGGGCAGAAACGTTTGAGGGATGGCTATGACGCGGACGGTGACGGGTTCACGGACATTCCTATGATCAATTCCATCACAGTAGGTACAAGAGGACACCTCCGCGTGAATCCTTTCTCCAAAATCAGGCTGGAGTATCATGGAACCAAGGAGTTCCGGCGAGGGGGAAATCGTCTGGATCTTCCGGCTCATGAAGCGCTTATCGCGGAGCAGACGGAGCACACGAACAACAGCGGATCTTTGAGCTATGACGGGCAAAGTCAGGATGGCCGACAAATTTGGAACGCGTATGCTTCCGCCCAGCACATCAGAAGGAGCAGTTATTACGGAACAGGGAAGGATCCGAATGCGTACGGAAAGACCACCGACCTCACCGCGGTCTTCGGTGGTCAATATTCCTACAAGTTTGACTGTCTGCTGTTCATGCCGGCGCAGTTGACCGCCGGTCTGGAATATAACTTTGACGACCTGAACGATGTCTCCCTTGGCTATGACTACAAAACCTCTCAGAAGGTACGCATTTTCGGCTCATATCTTCAGAATGAGTGGAAGAACGCCCGTTGGAGTCTCCTTGCCGGGGTTCGCATGGACAAGCACAGCCTTATTTCCAGGCCAGTGTTCTCTCCGAGGGTGAATGTCCGCTACAGTCCTTTCCGTGATCTGAGCTTCCGCGCCATCTATGCGGGAGGATTCCGTGCGCCACAGGCTTTTGACGAGGATCTGCACATCTCCGTCGCAGGCGGTAAACGGATACGCATCAGGCTCGCGGATAACCTGAAGGAAGAGCGTTCCCATTCGTTCAGCACTTCCGCCGACTGGTATCACACCTTCGGTACCGTCTCTTTGAACCTGATGGCGGAAGGATTCCTTACAGTGTTGAAAGATACTTATGCGCTGAGGGAGACCGGAGAAAAGGCAGATGGGGGAAAGAGCAATATAATGGAAAGATACAACGGCTCGGGCGCTAAGGTTTACGGATGCACTCTGGAGGGAAGACTTGCTGTCGCTAATGAACTCAGTCTCCAGGCAGGTGTCACTTTGCAGAGAAGCCGTTATGACATCGCGCAGAAATGGAGCGACGATCCCGATGTCGCCTCGACGCAGGAATTATTCCGCTCGCCGGATTGCTATGGCTACATGGTGGCTTCCTACAGTCCGTTAAGGAACTTTGACATAGACCTTTCCGGCACATATACCGGATCGATGCTTACTCAGCACATGGCCGGTAGCGGCACCAAAGTGGATGTCGCCGTCCGCACTCCTTCGTTCTGGGACATGGGCTGCAAGATCAGCTACGGGTTCAGCGTCCTGGACATCTGTCGTCTAAAGTTGCACGCCGGAATCAAGAACATTCTCAATGCTTACCAGAAGGACTTCGACAAGGGGGAGAACAGGGACTCTGGCTACATCTACGGCCCGTCCCTCCCGCGTTCACTGGTCTTCGGCGCCGGACTGAGCTTCTAAAAGAGTCCGTTGGCGTCGAAGACTTGGGAATAGTAATACGGGGCGGAATAGCCGGTCACTATGAGACCTTTGGGAACCTCCGTGTCGGCGGTCAGTCTGCCATCCTTGTAGATCCAGAAACGGTTCGCCACCTTGCGGTCCTTGGAAAAATATTCAAAATCAAGGCTGCTCCCAAAGAGCGCTATCTCCCCCTCGTCTGACATCGCGAAACAGTCGCAGTGTTTGACAAGAGATTCTTGAGGTTCCCTGCCGTAACCAATGCTCTTGCCGACAAACGTCCCGTCGGTTCCGAATTCGTACATGTCACAAGTGTAACTGTCGAAATAATAAATATTTCCGGATGGCGTGATTCCGGAGTAGGAACGTCCTTAACTGAGCGTTGAGTCATGGAAATCCAGACGGATTTCTTCAAGGTTGAGTCTGGTCGGCCCAGTGACCGGTTTGTCCGTTTTTACGCGCGGGATTCGTGAATAGAGATTCTTGTCGCTTTGGTTGGCGCACGACATTGCGGCTAAGAGTGAACCGGCGATGATTGTCGTCAAGGTTACGTTTTTGGAAAAAATACCACCGTTGGCGAGGACATCATCGGTACAACCCGTCAATAACCGCGATGCGGCAGTCATTCGTGGCACCATTTACCCGGACAGGGCGCGAAACGCAGGTGCCTCGTGTGACTGCCGCATCGCGGCGTCCAAACGAATATTGTTTTATTTAATATGTGCGATTGAATAGACCGGAGCGATCTTCTCAAGCCGGTTGCGGCCGTAGAGCCCGTCCAGTTCTGCGAGGAATATGAACTCGGTGACCTTGACACCATATTCCTTGCCATCGACGGTGATCTTCAGGGCGTCAAGAGCCTTGGCGATGCCCTCCGCGGTGCCGCCGGTGGCCAGAACGTCATCGATGATGGCGATCTTGAATATTCCATCCTCAGCCTTGCCGGCCGCGATGTCGGATTTGCGGAAGTAGAGATTGTCGGGGCCATATTCCTTCATAATCTCGATGCTTTGCAGGTCGTCGCCCGAGTGTGGCAGCTTGCCTTTCTTGCGGAAAGGCACAACGTTCGTCACGCCGCTGTCGGATGTGAGCAGCGGGGCGCAGAACAGGAACGCGCGGGCCTCGGGGGCTGCAACGGTCGGTGCGGTCACGTGCCTGCCGATCTCGCCGATCAGCTTGGTGAAGACCTCCTTGTCCTGCATAAACGGCATTATGTCAACGAAATTGATTCCTTCCTTAGGGAAGTTTTGATAGAATTTCAGTGTCTCTTCAAACATGGCTGTTGATAACTTTGTGAATATTGTAGGGCAAAGGTATGGACTTTCTATGACATTTGTATTAATTTTGTCCTTTAATATTCAAAAAGGAACAAGTCAAATTCCTTAATATTTATGTCAAACAAATCAATCATCGCCGCCACAGTCGCAGCGCTTGCCTTTACTCTAGGAGCAAAGGCTCAGACCAACCTTCAGACTTTCTACGATTTCGGTAAGGATCGCGGTCACGTGACCACCACCCTCGAAGGTTTCTACGGGGACAAATGGGGTAACACCTTCTTCTTCGTGGATTATGACTACAACTCGAAGAACGAGAATGACAAGGTTTACGCTCCAAGCGGGACCTACTTCGAGATCGCGCGTTGCCTCAACTTCTGGCAGAACACAAAACTTGCTCCTTTCAGCTTCCACGTCGAGTACAACGGCGGCGCGTACAACGGCTACACCATCAACAACGCTTTCCTTTTCGGTGTTGACTGGTTCCTTCACAGCAAGGATTTCAAGAACACATTGAATCTCAAGGCCCTTTACAAGACCATCAACTATAACGGCGCGAAGCACGCTGACGGCAGCAAATTCAAGAGCGAGGTTCCGCTCCAGTTCACGGCTGTCTGGGGTATGCAGGATCTGTTCGGCGTTACCGGACTCCGCTTCAGTGGATTCGCTGATTTCTGGTGGGAGGACCACACCGTCTGCCCTTACGTAAATGACAAGAAGGCCGGATACCGTGACTGGACAAAGGCGGAGGACGCTCACTTCGTGTTCCTTTCAGAGCCACAGCTCTGGTACAACATCGGCCAGCATTTCGGAGTTGACAACCTCAATATCGGTACTGAGATCGAACTCTCTTACAATTTCGGAACCGGAAAGGGCTTCTTCGTGCGTCCTTGCCTTGGTACCAAGTGGGTATTCTAATATTCAACGACACTTAACAATCCAAGACAATGGCAGAAACAAAAACTCAGGCCGCCGAGCCTAAGAAGTCAGGCTGGATGACCAAACTGTTCGGATTCGATCCGTCCACGATGAAGGTCTCCACCGAGATCGTCGCCGGTATCACCACATTCCTCGCGATGTCCTACATCCTCGCCGTCAACCCTTCAATCCTGGCTGACTGCGGAATGGACAAGAACGCCCTCTTCACCACCACGGCCGTCGCCTCCATCCTCGCGACCCTCGTGATGGCTTTCTACGCCAAGCTTCCGTTCGCCCTTGCCCCTGGTATGGGACTGAACGCCTTCTTCTGCTACACGGTCTGCCTCGGAATGGGCTATAGCTGGCAGTTCGCGCTGACCGCTGTCCTTATTGAAGGTATAATATTCATAATCCTGACTTTGACGAGTGTCCGCGAGGCGATTGTGAACGCCCTGCCGCTGTCGCTGAGAAAGGCGATCGGAGCCGGTATCGGTCTGTTCATCGCGCTCATCGGCCTGAAGGGCGGCGGAATCGTCGTTGACGACCCTGCCACCCTCGTGAACCTCGGCGACATCACAAGCGGCGCCGGCCTTCTCTCGGTCATCGGCCTCGTCATCACCGGAATCCTTGTCATTATGAATATCCCGGGAGCCCTCCTTATCGGAATCATCGCCACCGCCGTCATCGGCATCCCTATGGGACTCACGCAGTTCCATGGATTCGTCGACACCCCGCCGTCCATGAAGCCTATCCTCTGCCAGTTCAGCGCCGACACAAGCCAGATCTTCAGCCTTGACATGCTGATCGTCGTGTTCACATTCCTGTTCGTGGACATGTTCGACACGATCGGCACTCTTGTCGGCGTGACGACGAAGGCCAACATGGTTGAGAAGGACGGACGGCCTCTGCGCATGAACAAGGCCTTCATGGCCGACGCCATCGGCACGGTCGCCGGAGCCTGCCTCGGAACAAGCACCGTGACCACCTATGTTGAGAGCGCCTCAGGCGTGGCCCAGGGTGGCCGTTCGGGTCTGACCGCATTCTCGGTCGCCGCCTGCTTCGTGCTGGCGCTGTTCTTCGCTCCGGTCTTCACCGCCATCCCTGGCTCCGCTGTCTGCCCGGCACTCGTGTTCGTGGGACTGTTCATGCTCAGCCCGATCAAGGACATTCCGCTTGACGACTTCTCCGAGTCCATCCCGGCTTTCCTTACCATGATCCTCATGCCGATGACATATTCAATCTCCAATGGTATCCTCCTTGGTCTTGTCGCCTATGTCATCCTTAACCTTTGCACCGGAAAGGTCAAGAAGGTCGGTTGGTTCATGGCCGTTTTGTCAATTTTAGTAATTCTAAAATTCATATTCTTGTAATTAATTATCGCGTAACAAATTAACAATTATGTTGCGCGATTGTTGATAACTTTAGCGATAAATGTGACCGACAGGCCGAATTATCTGCTAACTTTGTGAAAGTCGGTTCGACTCCCATTGCGGGGATCGGGCCGGCTTTGTAACCTGGATAACCGGTCGGCAATACTTATCGAAATAAAATAAACTGAATATGGATGTAACTGTACGCAAGACCAATGGCTCTTATGAGGAGTACGACAAGGTCAAATTGATGAACGGCATACGCGAGGCCTACAAGACAGCTGGCGAGGAATGTCCCGAGGCTGTGGTTGTCTCGATCGCGGAGAACCTCTACATTTATGACAAGATCACCAGCCGTGAGATCAGGCGTCAGGTCGAGGAGAGCCTGATGTCCATCAACAAGAAGGTGGCCGTGGCCTACATCGAGAAGTTCGACGCCGGCCTTGACCTGCGCAAGAAGCGCGACTTCATCAGGGACTACATCGCCGCGTCCAACGCCGCCACCGGCTCCAAGTTCGACGCCAACGCCAATGTCACCCGCAAGAACATCGTGACCCTCGGCCAGGAGCTCTACAAGGAGAACAACATCAAGCAGAACCGTTATATCATGAAGGACAAGATCAAGGCCCTGTACGGACGCTCGCTCGCGGGTCAGTACATCAAGGATCTTGAAAGCCACGTCCTTTACAAGCACGACGAGAGCGGCACCCCGGGCTATCCTTACTGCGTCGCCATCACAATGTACCCGTTCCTTGTGGACGGCCTCATCAAGCTTGGCGGTGTGTCCGTGGCTCCGACCGACCTCAAGTCATTCTGCGGCGAGTTCATCAATCTGGTATATTCAATCTCATCGCAGTTTATGGGTGCGGTGGCGACGCCTGAGTTCCTGATGTACCTTGACTACTTCATCCGCAAGGACTACGGTGACGACTATCTCGATCACCTTGAGGACGTCGTGGAGATGAACGCCAAGAAGAGGACGCTTGTGAAAGTCATCGACAACTACTTCCAGCAGGTTGTACATTCCATGAATATGCCTGCCGGCAACCGTGGGTATCAGACGGTGTTCTGGAACATCAGCTACTTCGACGAGAGCTACTTCCGCGGCGTGTTCGGCGACTTCCGTTTCCCTGACGGCAGCGAGCCTAAGTGGGAGACCCTTTCCTGGCTCCAGAAGCATTTCATGAACTGGTTCAACGAGGAGAGGAACCGCTACATCCTGACCTTCCCGGTCGAGACGATGGCTCTGCTGACCGACGGCAAGGACGATTTCATCGACAAGGAATATGCCGACTTCACGGCGGAGATGTGGTCGAAGGGACACAGTTTCTTCTGCTACCTGTCTGACAGTCCGGACAGTCTCGCGAGCTGCTGCCGCCTTCGCAACTCGATCACCGAACTGGACAAGGCCGATGAGTCCCACAACCACACGACGCATCAATATTCAATGGGAACGGCTTCTGTGTCAACAGGTTCAAAGTCTGTGATGACCATCAACCTGAACAGGCTCATCCAGCTTGCCACCAGACGCTACTTCCTTGAGAAGAAAGGCGTTGTCATCGACGGCTCCAAGGCGCTTGCCAGGGCCGACTACGACAAGAACCAGCTTTATGAATATATCCGTGAGGCCGTGACCGAGGAGACCGAGAGGGTTCACAAGTACCAGAAGGCTTTCAACGAGATCATCAAGGACTTCCTCGCCGCGCATATGCTGGATGTCTATCAGGCTGGCTTCATCGATATGAAAAGGCAGTACCTTACCATCGGTGTGAACGGTCTTACCGACGCCGCTGAGTTCCTGGGACTTACCATCAGCCCTAACCCTGAGTACAACGAGTTCGTGGACGTCATCCTGGAGACCATCAACCGCTCCAACAAGAAGGACAAGACCTCCGACACGATGTTCAACACCGAGTTCGTTCCGGGCGAGAACCTTTCCGGCAAGAACTACAAGTGGGACCAGAAGGACGGCTTCTACGTCTCTCCTAAGCACAATATGTACAGCTCGTACTTCTACAATCCGGAGGACGACTCCCTGTCGATGATCGACAAGTTCAAGCTGCACGGCAATGAATATGTCAAGCATCTTGACGGCGGCTCTGCCCTCCACATGAACGTGGCCGAGCATCTGTCCAAGGACCAGTACCGCCAGCTGCTCAAGACGGCGGCTCACTACGGCACGAACTACTTCACATTCAACTGCCGCAACACCGTCTGCAACGACTGCGGGTACATCAGCAAGGACACTCTTGAGGTCTGTCCTAAGTGCGGAAGCCACAATCTGGACTATCTGACCCGCGTGATCGGTTACCTCAAGCGTGTCTCATCGTTCAGCGAGATGCGTCAGGTCGAGGCCGCCCACAGGTTCTACAACCACGATGGCTCCAAGGCTGCGGCACAGGAGGAGGCTTAACGAATATGATCAAATATGTTCCTGAGATGACCTCTGTAGTCATCGAGGAGATTCCCGATAGAGTTACCTTGGCGGTTGACATAAGCAACTGCCAAGGTAATTGCATTGGATGCCATTCTCCTTTTCTGAAGACGGATGTAGGTGTTGAATTGACCGAGAAAGTCATTGATTCTCTGGTCGCTGACAATTTCGGGGTGGACTGTTTCCTGTTCCTCGGTGAGGGAAGGGATCCGGAATCTCTGCTGAGGCTGGCCGCCCACGTCCGCTCCAAAGGGCTTGCCGCCGCCTTGTACTCGGGACGGAACGCGGTGGAGGACAAGATATTCGAGAATTTTGATTATGTGAAGGTGGGACCGTACATCGAATCATTCGGCCCTTTGAACTCCAAAACCACTAACCAGCGCTTGTATAAAGTCGCTCACGAAGCGGATTCATATTCATTGATGGACATCACCTCCCGCTTCTGGCATCGGGGTATCGATAGAAATGTGAAATAATATTCCGTTTTTGACGATAAAAGATTTGTAAATATTCGCTTGCATTCCCGAGAATAATTCCTATCTTTCGAGTCTTGTTTCATTTTTGTTGAAAAGATTAAAGGTAGGTTTTGTATGTATAAAAATTCATTAGGCGTGTTCCTGCGTTCCGCTGGTATGGCTCTCGTTCTTGGAGTTGTGTCCGCTATGGCTTCTTTCTGCGGCGGAAACAAGGAGAATAATGAGCCGGAACCGGTGAAAGAAAGTGTCGAGTTTACCCAGACTACGGTCTCGATTCCGATAGACGGGAATGGTACCGTCTCTTTGAAGGTCACCCCGATTGATAAGTTGGCCGATGTTGAGGTCAATGTGGCTGACGAGGATGTGATTGATTTGGACAGGACCTCTGATTCAGAAGGTTATGTCTTTACAATGAAAGCCAGGAGCCTCGGCTCGACCACAATCGTCGCTGTCCTTGGATCCAGCATCGCAAAGTGCGCCGTCAGCGTTGACCCTATCGCTGTGACGGGAATATCCTTGAACAAGACCTCCATTCAACTCGTTGTGGGTGCGACGGAGACGTTGAGCGCCAAGGTCACTCCGGACAATGCCACCAGCCCGAGCATCTCCTGGGATTCCAGCGACAAGGAGGTCGCTACCGTGGATAACGGAGTCGTTACCGCCGTCTCTGCCGGAAAGGCCACAATCACCGCGGCTTCGTCTTCTTTTACAACTGAATGCGTTGTCGAAGTGAAAACTATCGAGGCTGAGTCGCTGACGTTGGATGTGGCTTCAAAACTGCTCACGGTGGATGAGTCTTTCATCGTGAACGCCACAATACTTCCGGAAGGAACTACTTACAAGAATGTGGAATGGACTGTAGACAATCCGGATGTTGTTAAGATTGAGCCGTTTGACGCTGTGGATTCAGACAATCTTGTCTCGGCGAAGGTTACCGCCATCACTGCCGGTAACGCGAAGTTGACCGCTGTGATCCAGGACATCAAGGCAACGTGCTCATTGTCGGTAAAATCCAAGGAAATCCCGGCCACCGATCCGAAAATAGGCGATTATTACTATTCTGACGGGACCTGGAGCGACGGAGGATTACTCTCGATAAATAAAGATGGTACCAAGGCCGTCTGGGCGACTGACAAGCCTGCTCCTATCGAGGGGAAGACCGTGATCGGAATCGTGTTCCAGACAGATCCGGCCAGGTTCTCGGAAGTTGAACAAAAGCAGGGATTCACACACGGGTTGGTGTTCTGCACAAAGGGAGCCCACGCTCCTGGCGCCCAGTTGACCAAGTACGCTATGAATGAGGGAATTGACTGCATCGGTAACCATAAGCTTGGTAGCAGCTATTACAACGACATCTATGGTCAATTGTGGACGGCCACAGTCAAGGATAGATACCCGGGCTCCCAACTTGCGCAATATCCTGCTTTTGACTGGACTGTCACGGACTTTGTCCCGGCGGCTCCTGCCAAGACTTCCGGTTGGTTTGTTCCGAGCATCGGACAGCTTTGGGATTTTATGGCGAATTTCGGAGGTGAGGAAATCGCTCAGTATCTTGCCCAGCTTCGTGACTATGGTTATGATGTCACCTACTTTGGAAATGTGAAGCTTTCCTACAAGCCGATGGATGCCATCAACGCTCATTTTGCCAAGATTCCGGCCGCTCAAAAAGAAGATCTTGCATATTCGATGACAAGAAATGGTCAAGGAGTATGCCAGATAATGTCTTCCACCATTTATGACAACACTGATGGTCAATGCTGCATTTTCTGGCTTGGCGAGAATCAGGAATTCGAGCCGTACTGCGAATGGATGAACAAAGATTTCATCTGCCATCCTGTGCTCGCTTTCTAGTTGGACGCTAATTTAGTATAATTCAGTATAATTATGAAAAAGGTATTTTTGACATTGCTTGCCGCGGCGTCGCTCTGCGCCTGCAATGGTGACCTGAAGGACAGGGTGGACACTCTGGAAACCAAGGTCGCCGCCCTTGAATCCAAGGTGAATGAAAACGTAAGTTCCATCGCGAAACTTGCCGATGCCGCCGCCAAGGCCGTTACTATCGCATCTGTGACCGAGAATGATGATAAAACGAGCTACACAATCAAATTCAGCGATGGTCAGACCGCCGTCCTGACAAACGGAAAGGACGCGGAGGCTCCGGTAGTCGGAATGAAGGAGTTCGAGGGTGAGCTTTATTGGACTGTCAACGGCGAGTTTATGACCAACAACGGAGCCAAGGTTCCGGTTTCGGGCAAGACTCCTCAGTTCAAGATCCAGGATGGCAAATGGTATGTCTCTTATGACGGGAAGGCTTGGGATGAGGTTCCAGTGTCAGGTACTGTCGAGCCTAAGCTTGAAATGACAGAGACTGAGACCGAGTATGTATTCACGCTCGGCGAGACTGTCATCAAGATCGTCAAGGAGAAGGCTTTTGCGATCAAGGTCAAGGCTGACTCAAGGATGGTTGTCTCAGGACAGGTTGTCACAATAGGCTATACTCTGTTCGGCGCAGATGCGACCACCCACGTTGTCGCTGAGTCCAAGGGCCTTGAGGCCGAGGTTGCCGAGGCCAGTTCAACGGTCAAGATCACCGTTCCGAAGACGATATCCGCCGATGCCTATGTTATTGTCAAGGCTGTGCGCAACAGTGACGGTAAGTATTCCGCACAGTACATCTCCTTTACCCAAGGGGAAACTTATGGCACTTTCGGCGGTGTCATAGTAAAGGATGGTAATGAATATCTTAACTGGTAAAACGAACTGAAATGAAAAAGTCATTATACATCGCGGCCGCTTTAATGGCAATAGTCGGCTGCTCCAAGTCAGAACTCGCTCCGGAAACCGCCGGAACACACGATATCAATGTCTCCGTCGCTGTCAGCACAGGAGATGACACAAGGGCGGTCTTCGATGGCGACAGCCACATCAAATTCGAGAAGGGTGACTATTTCTATGCCGCTGTGGCGAAGAAGGGAACTCCCGCCAAAGGTGTCAAGGTCGCAAAAAGCAAAGGAGCTGCCGCCGGAGTGTATTACTCTATATTCAAAATCAAGGATTTCGAGGCCACCGCTCCTGTCTTCGATGGCGAGCTTTGGAGCATAGTGGACGCTGATTTTGCTGATGAATATAATTTCTATGGCGTTTTCCCTGCCGCTGCCGTAAATACGGCTTACTCTGAGGAAGACCTCACGTCCTGGATTGTCAAGATTCCTGAGGAGCAGACCGCCACTCAGACTTCCTGGTACAACCGTGCGGACATTATGCTCGTGAAGCCGATCACAATCTCGACTTCAAACAAGACTCACAATGATGAATATGGTGAGTATTCCACCGTCAACAGTGAGAAACTTGAGTTCGCTCACTTGTTCGGTTTTGGAAAAATATCATTCGCTGGAGTTCCGGACGCCTATAAGTCTCAGGTTGTGAAAAGCGTAAGAATTGAGGCTGTCGGTGAGAACAAGGCTCTTGCCGGACGTTTCAGCGTTGACATCACCAAGGACGTTTACGATGCTGATGTAAAGTCAACATCTCCAGTCTCATACATCAACCTTCCAGGCGATGGTACGACCACGGTGTCCGACTATGTGGCTTGGTTCGTTGCCAACAACGGTGAATTTGATGTCAAGATCACTGTATTCACGAATAAGGCAGACCTCGTGTTCGAGCGTAAGGGACTCGTCATCGCACGCAGCGCTATCGCTTCTCCTACCGTCAACTACAAGAGCTCTGATGTCGTGACATCACACGATGTGGCTCTTGCTGAAGGTGAGACCTGGACAAACACGCCGGCATATTCCAAGATCATCAATAGCTCTTACAAGGAAAGGGCTTGGGGCGATGGAGACAAGAAGATGAATTTCTCCATCTCATATCCTGGGTCAAACAATGGCAATTACGGAACGTCCTTATATACTACGGATGGCTATACCCAGGGACTTGCCAGCACGACGATAACAGGTGGCAAGGTCGTCCTTTCTTCCGCGGCTGATTTCAGTGGCGTGAAAATCGTCAAGGCTAATCTTGGTATCTACACAGATGACGCTACCGCAGACTTCACTATGAGTCTTGTCAAGGATGGTAAGACTTATGTTCTCGGCAAGTTCAACATCGCTGGTAGTGGCAAGAATCCTGACGGCAAAGATTACTATTTCCCGGCCAACTCTGAAACCGAGTCTGGACAGCTTGTTCTCACGGTGGATAATCTGTCCAACCAAAGCTGCCGTCCTTACATCGGTGCGCTCAGCATCAATCCGGCTCCTGGAATCGTACTTGACAGCAAGACGATCAAGGTGGCGAAGACGGCCCATTCCGAGAGCGTTGATTGTGGTGTCTATGCGGCTACCGGTGATCCTACCGTGACTGTCGCTGATGATGCTAAGTCCTGGCTTTCCGCTTCCTGGGCTTCCAACAAGCTCACTGTGACCGTGACAGAGAACACCGGCAAGAAGAGAGTAGGAACAATCACCATCAAGGCCAAGGGCTTGTCAGAGACCACAGAGACTGTTACTGTCGAGCAGGCCAGTGTCACCGCTGTTACGTATAAACTTTCTGTGACCGCTGCTGATATGTACAAGGTTCTAAAGGCAGAGGCTGACAAGCTTACAAATGAGGGAAAGGAGGTTGATCCGTTGTCCGGCTATCCTGTCACAGCAAAGTTCACGGCCAAGGGCGTGAATGATGCGACGAAGACCACGGAGGTGGAGATCTATGGCGACAAACTCTACATCGGCTCTGCCACCGAGACCTCTTTCAAGTCCAAGGGAAGCATCAAATGCACATCGGCTGTCGGTGCGATCTCCAAGATTGTTGTCGTTGCGGACAAGAAGATGAAGGCGGGCGCTTACGATGATCTTATCTTGAAGTTGTCCTCTGACGGAAGTTCGTGGTCAAAGGTCAACAGCAATGCTTTGTCTTACACTGGTGACGGTCCTTACACCAGTACGGCTGTGATAGAGGACGATTCTATCAATTGGTTTGACATAGCTGTTACCGCTTGGGGTAGTTCGACACCGATCTACAGTTTTGAAGTAACATTTACGACCGACTGATGAGTGGATTAAATAATCTGTTCAAGATGATTGTGGCTATGGTTCTTACCATAGTCACAATTTCTTGTGAAAAGGATAATGGCGGGTCAGGGATTGACTCCGCCATCAATATTTCCGGAAAGAAGTTGTTGACTGTCTCGTCGGAGGCTTCCGGATTCGAGGTGAAATATTCAGTGACAGGAAGCGGGGCCGGCCAGGCTGTGACCGCTGTCTCCGATCAGGATTGGGCTGTCGTGGACGGCAGCGTGCCGGGAACGGTTTCGGTTTCGGTCGGCGCCAATCTTTCCGCAGAGGACAGGACTGCCGTGATAACCTTGACCCTTAAGGGTGCCGAGGACGCTTTTGTGACCGTTCTTCAGTCTTCCGATCCGGATTACAGAATTGACACCAAACAGAGCTTTGCTCTGGCCGTCACGGATGTCGAGGCTTCCAGTGCTTTCGTCACCATCGCCCCTACGAACTCCGATTCGTACTACTGCTACGGTGTCGTCACCGCTGAGCAATACTCCAAGTTCAACGGTGACGGAAAGGCTTTTGTCGCTGACTATGCCAAGCAGTTGATCGACTATGCCCGTAAGGCTGCCGAGGCCAACGGACAGGAATTCTCTCTTAAGAATTATCTTACAAAGGGCTACAAAGCACACTCTTACGATGGGTTTACACCTCTGTCGGACTACTATCTGTTCGCGTTTGATATGACTTTGGGCGGGGAGTGCAGCGGCAATGTCGCGGTGAAGAAGTTCACAACGAAGAAATATCCTGATTCGGCTCCTGATTTCAGAATCACTGTGGATGCGGACGCTAACGTCAAGGTGGTCCCGTCCGATGCCTCTGTCACTTATGTGCTGACTGTCGATTCTTATGAGGTCTGGAGCAAGAGCGCCACTCCGAAAGCCTGTGCCGAGGATTTCCTCAAATGGGTTGAGGAAAGTGACCACTCCATCAGGTCGTTCATGCATCAGGGTGAGTTCTCGGAATGCTATTATAATCCTAAGGCTCAGATGGGTAACCTTACCACCGGAGATTATGTGGCGTATGCTTTCGGGTACAACGGCTCGAAGATAACAACCGGGATCTCCTATCTGAAATTCCATTTTGACGAACCGAAAAAGTAAACTTGAATGAAGATTCCATCATTGCTCAGGCTGACCGCGTTGGCCTGTGCGGCTGCGATAGTATTCGCTGCCTGTGGCGGCAACGCCGAAGACAACGAGGAGCCTACCTCGACTTTTGATGTGAAGGTCAAGCTCCTCAGCATCGGGTCTGAAGGTGGCAAGCTTGCCGTCGATTACAGCATCAAAGGCTCCAAGGAGGGCAACACCGCCGAGGTCTCGACAGACAAAGACTGGATCCATCTCGGCAAGACCTACAGCACGACGTTCAGTTTCAATGTTGACAAGAACGAAACCGGAGAGGACAGGACCGGAGAGATCAAGATGACCTGCAAGGGTGTCCAGCCGCTGACTCTTGTCGTGAGCCAGGGCAAGGAAGGCTCATCCTCACAGGCTTACAACAAGTTCAAGATTGAGGTCAGCGAGATCACGACTTCTTCCGCGAGGGTGGTCATCACTCCGGTTAACGCCGCTGAGACCTACCTCTACTCGATCGTCAGCAAATCTGACTACGATAAGTTCGCCAATGTCGAGGCTTACATCAAGAAGCGGATCGAGCAGATAAAGGAAATGTGTGCCATCTATGGGATGAACCCGAACTCTTTCCTGACCAAGGGCACGTTCGACACGGCCAAACTGGAGACTGCCCGGAAGACCACGATTATGGACAACACGGCATATTATGCCTCTGCCTTTGACCTCAGTTTCGATGACAAGGGCAACGCCAGCTACAGCGGGAAGATCGATCTTTGCGAGTTCCGTTCCAAAAAGGCCACGCAATCCAATATGACTCTGTCTCTGAGCGTCTCCGGCACGCATCTCAACGTCACGTCCTCATCGTCAGGTGACACCTGGATCTGTGATGTGGTGTCCAAGGATGCGTGGGACGAATTCTCAGTGCCGGAGGATGCCGCGCACACCTACATCTCCACGATGACCCAGTACGGCGCGTTGACCCTGTACAAGGGAAGCCAGAGTGTTGATGTCTCCGGCAGCCTGACAGAGAGGGGCAAGGAATATGTCGCGTTCGCGGTGGGTTACAGGCAGTCCGACACGGACGGCGGTCTGACAACAGAAGTCAAGTACATAACTTTCAAGTATTAGTTTATGAATATATTCAAAAGGAAGGCGCTTCCTTTCACCGCCATTTGCGCGGCTCTCGCCGTGTCAGCGGCTTGTGAGAAGCAGGAATCGCCGGAACATAATGGTGGTGAGAAGTCCGGACCGATCATAATCAATGAGTCTCCGGCCGCCATCAAAGGTGAGCTGATCATAAAGATCAAGGGCTCGGATGTGGGGACAAGGTCCGCCGGTTCGTCTGACGATGCGCTGGACGGCACCCGTGAGGTCTCCGAAGTGCTGGCACAGAACGGAAAGTTCCGTCTGGAAAGGCTTTTCCCTGAGTGCGGACGTTTCGAGGCCCGCACCCGCGCGGAAGGGCTGGACACTTGGTACATAGCCAGCTTCGACAGGACTTTGGAAACTTCGGATGTGGTCGCCCAACTGAAGAAATGTGGCTCGGTGGAAAGCATTGAATATTCACTGCCGGTCGTGATGTCAAGCGCTGAGGGAGAGGGCTCACCGTCAATCGCTCCGATGGCGTTGTCGGCCAGCCGCAAGGAAGTGTTCCCGTTCAACGAGAGCAGGATGGTCCAGCAGATGCAGTGGCACTACAACAACACCGGCTCGATCTTCGGAAAGACCGGTCTGGTCGGCGCCGACGCTGATGTGTGGGCGGCCTGGAAACTCTGCGCAGGCAACCCGGATGTCATCGTGGCCGTGATTGACCAGGGTGTGAAGTACGATCACGAGGACCTTGCCGACAATATGTGGATCAACAAGGGTGAGATTCCTGGCAACGGAATCGATGACGACGGCAACGGCTACATTGATGACATCCATGGATTCAATTTCGTGGACAACAAAGGCACGATCATAACATCCTCGAACCTTTCGCACGGCACGCACGTCGCCGGAACCATCGCCGCCGTCAACAACAACGGCATCGGCGTGAACGGAATCGCCGGTGGATCAGGCAATAAGGATGGTGTCAGGATAATGACCCTCCAGACTCTCGGCGCAAGCGAGAACGGTTCCTCAGGCTCCGGGCTCGGCGGAATCGTCAGGGCTATGAAATATGCCGCCGACAACGGGGCTGTCATCTGCCAGAACAGCTGGGGCTACAACCAGAAGCTCAGCTGGAACACTTGGACACGCAGCTCGTTCTCGGCTCTGAGACGCGCCATCGACTACTTCGTCAAGTACGCCGGCGTTGACGAGAACGGCGAACAGACCGGCCCGATGAAAGGCGGAATCGTGATCTTCGCCGCCGGCAACGAGGCTGTCAACCATCAGTCATTTCCTGCCGCGGACAAGAGCGTGGTGAGCGTTGCCTCATATTCTTACACCGGTGACGCGGCATATTACACCAACTACGGCACTTGGGTGGACATCTCCGCTCCGGGCGGCGACACCTACGCAGACAGCAACTATGGCGGCGTTTACAGCACCAGCGTCAATGAGGACGGTACCTCCGGCTATGAGTATATGCAGGGAACATCTATGGCCTGTCCTCACGTCAGCGGAGCCTGCGCCTTGGCCGTTTCCTATTACTACGGCAAGGAACAGAGGATGGGACTGACTCCGGATATGCTCCGCTCGGCGCTTCTTAGCTCCGCCCGTCCGATCAACGCCAACCTCAGCGCTCCGTATGTCGGGAATATGGGCGTAGGAATGCTCGACACCTACCGTCTGCTTCAGTATATGGGCTATCTGGGAGAGATCCCGGCTCAGACCCTCACCGCCGGCCAGACAAAGACACTGGAGATGTCGGAATATTTCCCGTCGGTACAGGTGCTGTCATATTCAGTCTCGGATCCTGCTGTCGTGAAGGCTTCTCTGTCGAAGGGAGTCCTCACGCTTGAGGGTGTGTCTTCCGGAACGGCGGAAGTCACTGTCTCTGACGGTAATTCAATGTTCAAGACAATAAAGGTAACAGTCAACTGATGAACAGATCAATCATAACGAAATTGTCTTTCGCCCTTCTTCTGGCGGCTGTCGCCTGCACAAAGGAGGAGACCCCGGAGCGGACTTCGCTGCCGGAGCCGAAGGTTCGTGTCTCTGATGTCACCAGCACGTCTTTCAACGTGTCTTGGGATGTAGTCACTGACGCTGGAGCCTACACTTACATATTCAATGACAATGACACTGTGACGACAAGGGAGCGTTCGGTCTCGTTCGCTGACCTTGAGCCGTCGGTGGAATATTCATTCTCCGTCAGGACTGACGCGGGGACTAACGGCGACTATCTGGATTCGAGGTTCGTCACCATCCACGTCATCACGGAGGGGGAGAGTGTCCTTGAGGCGCCGGAGCCTGTTCTGGTGGCCGCCTACAAGTCAAGGACCATCATAAACTGGAAACCGGTCGCCGGGGCGTCGGCTTATGAATATTCAGTCGCCGGGATGACCGGCAAGGTCGAGGCTTGCTCTGTGGAGTTTAGCGGGTTCGACGGCTCCACTGACTATGTGTTCCGTCTGAAGGCCCTGTCAGGGGAGAAGTATGTGAACGATTCGCCGGAGGCGGAGCTCAAATTCACGACACGCCCCGCGTCCGAGGATATTCCTCAGATAATTATGTCGCTTCTTGAGTGCGGCTCTGACTACGCCAACTTCAATGTCTATGCGGTTCCGGATTTCCGCTATGTGTATTTCGGTGTACCGGCAAGCTATTTCATCGACCATTCCGACACCGAGATCAGGGACACTTATCTGAAATATATGCTGGACGCCATCAATGACAGCAATATGACTGTCGAGGGTGGGATGTCTTATTATTCCAAGACGGGTTCGTCCAACTACTCCGAGTACCCGCTCTATCCGGAGCTGTCGTACTACATCGTGGCGTTCGGAGTCAGCCTTGACGGAAAGGCCACGACTCCTTTGTACAAGCTTTCCGCCAAGACCAAGGCGCACGACACGATGACCGAACCCTCCCTCGGTGGGGCTGACTGGTTCAGTCAGACGATGTTCCATTCCGTGTTCGGCCAGTACAATTCCACCAATTGCGTCTGGACCAACTGGACTGGAAATGGCGTGGCCAAGATGAACTATGTCCTCACTTCGACATATTCATTCAATGTTTATTTCGGAGGGTCGTTCGATCTTTTCAGGCGCTACACCGCGCTTAAGGGAAGCGCTGTAACAGAGGCGGAATATATTGAGAAAGTCAATGAGGAGTCAGGGCTTACCACCCGATTCGCTCCGTTGTCAGCCGCTAACTCCTACACATTGGGCACGTTGGCGATCAATGAGGCGGGGGATTCTACCTTCGTTGTGAACACCCTCAGCACGATGGCTACGGCCTCGTACTATGACTGGGCCTTCGTCTCGCTTGGTACAAGCTCTTCCTACCCGGCATCCACTTCCTTGACCTCGGCGGTATCGATCGCTTTCGACGCGACAGAATCCTTGAATATCCAGGTTTCCGCCGGACGCTACCTTATGTGCCGCAGCTCTGAGTTGGGAGGCGTGACATTGACCGAGGCCGCGAAACTGGTGAAGGAAAAAGGGACGGATTTCTCATCGACACAGATCAAGGTTCTGAATATGACCGGAAAGATTTCGATGTCGTTCGGAACCGACACTCCTCTGGAGCCGGGCACAAAGTACACGTTGCTTGTGTCCTTGATCTCCGCGAACGGGGACGAGGTCCTTCGTTACGCCACCGCTTCCACCGCTGAAGGCACGAAGACAAGATCGGCGTACAACAGCGAGCCTAAGGGACGCATCGAGGTCAATGCTCCTGTGATCCTTGACACTTACGAAATAAGCAGATAGATATGAAACTGAACAAGATATTGCGAATGATCGTCCTGGTTCCGCTGCTGTGCGCCACTGCTGTGGTGTCGGCTCAGAACAAGGCGGTCACTGTCAGCGGAAAGGTCGTTGACAAGACAGGCGAGCCTGTCATCAGCGCGGGAGTGTTCATCAAGGGAACCACTGTCGGAACCGTGACGGACTTCGAAGGAAAGTACACCTTGACCAATGTGCCGTCAGACGCTGTCCTTACTGCCTCGAACCTTGGCTACACCACGGCCGAGCAGGCTGTGAACGGGAAAACAGTTGTGGATTTCGTCCTGCAGGACGAGTCCGTGATCCTGGACGATGTGATCGTCGTGGCCTACGGTACGGCGAAGAAGGAATCATTCACCGGTTCCGCCAGCGTGGTGAAGGGCGATGAGCTCAGCAAGAGGCCGGTCGGTAACCTCACGAAATCTTTCGAGGGAGCCGTGGCCGGAGTCCAGGTGACTTCCGGAGGCGGCCAGCCTGGCGAGGGAGCGTCTATTATGGTGCGTGGAGCCGGATCGGTGAACGCTTCGTCCAGCCCTCTGTATGTTGTGGACGGTGTGCCTTACGACGGAGCCATCAGCGCCATCAACCCTGCGGACATCGAGACGATGACAGTGCTGAAGGACGCTTCGGCAGGTGCCCTTTACGGAGCCCGTGGAGCGAACGGTGTCATCGTGATCACCACCAAGAAAGGAAGCAAGGACAGAGTGAACGTAAGCTACAAGGGTAACTTCGGCGTGGCCTCCAGAGCTTTGAAACGCTATGACCTTGTCGGAATGAGCGACTATGTCGAACTGACCTACGAGGCCCTGCGCAACTCCGCCCAGTACGGCACCGGAATGGATTTCGAGGCCGCGAGCGTCTATGCCGCCGACAACCTTGGCCAGACGATCGGCGGACTGAAGAATCCTGAATATTACAACCCTTACAAGAACTACTCTTGGTCAGAGTTGGTCAACAAGGAGTCCGGGAAGATCCAGGAGGACGCTGTGGCGGCCTGGAACGAGAACTGGATGGACGAGATCAGCAACGACAAGGCTTTCCGTACCGAGCACGTGCTTTCGGTCAGCGGCGGAACCGAGAAGACAACCTATTTGTATTCCTTGGGTTACTACAAGGAGAACGGTACTCTTCAGAACACTGACTTCGACCGTTTCACCGGCAGGATCAGCGGGGACGTGCAGGCCACGGACTGGTTCAAGATGGGAATGAGCGCCAACCTCGCGCACGCGGTGTCCGATTTCCAGGACGCTTCCGGAAGCGAGACCTCCAATGTCTGGTACACAGCCCAGTTCATGGCTCCTGTGTATCCTGTTTACCTGAAGGATATGGACGGAAATGACGTTCTTGACGCTGATGGGAAGAGGCAGTATGAATATGGCTCCGAGGAGGACAACGGCTACGCCAACCGTGTCACAGCGCAGGGATTCAATTCCAAGGCCGAGTTGTACGACAACAAGGCTTACTACAAGCGCAACTCCGTGTCCGCCAGAACGTTCGTGAAATTGGGAACAATCAATAAGGACGCTTTGCTGTACGGCCTCAATCTCGACATCAATCTCGGTGTGGACTTCACTGACTACGGCCGCACGACGACCAACGACAAGTACCACGGAAACGCCGCCTCACAGGGCGGAACCGTCAGCAAGTACAACACCAGGACGATGAGCCACACGCTCAACGAACTGCTGACCTACCGCAGGAAGTTCGGGGAACATTCCGTTGACCTTCTCGCGGGCCACGAGTACTATCGCTACAATTACAACTACCAGCTGGGGTCCAAGAGCGGCATCGTGGACGGCATCGACGAGCTCGGCTCGGCGGTGACCACGCTCAGCAACACGTCATATTCAAATGACTATGCCATCGAGTCGGTGCTCGCGCGTCTGAACTACGGTTTCCGTGACCGCTACTATTTCGACGCTTCCTGGCGTACCGACGGTTCGTCCCGCTTCCACAAGTCCAACCAGTGGGGTAACTTCTGGTCAGTCGGAGCCTCGTGGAGAATCTCCGAGGAGAACTTTATGAAATCCACTTCCGACTGGCTCAACAATCTGACACTCAAGGCTTCGTACGGAGTGCAGGGTAACGACAACCTTGGCTCGTACTACGTTTGGCAGGGCCGTTTCAGCTATGGTTGGGCCAACGGAACCCGTCCGGGCTCGACCGCCTCTTCCATTGAGAACAAACTCGTCACCTGGGAGAAGAACGGTAACCTGAACACCGGTATCGAGGCCAGCATGTTCGGCGGAAGGCTCACAGGCACCATTGAATATTATTCCCGCAGAACCCGGGATATGCTTCTTAACAACCCTCTCGCCATCTCATCCGGATTTTCAGGCTATGACGACAATGTCGGCTCGATGGTGAACAGGGGATTGGAAACTTCGTTCAGAGGAGTGATATTCGATCGTTCCAACTTCCATTGGGACGCTTCTTTGATGCTTTCGATGAACAGGAACAAGGTGACTGAGCTCACTTCTTCGCAGGATGTCATCAACTATGGCAGCGTCGTGATCGAGAAGGGTAAGCCGATCTACACATTCTATATGTCCAAGTCAGCCGGAGTCTCACCTTCGACCGGCCGTCAGCTCTACTATGCCTACTACCGCTACGCCGTGGACAAGACGGGTTCCATAGTGACCGAGAAGTGTGATGAATATGTCACCGACAATGTTGGTCTGGCTTCTTTGAGCAAGTACTACTACGGCAGCCGCCAGGCTTTGTTCTCAGGCAGCTTCTCGTCCAACTTCACCTTCTTCAAGAACTTCGACTTCTCGTTCCTGACCACGTTCTCGGTCGGCGGAAAGATCTACGACAGTCTGTACGGCGGCGCGATGAATGTCACCTACGCCGGAAACAACTGGCACAAGAACGTGCTCAGGCGCTGGCAGCAGCCGGGTGACATCACGGATGTCCCTCTCGTTGAGATCGGAGGCAGCCGCTCCAGCACCGGAGAGGAACTGATCGATGCTTCCTATTTCGCCATCAAGAACATCACCCTCGGCTACACCCTTCCTTCCTCATTGACAAAGAAGGCCGGGATCGGGGCCTGCAGGGTGTTCGTCACCGCTGACAATCTGGCTCTGTTCTGCAATATGAACGGAATGGATCCTCAGTACAACTTTACCGGAACAGTCTCCTACACCTACACCCCGTCAAGGGTTGTGGCAGCGGGAATTGACATAAACTTCTAACGGAATGAAAAAGATACTATCAATAATGTCGGCGGCCATTTGCGCCGTTTCCTGCAATCTGGAGTTCCAACCTACGGATTCCGGCTCCGGAGAGGATCTCCTGAAGTCGGCGACCACGGCCGTGACCATCGTGGACGGAATCTACAGGACAATGTGGACCGCCGGTTGGTCAACCGGTGGAAACGCCCACCAATGCTTCGGAATCTCCGCCTACAACATCGCACTTGAGTCGATGGCCGATGACTTCATTATGCAGAGCCAGGGCAACGGGTGGTTCTGGTACGACCACTGCTACAACGTGAAGTCGTTCTACACTTCGGACAGTTTCCGTCCGTATGACGTGTGGAACGCCAACTACACTTGGATCTCCAACGCCAACTATGTGATCTCCGCCGAGAAGACGATGACCGGAAGCGAGGTCGATGTGGACTATGTGCTCGGCAACGCCTATGCGATCCGTGCCCTGTCATATTTCAATCTGGCTAACTGGTTCGCCCGTCCGCCTTACAGCGCGCTGCAGGAAAAGTTCCGTTGGTCAGACCCTTGCGTGCCGATCTACACCGAGCCTACCGGCAAGGATTTCGTCGGCAAGAAGCGTGAGAACCTTGAGACAGTCTTCGCACAGATCAACTCAGACCTTGACACGGCCATCGATCTGCTCGAAAAAGGTGACGCGTCTGTCCTCGGAGGCACAAAATCCCATATTTCCTATTATGTCGCCCTCGGCATCAAGGCTCGTGTAGCTTTGGCTGCGGGAAATTGGGAGACCGCTTTGGCCGCTTCGGAGAAGATCATAAAGTCCGAGGAATATTCGATCGGCGGGACTTCCGAGCTGATGAACGGAATGAACTCCCTCTCCGCTTCCAACGTGATGTGGGGCGCCGGGATCGAGAACACCGAGCAGGCCGGAGGCTACGCCAGCTTCTTTGCCCATATGGACAACGTGGACGGGGCCTATGCCCAGTCCGCCCCTAAGCTGATCAACTCCAGCCTGTACAAGCAGATCCGTCCGGGAGACATCCGCCGGGCCTGGTGGGATCCGGACGACAAGGAGTCTCCGTACATCTCCAAGAAGTTCAAGTTCACGAATGTTGCCGCCTGGCTTGGGGACTACATCTATATGAGGGTCGAAGAGTTCTACTTTGACGCTGCCGAGGCCGCCCTCCGTCTTGGGGACAAGGACAAGGCTGTCCGTTACCTCAACGCCGTGATGCAGAAGAGGGACGCCACCTTTGACGCTTCCAGTCTTGACGGAACCATGCTTGGATCACTCACGACATCCTGGACCGGCTCCCTGCTTGAGAACATTCTCGTTCAGAAGAGAATAGAGCTTTGGGGTGAGTTCGGCCGTCTTGTGGACGTGCGCAGACTCGGACAGGGTATCGACAGGAAAACCTCCGACGGATTTGCCGCGGAGTGCATCTCCACGATGTCCGGCAACGGCATCAACCTCACCAACCCTGACACCTACGACTGGGTGATGACCATCCCTCAGGATGAGATCAACAACAACCCTAACATTAACGAAGAAGATCAGAATCCATAATGGAAAAGTTTTTAAGAATATTGTTGTGCGCCTCCGCCGCATTGCTTTCCTTGGTCGCCTGCGATCAGGAGCAGATCGGCGAGATGGCCTCTCCCAATGATTCGGACAACAAGGAGATCCATTTTGTCCAGAAAAGCCTTGTGAAAGAGTTCGAGCAGGGAACGAAGGAAGGTGAGTTCACCGTTGTGCTTGCCAGAAACGGCAACAAGGGCACTTACCGTGTGTTGCTCCAGAAGAGCGGCAAGAACGCGTCCCTGTTCTCTGTACGTGACACGGTGGTCATTCCTGACGGGCAGTACAGCGTCGAGGTCCCTGTGACCGTGAACATGAACGCTGTGGTGCTTGGATCCAGTGTCACCGCCTCCCTCTGCATAATCGGCAGGGACGCGGAACTCGGCGATGATCCGGCCTATATCACACAGTACAGTGATTTCCTTGATCTTACCGCATCGTTCACCCTGGAGTGGGAACCATATATGAGAACCACCGAAAGCGGCGAGCAGGTGCAGCAGACAGCGACATATTACTACTCCCAGTTCTACGAAGGCTATCAGCGTGGAATGCTGGTGGAGCGCGCAAAAGGCACCACCAACATATTCAGACTTCTGGATTGGGGAGCCGGTGTCAACTTCTTCTTCAAGGTGAACAGCGACAATTCCGTGGTTGTGCCGGGGCAGTCGATAGGCTACTACTACAGCGGCAGCGATGAATATGTCTATGTCTCAGACATCGCCCAGTACCTCGGTGACGAAGCCTATTATGACCGTTTCCCTTGCACGTTCGACGGCAAGCAGACGTTCACCCTTAACCTGGCATATTATGTCACGGACGGAATGTTCGGCTACGGTCCCGAGAAGATCGTCTTCGCCGGTGACCATGACAACGATCCTGTTGTCGCGGCGACTTACGAGGGTGACGGAAAATTCTCCTTTGAGTTCAACAGCTTCACTTCTTCATGCAAAGCCGTGGTTGTGGAAGGTGACGTCACCGGAGACACCGCGGAACTGAACAAGGTTTACAAGCAGATCTGTCTTGGCCAGCGGGATGACATCCGGACATTCTCCGAAAACACACAGCAGTGGACTCCGTCGGTTCCGTCCAACACGTTGATAGCCGTGCCTTTTGATGCGGAAGGCAAGCCTGGCGAGATGATTGCCATACGCTTCACCTACGATCCGGACGGCACGATAGCTCCAGAGGTTCTGGAGTTCAGCATCAGCCCTTACAGTGTTGACCCGTATTCCACTATGGTCTGGAAAATTCGTACGAGGAACGCCGCGTCTGTGCGTTACATTATGATGGATAAGGATGTGCTTGATTATTATGAGGAGAACTATCCTCTTGACCAGATTCTTGGAATAGGATCTAAATTAGACGCGGATAACCTTGCCGCAAGTGAAGGACCGGACGGGCTTACCCTTTATTATCAGGGACTTTCGGAAGGTGGAGCCTATCGAGTCCTCGCTGAGGTTACCAACAGGTACGGAGACAAGGTCTATGTCACGGATTCAACCGTTCTGGCATCACATGCGGACAAGTTCAAAGCCGTGAGTCTGGATGATTTTGTCGGGGCCTACATCGTGAACGCTGACGTGAAGACTTCCGACAGCAATCAGGCGAGCACGGAATCCTTCCGTGTGGACATCATCAAGACTGGAGAGAACACCGTGATGATCAAGGGTTTGTGCAACTACAGCTCGTACTCTCCGGCGATCACCGGAACTTACATCCCGGAGGAGCATTGCATCCGTTTGCAGTCTCAGAATCTCGGTGAGTTCAGCTACCTGAACGTGGTCTTCGGCTTCGTCGCCAACCTTTATACCGGAATCTGGGGTCAGTCCAGCAGTATGGAATTCGGTTTCTGCGATGACGGCCTTCTGCACTGGCGCACGACCGCAGGCTCGGAGATGAGCCTGACCGGCTACAAGTTCCTACTCTTCGACGGAACCTCCTACACCGGCTACGCCGTCGGCGATAAGACCTACGAGAACATCCTGATGCAGAAACTCTGATTGATAAGGGGACAGGACCGGTTGCCGAAATAAAAAAATTGGCCTATATTTGCGAAATAATGCCGTGTGGTGATATTTTGTTGAATATGAGGAAATCCGGTTTTGGAATAGGTCTTGTCTCCATAATATTGTCGATGGTTTTGCCGTTGGCGAACGCGACGGAGATCCGTGCCTGGACTGCAGATGAGCTAGATGGTTGCAACTTTGGGCTTACATTCCGTTCCCACAAGTACCCGCTTGATGAAAGGACAGGACTGAACCTCACACCTGACAGGCATCTGAACCTGAGTCACGGATTCTCCATTGATTTTGATCTCTGTCTGAACCGTGAGGATGCCGCATACGGCTATGTGATGAGATTGATTTCAGGGAATCGTTCAGCATTGGACATAAATGCGAACATTAATACCGGGAATCTTAATTTCGTCCTTATCCGCGACGGCAACACATTCACGAATGTTCCGTATCATGATGAGATCGGACTTGAAGCCGGACGGTGGATGCACGTCAGTGTGTCCGCCGATGCTTCTGAGATACGCTGTGCAGTTGATTCGGTCAGTCATCTGTTCGGAAACAGACTTTCTGATCTTTCAGACATCGAAATTTATTTCGGAGCCTGCGCTGATGACAGTTTTTATTCCACAGATGTGGCTCCGATGACTGTCAGGAACATAGTCATATCAACCCCGAAAGGAGTGTTGAGGGAATGGCGCCTTTGTCGGAACAACGGCACTGAGGTCTATGATGGAATTCATGGTGCCAGGGCATGCGTAACCAACGGTGTCTGGGAAGTGGACAAACACACAGAATGGACACCAATCTGGTCAGGAACGTTCGATTCGCAACCGGAAATAGCTTACGACCGAGGCTCTGCGCATCTGTTTGTGGCCACGTCGGAAGCGGTTGTTGACGTGCGACTTCCGGATGGGAACGAAAACCGGACGGAAGTGAAAGCCGGGGGACCGTTTCTTTGCGGAGGCAGTCAGATGATATATGACCCTGAATCAGGATGTCTGGTCTCTTATAGTGTTCAATTCCCGGAATTCACGGTCTTCGATTTCATGACCGGACGATGGTCTTCATCGCACCACGAGAGTCTTCCGAGAAATCAGCAGCACAGCAGATGGTTTGATCCGGACACGCGCATGCTCTATGTTTTCGGTGGATATGGAAACCATCTCTATAATTCTGACTTCTACAGCCGGAACATCGACACACGCGAATGGCATTACACAGATCTGGCTGAGAGCATCGCTCCTCGTTATCTAGCGGCAATGGGAATGTCCGACGGAAACCTTCTTGTAATGGGCGGATATGGCAATCGTTCCGGACGGCAGGAGGAATCACCGAGGAATATGTATGACATCAACATGATAGATATGTTGACTTGCGAGGTTACGCATGTTTCAGATTTCTCCATGCCTGACGACAGATATTCCATGGCCTCGACTCTTGTCTGTGATGTAAAGTCTGGGAAGATATACACGCTTGCGTTTGACAATGGACATTCAGCATCCTCTTTGAATCTGATTTCCGTGGCCAAAGGTTCTTCGGAAGCCGTTTTCTGCGGTAATCCCATACCATACACATTTCATGACATCGAGTCTTATTCGGAACTTACATTCAACCCGGATTCCACGAGCCTCTATGCCATAGTCTCTAACGCCGCAAATGACGCAGGGGAAGGGTATTCGGTGGCGGTTTATGAACTGGCATATCCGCCGATTTCTTCGGAACTTGTGCGCCAACAGGCAAGAAAGACTCCTGTCGTACCAATTTCATTTGCCTTGGCCGTTGTCCTGATTGCCGTTGGAGCGACGGTTGTTATTCTCGTAAAACGGAATAAGGGAAGGGAAAACAACAACTTGGAATTGAATGAGTATGATTCCACTCAGCCACGAAAAGACCGTGTAGAGAAAGCTCCATCTTCGATTTCTCTGCTTGGAGGATTGGCCATAATTGATGCGGACGGGAACAATGTGACGACAGAGTTCACACCTGTCGTGCGTCAACTTCTCCTGCTTCTCCTGATGAATTCGCGCGTGAAATCAATCGGGATCACCTCGGAGGTCCTTGATGACACTCTGTGGTTCGGAATGGAGAAGAAGCAGGCAGCCAACAACCGCAATGTGAACATCCGCAAACTGCGTCTTAAACTCGAGAAAGTCTGGAATATTGAACTGTCAAACAGAAACGGGTATTGGTTCTTTGACATTGATGACTTTTCCTGCTGTGATTATCTTGAAGTCTGCCAGCTGCTGAAAGATGTGCTTGCCAACCCTGACGACAGGAACTCGCTGACTCGTCTCCTGACTCTTGTGATGAACGGACCTCTGCTTCCTGACAATGATTTCGAATGGCTTGACGACTACAAGAGCCGGTACACCGACATGATTGTCGAGAAACTTGTCAAGATTCAGCGCTATTATGAGGACGATTGCGACATGTCAATAATGATCGCGCGTGCGATGAGGGTGCTGGACATCCTTGACGAGGAAGCCATAAGAATATACTGCCGCGCTCTCTACCGGAAAGGTAATAAAAGCCTTTCCATTTCGGTGTGGGACAAGTTTACGGAAGATTACCGACGTGTCATGGGCACCCTGCCTGACTTCTCATATTCACAGATAATTGAGGGTAAGACCGCACGTTAATTCAAAATTAAGTCTAAAATAAGGAATCCCTTTTATATTTGTTCTGCTTTTAAGACCATGTTAGGTTTAATCAGCACTTTTATTAATGACCAAATATAAACAGGGAATCAGATGAAACGTAAATCATTCATCCGGTCTTCTTTCCTGAAGAAGGCCTTTCCTCTTTTCTCGGTTTTGTGCCTGTCGCTCCTGAGCCTGCCGGTTTTTGCCCAGACGAAAATCACGGTGAGCGGAGTTGTGACCGACTCTTCGGGGCAGCCGGTGCCAGGTGTGACTGTTTGGGCACCGGCACTCAATGTCGCCTCTCTTACAGAACCAGACGGTAGTTATTCTATTACCCTCACCTCAGACCGTGTTGAGATTCATTTCGACTGCATGGGTTATGTAAGCCAGACCTTTATAGTAACAGGGTCTCGCGGATTGAATGTCTCCCTTGCAGATGAGGCCATGGTGCTTGAAAACGCTGTGGTGGTCGGTTATGGAACGCAGAGAAAGGAGACGGTGACCGGTTCTGTCACGGCTGTCGCGACCAAGGATCTGCTTCAGTCGCCACAGGCCAACATCAGCAATGCCCTTGCGGGAAGGATGCCGGGCCTCCTTGCCGTTCAAAGAAGCGGCGAGCCAGGAAAAGATGCCTCGACGCTCCGGATCAGAGGTGTAGGAACTTTCGCCGGTGGCCAGGATCCTCTCATCATGGTGGACGGAATCGAGTCGTCGAACTACAACAACATCGACCCGAATGAAATCGAATCAGTGTCAATTCTCAAGGACGCGTCCGCAACGGCCGTCTACGGTGTTCGTGGAGCGAATGGAGTGCTTCTCATAACCACCAAGCGAGGGCAGGTCGGCAAGCCGAAAGTCAGCCTCTCAACGAATGTGGCTCTCTCCAATTTCCCTTTCCTCCGCGAGAATATGAATTCCTATGAATATGCAAAGTCTCTGAACGAGGCATACGCATACGACTCTTATATCACGGGAAATTACACGCAGAGATATACCGACGCGCAGGTTGAGAAATACCGTACAGGTGAGGATCCGATCCTCTATCCGAGCATCGACTGGTACGATTATCTTCTCAAGAAGGTCAGCACACAGTCTCAGAGCAACCTCAACATACGCGGAGGCACGGAGAAGGTCAAGTATTTCTTCTCCCTCGGCTATTTCACTCAGGACGGAATGCTCAAGACGGATGTCATACCGCATGACTATGACAACCAGATACGTTACCGCAGGTACAATTTCAGGTCAAACTTCGACCTCAACATAACGAAGAATCTGGAGACCAGCATTGATCTTTCGACACAGATGGATGACAGCCGTGGGCCGAATTGGGACACTCCGCTCCTTATGGATATGCTGTCTTCCGTGCCGCCGAACCGCTCTCCGGGCGTGATTGATGGTCATGTGGTGACTCTCAGCGAGATCACGAACGACACGTGGAATCCCATCGGTGTTTACAACAACGGTTGGCATCGCGACTACGGCAACACCCTGAACGGTTCCGTGCGCCTGAACTACAAGATGGACTACCTGCTCCCTGGCCTCAAGCTTCGCGGCGCTGTGTCCTACAAGAACTACAATCTGAACATCCGCAAGTACGAGGTCAGCAATGTGACCTACGACGCGAGGCAGACTGCGGACGGCATTGTCTATGTGCCTTCCGGTGACCCGACTCCTGTCAGGAACGGTTCCTCGACATCAAAGAACCGCCGTCTGTATATGGAGGCCGGAATCGAGTACTCGCACCGTTTCGGCAAGCACGATGTCGGGGGACTCGTGCTTTACAATCAGAGCAAGTATTACGATCCGTCTCTGGCATTCCTTGTGCCGAATGGCTATCAGGGAATAGTCGGACGTGTTACCTATGGCTTTGACGGTAAATATCTTGCCGAATTCGATATGGGCTATAACGGAACAGAAAACTTCGCAAAAGGGCGTCGCTTTGGCTTCTTCCCTTCCGGATCTGCCGGCTGGGTGGTTACGGACGAGAAGTTCATACCGAAAAATGATGTCCTTACGTTCCTCAAGTTCAGGGCATCCTACGGAGTTGTCGGAAACGACAAGATCGGAGGAGACAGGTTCCTTTACAGGCCGACATCATATTCTTATTATAACGGGGCGTATTATTTCGGGGAATGGGACACATCCCGCCAGGCGTACCGTGGCTCGGACGAGGGAAAACTCGGCAACCCGCTGCTCACTTGGGAGAAGGCGAAGAAGATGAACGTCGGAACGGATATGCACTTCTGGAAGGACAAGATAACACTGACCGCCGACTGGTTCGTCGAGAGGCGAGACAACATTCTCTGGAACAGGGGCACCCTGCCTGACATCATCGGCGCGAACATGCCTGCATATAACCTCGGAAGGATGAAGAACAGCGGATTCGAGGGAGAGGTCACGTACAGCGACACCTTCGACAAGTTCCGCGGATTCGTGAAGGCGAACTTCACCTACGCGCACAATGTCATAGAGTATCAGGACGAGGTGTTCTGGCAGAACGACTACCAGTACCGCACGGGACAGCGCTACGGCCAGTTTTTCGGTTATGTCGCCGACGGGCTCTTCAACACATGGGAGGAGGTCAACGATGTGAACCGTCCTGTCTACCAATGGAACAACAACCGGATTCAGCCGGGTGACATCCGCTATAAAGACATCAATGGCGATGGACGTGTCGACAATAACGACCAGGTTCCGATAGGATATTCCAACTTCCCTGAAATAATGTTCGGGATCTCTATCGGAGGGTCATGGAAGGGATTGGACTTCTCGCTGCTCTTTCAGGGTGCGACCCATGTTTCGACCATGCCTTCAAGGCGTACGATGCGCGGATTCTATACTGAGACCGGCGCATCGAAGGATCTGCTCAAGAGCTGGAGCCAGGAGCGCTATGAGAGCGGACAGGAGATCATCTATCCGAGATTCTCGGTCACCAATGACGAGCACAACTATGTGACCTCGACATACTGGCTTGAGGACGCGAGCTATGTCAGGCTCAAGTCTGCGGAAATCGGCTACACGATGGAAGGGCGTTTCCTGAAAAAAACGGGAATATCCAGTTTCAGGATATATCTGAACGGCAACAACCTGCTCACGTGGTGCAGTCTCTTCCCTGGAGAGGACCCTGAATTCCCGGTTGTGGAGGCCAATTCCGAGCCGTACCCTCTTACAAGAGTCTTCAATTTAGGTCTGAACATTAACTTCTGATACTGCCATGATAAAGAAATATGTAATATTGGCCTCGCTGATGTCCCTCCTGTGTCTCACCGGATGTGAGGACATGATGGGAAATTATCTGGAAAAGGCTCCGAGTGTTGACGTGACAGAGGATGACATCTTCTCTTCCGCCACCAATGTGGAAACCTTCCTGGCGAGCATATACAAATACGGCATCCATTCCAATCTCGGATATGGAGACGGAGATGTGAACGGCCCGTATGGTACCATAATGGCCGGAGCCACTGACGAGGCGGAGACGTGTGCTCCGTGGTATTCGACGAATAACTGGAATTCGGCTTCCATAACCGCCGACAGGACTGATGATGGGCGATTCCACTACCGCTGGGTGGCGATCAGAAAAGTCACCACGATGCTGAAACGGGTCGACGAGGTTCCTGACATTGATCGTGAATATGCCGAACAGCTCAAGGCCGAATCCAAGGTCATCCGGGCGCTCAACTATTTCGAGATGTTCAAGCATTATGGGGGAGTGCCGATAATTGACCACTACATCGAGCTTGATGAGGACTTCAAGATTCCGCGTGCCACGGTGGCGCAGACTGTGGACTTCATCTTGAAAGACATCGAAGAGGCCATGCCGGCTCTTCCGGATCATCAAGTGGGAAGCATGAGAGGGCGCGTGGACAAACTGACAGCGCTTGCGATCAAGTCCCGCACGCTTCTTTACGCCGCGTCTCCGCAGTTCAACACCGCGACTCCTTACATGAGCCTCGGGGAGAACAATGCTCTCATCTGCTACGGGAATTATGACCCTGCACGTTGGGAGGCGGCCGCGAAGGCCGCTTCGGAATGCTTGAAGTTCGCGGCGGAAGTCGGCTGCACCCTCGTCACAGATCAGGGTGTTGACAAGAACTATCAGTATTCATGGGAACATTACGACAATGACGAGATAATCCTTGCGGAAAAGGCGCATGGCTCAATCGGAAAATGGACATGGCCGTGGAATGCGATTCCGTCGCCGAACATCTATCCTGGAAATGCCGGACAGAGCGGAGTCACCCCGACGCTTAATTTCGTCCGCAAGTACGAGAGACGTGACGGGACTCCGGAAGTCTGGGCTGCCGAAGGCGGAGATGACCTCCAGGCTAAGATGGCCGGACTCGACAGACGTTTTGCGCAGACAATCTGCGGAAACCTTGCGTCTTGGAACTCTGAGTTCCCGCGTGTGGAGATTTTCGAAGGAGGAAAACAGTCCAAGACTTGTCATGGAGGCTTCTGGCTCCATAAACTCTATCCTTCTGAAATCAGCGAGGCGGTCTGGACATACGTTCCGAATTCAACGCTCTATCAACTGAATGAAATCTATCTGAATTTCGCCGAGGCGATGAATGAGGCTTATGGTGCGGACGATGCTCACGGATTCGGAATGACAGCACGCGAGGCGGTGAATACCATCCGCCGTCGTTCAGGCCAGCCGGACATCACCGGAGATGCAGACAAGGATGCCTTCCGCATGAGGATACGTAATGAGCGTGCTGTTGAGCTTGCGTTTGACAACCATCGCCTTTGGGACATCCGCAGGTGGCTGATCGCCGAGGATGAGGGCGTGATGCAGGGAGATATGTGGGGAATCAGGATTACTCCTGTGAGGGGCAGCTCTGAGTATCACTATGAGCCTTATGTTTTCGAGACAAGGTCTTGGAACAAGAGGATGTACCTTCATCCGTTCAGCACTAACGAGGTGAACAAGGGGTATCTTGTACAGAACCCGGGATATTAACGGATAAACTATGATGAAGATGAAAAATAACCGCATAAGGAATATCGTGACGGCCATTGTTCTCATCGGTGCGTCAGTCCCGGTCAATGCCGCTGTCGCTGACAGCCTTACCGCATGGCACGGTGTGCCGCAGAAAAACGTGTCAGACGGGCATCTGCTCGGGGCAGTGTCTTCCGTGGATGGAGATGTGCTGACGGATTCCTACAACACGAATTTGTCCAATACCCTCTTCGGCATGATGTCTGGACTCTTTGTCTCACAGGCTAATGGGGAACCAGGATCTGACAATGCCACGCTTTGGGGACGCGGTGTCGGGACATTCGGCACCGGGCGCGGCCTTCAGATCATGATTGATGGCTTTCCATCAACAATGGATTTCTTCAACCAGTTGTCTCCGTACGAGATTGAGCGCATTGAGCTTCTCAAGGATGCCGCCGCGACCGCAATCTATGGAAACCGCGCCGCCAACGGCGTGCTTCTCGTGACCACGAAAAAGGGAACGGACAAGCCGCTGAAGATCGACTTCGGTGTGAGATACGGATTCCAGCAGGCCATAAGGATGCCCGAATATCTTGGTGCGTATGATTATGCGAGGCTCTACAATGAGGCTCTGGCCAATGAGGGACAGGCCCCGATGTATGACGAAAACGCATTGGATGCCTACAGGACCGGAAGTTCTCCACTGCTTTATCCTGATGTCAATTGGACTGACGAGATGATGCGCTCGCTCAGCCCGGTGGCAAACTACCACCTTACGGCAAGGGGAGGATCGCAGACAGTGAAATATTTCATGCTTTTCAATGGCGTGAACAATACCGGACTTTTCAAGGATCCTGAGACCGCCGCCGAATACGGCAAGAAATACCGCTATTCGAGATACAACTTCAGAACCAACGTAGATGTCCGTCTGACTCAGAGACTGACTGCCGGACTGATAATCGGAGGCTCTGTCGAGGACAAGTACACTCCTGGCATTTCTGAAAGCGCGTGGAACCTCATAGACTGCATGAGTTCCGTGCCGTCCAACGCCTTTCCGGTGTTCGCCGCTGAAGGAATGCCTGGCGGAAACTCAATGTATGTCAACCCTCTTGCCGAACTTACGGAGAGGGGATATATCTCCTACAACGGAAGGACGGCGCAGGCTGCCATCAGGCTTACTGAAGACCTTGGGCTCATAACAAAGGGACTCAGCCTTTCTGCCGGGATCAACTTCAACAGCTGGTTCAGATCATATTCAAACAAGACAAGAAATTATGCGAGATATGAAATCACGAAGGATGATTCCGGTGAGACCGTTTACAACATGACTGGTGAGGACACGGCTCTTAGCGGAGACGAATCATCGTCATCGCAGTGGAGGGACCTTGCGGTTGAGACAACTCTCGCGTATGACCGCATATTCGGGAAGCATCATGTTTCGGCGATGGGACGCTTCAACTATGACGACTGCACGACATCGTCAGGCTCCCTCCCTTACATGAACCTTGGCTTCGCGTTTTCCGCCAATTATACGTATGACGGGCGTTATATGGCTGAATTCACTTCCGGATATTATGGAAACGACAATTTTCCGTCATACGCCCGCTATGGATTCTTCCCTGCCGGAGCCATCGGATGGGTTATTTCCAACGAGGAATTCCTGCGCGGAAGTTCTGTGGTCAACCTTTTGAAACTCAGGGCGTCCTGCGGACTTGTCGGAAATGCTGACATAGGGGGCGGCCGTTTCATGTACAACCAGTATTGGAAATATGGCGGTTCCTACTTCTTCGGAACATCTAACAGCGGAATGGAGACATACGTTGAGGATATGCTTGCCAACCCTAATGTGACTTGGGAAAAGGATCTGAAGGTCAACGTTGGAATCGAGGCCAAGTTCTTGAATTGTCTTAGTGTCTCCGCTGATTGGTTCATGAACCGCCGCCGCGACATTCTGACAAAGCCTTATGACGCGGTTCCGGCGTGGCTCGGCGTGTCAATGCCGTACCTGAACATCGGGAAGGTTAACAATATGGGGGTTGAACTCACAGTCGGCTATTCCGGACAGGCCGCGGACTGGAGATGGAACGCGCGTGGCATTTTCAGTTATGCGCACAATAAGGTGATTTACAATGCCGAGGCTCCGCAGGAATATTCCTACAGACTTGGCACTGGCCACATCGTTGACCAGCCGTTCCGTCTTGAGGCGGTAGGTTTCTTCAGGGATCAGGAGGATATTGACAACTCTCCGAAGCAAATTTTCGGCGAGGTTCTGCCAGGCGACATCAAGTACAAGGACCAGAACGGAGACGGCATCATCAATCAGGACGACTTCGTGCCTTCAGGGTTTACGTCCACGCCGGAAATGAATCTCGGGCTTGAGCTTGGAGCCGGCTGGAAGGGCTTTGGCCTCAGGCTGAATTTCCACGGGGCGTTCAACCGTACAGTTTATCTTGAGGGTCGTCCTTACCAGGCATTCCAGAACAATGGGACGATTTCCACCTTCGCTCTCGGGTGCTGGACTCCGGAGACCGCTGAGACCGCGACATATCCGCGTCTCGCACTCACCGGCAACCGCAACAACTATCAGGGGTCAACCTTCTGGGCGAGAAACGGAAATTTCCTTAAACTCCGAAATCTCCAGTTTGGGTACACATTCCGCGATTCGGTTCTCCGGAAGGCCAGGATAGAGGACATAAAACTCTATCTCAACGTCTCTAACGTCTTTTCTATTGATGACATGGACGGTTATGCCGACCCTGAGTGCCTCTACGGTTACCCTGCGGTGAGGATAATGAGCCTTGGATTTAATGTCAGATTCTGATACAATGAAGACCATTATGACTATGAACAGATATATACTGACGGCACTTTCCGCGTGCCTGTGCATATTTGCCTTGTCTTCCTGCAACCTTGACCCGGAAATCGAGCTCAATCTGACAGAGGAGGACATGATTCACAATTACAACAACACCCAGGCGAGAGCCAGTGCTGTGTATTCCTACCTTCCCAACGGACTCAATGCCATAGACGGTGCTATGCTCGCCTCTGCCACTGATGATTCCGAACATTCGATAGAGAACAGTTCGGTGCAGAAGTTCAACACCGGCGCATGGAACGCACTTGACAACCCGGATGGGGCATGGGGCAACCTCTGGAACGGAATCAGGGCGGCGAACCTTTTTCTGGAGAAATCCGATGAAGTGGAGATGGATTATCTCCGTCTCGACCCAAACGAGAGCCAGCAGGAAATCTATAAAATCCGTCTTGCCAATATCAAGAGATGGAAATATGAGGTGCGTGTGCTCAGGGCATATTTCTATTCGGAACTTATTATCCGCTACGGAGGTGTGCCTGTGGTTACAAAGAGCTACGGGCTTAATGACAACTACTTGTCAAGGAAAAGGAATTCCCTTGAGACCTGCGTGGAGTTCATAACCGATGAGTGCGACGAGGCTGCTGACAACTTGCCGGAGGTGTATGCTTCCGGAGATCTCGGACGTGTAACAGCCGGGGCGGCGCTCGCGTTGAAGAGCCGTGTACTTCTCTATGCGGCGAGCGATTTATGGAATGATGAACTCTGGTGCGATGGCTATGATCACACTGAACTCGTTACGGTTGACGCTTCTGTTGCCACTCAGGCGGAACGTTGGGCTGATGCCGCGGCCGCAGCGCATGATGTGATGAAGCTCACGGACTCCGGCTACCGGCTTGCAAGCGACTGGCCTGGCATATTCCGCTCCTATACTTCTCCGGAAATAATTTTCGCGAGGCGTGACGGCAACAGCAATTGGTTCGAATCCACGAACTTTCCAGTCGGATTCGATGGCGGAAACGGTGGGGCGAACCCTACGCAGGAGCTTGTCGATGCGTTTGAGATGGCTGACGGCTCCAAATTCACATGGGGCGGTGTGTCTGAGGAAGGACCGTACGTGAACCGCGATCCTCGCCTCCAGTGGACTGTGCTCACCAACAATGCCGCGTTCAAGAACCGCACTGTTGAGGCATGGACCGGCGGACGTGACGGAAAGGGAGTGACCCAAGCCACGAAGACCGGCTACTACCTCCGTAAATATGTTGACGAAAACATAAACCTCACCCTTGGTCAGTCGAGCATACACACTTGGATTATAATCCGCTATGCCGAAATCCTGCTCAACTACGCCGAGGCTATGAATGAGGCCTACGGCCCGGACAATGCCCACGGCTACGGGATGACGGCAGTGCAGGCCGTGAATGAAATACGCCGTCGTGCCGGAATGCCTAACCTTCCGTCATCGCTTACAAAAGATGGCCTCCGCGAGAGAATCCGTAACGAACGCCGTGTGGAACTTGCCTTCGAGGGCCACCGCTTCTGGGATGTCAGGAGATGGATGATTGCGGAAGAAACCCTCGGCACACCTGTTCATGGTGTGGAAATCAGCAAGAGGGGTGGCACTTTCCAGTATAAGTCAGTGGAGGTTGAGGACAGGACATTCGACACGAGGATGTACTTCTATCCAATTCCGCAGTCGGAAATCAACATAACCGGTTGGCCTCAGAATCCTATGTGGTAACAGAAAAAGTTCATAGCTATGAAATTAATAAGAACCATGCTTATCGTTGCCTGCTCGGCGCTTCTTACCGGTTGCGGATACAAGACCGTTGCGGACGCGTCCTATCCGGAGCAGAAGATTTATATAGCCGTGGCCGCGCAGGGCGGCGTTTACAACGTCTCGACCCGTCCGGCACATTCCTCCAACACTCCGACGCAAGGCTCGACATATCAGTATCTGATAGAAGGAGAGAACTTTATCGTTCCTCTGGCCGTCTATCGCTCAGGAATTGACAATGCCGGAGACGTCCGTGTGTCTGTAAGTTTCGATGATTCCATCGTGGACGCGCTCGTCTCTTCCGGTGAGCTTTCCGGTGTCACGCCGCTTCCTGAGAACTCACGTTCGGTCGAGAGTTCTGTTGTCATTCCTGACGGACGCGAGAGTGTTTCGTTCTTCATTCGTATGCCGCTGTCAACGGTCCGGGATGCTGCCGACGGAACAAGGCTTGCCTGCGGGGTCAGGATCGCCTCCGAAGATAGGGAAGTAAATGAGGAATATGGAAAAATAGCCGTCGTCATCGACCATGGCATATTCGAAGAATAAGGAGGGTTGACATGAAAAGAATATTTGCACTTTTGTTTTCTGCCGCCCTTATGTTTGGCGGATGTGACTATAAGATAGATTATTCCGAATACTATCACTCCATGGATGAGACGTACACAGCCGTCCCGGCGAACGACTTTATTGCCAGTATCGGTGTCAACTCGTCCATTAACAGCAGGGGAGAGTACATCGAAAAGACCCTTGACTGCATGACCTATCTTGGCGCGAGGTGGATACGTTCCGGCTATGGCGGGACAATTGACGACCAACGCTATCTCTGGGAGAAGGCCGGAATACGTTTCTCGCTCGTTCTTGGCACACAGGATGGCACGCTCGCTCCTGAATGGACAATAGAGGGCGCGCGTCAGGTTGCGCGGATGGGGGCTCTGATCGCTCTTGAGGGAGTCAACGAGCCGAACAACTGGACCGTGAAGTACAAGGATCCGGACACCGGGGAAATCGTGGAGTCCGGAGGTTCCCTCTCATGGAAGGCTCTTGCGCAGGCTCATGCCGATTTCTACAGATTGGCAAAGGAGGATGACATCCTGAAGGATTACCCGGTCTGGTCGATAAGCGAGCCTGGGGCCGAGCATGACAATGTCGGGATGCAGTTCCTCACGATTCCGGAGGGTGCCAACACCGTGATGCCGGAGGGTACCGCCTACGCCGACTGCGCGAATTGCCACAACTACATCGTGCATCCTGGATGGCCTGGTGTCCACAACAACCAGACGTGGCTGACTTCCGATCCGACGAGCAACTCGCCTCTTGACGGGCTTTACGATAATTTCGGACTCACGTGGGGCAAGAACTACGAGGGGTATGACGAGACGACGCTCAAGACACTCAGGCGTGTGACCACGGAGACCGGCACCACAATCAACGAGAGTGTCTCGGAGGAAATGCAGGGGCTGCTTTATCTCAATCTGTACCTCTGTCAGTTCAAGCGCGGTTGGGAATACACCTCAATGTACATTCTCCGTGACCGCGTGGACGAGGCCGGCAACCAGACATTCGGATTTTTCGGAAGGGACTACAAGCCGAGAATCGCCGCGCACTACCTTCACAACCTCACTACAATCCTTGCGGACAACGAGTCCATAGATAATCCGTCCACACTTTCCTACAGCATAAGGAACAAACCGAACACCGTTCATCACCTCCTCCTCCAAAAGAAGGACGGCACGTTCGAGCTTGTGGTCTGGGGTGAGAAATATGAGGGAGGCTCGGACAGGATCGTGCTTTCTCTTGATAAATACTATGACAGGATAAAGGTTTATGATCCCACTGTCGGCACCGAGCCTGTCGAGAACCTCTATTCCGTCAAGGACGTGAACCTTACCATGACAAACCATCCGCTCATTCTTGAATTCGTCAAATGATGAAACGAATAGTTCTGACAATAATAATTGCGGCATTAGCCGTCTCATGCGGGCATCAGAAAGAGGATGTCTGCGGCTACGTCAACCCTTTCATAGGCACGGCATACACTGGGCATACGTTTCCTAACGCGGCCTGCCCGTTCGGAGCGATGCAACCGGGCCCTCAAAGCGGAAACTACGGCTGGGAATATTGCAGCGGCTATGTCTATGACGATGACACGATATGGGGTTTCTCCCAGAACCGCCTCAGCGGAACCGGCATCCCGGATCTCGGCGACGTGCTGATGATGCCGTTCTCGAAGACTGCCGCTCCGGATTTCAGAAGCTCCTACCGGAAGGAACTGCAGACGGCTTCTCCTGGCTATTATTCTGTGCTTCTGGACGATAACGCCGTCTTTGCTGAAATGACCTGCACGGAACATGTCGCGGTGCACAGGTACGAATATCGTGACTCCCTGCGCAAGCTTTTCCTTGATCTCCAGTCCGGACAGACAAGTTCCCGCGACAGTTATGAGACAAGGGTTCTCAATGCAGAGGTAGCGTTCGAGGATGCATACACAATCTCTGGTTGGAATGAGCTTAGGGGATGGGTGAACCGTAAACTTTATTATGTGATACGGTTTGACTCTCCGGTAATTTCCCGGGAGACCGTTCCTGGAGACACTCGGAACAAGGCTGGAAAGTATGTGCTCCGTTTTGACCCTTCGGAAAGAGAACTTGGGGTCAAGGTTGCGTTTTCATACGTGAGTGTGGGCGGTGCCAAGGCCGCATTGGAGGCCGAGACGGGAACTGGTGATTTCGAAAGCGTCCGCAAGGCTGCCGCGAAGTCATGGGAGGATTACCTTTCGACTGTCTCGGTTGAGGGCAGCGATGAGCAGAAAACCTCCTTCTACACTTCCCTCTACCATCTTCTTATCCAGCCTAACAATGTCGCCGACATTGACGGGCGCTACTGTGGGGCCGATGGAAAGATACATGAGTCCGCTTACGGGAAATATTACTCAACCCTTTCTCAGTGGGACACTTTCCGTGCCGCGGATCCGTTCTATACACTGATGTATCCGGAAATCATGACAGAAATCGTGAACTCGATGATAGGACAGTACGAGGCGATAGGCTTTCTGCCTATATGGGCTCTCTGCGGCAAGGAAAACTATTGCATGATAGGGAACCACAGTGTTCCTGCAGTGGTGTCTGCATGTCTGCGAGGGCTTGAAGGAATTGACATGGAAAAGGCATACGAGGCCGTGCGTGCGTCCCTCACAGTAAGGCACTACCGCGGAGAGTGGGATGTATATGACAAATACGGCTATTTCCCGTTCGACCTCATTCCAGAGGAGTCCGTTTCAAGGACTCTCGAATGTGGATATGACGATTGGTGCGCCGCACAGCTTGCGGAACGACTCGGACATCATGAGGACGGCGAACTCTTCAGCCGCAGGGCATCATATTACAGAAATCTTTATGACAGCGGAACTGGACTTTTCCGTGGCCGCGATTCGCATGGCGACTGGAGGACTCCGTTCAATCCGCTCGCACTATCGCATGCTGGAACCTCAGGCGGTGATTACACCGAAGGCAATGCCCTGCAGTACGTCTGGCACGTCCTTCAGGATCCAGAGTCTCTCATGGAACTGATGGGGGGCAAGGACATATTCATAAGTCGCCTCGACTCTTTGTTTGAGAACAATCAGACCGCGGAAGTCACTGGATTTGTAGGTGATGTGACCGGACTTATCGGCCAGTATGCCCATGGCAACGAGCCGAGCCATCATGTAGCCTACCTCTACACCCTCGCCGGACGTCCCGACAGGACTGCTGAAGTTGTCCGTGAGGTATTTGACAAGTTTTACCTTAATCGTCCGGACGGCCTCTGCGGCAATGATGACTGCGGGCAGATGTCGGCATGGTACCTTTTCTCAGCTATGGGATTCTATCCGGTCAACCCGGCTTCGGGTGAATATGTCCTCGGCGCTCCACAGGTTCCTCAGGTGACACTCTCTCTGCCGAACGGAAAGAAATTCACTGTTGTCGCCGAGAATCTGTCCGACGACAATAAATATGTGAGATCCGTGACCCTTGACGGTGTGAAGCTTGGGACGACGATAAGCCATGACCGCATCCTTAAAGGCGGACGCCTTGTGTTTGAGATGACTTCGGAAAAATAAGGATTGAAAGTGATAACGTTAAAAAATATTACTGGAATTGCCTTGATTGCCGCATTCCTTGCCGGTTGCGTGGAAGAACAGAAGCGTGAGCCAGTGGACTATGTAAATCCGTATATGGGCAACATAAGCCATCTGCTTGTTCCCACTTATCCTACGGTGCATTTGCCGAACAGTATGTTGAGAGTGACTCCGATGCGCCGTGAATATACATCAATGCGTGTGAGTGGACTCCCTGTCTTTCTTACGGCGCATCGGGGAAAATCGGTTTTTGGACTCTATCCATTCATCGGAAACGAGATTCCGGAAAGTTACTCCTATGACTGCGAGAAGACAACTCCGTACAGTTATGAAGTTTGCCTTGACGAACAGGAAATAGGTGTGCGCTATGCCGTTTCACACCGTTCGGCCGTATATTCCATTCATTATCCGGAAGAACACGCGTCCCTTGCGTTGAGAGTCGATGATGGAAGCCTGACATCGGTCGGTGACGGAATCACAGGAGCCTGCAACCTTGGAAATGGGGCATCGGCCCACATGATGATGACGTTTTCTCCACGTCCTTTGTCTGTGGACATCTCTGAGGATGGCCGTCTTGCCGTGCTCGGTTTTGAGTTGGAAGACGTGGATGTGAGATATGGAGTGTCTTTCATCGACGCGGAGCAGGCGGGACGGAATCTATCCGCCGAAGTGGCTGAAAAGAGCCTTGACACCGTGGCCTCCGAAGGCCGGAAAATATGGAACGAAGCCCTGTCGAAGATTGAGGTCGAGGGTGGTGACGATGATGATAAATCTGTTTTCTACACTTCTTTGTACAGAGTGTATGAGAGGATGGTGAATATTTCTGAGGACGGACGCTACTGGAGTGCCGCTGATGGGAAGGTCCACGAGGACGAGGGACATCCGTACTACACGGATGACTGGTTCTGGGACACTTATCTTGCGGCTCATCCTCTGCGCACCCTCATAGACCCGGAGACTGAATCCGACATGATTTCCTCAATAGTCACCTATTCGTCGCTTTCCGAAAACGGCTGGATTCCGACATTCCCTCAGGTTACGGGAGACAACCACGGGATGAACTGTAACCACGGGATAGCCGTGATCGCGGATGCCATCGCCAAAGGAATAGGCGGATTTGACAAAGATGCCGCATACGAAGCGTGCCGCAAGGCTCTTTTGGACAAGACTCTTGTCCCGTGGTCTGACAAAAAGGCCAATGAACTGGACGGATTCTACCTTGAGCATGGCTATTTCCCGGCGCTACGCCCCGGCGAACGGGAGACTTGTCCAGCGGTGAACGGGTTCGAGAAAAGGCAGCCTGTGGCAGTGACTTTGGGCACGGCATACGACTGGTGGTGTATGTCGAACATCTCCGATGCTGTAGGTAAAAAGGATGATGTTGATTTCTTCAGGGCAGGATCGTTCAACTACCGCAATCTTTTCAACGACACCACCCGCTTCTTTCATCCAAAGGACAGCAAGGGACTCTTCATCGAGCCGTTTGACTACACATGGTACGGCGGCTATGGTTTCCGTGAGGCCTACGACGAGAACAACGGATGGATATACAGATGGCAGGTCCCGCACAACATTGCCGACCTCATTAGTCTCTACGGAGGAAATGAGCGGTTCTGCGATGATCTTTTGCTTACATTCTCAAAAGAAATCAAAGGTAGTAAGAACAATTTCTATGGCCCGAATCCTGATCATTCCGCCCTTGTAGGGCAGTTCTCGATGGGCAACGAGCCGTGCACTATTGTTCCATACCTGTTCTGCTATGCCGGAAAGCCGTGGCTCACACAGAAATACACTCGCACTCTCATTGATATGTGGTTCCGCAACGACCTGCTGGGCGAACCCGGTGACGAGGATGGCGGTGGAATGAGTGCTTTCGTGGTGTTCTCGATGATGGGCTTTTATCCTGTCACACCTGGACTTCCGATGTATGTGCTCACCAGTCCGGTATTCCGCGAAATTTCCGTGAATACAGGCTCTGGAAAGACTTTCAGCGTGGTCTGCGACAATTGGGCTTCGGACAACAAGTACATACAAAGAGCTGAATTGAATGGCCGGCCGCTAGACCGGTGCTGGATTTCTCACGACGAGGTCATTAGTGGCGGCACACTGAGACTTGTCATGGGACACCGGCCGAACAGAGCCTGGGCCAGCGCTCCGGAGTCTTGTCCTCCTTCATTTGAAATGCCGGATTCCATTGAATAATAAAACTGATGACATATATGAAAAGGATAACCACAGCGATTCTTCTTTTCGCCTCGGCTGTCATGGCGGAGGCACAGGTGTTTTACGCCGACTTCAACCACGGACAGACTTCCGAGAGTCACGGCGAATGGATTCAGGACATCAACGTCTTGTCTCCAAAACTTCGCTCTGACGTTAATGGCAAGGTGACTGTGGAGTTCACGGCACCTCGTATGACGGATTTCAAAGCTCTGCTTTGGAGTCAACCGACAAAGTCTGATGAAAATCCGTTCGGACATGATGTCAACCTCACCCCAAAGGGAATAAAGGCATCGCGTGACGGGCATTACCGTTTTTCTTTCAATGCGGACATGTTTCCTCATGGTCCTATGAATGTCAGGATTTTTGCGGAAAATCAGATGACCGGGAACCGCGATTTCTTTGAACTTCAACTCTATAACACAGGAGGAAAGCATTGGAACGAAGGCATCCCGGCATCTGTTCCGGCTGGTGCGAAAGGTTTGAAACTCATTTATGAGGACGACTTCGACGGTCCTCTCTCCATTGCGAATGACGGCCGCGGAGCCACCTACAATGCGCACAAACCTAGGTCAGGAGACTTCAGCGGATGGCCTTTCACGGACGTGACGAGTCCTCTCAATCCCTTCTTCCAAAGGGACAGTTACCTTAAGATTGCCGCACGCAAACCGGAAGGAACTCCTGGAAGCACAGGCCTTCTCGCCTCGGTCGACATGGATGGGAAAGGTGTCTGGGCAGCCGCTCCGTGTTATCTTGAGTGTCGCTTCACAGCCCAGTCAGCCCCGGGGACGTGGCCTGCTTTCTGGACACTTAACACAATCGGTGACCGTCCGCAGTGCGATGAGCTCGACATTATAGAAGCCTACGGGGGAGTTGGAAAAGGAAATCCGAACCACCCGGGATATTCAATCACCAGCCACTACTGGAACCAGAAGCCGGATGGTGTGCAGAAACGCGATGACGCTGCAGTGGTTCCGATGATGGAACTCGGTGGAAAGAGTTATTGGTCAACCACTTTTCACACCTATGGACTCTATGTCGGCACTGACTGGACAATCTATTATTTCGATGACATTGAGGTCTTCCGTCACAAGTCGAACGAAGATTCGGTGAATCATCCACTCTTCTTCATGATAAACTATTCCATCGGCGGAATCAGCGGATGGGGAATCGACCTCGAACGCTACGGCAACGGAAGTGACATGTACGTTGACTATGTGAGGGTATATTCCGGAAAAGAATAAAACTTTTTTCGATATGAAAAAGACAGTATTGATACTTATATCTGCGTTTGCGCTTGCATGCTCTTGCTCGGACAAACAGGAAAATGAATATGACGGGTCTGGAGCGGTCGTGCTTGACACGCAGAACAAGGTCAGCTCGTTTTCGGACGAAAACGTTGCTGTGCTCAAGATTACTGGTGATGACATCACTGATCTCTCTGGGTTAAGGATCCGTTCTGTAGGCACGCTTGTGATACGCAAAACAGCGCTCACCGACATATCACTGCCTGCGCTTGAAAGCGTGACAGGAGACTTGACGGTTGAGGAAAACTCACGTCTGCTGTCCATGACACTTCTGTCCTCTCTGAATAAGGTTGGTGGGGACCTTATAGTCAACAACAATCCCAAGCTCTCATCAGTTGCCGGACTCCGGGACGTGAAGGAAATAAGCGGCGATCTGGTTGTGACCAACAACGGTTCGCTCGGAGCGGACAGGCCTCTTTCCGAGGCTGGGGACTGGTCATACGGACTTTTCCCTGTCTTGAAACTACACAACGATGGCGTGGTTTCAGGAACTGTGCGCCTCGGCAACAACAACGGGGCCGCGGCGGAGTCTGTCGAGAGCATCGGAAAGATGGCGGAACCTGTTGTCCACAAGAATTATGTGATAGCCTCGGCATCTGACGCGGCAGCGTTCTCACTTGAGGGACAGGCTGTCGGCGACCTCACTGTCAAAGGGTTGGAAATAACGAATGACATACTCAACTCCCTTGTCACAAAGGGACTCAGGACAGTCACCGGGACATTCACCCTGGAAAACACAAAGGTTTCTTCCATAGAACGTTTCTGCCAGAGCGTCACTTGCGAGGGAAGCGTTATACTTAAGGACAACACCGAAGGCGGACAGATCAACACCAACGGACTCCGTTACTACACACGTCTCGGAGGCGATCTTGTCATCGACAACTCACGAGTCGTGTTCTGGACCAACAATTCAAGTTTCGCGACTTTCATTGAAATCGGAGGAAGCGTCCGTGTACGTAACTGCGGTGATCTGAACAAGGGCGATGCATTCGAGTCACTCCTGCGGGTTGGTGGGGACCTCGAATTCTCATCATGCCCGAACCTCACAGATCTTAAGGGGCTCAAGATTGAGAAGATAGGCGGTAACCTGATTGTTCGTGACAACGACAAACTCAAGGCTCTTGGAGGCCTGGAGGGCGTGCGCTCGATCGGTGGAGCCGTTATGATAAAGCAGAACCTCCCGGAATATGGCGATGTGGGTACTCCTGGCTGGTGTATGGTGAAAGGTTGGCTTGAGAACGGCGTGGTGGCTGACAAGGAACATTCGTCCCTTCTCGCAGCTGACGGCACCGAACCGGATCTCAGTCATGTCAAGGCATGTGATGGAAAGAATCCTCAGGAAAGTAATGTCCCTGAAAGTTACACGATCACAGGACTTGCTGAGCTGAACGAGTTCTTGTCATACATCCCGGAAAAACCAGAGACCGTCTATAACTTCACGGTAACTGGTGACGACCTTGGCGATTCCGACCTTGCGAGACTCTCTGAAAGAATCGGTGCGGTTTCTGGCAAGGCATCGTTTGTGTCGCTTCCTGGAATGACGACCACTACCGGAATATTCGATAAGATAGAGTTCACCGGAGGAGTCATTCTTCGTGACAATCAGAATCTTGTTGATTCGGATGCCATGTCTTCGCTGAAGAATCTCATTTCTGATTTTATAATTGAAAACTGTCCGAAACTCCGTACTCCGGCATCGGCTGGTGGAACCGGATGGTGTAATCTCGCGGTAGTTGAAGGCAATTTCAGAATTGACGGACTCAAGACCGTGATGAAGGACGGTTCTGCATTCCCGGCTCTCCAAACGGTCGGTGGAAACTTTGAGATAAGAAACTGTTCTGACGACCTCGAAAGTTTCTCCGGAATGCCTCTGAGCGTTGTCGGCGGAGACATCGTGATTATGGACAATAGTGGACTGAAATATCTTGACGGCCTTGAAAACCTCATGGCTGTCGGAGGAAATGTCACGATATTCAATAACCCGAAAATTGAGGTCAGTCCTGCCGGAGGCAGAGGATATTGCATGCTGCGCGACTTCGCCAACTGGGGTGTGCTGTCCTCTACTGTAGTCGTGAAGATAGGAACTGATTCAGACCCTGTGGATTTCGCGAATGTTGTGTCCTGTAACCCTGGCTCGGAATCTCAACCTCGCAGTTATGTCATCAACGGGCTTACCGCTCTCAAGGCATTTGTCTCGACCGTGCCTGCTGCCGGCAAGGAAACTGTGGGTGACCTTACTATAAGAGGCGCAGATATTACCGAAGAGGCGTTCCGTTCATTGGATGACAGGGTGGCTGTCGTCAAGGGAACATTCACAATGGAAAACCTCGGCAAGGAAGGCGGCAACATTTCGACTGACCAGGTTCTTGAGAACATAGACCTTCAAGGCAGCATAATTCTGAGGAATATTCCTGCGGAAATAAATCCTAATGGATTCCAGAACAAGACAAAGGTGAACGGTGACCTCATCATAGAAAACTGTCCAGTCTATCCTTACTGGAACTGGAACCCTTGGAAATCCTTAAAGGAAGTGACCGGGGACGTGCGCATCAGCGGACTTCCGAACTTCGGGGCCTCGTCATTCTCCGCGATCGAGAGAATCGGCGGCAGCTTCATAATCACTGATCAGCCTGGCTTCTGGCATTTCCGCTCATCTACCCTCAAGTACATCGGCGGCGACCTGACCGTCCGGAACTGCCCGGCATTCGGAGAGGGTGAGGCCCTTGACGGGTTCAATCACCTTGAGCATTTGGGTGGCAACGTCCTCCTGTGGGACATAAGCGGCTGGATGCCGGAAGAGACCGTGCTTGACGGATCTACCACTCGTGTGGGTCTATGCATATTCAACTGGTTCAAGAGTCATGGCATCATGAACGCCGACGCGACGGTGAAAGTCCGCAAGGACAACAAGGAAGTCGATATGTCTGCGATTCCGGCCTGCAAACCAGAATGAAAAGAGTAAAAATGAATATATAATCACATTAAAATAACAAATTTATGAAACGAGTCTTATACTTTCTGATGAGCCTGACGGCGGTTTTTGCCGTGGCTTCATGCAACAAGGGAAACCTTCCGGAGCAACCGAAACCGGGAGATGATGACGATCCTTATGGAAACGAAGATAAGGTCACTCTGACGGTGGATGGCACCCATGCGAAATTCGATGGAACGACTTTAGCTGAGGAGTGGAAAACTGACGATGCCATTGGGGTTTATGTTTCCGGAACCGGTGCTCCTGTGCGTCTCAAGGCAGGAGAGATTGCCGATGGGACAGCGACTTTCTCTGGCAAGGTCAAGAAGGCGGACACCTATACTGCGGTTTATCCTTACAACCGCGATTATGCAATCAAGGATGGAAGTTTGACCGTGTCCGTTCCCGCATCACAGGATGTGACCGCAACAGAAGTTGATGCGTCCGCTCATGTCGCTTATGCTGAGATAAAGGACGGCAAGGCTGAGTTCGCGCATCTGCTTTCGCTTGCGAAGTTTTCTGTCAAAGCCGATGGCGTGAAATCAGTCAAGATTGCCTCGAAGGCAGATGGCGTGTTTATGGCCGGTGACATTGCTGTAGCCACCTCCGACCTCGTTGCCTCCGTGAAGGAGTCTGCGGGAGAGTCTTCCGTGACTCTTAATTCAGCGTTCGTTTCCGAGACTCCTTATTATGCTGTTGTGATTCCTGGGAAATACACCCTCGAACTAACGTTCACCAATACGGAAGGCAAGCAGGTTGTGAAGACGGTTGAGAATGAGGTCGAGGTCGCCCGTGGCGCAGTTGCAGATCTCGGCGTTTTTGAGATCACTGAAAAAGAATGGACTGAAGGTGATGAAGAACCTGACGATCCATCCAAGCCGAAAAGCTATGTTCTGAACGGCAAGGCTGAAGTCGAGGCTTTCGCGGTGGCTTGGAAGGGCGAGGAGAAAGAGACAGTGCAGGATCTCACCATCAAGGGACGTGATGTGTCCCATACTGTCGCTCGGGAGGTTTTGAAGCGTGTCGCTGTCGTGGAGGGAACATTCGCTCTCGATGGTTGTGGAACGGATAGTGAAGGTGACTGGTTTGATACAGAGGGTTTCCTGAACGGACTTGAACTCAAAGGCGGCCTTGTGTTCCGTGACATTGTGAACATCGTCAATCCGAGCGGTTTGAAATATTACGAGAAGATTAATGGTGACCTCGTTATAGAAAACTGCCCTCATTTTGTGGTTGCTGACTGGTCGAGGGTGTTCGAGAACATAAGTGAGGTCGGAGGAAACTTCGTTATGAAAGGTTGCCGTCCGCAGAGCTTCGACGGCAATTTCATGAAGGCTTTGAAAAAAGTTGGCGGAAACTTCGATTTTGAGGACAACAAACAGATCTGGTCGTTCAAGAATAAGGGAGATGTCGCTCTTGAATATATCGGCGGCGACCTCATCCTTTCGGACAATGAAAGCCTCTGGAGCCTTCTGGCCTTCGACAAACTTACGCATATCGGTGGTAATGTGGTGATTTCAAATAATAATCCAAAGTTCCCTGAGACAAACAAGAATGTTGATGGCGAGGACTGCATAGGTTTCTGTCTGCTCAAAGACTATGTCACAAGCGGTGTCATATCTCCTGCCGCCAAGGTTTACATAAAGAGTGGTGACAAGGAAATCTCGCTTGATGACCTCACAAGCTGCAATCCGACGGACTACAATAGCTATGTTCTTGATGGACATGAAGCGGTGGTTAAGTTTATCGGAGCGGCAGGTTCTTCTAAGGAGACGGTTAAAGACCTTGTTGTCCGTGGCTCTGATGTGACAGAAGGTGATGTCCGCAGTCTTGATGATCGTGTTGAGCGTGTAACGGGAACCCTTACGCTTGAGAACCTCGGAACAGAGGAAGATAATTCATGGATTTCAACCGATCAAGTCATGGAAAACATATCTATCGAAGGCAGTGTGGTTCTGAAGGATATTCAAGCGAACATCAACCCTAACGGTTTCGAGAACCTGACGAAAATCAATGGCGACCTCAAGGTCATCAACTGCCCTAGACTCCGTTGCTCCGGTGGATGGATGCCGTTCAAGAATCTCACAGAAGTGACAGGTGATGTGCTTATTTCCGGGCAAAAGGAATTCGGAAGTGATTTTCTCAATAAATTGGAGAAAGTCGGAGGATCATTAACGATAGATAAATGTAACCCGAACTGTTGGGATTGGAAGTCTGAGTCTCTCCGGGAAATAGGCGGTAATCTCAACATCACCGACTGTACCTACTGGGAGAACTTCTATGGTTTCCATCAGCTTACGAAACTCGGAGGAAATGTGAATATCTACAAGTCCGAAGGATATGCCCAGGACAATAACGGTGGCGATAAATGGTTCCCTGGAACTGATTGGGATCTTAATGGAAAGAAGGTCGGTCTCGTTGTGTTCACTGTCCTCAACAAGAAAGGTATATTCACAGGGACGTTCTCAAGCTATCTCTGGAGATCTTCAGGAACATTCTGGTACGATGCTCTGAAGTGGGATGAGTACACAAAGAAAGCTGATGATATCATCGCTGCGGAACAGAAATAATCCATGAAATTCAGGTTGTTGACATCCTTTACAGCTTTGCTGCTTGTCGCACTGCGGCTCTCCGCTGCCGGGTCTCCGTTCAGGTTCGACTCCGGCAGCTGGGACTGGGGTGTCATACGGGAGGCCGACGGCCCTGTGACACATGTCTTCCGGTTCGTGAACACATCTGCTGAACCTGCCTGCATCTGGCAGGTGAATGTGGCGTGCGGTTGCACTCGGGCGGAGTGGTCACGCGAGCCGGTGTCGCCAGGAAAAAGCGCTGAGATTACCGTGACTTTCAATCCCAGGGACTACAAGGGACATGTCTCCAAGACACTCTCTGTCAGAAACAGCGGAAACACTGTCGATGTGCTGACAGTGAGTTGTGAGGTGATTCCGGTGGAGAAGCCTATTGATATCGCTTTCCCTGTGCTTCTTGACGGCGGCATAAGAATTTCGTCAGACCGGCTCAATTTCGGTCAGATCCGTCAGGGAGAGTCCCGGACAATGAAACTGGGAATCGCCAACGCTTCCGGCAGGCGCCAATCAGTGACAGTCTTGCCCGAAGGCCGGAGCGGGCTGCTCACGGCAAAGTCTCCGCTTGTGCTTGAACCTGGTGCAAGAGATTCCTTGACATTGACGTTCTCGCTGAAAGGACATGTGGCGCATTACGGGGTGATTGAAGACGCTGTCGTCATCAAATGCGGGCGCACGGTCTGCGGAAAGGCCGCGGTGTCGATGATCGGGACGGAAGCGACTTCCCGCGGAGGCTCTGACAGTGGCCGGAAACTGCGAGTTAGTTCACAATACGAGAACCTCGGTTCCGTTTCCCGTGACGGAGGCCCAGTACGTAAGACGTTCGAAATTTCAAATATAGGAAATAAAATCTTGGTCATCAGGGATATTCATTCTCCTGCCTGTGTCGAGGCAATCCTTTCGGGGACTAAGGATCTTAAGCCGGGGGAGAAGAGGACATTGACCATAATCCTTCATCCGGAGCTTACGGATAAATCCAGGATTTTCGAGACTGTCTATCTGACGGCAAACGATGTTGAGCATCCTGTCCATGAAATCATGATCGCGGCAACAATAAAATAAATGAAATGAATATGAATACACTGATAACTCTGTTACTTACATTTTCAACCACACTTGGCTCATGCGTTTCGACGGCGATTCATGGTGATGCCGAGAATGGTAGCACGAAGGATACTGCTTGTGTGGAAACTTCTGGACCAGAGAGTGGTAGGACCGCCGTGCCGGCGAATGATTTTCTCAACTCGATCGGCGTGAACTCTGCCATTGATGACCGCTTCGAGCACAAGGAACAGACTGCCGAGAGCATGAGATACATTGGCGCACGTTGGATTCGCAGCGGGGTGCAACGTTCTACTGATGTGTTTGAATACATGATGGCGAATGTTCCACATATCCGTTTCTCAATAATGTTCGATCCGGATGGAAACGACCGCGTCTTCGAGCAGGCGGCGTGGCTCAAGTCACGCGATGCTCTCGTCGCCCTCGAAGGAGTGAACGAGCCTAACAACTGGTGGATAACCTATAAGGGTGAGAACAGCGGTGGCCCATATTCCTGGAAAGGACTTGCACTTATGCAGCGCGACAGCTATGCCGACACGAAAGCCCGCCTCGGGAATGTGGATGTCTGGAGCATCACCGAGACAGGCGCGGAAAAGGACAATTACGGTCTCCAGTTTGCCGAGATTCCAGAGGGCGCTGATTGCCTGATGCCTGCCGGAACCAAGTACTACGACTGCATAAATGTCCACAACTACTTCATCCACCCACGCTGGCCTGCTCATTCCGACAACCAGACTTGGATCGCCTCGGAGTCCGGAAAGAAGGGACTTGTGGTTGATGGCGTGTACGACAACCACGGAAAGACATGGGGCTCCGGCTATGAAGGCTACAGCGAGGAGCAGCTAAAGGCCATGAGGAAGGTGACTACCGAGACTGGCTGCACCCTTAATTCATACAAGGTCTGGTCGGATGACAACGGCCGTCCTCACGCTAAATACACCGAGGTGACAGACCCGAACTCGTTCGTGAGCGAGGAGGAGCAGGGACTGCTTTACATGTCATGCTATCTCGCGCAGTTCGCACAAGGATTCGAGTACACGTCAATGTATATTCTCCGTGACCGCACCGATGAGTCCGGCAACCAGAGCTTCGGTATGGTGGAACCGCTCGCATGGGAGGAATCTCCTCTTCATGGATACCACCAGCGTTACCGCAAGGCCGCCGACTACATGCACAATCTCACGACTATCCTCGCTGATGACGCTTCTATCAAGAATCCCGGCAAGCTTGACTATGAGATACAGAACTGTCCGGAAACCGTTCATGACCTTCTTCTCCAAAAACATGACGGAACGTTCTGCCTTGTGGTTTGGGGCGAGAATTATGCCGGTGGTAGCGATGAGATAACCGTGACTTTCGGGAAAAAGCATAAACTCAGCGTCTATGACCCGACTGCCGGTACGGATGTCATACAGACAGTCAGAAGATCTGACAAGATAAGTCTGACCATGACTAATAAGCCATATATCATTCAGTTGAAGAAATAGTTAAATGTTAGTTTGGTAAAACGATAAAAACGAGTACATTTGTGTCAGACGAACACCAGTTCTCCATAATAGGAACCAGAACAAGGCTTATCGTAATGATAGACCGCTTGGCTTTTCAAGGATAGGTAATATTGATAACCATATAATTGTCATGGACAGAAGAGAATTTCTTTCAGTCTCGGCCGCCTCATTGGCGGGATTTGCTTTATTTGGTATTCCGGATTCAGCCTTTGCGAGGACATCGTCAAAGAATCCGCGGAAATACTCTGTCGTGATACTCGGTGACACCCATTTTGACACAGAGCCGGCAAGTGTCTATCATTCATTCTACAACGAACCTGTTGAATGGCTCAACAGAGTACAGCGCGCGGAGTTCGCCAGAAATGGGGAGATGTGGCGTGACAGGTGCCCAAGACTTTTGAAACGATGCGCCGCTCTGGTGGATGACAGCACAATGATGGCATTCCAAATGGGCGACCTCATACAAGGGGACTGTGGTAAAGGCGAGGTCCATCAGAAAATGCTGAATGATGTCATGGATGCATTCAAGAAAGAGTTCAAGGGACTGCCTTTCGTCACTGTTGTCGGCAATCATGACATACGTGGCGTTGACGCCGAGAAAGTTTATCATGAATATATGCCGAAACGTATGTCACAGGAACTCGGCAAGGATATTCAGAAGACCACATTTTATTTCACAATCGGCCCCGATGCGTTTCTGGTTCTTGATTTCAACAGACCGGATGACGCCGAGATCGAGAAAATGCTTATTGAGACAAAAGATGCGAGGCACACTTTCATCATCACGCATGGACCTGTGTTTCCTATGGACGACCAAAGCTGCCGATGGTTCTTCCATGGCAACAAGAAAGACACGGAAGCCAGAAGGCACTTCCGGGAGGAATTCGCAAGACGCGATGCGATCGTCCTCTGTGGACACTCCCATTGCACGACACTGACTGAATGGAAAGGCGATGGCGGCATCATCACTCAGATGGAGATGAACAGCGTATGGTCAAATGAGGAGAGGGGAACATACAAAATCATCACGGACAAAACGGGAGACTACGGCATGATGAGAATGAATATGAAGACTATGCCTAACGGCTCGCCGATTGTGGATGAGAGTGCCCTGTTTGAGGAATACAGACCGGGGCTCACACGGTACATCCACTCAAACACAGCTGGATCATTCAAACTCAATGTGGGGCCCAAGCACATAACCTTGGACTTCTATGCAGGTGATTCGGCCACGAAAACACGCACCTTTATTCTCAGATAAAATTCACCAAATCTAACGTTTAACAATATCGAAAACAATCGTAGTGATGATGTCCACTCTTTTATGATGTTGTCACGGCGGACTGCTTTAAGTATAAGTAACATAACATGTTAGGTTTACACTTTAATAACCAATCATATTACTAATTAAAACCAATTACACATGAAACGTGTCTTATCAATGTTTCTCGTCTTGGTTATGGCCGCACCAATCGCTGCCATAGCCGAAACGACTGTCACTCCTGCCAAGTCTCAGCAGAGCCAGAAAAAGCAGGTCTCAGGTGTCGTCACTGACAAATCCGGCGTTCCTGTCATCGGAGCTGCCATCGCAGTTCCTGGAACCTCTACAGGTACCGTTACCGATGCCAACGGACGTTATTCACTTGTCGTACCTAATGGAACAAAAGTCCTTGAGGTATCATGTATCGGCTACACGACACAAAACATATCTGTCGGATCCTCCAGCAAATATGATGTTGTTCTTTCAGAGGATACCCTCATGCTTACCGAGACAGTTGTTGTCGGTTACGGCACAATGAAGAAAGGTGAGGTCGCGAGTGCGATCTCAACGGTCAAGAGCGGAGATTTCCTGAAGACCCCAGGAGCGAACGCGGCCGAGCTTATCAAGGGCAAGGTTCCTGGACTTATCGTGAACACGCCTGACGGAAACCCTGTCTCAAGCACTCAAATCTCCCTGCGAGGAGCCACTACCCTCAAGGCCGGGACGGCACCTCTTGTGCTCATTGACGGTGTGCCTGGCTCACTTTCCCAGGTTTCCCCGGATGATATCGAGCAGATTGATGTGCTCAAGGACGGCTCTGCGGCAGCCATTTATGGTACTCGTGGAACCAATGGCGTGATCATCATCACAACTAAGAACACTCAAGGCGAAGCACCGACATCCGTGGATTTCAACGCTTATGTTTCCACCCAGCAGATCACCAAGACACTCGACTATTTGACCGCTGACGAGTACCGACAGCTAGCGAAAGGCCATGTCGGTTTCCACGATGACGGAGCTTCGGTCAACTGGCTTGACGAGATCACCAGAACCCCTCTCTCTCAGATCTATAACATCAGCCTGCGTGGCGGATCCAAGCAAACCAACTACGTGGCGTCATTCGAATACCGAGGGCTGCAGGGTGTGATGAGGCTCTCCAACAACAATATGATGTTTCCACGCATCGACATCACCCACCGGATGTTCGACAGCAAAGTCAAGCTTCATGGATCCATAAACGGCTTCACAATGAAGTACCACAATGGATCTGACGGAGGCCCTTTCAACTCTGCGGTTTGGAATGGCCTCAATTACAACCCTACGACTCCTGTCCGCCAACCTGATGGGTCTTATTCAGAGAACACTGGTATTACGGATTACTACAACCCGGTGTCGTTGCTCAATGAGACCAAGGGCGGTACTGACGCCACCATGCTGCGTATGCTCGGTGATGTCACCTATACCCCTGTCGTCGGTCTTGATTTCAAGGCTGTTGTCTCCAGGAATATATACAACCAGACCCAGGGACACTATGAAACCCATAATCATTCTTACGAGGCAAGAACGCCGAAGAATGGCTTCGCGTCGCGTGGCACTTATAGAAGCCAGCAGGACATGCTCGAACTTACCGCCCAATGGAAGAGCACATTCCTTCAGGACCACAACTACACCCTCCTCGCCGGATATTCATACCTTAACAATGTCAGTGAAAACTACTGGATGCAGAATTCCGGTTTTGCGGTTGATGACTACGAGTACAACAATATAGGAGCCGGTACTCAGAAAAACGATGGCTACAAAGGCGGTCAGATGGATCTCTCGTCAGACAAGGGGGAAGATTCTCTCATAGGTTTCTTTGCTCGTGTGAATTATAATTACAAGGGCAGATACATGTTCGCGGCCTCGATTCGCCGTGAGGGATCCACGAAGTTTGGAGAGAACAATAAATGGGGAAACTTTTATTCTGTTTCCGCTGCGTGGAACATCAAGGATGAGTCCTTCCTCAAGAACATTGACGCAGTCTCTACCCTGAAGCTGCGCGCAGGTTATGGTGAGACCGGTACAGAGCCTTCTTCCCGCTATATGTCATTGAACACGCTGTCATTCAGTTCAAACGCCTACTACAACGGATCTTACATCCAAACCCTGAAGCCTTCAAAGAACGCCAACCCTAACCTCCGTTGGGAACGCAAACATGAATGGAACGTTGGTGTTGACTATGGTTTCCTCGGGGAGCGTATCTATGGTACAATCGACTGGTATCATCGTAAGACAATCGACCTTCTTTGGGACTATTCAGTACCGTGTCCTCCTTACATCTATTCCTCAATGACCGCCAACGCGGGATCCATCAAGAATACAGGTATCGAGATCGGGATCACAGGTGTTGTCTTTGACAAAAAAGACTTCGGATGGACGACTTCCATCAATTACTCTCACAACAAGAACGTTCTCCTCAGCCTGTCAAATGATCAGTTCATGGCCGCGGACTATTCGGATCAGGGCAGCACTGGCGAGCCTATGCAGCAAAGTACCCATCGTCTTCAGGTCGGACAACCTCTCGGCAATTTCTACGGTTTCAAAAGTATTGACATCGACGAGACCGGTCACTGGATCATTGAAGGCGAGGACGGCAATCCTAAGCCATGCCTTGACCAGCAGCCTACCGACAAGCAGATTCTGGGTAACGGTATTCCGTCACACTATCTGAACTGGAACAACAATCTCCGTTGGAAAGGATTCGACCTTGGAATCCAGATCAGAGGAGCGTTCGGATTTGAAATACTCAACCTCACCGCCGCGAAATGGGGAACTCCGACAATGCTGACGCGTGGCAATGTGCTCAAGAGCGCGTTTGACAAGGTTTACGGAAAAGCGGTTCTCGCTGATGACCAACCTTGCCAGTATGTAAGCTATTATGTTGAGAAGGGCGACTATGTCAAGATTGACAACATCACCCTTGGCTATACATTTGATTTCAACAAGCCTTGTTTCAAGAGCCTCAGGCTCTTTACGACCATCCGCAACGCCGCTACATTTACCGGATATTCGGGAATAGACCCGGAGCTGTCGGTCACCGGTCTTGCCCCTGGAGTGGACAGTTACACACGTTATCCGGCCACAAGGTCTTACACAATCGGCGTATCTTTAAAGTTTTAATTGATCAGACAACATGAAACGAATCATATCAGCGCTTACAGTTTGCGCGCTTGTCTTCTCCGCTTGTACGGATTTGACCGAGCAGGTTTACAGTTCGTTGACATCTTCCTCCTATAAATACTCTCAGGACGATGTCCGCAAGGTTATTGGTGCATGCTATACACCAATGAGAAGTTATATCGGCCATGGACAGCTTTGGGCCATGGACTGTACGACTTCCGATGAGATCGTGATGCCGCCTAACTCCACTGGTTGGGACGACGGAGGCATCTATCGCCGAATGCATTACCACAAGTGGAATTCCGAGCAGAGCCACGTAGCCGCGGCTTGGAACACCACATGGCAGGGCATCGGGCTTTGCAACAACCTCCTTGCCCAGCTCAACAACAATGACCTCAATCTTGAGTCTGACGCCAACAATGCCGCCATCGCGGAGGTACGCGCGATCCGCGCATATTACTACTCGATCATCGTTGACAATTGGGGCGACGCCCCTCTCGTGACCCAGCCGACTCAGGAACTTCCGTCGAACAGCAAACGGACAGACATCTACAACTTCGTGGTCAAAGAGCTTCTGGAGGCTATCCCTAATCTCTCCGAGGATGTCGGAGGGGCGGAATACGGACTTTTTAACAAGTGGGCGGCCACAACCCTTCTCGCCAAGATGTACCTCAACGCCGGCGTGTACACCGGCACTCCTGACTGGCAGGCCGCTCTTGATGCCTGCAACACGGTCATAAACAGCAAGAAGTTCGAGCTTTCAGCGAACTACAAGGACAACTTCGTGGACGATGACGCATTCGCGGCATCAAACAAGGAGATAATCCTCAATATTCCGTTCGACTCCAATCTTGGCTCATACCAAATGTACTACTTCTCGTGGGGAGCTCCATTGAAGGATGCTTTCAACACCAAAGACAGCCCTTGGGGGGCAGGTTCGGCCATGGGTGTTCCTCAATTCATCGAGACCTATGACAAGGACGACTCCCGTCTTGACGACACTTGGGTTTATGGCACTCAGTATGAGTATGGTACGACAAATCCTATCAAGTGCATCTATGACACCAAAGACGGAGCCTATCCGGTCTTATGCTACGTCAATGATATACAAAGCGGCAACTTCACCCTTGAATGGGAAGGCTATCGTATGAAAAAATTCGAGGTTAAGCCAGGAACCAGCGCGATGGGGACCGACTTCCCGGTTTTCAGATATTCCGAAATCCTCCTCATGAAGGCGGAATGTCTCCTCAGGCTTGGCCAGCCAGGCGCCGGAGCTCTTGTCTCCCAAGTACGCGAGCGCGCTTTCAAGTCCAACCCGGCAAAGGCGACAGTCACGGATGAGCAGCTCAAGGAGAATTCATGCTACAACTACTACTATTACGCTGACGATTATGCATTCAGCAAACCGGCCAACAGAAAGTACGGCTCGCATGATAAAGACAAGGTGGAATTCGGCCGCCTGTACGATGAGTACGGCTGGGAGTTCGCATGGGAATTGGGCACACGTACCAGAATGATACGTTTCGGCACCTACACGACCAGGGACTGGCTCTCACATGAGGCTCTTGGTGACTACACGGCTCTTTTCCCGATTCCGTTCTCCGCCATCACGGCGAATCCGAACCTCGTCCAGAATCCTGACTACGAATAATCGTTCAATAAACCAGACATCGAGGGCATCGGCTCAGGCGATGCCCTCATAGTAATAATGAATATGAAAAAGACAACTATTATAGCTATGACGGCTGTCGTGGTCGCGGCTGTATCATGTGCTGGCGAAAAAAAGGCCGGTACAATGAAAAAAATAACCCCTGTCAACTTCTCCGAAGTTAAGATCATTGACAATTTTTGGTCCCCAAGGCTTAAAAACCATAAGGATGTCACCCTCGGGGTCTGCATCGATCAGATTGAGAACCAGACTGGACGAATCAGAAATTTCGAGAACGCGGCATTGAAGCAGGGCACGCATTCCGGTATCTATTTCGATGATTCCGATGTTTATAAGGCCCTTGAAGGCATGGCATATTCTCTTCAGAACAATCCGGATCCTGTACTTGAGGCAAAATGTGACGAGTGGATCGCCAAGTTTGCCGCGGCGCAGGAAAAAGATGGGTATATCAACACCTATTACACTCTCACAGGACTTGACAAACGCTGGACCGAGATGGACAAGCACGAAATGTACTGCGCGGGTCACATGATAGAAGCGGGAGTGGCATATTACAATGTGACCGGCAAGCGCAATCTTCTCGATGTCTGCATAAAGATGGCCGACCACATGATGACTCAGTTCGGCCCTGGCAAGCGCGACTGGGTCCCTGGCCATGAAGAGATTGAACTCGCTCTTGTGAAACTTTATCAGGCCACCGGTGAAAAGAAATATCTTGACTTCTCCGAATGGCTTCTTGACGAGCGCGGCAAGGGACTCGGTGCCAATAACGGAGAACCTTGGGACGCGGCATATCATCAGGATGACAAGCCTGTCCGTGAAATGACAGGCATCGCAGGTCATGCCGTGCGGGCGATGTATCTATACTGCGGTATGGCGGATGTTGCCGCATACACCGGCGACCAGGGGTATATTGATGCACTCAACCGCCTTTGGGACGATGTTGTCCTTAGAAATATGTACATCACCGGAGGCATAGGGCAATCAGCCCACAATGAGGGATTCACAGAGGACTACAGCCTGCCTAACCTTACGGCATACTGCGAGACCTGCGCGTCCGTGGGCATGGTTTATTGGAATTGGCGTATGAACCAGTTTACCGGCGACAGCAAGTATGTCGATGTGATGGAACGTTCAATGTATAACGGAGCCTTGGCCGGAATCTCTCTCAATGGGGACCGGTTCTTCTATGTCAATCCTCTTGAGTCTCTTGGTGACCACCATCGGAAGGCATGGTATGGTTGCGCGTGCTGCCCTAGCCAGATCTGCCGTTTCCTCCCATCCATCGGGAACTACATCTACGGGGTCTCCAATGGCGCCGTCTGGGTCAATCTATATATCGGCAACCAGGCGTCGGTCAAGTACGGGAAGAAAGATATGACATTGACCCAGGAAACAAACTATCCGTGGGAAGGTGCGGTCAAGATCACCATCGGGACCAAATCTCCGGTCAATGCCGAAATGCGTCTCCGCATCCCTGGTTGGTGCAAGTCTTACACGATAAAGGTTAACGGAGCTGAGGTGAAGCCTCAGATCGAGTCCGGCTACGCCGTACTTCCAGGCAAGTGGAGTGACGGTGACGCGATCGAACTCAATATGGATATGCCGGTTGAAGTCGTCGCCGCGGATCCTCGTACCAAGGAGGATGAGGGCATGAGGGCTATCCAAAGAGGTCCGATCGTGTATTGCATCGAAGAAGCCGACAACAAGGATGGTTTTGATGATCTGAAAATCTCTGAAAACGCTGATTTTACAACAGCCTTCGAGAAAGACCTTCTTAATGGTGTCGTCACTATTGACGCCAAGGTCGGCGATCAGACGCTCAAATATATTCCTTACTACTCCTGGGATAACAGGGAGGCGGGCAAAATGAAAGTATGGGTTCCACTCACACAGTAAAAAATGAAAAAGTTCATTCTCACGTCAATAGCGGTCTTGATGGTTTCTGTCTCACTTGAAGCTCAAGACTACATAGCCAATAGAGCGCCTCTTACAGAGAGTCGTTTCATGGAGCTTCCGATAGGCGCCGTCAAGGCGGACGGTTGGCTCCGGCAACAGTTGGTATTGCAGAAGGAAGGTCTGACGGGACATCTGGACGAGCTGTATCGGAATGTGGTAGGTCCAAGAAACGCCTGGCTCGGAGGTGACGGTGACGCATGGGAAAGAGGCCCGTACTGGATAGACGGGCTTCTTCCACTCGCATATCTTCTGGACGACAAGGACCTGAAGGACAAGGCTCAGGTCTGGGTAGAAGCCATCCTTGGTTCCCAAAAAGAAAATGGATACTTCGGCCCGGACACTGACCGTGGACCGGAGCTAGGACTGCAAAGGGACAATTCCCATGATTGGTGGCCCAAGATGGTGGCTCTTAAGATTGTCAAGCAATATTATATGGCCACAGGAGATGAAAGGGTGATCCCATTCCTTGACCGGTATTTCAGATATCAGCTTGCCAATCTTCCGCAAACCCCTCTTGACAACTGGACATTCTGGGGAGCCCAGAGAGGCGGCGACAACCTTGAGATTGTCTATTGGCTTTACAACATTACCGGTGAACGGTATCTTCTTGACCTTGGTGAGATCATCCACAGGCAAAGCACTCCGTGGACCGACATATTCCTGGATGGATCAATGCTCTATACTCAGAACAGCATGCATTGTGTCAATCTGGGGCAAGGTTTCAAAGAACCTGTCATCTACTGGCAGCGGTCCGGCCGGCAGAAGCAGATTGACGCCGTCAAAAATGCGGAGAAGGTGATCAGAAAGACCATCGGCTTTCCGACCGGTCTCTGGGCCGGTGATGAACTCATCAACTACGGAGATCCTATCCGTGGATCCGAGCTCTGCACCGCGGTCGAAATGATGTTCTCTCTTGAGGAAATGCTTAGGATCACCGGTGACTCACATTGGGCGGACTGGCTTGAGAGAATCGCATATAACGCTCTTCCGACTCAGGCTGATGACAAATACGAGACACGTCAGTATTTTCAGCAGACAAACCAGATAGAGTGCACGCGTAACACCACACGTAATTTCTCCACTCCGCACGATGACACGGATCAAGTGTTCGGCCTTCTGAATGGTTATCCATGCTGCCTTGCCAATATGCATCAAGGCTGGCCGAAATTCACTCAGAACCTGTGGTACGCCACAGATGACGCCGGCCTTGCCGCGCTTGTCTATGCTCCGTCCAAAGTGACGGCCAAAGTCGCTGACGGGGTCGAGGTCAATCTGTCGGAGGAGACATTCTATCCTTTCAACGAGGATGTCAAGGTTTCTGTGAACTTCACCGGCAAGAAAGTCCGCTCGTCATTCTTTCCAATAAAATTCCGTATCCCGGAATGGTGCGAAGGCGCAGAGATCGCCGTCAACGGTTCAAGGATCAAGGCACCATGCGGCGCGGGAGAGATTGTCACCCTAAGACGCACATGGTCAAATGGTGATGTCATCACCCTACACTTTCCTATGAGCGTGACCTGCGGCAGATGGTATGACAATTCCGCTGTGATAGAGCGCGGACCGCTTCTCTATGCTCTCAAGATGAACGAGAAATGGACAAGGAAGGAGACTGACGCTTCGGAAAAATTCAAATATGGAGACTGGTATTATGAGGTCACTTCCGATTCGCCGTGGAACTATTGTCTCTCCAGCAAAACCATCAGCGAAAAGGGACTTGCCGAGAGTTGTGTCATAATAAGGAACGATGTCGATCCGACTCTCTATCCATGGACCCTTGAAAACGCTCCGTTGAGCATCAAGATCCCGGCCAGGACCATGCCTGACTGGACAGTCTACAGAGGCTCTGCCGGACATGTTCAGTACTTTACGCAACAAGGCGGAGTTTTGGGGGAAGAGCGGATGATAGAACTCATACCTTATGGCTGTACAACCTTGAGAATCACTGAATTCCCTGTAAGGAGGTGATTCTGTTATGACGGAGAACGTCTTTCTTCAATCCATCGGCGGGCCTGTGCGCAAGTGGCTAATGGAACATTGGCTCAAAAATTAAGACAAATTCAACCACTATGACACTCAAACATGTTTTCAGACTGCAGTCACTTATGGCTGTGCTTACCGTTTCCTTCATGCTTTCATGTTGCAAGACAACTGGAGGAAACCATCATGGACAAGGCCCGTCAGCCTATTCCGTCATTGACGGGGACTCCATCATCGCCTCGTATGTCATGGAGTTCAATGCCGACGATGACGAGATTTATGGACAGACTTTCAGGAATATTGTCGCGGGAAAGTTCCTTTGCGACAATATTCCCGCTTTTGACTGTCCTGACAAGGAATTGGAGAAGACCTATTATTTCCGTTGGTGGACTTTCAGAAAGCATATAAAGACTACCCCTGATGGTTACATCATAACGGAATTCCTTCCGGATGTCCCTTGGGCCGGAAAATATAATTCAATCAACTGTCCGGCGTGTCATCACTATGCCGAAGGACGTTGGCTGAGGAACAAGGAATATCTCAACGACTATGCGCGTTTCTGGCTTGGCCACGACGCCGAGCCAAGAAAATATAGTTTCCCAATAGCTGACGCCACATTGAGACTATACAAGGTTCACGGAGATTTTCAACTGATAAAAGATACTTACAAAGGGCTCAAGGAGATTTACGCCGCATGGGAGTCAGACCACAGGGATCCCAACGGTCTCTTTTGGCAGATGGACGGAAGAGATGGCATGGAAGTCTCAATCTCCGGGGCGATGAGCGATGATGCCACAGGCTACAGGGCCACCATCAACAGTTATATGTATGCTGATGCCATGGCACTTTCCTCGATGGCGGAAATGCTTGGAAAATCCCTTGAGGCCACTGTTTACAAAGAAAAAGCCGACGAGATAAAGGTCCTGATGGATAGATATCTGTGGGATGAGGACGCGAGATTCTACAAGGTAATCCCAAGAAACGGAAAGATGATGATGTCCCCGGCCAGGGAAGAACATGGATACGTGCCTTGGATCTATGACATTCCGGATGAATCCAAGAGCGAGGCATGGCTTCAACTCGTTGACGAACAAGGGTTCAAGGCCCCGTACGGGCCTACTACAGCCGAGCGGCGCGCCGATGGATTCAAAGTTGTCTATGAAGGTCATGAGTGCCAGTGGAATGGTCCAAGCTGGCCTTTTGCCACAGCGCAGACTCTGACCGGACTTGCCGCTTTCATCCACCGTTACGGTGAGGGTGTGATGACAAAAAACGACTATTACGAGACACTGACCACATTCAGCAACAGTCATAGACGTGTAAACGACAAAGGCAAGAAGATATGCTGGATTGACGAGAATTTAGACCCTTTCACAGGAGAATGGATATCAAGAAAGATGCTTATCGCCGCCGGAAGCCAGATTAAGGAAAGGGGAAAGGACTATAATCATTCCTCTTTCTGCGACCTCGTCATCTCAGGACTTCTCGGTCTTCAGCCTCAGGTGGACGGAAGTCTTGTGATCGAGCCGCTGATTCCGGAAGGGAAGTGGGATTATTTTTGCCTTGACGGCATCGTATGTGCCGGCAGAAATGTCGTTGTCCTGTATGACAAGGACGGATCCCGTTATGGCAAGGGAACGGGCTTCCGTGTCTTTGTTGACGGGAAAGAGGCTTTCAAGGCCGATACATATACAACGAAGGCGATTGTGTAAAAAAACACATAATTTCTAATATACGACAAAGGGTTGGAACGAAAGTTCCAACCCTTTGTCGGGATGATCCGACTCGAACGGACGACCCCTACGTCCCGAACGTAGTGCGCTACCAACTGCGCTACATCCCGATAAATTTTTTGACTTGAAAGGCAGCCTCGGGAGACTGCCTTTCGGATGCTTCTTTATGCGAGCTTATTGATATAAACCGCAATACCACTCTTGAGATTGGCAGCCTTGTTCTTGTGAATGACTCCAATCTTTGCGAGTTTGTCAATCATCTTATAGACCTTAGGAGCGCCATCCTCGGCAGCCTTCTTGTCTGTAGTGTTACGAATCGCGCGGATCGCGTTCCTCGTCGTCTTTGCATAATACTTATTATGCAATCTGCGCCTCTCGCTTTGGCGATTGGCCTTTTTTGCTGATGCGTGATTTGCCATCGTTCTTATTTTTTAATATTTGTAGTGGGTAGGAGAATCGAACTCCTATTGCGGGAATGAAAATCCCGAGTACTAACCGTTATACGAACCCACCAAGACTGGTATACCCATAAGGCTGTCTGCCAAATTGGGATGCAAATATATGGATAATTTTCGACCTTACAAAATAATTCGGACGATATTTGCCCTATTTGCCATCATTTCCGTCCTCATCCCACTCAAACGAGTACAAAAGAGACTCTGTCTGCCTAAGATACTGTCGTTTGTCATATTTCGGAGCATAGACCCATGCCTCCAGCACGATGATGTCCTTTCCGTCCTTGCTGTAGAACGAATGTGAGACGAACGGGCCGCCCATGTAGTCGTTATAGACCTCCCAAAGACCTCTGGTCTCCACGAAATCCAGATTGTGGTACTTGAGGAACTTTATTCCCGGTTTGACGAACACACTTGTGGTCATGTAGGAATTCTCGGCTGTCGCAGGGACATATTCCTTGAGAAAAACGTTGCGTCTGGCAATGATGTTCTCCTCCGAGAACGGGTCCTCGTCCGTTGCCGGGTATTTATAGATGAACACACCCTGGATGCTGTACTGCTTTTCGTCCGCTATCCAGATGAAGTCGTCCGTGACCTTTTTCAGATTGTAGCCTACGGGGAAGTGAACCCTTCCTCCTATCATTTTGGCGACAACGTCCCCCAGTTTGGACTCCTCGTAGAGCAGAGTGTTGGCGATGACCCTGTTCCTCTCGGCCTGCTCGATGGCTCCGGTGATGTTCTCACCGTTTTTTTCAAGGACAACAATCGCGGAATCCGCGCATGAGGCGTTGACCTGGATCACACACTGCGGATGTGCCCAGACATCAGTCCTATAGACGACGCCTTGCTTGACGACAGTCGAGTCAATGTTGAAGATCACTATGTTCCTGTGGAGTTTGAACATGTCCGAGAACGCTCCCGGCGAAAGATTGACCAATGAATATAATGGTTCCCTTTGCGGCAGGTACTCGCAGTCTCTTGCCAATAACCCGCCGATCTCGTTGCCCAGATTCCCTTCCCAGTTGTCCTTGCCTACCACGATGATGACTTCACCAGCCTTGCCCGAGACATTAGGCAGGAGGGTTTTCGTGTTGTTCATGCAGGAAACCGCGCTGATCAGCGCCGCGATGCAGATGACGGTCTTGATTATCTTTTTCATCTTTGTGTTGTTTTTCTGGTTGCAAAGTTACGCTAAACTTCTAAAAACATCAAATTCCAAGCGGTCTGAATACTCTCGTTTTGTTGATGCAATATATTGATAATCAGTGATGAGTGCTCCTGTGTTCTCTTTTGTCGCTTCGACAGGCTCAGCGACCGGACACTTTCGGCCACTGAACTTGTGGTCGCTGAGTCTGCCGAAGCATCGAAGTGACCGCGGCTACCGTATCAACCGTGCGATGTCGTTTCCGAAAGCCAGTACCATCAGCAACAGCAGCAGCAACATCCCGACAATCTGCGCCGCCGTGAGGAACCTGTCGCTCGGCTTCCGTCCAGTTACCATCTCATAGAGGCAGAACACGATGTGCCCGCCGTCAAGTGCCGGAATCGGCAGAAGGTTCATCACCCCGAGCATAATCGAAAGCAACGCAAGAATATTCAGGAACCTGTACCAGTCCCACGTCGCCGGGAAGACCTGCCCGATGGCGATGAAGCTGCCCACTGACTTGTAGGCCTCAGTGCTTGGCGAAGCCACCAGCTTCAGATCCTGAAGATATCCCCCGATGGTGTCGAAAGTCAGCTTGACTCCCGCTGGGATGGCGCTGACCAATGAATATTCCTTCGTCATCACTCCCGGAATCTGCATAAAGACCCCGATCCTGCCAGCCGTGTCCACCTGAAGCGGTACGGAAAGCGTGTCTGAACCACGTAGGATCGTGGCCGTGACGGTCCCGCCTTTGACTTCCGAAAGGTATTTTCTGGAATCCTGCACAAAAGGAGTGCTGACGCTGTCTATGGCGATGATCCTATCGTCGTGCAGAAGACCGGCGGCAGAGTTCGCCGACGCGCTCATCACAGAATCGATCACGAACGGCACGGCGAGGTCGAACACTCCCGGAGTGTTGAGCACCGCCCCGATCTTCGAGCGGTCGATGTAGAGATCCACCGTGTCATTGTCCCTCAGGACAGTGACCTTGCTGACATTCCTGCGCGCCAGATCCGCCTGAAGCATCCCGAAATTCTCGGGAACATATTCATCCATCTTGATGATGTGGTCGCCGTTGCGGAAGCCAAGCTCGACACCTAACTCATTGGTATAGATCTGACTGCCCTCGTTGCTGATGTAGGCGCTGCCCCAGATGGCCATAATTCCGATGTAGGCGATAATCGCGAATATGAAGTTGTAGAGCACGCCGCCGCCCATCACCAGAAGCCTCTGCCAGGCCTTCTTGGTGCGGAATTCCCACGGCTGCGGATCTTTCTTAATCGACTCAAGGTCCATCGACTCGTCTATCATCCCGCAGATCTTGCAGTAACCGCCAAGCGGCAGCCAGCCGATTCCATATTCAGTCTCCCAATCCTTCGCTTTCGGGAATATCCTGGTGAACCATTTCCCCTTGGTACTGAACAACTTGGTGCCGCCGGCATCGAAGAAAAGAAAGAATTTATCCACCCGGATCCCGAACAGCTTCGCGAACGTGAAGTGCCCGAACTCGTGGATGACAATAAGTATCGAAAGCGCAAGAATGACTTGCAGAATCTTCATCAGAACAACCATCATCAACCTTTCTTAGCTATGCCCTCAATCTTCCTTTGGGCCAATGAATATATTTCCTCGTTTGTCTTGAATATGTCCTCGACGGACGGTTCTTTTATGAACGGCGTGCATTCGATGCATTCTTCGACAATGTCCGTGATCCAGTAGAAAGAGATCCTGTCGTGAAGGTACGCCGCCACTGCCGCCTCGTTCGCCGCGTTCAGGGCGCAAGGAATATTCCCGCCCCGCTCCATCGCCTTGTAGGCCAGCGCCAACGCCGGGAACTTCTCGGTGTCAGGCTTGAAGAACGTGATCCCGCCGAGTTCCGCGAAGTCCAGTTTTTTGTTCGCGAGCGGAAGCCGCTCCGGGAATCCGATGGCGAACTGGATAGGCTCCCTCATATCCGGGCAGGCGAGCTGTGCGATGACTGATCCGTCCTCATATTCAATCATGGAATGGATGATGGACTCCGGGTGGACAACGACGTTGATCCTGTCGCAAGGGGTGTCGAAGAGCCACCTCGCCTCGATCACCTCGAAGCCTTTGTTCATCATTGTGGCTGAGTCGATTGTGATCTTGGCACCCATACTCCAGTTCGGGTGCTTGAGCGCCATATCCTTTGTCGCCGCGCTGATCCGCTCCTTGTCCCAGGTCCTGAAAGGCCCGCCGGAGGCGGTTAAGTGAATCTTATGGATGGCGTTGCCCTGTGCCGACAGCAGGCATTGGAATATCGCCGAGTGCTCTGAGTCCACAGGAAGGATCGGGGCGTGGTATTTCTTAGACATCTCCATCACGATCGAGCCGGCAGCCACGAGGGTCTCCTTGTTGGCCAGGGCGATGACTTTTCCGGCGCCGATCGCGGCCATTGTCGGGGCGAGCCCGCTGAACCCGACCATAGCAGCCACCACTATGTCCACCCTGTCGCTTGTAACCAGGTCGCAGACCGACTTCATTCCCGCGAACACCTTCGTGTCAGTGCCGTCCAACGCGTCCGCAAGGTCCTTGTACTTGGTCTCGTCGCAGATGACCGCGTTGTTGGCGTCAAACTCTTTGGCCTGGCTGGCCATCAGCTCCCAGCTGCCCTTGCAGGTAAGCATCTCAACCTCAAAAAGATCCCTGTGCTCCCTGATCACATCCAGGGTCTGCCTGCCGATCGAACCGGTCGAGCCGAGTATCGCTATTCTTCTTTTATCCATCAGAAACTTATATATTTGGTTGGATCCACGGCCTCGCCCTTGTGCCAGAGCTCGAAATGAAGATGATCCCCGTCGGAGAGCGATCCGGTGCCGCCGAGAATGGCTATAGGCATGCCTGCCGTCACCTTGTCCCCGGTTTTCTTCATGAGTTTCTGGTTGTGTTTATAGACCGAGATGATGTCCCCTTCGTGCTGGATTCTTATCGTGTAGCCTTCCGTATCCGTCCATCCGTCCGAGATGACCGTGCCGTCAAGAACCGACATCACCACCGAGTTGCCTGGGGCCGTGATGTCGATGTAAGGATGCAGGACTTTGTCGTACCCCTGCGAGACAACGCCTTTCAGCGGTGTGAAGAAATGCATCCCCTCGATCGGGAGCGACCTTGAGGAATTGGACTTGACGTCGAACTTGTCCTCGTTCGCGACCTCCTTCCGGAGCAGCGAATCCTTCTCCGCAAGTTTCTTAGGGTCAACGGTTTCGGTGGCGTTCTTCCTGACCTCCATAAGGCTGTCGATCTTGAGCGGCTCCTGACCGTCCACAACCCTTCGTAGGTTCTCGGAATACAATTCCCATTTCATGATCACATTCTGCAATGAGTCAACCCTGATGGCATTCTGGATCGCGTCATGTTTCGTGCGGGCGTCGGGATAGCCGGGAATCAAGGTTCTGATCGGGGTGAACGCGATCAGGCAGAATATGACAGTTATGGTGACAACCACAGTTGTGATCGCAGTCACGAGCGCACCCATCCTTGTGAATTTTCTGGACCACAACTTGTCATGTGTGTCATCATTCACAAGCGTGAGCCTGAAGTTATTTATGATGCCGCCTTTTTTCTGTTTGGACATAAGATTTTGACTTGAAAGCCTTTTTCGTTAACTTTGCGGATTACAATGGACAGGATCATCGGCATAGATTACGGACGCAAGCGCGTTGGGGTCGCGGTCAGCGACCCGCTGGGTATTTTTGCCTCAGCCCTGGACACGGTTCCAGCTGCAAAGATAATAGAATATATCAAAAATTATGCTCAAAAAGAGACCATAACCCGCTTTGTGGTCGGCTATCCGATGAACATGAACAACAAACCGTCCGAGGCAGCCGCCGATGTGGAGATATTCCTGAAGAATCTCGCCAAGGCTTTTCCCGGCATTCCGGTGACCCTTGAGGATGAGCGGTTCACATCCGTGCTCGCGCACCGTGCTATGATCGACGGAGGGATGAAGGCGAAGGACCGCAGGGACAAGACATCCGTGGACAAGATCAGCGCGGCCATTATCCTTCAGAGCTATCTGGACAGGACTAACAGAAATTAAAAGGTTAGAGTTATGATATTACCTATTTATTTATATGGGTCTGATGTTCTCAGGCAGAAGGCTGCCCCGGCTGACCTCTCGGAGAAGGAAAAGATCACCAAACTGGTCTCCGACATGGAGGAGACTCTCGCTAAATCAGAAGGTTGCGGACTTGCCGCCCCTCAGGTCGGCGAGAGCGTCAGGATCCTTATAGTTGACGGCACCGGGATGACCGATGTCTATCCTTACCTCGCCGATTTCAAAAGGGTGATGATCAACCCGGTCATCCTTGAGGAGAGCGAGAAGAAATGTGAATATTCCGAAGGGTGTCTCAGCATCCCCGGAATCTACTGCGATGTCACAAGGCCACAGAGCATGACCGTTGAATATTACAATGGTGATTTCGAGAAGGTTACCGAGACTTTCGATAAGTTTGCCTGCCGTATGGTGCAACACGAGATGTCCCATCTGGACGGAGATCTGTTCGTGGATCATGTCGCTCCGATAAGGAAGAAGATAATTTCGAAAAAGTTGATGAACATCGCGAAAGGAAAGGTTTTTGCAAGGTACGCCACAAAAATTAAATAAACATTACGACTATGGGTGCATTTCACGCGTATGACATACGCGGAGTCTATAACGTTGACTTCGATCGTAACACCGCCTACAAGGTGGGCTATTTCCTTCCGGAACTCCTTGGCGCTGACAAGGTTCTTGTCGGCCGCGACTGCAGGACATCCTCTCCGGAGATCCACGAATATCTTGTGAAAGGAATAACCGACGCCGGCGCTGATGTCTATGACATCGGTCTCAGCACGACCCCGATGGTCTATTTCGGAACCGCCAACTACGGGTTCAAGGCCTCGGTCCAGATCACGGCATCGCACAATCCCAAGGAATATAACGGAATGAAGGTCTCCAGGGAGAACGCCCTCCCTGTCGGTCTGGATTCCGGCCTCGGGCAGATCCAGGAATGGATAGAGAGCGGCAGGCCTACCCCTGTGGCCGAGAAGAGGGGACAGGTCATTCTCAAGGATATTCATAAAGACTATCTTGATTTCCTGCTGAAGTTCAAGGGCGACTATTCCGACATCAAGATCGCTTTCGACCTTTCCAACGGAATGTCAAGCCTTTACGCCCGTGAGATTTTCGGCGATGAGCCTGCCTACATATTCGAAGAACTTGACGGAAACTTCCCGAACCACGAGCCTAACCCGCTGATTCCTAAGAATGTCGAGCCGCTTCAGGCTTTGGTGAAGAAGACCGGCGCGGATGTGGGTGTCATCTATGATGGTGACGCTGACCGTGTGATGTTCGTGGACAACGAGGGCAAGTTCGTCTCTCCGGACCTGATGATCGCCGTTCTCGGCCACTATTTCATCGACGAGAGGCACGAGACCGGAACCGTGCTCCAGGACATCCGCAGCTCGAAGGCGGTAGGCGAGTACCTCACTCCGATGGGATGCAAGATGGCGACCTGGAAGGTCGGACGTGCCTTCGCCGCGAAGAAACTTCGTGAACTTGACGGAGTCTGGGGCGGTGAGCTTGCCGGACACTACTATTTCCGTGACTTCTTCTATTCTGACAGCGGACTCCTCGCTTCCATCCTGATTCTGAGGGTTGTTGCCGCGATGAAGAAGAAAGGCGTCACCCTTCACGAACTCATCGGCAGGATCGCGCGCTACCAGAATTCCGGCGAGATCAACTTCCGCCTTGAGGACAAGAAAGGCGCGATGGACGCTGTCAAGGAATATTTCGTCTCCAAGGAGAAACCGACCGCCGAGATGGATTTCGACGGCTACAGGGTCGAGTTCCCGGACTGGTGGTTCAACATCCGTCCTTCCAACACCGAACCATACCTCAGGTTCATCTGCGAGGCGACATCGGACGCTCTGCTTGAGGAAAAAGTTAACGAGACCAGGACCCTCCTTGTGGAGAGATTCGGAGCAAAACTGTAGACAGGATGATTCGTGGAGGTTTTTTGGCGAGCGCCATTGTCATGGTCCTTGCCTCAATGCAGTTTTCGGTTCCTGCCGTGGCGCAGGACACCACAATCAAGACCAAGAAACAAGCTGAGATCCTTATCCCGAGAATCTGCAGGGAATCCGTGCAGTCCATGGAACTGAACAGGGCTGAGGCTCTGGACACAATCGACACGGCGGATCCTCACATCAAGATTCTGCTTCTGTCTGACTATACATGGAAATACTATAAGGATTCCACCTACGCCCGTGACCACAAGATATTCAATGAATATTGGACCCACGACTATCCGGACCCTTACCATGTCTCTTTGGAAGAGCTTCCGGATGAGATCGCGCTTTGGATTGTGGACACATTGAGTGAGTACAAGTGTCCTCATCAGAATGATGTCTATTCAAAGTTCGGCTACCGCCACAGACGGCGTCATCAGGGAGTGGATCTTCCTTTGCGGACGGGTACTCCTGTTTATGCTGCGTTTGACGGCAAGGTCCGCATTTCAAAGCGTTACAAAGGCTACGGAAATCTCGTGGTCCTGCGTCATGACAACGGCCTGGAGACATTCTACGGTCACCTTTCCAAAATCTATGTGAAGGAAGACCAATGGGTGAACGCTGGCACGATCATTGGCTTAGGAGGCTCGACTGGCCGTTCGACAGGACCTCATCTGCATTTCGAGACCCGTTATAAGGGCTACGCGTTTGATCCTGAATGGCTGATAGATTTCCATTCCGGTACGTTGAGGCACAGGCTGTTTGTCTTGAAGAAGAAGTATTTGAACGCGAACAGCAAGTACGTTCCTGAGAGCGAACAGGAGGAGATCGACATCCTTGAGGGTGACGCCAAGGACAAGGAGGAGGCCGCCAAGAAGGCCGAGGCCGAGAGAAAGGCCGCTGCCGCCGCCAGGTACCACACCATCCGTCAGGGTGACACCCTCGGCGCTCTTGCCCGGAAGTACCACACCTCTGTCAAGGCCCTCTGCCGTCTCAATGGCATCAAGGAAACCACGACCCTGCGTCTTGGCAAGAAGCTGCGTGTGAAGTAGTGCTTTCTTCCGGTCGCTGAATTTATGTCGGTCGCTGAGCTTGTCGAAGCGACTGCCTGAAATAAGAAGCTGTTTTGAATTGTTTGAAATGTTCTTTGAGGTGAAAAATCTTCATTTTCTTCCCGCTTCTTCAGTCAGATAGCACCGCTATCTTCCTTGGAAGAAGCGGTCGAAACTGAAGTTTTTCACTCTCAAACCTTCAAACAAACAATTCAAAACAGCTTCTAAGAGAGGCGAAGAAATTTCCCCTTTGCGATTTTTGCACGTTACCAAAAATTCGCAAAGGGGAAATTTCTTCGCTGATTGAGGCATTGGATTACAACACCATCGCCCAAATTGTGCGGATCGCCGTGATGAAAAGTCTTTGATAATAAACGTTTTGGCTACTTTGCTTTAGTGGTTTCAGGCTAAAGTCAATGATTCAATCATTTGGCTATAAGTTTGTTATCAGCCACTCGTTGATTCTGAATGGGTGGCTGATAATGCTTTGATAATGAGTTAGATAAGGCTTTGTCTTAAGTTCGTTTGCCCTAAAGGAGATTTTATAATCGCCAGACTGTCAATATCATAGAGATTACGCTGCCCAAAAATGAGGCCGAAAAAGCCACGAGACTCGGAGCGAAGCGACCGAAGGGGGTTCGGGGAATCCTTCCCCCGTGCCCCACCGGGGCTGTCACGCAGTGACTGGGGGAGACTGTCTTAAAAGTATAATTACCACCTCCGAGGATTGAAAATTCGTTGTCGCCCCTGCAGTGGGGTACGGACTTTTCTGCTCTCGTCGAGACTTTTCAGACAGTCTGGGGGGTGGGAATATGGGTCACAAAAGAAGGAGACGCAATTTTTGCGCCTCCTTCTTTTGTGGTCCCAGTAGGGCATGATCCTACGACCCCCTGATTATGAGTCAGATGCTCTAACCAACTGAGCTATGGGACCGGATGCCGTCCGACACGGTTTGACAGACGGCATGTCAAAGTTACCAAACTTTTTGAAAAAGACAAAACTCTTTGAATATCTTTGCAAAATTTACGACAGCATGTCTTTGTAAAATGTAAAAAAATGACCTTCATCACTTTAAATTTGCAATATATTGATGTTCAGGGTGATTCTATGTATTCAAATTTATCGATTGATGCAACTTGTTTTTTCAACATTACTTTACGCTTACATATTCCGGGAATAATGTCTAACTTTATAGGTTGTTTGTCGCATAATTTTACTGAAATGAAAAAGGCTCTGTGTGTTATTTTTGTCATGCTTGCAGGACTTGTGTCCTGTAAATACGATGACTCTGAGATCTGGAACAAAGTCAACGAGAATGAAGCCAGGATAGCGGCTTTGGAAGAGCAATGCCGTGGATTCAATCAGGATCTGCAGACATTGCGCACCATCGTCAACGCGTTGCAAGGCAATGACTACGTGACAGGCGTGGTGGAAGTCATTAAGGAGGGGACTGTTGTCGGGTACTCGATCACGTTCAGCAAAAGCGGCACGGTAACCATCTACAATGGAAAGGACGGTCATTCTCCTGTGATCGGAATAAGACAGCACACCGACGGGAAGTATTACTGGACCGTAGATGGTGAATGGATTTACGACGGTTCCGGTACAGGCAACCGGATAAACGCGGGAGGCACCGCTCCGGAATTGAAGATAGAAGACGGCTGGTGGTACGTCTCTTATGATGGACGTAAGACTTGGACGAAATTGTCGAAGGCAACCGGTGAGGACGGGGACTCGTTCTTCTCCTCTGTCACGGACAACGGTGACACTGTGACCGTAACACTTATGGATGGAACCGTGTTCGAACTCGCCAAAAAGTCTTCGGATCTGAGCATCCGGTTTCCGGACTACGGAACATTCAGATTCAATGCCGGGGAGACAAGGTCTGTTGTATATAAGATCCTTAATGCCACAGGAAGCGTGGTGGTCAAGGCGTTTGCGCAGAATGGATGGAAGGCGGACGTCAAAAGGAACAATGACTCGGAAGGAGAAATTGTGGTGACCCCCCTTCCCCGTTCACTGGCGGTGAGGTTGTGGTGCTTGTATATGATGATTCGAAGACCATCGTAAGGTGCTTGGATTTCGTAGAGGGCAACGTCATCACTCCTCAGGATACATATTCAATGTCAAGAGGCGCGGGAGAGATTGCCGTCACTGTGTCTGCTGACGTTGACTATTCCGTGGATATTCCAGAGGACGCCGCGTCCTGGCTGAGATATTCAGGGTTGAAGACCAGGGCGATGCGTCAGGATGAACTTGTCTTTCATTGTGACAGGAACGAGGGAGAGAGTGCCAGAAGCGCGGTGGTCGGAATCGTGAACAAGGCTGCCGGTATTCATGAAAAAGTTGTGATTTTTCAGGAAGGAATAGTGCACACCCTCCAGACCCATTCTGTCGGCAACGGAATAAAGATAGTGATCATGGGAGACGGCTTCACCAAGGATGATCTTACGGCTTCGGAAGGGGAGACAATGTCATCATTTGACAAATGGGCCGACAGGACAATGGAGGAGTTTTTCGCCGAGGAGCCTTACCGGTCATTCCGGGACAGGTTCGATGTGTATTCTGTCGCGGTCGAGTCGGACGGGCGGAATTTTGACGGCAGCACGGCCTTTGCGAGCAAGTTCGGAACGGGAACCTATATCGGAGGCAATGACAGCAAGGTCTGGCAGTATGCCTACAAGGTAGATGGGATCAGTTGGCTCACGGTGAGAAACACGCTTGAACTGGTGATCCTGAATTCCTCGAAATATGCCGGTACAACCTACATGTGGTCGGACGGCAGGGCTATAGCCTACATCCCGGTTGTCAACTACAACACCGAAGATTTCGGGAAGGTTCTTCGCCATGAGGCGAGCGGTCACGGGTTCGCTAAGCTTGCGGATGAATATTTCTACGAAAAGACAATCACCGAGGACAAGGTGAAAAGCCACAAGGAATGGTTCGCCAAATACGGTTTCTACCCGAACGCCGATGTCACGAACGATCCCAAGGAAATCCATTGGGCGCATTTCCTTTCAGATCCGCGCTATTCCGGTCAGGTCGGAATCTACGATGGCGGCCTGACGTTCAGATACGGTGCCTACAGGCCGACGGACTACAGCATCATGAGACATAATGCCGGCGGGTTCAACGCTCCTTCGCGTGAGGCCATATTCAAGAGAATCATGAAGTTGTCTGAGCCAAGCGGGTGGAAATATGATTTCGAGGCGTTTGTGGCCTACGATGAGATCAACCGTTCGGCCGCGTCACAAGCCTACTACGAAAACCAGATGGAAAACTTTGACGAGGAGTCGTTTGTCCCTCTCGCTCCTCCTGTCGTAAGGGAGGAATAAAAGTTCAATATTCCTTTACGCCGTTTCCGGCCATCCATTCCAATAGCGGGGTGCTGTCGAATCCGACGGTGCCTTTCAGGAATACGTTCACGTCGAATCCAACCTCTTGGCTCAGCCGGAAGACATTCTTGAGGGTCTCCAAAACACAGAACTCAGAGGCGATTCCGCAGACGGTGACCTCGTCCCCTGCCAGAAACAGACTCTGGTTTGAGGCTGTCACGGCCGCCAGCGCTCCATATTCCTCCCTCTCCTTGTTCTGCCCTTTCAGGATGAATCTTGTCCTCGCTTCCTCCAGCCCGTCCAGCAGCCCGTCGGCGAGACTTGCCCCTAAAGTGTAGTGAACACAGTGCTCTGGCCATTGACCACCGTTTGCCTTGAACGAACAATGATCCTTCGGATGCCAGTCCAAAGTGAAATACACAAGATCGGCTCCGTTCTTGATCCCGTTTATCTCCGGAATGATCGCCTCTGCTCCCGGCACGGCCAGAGATCCGTCAATGAAGTCCATCTGCACATCCACTACAAGTAAAATCTTTCTTCCAGTCATATTAATAGTTGCTTTTTTATTGAATTCATTTTTGATTCATGACCACACCCGCACATTCATATTCACAATTCGGAACAAGTCGTCCCATTTCGTCTGAATCCTTCTTTCCTCAAAGATAGCCATTATCTACAATAAAGAAAAATCAAAGAAGCCATGTGCCTGTTGGCAAGCCTTTATGCCTTGGTGATTGCAAGCCGCCTCAAGGTGTTTATGAATATGATTTCTTCCTTATTGTGCGAACATGATGCGCAGTGATAGAAAGAAGAAACTCTCCTTCCCTAGCGCGATTCCGCATCATGTTGATGCCGGCCACTTATGTTTATAGTTGGCGGGAACGGTCATGCCTGTCTGATGGCCGTACAGTCATGGACTTTGTTCCTCAAGACCGATTTCAGCGAGGTGTCAGGAACAGTGAACCACTCCTGATGTTGCTTATGTGGCTGTGGATGTTCCCGCCAATTGCAACGAAGTTGAAAAGGTCTTTCGTTGTGGGAGGGGCAAGCCGGTTCTTTTAGCACAGGGCTTTGGACTTGCCCCGGCTTTGGACTTGCCCCGGTTTTTGACTTGCCCCCGGCTTTGGACTTGCTCCCAATATTCTTTGAAATCAAAGAGTTATGAGGAAAAGAAAAACGGACAAACCGTCATTTCTGATGATTTGTCCGCTTTGGCTCCTCAAGTAGGACTTGAACCTACGACCCCCTGATTAACAGTCAGGTGCTCTAACCAACTGAGCTATTGAGGAATTTTGTCAACCTTTTCGGTTGTTTGTTCCTTTCGGGAGTGCAAAGGTACAACAAAAATTGATTAGTGCAAATTTTTTTGTAGTTTTTTTTGTGTACCTTTGTGTGAATTTCTCGGAGGAGGAAAATGGACATAGATTTGTTTTCAGATATGGTCAAGGGGCTAATCCTTGACAATGATGAGGTTACGTTGCCTGGCTTGGGGACTTTCGTCTCCGAGGTGATGCCCTCTACTTTTTCTGACAAAGGGTACACCATCAATCCTCCTTACCGAAAACTGTCGTTCAGGCAGCGCGGATCAGGAAACGAGGAGATGATGGCGGAGTTCTATGCCGAGATCAACGGGACGGATCTTGAGACTTCAAAGAGAATCCTTGGGGAGTTTATCGCCGGGCTGAGGACAACGCTGCAGGCAAAGAAGGTCGTGATATTCCCCGGGCTCGGCCGGTTGAGGGCGACTAAGGAGAACACGTTCTTTTTTATCGCTGACGAGGATTTGGACATCTATCCTTATGGGGTAGGGCTGGAGCCGGTGTCTTTGAAGACTCACGAGGAGACTCCGGACGAGGTGGCGCAGAGTGTGGCGGCGCTTAGGGAGCTGGTGGCGGATCCGGTTCCCATCAGAGAGCCGATTGCACCGGTCGCTTTGACAGGCTCTGTGACCGAGGAAACAGACACTCCGACCGATGAATCTGACACCGGAGCCGAAAATGAGAAAGAAGATGAGAAAGAAAGAGAGGAGGAGACAGGTCACAAGACGAGAAACCGTGCTTGGAAAGTGGTTCTAATCGTGGCGGCCAGCCTCATCGGTTTGGCGCTGGTGGCTCTCGGAATATTCATACTCCTCGCCCACTTCGCTCCGGATTTCATTGACTCGATCCTCTACACCCCTGAGGAACTGAGGATTATAAATCATTAGGACTATGGAAAAGATCAACGTTTCAGACAATAGGTTCAGTACTGACATAACGATCCCGTGCTACGACACGGACGCATCGTTCCGCCTGAAGCCGGCCGCGTTTATGGATCACGCCCAGGAAATGGCGTATCTGGCGGCCCAGGCGCTTCATTTCGGCTATGACGACCTTCAGAGGCATCACACGGCCTGGGTTCTGTCACGGATGCGGATGGATTTTCTGAACCCTCCGAAATGGACGGACGAGACGACCCTCTACACTTGGCACAAGGGACAGGACGGCCTGTTCTTCCTGCGTGACTTCGAGCTCCGAAGGAAGGGCGACACGGACTTCGCCGACAAATCAAAGGCGCTGGTGCTTTGCACATCTTCGTGGATAGTGATGAATGTCGAGACCCGGCGGCTGGTGCGCAGCGATGAGGTTCTGAATATGGTCCCGGCGACCACCCAGTGCCCTGACAATGCGATCCAGACCCCTTGCGGCAAGGTCGTGATGCCTAAGAATATCCCCGCGGAGGAAGTCGGCTGCCACAAGGCGGCATACTCAGACATCGATGTGCTGGGGCACACCAACAATGCCCGCTACGTGGTCTGGGCTATGGACTGCATTGACTATGAGGAGGTAGCCGGCAACCCTGTCAGGAGCATAAGCATCAACTTCATCAAGGAGACGAAGCCTGGGGAGGTTGTCAGGATATTCAGAAGTGTTGAGGATATTGACGGACAAAAGACATATTTCATAGAAGGTAAAATTGAAGACAAACCGTGCTTTTGCGCGCGGATAGATTTTTAATTAGATATGCGAGATTTGTTTTTAGGGGCTGGAATAGCCCATTCGATTCTAGTTTTCGCAGTCGTGATCGCGATCGGACTGTACCTTGGCAAATTCAAGATCAAAGGCATCTCCATCGGTTCCACGTGGATTCTGTTCGTGGCTATCCTGTTGAGTCATTTCGGCCTCAGGGTGGACGCGACCGTGATGAACTTTATGAAGGACTTCGGCCTGATCCTGTTCGTGTTCTCGATAGGCCTTCAGGTCGGCCCGGGATTCTTCCACTCCTTCAAGAAAGGCGGACTTCAGATGAATATCCTTGCGGTCGCCCTTGTCCTGTTGGCTGTGGCCGTCACCGTGGCGATCCATTTCATCACCGGCGAGGATCTCAAGACTATGGTCGGCGTGATGTCCGGAGCCGTGACCAACACCCCGGGACTCGGTGCCGCCCAGCAGACGATGGCGGATTCAATGCGCGCGGAGAACTATCTGGCGTCTGACATCACATCGGCGACCTCCGGGCTGGCTTCCGCCTACGCTGTGGCCTACCCGTTGGGAGTTCTGCTTGTGATCGCTCTGATGATGTTCTTCAAGGCGATATTCAAAGTTGATCTCAATAAGGAGAAGGAAGTCCTTGACAATGAGGATAATAATGAGGATGTGGCAAGGCGTATGCACTGCGAGGTCGAGAATCCCGCGGTCTTCGGAATGACAATCAAGGACGCCACCAAGGATCTGGGCAATTCCATCGTGATCTCCAGAATACTTCGCGACGGGCTCATGTCCGTTCCCGGGCCTGATACCGTTCTTCAGAAGGGTGACAAACTTCTGATCGTCACCTCGCAGAAGAATGTGGATTCCCTCAGGATCACGTTCGGCGAGGAGGTGCCTATGCATCTTCAGGACTGGGAGCAGATGGACACCAGGATGGTCAACAGGAAGATCACAGTCACTAAGACGAACCTTACGGGTGTCACGCTCAGAAGCCTCAATGTCAGAGCTAATTACGGAGTGAGCGTAACCCGTGTCATCAGATCCGGTGTGGGTCTTGTCGCAAGGCCTAACCTCATCCTCCAGATGGGCGATGTGTTGAGGGTTGTCGGCCCGGAGCTCGGAATTGAGGAGGTCGCCAACCTTGTCGGCAACCAGACCTCGACGCTGAACCGTCCGAACCTTATCCCGATCTTCTTCGGAATAGCCCTTGGTGTGATATTCGGTTCCATTCCTATCGCCATCCCTGGCATTCCTCAGCCTATCAAACTTGGTCTCGCCGGAGGCCCGCTCATCATCGCGATCCTGCTTGGCTACTTCGGCCCTAAGTGGAAGATCACGACCTACACGACCCAGAGCGCCAACCTGATGGTCAGGGAGATAGGAATATCCTTCTTTATGGCGGCCGTCGGTTTGGGAGCCGGACAGAACTTCGTAAGTTCGATCCTGGACGGAGGTTACTGGTGGATCCTTTACGGAGCGCTCATCACCTTCATCCCTGTCTGCACGATCGGCCTCATCGCAAGATATGTCTGCAAGCTGAACTTCTACCAGATCTGCGGTCTGATCTCCGGTGGTACCACCGATCCCGCCGTCCTGGCGTTCACCCAGGGGGCTTACGGAACGGATTATCCTTCAGTGAACTACGCCACCGTCTATCCTCTGTCGATGTTTATGAGGGTGCTTGTGGCCCAGTTGCTGATCCTTTTGGCGATAGCTTGACGTTATGTTTGACTTGATCTACCCGGTTTCCCCGGCTCCGGTTATGCCTTTGCCATCGGCCGACAATCCCGGTGACCGTCCACGTCCTACGGGCGAGATGGTCCCGGTCGTGGAGGAGAACGGCCTTGTCATCGGACAGGCCACCAGGCAGTCCGTGCACGATGGCTCGAAGCTGATGCATCCGGTGATCCATCTTCACATCATCAACCGGGAGGGGAGTCTGTATATTCAGAAACGCTCGATGAAGAAGGATCTTCTTCCGGGGCGTTGGGACACGGCCGTCGGCGGTCACGTCGATTACGGCGAGACGCTTGAAGAGGCGCTCTACCGCGAGGCCTCTGAGGAACTGGGATTCAGGGACTTCAATCCGATATTCCTGAAATCCTACATTTGGGAGTCGGCTCGCGAGAAGGAACTGGTCAGCGTCTTCGCCACCGTCGGCAACTTCACTTTGAAGCCTGACAATGACGAGGTCACCGAAGGACGCTACTGGAATATGTCCGAGATCGAGTCGAATCTGGCGCGGGGACTGTTCACTCCGAATTTTGAGCAGGAATTCAAATCAATCAAGGACACTTTACTGGCTTTGCTCTGATGGACAATAACATTGACAAATTCATAAAGGACCAGTTGTCGGTCTGGCCTCTTGCCGCCGAGAACTATCGTGACCTCAAGAAGGTGGAAACCAAACGGTTGGATGTTGGAGGACTGGAGGTCATCGTCCAGCATAACCCTTGCCGCAAGATTTCTTCCGAGGCGGCCCTGGACCCTAAGTCTCTCAGCGAGAGGCCTTGCTTCCTCTGCCCTGAGAACCGCCCGACGCAGCAGACCCACATTGAGTTCGAGGGGCGCAAGGGACGGAAATACCGCGTCACGCTGAACCCGTACCCGATCTTCCCGTCGCATCTCGTGATCTCAAGTTTCGAGCACACGCGGCAATCCATCTGGCACCGTTATCAAGACCTTCTTGACTTTGTCAGCGCGCACAATGAATATCTCGGGTTTTACAACGGCCCTGTGAGTGGGGCTTCAGCGCCTGACCATCAGCATTTCCAGGCCTGTCCTCAAGGACTGATGCCTCTCCAGAACAGGGTGGACGGATTGTTGGCGGCCGGCGATGTCAATACTCTGGAATATTTCACCAACGTCAAGGAAGCCAAGCTCTTCCATCTTAATGAATATGCCAACGGAGTCTTCGTCCTTTGCGGCGGCACGGCGAAATCCGTGGCTAAGCTTTTCTACCGGCTTATGGACTGCGCTCCGGTGCCGGAGGACTCGGATGAGCCGAAAATCAACCTGTTCGCCTGGACGCATAACGGGGAATATCGCTCCATTGTGATATTCAGGGATAAGCATCGTCCGCACAACTATTATTCCACCGGGGCGGATCATCTGGCGATGAGTCCAGGGTGCGCTGATCTGGGAGGTGTGTTTGTGGCTCCTAAACGTGAGGATTACGACAAACTTGACTCAGAGCTTCTTACGGCGGTTGTCCGTGAGATAACCGTCAGCGGGGAGACAGAGAAAGGCATCATCTGGAGGCTGACCAGAACCCAGCGCAGGCTGGAGGTCGGGATAATGTCCGGCAGTGCGATCGAGTTCGAGATCATTTCCGACGGGGCGGGACGGCAGAAAGTCGAATATTCGGCGGGACGCATTTCCTACAACGGAGTTCTTTACGATGAACTGGTCTTCGAGGCTCAGACTGAGGCCACTATGTTCGCCGAGCCGTCGTTCATCCTTTACGGAGTGACTATCGGTGTGGATTTCCATTGGGAAAGGAAGGTGACCCAGAAGTTCGCGGGAACTCTCAAGTTCATCGTGGACGGGGACAAGGTCACGGCCGTGAATATTGTTGGAGTTGAGGACTATCTGCTTAGTGTCATCTCGTCTGAGATGAAGGCTTCGGCCGGACTGGAGTTCCTCAAGGCGCACGCTGTCATTTCCCGTTCCTGGGTTATGGCGCAGGTGGAGCACCGTCGGAATCCGGTCACTTCGACAGGCTCAGTGACCACAGAAGTGAGTCCCGTGACCACCGAAGTGAACTCAGCGACCGGCGGCGAGGAGGAGTACATCAAATGGTTCGACCACGATGACCACACCCTCTTCGATGTCTGCGCCGATGATCACTGCCAGCGTTACCAAGGTCTCACGATGGCCGTGGGCGACACTGTCCGCAAGGCCATAGACCAGACCTGGGGTCTTGTGCTCACCTCGGAAGGCCGGATATGCGACGCCCGCTTCTCAAAATGCTGCGGAGGCCGTATGGAGATATTCAGCACCTGCTGGGAAGACAAGGATTACCCTTACCTCCAGCCGCTCCCGGACACTCCGGACTGCGCGGAAGGAGGCGACGTTTTCTGCGACACCAAGGACGAAAAGATTCTCTCCCAAGTGCTTAACGACTACGATCTGGAGACGAAGGACTTCTACAGATGGACCACTGAATATTCAAGGACGGATGTCTCGGAACTTGTCCGCAGACGCTCCGGAATAGATTTCGGCACCATCCGTGACCTCGTCCCGATCGAGAGAGGCCCGTCCGGAAGGCTCAAAAGGCTCAAGGTGGTCGGCGACAAGAAGACAATGGTCATCGGCAAGGAACTGATCATCCGCCGCTGGCTGTCCGAATCCCATCTCAAGAGCTCCGCCTTTGACATAAAATGGGTCGGCGACAGACTGGTCCTTGACGGATCCGGATGGGGACACGGAGTCGGCCTCTGCCAGATTGGCGCCGCCGTGATGGCCAGCAAAGGCTACACGTTCGATCAGATCCTGCTGCACTACTATCCAGGCAGCATACTGGAAAGAAGATAACATAATCAACACATAATGGCTAATTTCACTAAACGTAATCCTTGGATGTGGATCCCGACCCTCTACTTCGTCGAGGGCATTCCATATTTCCTTGTCAACAATGTCTCCGTCCTGATGTTCGCCAAGATGGGCGTTCCGAACGGACAGATGGCCCTGTTCACATCCCTGCTTTACCTCCCGTGGACGTTGAAGTTCCTCTGGAGCCCGTTCGTGGACATCATCAAGACAAAGAGATGGTGGATCATCACGATGCAGATCATAATGTCCATAGCCTTTGTGGTCCAGGCTCTTACGATGCCTCATCCGTCAGCGGAATCCATCGCGGCCGGCAGCACGCCTATGAGCCTTTTCTCGTTCACGCTGATCCTGTTCGTCTTCGCGGCCTTCGCCTCCGCCACACACGACATAGCGGCTGACGGCTTCTATATGCTGGCCCAGAGCCAGAGCAGCCAGGCGGCCTTTGTCGGAGTCCGCAGCACGTTTTACAGGCTCGCCAATGTCTTCGGCAACGGTGTGATCGTCGCAGTGGCCGGATTGCTGGAGACCAGAACCGGCAACATCCCGTTGGCCTGGCAGCTGACCATCGGCGGATCCGGCATACTCCTTACCGGGTTGACCCTCTATCACACGTTCGCGATTCCTAAGCCAGAGTCCGATGTGCCTAATATTCAGGAGGATTCAGGCAACAAGGTGGCCGAGATATTCGAAGGCTTCGGCCGCACCGTGACGACATATTTCAAGAAACCGGGCGTGTGGCTCGCGATCATATTCATGCTTTGCTACCGTCTCCCTGAGGCCTTCCTCATCAAGATGTGCACCCCGTTCCTTGTGGCTGCGAGAGAGGCCGGCGGACTTGGGATGCAGACCGCGCAGGTCGGCATAGCGTACGGTACCCTCGGCGTGATATTCCTTCTTCTCGGAGGGATCCTCGGAGGACTTCTCGCATCACGTCTTGGGTTGAAGAAATCCATTTGGGTGATGGCTGCGTTTATGACGCTTCCTTGCCTGTCGTTTGTCTATCTCGCTGTGGTACAGCCTGTAAGTTTCGCCACAATCTGTACCTGCATCGCCATAGAACAGTTTGGCTACGGCTTCGGATTCACCGCCTACATGCTCTACATGATGTACTTCTCCGAAGGCGAGTTCAAGACCTCGCACTATGCCTTCTGCACCTGCTTCATGGCGCTGAGCATGATGATACCGGGCATGTTCGCCGGCTTCCTGCAGGAGTCCCTCGGCTACAAGGGCTTCTTCTGGATGGTGATTGTCTGCTGCATAGCGACCGTCGTCGTCACCTTCCTCGCCGACCGCAAGATCGATCCTGAATATGGCAAGAAATAATCAACGAATTGATAATCAATGAATATATGAACGCAGTCAAAAGAATATTCACCGTCCTGCTCTCCGTTGCCGCATTGTCGGCCCTTTCCGCGCAGGCTGGACAGAAACAGATTGTACGCACCGGCATCGAAGTGCTTGAAGGCCGTGGCTTCGAGGGACTTGTCGGCAAGAATGTCGGGCTGGTCACCAATCCGAGCGGTATCGACCATAATCTCCGCTCCACCATCGACATACTCCACGAGGCCCCGGGAGTCAATCTAAAGACATTGTTCGCTCCCGAGCACGGAGTCCGCGGGGATGCCTACGCCGGCTCGCACGTGGAGGATTTCAAGGATCCTAAGACAGGGATCCCGGTCTATTCGATCTATGGCTCCAACCGCAAGCCGAGCAAGAAGATGCTTGAGGGGCTGGACATCGTTGTCTATGACATCCAGGACATCGGCAGCCGTTCCTATACTTTCATCAGCACCCTCGGTCTCGTTATGCGCGCCTGCGCCGAGAACGGCATCGAGGTGATGGTTCTGGACAGGCCTAACCCGTTGGGCGGCAACAAGATCGAAGGCTGTCTCGTGGAGCCGGGCTTCCATTCGTTCGTCAGCGAGTTCAAGATCCCTTACATCTACGGCCTCACTGTCGGCGAGCTCGCCCTTCTCCTGAACGAGGAAGGCCTGAACTGTGGCGAGAAAGGCAACGAGGCACCGCTGAAATGCAGACTTTCCGTCATTCCGATGGAAGGATGGACAAGGAATATGCTCTATCAGGACACGAACCTACCTTGGGTGCTCCCGTCCCCGAATATTCCTTATCCTCAGTCCGCCGTTAACTATCCGTCCTCCGGCATAACCGGAGAGTTCCAGGGCTATCTGAACATCGGCATCGGCTACACCCTCCCTTTCGAGGTTTTCGCAGCCGAATGGATTGACGCCGATGCCTTGAAGGCGCTTCTTGACAGCTACAACCTTCCGGGGGTGGCATTCAGGACAATCCACTTCAAGCCGTTCTCGGGAAGCCTTCAAGGAAAGCTGATCCACGGCGTTCAGTTCCACTACACTGACTATGAGGCCGCCTGCTGCACGCTGACGCAGTTCTACGTGATGCAGGCCGTGAACGAACTCTATCCGGACAAGAATCCTTTCGCCCTCTCGAAGGGGCGCAACAATATGTTCGACAAGGTCTGTGGTACGGATTATGTAAGAACGACTTTCGGAAAGCGTCTCAAAGTCGAGGACATCGCTGACTATTGGTCAAAGGATGTCGAGGCTTTCAGGACACTATCCCGTAAGTATCGGCTATATAATTAAACCACTTAACACCGAATCAAAATGAAGAACATTCTGAACATCGCGATTGCATCGGCCGTGGCATTGGCCCTTATCGCATCACCGGTTGATTCATATTCACAGGAAAGACGCTCTTCCGGATCGAGGAGCACCACCACTTCTTCCCAGACCAGATCTTCGTCCAGAAGTTCTTCTTCCTCAAAAAGTTCGGGTTCGTCCTCCACGAGAAGTTCCGGCTCGTCCGCAACAAGGAGTTCTGGTTCTTCCTCTACAAGAAGCTCTGGTTCTTCCGTGTCCAGAAGCTCCCAGGACAACAGCCGCAGGAGTGGTTCCAGCGTGTCGAGGAGTTCTCAGGACAACAGCCGCAGATCTTCCACGAGCGTTTCACGCGGTTCGCAGGACAATAACAGAAGAAGTAGCGGCACTACTGTAAGGAGTTCGTCCTCAGACAAATCATCTTCTTCAGTGAGAAGCTCGTCATCCGCGTCAAGGTCTTCTTCCCGCAGCGGTGACAGCGGAAGCTATCAGGACAATAACCGCCGTAGGAGTAGTTCCAGCGTGTCGAGGGGGTCGCAGGATAACAACCGAAGAAGTTCTACGGGTTCTACATCAGTAAGGAACTCGTCTTCTGACAGGTCATCTTCATCCGTGAGAAGCTCGTCTTCGGTAAGACGCTCTTCTTCAGAGAGATCATCATCTGTAAGAAGTTCATCCTCGTCTGTCGGAGAGTCTTCCTCATCGACAGGAAGTCCAGGAGGCAGGGTCGCGAGACAGATCGGATCTTCATCCTCCAGAAGTACTTCAGCAAGAAGTTCCGCGTCTGACACCAGAAGGGAGCAGTCCCAGAGGGTCGGAAACGCCACCCGAGGAGGTCTGACTTCCTACGACCGTAACGCACATGGCGGAAAGGATGTGATGAGGGAGAGAAGAAGCGACTTCATGAGGATAGGGGAGGACCGTAACGTCCATAGAATCCCGCCGCGCGACCGTGACTTCATGCCATACGACCGCCCGAGGCATTTCTGGGCGCATGAGCACCACTACTATGGCTATAGGGTTCACTACCTGCCACCTCGTTACAGAAGAATGACTTACTGGGGAGTAGAGTACTGCATCTATGACGGAATATATTACCGTCCGTACGGTGACATATTCGTGGTTTGCCGTCCTCCGTTCGGGGTTTGCATCGACCGTGCGATTTCGGATCTTGTGTTCGCGTCGGTTCGCTTCGCCTACTACAACAACACTTACCGGATGTACCGCGCCATCGATTCCAACAACAGGATCATCGAGGAGCAGAACAGGATAATCGCTCAGAACAACGCCACCATCGCCGCACAGAACAGTTCGTTCGCTTTGAACTCTACGAGAGCCAACAACGCTTATTCACTTGCGGACCGTCTTGGTCTTGTGCAGAGCTACGCCTACGCCAACCAGCCGTACTACTATCAGGACGGGGTGTTCTATATCGTCAACTCCAACGGCCAGTACGAGGTCATCGTTCCTCCGGCCGGAGCCCTTGTCGAGGATCTTCCTGACGACTACGACACGATAACGATGGACGGGATGGACTTCTACAAAGTGGATGACACTGTCTATAGGCTCACACTTGTGGAAGGAAAGCCTTACCTTGAGGTTCTCGGCCAGATGTACGGTAAGCTGGCCAACCAATACAATTATTACTCAAACAGAACTGCTTCCTACAACAGTCTCTATTAACAGTTTAGACATTAATGGACAAACTCAGGAACTTATTTGAAAGTTATACAGGTCAGAAAGTAAGTGACACGGAGGAACTTAACTCCTCCGGAAGCAACAGGAGATATTTCCGTCTCAAGGGCGGGAATATCTCCATTATAGGTGTCATAGGGACAAGCCGCGAGGAGAACAACGCGTTCATCCGTCTCAGCGCGCATTTCCTCAGCAAAGGAATAAAAGTGCCTAAGGTACTGGCTGTCAGTGAGGACGGAATGCGGTATATTCAGGAAGACCTTGGCGATGACCAGCTTTACAAGGTTGTCTCCCAAGGGCGCGAGAGCGGTGAATATAGCTCCTACGAGTGCCGTCTTCTGTGCCGTGCCATGGAGATGCTGCCGAAACTTCAGTTCAAGGGAGCCGAGGGGTTGGACTGGTCAGTCTGCTATCCGGAGCCGGCTTTCAACGAGCGGATGATCCTCTTCGATCTGAACTATTTCAAATATTGCTTCCTGAAAGCTACCGGACTGGAGTTCAACGAGGTGAAGCTTCAGGACGATTTCGAGAGGCTAAAGACGGACCTGATGCAGGATATGGGAGACACATTTATGTACCGTGACTTCCAGGCCCGGAATGTGATGATGAAGGACGGCGAGCCGTACTTCATTGATTTTCAGGGAGGACGCAGAGGCCCGATCTACTATGATGTGGCATCTTTCGTCTGGCAGGCCCGCTCACGTTACCCGGAGAACCTCCGCAAGGAAATGGTTCAGACCTACCTTCGCGCTTTGAAGGGCTACATGGATGTGGACGAGGCTCATTTCAACGAGAGGCTCAGGCTGTTTGTCCTGTTCAGGACTCTCCAGGTGTTGGGCGCGTACGGTTTCAGAGGCTATTTCGAGAAGAAACCGCATTTCCTTGCGAGCGTTCCTTACGCTCTGGGTAATCTGCGTCGCCTTCTCCAGAAGCCGTTCGAGGATTATCCTTATCTGAACGAGATCCTCACCAAACTTACCACGATGTCGCAGTTCAACAACATCGCCGAGGACAAACGTCTGGAAGTGAGAGTCTTCAGTTTCGCTTACAAGAAAGGCATCCCTGTTGACACATCCGGCAATGGAGGAGGCTACGTCTTTGACTGCCGCGCCATCAACAATCCAGGCAAGTACGAGCATTACCGTCAGTTCACGGGGCTCGACAAGGAGGTCATAAAATTCCTTGAGGATGACGGCGGAATCACAAAGTTCCTGAACAACGTCTATGACCTTGTCGATAACCATGTCAAATGCTTCATTGAGAGGAAGTTCACCCATCTTCAAGTTTGTTTTGGATGCACTGGCGGACAGCACCGCTCGGTTTACTGCGCCGAGCATCTGGCCCAGCATCTGGCCGACAGGTTTGACATTAAGATAACGGTGACCCATAGGGAACTTGACATTGAGAAAATCCTGTAGATGAAAGCGATGATTTTCGCGGCGGGTCTCGGGACGAGACTCAAGCCGATCACGGACGCTTTGCCTAAGGCCTTGGTGCCTGTCGCCGGAAAGCCTCTCCTGTACCATGTCGTGTCAAAGCTTAAGGAGGCCGGAATCTCTGACTTTGTGATCAACGTCCATCATTTTGCCGACTCGATCATAGGCTACACTCATGAGCAGAACGATTTCGGTGTCAAGGTCAGTTTCTCGGACGAGCGGGATCTTCTGCGCGAGACCGGAGGTGGGATCAAATTCGCCCGCCCCCTATTGGAAGGCGGACATTTTCTGGTTCATAATGTGGACATAATCTCGGACTTGGATGTCGTCTGGTTCATCTCTCAGACCCGTCCTGACGCCATGTCGAGCATTCTTGTGAGCGATCGTAAGACGCAGAGATATTTCCTTTTCGACGACGACATGAGGCTTGTCGGCTGGACGAATCTGGCCACAGGTGAGGTCAAGAGCCCTTACGGGGACATCGACCCGGGAAAGTTCCGGAAATATGCTTTCGCAGGCATCCACTGCATCTCTGACGGCATATTCAAAGTCTTTGACGAGGATGGCTGGGGCGACCGTTTCTCTATCACGGACTTTTATATTCAGGAATGCGCCAAGCATCCGATCTATGGAATAGTCCCTAAGGAGTTGAGACTGATTGATGTGGGTAAGTTTGAGACCCTCTCCGAGGCGGAGGAATTTGTTAGAAACACACTTAAAAACAACTGATTAATATTATGGCAAAAGGCAAGTTTTGGTCTGAGTTCAAGGACTTTGCGATGAAAGGCAATGTGATCGATCTGGCTGTCGGTGTAATTGTCGGCGGCGCTTTCGGCAAGATTGTCACCTCTTTGGTCAATGATGTCATCATGCCGTGCGTGGGCGTGCTCATCGGCGGCTTCGATTTCACAAACCTTAGGATCGTCCTTCACAAGGCTGTGATGGAAGGCTCTGAAGTGATCAAGCCTGCCGTGACCCTGAACTATGGCAATTTCATTCAGGAGACGGTTAATTTCCTGATCATCGCTTTCAGTATATTCCTTGCCATCAAGGGATTGGCTAAATTGCAGAGAAAGAAGAAGGAAGAGGCTTCGGCAGCCCCTGCCGTACCGGCACCTAAGCCTGATGATGTGGTTCTTCTTGAGGAGATCCGGGATCTTCTGAAGAATCAGAAGTGATCCGTTCCTTGTACATCTTCGGGGAGCATCCGACCGCTTCCTTGAAATATTTCCCGAAGAAAGACTGGTTCGCGAAATGCAAGATCTCGCTGACTTCCTGGACGGTGTAGTTGCCGCTCTTGAGCATTGTCTTGGCATCCTTGATGACAAAGTCGCGGATCCAGTCTTTCGCATGTTTCCCTGACTCCTTATAGATCATCTGGGCGAAGTACTTCGGGGATATGAAAAGCCTTCTGGCATAGAATTGCACGCTCCTTTCGAATGTGTAGTTCCGGCTTAGCTCAGTCAGAAAACGGCGCAGCAACTCATTGCTCCTCCACTTTGTCACCTTGTGCTCGACCACGTGTTCTTTCAGGAGGGTAAGGCGGGCGGAGAGATAACTCGCAAGCATGACATAAGCCCCTTGGAGAGCCTCGGATTTGAACATATCGCTTTCCTGCAAGATTATATTCTTCACTGTTGAGAAGAATGCTATCATGCGCTGCCCTTCTGAGGGGGTCAGGTGCAGCACTTTAGGATCATACAGGGAGTCTCTGAGAAATCTTGTGCTGCTGTAGGTGAAGTTGATAAGGCTGCTTTCGGGGTCGATCGCGACGGATATGGCCTTGAAGTCATCGTTGACTTCCATCGTCTCGATGATGTTTCCGATGCTTACCATGATCACATCGTTCTCCTTTACTGAATATTCATTGCCGGAGATGAGCGCATGCCCTTCTCCGCCTACGCACATAAAGATCACCGTAAACCGCATCTTGACCGGTAGGGGTGGGAACGACTTGAATATCGCTTCCCATTTGTAGTCGATGCAGTCATTCAGGAAAAGCTGGTTGTCATAGATGGTCAGCCCATGGAACTCATTGAGCTGTTGGATGTCAAAGTTGTTTATTTTTCTGAACTTGTCCATTTCTTATTTGTCTTTCTTTAATATCTTGTAGCCTATCGCGGCCACGGTGATGCTCATAAGCGGGCTGATCAGGTTGAAAAAGCAATATGGCAGGTATGCCAGTGTCGGAACACTAAGGATGGTGGCTTGCGTCATGCCGCAGCTGCTCCACGGGTACAGCGGTGACGTGACTGTGGCGGAATCCTCCACGGAGCGGCTCAGAAGCCTGTTCTCATAGCCCTCTTTCTCATAGACATCCTTGAACAGACTGGAGGTCAGGATGATGGCGAGGTACTGGTCTGAGACTATCCCGTTCAGCGCTGTTCCAGTCACCACAGTGGAGGTCACAAGGCTGGTTCTGCGTTTTGTCAGCGGAAGAATCATGGAGGCGAGGTGGCGCAGCATTCCGCTGGCTTTCAGCGCGGCCCCGAAGCACATGGCGCAGATGATAAGATAGACCGTGTTCAGCATTCCCAGCATCCCTTTCGATGCCACAAGCTGGTTGACTTCCGGATTGCCTGTCTCGATGGAGACGGAGTTGTAGATGGATTCTATTGTTCCTGTGAACAGTATTTTGGCGTTGGAGCCGTCTCCGGCGATCGAAGCCCCGATCTCCCGGATTATGTCAGGCTGGAATATGACCGCTGCGATGGCCGCCGTTGCGGTTGACAGGGCCAGCACGATGAGGGCGGGCATCCTTCGCGCTATCATCACCGCTGTCAAAGCCGGGACAATCAGCAGCCAAGGTGTGATGTTGAATTTCGAGTCAAGGACGCTGGTATATTCATTGATCAAGGAAGAATCGCTCCCGGAGTGGGAGAATCCAAGGATTGTGAATATGACGAGCGTGATGACGATTGACGGGACCGTCGTGTACATCAGGTAGCGGATGTGATCGAACATAGGAACCTTGCTCATAGACGAGGCCAGCACGGTGGTGTCAGAGAGAGGTGAGATCTTGTCCCCGAAGTAGGCTCCGGAGATGATAGCTCCGGCAATCATTCCGTCGCTGAATCCCAAGGCTTTCCCGATTCCGAGCAAGGCTACTCCGATTGTTGCTATTGTCGTCCAGGAACTTCCGATCGTGACGGAGACCAACGCGCAGATGATGCAGGCCGTGAGGAGAAACACCTTAGGGCTGATGATCTTGACTCCGTAGTAGATGAAAGTCGGCACGATGCCGCTCACTGTCCAGGTCCCGGAGATCGCTCCGATAAGGAACAAGATGACAATGGCGGTTGTCACATCGCCGATGTTGCTTTTGATCGTTTCCTCGAAATCCTGCCACGGTACCTTGAACAGCCACATGGCCAGCCAGATGGCGACACCTGCGGAGAAAAGCAGCGCGACCTGGCTGGCGCCGAGGATGGCGTCGCTGCCGAATATGCTGATGTTCAGCGCCAGAAGCGTCACGAGAATCAGGATCGGAATCAGGGATATTCCCACCCGGAACATTGTTATTTTCTTCATCTGAGTAAGTCCGTTAATATTCCTTTTTCAAAATGGAACGCAAGTTAAATTTTTTTTCGCATTTTTACGCAAGAATTCCGATTGTACGGATTTAGTTGACTGAAAAAATATAATAAAAGTATATGAAACAGATGAAAAATTTCAAGATTGCTTTGGCCGTTCTGGCCGCGGTTTCGGCCTTGGCCATGTCCTTGTCTTCATGCTCTAAGGATAACGGCCCTTATTATCCGGTCTATAACGGACTTGTGACCATCAAGACAACAGACTCTGGTGTCACCTATTTCCAGTTGGATAAGAAGACCACTCTGGAACCGACGAACTGGAAGAACCCTTATAAGCGTGAGGTGAGGGCTTTGCTCCAATATTCCGAGGAACCGGGGGAAGACGGACTCTTTTCAAAGAAGATCAAGGTCGCATGGATCGACTCGGTGCGCACAAAAAGCGCTGTTTCTTATGACAATGAATTCATGAAAGGTAACAATGCCCCGATTGAGTTGTATAATGATTGGGTGACCTGCCTTGAGGACGGTTATCTTACCATACATTTCGCCGCCTTGTTCGGACGAGGTGGCAAGATCGTGCACATTGTTGATTTGGCGGTGGATCCGAAGACTCTCGATTTATACCTCAAGCATGACAACAATGGTGATAACGGATATATCCCGGGTGAAGGTGTAATCGCTTTCAAGATCGATGACCTGCTGAAGGATGTCAAGGATGGGCAGGAGCTGACATTGCATTGGAAGGGTTCGGAGGGAGAAAAGACCGCTAAAGTGAAATATCTCTCCAGATTCGCTCTGCCTCAGAAGTAACAGTCTTCTATCCTATTGATGGGAACACTGTCTGGAGACATGGAAAAGGTTCTTGTCGAACAGGCAAGAAATGGTGACCGGGCTGCGATGCGGCAGATTTATGACTGCTACTCCAGATACCTTGCGGCCACCTGTTCCCGTTATCTGCCGGACGGAGGAGATCTTAGGGATGTCCTTCAGGACAGTTTCGTTAAGATATTCTCGTCATTGGGCAAGTTTGATTATCGTGGCGAAGGCTCTCTGAAGGCGTGGATGAGGCAGATTTCCGTCAACGAGGCTCTGAAATTCATCCGCAAACGGAAACGGTCCGACACTGTCGAGTACAAGTGGGACTTGCCGGACAAGGAGGAGGAAGAGGAACCGGATGTGGGAAGTGTTCCGCCGGGCGTGATCCAGAAAATGATCCAGGCTTTGCCTGAGGGGTACAGGACGGTGTTGAACCTTTACGCCTTCGAAGAGAAAAGCCACAAGGAGATCGCCGCCTTGCTCGGGATCACAGAAAGCACCTCGGCTTCACAGCTCCACAGGGCGAGAGCCATTCTGGCAAGACAGATCAATGAATATAAGAAAAGAACGGAGACGACATGATGGAAGATAATGATTGGCTGAAAGGCCTGCAAAGCAAAATGAAAGACTATGAGGAGCCCGCGCCGGAAGGATTGTGGGAGAACGTCGAGTCTTCTGTCTTTCCTGAGAAAAAGCGTCGTGTGATAGCGTTGCCGATCCTTTGGCGAAGCGTTGGTGTGGCTGCTGCCGTGGCTCTGGGCGTGTTCGCCGGACTCCGTTTTTTTGATTCTCCGGTCGGGAATCCATCGGACAGGTCACAGGAGATCCTGGCTTCCGGCCAGCCTTCTTCAGTCAATGGCAACGGAGGTCGGGAGTCTTCTGTGGAAATCGTCCGGAAGACGGAACCGGAAAAACTGTTGGCGGAATCAATACCGGTTCGGAAACGTCAGGCCAAGGCTCACGTTGTGAATAATGTGAAATCTGACTTTGTGGAAGAGAACGTTATTCCTGAGGCTGAGACTAAGGAGATTGAGGCTCAGCCTTATACTACAGAAGAGTCGCTTCAGGGGAACCATGCCGAACCACAGACCCAACGACAAGAAGAGGAAATTTCGGGTACGAAGAAAACCGAGGAGAATGAACCGGTTGTCATCTCGACGGATCATGACGATGAGGACTGGTCGGATTACATTTCGGTGACGGGTGATTCCCGTACATCAAGACGCAGGGCCGCCGCGTTGGATGTGTCCCTTTCCGGAGGATCCGTGGACAGCAGGGATGAGAACTCATACGATCTTCAGATGTTTTACAGGGGATCGGCGCCGGCTTCCACCAACGGCTTGATTGATGATTCTAAAGGCAGTGTCGGGAACGATGCTCAGGTCCAGACCAGAGGCATGGCTCCGATGCAGATGAAGAGTGGCTCGACGGTGACCTCAAGTTCTGACCACAAGCGTCCTGTCCGGTTGGCTCTTGCTGTCAATTTCCCTGTCAGCGGCACATTCGGTCTTGAGACCGGAGCCATGCTGACCTCCCTTCACAGCACTTTCACCACCGAGGCCGGCCGCACCCGGACCGAGACGGAGCAGACATTGAGGTATTTGGGTATTCCATTGAATATGACAGCCTCGCTTGTTGACTCCAAATGGGTTTCGCTCTATCTGGGAGGCGGCGGAATGGTCGAGAAGTGTATTTCCGGCAAATCAGTGTCGGTTGAGACGTTGGCTGGAGTAAAGCAAGGTGACAGCGTCAAGAAGAACCTGAATGTCAAGCCTTTGCTGTGGTCGTTGAACGCCTCGGCCGGCCTTCAGGCGAATCTTACGAAAAACATAGGCCTTTATGTGGAACCGGGGCTCAGTTATCATTTCGATGACAAGTCCGATGTCCGGACCATCTACAAAGACCGTCCTCTTGACTTCATGCTGACTTTCGGAGCCAGAATCTCTTTGAAATAAACAGAATGTTCGCGGCGGACACTGAACTTGTCGAAGTGTCCGCCGCGAATGTTTATCCTTCAGTCAGCTTCGTGACCGCCGCGTGAACTTTCCCGAAGCCGAACCCGGAGATGATGCGGGACATCTTGGCGGCGATGCGGTCGTTGCAGAGGTTGCCTATGGAACCTTCATGGGTGTGGTGGAGTTCTCCGTGATATTCAAAAGTCCCTTGTCTGATTGAATCCGCGACCTGACGGTAGGCATCCCTGAACGGCACCCCGTTCTCCACCAGGTGATTGACCTCCTCCACGCTGAACGCCAGCCTGTACTTAGGATCGTCCATCACATCGGTGACAACCTCCATCCCGCGGACTGCATATTCAACAATGTCGAGGCAGTCGTTCATTTCTTTGAATATAGGGAAGAAGACTTCCTTTAGGATCTGCATATCCCGGAAATAGCCGCTCGGCAGGTTGCCGGTGATGAGCCGGATGGTGTTCGGCACCCCCTGAAGCTTGTTGCAGTGCGCCCTCACGAGTTCAAACACGTCAGGATTCTTCTTGTGCGGCATGATGCTGGAACCTGTGGTCAGTGCGTCTGGCAGATGGATGAACCCGAAGTTCTGGCTTGAAAACAGGCATCCGTCCATCGCGAGCCTCCCGACGGTCTCGGCGACTGATGAATATGCGAACGCGACAGCCCGCTCCATCTTTCCCCGGGTCATCTGCGCATATACTGAATTGTAGTCCAAGTCCTCGAAACCAAGCAGCACCGTCGTCAGAGTCCTGTTCAGCGGCGCTGACGAGCCGTAGCCGGCTGCGGATCCCAACGGATTGAGGTTCACCACATCCCAGGCGGCCTTCATTATGCTGAGGTCATCGCAAAGGCTCTCGGCGTAGGCCCCGAACCAAAGCCCGAACGAGGACGGCATCGCCACCTGAAGGTGGGTATAGCCTGGAATCAGCACATCCTTGTACCTCTCGCTGGCCTCCTGAAGTGTATTGAAAAGCGACTCGACCTTATGCACGGTATTCTCAATCTCCGCTCTGGCGTAGAGTTTCAAGTCCACCAGCACCTGGTCGTTGCGGGAACGTCCCGTGTGGACTTTCTTTCCGACATCCCCAAGTCTGCGCGTGAGCATAAGCTCGATCTGCGAATGGATGTCCTCCACATCCTCCTCCACGTAAAGCTCTCCCTTGCAGGCGGATGAATATAGTTCCTTAAGCACCGGCAGAAGCTTGTCGAGATCCTCTTTGGAGAGAAGCCCGACGCTCTCCAGCATCGTGATGTGGGCCATAGTGCCCATTATGTCGTAAGGGGCGAGCTCGTGATCCAGCTCACGGTCATTTCCCACCGTGAACGCGTCGATCCTCTCGTCCTCCTTGAATCCTTTGTCCCAAAGTTTGTTCGCCATGTATTACTGTTATTTGTCAAGTTCACCGCAAAGATACCATATTTTTTAAGGATTACTTGTCACGCGACAATTGTGACCGTCAAAAAATAATAATTTTTCCGCCGATCATCGCCGGAAGTGGAGAATCGTGCGGGATTTCTCTTTTATTTTTTAAAGTAAAAAGCCATATTTGTAGAAATAATCAAGCGGTGATCACATGTCGCCGCGGACTTGACAAATCATTTTAAACAGCAACAAAACCCAAGGCGCTGCAAATGAACAACATCAAACCACATTGTGTCAGGTTAATCGTGATAGCAGTCATTGTGGCGCTCACGGCGACGGCCTCTATGGCGCAGACGCACAGGACGAGCATCAGGGTGGCGGCGGTGGATTCCGGGCCTTCCGACAAGGAGATGGCCGACATCGTCTGCGATGGGCGGCACGATGAGATTCCGCTCCGGCGGGCGCTGGAGTCGCTGGGCGGCTGCGGCAGGCTTGAGATGGCAAGCGGCAACTACATCATCGACAGTTTCTTCACGGCGGAGGACGGCAGCGGCTATGTCCTCAGGGCTCCTTACGATTCGAACATCCGTATCGAGGGCGACTTGCCGAACTGGAACGGCGAGGGTGTTAGGCTGAGGGTCTCGCAGGACTGCTATGACTCCCTTTCGGACGAGGTGACATATTCAGTGATCTGCGGGACGGCAGGGGACTTCGCGCAGACGATGTCGCAGAATCTGGAGGTGGCGAATGTCGCCGTGTATCTGCCGGACAACAGGAAAAGGATCATCTGCATCGACGGCTACAACACTGGAAGAATGAGCGCGGACAGATGCAACTGCAAAGGCCCGAAGAACAACAGGGAGACATCCATCACCCTTGGCGTGATGGACTGTGTGGGCATCCGGGGGCTGAAGGGTTCCAACAACGGGACTGCCACGGAGTTCAATCATTGCACTGTCGTCGGCCTTGGGGTGGGATTCGCGCTCTCGGGAGAGCATCTCGTGCTGATCAGCTCCACGTCGATCGGCTGCACCTACGGATTCACCTTCAACCAGTACCCGAACAACTTCCCGGGTTCGGCGCAGGTTCACCCGATCACCCTCATCGGTTGTCACGACGAGGTCTCCGCCAACTACCCGAAGTTCTTTGACAACCCTCTGGGGCAATCCATCAGGTTCATCAATTTCGCGGTCGAGCACTATCCTGCGAACCTCGCGCTGGGAGGTGGTGAATATGCCACCGAGACGACTCCGGGGCAATGGCACGGAATCATCGACTATGCGATCCAGAACTTCAATCACGGCGACGAGTGGATCCGCAACTCCCCGACCCTCCCGTTCTGGGCTCCGGGCAGCGGGATAGCTGTCGAGTCGCACAACAACACGCACAAGAGCGTGGTCACAAGCGAGGAGAGAAGATCCTATGCCCCTAACATCGGACAGACGGTCTTCGACACCACGCTCGGCATGATCGTGGTCTGCGTCGATCCTGACAGACGCCTTTGGGTCGATGCCTTCGGCAAGGAAATAGAATAATGTTAATAATCACTGTATAAAAGCAACTTACAATGAACCACAGAATCTTAAAATCCATTTTGGCGATCGTAGTGGCCGGAACGGCCGCCACCGCCACGTCGGAGGCCAAGGTTGAGCTTCCGCAGATCCTCAGCGACCATCTGGTCCTCCAGCAGAAATCACAGGCCAATCTTTGGGGCAAGGCCGCGCCTTCGTCGAAGGTGACGGTGAAAGCCTCGTGGGGGACGGAGGAATATTCAGTCAAGAGCGACCGCGAAGGCAATTGGAAACTTGCCGTGCAGACTCCGGCGGCGGGCTACACGGCATATTCAATCACCATCGCCGACAAGGACGGCGCCGTCACCTTGAGTGATGTCCTCGTCGGTGAGGTCTGGCTTTGCGGCGGGCAGTCCAACATGGAGATGCCGCTGAACGGATTCTGGCATTGCCCGGTTGAGGGTTCCCTTGAGGAGGTGGCCCTGTCGGGACAGTTCAGGGACAAGATCAGGCTGGTGAAGATTCCTAAGACGGGAGCCGAGACGCCTCAGGAGACCGTCGAGGGCAGGTGGCAGGTCAGCGGGCCGGCGACCTCCGGAACGTTCACCGCCGTGGGCTGGCATTTCGCCAAGATGCTGAATGCTGTGCTGGACGTGCCTGTGGGTCTGGTCTCATGCAACTGGGGAGGCTCGGCGCTTGAGAGCTGGCTTCCGAAGGATGTGGTGTACACCTATCCGGAGAACACTCTGCCTTCGGGACAGTACGCATCCAAGAAGGATCCGGGCGGATCATACAACTGTGCCAGCCCGGCAGTCATGTACAACGGCATGATCTATCCTATCCGCAACTACACCTTGAAAGGGTTCATCTGGTACCAGGGTGAGACGAACTCCGGCTTCCCGCAGTACTACGCGCAGAGGCTCGCCGACATGGTGAAGGTCTGGAGAGACCTCTGGGGACTGGGCGAGATGCCGTTCTACGAGGTTGAGCTGGCTCCGTTCACCTATGGCGGCGACGGCACCACGGGCGCGAGAATCCGCGAGGCGCAGCACAAGGCGGTGGAGCTGATCCCGGGCAGCGGAATAGCCAGCATCAACGACCTGGCCTATCCTTATGAATATGACGAGATCCATCCTCGCCGCAAGAAAGAGGTCGGAGAGCGCCTCTCCTACCTGGCTCTGAACAGGACTTACGGCATGGACTACCTTCCGTGCGAGGGACCGAGGTTCAAGAGCTACGAGGTACGCGGCGGCGAGATCGAGGTCGCGTTCTACAATGGCGAGAGCGGGTTCAGTCCTTGGCACGACATCGTAGGCTTCGAGATTGCCGGTGAGGACAAGGTCTTCCATCCAGCCGAGATCCGCAGAGGCACCCGGCTGAACACGGTGATTGTGAAGAGTGGCAAGGTTCCGGCTCCTGTGGCGGTGCGCTACTGCTTCCGGGATTTCCAGGTTGGAAACTTCACTGGTCGCCGCTGCCTTCCGGTAATACCGTTCAGGACTGACAACTGGTGATAAGGCCGCTTCGGCTGGCTCATTGACCTGGTGGTACGGTTGGTGAGCCTGCGGACAATGATAAAAAAGTCTTGCAATTTTTCGGTTTTCCATAGGAAATCCGTAATTTTGCAAGATTTTTAATAGTATATGCAAGAGATTAGGAACATCGCGCTCATAGCGCACGTCGATCACGGCAAGACGACCCTTGTGGACAGGATGATCTACCAGGCCAATCTGGTGCGTCAGCCAGAGAATCTGGGCCAGCTGATCCTCGACAACAATGACATCGAGAGAGAGAGAGGTATCACAATCCTCGCGAAAAACGTGTCTGTCATCTACAAAGGTGTCAAGATCAACATTATAGACACTCCGGGCCATAGCGACTTCGGAGGTGAGGTCGAAAGGGTTCTGAATATGGCGGACGGCGTGCTCCTGCTCGTTGACGCTTTCGAGGGCTGTATGCCTCAGACCCGTTTCGTGCTTCAGAAAGCCCTTGAGCTGGGCAAGAAGCCTATCGTGGTTGTCAACAAGGTGGACAAGCCGAACTGCCGTCCCGACGAGGTTCAGGAAGAGGTGTTCGATCTGATGTGCTCCCTGAACGCCACGGACGAGCAGCTTGATTTCAAGACCATTTTCGGCAGCGCCAAGCAGGGCTGGATGTCGGATGACTGGAAGAATCCGACTTCGGACATCACCCCTCTTCTGGATGCCATCCTCGCCGAGATTCCGGCTCCAAAGATCGTTGAGGGCACACCACAGCTTCAGGTGACCTCACTTGAATATTCCCCATACGTAGGACGTATCGCTGTCGGCAAGCTTACCCGCGGTGAACTTAAGACGGGCCAGCAGGTCAGCCTCTGCAAGAGGTATGATGTTGTCGAGAAGCATAAGATCAAGCAGCTTATGGTGTTTGACGGTCTGGGAAAGGCCAATGTGGACACTGTCCAGTGCGGTGACATCTGCGCCGTCGTGGGCATTGACGGCTTCGAGATCGGGGACACGATCGCGGACAGCGAGAATCCGGAGGCTCTTCCTCCGATCTCCATTGATGAGCCTACGATGAGCATGCTCTTCACCATCAATAATTCCCCGTTCTTCGGAAAGGATGGTAAGTTTGTGACCTCCAGGCACATCAAGGATCGTCTGGACAAGGAGTTGGAGAAGAACCTGGCCCTTAAGGTAAAGCCGGGGCTGAACGCCGATTCATTCGTGGTTTATGGACGTGGTGTGCTTCACCTGTCCGTGCTCATCGAGGAGATGCGCCGTGAGGGATTCGAGTTGCAGGTAGGCCAGCCTAAGGTGCTGGACAAGACCATCAACGGACAGCGCTGCGAGCCTATCGAGGATCTCTCGATCGAGGTTCCGGAGCAGTTCGTCGGCGCGGCGATCGAGCTCGCTACCCGCAGGAAGGGCGCTCTTCTGCACATGGAGCCGAGAGGTGACAGGACGCTGTTGAACTTTGATATCCCTACACGTGGACTCATGGGACTCAGGAGCAACCTCCTGACCGCGTCCCAGGGCGAGGCCATCATGGCGCACAGGTTCAAGGAGTACCAGCCTTACAAGGGTGAGATCGAGAACCGTACCAATGGTTCGCTCGTTTCCCTTGAGACGGGAACCGCGATCGCATATTCAATGAACAAGCTTCTGGACAGGGGCAAGTTCTTCATCGACCCGGGTGATGACATCTACTGCGGCGAGGTAGTGGGCGAGCACACGAGGGAGAGAGACCTCAACATCAACATCTGCAAGACGAAGAAGCTCACCAATGTGCGCGCCGCCGGTTCCGATGACAAGGTCGTGCTGCCGCCGCCTGTGAAGATGTCTTTGGAGGAAATGCTTGAATATATTCGTGAAGACGAGCTTGTGGAGGTGACTCCGCACCACCTCAGGATGCGCAAGATCCTTCTTGATCCGATGGACAGGAAGCGTTCCGGCAACTCCGGAGATGATGAATAGGCAAACTATTTGCGAAAAGATTTTATATTCGGAAAATTTTTTATACCTTTGCAACCCTTAAATCTGTTTACTGGATCGATGGAAGATAATTTAACAGTTCCTATAAATGGATTGTCCCAAGGACGGAAGGAATTCCGTTGGAGGGTAGGGAAGACGTTCTTTGATCATTTTGAGAATTCAGAGATTCTGGCCGCGGATCTGGATGTTGAGGTTTCCGCCGAGAAGTCAGGACATTTCATCGGGATTGACTGTGATGTCACCGGGGATGTGACCGTGGCTTGCGACAGATGCCTTGAGGATTTGAGGCTTCCGGTCGAGACCGGATTCCGCCTGAGTGTCAAGTTCGGTCAGGAACCGGCTGGCAGCAGTGACGCCGCGGAAGGGGAAAGGGAGATAGTCTGGCTTCCGGAATCGGACGCCGACCTCGATTTGGGGCAGATAGTCTATGATTATGTGTGCCTGTCACTTCCGGTGCAGAGGGTGCATCCTGAGGGAGAATGCAATCCGGAGGCCATGCGGTATCTGAGTTCTGAGGATGAGCAGAGTGGGGATTCCCAAGGCAGGGATGCTTCATTGCCGTTCGCGTCATTGAAGGATCTGATTGATAAAGTGAAATAATAAAAATTTAAGAATAATTAACTATGGCACATCCGAAACACAAAGTCTCAAAGCAGAGAAGAGACAAGAGAAGGACCCATGATTTCGCTCCGGTTCCTACTCTCGCTACCTGCCCTAACTGCGGCGCAACAGTGATGTATCATCACATTTGCCCTGAGTGCGGTTACTACAGAGGACGTCAGATCATCGAGAAGAGCGCGGAGTAGTCTCTTCGGTAGAAAACTAATGGTCCCATAGTTCAACGGATAGAACGGAGGTTTCCTAAACCTTAAATATAGGTTCGATTCCTATTGGGACTACAAAAGAGGCTCGCCACAAAGGCGGGTCTCTTTTGCGTTATTTGGAATATTTGATTATTCTGATTAATTTCGTAAGACGTTTGATTATTGATTATGCCGTCACAGATGCTGCCGTCATTGCTGCTTTACATCCTGGCTCTGGGGTACACTCCGGGGCCGTCTAACCTGTGCGCATTCCATTCCGGAATCCACTTCGGAAGGAAGCGTGCGATGCGGATCTGGTGGGGTTTTGTGATCGGATTCCTTTTCATAGACGTGACTTTGGTGCTGGTGGCGCATTTCCTTGGCGATGTGCTTGGGCCTTATGTCAAATGGCTGTCATACGCCGGAGCCCTATACATGGTCTGTCTTGCGGTGATGATCATCGTCAAATCCGGCCAGTCGAAGGAGGACATGGCGAAATCCTGCACGGTAAAGACGGGAATTGCCATCGAGATAACAAACGCCAAGGTCTGGATGTTCTGCCTGACGGCCCTTGGAACATTTGTCCTGCCATATTCAAGCTCATTCATCGAACTTGCGAAAGTCGGCGCCTTATTGACCCTTGCCGGTCCGGTGGCGAACCTGGTCTGGCTTGTGGCCGGCTCGGCGCTTGACAGCCTGACGGAAAAGTACGGCAGAATCATCGACATAGTCCTTGCCGCTGCGCTGGTTTTCAGCGCGGTCATGCTGATTTTCTGACGAATTGTACACGTCTATCTCCGAGGGAAACGGACGGTAAAGCACGCTCCCTTGAGGGAGAAAGACTTGGAGTAGAAGATCTCCCCGTTGCATTTCTCAAGAATATTCCTGCAGATGGACAGGCCCAGACCGGTGCCGTTGCTCTTTGTCGTGAAGTTCGGGGTGAAGAGTTTCGAGCGGTTTTCCTCACTGACTCCAGGGCCGTTGTCCTCGAAGACGATGTCGTAGAATCCATCCTTGGAGGACAGACGTAATGACACCACAATCCGACCTGTAAACGGCTCCAGCCCTTTTTCTTCCGCCTCCGTCTGAGCGTTCTCTATAGCCTGGACAGCATTGTTTATCAAGTTGACGAACACACGGGTAAGCTGTGGTTTCGGCCCCATGACAGTGGCGTTGTCAAGTCCCATGTAGGAGAATCGGATGTTGTCCCTGCTGTCGAACAGGTCGATCTCTTCCTTCAGAAGGTTGTCCAGATTGATCTCCACCGGTTCCTCCGTGTAGAGTTTCGCGAAAGTGGAGAATTCATTCGCGGTGTCAGCCAGCAGGTCTATCTGCTTGAGAACCTCCACGGAAATCTCATCGAACCGGTCTGCCCATGCCGGATTCCCGTTCTTCTTCATTCTGATAAGCCTCTGGATCTGAAGCTTTATCGGGGTGAGAGGATTCTTGATCTCATGAGCGACCTGACGCGCCATGGTGGCCCACGCCTTATCCCTTTCCGCCTGGGTCAGTTTTCTGGTGGAGTTGTAAAGGTCGTGCACCATCAGGTTGTAGGCCCGGACAAGCCGCGCGACCTCGTCATCCCTCTCGTAAACGATATATTCAAGATTGTTGATGCTTGCCTCGTTCATCTTGCGTCCCATCTCGGACAGAGGCTTGAACATCTTGTCCACCGCCGTGGCCATGATGAACCTGGCCAGAAGGAGCAGAATCATGAACACGGTGATGACAGAGATGGAGTGCAGCACGGCCTCGGACTTGAAGTCGAAGCTCTCGTCTGTGAACGGCGAGCACATGATGGCGATCATACTGCCTTGCGCGTTGAACACAGGGGCGTAGAGGAAATATGTCCGTTTGGCTCCGATGCTCTCCTTTCCGATGTAGTATCTCTTGTTTTTGTATATGATGCTTTCAAACGCATCCGGATTCATCCTTGAGCCGAGAAGCATCCTGTCGAACACTTCAGGGGTGGTGGAGCGGAATTCCTTGCCGCTTGTGGTGTAAAGGGTGATGTCGGACTTCATCGTGTTGCTGATGTCCTCCAGGATGACTGACGCCTCCTGCGCGCTGAAGTCGGTGAAATCCTGTACGTACCGGCATCTGGCCTGAAGCAGTGTCTGGAGTGAGTTGACCTTGTCGGCCATGGAGGATTTCAGGTTGGCTTTGTTCCTTCTATATACGAACAGCACGCTGACGGTAGCCAGCGCTATAAGCGTCATGACCAGTGCCATGAGCATCGCCGCGTTGATCCTGGACTTGTAATAGTTGCTCTCCCGTTGCCTTGGATGGATGCGGGTGAGTGTCAGGAGGGTAAGGCAGAAGTAGAATACCAGCGTCAGGAATAGGAAGGCGACGATGTAGGAGAAATCCTCGGTTTTGGGCCTTGAGACGATGATAAGGTTATTGTCGGAGATCTTGTTGACGAAATGTGTGTAACCGTTCATCCGAACCACACCGTCATCAGCCTCTTCGATCTCTTTCTCAAGCTCATCGTCCACTATGGTAGGATACGAGTAGTTTCCCTTGTAGGATGTCAGGGACTTGTTGGAATACTTCGCGTATGAGTACCTTGCCGGAATCAGCACGTCTCCAGGGGCGGAATAGCCAAGCAGGCGTGCGTAGCCTTTGTTCTCGCGGTTCGACTTGGGTGACACCCGCATGAGCATCATCGTGACCCCGCTGCCGGGGTTGTAGTAGGCGAAGCTGCCGGCATAGAGACTGTGGCCGCCGGAGTCCCTCATGTACCTGAATCTGGAATCCGCGGAAATCACCTTTCCGCGGCTGATCATCTCGGTGAAATATGCTATCGCACCCTTGTCCTTGACGTTCTCCGGGAAGAGCTCCACAATGATGTCGTAGTCCTGTGAGGCTCTTGGCATGTAGCTTTCTATGATTCTGTTCAGGATGATGCCGTTGCTGTTCTGTATGGCTGACAGAGTGGCGATCAGCTGGTCGGAAGCGATCTTGTCCTCCACCCGTCGCAGCTCAAGCTCAAGACTGATGTCTCTTTCCATGGACAGTCTGTTCGCCCACACATTGACCCTGTTCTGCTCTTTCCGGAATCCAAGTGTGCCTGCCATTATCACCATGTAGGCGGAGAAAATGACCGCTGTGACTGTCCTGCTTCCCGCTGAGAACAGATCATGCCTTATGCCGAGCAGGTGCTTGAGGGCTGGCATGAGCATCTGGGTCAGCAGCGGAATGGTCATTAAAAGCCCTGTCAGTGTCAGATAGACGAGAAAACTGAATATGTTCAGGTCGTTGAGCCGGTATAGCTCAAGCGAGATGTTGGAGTTCAGGATTATGCTCTTGAATATGATGTGGACAAAGGCCAGGACTCCTATGACCAGAAACGACACGCAGGTGGTATATGTCCATAGAGTGCCTTTGACGTGCCGGCTCTTGAGGATCCTTCTGAATATGTCGTCCCTGGTCACGAATGAACAGCTTACACAAAGCACTATGAGCATTGATGCTATCAACACCGCTCCAAGGGAATTGAACAGCTGCCCGTCCGCATAGACCGTAGGCGAGAAAAGCCTTGCGCTGTTCTTCATGTTCTCACCCCAGAGATAGGTGGCCACGATCACCGCGAGAAGCCCGGCCAAAACCATGAGAAGCCGTTTCATGCTTCTCTTTTCGGCCAGATGCAGGAGTGACGCGATGGTGAAGCAGGCGATGGCAAGCCAGATCATTGTCGAGTGGGTCGCCGCTGATTGGCCGGAGACCGGGCTCGACATGATTTTGAACACAGGCTTTCCGTCAAACGTAACTGCCGAGCCGCTGCTTTCAGACAGCGGGACGATGGTGTAGTTCCTGCCAAGACTGAGTTTTTGGTTCACCCCGTTTGGACTATCCTCGGACATCGAATCGACAATCTCAAGCCCGGCTATCACCTTCCTGCTCCCCAAGGTCTCCGCTTTCACAAGATACCATTTCTGGCCATAGTTGACGAATGACGGCTCGGAAGTGACTTCGGCGAGCGGTGAGTTTATGCTTTCTCCAGGCTTGGACAGCCTCGGGAAAACTATTCTGGAGGCTATGTTGTCGTTCCTGACCGGGAACTGGTTGCTCCATGACTGGAGAGTGTCGTCTATGTATCTGTAGATGACCATGTCGGACGGCACGTCATTGTGGCCGGCCCATACCCTGCGGTCGGCCGTGAGGGCCGATCCGATATATTCATCCAGAATGTGCAACCTTTTGCTGACGGCTCTGCTGACCTTGACGGCTTCCCTTTCCGTGTTGCCCGGAAGCTTGCTGACAGACAGCGAGAACACGAGAAGGATCACGGCGAACGCCAGGAATCCTCCCGCCAGGAAATTCTTTATGCCAAACCTCTTTATGCTCATTCGTGATGGTATGGTTCTCCTTTTATTATAGTGAACGCCCTGTAAAGCTGTTCAGTGAATATGGTCCTGACCATCTGGTGCGAGAAAGTCATCCTCGACAAGGAGATCTTTCCGTCGCATCTGTCATAGACCGCGTCAGAGAAGCCGTAGGCGCCGCCGATCACAAATACAATATCTTTGCCACCGCCGAGCGTCATCTTCCTTATTTCTTCCGCGAATTCGATGGAACGGTACTCTTTCCCATGCTCGTCCAGCAGTATGACCCTGTCGGATGGTTTTATGTTCTTGAGTATCAGTTCACCCTCTTTCCACTTGATCTGCGCTTTCGACAGCGCCGAGGTGTTCTTCAGCTCCGGGATCTCGCAGACCGTGAACGGCACATAATGCGACAGTCTGGAAGAATATGTCTCCAGACCTTTCCGTACCCAATCTATGTCGGTCTTCCCGACTGTCAACAAGGAAATCTTCATCTGATGATAACTTTGGTGGTGTTCCTCTAACCTATTCTTTACAAAAATAATGAAGATGTCTTGATTATTCAAATATTCCAAAATGTTTTAATGACGTGGCTCGGAATTTGTAATAGACGATTCCGCTATGAAGGTCTTTGCTAAGATATTCACGGCCTTAACCGTGATGCTGTCCTTGTTCAGCGGCACTGCCGTCGCTGACAGTTATGACGTGTTTGTGCCGATAGCGAAGTATCTGGGCAACGGTGACGCCGAGAGGCTGTCCGCCTGGTTCGATGACAATCTTGAGATAACGATCATGTCCACCACCAACGATTCCAGCAAGAATCAGGCGAAGCAGATTCTCAAGGCCTTCTTTGACAATCACACGCCACGCTCGTTCGAGATCCGTCACATGGCATCGCGGTCCAATTCCAAGTACGCCTTGGGCTTCCTGAACGCCGGCGGTGAAGTTTTCGAAGTCACGATTTTTGTCAGCGACTGCGGGGGGCGGTACAAGATCCAGCAGTTGAAGATTGACAGAATCCGATGATTCCGGCTTTGGGATATTTAATAATGACAACCAGTTTAAGACACATACTTAGAACTTTATCTGTAACCATCATCCTGACGATCCTTTCCATCTCCCTGGCCAGCGCCCAGGCTACAAAGGTGAAAGGGCGTGTCGTGGACGCGTCCACCGGTGAAGGAGTCCCTTTCGCCGGAATATATTTCCTGAACTCGACGGTCGGGGTCTCCGCGGATCTGGACGGCTATTACTTTCTGGAGACCAGGGACACACTGACCATGCTGTCTGCATCGATACTCGGCTATGAAGAGCAGGTCGCGAGGGTGAATCCACATAGGTTCAATGAAATCAACTTCTCCCTGAAACCGGTTGTGGATGAGCTCAATGCCGCTGTCGTGAAGCCTGACGACCGTTATATGCGCTCGATTCTGAGAAAGATTGACGAGGCGAAATCCCGGAACAATCCGGAGAGGCGCCAGCTTTACAGCTGCGATGTATATACCAAGATGGAATTGGACATCACGAATCCGGAGAACCGGATGATAAGCGGTTTCCTGCCTAAGGACTTCAAGTTCGTCTATGACTATATGGACACCTCCGTAGTGTCCGGTATGCCTTTCCTTCCGGTCTTGATCTCAGAGACATCATCAAAGTACTACCACCGTAAGGATCCGCCTTCCAACAGGGAGATCATCAAGGCCACCAGGATCTCCGGGGTTGACAAGGATCCGGTCCTTGCCCAGTTCACAGGGAATATGTATGTGAAGACCAACTTCTACGACAATTACATCAACATATTCCAGGTGGAGATCCCGTCGCCGCTTTCTTCCTCAGGAATGACCTACTACAACTATTATTTGGTTGACAGTCTTCAGGTCGAGGGGCGCAAGACCTACAAGATCCGTTTCCATCCTTCCCAATGGGTGTCCTCTCCGACCTTCGACGGCGAGATGTCCATCGACGCTGAGGAATATGCTCTCCGGGACATCCATGTAAGACTCAAGAAAGGTTCCAATGTGAATTGGGTCAGGGATATGACCATAGATGTCGTGAACTCCAGGCTTGCGGATTCGACTTGGTTCTACAAGCAGGACAGGATGTATGTGGATTTCTCGCCGACGATGCGGGACTCCTCGAAGATCGTCACGTTCCTCGGCAACCGGCAGATTGACTACTCCAATCCGGACTTCGTAACGACTTTCAAAGAGGACAAGGATGACATCAGCGCTCAGGTCAAGGCCGGGAAGGAAGTTATGAACAATGACGAGGAATATTGGCAGAGCGTGCGTCCGTTCCCGTTGAGCGAGAAGGAGCGGGGAATCTACAACATGGTGGATTCCATCAAGAATGTCCCGCTCTACAAGGATGTCTATGCCATAGCTGAGATGCTGGTCAACGGCTTCCTCAACACGAAATATGTCGGTTTCGGCCCGTATTCCTCCTTGTACAGCTTCAATGAGTTGGAGGGCGGAAGAATCCAGCTCGGAGCCCGTACCACCAAGGATTTCAGCCGCAAGGTCAGGTTCATGGGATATGCCGCCTACGGTTTCAAGGACAAGACGTTCAAGGGTGGCGGAACGTTCGAGTACATGTTCAACAACCAGCCGACCAGCAAACTGACACTCTCGTACAAGCATGACGCGATGCAGTTGGGCAAAGGTCCGTCGGTCTATGGCAGCGGAAGTCTTATGTCATCGGTTCTCGCCAAGGCCAACAGCCAGAAAATGAGCATGGTGAATGATTACGCCCTTTCCTGGCAAAAAGAATGGTCGCAGAATTTCAACATGATCTTCTCGTTGGAGAGCAGGAGGATATTCTCCAATCCGTTCGTGCCGATGGTTTCCCGCGACGGGAACATATTCAATTCGGTCGGATACAACCAGGCGCATGTCCAGCTCCGTTTCTCGAAGGACGAGATCGTCACCAGAGGGGTGTTCGACAAACACTACATGTACTCGAAGTACCCTGTCGTGACGCTTGACCTCATCGGATCGACCAAGGGAATAGGGAAGAATGAATATTCCTACTTCAGGCCGGAGCTGTCGATCCAGTACACACTGCCGATTCCTCCCCTGGGATTGTCAAAGTTCAATCTGAGCTCAGGCACGATTGTAGGAAAGGTGCCCTATCCCATGCTCAAGATCCACGAGGGCAACGGAACCTACACGTTCTCGCGGCATGCCTTCAACTGCATGGACTACTATGAGTTCGCCTCCGACCTTTGGACCACCTTCTTCTGGGAGCATAATTTCAAAGGGTTCTTTCTTGGCAAGATTCCATTGCTGAAAAGGCTTCAGTGGAGGGAAGTGGCGTCGCTGAGAGCGGCTTACGGTACGGTAAGGAGGCAGAACAACGGAATCATCGGGGATGATAAATCCGGCGCTGTGATGTTGTTCCCTGAGAAGATGGGCAAACTGAACCGCCCCTACATCGAGATGGGAGCGGGAATCACGAACATATTCAGAATCCTGAGAATCGACGCTTTCTGGAGGATGACCCACCGCTATGAGATGAAGGACGGGGTGAAGGTTCCGCATGACAACCGCTTTGTGATCAACTTCGGCTTGGAATTCCGGTTCTGACACCGATTTATAAGGTCATTCTTATTCCGGCGAGATATTCCCGTCCTCTGAGTTTCGTGATTGTTGATACCGTCCTGTACTTTAAGTTGACCTCGTCGGTGAGAGTCTTGATGTCGAGCAGGTTGTGACATTCCATGAGCAAAGCTGCCTTTTTGCGCTTCCACTCTATGGAACACTTGATCAAAGGGCTATTGCTGAAGGTTCTTTCTGATCTCCATTGTTTGCCGTAGAACAATTCCGAGTTGAGGGACAGATTTCTGACGGGATAGAGGTTTACTTTCGCTGACAAGTTGAGAATCCGGCTGTTAAGAGTTGTGAATGCCTGGTCTTTTTGAGTGATAAATTGGACGGACGCCTCAGCATGTGCCCATCTCAGCGCTGATGTCTTCATGCTAGCGGAGGTGCTCCATCCGTCTGACATGTAATCATAAGCTTTACCTTGTAGGAAATCCTTTCCTGTCCTGTGATCGTACCCTATGCTGAAATCGAGACATAACGTATTGAGTCCGAAATATTTGGAGAAATCCGCATTGCCGCCGTATGAACTTGAATATGTGGAGTATGGGACCAACGAAGATAGCGTGAAGTTTTCTGAATAGCTGTACGATCTGGCCTGCCCGGATGTGGTTTTGGAATAGTATGCTGATGTTGAAGCGAAAATCATGTTTACGTGATTCGCGTAATTCAATCCTACATTTGTGTTTATCCGGTCTCCTTCCATCATAAGTCCGTTCATCTGAATATTCCTATAGTCGGTCATGATCGCGGCCTTTGCCAAATTTTCCGGATTTGATCTCGTTACCGTGTAGGACACATTGGCACTTGCCTTAAGGTTGTTTGTCAGTCGTTGTGTCACAATAAGAGCGGGAGCAAGCTCAGGCCATGTTATGGCTGAGTCATGATTGTCTGACACGGTTGTGAATGAAAATGGGATTGACAGACGAACTCTTGCCTTGCCGATGTTGGTTGCCGCGGCAATGGAAAACTCCGGCTTCAGCATAAGGGCATTGAATCTTTCTGATGTCAGAAAGTCGTTATCCGTCAGCCCGATAAGACTGGCTTTTCTGGTCAGGTAATCGATGTCCAGTTTTCCATGAAGTGTGATATCCAAGATCTTAGCCCTAAGTTTATAGGATATGTCATTGGAATATTTGAAGTCGGAATTATCGAGGGATTGCGAAGCTTCAATCATTCCGGCAGAATAGTTTGCGTGGTGATTGCTCCTTACATAACTCATCAGGCTGGACATCTTGACGGCTCTTTTCTGTGATGTCCTAAGCGTGGCGTCAAGGTTGTTCTGAATCTTGAATGAAGGAAGGGTGTAGCCTTGTGCGTACCCATTGGAAGCGCTCATCTGTGACTCATTCTTCCTAAGTTGCCCGGATAACATGATCTCGTCAGACAAATAGACATTCCGATTGTTTTTCTCGAAGTCGAGTTTGACGAAACCCATCCTCAGTCTGTCTGTCATTGAAGAGTTGTCATCTATGATCATTGTGCCGCTGTCTTCGAAACGTACAGTCTCTATTCTGTCTCTGGACTCTTCGTAGTTCTCCGCGCCAAGAGTGACCGCAGCTCTGAGTTGAGCATCATCCTTGATTTTCTGAAGATGGTTCATTGTTGAAGTCCATGAAACATTGTCGTACCAAAACTCATTCGGTAAGTCAATATGACTCTTTCGCGGATTCAGACTGGAACAGAAATCGGAATCCAATCCGTTGTCATTAATCAGGAAAGCACCTGTTTTCCCGAAATACCGTTGCGCTTGAATTTCTTTCGTAATGTCGTTTCCTATGCTGTTCCCTTTTATGAGGAATAGATTCTGCCGCTTTTTTGAGAACCTGCTGAGCATGGTTCTGACATCAAACAATGGAAATTCCGGAGCTCCGACAGCAGCGTCACCGTTGAACAGCCAAGTTCCTTTGGCGTTTTCTTTCAAAACGATGTTCACGGAGGCTTTGCCTGTGTGTTCCAAGCCGGCAAGCGCCTGGACTGGCTGATGGTCTTTATAGACTTCGATGCTTGCGACAGATTCCAAAGAGAAATTCTTTGTCACCGAGCCGTAGTTCGCTCCCATCAGATCCAACCCCTCTATGTAGAATTTGTTAATGTAGCTGCCGTTGTACAGGATTCCGCCGCTCTTTGTCACAGTGATTCCGGGGAGCCTTTCCAAAAGTTCCCCTAATGTCCTGTCAGAGCGTTCTTTGAAAGCTCCGGCCGAGAAGGTGAGTGTGTCACCTTCTTCCTTGATCACGTCAGCCTTGATTCTGGAGGCTTTCAGGCTGAGCTTCTGTTCCTTTAGCTTTATCAGAAGATTGTCTGTCCGGTCCAGTTTCATCTCCAAAGGGCTGAATCCAAGAATAGAGATGGATAACGTCAGATTCTCCGTTGAGTTTCCGGCATCAACATAAAATGTTCCTTCACTGTCACTTAGGCAGTTGGCAAGAACTGTCCCTTCGTGGCTGAGCAGCACAAAAGCGCCGGCGACAGGCTCTTTTGTCTTTTCATCGATGATTCTGCCGCTGACGTGTTTCTGGGCAAAACAATTGTATGAAAAGAACATCGAGATAAGTAGGAGTATCAGTGACGATTTGGCCATTGCTCCTGATGTTAGTTGTCATTCTCAATCGGAATTATCGGAATATACTTAAGTACACTTCCGCTCATTTCCTTACTATTGACTACCGTTTTTAATATTCCACTTGATTGGTACAGGTAGTCTCGGTCGGTTCGTAGTTTGTAATAGAGTCTTTCGGTATCCTGAATATTTCCGGAGAAGACAATGCCTGTACTTTGGTTCATGTCTCTATCAAGGATTCTTTCCAATTGTTGATAACGATCAAGTTTACTGTCGATTTCTTCTATGTACCTCATCCGGAACAGAAACAGTTTCTCCGAATCCTGAGCTTTCACAATCAGGCCTGGCGCTCCGAAAAGAAGCCAAGGCCCGGTACTGGCAGGGATCTCATCTGTGAACCAGATGATCCATTCCCTTCCCATGTAGTCGGCACGTGCCATCTTGGTCCGGTAGCCTTCGATTTCTTTTCCGTCTCCCAATATCTCCCATTTTGGGGTGTCTAACGTTCCCGTTCCTTTCATGCAACTCGTGAGGACTCTGTAAGATTGGTGGAATTTTGATGATGCATAATCAACGAACAGGATGTCCTTTGATGATTTGTTGGACATGCGTGTGATTTGCCCATAGGCTTCATCATCAATAACGTTGCCGTTAGAGTCAAAAGCGATAAGACTTAGGGAATCCCTCAAGAAACGATTGTCGCTGTAGAACACGGAATGTTTTCCGTTGAAATCAACGGTCATGTCCATCTCCGTTTTATAGCCATTGCTGTTCTTGTCATTCTTGTGTTGGAAGACGTAAGTGATTCTCAGCCCTTGAGCCAAAGCGCAAGGGCTGAGAATCATGAATCCAACCAAGATGATTGCTATCCGATGCTTATGACGGGTCAAATTCTGATTCATCTGGACTCGGGCAAAGGGTTGATTCAAGGCAGTCATTAATACTCAATAATTGTTTTGCACTGAGTTCGCTTTCAAATGTCATAAACACGGTTTTTCCACATGAGAGAAAGAAATTGTAGTGGTGCTCAGCGGCTGCGAAAGCGAGCGAGAGGCCCATAATGAGGGCCAATGAGGTTAGGATTAATTTTTTCTTCACAATGTTTTTGATTTTGGTTCGAGGGCAAATATATTATAAAACGTTTAAATTTGCAAGAGCGGTAATGAAAAAATATAATAAAAGAATGCGTACTGATTGGTTTTCTGACAGGTAAGGCTTATTTTTGTAGTTATTATGAAGAGAAAATTGACTGTTTTATTACTGATAATTGTTTCGTCAGCGCTGTTGAGTGTTCCGTTCTTGGTTCCGGGGACTGGTTGGTTGTCGTTGATCGCTTTTGTGCCTCTGCTGTGGGCCGAGGACATCGCCACGGGAGACGAGATGAAAGGGTTCTGCTGGTGGCACTACCTGTGCTTCGTGCTGTGGAACGCCGCCACGACATTCTGGGTCTGCAACGCGACGGTGGGTGGAGGAATATTCGCCATCCTTGCCAACGCCTTCCAGATGTCGCTCATCTTCGGGCTGTTCCGTTGGAGCAGGAAATGGCTAAGCGGGGCGCTTCCTTACATATTCTTCGCTTTCGCATGGATCGCGTGGGAACGGTGGTACCTCACCGACGCGCAGATCAGTTGGCCTTGGCTCGTGCTTGGCAACGCCTTCGCGCGCACGACAGGGTGGATCCAGTGGTATGAATATACCGGGACGCTCGGCGGCTCGCTTCTTGTCTGGGCGGCGAACCTCAGTGTGTTCGGCATTTTGGAATCTCTCGCAAGCGGACGTTGGATGACATTCAATCTCAAGGCTAAGTCCGCGGCCTTGCTGGGAACCTTGGCGTTGTTTGTAGCCCCTCCTATCGTGTCTTTGTTCCTGAAGCCGGAACCTTGTGACGAGACCCTTGACGTTGTCATCGCGCAGCCGAACATCGACCCGTACAACAAGTTCGGAGGAATGACACAGGAGGAACAGAATGAGTTGCTGATCAGCCAGTTTGAGAATATCCCGGACAGCGTTCCCGTGCTGTTGGTCGCTCCGGAGACCTTTACCGACGATGTGGTGACGAACTCGCTTTCCTCCAGCGCTACCGTGCAGAGATTCACCTCGTTCCTTGCCGAACATCCGAACGCCGACCTGCTTGTGGGAGCGTCTTCGAGGACATATCTGAAAAGGGCGCTCAAGCCATCCTACACGGCCCGTCCTGCCGGCAGCGGAGTCTGGATGGAGTCGCACAACTCCGCCTTGATGCTCGACGCCTTCAGTTATCCGGAGATATTCCATAAAAGCAAGCTTGTCGTGGCGGTCGAGATGACACCTTATCCGGCGTTCTTCTGCAAGATCGATGACTGGCTTGGCGGTGTGATGGGGCGTTGTGTCGGCCAGAAAGAGACCGGGCCGCTGCATTTCAATGAATATTCCTACGCTACCGAATCGAAAGATACCATGGCCGCTTCGGACCATCTTGAGAGTAGGTCAATGCCAGATAGTGATGTTCCTGCTCAGCATGTCTCTGTGACAGAGACAATTCCTGTGGGCTGCGCTATCTGTTACGAGTCTGTCTATGGGGAATATTGCACCCGGTACGTCCGCAACGGGGCCCGTCTTCTGACCGTGATCACCAACGATGCTTGGTGGGGCGATACCCCCGGCTATAAACAGCATCTGTCATATTCATGCCTGCGTGCCATTGAGACCCGTCGTTGGATCGCCCGCAGCGCCAACACCGGCATCTCCGCTATCATTGATCCGTCCGGAAAAATCGTCTCTCAAACGTCCTGGTGGCAGCCGGAGACATTGAGCGGCAAGGTAGGGCTAAGCGATGAGAAGACTTTCTTTGTCATCCACGGTGACTTCATCGGTCGCCTATCCACACTCATGGCCGTCCTCATTCTCCTCGCGACCCTCGTCCGCCGTTTCGCCAGATAGAGAATATAACGTTGCGGCTATTCTTGCATTATTCAGCGCATTATGCAGCACGAAAAAAGGGGACTAAAGCCTGTCCCCTTTCTCATCATAAAGTTCATTCTGCAGAACGGTGTAGTCGGTCACCTCGACAAGGTTGATCCGACATTTGTACTTCTTCTTCCATTTCCCGAGGAAGGATTTGTCTGACAGCATCGTGGTGCCACGTTTCAGATATGCGCCAAGAATCGGGCTGACCTTCAGGGTAAGGTCTGTCTTTCCGTGTTCCACGCAATAGGCGATGTTCCGCTCGATCTGCTCGTCGATGACCGCGCTTGAGGAAATCTTGCCGGTGCCGTGGCACACAGGGCAGACCTCGGCGGTGTTGATCTCGGTCACCGGACGGATTCTCTGCCTGGTGATCTGCATCAGACCGAACTTGGTGAGAGGCAGCACGTTGTGCTTGGCTCTGTCACTTTCCATGAGTGATTGCATGTACTTGTGCAGTTCGTTGCGGTGCTCACCGGAATCCATGTCGATGAAATCCACGATCACGATTCCTCCCATATCCCTGAGCCTGAGTTGCCGTGCGATCTCCTCGGCAGCGATCTTGTTGACCTCGAAGGAGTTCTCCTCCTGGTTGTCGGTCTTGGAGCGGATGCCGCTGTTCACATCGATCACGTTGAGGGCCTCGGTCGTCTCGATGACCAGATAGGCTCCCTGCTTCATTGGCACCACCTTGCCGAACGAGCTCTTGATCTGCCTTGTGACCTCGAAGTGGTCGAAGATCGGATCCTTCCCGTTGTACAGCTTCACAATCTTTTCCTGATCCGGAGAGATCAAGGAAATATATTTCTTTATCTCCTCGTAAACCGCCTCGTTGTTGACATGGATGTTCGAGAACGAATCGTTCAGGAGATCTCTGAGGATGGTGGTGGTCTTGCTGTACTCGGTGAAGAGCAGCTGGATGCCCTTTGACTTGGCCACTTTCTTCCAGGAAGACTCCCATTTCTCAATAAGAGACTTCAACTCGGCCACGAGGACCGCGGCGTTCTTGCCTTCGGCCGCCGTGCGGATGATGGCTCCGTAGTTCTTAGGGAGAATGCTTCTGACAAGAGTCTCAAGCCTTCTTTTCTCTTCCTTTGAGGAAATTTTTTGGGAAATGCTCACCTTCTCGGCGAAGGGAATCAGTACAATGTTACGTCCTGCCAATGAAATTTCCGCGGTCAGTCGTGACCCTTTCGTGGAGATCGGTTCCTTGACGATCTGCACTATCATCATCTGTCCTGGCTTCAGCACGTTCTCGATGCGGCCCTCCTTCTCAAGGATCGGTCCGATGGGAATGCCCGAGTAAAGTTCTCCGAGATCCGTGTTCGGGTTGCTCTTGCGCACAAACTCATCGAACGAAGTGAAGTAAAGTCCCAGATCCAGATAATGAACGAATGCTTCCTTCTTGTCTCCGATGTCCACAAAGGCGGCATTGAGCGCAGGAAGAATCTTCTTCACTTTTCCCAGGTAAACATCCCCGACGGAAAAACTGTGCCCTTTGCTGGACTCTTTGTTGAGCTCAATCAGCCGATGGTTTTCCATCAGCGCGATGTGAACTTCTGTCGATGTGACATCGACAATCAAATCTTTCTCAGATTTTTCTGACTCCATAAGGAAATAACAATGGTGACAAAAATAATCCGGCGTCTTGCCGACTTATTTCTTTAACGATAATAAAAAAGGCTGTCCGGCACTTCCGGTCAGCCTTTTTCTTCTAGCAGACTGCTAAAATGGCAGGCACAGAAGCGTATTACTTCTTCTTGTGTCTGTTCTTGCGCAAGCGTTTTTTACGCTTGTGCGTCGACATCTTATGTCTCTTTCTCTTTTTTCCGCTTGGCATAATAAAAGAAGTTTAAAAATTATTTTTCCTCCTTGACTGCGTTCACGAAGATCTTCGCTGGCTTGAAGGCCGGGATGTCGTGTGCAGGGATGGTCATAGTTGTCTTCTTGGTGATGTTTCTGGCTGCCTTCTTCGCTCTGTGCTTAACAATGAAGCTGCCGAATCCGCGGAGGTACACAGGCTCTTTCCTGATGATGGAACCCTTTACGGTGTCCATGAACGCCTCGATAACGGACTGTACTGCGATTTTTTCGATTCCGGTTGACTTTGCAACCTCATTCACGATTTCTGCCTTTGTCATAATCTATAAATTATTTATTTGATTTACCATAATAATCCCCAAAGTTCGTTTGAGGATGCAAAAATAGACTTATTTTTTTAATATTCAAAATCAGATACATAAATTATTATCCATATTTTTTTGGCACGGTGATTGACCATATTCCAAAATGCGTCTTGGACTTCCGGATTTCTGACAAAATGTCAGAGGAAATCCGTGACGTTTTTAGATGAACATTATGAACACAGAGAACAATAAGGACATTTTCTTCCCGGCGGGGACCGCGGAAGTGAACATAATCCCTGTGATGCAGGGAGAAGAGCAAATGAAGGTCGAGTCTGGTGACCTTCCTGACACTTTGCCCATTCTGGCTTTGAGGAACGCGGTGCTGTTCCCAGGAATGGTCTATCCTGTCACCATAGGACGCCAGAAGTCAATCACTTTGATCAAGGAGGCGGAAAAGCGTGACTCTTTCATCGGAGCCGTCCCGCAGGTGGATGTCACAGTGGAGGACCCTACCGAAAAGGATCTTTATGAATATGGTACAGTGAGCCGTGTCATGAAAGTCCTTGAGATGCCTGACGGCACGATCACGGCCATCATTCAGGGAGTCAAACGCTTACGTATGGACGGAGTTCTGTCTTACGAACCGTATATCACCGCCAGGGTCAAGTACATAGAGGACATCATCCCGGAGAACGACAACAGCACCAAGATGATCGCCGAATCCCTGAAGGAGAAGGCCGCGGTCATCATAAAGTCCTCGTCTTTCGCTCCGAAAGAGGCGGTAGGCGCGCTCAAATCCATCGACAACTACGCTTTCCTCGTGAACTTCATCGCCACCACGGTCGAGATCGAGAACTTCATGGAGAAGGTCCAGCTGCTCGGGATCGACGACATCACCGTCAGGGCTATGAAGCTTCTGCAAGTGCTTGACACCCAGATCCAGCTGTTGAAGATCAAGCAGGAGATCAACCAGAAGGTCAAGAGCGACATCGACCAGCAGCAGAGGGAATATTACCTTAACAATCAGCTCCGTACCATCCAGGAGGAGCTTGGAATGGACGAGGAGGAAGAGTTCGAGAAGTTCCGCGCCAAGGCCAAGACGAAGAAATGGCCGGAGGCGGTCGGAAAGCAGTTCGAGAAGGAGCTTGCCAAGCTTGAGAAGTACAATCCATCCTCTCCGGACTACAGCATCCAGTACAACTACATCGAGTTCCTGCTCGATCTGCCTTGGGGCGAGATGTCAAAGGACAACCTCGACCTGAAGCACGCCCAGAAGGTCCTGGACAGCGACCACTACGGCCTTGACACAGTGAAGGAAAGGATCATTGAATATCTTGCCGTCCTCAAGCTGAAAGGGAATATGAAGTCCCCGATCCTGTGCCTCTACGGGCCTCCGGGAGTCGGTAAGACCAGTCTCGGCAAATCCATAGCAAAGGCTCTGGGCAGGAAATATGTCAGGATCGCCCTCGGTGGTATGCACGACGAGGCGGAGCTGCGTGGTCACAGGAAAACCTATGTTGGTGCCCTTCCGGGACGTATCCTTAACGGAATCGACAAGGCCGGCACATCCAACCCGGTAATCGTTCTGGATGAGATCGACAAGGTCGGCAACGACTACAAAGGTGACCCGTCGTCCGCTCTTCTGGAAGTGCTTGACCCGGAACAGAACGTGGAGTTTCACGACAACTATCTGGACATCGACTACGACCTGTCCAATGTCCTGTTCATCACCACGGCGAACAACATCTCCACGATCCAGTCAGCCCTGCTTGACAGGATGGAGCTGATCAACGTCACAGGCTACCTGGCCGAGGAAAAGATGGAGATCGCGAAACGTTACCTTGTGCCTAAGCAGCTGGAAGAGCACGGAATAGGCAAGAAGGAACTCCGCATCGACAAGGCCGCGCTGGAGAAGATCATCGATGAATATACCCACGAGTCCGGTGTTCGTGGCCTTGAGAAGCAGATAGCCAAGATCGCCCGTGTGACGGCCAAGAAGATCGCTCTCGGCGAGAGTTATCCGACTGTCATCAAGAAGGAGCACCTTAAGGAATATCTCGGACTGCCGACCAATTTCCATGACCTTCAGAAAGGCAATGAGGCTCCTGGAGTCGTCACAGGCTTGGCCTGGACGCAGATGGGAGGCGAGATCCTGTTCGTGGAGAGTTCGGTGAGCGGCGGCAAGGGCGTGATGACGATGACCGGTAACCTGGGCGATGTGATGAAGGAGTCCGCCACGATTGCCTACCAGTACATCAAGGCCCATCCTCAGCTTGCCAAAATGACATCCGAGGAATTCGGGGCGAAGGACATCCACGTCCACGTACCTGAGGGCGCTGTGCCTAAGGACGGTCCGTCAGCCGGTATAACTATGGTCAGCTCAATGGTTTCCGCCCTGCGTGGCGAGGCCGTGAAGGCTGGAATCGCGATGACCGGCGAGATGACGCTCAGAGGCCGTGTGCTTCCGGTCGGCGGCATCAAGGAGAAGATCCTTGCCGCGAAACGTGCCGGAGTGACCGAGATCGTGATCTCCGAGGACAACCGCAAGGATGTCGAGGACATCAAGCCGATTTATGTCGAAGGCCTGTCGTTCCACTATGTCAAGAACATTGACGACGTGATTTCGTACATATTCAAAGATTAATTTCTATCTTAGCGGTCGTTATGGACGTAAGGATAGAACAAAGTTGGAAAAAAGCGCTGCAAGGTGAGTTCGAGAAACCCTACTTTGCCGCGCTTGCGCGTTATCTGCACGGTGAGAAGGCACATGGAAAGGTGATCTTTCCTCCGGGACCGGAGATATTCAAGGCATTCGAGCTGACTCCTGTCGATCAGGTCAAGGTCGTGATTCTGGGGCAGGATCCCTACCACGGCTACGGCCAGGCGATGGGGCTGAGCTTCTCGGTGCCGGACAACGTACCCGCTCCGCCGTCCCTCAAGAACATATTCAAGGAGATTGAGGATGACCTCGGGATCAGGATGAGCGGCCGTCCGAACCTTGAGAACTGGGCGCGTCAAGGGGTGCTTCTTCTGAACTCGATCCTGACTGTACGTTCAGGTGAGGCGGCTTCGCACAGCGGAATAGGCTGGCAGCAGTTTACCGATGCCGTTATCCGTTATATCTCTGATAATTGCAACGGAGTCGTATTCCTCCTGTGGGGCAATTACGCCAGAAGCAAGAAGGAACTCATCGACACCTCACGGCACTATGTGCTGGAGGCGGCGCATCCGTCTCCTTTGGCACGCGGAGCCTTTTTCGGGTGCCGCCATTTCTCCAGGACGAACGAGATCCTTGCCAGTGAGGGCAAGACTCCGATAAACTGGCAACTGTAATCCGGCTTTTTGGCCATCATATTCAAAGAATTTATAATGAATCGCATAGCATTGTTCCCGGGGTCCTTCGACCCGTTCACGTCAGGCCATCTGAATATCCTGACAAGGGCCTTGACCATCTTCGATGAGGTCATAGTGGCCGTGGGAATCAATCAGGACAAGCGTGGCTTCTTTTCGATGGAGCAGCGCGAGGACATCATCCGTCAGGCGACCCGTGGAATGGAAGGGGTCCGGATCATTCACTATGAGGGACTTACCATCGACATCTGCCGTGAGCTCGGAGTCCGCCACATTGTCAGGGGAGTCAGGAATATGACAGACTTCGACAACGAGCAGGCGATCGCTGACGCGAACCGTCATCTGGCTCCGGAGGTGGACACCATCATCATCCCTACCGCTCAGGAATATTCACATATATCGTCTTCGGCTGTGAGGGATGTGGTGCGCCATCACGGCGATCTGTCGCAGTTTATCCCTGAAGGGGTTGTGTTGCCGGAGGTCAGATGAGTCGCCGCGCGGTCATATTCATTCTTTGGCTTTTGCTGCCGTTTCGCTGCTTTGCGCAGGTTGATTCAACCCGTCTGGCGGAGCTTGACAAGCGGTTGGATAAATATTTTCAAATCCTTGAGCCAGAGAATGTTGATGTCAAGTCCCGTGAATGCGACCTTCTGATTGATTCGGCCAAGGATTCGCTTCTGCGCCAGCACATCGCCCTCAAGGCCTACGAGCACTACCTTAACTCGACCCTTATGGGAGACGAAGGCGTGGCGGTTCATCTCACTGACACTTGGTTCGCTTCCGGACGCGTCAGTATGGGCGGGGAAGAGGTCCTTTTCAACGCCAGGATATTCGCTGACTTCAATCGTCAGTCGCTTCTTGGGAAACCGGCTTCTTCGTTTGCGATGGAGAGCTTTGAGGGGGATTCCGTCTTGTTCGGAGGCCGCTCGGACCGCTACCGTGTGCTGCTTTTTTATGACACCGACTGCGCCAAATGCAAGCTGGAGCTGATGCGGCTCCGTCCACTGCTGGATTCCCGGGACTGGCCTGTCGATCTTTATGCGGTTTACACCGGCTGCGATAAGGAAAGCTGGGGAAGGTGGCTCTCTGAGCGAATGAATATCAACGCTCCGCGCACCAGGATATTCAACCTTTGGGACCCCGAGATCGCGTCCGACTACCAGATGAAATACGGTGTCCTGCAGACCCCGAGGATGTTTCTGATCGATAAGGAGGGGATCATCATAGGCCGCGGGCTTGACAGTGATGCCCTTGAGCGCCTTCTCGACATCGTCCTTCCCGGCTTTGTGGACTATGAATATGGCAGTGCCGCCTCCGCCGCTCTGATGGATGAACTGTTCGCGTCGTACGATGATACCGACCGGTCGCCGAGCCTGCCGAAGCGCCCCGCCCCCACCCGAATCCTGTCGATGGCAAAAGCCCTGGAATCAAGCACCTTGGCCAAGTCGGACACCCTCTCCTTCAAGCACCTCGAAGGCGATCTTCTCTACTGGCTTACCTCTCGCCGCGATGAACTCAGCAAGGAAGGCGCCCTCCCTTTCATCAATGAATATATCCTCTCCCGTCCCGGAATCTGGAACACGCAAGACGACACCCTCAAGGTCGTAGGCCTTGCCCGTATGATGAAAGACCTCCTTTCCCGCACCCCCGTCGGCTCGAAACTCCCGAAGGCAAAGGACCTCATTTCCAAGAGTTCTTCGGCTGAATCTCAGTCAAACACCACCGTCTGGCCGGACCGTATTCAGGAACAGGATGAAGTCAACAACCGTAACCAAGCGTCCGATCGTTCTCTGGAACAGGTCGACGTAAGCGATAAGGCACACGGTGACCATACCTTAATCCAACCTCGGAATGATGCCAACGCCCTTTTCCTCCGTGACTGGACGAGGAAATGGAACCGCCTGCGCAGAAAAGGCGGCTACATAGTCTTCCACACCGAAGGCTGCCCGGTCTGCAAGGCCGAACTCTCCGCCGCCGACTCCCTTGGCCTGAGAACCCTGGACGTGAACGTAGATGAGATTATGGTCACCAATCCCGCCCTCGCCAAGTCCCTCCTCGACACTTTCGACCTCTCCTCAATGCCATTGATTCTTCAGGTAGGCCGTCACGGCATCATCCTCCGCCGCTATCTCTCCTTCATTCAAGACAAAGGTTCCCCTAATCTGTAACGGATTTATAATGAATATATTCGTGAATCCTGCCCTCTAAAAATGACTGCCAGGATATTCTAAAACAATAAATGTCAATAAGTGGCGCTCCACTCATTGATACATAGCGATTTATGAATTTCCGCCGGGACTGCCGCAAGTTCACGGAAAATATCTGGCTCCAACTGATTATAGAGCCTTGTAACCAAGATATGCATTCTGTGCTTGCGTCTAATAATTGATATTACTATAACTATCAAGCCTAAAATGCATAATCCCGATAATTAATTTGTCGCCGCTGCTTTGATCTCTTTTCCACGTCCCTGTTTTCGCGTCTCTGTTTTCGCGTCCCTGCTCCGGCGGGGAATGATGGACATTCACCCGGATAGGGCGCGAAGCGTAAGTCCGTCATTCCCGCCGGAGCAGGGACGCGAAAATCCGAAATCTAACCGATAACTTTACGCAGCACCCGAGTCAGCTGATCTGAGCACGAGGTCCCGCGCCCGTGGCAATTGACTCCCGACAGGATCTCGACCGCCTTGCCGGCCTCCATCCCCTCCAGAAGCCTCCCGATCGCCTGAAGGTTCCCGTCACAACCTTTGATGTACCTTAAATTGTGGATCTTCCCCTCGATAAGGTCAAAGTCAATCTGAGCCGAGCACACGATCGCGCTCGGAACCGCCGTGATGTGCCTGACACCATCGGTCGTTTTGTCAGACAGGATTTTGAAATCGTCACCTATAGTCATTGTAGTAATTATTAAACGTTTAAACAAACAAAAATATAAATTTTTTGTGAAAAATAGCGTAACTTTGCACGGCATTTGAAGAGAACCAATGCCGGAAAAACGGATAATTAATTTCTAAATTCATAGAATTATGGTATCATACAAAGATCTTGGCCTGGTCAACACCAGAGAGATGTTCGCAAAGGCCGTGAAGGGTGGCTACGCTATCCCTGCCTTCAACTTCAACAATATGGAGCAGCTTCAGGCTATCATCCAGGCTTCAGCCGAGGAGAAGTCACCGGTTATCCTTCAGGTTTCCAAGGGAGCCCGCAACTACGCTAACCAGACCCTTCTCCGTTATATGGCCGAAGGCGCTGTTCAGTATGCCAAGGAACTCGGTTGGGAGCATCCTCAGATCGTTCTTCACCTTGACCACGGCGACAGCTTCGAGCTTTGCAAGAGCTGCGTTGACATGGGATTCTCTTCAGTGATGATCGACGGTTCCGCCCTTCCTTACGAGGAGAACATCGCCCTCACCAAGAAGGTTGTTGAGTACGCTCACAAGTATGACGTCACCGTTGAGGCCGAGCTTGGCGTTCTCGCCGGCGTTGAGGATGAGGTTGCCGCTGAGGAGTCTCACTACACAAAGCCAGAGGAGGTCATCGACTTCGCTACCCGCACAGGCTGCGACTCACTCGCCATCTCCATCGGTACCTCTCACGGTGCCTACAAGTTCAAGCCGGAGCAGTGCACAAGAGACCCTAAGACAGGCCGTCTCGTTCCACCTCCACTCGCTTTCAACGTTCTCCACGAGATCGAGAAGAAGCTCCCTGGATTCCCTATCGTACTCCACGGATCATCTTCAGTTCCTCAGGAATATGTCGATATCATCAACCAGTACGGTGGCAAGCTTCCTGACGCTGTAGGTATCCCTGAGGAGCAGCTTCGTGAGGCCGCCAAGAGCGCTGTCTGCAAGATCAACATCGACTCTGACTCCCGTCTCGCCATGACCGCCGCTGTCCGCAAGGTCTTCGCCGAGAAGCCAAGTGAGTTCGACCCAAGAAAGTACCTCGGACCAGCCCGCGACGAGATGAAGAAGCTCTACGAGCACAAGATCGTTGACGTTCTTGGTTCAAACGGCAAGGCTGAGTAATTTGTTTGTGGAGCGTAAGCTCTTGACAATCAGTTAGAAATATGATTCCCTCTGGTCGATTTCGACTGGAGGGAATTTGTTATATATTCATTTATAGTTATTTACTTATCACGGTGGAGCTGTGGTGGGTCACTTCGACAGGCTCAGTGACCGGAGCGACCGAAATTCGGTTCTCGAAACCGTCGGGACGCCCATAATCGGCTCAGCGGGCAAAAAAGGTGAGACAAAAAGGTTTGGGATTATCATTTTTATGCTTAATTTTACCGGAAATTTGAACCACATAATTGAGTATGCGTATCAAAAAGATGCCGATTGCGGTGATTTTGTTGCTTTTTGTAAGTCGGACTGCGGGAGCGCAGGACGGTAACTTGGTGAATATCGGGCTTCAGGCCAGGGTGGATTACCAGCGGGAGTACCTGGGCGGGGATGCCGTCAAGGGCGACTGCGGCTTCAAGGGCAAGAATGTCAGCATTCTGATAAACGGAGAGTTCAACGAACATTTCTCCTACAACTACCGGCAGCGGCTCTACCGCGGCCACGGCAGTGAAAGTTTCTTCAACGCCACTGACTTCCTCTACCTCACTTATAGGCCGGACGAGCGTTGGAGCTTCTCCGGCGGCAAGCAGATTGTCGAGATCGGAGGGTATGAATATGACATCGCTCCTATCGACATCTACTTCTTTTCCGAATATTGCAGCAACATCTCCTGCTACCAGATGGGAGTCAACGCGGGATATTCATTTGGCGGAGGAACTGACCTGCTGCGGTTCCAGCTCTGCCAGAGTCCATTCCGGCGGGAGAACAGTGACCTGTATGCCTACAACCTGATGTGGAACGGCTCCCATGGCTGTTTTGATTCCATCTGGTCACTGAATATGATTGAATATCTTCCCGGAAAGTTCATCAACTATCTCGCCCTCGGCAACCATTTCTCTTTAGGGAAGTTAACTGTGTTCGCAGACTTTATGAACCGGTCGCTCGTGGACAAGATGTCGTTCCTGAGGGACTTCACGATCATCGGTAAGGTGGCATATTCATTCAATGACAAGTTGAATGTCTTTGGAAAGGCGAGCTTTGACCATAACGATCTTGACAGGGAAGGGGATTGGTGTGTCATGCCGGGCACATCGATGGGAAGAGTCGGCTGCGGTGTGGAATATTTCCCGCTTGCTGACAAGAGCATCCGCCTCCACGCCACATTCTGCCACTCATTCGGGGACAACGGCAACCCTGACGGTGTCTTGCTTGACAACCAACAGATCGCCAGCGTCGGCCTCACATGGAGGATGAGCCTGCTCAAACGATAGTTTCTGAATATTCCGCCTCTAAAGCGTTAACAAGCCTGTTATGAATAAGACCAAGAAAAAGTCTTCGAGCCCCGCCCTGAACGGGGTGATCTGTCTTGTCATCGTCATCGGTTTCTTTGCCTATCTGGGCATCTCGATGGGCATGGCCAACATGCTCAACACCGTGATGAAAACCGCACATGATCTTTTGATCAACACCGTGTTCTACCTGATGTCCATCTGTGTGCTGATGGGAGCGCTCAGCCGCCTGTTCGCCGAGTTCGGGGTGGTATCCATTTTGGAGAAACTGCTCCGACCGCTGATGAAGCCGCTGTTCAACCTTCCGGGAGTCGCCTCGCTGGGTGCCGTGATGACATTCCTGTCGGACAACCCGGCTATCATCTCGCTGTCAAAGGACAAGAGATTCAGCAAATATTTCAAGAAGTACCAGCTGATTTCCCTGACCAATTTCGGAACGGCGTTCGGAATGGGACTCATCGTGATCGTCTTTATGATGGGGCAAGGCTTCTTCAAGGAGTCGCTGATCGGCCTTTTCGGGGCGTTCTGCGGCTGCATCGTCTCCACAAGGCTTATGCAGAGATTCACGCTGAAGGCTTTCCCTCAGTACCTTACCGAGGAGGCTTGCGAAGGCATTGAGGAAGAGGAGGCCGAAGAAAAGGAAGAGGAGAAGAAGTCGCTTTTCACAAGGATTCTGGACTGCCTTCTGGACGGCGGCCGTTCGGGAGTCGAGGTCGGAATGTCCATCATCCCGGGTGTGCTCATAATATCCACATTCGTGATGATTCTGACTTTCGGCCCTTCTGCCTCAGGTGCTTACACGGGCGCGGCCTACGAGGGCGTGGAGATCCTGCCTTGGCTGGCCGACAAGATCGATTTCGTGTTCAAGGCTCTGTTCGGATTCAATGACCCTCACCTTGTGGCGTTCCCGATCACATCTCTCGGAGCTGTTGGGGCTGCCCTCAGCCTCGTGCCTAACTTTGTGGCCAACGGTTGGGCCGACGGCAACGCGATCGCCGTCTTCACCGCCATCGGAATGTGCTGGAGCGGATTCCTCAGCACCCACACGGCCATGCTCGACTCGCTGGGCTACCGTGAATTGACCCCGAAAGCCATTCTGGCGCACACAATCGGAGGACTCGCCGCCGCTTTCGCGGCGCATTGGAGCTATGTGCTTGTGTCGCTGATTTAGGAGCTGTTTTGATTTGTTTCTGCCATTGGTGCGCTTCGGCGCTTTGACAAGCTCGGCGACCGGAGCGCTTCATTACGACTCCGTTATTTTCCCAGATTGAACGAGATGCCGAAGTTGATGTCTGCGTTCAGCCTCTCGTAAGGGTAGAGCAGCGAACCGTTTGCCTTAGCCAACTTGAAGTTGAGATGATCGGAGCCGACGAACATGCTGAATCCGCTCGTATGGAATCCGATTACGGCACCCATTGTCGAGCCGAACTTTGACACTGCGTAGTTCACGCCACAGCTGAACCATCTGGCCGGCTTGAGGTTGGCGAACAGACGCGCCTCCGTCCATGTGTAGCCTCCATTGATGTGGGTTGAGCTGAGGACACCCGCGGTCAAATCCCTGTAGAACGGCATGGAATATTCAACTCCTGCATTGATCGTGGCGGAGATCATTTCCCCGTTCGTGCCGTCTTTCTCCGTCCTCCTGAAGTCGAACATGTCCATCATGTCATCTGTCAGGTCTTCGAACTGCTTCTTGAGCGAGTTCTCCTTGTCCCCGTCAAGCGCAACCTCGTCGAACCCCTCGAAAGACCATCCTTTGCCGCTGGTCTGCGCGGAGATTGTGTTCTTCCATGACATGTAGCCCAGATCATTGACCGCGAAAGAGATTTTCAGACCGTCGATGACTTCCATCTCGGCTCCGAGATCGATGGCTGCGCCGAATCCGCTTATAAGAGAGCCATCTTCCGTGGCCTCGATGCTGTCGAAGTCAAGCAGATCCTTGTCCGACGGATCCGAGATCTCAGCCCCGCTTTCTCCCTTTGTCTTGATGTCCATGAAAGAGGAGGACTTCAATGTTCCCTGAGATTGGATCAACCATTTGTCTTCGTTCATCTGGATGCTCATCCTGTCGATATTGGCCTCGATGTTCGCTATTCCGACAAGGAATTTAACTCTGGCTCCCACATTCAGACGGTCGGAAACCTGACGGCTGTAGCCGAGGGCGAACTCCAGTCTGCTGTCAATCTTTGCGGAGATGTCTGAAATCTCGTATTGCTGGTATTTTCCTGCGTTCTTCATGAAGTCAAAAAGACCATAAGGCAGATTGACATCCGTTGTGGTCTTCATGCCGGCATCGAAGGTGAGGAAGGATTTCCGGCTTTTGATTCCGAGAGAGAAAAGGGAAATCCTGTTGTTCAGGTTGAGGCGGTTCTCGGGATCCAGTTTTCCGAGGAATTCATCCGCGCTGACGGAAGAATTCATGAAAGTGGTCAACTTGCCGTTGACAGGATAGAGGAAGGTGCTGACTCCCAGGTTGCTCTGCGTCTCCAGATTGAAGGCGCTGATGACCGGAACAGAAAAATAGCTTGTTCTGGAGGCAAAAGCCGGATTGAACTCGTGCCTGTGGTTATAGCCGTCGAGGAAGTACGCCGACCTGAATGATTGCTGGGCGAACGCGCTGCCGGCAGCTAAAACAGAGGCTGCCATAAGTATGATGATCTTTTTCATTTTCTCGTTTTGATTAGAGTTCGGTGTTGATGGCACCTTTGATCTTAATCTTCATGTTCTCCAATTTGATGCTCTGCCTTTTGTTCAGGCAGACGCCTGAATGGTCATTGTCCGCTCCGGAGATTCTATTGTTCATCCTGATGCCGTCAAGTCTGCGCATGTCATCTCCTGATGAGGTTTTGAGGTTCAGCGTCATCGGGGTTTTGGACGGCTTGTCGACTGATCCTGATGAGACATTCCCCTCTATTGTGACGGTGATTTCAGGAATCACGTTGTCCTCCTTGTCAATGGCCGCGGCCGTCATCTCAATGCCAAAAGGTATCGTGTTCACGCAATCGAATGTCACGACCGCGCTGTTGATCTCATAGTCAACGTCTTCGGAATTGAAGATTTCGTTCCAACCGTCGTAGTCGCTGCAGTAGTCGATCCTCATGTCCTTTCCGAACGCAAGCGGGGCGATGATGCTGTAGCTGCAATAGAAATTGTAAGACTTGTCTGTCTGTACGGTGACGAACTCGTCGTCGGCCTTGACGTCGATGTTGGCTATCGAGATTCTCTCGGGCACGTTCTTCACGATGTCGGACAGATTTGAGACCTTGACATTCTGGTAGCCCGATGGCGCGCTCTCCCCAGTGCGGGACAGGTAAATCCTGGATGTCATTCCGGATTTCACGGTGATCTTGTCGGTGGCTCCGCCATTGTCACCGATATGGACGGTGTTCCTGGAAGCTCCCTTGTATGATTCGAGATCCGCGTTAAGGCTCATGGTCAAAGGACTGTCGTTGCCGAGAAACAGCATGATCTGCGGGTCGTACAGGTCGAGCACGGCCCCGTCTCCGTTGACAAAGTCTGGAAGTTTGCCGACATTGATGGCCTGAGGAGTGATGGCGACTTTAGGATCGACCTTGACTGTGACATCCTTGATGTCAAGAGAGTTGAGTTTGATGCCTGTGTCGATGTGTACTTCCTCTGGAATGTCGCCGAATGTGTTTCCGAGATCATCGGTGAGCAGGCTCACCTCGAACCCGGTTAGTGTGATGTTGTCATTCAGCAGCATCTTGTGCCTGTCCCGGATGAAACCTTGCCCGGCAGGAATCTTTGTGAGATCTATTCCTGTGATGTCCAAAGAGACTTCACTCATGACCCGGCCCACCTCGACCTGTCCGAACCTGAGAGTGTTGCTCTCCTTGTCAAAGTCGCAGTCAATCTGACCTTTGGAAATGCCCGCGAATATCAGATAGTCAGGAAAGTCAACGGTGAGACCGGAGAGTGTGGCTTTTCCGGTGTTGGCGAGGAAGGTGACCTTGGCGACGGCGTTCCCGTGGATGTCTTTGACATCAGTGACCTCTTCAGGAATATCCTCGTCTATCTCCAGAGGGGTTGTGGACGCGTCGAAAGTTCTTTTCACTGTGAGGCCTTTTGGGACAGGCAGACCTGTGCCTGACAGTCCTGGGACCAGCTCTTCCATTATGTCAGACCGTTTTATGAGTCCGAGATGTCCTCCATTGGCCATAATGTCGCCGGAGAATCTGAAGGAAGGTACCGTAAAGCTGGCCTCAGTGCGGTTGCCCATGAAAGTCAGGACGTAGTTGTCATTGATGTCCAAAAACAGGACATCTGATTCGTCGCCGTCAAGATTCAGAAGATCCGTTACGAAGATTGTCTCCGAGTTGCCTATCGGGGCGCTGATTTCCCCGTCGATGCAAATTGTCTTGTCTATGTCCTTTGTCAGGTCGTAGTCTTCATTGACGCAGGAATTGAATGTGGCAGGGAGCGTTAGTGTCAATGCCACGAATAGTGCGGTTCTGGTTCTGAAAGACATAAATAATCTGTTTTCAACAAAAAATGATAGAATTTTCACAAAGTTATGCAAAAACGGATGATATTCAAGGCGAACTGTGTGAAAAATAACTATTTTTGCAGCCCATGGACATAATCGGTATAATTGAGGTTTTCGCTCTTGTGACGGGCGTGCCTTACATCGTTCTGGAGGTTCTCCAGAAGAACGGCATGTGGTATTTCGGGATAGCCACAGGCCTTGCGTGCGCATATTCATTCGCCATCCAGCATGTCTGGTCCAACATGTCGCTGAACATTTATTATGTGGTGATGTCAGTCTGGGGGCTTTACCAATGGCGGAAGGACAGCAGACTTCTGGAGGGTGACGGCGGCGGGCAAGATCCCGCTGTCCATCTTGGCAGGATGGACGGAAGGACTGCATTGTGGAGCGCAGTGACCTTCATTGCCGGCACGCCTCTGCTTGTCTGGCTGCTTCATGCGTTGGGCGGCTCAAGCACTTGGTTGGACGCCGCTTCCGCGATGATGTCCGTTGTGGCCACCTATTGGCTGGGAAGATCCATCCCGTACCACTGGCTCATCTGGATCGTCGCTGACATCATCCTGGTGGTAATGTGCTTCATGGAGGGGCAGTACTGGCTGACTCTGCTTTATGTCGCCTATGTGGCCGCGGCTGCCTACGGCCTGTTCCATTGGATGAGAAAAGGAAAATACATCAACTAATTGTTTCTGAATATGAATAATCATAAGAAAATCCTCCTTGTCGGCATCGCTCTTGCGTTCCTTGCCGGGCTTGCGTCCTCCGCTCAGGACAAGAATGTCGTCTATAATGAGGCTTCCGCATTTCCGCTCTATGGAAAATGTGTGGAGGAGACCTCGGCCCGCTACGAGCGTCTTCCTTCGGAACTCAAAGGCGTGGTAAGGGAGCCTGTTTGGGACCTTGGCCGCAATTCGGCCGGACTCTACATACGTTTCCGTTCCAACTCCACAAGAATATGCGCCAGATGGAAGTCCACCTCTCCGCGCCAGTACATGCCGCACATGACCGATGTTGGAGACAATGGTCTGGATCTATATGTTCTTACAAGGAAGGACGGTTGGCGCTTCGCCGGCAGCGGATTCGACTGGGGTGGACGCGACAAGGTTGTGAAGAGCAAGACAATAGTTGCCAACATGAAGCCTGAAACGAGGGAATATATGCTTTACCTCTCCATGTATAACGGTATAGATTCCCTTGAGATCGGCATCGACGAGGGTTCTGTCATCGAGGCTCCTGCGGTTGAAAGCCCGAGGTCTGACAGCCCGGTTGTCATGTACGGCACCAGCATACTTCAAGGCGGCTGCGCCTCGCGCCCGGGAATGGCGTTCACGTCGATTCTTGGACGGAAACTCGACAGGGAGGTCATCAACCTTGGATTCAGCGGCAACGCACGGCTGGACTATGAGATCGCTGAATATATCACCCGTGTCCAGAACCCGAGCCTGATCGTGCTCGACTATGTCCCGAACTCCTCCGCCGAACTGATAAACGAAAGGGGTGAGAAGTTCTTCAGAATCATCAGGGATGCTTTCCCGGATGTCCCGGTGATCCTCGTCGAGGATCCGACATTTCCTCACACCCGTTTTGATCAGAAGATGTTGGAGGAGGTTACATCCAAGAACGCCGCACAGCTTGCCCTGTACAAGAAGCTGAAAAAAGCTGGCGAAAAGAGGCTGTACTACGTCTCCACTGACGGCCTGATCGGCGATGACGGCGAGGCCACTGTTGATGGCGTCCATTTCACCGACCTCGGAATGATGCGCTACGTGGAGAGGGTGCTGCCTGTCATGAGGAAGGCGCTGAGGTAAGTGTCCTGTGAATTAATTATAGTATTTCGCTGGAAAGAAGTATCTTTGCATGATTTTCAACCACGGCGGTGGAAGCATCGCCGGGCATAAAAAGATTCGATTATGATTATCATTGTGGAAAGCGGGGCGACGAAGACCGATTGGTGCGCGGCGGCCCTGGACAAGGAACCTATTAATGTCAAGACCGCGGGCATGAATCTGGCCACGATGCCGCAGGATGTCATCGAGGGGATAGTGGCCGAAGCGATGGCCGAGTTCAAGGCCAAGGGACTGGACTCAAAGGTGTCCGAGGTCCATTTCTACGCCGCCGGCCTGATTGTGCCGGAAGGTGAGAAGGTGCCTCCGCAGGCGAAGGGGCTGGATCACGTGCTCAGGTCGTTGTTCCCGGAGGCTGAGATGGAATATGCCTCGGATCTTCTGGACGCGGCGCGTGCCGTGTGCGGCCACAAGCCCGGAGTCGCGGCCATCATGGGCACAGGCTCCAACAGCTGTCTTTTCGACGGGACGAATGTGGTGAAGAACGTCCGCTCTGCCGGATTCATCCTCGGAGACGAGGGCGGCGGCGCGAGGCTCGGCAGGCTTTTCATGGCCGATTTCCTCAAGGGACTTGTGCCGGAGCCGGTCGCGGGTGAGTTCGCCAGGGATTTCAAGGTTGACTACATGACCGTTGTGCAGAACGTCTACCGTGGCGAGGCCCCTTCAAAGTACCTCGGCTCATTCGCTCCGTGGATTCTTCAGAGGTACGGCACCTGTGAATATGTCCGCGGCCTTGTGGAGCAGAATTTCAGGGACTTCATCGAGAGGGCTTTGATGCAGTACGACATCGACAGGTACCCGGTGGGTGTAGTGGGCGGTTTCGGCTATGCCAACAGGAACATCATCAGGAAGGTCGCCGAACCTTACGGAATCCGTTTCTCCACAATCATCCCGGCCCCGATCGAAGGTCTCGTCGAATATCATTTAGGAAAGAAATAATAATGGCTTCGCCGGAGATGTTCCGGCATAAGATGTTATGGAAGATTCAAGAACAACAGAACAGTCCTCAAGGTATGACCACCTTGAGAAGATGTCCACAGAAGAGTTGCTGAACGCGATCAACACTGAGGACAGGACGGTTCCGGTCGCTGTGGCCGGAGCGATACCGCAGATTCGGAAACTTGTGGACGGCATCGTGGAGAGGGTTCCTCTCGGCGGTCGTGTGTTCTACCTCGGAGCCGGGACGAGTGGCCGTCTGGGCATAGTGGACGCTTCCGAGATCCCTCCGACCTACGGAGTCCACGACGTGTTCATCGGCTTCATGGCCGGTGGTGACAGCGCCATCCGCGACGCTGTGGAAGGAGCTGAGGACGACGTCGAGGGAGGCTGGAGAGACCTCCAGGCATATTCACCGACAAAGAATGATGTCGTGATCGGAATCGCGGCCTCTGGCACAACCCCTTATGTGATAGGGGCATTGAAGACAGCCCGCGAGAACGGCCTTCTGACAGGCTGCATCACCTGCAACGAGAATTCTCCGGTGGCCGCGGCCGCCGAGGTGCCTGTAGTGGTCGTTGTAGGGCCTGAGTTCGTGACCGGCAGCACCAGAATGAAGGCCGGCACGGCCCAGAAACTGGTTCTGAACATGATTTCGACTGTGTCCATGATCCGTCTCGGCCATGTCAAGGGCAGCAAGATGGTGGACATGCAGCTGACGAACCGTAAGCTCGTCGATCGCGGAACCAGGATGATCATGGGGGAGACCGGCATCGAGGACTACGACTTCGCCCGCAAGCTTTTGCTTGAATATGGTCAGGTCCGCGCGGCCGTGAACGCTTACCAGAAAGGTGAGGTTAAGTAGATGACGGTTCCGGAGACATTTCCATCAAAACTTTTGGAGGACGCTGTGCAGGCCATAGGCTCCCTTCCGGGGGTGGGCAAGCGCAGCGCCTTGCGCCTGGCCCTGCATCTGCTGCGGCAGCCTTCTGAGAACGTGCACCATTTCGCCGACTCGATAGTCAAGATGAGGGACGAGGCGAAGTACTGCCGGCAGTGCTGGATGATTTCAGACGAGGACATCTGTCCGATCTGCGCCGACAAGTCCCGTGACCATAAGACTATCTGTGTCGTGGAGAATGTCCGAGACGTGATGAGCATCGAGAACACGGGGCAGTATCGTGGTGTTTATCACGTGCTTGGCGGAATAATCTCGCCGATCGCCGGAATCGGCCCGTCGGACATCACGGTCGCCCGACTGGTTGAAAGGGTAAGGGATATGCTCGTGTCCGGAGACGTGAAGCCAGAGGAGGTCGAGATAATCCTGGCCTTGAGCGGCGACGTGGAGGGCGAGACCACCTCATTCTACATCTACCGTCAGATTTCTGAATATCAAGTCAGAGTCTCATCCCTTGCCCGAGGTCTGGGTTTCGGGGATGACCTTGAATATGCCGATGAGCTCACTCTGGGACGCTCGATAGTCAACCGCCAGACTTTCAAGCCATAAGAATTTGCGGATGCTTGTATAAAAGCTTACCTGGCAATGTTATTATCGATAGTTGAATCCCTGCTTCTGGCCGCGTCGCTCTGCGCCGACTGCTTCGCTGTCTCGACGTGCTCAAGCGTCACCCTTAAAGGAATATCCTGGAGAAAGATCCTTCCGATCGCTTTCGTGTTCGGAGTAGTTCAGACTGCACTTATGGCCCTGGGCTGGCTGTTCGGCGACATATTCGTCGGACATATTCATAAAGTCGCCAGTCTCATAGGATTCCTGCTGCTGCTTTATGTCGGCGGGTCGATGATTCTGGGAGCCGTGAAGAACGAGGACGAGTCTCGCGACCTGAACGGCCTCAAGAATGTCATCATCGGGGCCGTGGCCACCAGCATTGACGCTTTCACCGTCGGCATCAGCCTTTCCATGGGTTTAGTCACTACCGGCAAGATGATGATGAACCTCGCCGCCGTCTTCATTGTGACCATGCTTTCCGTGATCGGCGGAATGTTCGGTGGTCAAAGAATAGGCTGCCGCTTCGGCCGTCCGGCGGAGCTGATCGGCGGCTCTGTCCTCATCCTCATCGGCCTGAACATCCTGCTGGGATTCATTTAGTTTTAGAGTCGTGGGACTAGGAGCGAAGCGACCGAAGGGGTTTCGGGGAAACCTTTCCCCGTGCCCCACCGGGGCTG